>LULE01000005.1_pt1 | contig 485383 bp, 489 predicted proteins | sample 728231 | NCBI WGS metagenome assembly LULE01 (sample SAMN03860297, study PRJNA289734) | marine metagenome | biome: seawater column; feature: ocean; material: water; isolation source: Red Sea water column Station 192 - depth 10m | place: Saudi Arabia: Red Sea | collected 2011-10-15 | depth 10 m | reverse complement strand
GGTGATCGCAGCCGTCAGAGTGGTCTTGCCGTGGTCAACGTGGCCGATCGTGCCCACGTTCACGTGCGGTTTGGAGCGTTCAAACTTTGCCTTTGCCATTGGCCAGTTGCCTCATCTTAAGAGCGGTTTCAGTGTGGTTCGGGGACACCCGATAAAGTCTACCGCGCGCTCGTTAGCCGGGGACGCACGAAAAGGCAAGCACTGGCGGGGTTCTGGATGCGCAAAGGACCGCGCGACCGCTCGCGCCGTCTCGCCGCGCGCCGCACCCTGAACTCGAGCCATGGCGCCGGATCGACGTCCACCCCAACCGGCGTCCGCAGCGCCAGCCTTGTGGTGGACCCGCCCCTTTCATCTTTCTGGAAATACGCAGGCCCCTGCCCCGATATCTTCGTAGCGGATCGGGGTCAGCGCGCCATGATCAAAGGGCTGGGAGGTGCGGTGGGCTTGCCCCCCGCGGCCGCGACGGGGCGAAGCCCCGGCGCAACACGTCTCAAGACGAGCTTTCGACGATCATGCCTTCGGTGGTGGTCGTTTCCACATTGGCGCCCGCCGGTTGCTCGGCCTTCACGCCGGTCGAGGTGCCACCGACTTCGGTGCCGCCCTGCAACTCGCCATTCTCGACCCGCGCGAACTGCGGCGGGATCGTTCCGGCCGTCGCAGCAGGCGTGCCGGCCGAGGTCGTCGCGGGGTCCATGAGGGAGGCATCGCCGAACCACTCCGGCGTTTCCAGCATCCACTGGTGGACGCGCTTGGCCAGCGCACGCGCGAGCGACAGCATCTGTTCGTCGGCGGTTTTCGTGAGGCCGGTGCCGATCAACTGATCCACCGACATCTCTTCGGACACGGTAAAGATCTCCGGATCCTCGTTGATTTTCGCGCCCTTCTCGTCATCCCAGACGGTGACCGAGGCGACGAGGACCGATTTCGGCGTAAAGATCAGAGGGATGCCGACCATGGCCAGCGCATAGCCGTCAACCTTGGTGGCGATGTGGAAATACTTGTCGCCGTCGTAGCGGCCGAAGCGTTCTTCCATCGCGAAATTGATTGCCGTTTCCCAAGCCTCGTCGGTGGCTTCGCGCGAGAACGGGCCGATCTGCGGCTCTTCCACGACCGTTACGGCATGACCCAGCAGAAAGCGCCCCATCGGCTCCGGCACCTCGCCCAGATCGTTGGTCGTCGCGCAGGCGGACAGGGTCAGGCCAGCGGCGGCGAAGGCTGCAAAGCGGGTGAAACGGGGCATGGTGTCTCCTCTCAGGTCCCTAGGGCCTTACCCTCTGGACGGCAGCGGGGCAATGCACGCCCTTGTGGGCGGCCCCGTTCGGCGGCAGTCTTTTGCCTATGGTGTCGCAGATGTCCCACATTCCCCACGAAAACCAGAGCGACGACGCTCTCCCGGTCGCCGTTCCCATCGCGACGAAGCCGAGGGGATTCGTCAAGGGCGTGATGGCGATGCAGAGGAATGCGCTCTTCGTTCTGCCGCGGATCGCGTTTACCCAGCCTATCGTTTCGGGTCAGGTCGTCAGGCGATTCCACATGGTCATGGACCCGCCCTCGCTGCGCCGGGTGCTGAAAGACGCCGCCGCCGATTACCCCAAGTCCGAAGAAAGCCAGGCGATGTTGCGTCCCGCTCTCGGCAACGGGCTCTTTCTGGCGGACGGCGCGCATTGGCGCTGGCAACGCCGCGCCGCGATGCCGGTCTTCGCCCCGCGCAACCTGACCGCTCTCACCCCGGTCATGACGGAAGCGGCCGAAGCCGCTGCCTCCCGCCTCGTCGGACGAACCGGCCCCGTCGATCTCTACCAGGAAATGCTGCGCACGGCCTTCGAGGTCATCGCAGCCGTCTCCATGTCGTCGGACACCGCCATTCCCCGCGATGTGGCGCACCGCGCCATCGACCGTTACCTGACCACGGCCGGGCGCGCCTCGGTCCTCGATATCCTGCAGGTGCCCCGGTTCGTTCCCCGTCCCGCGCGGCTTCTGGGGGCGGCGCTCATCGCCGATCTCAAACGCGCCGCCGACCGCGCGATCGAGGCCCGCCGCGCCGCAACCCGCACCGATCCCAAACCGCTCCTCGACCTGTTGATCGAGGCATCGGACCCAGAAACGGGCCGCGAGATGACGAACGAGGAACTGCGCGACAACCTCCTGAGCTTTCTCGTCGCCGGGCATGAGACGACCGCACTCGCCCTGTCTTGGTCGCTCTACCTCTGTGCCTTCGATCCTGCCGTGCAGGAGCGCGCGCGGGAGGAGGCGCGCGCGGCGCTGGGCGCCCGCGCCGCCGGGGCCGAGGATGTTCCAAGGCTGACCTATGTCCGACAGATCATCGACGAGGCGATGCGCCTCTATCCACCCGCCGCGATGGTGTCGCGCACGGCGACGGCGCCCGATCGGCTCCGGGACCGCGAGATTAAGTCCGGCGATCTTGTCCTGCTCCCCTTCTATGCACTCCACCGCAACGCCTGCGTCTGGGACCGCCCTGACGCCTTCGACCCCGACCGGTTCGCGCCGGAGCGCGCGGAGAACATCAACCGCTTCGCCTATCTCCCCTTTGGCGCGGGGCCGCGGGTGTGCCTGGGGATGGGCTTTGCCCTGCAGGAGGCGGTGATCGTGCTGGCAACGCTGCTCGCTCGCTTCCGCTTCCGCGCGATACCGGGCCGCGATCCAGAGCCCGTGATGATCCTTTCGCTCAGGCCCTACGGAGGCGTGTGGCTGGATGTGGAGCCACTCTGACGCGAACTAACCACGGTGGTCGTGGGCGCAGAGATCATGATCGCCAAAGGCATGGAGCACCGAACAATCGTGGCTGTCCGCGCCGTCACAGGTCGCGACGATCCGCACCAGCTCCCGCTCCAGGCGTCTGAGCCGCTCGATCCGCGCCCGAATGGCCGCCAGATGCGTCTCTGCAATACCATGGGTCGCGGCGTGGTGGTCGGGATCGAGCGACAGAAGTGCCCGGATGTCGTCGAGCGACAAACCAAGGTCGCGGGCATGGCGAATAAAGCCCAGCCGGTCGAGCCCGGCCTGAGTATACCGCCGCTGGTTGCCCTCGGTCCGGCCTTCGTCCGCGATGAGGCCGATCTGCTCGTAGTAGCGGATCGTGGGCACCTTGACTCCGGTGCGCCGGGACACATCGCCGATGGAATACATGGCAGAAACCTCTTGAACCTCTAGTCGCTAGAGGAATTACATAGGCAGGGCTCAAGGAGAAAACCATGCCCGACCACGACAATCATTCGCACCACGCCCACGACCATGGCGGCCATGGCCATCACCATATGTCCCCGGATGCGGGCGACCGCGCCGTGGCTGCTGCCGTGGGGGTCAACGTCCTGCTCACCGTGGCCGAGATCGTCGGCGGTATCCTGTCGGGGTCCGTGGCGCTCATCGCGGATGCGGTCCATAACCTGTCGGATGCCGCGAGCCTCGGTATCGCGTGGTTCGCGCGCCGGATCGGGCGAAGACCGACCGACGCCACCATGACCTTCGGCTACAAACGGGCGGAGCTTGTGGCAGCGCTCATCAACCTGACCACTCTCGTCGTGATCGGGATCTACCTGATCTACGAGGCCGTCGACCGCTTCTTCAACCCGACCGACATCGCGGGCTGGCTGATGATCTGGGTCTCGGTCTTTGCCCTCGTCGTCGATACGATCACCGCGCTGCTGACCTTCCGGCTGTCCAAGGAAAGCGTCAATATCCGCGCGGCGTTCTTGCACAACGTGGCCGATGCATTGGGATCCATCGCCGTGATCCTCACCGGTATCCTGATCCTCACATTCAACTGGCTCTGGGCTGATCCTGTAGCGACGTTGCTCATCGCGGGATATATCCTTTGGATAGCCCTGTCCGAAATGCGCGGCGTGATCCGGATGCTCATGCTGGGCACGCCCCCCGGCATCGACCCCGAAACCGTCATCGCGGCGATGGAGGCGGAGGACGGCGTGACCGGCGTCCACCATTTCCACGTCTGGCAGATCACCGAGAACGCCACTTCGGTCGAGGCACATCTGGTGACCGGTGCAAGCGACCTCGCCACAATGGCCGCGGTCAAGGCGCGGGTCCGCGCGATGCTGGCTGATCGCTTCGACATCGGTCATGTCACGCTCGACACCGAAACCGCCGCGGATCGCTGCACCGCGCGCGCCCGCATCGGAACCTAGCGCGGCATCTGCCGGCCATACTGTTCGTAATAGGCGGCGAGCGTCTTGTCCCGCTCGTCGCGAAACGCCTCGCCCAAGCGGACCGCGTCCATCCGGTCCACGCGGAAATTGCGAAACGCGTCCCGGTCCTCGCACCACGCTGTCAGCATCCAGGTCCGACCCCAGAAGAACAGGCCCAGCGGTCTCACCCGCCGCACCGTGGCCTGCCCTTTTTCATCCACGTAGTCGAAATGCACCCGGACGCGGCGGTCCGACGCGCCCTCGAGCAGGTCGAGCCTTGCGCGATCCACGGGGTCCGTGCCCTCGAAATCCACCGAATGGATGCGCACGGTGGCGATGCGCGACCGCAGCGCCTCGGGAAGCACCGCCTCGATCTTGGAGAGCGCGTCATCGGCGGCCCGCGCCATGTCGAGCCCGCCCCAGGTCCGCGCCATCCGCGCGCCCGCGACCAGCGCCACGATCTCTTCCCGCGTGAACATGAGCGGCGGCAGGTCATAGCCCGCCCGCATCACGTATCCCACGCCCGCCTCGCCCTCGATCGGCACGCCCGACCCGATCAGATCGGCCACGTCGCGGTAGATCGTCCGCTCGCTCACCTCGAGCTTTTCGGCCAGGTCACGCGCACGGGTGAGCCGACCGCCCCTCAGGATCTGAACGATCTGAAACAGGCGGTCGGCGCGTCTCATTCAGGCGGCTCCTCTATGCGGCGCGGGGCTGGAAGAGCCCGATCTGGTTGCCGTCGATGTCGAGCGCCATGATGAACCGTCCGGGCGGGATTTCCACCGCCTCGCCCAGCACCTCGCCACCCGCCGCGCGCAGCCGCTCCGCCGCCGCCTCGCAGGTATCAGCGACCGCGAAATGAATGATGTTGCCGCGTTTGCCGGTCTCATCGGTCTGGAACAGGTTCGCGCCGACCCCCGTGGCCGACCCGGACCCGTTGAGCACTGCGAAGGGGGCGCTCCTGTCAATTTCGGTTTTCCAGTCGAACACGCTGTCATAGAACCGGATCGCGGCGTTCAGGTCTTTGACCGGGATTTCTGCCCAGACAACAGTGGGTTGGGTGTTCATGTCTCGTCTCCTTGGTTGGTTGATGAGACCTGTCTAACACCCCCCAACTGACAGCATCCTGTCAGGAGCCTTTCGCAAAGTCGAGCCAGCCCAACCCGTCGCGCGTGTCGTCCGCGGGATGGTATTCGCCCGCGACCCAGCCCTTGTAGCCCTCGGCATCGAGCCGGGCGAAGAACGCCGGGTAGTCGATATCGCCCACCCCCGGCTCGTGCCGACCCGGAACGCTGCCCACCTGCACATGCACCGCGCGGTGCCCGTGCCTGTCCCAGACCGCCATGCCGTCGCCGGTGATCATCTGCGCGTGATACATATCGAACTGGAGACCGAGGTTCTTGGCCCCGACCTCGTCGAGGATTCCGGCGGCCTGATCGAAGTCGTTGAGGAAATAGCCCGGCATATCCTCGCCATTCAAAGGCTCGATGGTCAGGCTCTGCTTCGGGGCCTGTGCCGCGGCCCAGCGCAGGTTTCCGACATAGGTCTGCCGGGCCACAAGACCCACCGCCTTGCCTGCCATGATATGCATATGCTCGGCACCCAACGCTTCGGCATAACGCAGCGACCGTTTGAAATCGTGGCGAAACCGCTCGGTCAGCCCCGGCACGGCCGCAAAGCCGCGCTCGCCCCCGGCCCAGTTGGGCGGGGGGCAGTTGATGAGCGCCATCTTGAGCCCGCTCGTGCGCAGACGGCGCGTCACTTCGCTTACCGCGTCGTCGTAGGGAAACAGGACCTCCACGCCGGAAAAGCCATGTTCGGCGGCGGCCTGAAACCGGTCGAGATAGGGCAACTCGCGGAACAGCAGCGTGAGGTTGGCGGCAAAGCGGGGCATGTTCTTTCCTCCTGTCGCCGGAGGATTAGCGACACGCCGAAGTCTCCGCAAAGAAAAACCGGGCACGCTGGGCGCGCCCGGTTCATCCAGAATCCCAGGCTTTGGTCAGCGCGGGTAAATGTTGATCTCGACCCGGCGGTTCTGCGCGCGGCCTTCCACGGTGGCATTGGAGGCGATCGGCTGGCTTTCGCCCTGCCCCACCGCCTGCAGACGCGCGGCGCCGACGCCGTTCGACGACAGCACCGACGTCACCGAATTGGCGCGCTGCTGCGACAGTTGCAGGTTGTAGGCGTCCGAACCGGTCGAATCGGTGTGACCCACGACCTGCACGGTGCTCTCGGGATACTTGCGCAGGTGCTGGGCCAGCACGTTGAGCTGGCCATAGAGCGCGGGGCTGACCGTTGCGCTATCCGTCGCGAAAAGGATCGCCTCGGGCATGATGACCTTGAGGTAGCTGCCGGTGTTGATCACCTGAATGCGCGGGTCACCGAACCCGTCGCGCAGCTCGCCCGCCTGCCTGTCGAGCGCGGAGCCGATCAGACCGCCGACGAGCGCGCCACCCACAGCACCGGCGGCGCCGGTCGCCAGACGGTTGCCCGGGATCGCAGCGCCAAGCGCGGCACCGGCGGCGGCGCCGACGCCAACGCCCACACCTTCACGCGGGCCAAGAACACCGACGGTGTCACAGGCAGAGAGCAGGAGGAGACCCGCGATCGGCAGGACGAACAGGGGTTTCACGGTGATGGGCATGGTTTTCATCCTGAGCCTTCGTTTCTTGAATGCGGAAATTCGAGGCACCATAAGACTTTTCGAAAGGGAGGTAAGAGGTTCCCCGACCGACCTTCTCCGCCTTGGCGGCAATCTGCCGAGACCTGCGCGAAATTTGCGGTTGGCCGCCGATCCGGGACCAGACGCCGTCTTGCTCAATATCGTGTCAACGGACGAGCGAGGACCCGGTTCGAGCCAGTGACGCGGGCATCCGCGCCCTCAGGACCCGAGCTTCTTGTGAACCTCGTCCAGGTCGATGTCTCCGACCGGCATCTTGTTGGCCGGATCGAAGAAGTCGTATTTGAACAGATCGAAGTCCCGGCGGTAGATTTCCCACATCAGATGCATCGACAGATCGTCGAAGTAATCCTCGACCGGATGCGCCCGCTCGGGCCCATGGCCCGCGCTTTCGTTGAACCGGGGGATCTTCTTCAGGTCGATCTTTTTCGGCGTCTTCACGTTGTCGAGCACCTTCTTCATCCCCGGATTGAAGTTCTCGGTCCAGAAGATGTGGTCATAGGTGCCGCCATTGGTGATGAAGGTCGAGACGTGGCCCGACATGGCCGACCAGTGAATGTCCGGGTCCATTGGACGACGGTGTTTGATGGTGTCGCGGGCAAAGAGCAGAAAGCGGCGGAAGCTCTTGATCTGGTCGAACTCGAAGCCGGTTTCCGGGTCGCCGACCTCGATCCCGTATTTCTGGATCAGGAGCGGCACGAGGTTGCCGCGATAGCGTTTCCCGTTCCTCTGGATGCCGCAGATCTTGTCGAAAAAGGACGACAGGATGCGCGTGTAAGGATTGCGCACGCAGGTGAAGGCATAGCTCTTGTGCGTCTTCACGTTGCGTTCGATCTTATTCTGGTTCTCTTCCTGCGCCCATTTCACGATACCCGTATCGGCATCATGGATGTCGCCGTCGAAGAACGTGCCGTGATCCGAATAATACATGATCTGGCCGATGGTCGAACAGGCGCATTTCGGGACGACCCGATACACCATGCTTTCCGTTTCGGTCATCCAGGTTCCGGGAAAACCCATCTGCTGCCCGCCTCCGATGTGACCCTCTCGCCCGGGTCAAATTTTGTTTCTGCGAAAAAAGCAAACAAACCCTGTAATTTCAATGCTTCGTTACGGTAATCATGTCAACAGTGCCCGCAAGTCAACGGAACCGTCGCCAGTATGGCAAAGATCGCCTTCATCCTCCTGTGTCACAAGGACCCGAAAGCCATCATCGATCAGGCCACACGCCTGACCGCCGCAGGGGATTATATCTCGATCCATTTCGACGCGCGTTCCTCGCGCTCGGACTACGACATGATCCGCGCTGCGTTGTCCGACAACGCGAGCGTGACCTTTGCCAAGACGCGCGAGAAATGCGGCTGGGGGGAATGGTCGCTGGTCGCCGGCACGCTCCACGCGGTCGAGGCGGCGGTCGAGGCCTTTCCCCGCGCCACCCATTTCTACATGGTCTCGGGCGACTGCATGGCGATCAAGTCCGCGGAATACGCGCATGACTTCCTCGACGCCGAAGATGTGGACTATATCGAGAGCTTCGACTTCTTCGACAGCGACTGGATCAAGACGGGGATCAAGGAAGAACGCCTGATCTATCGGCACTTCTTCAACGAACGCACCCAGAAGCGGCGCTTCTATGCCTCGATGAAGGTGCAGAAATTCCTGGGCCTCCAGCGCGACGTGCCGCGCGATATCCAGATCCAGATCGGGTCGCAATGGTGGTGCCTGCGCCGGCGCACCATCGAATGGATCCTCGACTTCACGCGCCGCCGCCGCGATGTGATGCGGTTCTTTTCGACCACATGGATTCCCGACGAGACCTTTTTCCAGACCCTCGTGCGCCACATCGTCCCCGATGACCAGATCGTGACGCGCACACTGACCTTCCTCATGTTCACCGACTACGGGATGCCGGTGACCTTCTACAACGACCACTACGACCTGCTCCTGTCGCAGGACTATATCTTTGCCCGCAAGATCAGCCCCGACGCGCATGAACTGAAACGCCGGCTGGGCGCGCTCTATGCCGCCGATGGGGTGGATTTCAAGATTTCGAACGAGGGGCGCAGCCTGTTCGCCTTTCTCACCGGACGGGGCCGGATCGGGCAGCGCTTTGGCGAGCGGTTCTGGGAAAGCGAAACGACGCTCGGCCGGGACCGCGAGTTGCTCATCGTCGTGACCAAGAAATGGCACATCGGCAAACGGCTCCTGCAACGGTTGCGCGAGACGACGAACATCCCCGCCATCGACTACCTTTTCGATGAGGAGGGAACGCCCCTGCCCGACCTGGGTGGCATTCAGGCCACGCTCGAAAAACGCACCCGCCACCGCCGGGCGCTGATGCGGATGCTCTTTGACTACTACCAAACCGACCGGCTCGCCATTGCGCTCGACCCTGCGGCTCTGGAGCTGATGAAGGATTTCTACGCCGACCGGTCGAAGACCCGGCTTCTCGAGATCGAGACCGAGTTCAGCGACGACTGGATCCTTGGCCATGCGCTGCGCGTGGGGCTGGCGGGCGAGCGCACCCCGCAAGAGGCGATCGACCGCCTCATCCCCACGATCCGGCAGGATTTCTACTATGAAAGCGACCGCATCCGGGACGAGAGTTTCGACGAGATGTATATCATGCGCGAACAGGCCAGCGCCGAGGAGAATGCCGAGGCCCTTGCCAAGTTCCTGTCGATCCCGGAAGAAAGGGCGCTGGAGATTGCCCGAACCGACGGTTTCTTCGGTGATTGACGCGCAGAGAGAAAGACAAAGATGGCCTACGTATATGACACCCAGAACATTTTCGCGAAGATCCTGCGGGGCGAGATTCCGAACAAGACGGTTCTGGAAACCGAGCACACGCTCGCGTTCGAGGACATCGCGCCTCAGGCGCCCATCCATGTGCTCGTGATTCCGAAAGGCCCCTACCAGACGTGGGACCATTTCGCGGCCCAAGCGACGGATGCCGAGATCGCCGACTACACCCGCGCCATTCAGGCCGTCGTGGCGAAACTCGAGCTGTCGCCGGGCGATGACAAGCAGGGCTACCGCCTCATCGTCAACTCCGGCGAAGCGGGCATTCAGGAGGTGCCGCACCTGCACACCCACATCCTGTCGGGCAAGGTGCTCGGGCGGATGCTGCCTGGCTGACCTTGCCCGCGCTTGAACACCCACGCGCCCCGGTGCTATCCGGGATCGACAACAGACGAGGCCGCCGATGACGACGCAAGTTCCCGAGACCAAGGTTGTGGACAAGAAAAAGGTCGCCTGCGACGGCGGTGGCCCGGCCACGGGTCATCCGCGAGTCTGGCTGACCATCCCTGACGATACCGGCTACGTGGAATGCGGCTACTGCGACGCGCGTTTCGTCTACAAGGACTTCGCAGACAAATCGTGACACGGCTCCGGCGGCTCTGGCTTCTGCCCGGCCTTTTTGCGGGGGCGATCGCGTTCTACGCGGCGCTCGCGACGATCCTCGCGGTGATTCCGGGCCGCATCGTGCCCATCGACGGAACCGGCACGGTAGAGATCCGGCTGGTCCATAGCCCGATCCACTACGACTTTCTCCTGCCCCTGAACGATGTGACCCGCGCAGCCTTTGGTTTTACGGCGGCCGAGGACGTGCCCATCGACCATCCGGCGGCAACATGGCTTCTTGTCGGATGGGGGGCCGAAGATTTCTACACGCGGACCGGCTCGGCAGGCGACCTGTCGCTGCGCGCAACCCTGAAGGGCGCCATCGGCGATGCCTCGGTCCTGCGCTTTGATGCCTGGGGCCCGCTGCCCGCCGGTTTTCAGACCCGCCCGCTCACCCTGTCCGAACCGCAATTCGAGGCGCTGATCGCCGCGATCCGGTCGGACCTTTTGACCCCGGACACGCCGGTTCCCGTCACCACCGAGGGCCTGAGCACCACTGACGCGTTCTTCCGCGCCAGGGACCGTTTCCACCTGTTTCGCACCTGTAACACCTGGATTTCTCGCAAGCTCCGGGAAGCCGGGGTCGAAATGGGCCTCTGGACCCCGCTGACATGGTCGGTGTCGCTGTCGTATTCGCTCTGGCAGGCGCCGGACTGATTTGCGACAAAGACGCCTGATGCGACACGCGCGAGGGAGAACATCATGGCATTCGGCAAGGGCTGTCACCTGCACCTGATCGACGGATCGGCCTATATCTTCCGCGCCTACCACGCGCTGCCGCCGCTGACCCGAAAATCCGACGGCCTGCCCATCGGGGCGGTCTCGGGGTTTTGCAACATGATCCAGCGCTATGTCGAGGACAACGCGGGGCCGGAGGCGCCAACCCATGTGGCGGTGGTCTTTGACAAGGGCTCGCACACCTTCCGAAACGACATGTACGCCCAGTACAAGGCCAACCGGGACGAGATGCCCGAAGACCTGCGCCCACAAATCCCGCTGACGCGCGAAGCGACCATCGCCTTCAACATCGCCTGCAAGGAGATGGAGGGATGGGAGGCCGACGACATCATCGCAACGCTGGCCTGTCAGGCGCGGGACGCGGGCGGGCGAGTCACCATCCTGTCGTCGGACAAGGACCTGATGCAACTCGTGGGCGACGGGGTCGAAATGCTCGACCCGATGAAGAACAAGCGCATCGACCGGGACGGCGTGATCGAGAAATTCGGTGTCGGGCCGGAGCGGGTTGTGGATGTCCAAGCGCTCGCCGGTGACAGCGTCGACAACGTGCCCGGCGCGCCGGGGATCGGAATCAAGACCGCCGCCCTGCTGATCAACGAATACGGCTCTTTGGAGGAGCTGCTCGACCGGGCGGACGAGATCAAGCAGCCGAAACGGCGCGAAACCCTCATCGAGAAACGCGCCCAGATCGAGCTGTCCAAGAAGCTCGTGGCGCTGGATTGCGACACGCCGCTCGACTTCACACTCGACGACCTCGAGGTGCGCGATCCAGAACCAGACGTGCTGATGGCCTTCCTGGCCAAGATGGAGTTCCGCACGCTGACCAAGCGGATTGCCGACAAGCTGGGTGTGGAGCAACCGGTGATCGAGGCCGCCCCCGTGACCGAGGACGTCGCCGCCCCCGAGATGCCCGCGATGGACGTGGAAGCCTATGAGCACGTGCAGGACATGGCAGCGCTGGATCTCTGGATCGCGACCATCCGCGATCAGGGCTTCGTCGCCGTCGATACCGAGACCACATCGCTCGACGAAATGCAGGCGGCCCTCGTCGGTATCTCGCTGTCCACCGCGCCGGGCGTCGCCTGCTACATCCCTGTCGGGCACAAGGAGGGCGAGGCGGCGGACCTGTTCGGCTCGGACAAGCTCGTGGAGGGGCAGCTACCGCTCGACGACGTGCTCTCCGCGCTGAAGCCCGTGCTGGAGGCCCCGGAAATCCTCAAGATCTTCCAGAACGCGAAATACGACGTGAAGATATTCGAGCGTTACCGGGTCACCGTCGCCCCCGTGGACGACACGATGCTCATGTCCTACGCGATGTTCTCGGGTCTGCACAATCACGGCATGGACGAGCTCTCCGAACGCTATCTCGGCCACGCCCCGATCTCGATCAAGACGCTTCTGGGCACCGGCAAGAGCGCGATCACCTTCGACCGGGTGCCGATCACCGACGCCGTGCGCTATGCCGCCGAGGACGCCGATGTGACCCTGCGGCTCTGGCAGACGCTCAAGCCCCGCCTGCATCAGGAGCGCGTCACCACGGTCTACGAGACGCTGGAACGCCCGCTGGTGCCGGTGCTCAAGCAAATGGAAATGCACGGGGTCCAAGTCGACCGCGAGACGTTGTCGCGGATGTCCAACGCCTTCGCGCAGAAGATGGCGGGGTTGGAGGCCGAGATTCACGAACTGGCTGGCGGTCCGTTCAATGTGGGCAGCCCCAAACAACTGGGCGAGATCCTCTTCGAACGGCTCGAACTTCCCGGCGGAAAGAAGGGCAAGACCGGGGCCTATGCCACCGGGGCCGATGTGCTCGAGGACCTCGCGACGGAGCATGAATTGCCGGGACGGGTGCTCGACTGGCGGCAATTGTCGAAGCTCAAATCGACCTACACCGACGCGCTTCAGACCCATATCAACCCGGAGACCGGTCGGGTTCATACGAGCTACCTGCAGACCGGGGCCGCGACCGGGCGCCTTGCCTCGACCGACCCGAACCTGCAAAACATCCCCGTGCGGACCGAAGAAGGCCGCCGTATCCGCGAGGCCTTTGTCGCGCCCGAGGGCAAGGTGCTGCTGTCGCTCGACTATTCGCAGATCGAACTGCGCATCCTCGCCCATGTGGCCGGGATCGAGAGCATGAAGCAGGCCTTCCGCGACGGCGAGGACATCCATGCTGCGACGGCCTCCGAGATGTTCGACGTGCCGCTGGATCAGATGACGCCAGACGTGCGGCGGCAGGCCAAGGCGATCAACTTCGGCGTGATCTACGGGATTTCCGGCTTTGGCCTCGCCCGCAACCTGCGCATCCCGCGTGGCGACGCGCAGGGCTTCATCGACAGGTATTTCGAGAAATACCCTGGCATCAAGGAATACATGGACGACACCGTGGCCTTTGCGAAAGAGCACGGGCATGTGGCGACGCTCTTCGGTCGGAAAATTCACACGCCCGAGATCAACGCGCGCGGACCCCACGCGGGCTTTGCCAAACGTGCCGCGATCAACGCGCCGATCCAAGGGACCGCAGCCGACATCATCCGGCGCGCCATGATCCGAATGCCGATGGCGATTGCGGGGATGCCCGTGAAGATGCTGCTACAGGTCCACGACGAACTGATCTTCGAGGTCGAGAAGGGCGCCGAGGAGGCCGCGATCCCCGTGATCCGCGAGGTGATGGAGGGTGCGGCCAATCCGGCGGTCAAGCTGTCGGTGCCGCTCGTCGTCGATGCCGGGCAAGGATCGAACTGGGCCGAGGCGCATTAGGCCGCACGGGGGTTCAGCCCGGGACACAGCCGGGCCTCGGTCGCCATGGAATGCGCGAGCGAAATGGTCCGGCAGAAGGTGGCGCTGTCGATGAGGTAGGCAACTTCTGACCCTCGGCGCTGCCGCCGGATCAGACCGCAACGTTCCATACCCCGCAGGTGGTGGATGAGCGAGGCGTCGCAGATGCCAGAGGCGATCTGGAGCGAACGATAAGTCGTGCCAACCTCAGGATCCTCGGTCAGCAGGCGGAAGATCGCCGCGCGACGGGGGTGCGAAAGCGCGCGGAAGTTCAGTGCAATGCGTTCGTCGATGGTCATGCGTCGGGTCCTATCCGTCGTTGTGCTGAGGTGTCTTTCGATGGGTTGTAGCGGGACGGAATTACCGCGCGGTTAACGAAGGTCTTAACGGGCGGATATTTTTCGAAATAATCTCAGCGGCTTACGAATTTCAGGATTCTAGAATTCTAGAATCCTGAAATCCTCCCACATCCCGCCGCCCCATCCACACCAGCCGCCTTCGTCACCCCCAACCCTCACATTCCCCTCCTCCTCCCCACCCAAAAATTTGACCAAACGGAAAATATTGCAGAATCCACCCCCCCATGCCACGCTTCCCGCAAGGATCCCGGAGAACCCCGTGCAACACGACAAGCTTACCTCGCCTTCGCAGACCACATCTGCGCAGCTTCCCGACGTGGTCGAACCGCGTAATCCCGGCATGGCGCTGGACATGGACTGGGTGCGCGCGGCACAGGCCAATACTTCGGCCATCGAACGCCGGGCGGGAACGATTGCCGCCCGCAGGTCGGTCAAGAAGGACCACCAGGCCGCCTGGCTTCTCAAGGCGATCACGATGATCGACCTCACCACGCTCGCGGGTGACGACACCGAGGAGCGGGTCCGCAGGCTCTGCGCCAAGGCGGCGCATCCGGTTCGCGCCGATCTGCTCGACGCGCTGGGGATGCCGGGAATCACCACGGGCGCGGTCTGCGTCTATCACGACATGGTGCCAGCCGCCGTTCGATATCTCGAGGGCACAAACATTCCCGTGGCCGCCGTGTCCACCGGGTTTCCGGCGGGCCTCTCCCCCTTCCATCTGCGGGTGGCCGAGATCGGCGAAAGCGTCCGGGCAGGCGCGCGCGAGATCGACATCGTGATTTCGCGCCGCCATGTGCTCACCGGGAACTGGCAGGCGCTCTATGATGAGATGAAAGCCTTCCGCGAGGCCTGCGGCGAGGCCCATGTCAAGGCGATCCTCGCGACCGGCGAACTTGGGACGCTCAGGAACGTCGCGCGGGCGAGCCTTGTCTGCATGATGGCAGGGGCCGATTTCATCAAGACCTCGACGGGGAAGGAAAGCGTCAACGCGACGCTGCCCGTGAGCCTCGTCATGATGCGCGCGATCCGGGACTATCATGACCGCACGGGGATCAAGGTTGGCTACAAGCCCGCCGGGGGGATTTCCAAGGCGAAGGATTCGCTGACTTATCTGTCGCTCGTGAAAGAGGAACTGGGCAACGACTGGCTCGACAACCACCTGTTCCGCTTCGGCGCATCCTCGCTTCTGGGCGATATCGAGCGGCAGCTTGAACACCATGTGACCGGCCACTATTCGGCGGGCTACCGCCACGCGATGTCCTGAGGGGGCGACAATGACCATCAAGGAAATCTTCGAGACGATGGACTATGGCCGCGCGCCCGAAAGTGCTGCGGAAGCGATGGCCTGGCTCGATGCCCATGATCGGAGCTTCGGGCTTTTCATCGGCGGGGCATGGACCAAGCCGGGAGAGACCTTTGCCACGCGCAACCCGGCGACAGGCGATACGCTGGCCCAGATCACGCAGGCAACCGAAGCCGATGTGGATGCCGCCGTCAAAGCGGCGCGCAAGGCGCAGGGGCCTTGGGCCAAGACCTCGGGCCACAAGCGTGCGCGCGTCCTCTATGCGCTGGCGCGGCTCGTGCAGAAACACGCCCGCCTCTTCGCCGTGCTCGAGACGCTCGACAACGGCAAGCCCATTCGCGAAAGCCGGGACGCCGACATCCCACTCGTCGCCCGGCATTTCTACTATCACGCCGGGATGGCGCAGCTCGCGGACAGCGAGATGTCGGACCGGGAGCCGCTCGGCGTCGCGGGACAGATCATCCCTTGGAACTTCCCCTTGCTCATGCTCGCCTGGAAGATCGCGCCCGCCATCGCGATGGGCAACACGGTGGTGCTGAAGCCCGCCGAATACACCTCGCTCACCGCGCTGCTCTTTGCCGAGATCTGCGAAGAAGCCGGAGTGCCCGCGGGTGTGGTCAACATCGTCACCGGCGACGGCAAGGTCGGTGCGGCGATCACCGCGCATGAGGGGATCGACAAGATCGCCTTCACCGGCGGGACCGAGGTGGGCCGGATCATCCGCAAGGCGACCGCCGGGTCGGGCAAGTCGCTCACCCTCGAACTGGGGGGCAAGTCGCCCTACATCGTCTTCGACGACGCGGACCTCGACTCGGCGGTCGAGGGGCTGGTGGATGCGATCTGGTTCAACCAGGGTCAGGTCTGCTGCGCCGGATCGCGGCTTCTGGTGCATGAGCCGGTGGCCGAACGGTTCTACGCCAAGCTCCGCACGCGTATGGACAAGCTCGTCGTGGGTGATCCCATTGACAAGAGCGTGGATGTGGGTGCACTGGTCGACCCTGTGCAGCTTCGGACCGTGACCGACATGGTCGCGTCCGGCGCAGGCGAGGGCGAGGTCTATCAGACCGCCTGCGACTTGCCCGCGAAGGGCAGCTGGTATCCTCCAACACTGATTACTGGCATGTCGCCCGCCGCACGGCTCATGCAGGAGGAAATCTTCGGGCCGGTGCTGGTCGCCACGACCTTCCGCACACCCGCAGAGGCGGTCGAGATCGCGAACAACACGCGTTACGGTCTTGCCGCGACGCTCTGGACCGAGAACGTGAACCTTTCGCTGGATATTGCGCCAAAGCTCGTGGCGGGCGTGGTCTGGGTCAACGGCACCAACATGTTCGACGCGGCGGCGGGCTTTGGCGGGGTGCGCGAAAGCGGGTTTGGGCGCGAAGGCGGCTGGGAGGGGCTTCAGGCCTACACCAAGCCACGGGAAAAACGCGCTGCGATCAAGCCCATGGCCAAGGTTCAGGCCCCCAAGGGCGCCAAGGTCGAGGCGCTCGACCGGACCGCGAAGCTCTACATCGGCGGCAAACAGGTGCGGCCCGATGGCGGCTATTCCGACCCGGTCTGGTCCAAGTCCGGCGCGCTTCTGGGCCATGTGAGCAAGGCCAACCGCAAGGATGTCCGCAACGCGGTGGAGGCGGCGTCCGGTGCCGCGGGCTGGTCCAAGGCCACCGCGCATCTGCGCGCACAGATCCTGTATTACATCGGAGAGAACCTTTCGGCCCGCGCGGATGAGTTCGCCGCGCGGATCTACGCGCTGACCGGCGGCAAGACTGGCGCGAAAGAGGTCGACGCCTCAATAGACCGGATGTTCACCTATGCCGCGTGGTGCGACAAATTCGATGGTGCGGCGAAGCCCGTGCCCCTCCGCGGCGTGGCGCTCGCCATGAACGAGCCCGTGGGCGTGATCGGGGCCTTCTGCCCGGATGAGTTCCCGCTTCTGGGTCTCGTGTCGCTCATGGCCCCCGCGATCGCGATGGGGAACCGGGTGGTTCTGGTCGCGTCTGAGCCCTACCCGCTTGCGGCCACCGATTTCTACCAGGTGCTCGACACGTCGGACCTGCCGGGAGGCGTGGTCAACATCCTGACCGGGTCGCACGAAGAGCTTGCGCCGACGCTGGCCGGGCATCTGGGTGTGGACGCTGTCTGGTCGGCGTCGGGGGCCGATATCTCGGCACGGATAGAGGCGGAGAGCGCCGGGAACCTCAAGCGGACATGGGTCAACAATGGCTTGGGTCGTGATTGGATGGGGGCTGCCGGTGAGGGACGTGAGTTCCTGGCGCAGGCGACCGAGGTCAAGACGGTCTGGGTGCCCTACGGCGAGTAAGGTCTTGCGCCGGGGCTTCGCCCCGTCGCGGGTGGGCCTCGCTACGCTCGGCCATGCGATTGGCAAGGCCAGCGCCCCAATCTGAGTTCAGTTTCGAGGGCCCCTTCGGACGGGGGCTGTCTGCCCCCGAGAGCGTCTTTGCTGCGCAAAGCCGCTCTTCCCCCGAAAGTATTTGTGAAACAGTGAAGGCGGGAGGCCGCGCACGGTTCAGAGCGCGATGCCGTTCTGGCGAAAGAGCGCCTTCATGTCGGCTTCGGGGCGTGGGCCGATGTGTCCGATGACCTCGCCCGCCGCGACGTTGCCCATGCGACCGCATGTCTCCAAGTCGCGGCCCGTGGCATAACCATAGAGGAAACCGGCGGCGAACTGGTCGCCGGCACCTGTGGTATCCACCGGGGTCACGCGGTTCACCGGAACGACCGCCCTGTCGTCGCCACGGACGAGCACCGTGTCGGACCCGGAGCGGGTGCAGACCACGAGACCGCATTCGGCGGCGGCCTGTTCGAGGGCGGCGGAAAGGTCGGTCTGGTAGAGGCTTTCCCATTCGTGTTCGTTGCCGATCACGAAGTCCATCTCGCGCACAAAGCGACGGAAACTGTCGCGGTGGCGTTCGACACAGAAGGGGTCCGAGAGCGAAAGCCCGACCTTGCCCCCTGCCCCATGGGTGACTTGGGCGGCGCGGTCGAAGGCCTCTTTGCCCTTGTCCTTGTCGTAGAGATAGCCCTCGAGGAACATGACCTCGGTGTCGCGAGCGGTTTCCTCGTGCACGTCCACCGACGAAATCTCGGACGAAATCCCGAGGTAGGTGTTCATCGACCGCTCCCCGTCCGGCGAGACGAAGATCATTGAGCGTGACGTGGGAAGCTCACCGCCCGAGACGGGCGCGTTTACGAAGACCGTGCCGTCATCGACCATTTCCTTGGCATAGAACCGGCCCAGCGCATCGTCGCGAACCCGGCCGATGAAACCGGTCGACAGGCCCAGCGCACCGAGGCCCGCCATCGTGTTGGCGACCGAGCCGCCCGGGGCCTGAACCCGCTGCTCCATGGCACCGTAAAGCATCTCGCCACGGTCCTTTTCCACGAGCTGCATAATGCCCTTCTCGATTCCCATGAGGTCGAGGAAACTGTCGTCAGCCTGGGTAATCACATCGACAATGGCGTTGCCGATACCGACAACCTGAAAGCGTTTGGTCAAAGGGTTTTCTCCTCGAAGGGGCAGAGGTCGCGGATGATGCAGGCGCCGCATTTGGGCTTGCGCGCGACGCAGATGTAGCGGCCATGCAGGATGAGCCAGTGGTGGGCGTGAAGCTGGTAATCGGCGGGGACGTTGTCCTCGATCGCGCGTTCGACGGCGACCACGTCCTTGCCCGGCGCGATGCCGGTGCGGTTGCCGACGCGGAAGATATGGGTATCGACGGCCTGCGCGGGGTAGCGCCACCACATATTGAGCACGACATTCGCCGTCTTGCGCCCGACACCGGGAAGCGAGGTCAAGGCGGCGCGGGAATTGGGGACCTCGCCACCGTATTGGTCGACGAGGATCCGCGAGAGCTTGATGACGTTCTTGGCCTTTTGCCGGAAAAGCCCGATCGTCTTGATATGCTCGGTCAGCCCCGCCTCGCCCAGCGCCAGCATTTTCTCGGGCGTGTCCGCGATTTTGAAGAGCTCGCGCGTGGCCTTGTTCACGCCCGCGTCGGTGGCCTGAGCCGACAGCGCGACGGCGACCACGAGAGTGTAGGCGTTGACGTGTTCAAGCTCGCCCTTCGGTTCAGCCTCCGCCTCGTGAAACCGGCGAAAGACCTCGCGAAGGGTCATATAATCCATCTGGCGCTGCATGGGCGACTTCATGCGGGGTTTTGCGCGGTCGTGCAAGGCAGGACCGGGTAACGGTTAACCGGATTTTCGGGATTGTCTGGTTTGATGGCGGGAGTTGCCGAAGGATCAAACCATGACGGGTGCCGAACATATCGCGGGATTGCCCGCGCTGGGTCCCGCGACCCAAGTGATGACGCCCGAGGGCGAGGTTCCGGTGGAATGGCTCGCCACGGGGGACAGGGTGCTGACGCGCGACCAGGGGTCGCAGCCGATCCTGTGGATCGGGCGCACGCGGGTCCACCGCAACGATCTGGCCGAGATGCCTGGACTCGCACCCATCGAAATTGCCGAACGCGCGCTGGGTCATGGCTGCCCCACGCACCCGACGTGGCTGGGTCCGGGCAACCGGGTACTTCTGTCGGGCGCCATGGTCGAACTGCATCTGGGTCTGGACGAGGCGCTCGCACGAGCGGGCGATCTCGTGGACGGGTGCACCGTCTGCACCCGGCCCTGCGAGGCCACGCAATACACGCAGATCCTGCTGCCTGTGCACGCGTTGGTGCAGGCTAACGGGCTCTGGGTCGAGACGCTGCATCTGGACAATGCGACGGTGCGGGCACTCGCGGGCGATCTGCCCGCAGAGTTGTTGTCGGATGCAGAGCTCCGGGTGCGCCATTCCCTGTCTTGCCGCCCCTATGCAGAAGACTGGGAGGTGCTCGCGATACGCGGACGGCGGACCGGCACGGTGGCGGAACTGATCCGGCAAATTGCGTGACGGAAACGCGCAGCCGCCCCGGACCGCAGGGCACTATGCGCAGGAATCGGGTCGCTTGGTCGGAATGGCGGACGTAAGTTGTCGGTCAAAGGAGACAGCCATGACCCTTCTCGAACCGCATCGCCCGACCACGCAGGACCGAGCCGAGGAAGGCGCCTATCATTATCAGGTGATCCGCCGTGCGATCGAGGCGATCGACGCGGCGCAGGGCAGAGCGCTGTCGCTCGAGGCGCTGGCGGCGGAGGTGAACCTGAGCCCCGCGCATTTCCAGCGGATCTTTTCCAAATGGGCAGGGGTCAGTCCGAAGCGGTATCAGCAATATCTGGCGCTCGATCACGCCAGGACGCTCTTGCGCGAAAAATTCACCACGCTGGACACCGCCCATGCGCTGGGCCTGTCCGGCACTGGGCGGCTCCACGACCTGTTCCTGACGTGGGAGGCGATGTCGCCCGGCGACTACGCGCGCGAAGGCGAGGGGCTGACCATTCGTTGGGGATGGTTCGACAGCCCGTTCGAGGCGGCGCTGGTCATGGCGACCGACCGGGGCATCTGCGGTCTGGCCTTTGCGGCGGAAACCGGAGCCGAGGCCGCGATGGCGGACATACTGTCGCGCTGGCCGAAAGCGACCTTCGTCGAGGACCCGATGTCGATGCGAGAGGAGGTCCATGCCGCCTTCAATCAATCCGGCGAGGCGCGGCTGCACATGATCGGGGCACCGTTCCAGATCAAGGTCTGGGAGGCGCTGGTCACGATTCCCTCGGGGCATGTGACGACCTATTCCGAATTGGCCCACGCGGTCGGCAGCCCCCGCGCGGTGCGCGCCGTGGGAACCGCCGTGGGGCGCAATCCGGTGTCATGGCTCATCCCCTGCCACCGGGCGTTGCGCAAATCGGGCGGGCTTGGCGGCTACCATTGGGGCCTGCCGGTCAAGCGCGCGCTCCTCGCTTGGGAATCCGCGCGGGACGAGGCTGTCTGACGTCCGACCGGTGCGTCACACGCCGAGGCACCACCTCATCACCGCCTTCTGCGCGTGGAGCCGGTTTTCGGCCTCGTCGAAGATGACCGATTGCGGCCCGTCCATGACCGAATCCGTCACCTCTTCGCCCCGGTGCGCGGGCAGGCAGTGCATGAAGAGCGCGTCCTCTTTGGCCCCTTTCATCAGGTAGTCGTTCACCTGATAGGGGCGCAGGAGGTTATGACGCCGCTCGCGGGTCGAGGGCGCGTCATGCATCGACACCCATGTGTCCGCGACGATCAGGTCGGCGCCTTCGACAGCCTTCATCGGGTCCCGCTCGATCTCGATCTTCGAGCCCTTGGCGCGGGCCTCGGCCACGAATTCGGGGTCGGGGTCGAGCCGGTCGGGGCCGGTGTAAGTCAGGTCGAAGCCAAGCTGGCCCGCAGCATGGATAAAAGACGCGCAGACGTTGTTGCCGTCGCCGGTCCAGACCACCTTTTTCCCCTGAATCGGCCCACGGTGTTCTTCGAAGGTCATCACGTCAGCCATGATCTGGCAGGGGTGCGTGCGGTTGGTGAGTCCGTTGATCACCGGCACCGAGGCATACTCGGCCAGTTCGTGCAGCGCCGACTCCTCGAAGGTGCGGATCATGATCATGTCGACATAGCGCGACAGGACTCGCGCGGTGTCGGCAATCGACTCGCCGTGACCAAGCTGCATTTCCTGCCCGGTGAGCAGCATGGTTTCGCCGCCCATCTGGCGCACGCCCATGTCGAAACTCACCCGGGTCCGGGTCGAGGGTTTTTCAAAGATCAGGGCGACCATCTGGCCCTTGAGCGGCAGTTCGTCGTCCGGGGTGCCCTTGGGCCGACCGGCGCGCGCGTCCTTCATCGCTCGGGCCTGCGCGATCATGGATTTGAGGTCTTCGGTGTCGGTCGCGTTGATGTCGAGGAAATGTCTCATGGTCTTAACCTTCCAACGCCTTGGCCGCCTGATCGAGCAGCGCCACGCCTTCGTCGATGTCCGCGTCCGTGATGTTGAGCGGCGGCAGCAGGCGCACGACATTGTCGGCAGCGGGCACCGTGATCACGCCCGCGTCATAGCCCGCCTTGACCACATCGGCTGGCGCGATCTTGCATTTTAGACCCAGCATCAGGCCCTCCCCGCGAACGCTTTCGAACACGTCGGGGTGGGCGGCGACAAGGCCCTCGAGTTTCTGACGGAAGAGACCACCCTTGCGGTTCACCTCGGACAGGAAGGCGTCGTTGGCGATCACGTCCATGATCTTGTTCCCCACGGCGCAGGCGAGCGGGTTGCCGCCATAGGTCGAACCGTGCGTGCCCACGACCATGCCCGATGCCGCGCTTTCCGTCGCCAGCACCGCGCCCAGCGGGAAGCCGCCGCCGATGCCCTTGGCGCTCATCAGGATGTCCGGGGTCACGCCCGCCCATTCATGGGCAAAGAGCTTGCCGGTCCGGCCCATGCCGCATTGCACCTCGTCGAAGATGAGCAGCGCGCCCGCCTCGTCACACATGTCGCGCAGACCCTTGAGGCACTGGTCGGGCACGGGGCGGATGCCACCCTCGCCCTGCACGGGTTCGATGAGGATCGCGGCTGTCTTCGGACCCACGGCAGCCTTCAGTGCCTCATGGTCACCGAACTCGAGATGCACGAAACCGGGCATGAGCGGGCCGAAGCCCTTGACCATTTTCTCCGACCCGGACGCCGCGATGGCACCGGTCGAACGGCCATGGAAACAGCCCGAGAAGGTGATGATCTCGATGCGGTCCTTGTCGCCCCGGTCGTAGTGATACTTGCGTGCCATCTTGATGGCGAGTTCCGCGGCCTCGGTCCCCGAGTTGGTGAAGAACACCGTATCGGCAAAGGAGTTGTCCACCAGCTTGTCGGCAAGCGCCTGCTGTTCCGGGATCTGGTAGAGATTGGACACATGCCAGACCTTGTTTGCCTGCGCCGTGAGTGCGCCGATGAGGTCGGGGTTCGCGTGACCCAGCGCGTTCACCGCGATGCCCGCGCCAAGGTCAAGGTATCGGTCACCGCCAGCCTCGAAAAGCCAGGAGCCTTCGCCGCGCACAAAGGACAGTGGGGCGCGGGCATAGGTCGGCAAAACGGAGGTGATCATGGCGGTATCCTTGCAAAATGAGCCTTTTGGTGCCGCGTGGGCAGGCCGGTGTCAACGATCTAGGGCAGGTGTAGGGAGATTTGAGGTCGAACGAAAGCGGACGTCACGCGCGGATGGCGCGGCGTCGAGGCTTGGAGAAGGCGTTCGAGGTGCTCATGGCGTGGCGGATAGCGATAAAGCGGCGGTCTGTCTATTGATATTTCCGCCGCACCATGTGCCTGTCACGAGAAGATTTGGAGCGCTGCATGAATCCCGACCACAATCCTCTCGCCTCGGCTGCATTCATGCTGACGGCGGCGGCCCTTGTCGCGGGCTGCACGCTTCTGGCCAAGGTCGCGGGGGCCGGGCCAGAGGGGCTTCATGCGCTGCAGATTTCGCAGGGGCGATTTCTCTTCGCGCTGCTGGGCGTGGGCCTCGCCACGCTGATCCTGCGCCCCCGGTTCGCGAAACCGGCGTGGCGGCTTCATGCGGCGCGCAGTTTCTTTGGCTGGGGCGGGATCACGCTGACCTTTCTGGCGATCCAGTTCATTCCGCTGGCCGATGCGACCGCGATTTCGTTTCTCAACCCCATGTTCGCGATGCTGCTGGCCATCCCGCTTCTGGGCGAGACGGTGGGGCCGTGGCGCTGGGCGGCTGTCACGATCGCGCTCGTCGGCGGGGTCATCCTGCTCGACCCCGGTGCGGGCGCGGTGCAGGCCGGTGCGCTCATCGCGCTTGCCGCCGCCGTGTCAATGGGGATCGAGGTCACGATCATCAAGCGGCTCACCGGGGCCGAGCGGCCACTCCAGATCCTCATCATCAACCAGGGCTTCGGGCTGACCTTTGCCACCGTGGCGGTCATCGCCTTTGGCGTCTGGCAGATGCCCACGCCCAGTCAATGGGCCACGCTCGCCGGAATCGGCTTCATGATGGCGCTGGCGCAGACCTGTTTCATCCAGTCGATGCGGCGGGCGGATGCCAGTTTCGCCTCGCCCTTCTTCTACGCCACGCTGGTTTTTGCGGCGCTCTACGACGGTGTCATCTTCGGCGTCTGGCCCGACCTGCAAAGCGCTCTTGGCGCGGCGGTGATCCTCGCCGGCGGAGCGCTTCTTGCGTGGCGCGAGGGCATAAGGGGCCGCGCGGCGCGGCGGATGCCGGGCTAGGCAAATCTCTGCGCCACACCTTGTATCCGGTGGCGGGGTGACTAGAATAGACGCTTGCGCTAAAGAACGGGCGAAAAGCCCCGTGAGGTAGATGATATGTCCTGGACCGACGAACGTGTCGAAACGCTGAAGAAGATGTGGTCGGAGGGTCAGTCGGCCAGCCAGATCGCCAAGGAGCTTGGCGGTGTGACCCGCAACGCGGTCATCGGCAAGGTGCATCGTCTGGGCCTGTCCAACCGCGCCGGTGGCGCCCCCGCGACGCCGCCTGCGGCGAAACCGGCGGCGGCCAAGGAAAAGCCGGTCGAGGCGCCCAAGGCCGCCCCCGCTGCCAAGAAGCCGACCCCGGCAGCCGCGAAGAAGCCCGAGCCCGAAGAGGCTGAGGCCGCTCCTGCACCCAAGCCCGCCGTGCCCGCGCGCAAGGCGATCATTCCGGCCGGCCAACCGCTGCCGCCACAGCCCAGCGCGAACGAAATCAGCCCCGAGGCGCTGGAAACTGTGCGCAAGGTCGAACAGACCGCGAAAAGGATCAGCCTCCTCGAACTGACCGAAAAGACCTGCAAATGGCCCGTGGGCGACCCCGCAACGCCTGATTTCTGGTTCTGCGGCCTGCCCGCTCAGGCTGGCAAACCCTATTGCGAGGCGCATGTGGGCGTGGCGTTCCAGCCGATGTCCTCGCGGCGCGACAGGAAACGGTAATGGGTCCCGCCTGCCCGATCCTGCGGTCGTTCGACGAGGATCAGGCGCGCGATTTTTACATCCGCTACCTGGGTTTCGTGGTCACCTTCGAGCATCGGTTCGAGCCGGACCTGCCGCTTTATCTCGGACTGAGGCGCGGCGACTGTCTGCTGCATCTGTCGGAGCACCACGGCGATTGCACGCCTGGTAGCGCGGTTCGGATCGAAGTTCCGGACATTGACGCCTTTCACGCCGAGATCACCGGTCGCGGTCATCCACGGGCGCGGCCCGGCATCACCGATCAGCCCTGGGCGCGGGAGGTGCAGATCACCGACCCCGCCGGCAACCGGCTAGTGTTCTGGCAGGCGCAAGCTCCAGAGTGAGCCCGTGACTGAACCTGCGTTCTGAAGAAGCTGGACCGATTGTTTCCAAATCCGTCCTTGTTGCGACTCGTCCCCTGCCCTTAGGCTCGTGAGCAGTTTGAGGGGAGATTTTCGATGAAACCCATTCTTCTGGTTCCCGCTGCAGCTCTTTTGGGGGGCTGCGCGCTTTTCGCACCGAAGTCCCAATTCACCGGCAGCAACTTTTCCGTGGGCGAAGGCCAGATCGCTGTCGTCACCATGGGCGACAGCCAAATGATCGCGGGCGAGACCATGTCCTACGGCGGCGAGAGCTATTCCACCTTCATCGCCCATGACGTGGACCCGGCGACCCATGCGGTGCGCGGCACCTCGCAGTATGTGATGGTCGACGGGCGCACGATGGAGTGCCACCAATCGGACTGCGCGACCACCGTGGCGCAGTATCACGAGGGCCCGATGCATGAGGTCCTGACGGATCCGGATGGTTCCTACTACATTGAGTAAGGCTGGCTAGGTCTGCGATCCGTCACGGTGACACCCACCATGGGTAGCGGCCCCGCTTGCGGTGTCGTTTCCTTTTGCGCTAGATTCCACCCATCAATTGACGCGATTTGGGGGTCGGGACAATGAGAGCAATTTTCGCTCTGGGGGGTTTGGCGGCGCTGACGGTTCTGCCGGGCTGTGCGGCGGGTGTATTCGGCGCGGCGGCGCTGGGAACCCTGTGGATTTTCGAGGAAGACGTCGCCAACCAGCGGCTCGAATACCGCCCGACCGGGTCCCATGTCGTGAACGACACGGGCACCTATCCGGTCGAGACGCGCTATGTTTACCAAAAGGACACGGGCGCGCTGCGGTATTTCGAGCGTGTGGTGGACGTGAACGGGTCCAAGGTGGAGTGTGGCGACAGCTGCATGAACGCCGTCGCCCATTTCCAGAAGGTCCGCTCGCGCAGCTGAGAGGCTCCTGGTCCTAGCGAAAGAACCCGTCGATTTGCGAGCGGGCGATGCCCATGTCGTCAAGGACATGCGCCTCGGCACGGCGAAGCGCCTCGCGGTCACGGAACCGTTTGTCGGCGGTCACGACCCAATGCACGAGGCGCGCCGCGAAACCCTGCCCGGTGGCGGTGAGTTTCGGGTTCAAGGCGGCATTCGGGGGGGTGCGGATCGTGGTCGACATGATGTGTTCCTTTCACGGGCTCCTGAGTTTGGGGGACCGGAGGGCACGCCTCCGATGACACCCTTTTCGCACCCCTCCGTCAAAGAACCGTCATTTGGCCCGTGAAACTCCCCCCTCCGCGTGCAATAGTTCCGTCAAAAATCAGCACGCGCCGCGAAACGCGGTGCGACGCGGGGCGATATGAACGACATCACCCTTCACATGCGCGGACCGTTTCGTGTCACGCGGGACGGCACGGACGTGACCGGGCTGTCGCGGCGCGCTCAGGGGATGCTTGCGTTTCTGGCCGATCAGTCGGGCCATCGGGCCGAGCGCGGGCGGCTCGCGGATCTCCTGTGGTCGGACCGGGGAGCTGAACAGGGCCGCGCGTCGCTGAGGCAGGAACTGTCGGTGCTCAAGAAACATCTGCCGGGCACGGTCGAGGCCAATCGCCAGACGGTCTGGCTCACGGGCGTGGACGTCGACACCAGCGGGACTGGCGACGCGATGGAGGGTTTCGACCTGCCGTCGGAGGATTTCGAGGACTGGCTGCGCGGCGTGAGGATGCGCGCCGAGACGACGGTCGTGGCCGAACCCCGACCCGAACGGGCGAAACTCAGGGAAAAACCGAGCCTTGCCGTGATGCCCTTGGACGATCTGACCGAAGCGGGCGACATGTTCGCGGACGGCATCGTCGAGGAAATCACCGGCGTTCTGTCGCGCGTGCAGGCGTTTCATGTCATCGCGCGGCAGTCTGCCTTTGCGCTCCGGGGGCAGGCGCTCCCCCTGCCCGAGATCGCCGCGCGGCTCGGAGCGCAATACCTTGTCGAAGGCTCGCTTCGTCGGTCGGGGGACCGGGTGCGCATTTCGGTCCAGCTCGTGAACGGCGAGGACGGTCGCGCGGTCTGGTCGGCGCGCTTTGACGACCGGCTCGACGATCTGTTCGACCTTCAGGACCGGATCGCGCGTCAGGTGGCGGGGCAGTTGTCGCCCTCGCTCCGACAGGCCGAAATCGCGCGGGCCGAAGCGCTGCCCGAGGGCGACCGGAACGCCTATGCGCTGACCTTGTCCGCCCTGCCCCATATCTGGGCGCATCGGCAGGAGGAAAACGACCGCGCCATCGCGATCCTCGACCAGGCACTGGCGCAGTCGCCGGGATACGTGCCCGCGATGGCCTACAAGGCATGGTGCCACGGGCATCGCCGGGCCTATTTCTGGACCGACGATCCCGAGGCGGACCTGGCCACGGTTCACGCGCTTCATGCCCGCGCAGCGCCGCTCGCGCAGGACGATCCCAACGCGCTGGTCGCGCTTGCCGCCGCGCTGTCGCTCGCCACGGCCGAGTTCGAGACGGCCGAGGCCTATGTCACCCGTGCGCTCACGCTCGATCCCAACAACGCTTGGGGCTGGATGCGGAGGGGCTGGAACCTGATCTATCTGCAACGACCACACGAGGCGCTCGACGCGTTTGACGTGGCCGAGGACCTGTCGCCGCTCGATCCGTTCCAATTCAACATCTGCTTCGGGCAATCCGCCGCCCTGCGCGGGCTCAAGCGGTATGACGAGGCGGTGCGCCTTATCGAGCGGGGGCTGCAGGCCGGGCCGGGAGTGGTCTGGGCCTACCGGATGCTGTTTGGCACCTATGCGGTGATGGGCGAGACGGAAAAGGCGCGCGAGGCGGCGCGGCTTTGGCGCAAGCACAATCCACAACTGAAGCCCCAGATGATCGCGCGGCTCTTGCCGATGTGGAGCCACGATCAGGACTATATCGACCTGCTGCACGAGGAACTGATGCGCGACGGCGTCTAGCCCCTTGCCCCCGCGCGCCGAGGGGCTAACCTGATCGCAAAGGAGACCCGCATGAAAGCCCTGTTTGCCGTTATCCCCTTCGTCGCCCTTGCCGCCTGCGAGACGCAGGTGACTTCGACCATTCGCCAGACCGGAGAAACGGTGGTCTATGCCGGGAAATCCTATGACGTCTACGTCGAGCGCTTCCACGATCCGTCTGCGGCGCTCTACGGCACCACTGTCCATGAGCGGCGACAGATGTGGGTGGACAGCCGCTATCTGTGGTGCGAGCCAACCTGCGCCGCGGCGATTGCCGCGTGGCGGGGATACGAGGCGGCTCCAGACATGACGCATCCCGCGCTCTGACGCCCCGCCCTCTGACGCACGGCGCGACGCCCCTTTTCCGGTGCGCCAAAGCCGCGTATAGGGCGACATGGCCTACGATCCGATCAACCCTCCCGACCTTCGCCCCGACCTCGCGCGTGCTGTGGTGCGTGAGGACGCGCGCCCCGGCCAACCGAAGATCGGCATGGTATCCTTGGGCTGCCCCAAGGCGCTGGTGGACAGCGAACGGATCCTGACACGGCTACGCGCCGAGGGATACGCCATCTCGCCAGACTATTCCGGCGCGGATGCGGTCATCGTGAACACCTGCGGGTTTCTCGACTCGGCCAAGGCCGAGAGCCTCGACGCCATCGGCGAGGCTCTGAACGAGAACGGGCGGGTCATTGTGACCGGCTGTCTGGGCGCGGAGCCCGAATATATCACCGGCGCGCACCCTTCCGTGCTCGCCGTTACCGGCCCGCATCAATACGAGCAGGTGCTGGATGCCGTGCACAAGGCCGTGCCGCCGAACCCCGATCCGTTCATCGACCTTCTGCCCGCGCGGGGCGTGAGCCTGACGCCGCGGCATTACAGCTATCTCAAGATTTCCGAGGGCTGCAATCACGCCTGCAAGTTCTGCATCATCCCGGACATGCGCGGCAAACTCCAGTCGCGCCCGGCCCATGCGATCGTGCGGGAGGCCGAGAAACTGGTCGAGGCGGGGGTCAAGGAACTGCTCGTCATCTCGCAGGACACGAGCGCCTATGGCCTAGATCTGCGATATGCCGAAGAGCGCGGGCATCGGGCGCATATCACCGATCTGGCGCGTGATCTGGGGAGCCTCGGGGCGTGGACGCGCTTGCACTATGTCTACCCCTACCCCCATGTGCGCGAGCTTATTCCGCTGATGGCCGAGGGGCTGGTCTTGCCTTATCTCGACATTCCGTTCCAACACGCCGATCCGGGCGTGCTGCGCCGCATGGCCCGTCCTGCCGCCGCCGCCAGGACGCTGGACGAGATTGCCGCGTGGCGGTCGGTGTGCCCAGACATCACCCTGCGCTCGACCTTCATCGTGGGCTATCCCGGCGAGACGGAGGAGGAGTTTCAGGTCCTGCTCGACTGGCTCGACGAGGCGCAGCTCGACCGGGTCGGATGTTTCCGCTACGAAAACGTGGAAGGCGCGCGGTCCAACGCGCTGCCCGACCATGTGCCCGACGAGGTCAAGGACGAGCGCTGGCATCGCTTTATGGAAAAAGCGCAGGCGATTTCCGAGGCGAAACTGGCCGCGAAGGTTGGAAACGTGATGCAGGTCCTCGTGGACGAGGTGGATGACGAGGCCGCCACCTGCCGCACCACGGCGGATGCGCCCGAGATCGACGGCAACCTCTTCATCGACGAGGGGTTCGAGACCCTCTCTCCAGGCGACATGGTCACAGTCGAGGTGGACGAGGCCAGCGAGTATGACCTCTGGGGCAAGATCGTCCAAACCTGAGGCACGACGGCGCGCAGCACCCTGCCACGTTCTTGCCCGAATCTGGGACTAGCTTCGTCCCATGGTCGCTGCCCTCACCACACACCGGATAAGCTACACGCCCGTTCCCGGCGCCGCTTCGACGGCCGTGAAACGCGCGCTCATGGCGCTCGACGGCACGGTCCCGGACAAGGTCGCGCGTGACATCGCCGCGGATGCGAACCGGGTGCATGTGCTCTATCCCACCCGCAAGTTCCGCAAGGCGCGGCTCGCGGCACATGAAGGCTGGTTCAACTTCACCGTCGTGCGCGATCCCGTCGCGCGGCTCCTGTCGGTCTATGGCGAGGCGCTTGCCTCCGGCGATCTGGCGCGGGCCGAGCATCGCCGTCGCGGCTGGGCCCCGCTTCCCGCCACGCCGGACCCGGACGATTTCTTTGAAAACTTCTCCGCCTACCGGGCCGCATCGGTCACGGTGAAGTCGCGCAGCGTTCCGCAGGTCGCCTTTACCGGCGAGGACCTATCGCTTTATTCCCGCATCTACCGCGCCGAAACCCTCGACGCGGCGCGGCGCGATCTGTCCAGGCGGACGGGAAAAATCGTCGCCTTCCCGACCAGCCCCGAGGCCCGAGCGCGGCTTGCCCTGCGCGACCTTGGCCCTCGCGCACAATCCGCTGTTCTGGCCGAAGTCGCCCCGGACCGGGCGCTTTACGACAACGTGCTGCGGCTATCTGTCGCCTGACCATGCCAGCGCCGCGACCTCGGCGGTGCAGAGCGTCAAACGCGCCTGGTCGAACGCGAAGCGCCTAACATTCCGGCAGGTTCACCGCGATCCCCGCCTGGCTCGTTTCCTTGTAACGCGCATCCATGTCATGCCCGGTCTGGAGCATCACGCGGATGCAGTTGTCGAGCGGCATGAAATGTTCGCCGTTGTCACGCAGCGCGAGCGAGGCTGCCGAGACCGCCTTGATCGCCCCCATGGCATTCCTCTCGATACACGGCACCTGCACCAGCCCCTTGGCCGGGTCGCAGGTCATGCCGAGGTGATGTTCGAGCGCGATTTCCGCCGCGTTCTCGATCTGCGCATTGGTGCCGCCCAAGGCCGCACAAAGCCCGGCGGCCGCCATCGCCGAGGCCGATCCGACCTCGCCCTGACAGCCCACTTCGGCACCCGAGATCGAAGCATTGGCCTTGATGATACCGCCCACAGCAGCGGCGGTCAGGATGAAGTCGCGTCTCTGCTCGACGGTGGTTTCCGGGAAATGGTCGACGAGATAGCGCAGGACGGCAGGCACCGTCCCCGCCGCGCCATTGGTCGGCGCGGTCACGACACGGCCCCCGGCGGCGTTTTCCTCGTTCACCGACATGGCATAGGCCGACAGCCAGTCGTTCACCACATGGGGGGCGTTGCGGTTCGAGAACTTGGTCGCCTGCAACTCGTCGTGAATTCTCTTCGCGCGGCGTTTGACATTGAGGCCACCGGGCAGGATGCCCTCCTGCGAAAAGCCCCGGTCAATACAGGACATCATCGCCCCTTCCAGCGCGTCGAGGCCCGCGTCGAGGTCGTCATGTCCGGCGGCAGTCTCGTTGGCGCGCTTCATCTGGGCGATAGTGAGGCCAGAGCGTTTGCCCATGGCGAGCATCTCCTCTGCGCTGCCGAAGGGGTAGGGATAGCCCAGCGTGCGCTTTTCGTCGCCAAGGCTCGTGGCATCACGCGTCATCTCGCGTTCGGTCTGCACGAAGCCACCGCCGACCGAATAATAGGTCTCGGTCATGAAGGGGTTTCCGTGGATATCGAAGGCGCGAAAGGTCATCGCGTTGGCATGCAGCGGCAGCGGCTTGCCGAAGTCGAAGATCACGTCGCTCGCGGGATCAAAGGCGATGGGATGCAGACCTTCGGGCGTCAAGCGCTTGGTCTTGGCCAGTTCTGCGATCAGTGTCTCGGCGGCATCGGGGTCAAGCCCCTGCGGCGTCTGGCCTAGAAGCCCGAGGATCGTCGCCCGGTCGGTCGCATGTCCCTTGCCGGTCCAGGCGAGCGAGCCGTGCAGCGTTACGTTGAGCGACGCGAGTTCGCCCGCACCGGGGATACGCTCTTCGCTGCGCAGCGCCTCGAGAAACCGCGCTGCGGCGACCATCGGCCCCATGGTATGGGAGGACGACGGCCCGACGCCGCGTTTGAAGATGTCGAAAACGGAAATGAACATGTGAGGGACCCCTGTGCGCTTGGGGTCAAGGTAGTCGGTCTGAGGCGGCAGAACAGCGCGAAGGCGACATGTCCCTTGGGCGCGGCGACATATGCGGGTGTTTGCACGCGGAACGCTCGGCATGTTCCGGGCAGGGCGTAGGACGGGGTTGACCCCCGTCCTACCTTCGCGATCACGCCTCCTGCAGCGCGCGCACCTCGAGCTCGCCCTCGTTCCGCGCCGCCATCGCCTGCGCCGCCGCATGGGCCGCCGCTGCGGTGGTGAAATAGGGAATCTTGTCCATCAGCGCGACGTTGCGAAGCGATCGGCTGTCCTCGACCGCCTGCGCGCCCTCGGTGGTGTTCATCACCAGATGGATCAGACCGTCCTTGAGCACGTCGACGATGGTGCGCCCGCCTTCGTAGGCCTTGCGCACCAGATCGCTCTCGACCCCGTTTTCCGACAGGAATTTCGCGGTGCCGGAGGTCGCCATGATCGTAAACCCGAGATCGCGCAGGATTTTCGCTGTCTCCACCATCTCGGGCGTCTTGTCGTCGTCCTTGATCGAAAAGAACACGACGCCCTCGGTCGGCAGGATCGTCCCCGCGCCCATCTGCGCCTTGAGGAAGGCGCGGGCAAAGCTCGCGTCCGATCCCATGACCTCGCCGGTCGAGCGCATTTCCGGGCCAAGCAGCGTGTCGACACCCGGGAAGCGGGCGAAGGGCAGCACGGCCTCTTTCACCGCGAAACGGTCGATGAGTGGGTCCACCAGCGTGAAGTCCGACAGCTTCGCGCCCGCCATGACCTGTGCGGCGATCGAGGCGATGGGCGAGCCCACGGCCTTGGCCACGAAGGGGACGGTGCGCGAGGCGCGGGGGTTCACCTCGATCAGGTAGATCTCGTCGTCCTTGACCGCATATTGCACGTTCATGAGGCCCACGACGCCCAGCTCCAGCGCAAGCGCGACGGACTGGCGTTTCAGCTCGTCGATGATCTCGGACGACAGCGAATAGGGCGGGAGCGAACAGGCGCTGTCGCCCGAGTGCACGCCGGCCTCTTCGATATGCTCCATGATGCCCGCGACATGCACGATTTCGCCGTCGCAAAGCGCGTCCACGTCCACCTCGGTCGCCCCCGAAAGGTAGCTGTCGAGCAGCACGGGGCTGTCCCCCGACACGACCACCGCGTCGCGGATGTAGCGCTTCAGCCCGTCCATATCGCGTACGATCTCCATGGCGCGGCCACCCAGCACGTAGGACGGGCGGATGACCAGCGGGAAGCCGATACCCTCGGCAATTTCAAGCGCCTCGGCGTCGGAATGGGCGATGCCGTTGTTGGGCTGCTTGAGGCCAAGACGGTTCACGAGGTCCTGGAACCGCTCGCGGTCCTCGGCGAGGTCGATGGCGTCGGGCGTGGTGCCCAGGATCGGGATACCGGCCTCTTCCAGATCGTTGGCGAGCTTCAGCGGCGTCTGGCCGCCGAACTGAACGATGACGCCGTGGAGCGTGCCGCGGGACTGTTCCACGCGCAGGATTTCCATGACGTGCTCAAAGGTCAGCGGCTCGAAATAGAGGCGATCCGATGTGTCGTAGTCGGTCGACACGGTCTCGGGGTTGCAGTTGACCATGATCGTCTCATACCCGGCCTCGGTCAGCGAGAAACAGGCGTGACAGCAGCAATAGTCGAACTCGATCCCCTGCCCGATCCGGTTCGGACCGCCGCCAAGGATGACGACCTTTTTCCGGTCCGAAGGACGCGCTTCACATTCCACTTCGCCCATCATCGGCTCTTCATAGGTCGAATACATGTAAGGCGTCTGGGCCTCGAACTCGGCGGCGCAAGTGTCGATGCGTTTGAACACGGCGGTGACGCCAAGGTTCAGACGGGCGCGGCGCACGTTGGCCTCGTCCCGCCCCGTGAGTTTCGCCAGACGCGCGTCGGAGAAGCCCATCATCTTGAGCTTGCGCAGACCGTCCTCGGTCACGGGGAGGCCGTTTTTCTTCACGTCCGCTTCCGCCTCGACGATCTCGCGGATCCGGGCGAGGAACCAGGGGTCAAAGGCGGTCGCGTCGAAGATCTCGTCGTTGGTCAGCCCCTCGCGCATGGCCTGGGCCACGGTGCGCAGCCGGTCCGGGGTCTTGAGGCTGAGGGCACGGATCACGGCGGCCTTGTCCGGCGCGCCCTCGATTTCGACCTCGTCAAAGCCGGTGAGGCCGGTTTCCATCGAGGCCAGCGCCTTTTGCATCGACTCGTGAATCGTGCGGCCAATCGACATGACCTCGCCCACCGACTTCATCGCGGTGGTCAGCTCGGGTTTGGAGCCGGGGAATTTCTCGAAGGCAAAGCGCGGGATCTTGGTCACGACATAGTCGATGGTCGGCTCGAAGGAGGCGGGCGTGACCTTGGTGATGTCGTTGTCCAATTCGTCGAGCGTATAGCCCACGGCCAGTTTCGCGGCGATCTTGGCAATCGGGAACCCCGTGGCTTTCGACGCGAGCGCGGACGAACGCGACACGCGCGGGTTCATCTCGATGACGACCATGCGCCCGTCGACCGGGTTCACCGCCCACTGCACGTTCGAGCCGCCGGTCTCCACCCCGATCTCACGCAGCACGTTGATCGAATGGGTGCGCATGATCTGGTATTCTTTGTCGGTCAGCGTGAGCGCGGGGGCCACGGTGATCGAGTCGCCGGTGTGAACGCCCATCGGGTCGACGTTTTCGATGGCGCAGACGATGATCGCGTTGTCCGCCTTGTCGCGGACCACCTCCATCTCGTATTCCTTCCAGCCCAAGAGGCTTTCGTCCACGAGGATCTGGTTCACCGGCGAGGCATCCATGCCGGAGCGGCAGTAGTAGATGTATTCCTCGCGGTTGTAGGCCACGCCGCCGCCCGTGCCGCCAAGGGTAAAGGCGGGGCGGATGATCGCGGGGAGGCCGATGTCTTCGAGCGTTTCGAGTGCGATCTGCACGCCCGCCTCGAGGTCGGCCTTGCCGTCGGCTTTCTTCGGCGCGGTGACGATGGTGGCGCGGGGGTTCTCGATCCCCAGACGATCCATCGCCTCGCGGAACAGCTTGCGGTCCTCGGCCATTTCGATGGCCTCGCGCTTGGCGCCAATCAGCTCGACGCCGTGTTCGTCCAGCACACCCATGTCGGCCAGTGCCAGCGCGGTGTTCAGGCCGGTCTGCCCGCCCATCGTAGGCAGGAGCGCGTCGGGCTTTTCCTTGGCGATGATCTTGGCAACCATCTCGGGCGTGATCGGCTCGATATAGGTGGCGTCGGCCATGTCCGGGTCGGTCATGATCGTCGCAGGGTTCGAGTTCACGAGGATTACGCGGTAGCCTTCTTCGCGCAGCGCCTTGCAGGCCTGTGCCCCGGAGTAGTCGAATTCGCAGGCCTGTCCGATGACGATGGGACCGGCTCCGATGATCATGATGGACTTGATATCGGTTCTTTTCGGCATGGCATCACCTCGGCAGCAGGGGACACCGGGGACTCGCCCGGTGCAAATTGTCGTGGGTTATAGAGATGGAGCCGGGGCCTGCAAGGGGCCGTGGCGTAAATCAGGAGGCGCGATGTCGCTTTGCGGCGGAGGCCACGAGAAAAAAAAGCCCCGTGACAGCGGCGAAGCTCAGACCCACCTGCGCAAAACCGGCGTAGTCCAGCGGGGCGAGCAGGAGAAAGAGCGGCATGGAATAGACGACGCCTACGGCGAGGAGTGCGAGCGTGGCCGGGCGCCGCTCGAGTATCTCGAAAAGCGCGGGGAGGAGTGCGAGCGGCAGCGCCATGTAGTGCATCCAGCCCAGCGGGTTGGTTACGAGGGTGGCGAGGAGCAGGAGGTAGAAGCGCATCCAGAGACGCAGGCGCGGCGGCAGGTCGCGGGTCGAGACATGGGTCACGGCAACGGCCGCGAAGAGCGCCAGACGCACGGTCCAGGCGATCCAGACCGGCTCCATCGGCATGCGGGGGTGGCCGATGACCCAATTTGCCGTTCCGAGAAGGGTTTCGTGAAGCTGGAACAGCACCAGTTCCAGCGAAACGAGGATGCGCGAGACAAGCGTGCGCGCCTCGATCTGGGCCAGTTTTTCGAGAAGCTCGGCATGGAGCGGCCATCCGGCGAGCACGACGGACAGCCCGGCGAGCAGCGCCCCGGCGACGGTAAAGGCGGCAAGCGCGCGCCAGCGCCGCTCCATCACGAAGAGCACGACCAGAAACGCGGGCGACAGTTTCGCCGCTGCGGCCAGCGCCAGAAGCCCCCCGGCTGGCAGATCGCGGCCCTGGGCGAGCGCCAGCACCGAGGCGAGCGTGAGGGCCGAGACGATCACTTGCGGCTGGCCCAGCCAGTAGGTCATGTAGCCCGCCGCAGTCGTGAAGAGCAGGCCGAAGGACAGAAGCGCCCAGAGGGTCGGGGACAATTCGCGCGGCTCGACCAGTTTCCAGCCGAGCCAGACCATCCAGACCGAGGCCGCCACATTGACGATGAGGCCCGCGTTGAAAAATTGCACAACGGTGAGGGCGCCCGCAACGGGGGAGAGCAGCACGGCCCAGAGCGGGGGATAGAGGAAGGGTGTGAAGTAGGGTTCGGTCCAGCCCTCGGCATGGGCCCAGTCCACCCATTGCGAGGGCGGATCGACGAGAAAGGTCGCAGGCCCTTCCTGATAGATCAAGTCAGGCAACCCCACCCACCAGCTTTGCGCCGCAAAGTAGAGCGCCGTCAGGTCGATCTTCCACTCACCCCAGTTCAGCCACAGGATCACGGCGGCCCAGAGGCTCGCGATGATGAGGGCTGGCAGCTTTCGCGTCTTGTTCGGCATGGTCGGGGGACAGATACTCGCGGGTCAGGGGCACGGCGTCGGCTTTGTGTGCCATCTGGAATTGATAGATGACAAGCCCAAGTTCGGTGAAGCTCACTTCGCTGGCGGCAAGGTAATAGCGCCACATGCGGATGAAGCGGTCGTCCATGAGCCCGCGAACGCGTGGCAATTGCGCCTCGAAGCCCGCCCGCCAGGCCTGCACGGTGCGCGCGTAGTGGCCGCGCCAGACCTCGATGTCGGTGGGCAGGAGGCCGGTCTGCTCGAAGACCGAAGTGACCTCGGACAGCGCCGGGACATAACCGCCGGGAAAGATGTGTTTGTGGATGAAGGGGCTGGTCCGACCCGGCGGCGTTGTGCGCCCGATGGTATGGACGAGCGCGATACCGTCGGGGGCAAGGCAGCGGTCGATCTGCGACCAGAAGGACGGGTATTGCGGCTGGCCCACGTGCTCCATCATGCCGACGACAACGATCCGGTCGAACGTCTCTTCAATGTCGCGGTAATCCATGAGGCGAAAGGTGACGCGGTCGGCGACACCCGCGGCCCAGGCGCGGCGGTTCGCTTCGGCCAGTTGCTCGCGCGACAGGGTGATGCCGGTGACGCGCACGTGGAAGCGGCGGGCGAGATGGATCGACAGACCGCCCCACCCCGACCCGATGTCGAGCACATGCTGGCCGGGGACGAGGCAGAGCTTCCTGCCGATGTGGTCCATCTTGGCGATCTGCGCCTGATCGAGGTCCCAACCGGGGTCAGCAAAATAGCCGCAGGTATATTGCATGTTGCGATCGAGGAAGCGTTCGTAGAACGCGGTGGGCAGGTCATAATGCACTTCAACGTTGCGCCGTGCAGTGGCCAGCGGATTGTGCTGAGCGATCCGGCGCAGCCCGGTACGGGTGGCGGAGGCGGCTGCGGAAAAGCGCCCCGCCCCGTGGAGGCGGGCATTGCGGGCGATGAGGGCGAGGAACCCGGTCACATCGTCCCCACCGATGGTCAGCCCTCCCTCCGTGTAGCCTTCGCCAAGCGCCAGTTCGGGGTTGAGCAGGAGCCGCAGGATCAGGCCGGGATCGCGGATCGCAAGATGATGCGTCTTGCCCGTGCCGTCTCCGAACCGCTGCCCGCGTCCGTCCGGCCATGTGATCCTCAAATCCCCTTCGCGCAGAACACGCGCGATCATGCGGGCAAGAACGCCCTGCACCATCCCTGAAAACATACCCGCCACCCAATAAGTTGCGCCGATTCAATGACGCACATCTTAAGCGCGAGAAATCCCCTCGGGGAAGACGTTCGTTTTATTCCGCTGCGGCACGATAGGTCGCGTGAGCCTCGCCTTCGTAGGGATAAAGGTAATCGCGGGTGATGGGTGCCGCGGTCAGCCGCTTGCCGAGCTGGACCTGGTAGACAAGCAGCGTGCCGCAGGTAAAGGCAGCCTCCATACACAGGAGGTAATAGCGCCACATGCGAATGAACCGTTCGTCATAAAGCGCGCGCGCCTCGTCCACCCGCGCCATGAACCGGTCGTGCCAGAGGCCGAGGGTCTTGGCGTAATGGGTGCGCAGGACCTCGATATCCTGCGTGACGAGCCGCTGCTTGTCCACGCTCGCCTGCATTTCCGACAGCGCGGGGGCATAGCCGCCGGGGAAGATGTATTTCTCCATCCACGGGTCAGAGTAATTCGGCGGGCCGACATGGCCGATGGTGTGGATGAGCGCGAGACCCTCGGGAGCGAGCAGATCCTTTACCTTGCGGAAGTAGGTATCGAACTGTGGCGCGCCCACGTGTTCGAACATGCCCACACTCACGATCCGGTCGAAGGTCTCGGTCACATGGCGGTAGTCCTGGAGCCGAATGTCGATCCTGTCCGACAGTCCCGCCTCGGCAACCCGGCGGGTCGCGATGCCGTGCTGTTCCTTCGACAGCGTGACACCTACCACGCGTGCGCCGTAGTCGCGCGCCAAGGTCAGCGCCATGCCACCCCAGCCGCAGCCGATATCGAGCACCGTCATCCCCGGCTCGATGCAGAGCTTGTGCGCGATGTGGTGTTTCTTGGCCTCCTGCGCCTCGTCCAGCGTCATGCCGGGGCGGGTAAAATAGGCACAGGAATATTGCCGGTCGGCATCGAGGAAGAGGTCGTAGAGTTCGCCGGACAGGTCGTAGTGATGCGCCACGTTCCGGCGCGAACGGCCCAGCCCGTTGAACTGGCGCGCAAGCCTGAGCGTCTGCTTCGCCCAGCGCACAGGTTTTTCGAACCACGGGAAATCGGCGTTCAGCACGGCCGGCAGCGCAATGGCGAGAAAGCATCGCAGATCGTCAATCTCGAGCGTACCGTCCATGTAACATTCGCCGACGCCCAACTCGGGGTTGGTCACGATCCGCCGCACAGCGGCCTCGTCATGGATCCGGACATGCGCCTCGGGCTGTCCGTGGCCATAGCGGCGCGTGACCCCGTCGGGCATCGTGACCACTAGAGTGCCCTCGCGGAAATAGCGCGTGAGCAACTGGTCAAAAAGTGTGTTCCACATCGTTCAGGCTCCCGTCTTCGCGCCACCCCGGCGCGGCTCGTGCCATCCTTTCCCGTGTGAGGGGGCCACCCCGGCCCCGCCTGCCTCTGACTGGATCAATATCTTTGTTTTCAAGGAAAGTGTGCCACACCTTCATTTTCTGTAAAGGTTGACCGATGCACAAAGTTCCATTCCGCATGTGCATTACGTGACAGGCCTCGGCGCAAAGCCGCGGCCCGAAAACGACGCGGCCCTTGACTTCGCGGGCCGGGGCATGTGTATCGGCGCGGTCGAATACGTCGAAAAACAAGCCCCGAGGGGAGCATCATGCACGCCTACCGCAGCCACACTTGCGCCGATCTGAACAAATCGAACGTGGGCGATACCGTCCGCCTGTCTGGCTGGGTGCATCGGGTGCGCGACCATGGCGGCATCCTCTTCATCGACCTGCGCGACCATTACGGCGTGACGCAAGTTCTGGCCGACCCGGACAGCCCGGTGTTCAAGGAGGTGGAAAAGGTCCGCTCGGAATACTGTATCCGTATCGACGGCAAGGTGCTGGCCCGTGACGAAAGCCTTGTGAACGCCAAGCTGCCCACCGGCGAGATCGAGGTCTTCGTTCAGGACATGGAAGTTCTTGGTGCGGCTCAAGAATTGCCGCTCATGGTGTTCGGCGATCAGGAATACCCCGAGGAAACCCGCCTGCGCTACCGCTACCTCGACCTGCGACGCGAAGAGATGCAGAAGAACATGACGCTGCGATCCGACGTGGTCGCCTCGATGCGTCGCCGGATGTGGGACAAGGGCTTCCGCGAATACCAGACGCCGATCATCACGGCCTCGTCCCCCGAGGGCGCGCGCGACTTCCTCGTGCCGTCGCGTCTGCATCCGGGCAAGTTCTACGCGCTGCCGCAGGCGCCGCAGCTCTTCAAGCAGCTGATCATGGTGTCGGGCTTTGACAAGTACTTTCAGATCGCGCCCTGTTTCCGCGACGAAGACCCGCGCGCCGACCGTTCGCCCACCGATTTCTACCAGCTCGACCTCGAGATGAGCTTTGCGACCCAGCAGGACATCTTTGACACGGTGCAGCCGGTCATTCAGGGAATTTTCGAGGAATTCGGTGGCGGCAAAAAGGTCGATACCGAGTGGCAACAGATCTCTTACGCCGACTCGGCGCTGTGGTATGGCACCGACAAGCCGGACCTGCGCAATCCGATCAAGATGCAGGTGGTGTCCGAGCATTTCGCGGGCTCCGGTTTCGCGATCTTTGCGAAACTACTCGAACAGGACGGCACCGAGATCCGTGCGATCCCGGCCCCCAAGGGTGGCTCGCGCAAGTTCTGCGACCGGATGAACTCTTTCGCGCAGAAAGAGGGTCTGCCGGGGATGGGCTATATCTTCTGGCGCGACGGCGACAACGGGATGGAGGCCGCCGGGCCTCTCGCGAAAAACATCGGCCCCGAGCGGACCGAGGCGATCCGCCAGCAGCTTGGCCTTGGTGTGGGCGACGCGGCGTTCTTCCTGGGCGGCAAGCCGGAAGCCTTCGAAAAGGTCGCCGGTCGTGCGCGCACCGTCATCGGCGACGAGCTGGGTCTGACCGACACGAACCGTTTCGCCTTTGCCTGGATCGTGGACTTCCCGATGTATGAAAAGGACGAGGAGACGGGCAAGATCGACTTCTCGCACAACCCCTTCTCGATGCCGCAAAACCTCGACGCGCTCGACGGCGATCCGCTCTCGGTGCTGGGCTATCAATACGACCTCGCCTGCAACGGCTACGAGCTGATCTCGGGCGCGATCCGCAACCACAAGCGCGAGGTCATGTTCCGGGTGTTCGAAAAGGCGGGCTACGGCAAGGACGAGGTGCTCAAGCGCTTCTCGGGTCTCGCGACCGCGTTCCAGTATGGCGCGCCGCCCCACGGTGGCTGCGCGGCGGGGATCGACCGGATCGTGATGCTGCTGGCGGACGAGGCGAACATCCGCGAGGTCATGATGTTCCCGATGAACCAGCGGGCCGAAGATCTGATGATGAACGCACCGTCGGAGCCGACCAACGAGCAGCTGCGCGAGTTGTCGCTGCGCGTGATCGACGCGCCCAAAGGCTGACCCAATGGCACCGGTGCTCTACACGGCTTCGGTGCCGGTCTTTCTGCATTACCTCGCTCAGGCGCGGACCCTGGTCGAGGCGACGCGGGGATCACCCGCGCTGCTGACCGGCAAGCTCGCTCCCGATATGTTCTCGGGCGCGCAGCAATTCGCCTCGGCCGCCGCTTTCGCCCTGCGCGGCACCTACCCGCTGGCTGGCGAGCCGATCCCGGACATGCCCACGGCGCCCATGGACCGTGGCGGGCTACTGGAGCGGATCGACTTTGCGCATGAGCAGTTGGTCAGGCTCGACCCCGCGTCTTTCGACGGGGCCGAAACGCGCAGGGTGCGCCATATCGCCGGGTTTGCCGAGCTCGATCAGGCAGGGGGCGAGTATCTTCACCTCTTCGCCCTGCCCAACTTCTTTTTCCACCTGTCGATGGCATTCGCCGTCCTGCGCGAAGGCGGGCTGGCCATCGGCAAGGGCGACTTCGACGGGCTGCACGATTACCCGCAGGGGTTCAGCTTCTAAAGCGCCCCAGTCCGGGCTCGCGGATCAGTCCTCGAGCTTGTCTTTCGCCTTATCCTCGACGAGATCCCATTCCTTTTTCTTCCGCTTGAGAAAGCGTTCGCCGAAGGCATCGTTTTCTTCTTCGCCGACGACCTCTTTGGCGCGACCGAATACCTCGTTTTCTTCCTCTTCCATGTGATGCTCGTAGTCGTGCTTCAATGTCTTGAAACGGGTCAGCCAGCCCGACGAGGACATGTCCATCTCGTCCAGCTCGTCGAGGATTTCGTCCATCTCGTGGTGTTCGGCGACCGAATGGCGGGCGGCATCCTGGCCCCAGGTTTCCTTCATCAGCGTCGAATAAAACTCTTCCTCTTCAGCGGCGGAGTGGCTCTTGATCTCGTAATAGAATTCTTTCCACGCGGATTTGCGTTCGTCTGACGCGCCCTCTGTATTGGCGATCCGGTCAAGCAGGTCGCGGTGTTTTTCGTGGTCTTGCATGATGGCGTCGTAGATCGATGGCATGGCTCTGTCCTTCCCGTGTCGGGTGAGATGTGGCGTGTTGCCGGGGAAACGCCGGGGCGGGGCGGGCGGTTCCGTCCCACGAGATCGCGACACGGATTGCGCTCGGTCAGGGCTGAGGGACAGCGGGCAAGGAAACGGGAATGGAAAAACGGCGCCTCTTTTCAGAGACGCCGGTCAGGCCGTCGCGGACGTCGGTGCGTCACGATGGCAATTTGCTCTCCATGGACTCGATATTCTCTATCGTGTCCTCGGTGATGTGGTCGATGTTGCTGGTGATCGTCAGAACAACGGACAGTGCGAGCAGGACCATGCCCGCAATGAGGACGAACCAGTCAATAACGGCGTTGCCCTCTTCGTTGCTCAAGAATCGATCAAAAATCTTCTGCATTACAAACTCTCCAATGTGACCCGGGTTCTCCCGAAACCGGGCCTGCACAATGCTTCCCTCGGTTTGAACCATGACGTTCAATTGGGGCGGAAGTTTGCAGCCCAGCGGGCGCTTTCTGGGATTTACTTGCCATCCGGGCGGCCCTAGTCATCGGAAAAGCCAAGGAGAAACAGCATGTCAGACGATGCGCGGTTGGGGCGCCTGGTTCCCGACTGGACACCGCCACCGCGTCCCGAGGGGCTGCAGCTCGCGGGGCGTTACGCCGCGCTCGCCCCCCTGTCGGCAGACGATCATGCGGCAGATCTGTTCGAGCTATTCGCGGGTGCGGACGCGGTCTGGGACTACATGCCCGTCGGCCCCTTTTCTTCGGCCGCGACCTTCCATCGCTGGATGAAAGAGGCGGTGGAAGGGAGCGATCCCTGCTTCTTCGCGATCCGCAACCTCGACACCGGGCGCTGGGAGGGATTCTGTTCTCTCCTCAGGATCGCGCCGGAGGCCGGGTCGATCGAGGTCGGCTATATCGCCTACAGCCCCGCGCTCCAGCGCACGCGCGCGGCAACCGAGGCGCAGTTCCTGCTCATGCAGTGGGCATTTGAAGCCGGATACCGGCGCTATGAATGGAAATGCAACGCGCTCAATCTGCCCTCGCGGCGCGCGGCGGAACGCTATGGTTTTTCCTATGAGGGCGTGTTCCGGCAGGCGCAGGTGGTCAAGGGGCGCAACCGGGACACCGCCTGGTTCGCGGCCATCGACAGCGAGTGGCCCGCGCTGAAAGAGGCGTTCCTGGCATGGCTCGCGCCGGCGAATTTCGTTGGCGAGGGACGGCAGAAGGAACGGCTCGGCGACCTTACGGCACTGGTGCGCGTGGCGGCCGATCCGGCGTTGCGACCCGCTCGCTAGCACGCGGCCGAAAGTCGCGCGGCGAGCAGGGTGCCGACACGGGTAACCGCGGCGGGAGGGTGCCCGCGCTCGAGCTGCAAGACAGCATCGTCAAGTTCGGTGTCATGGGCGGTCAGCGCCACCCCGCGCAGGAAATGAACGAGATAAGAGAACTCGCCACTCGATTTCGCCTCGCTCAGAAGGTCCGAGGCATTGAGCAGATCCTCGGCCAGCGCGGCCGGGTCGGGGGCGATATTGACCACCTCGACGATCCGGGGACCACGGGGGCGCATGACCTCGGGCAAGGATTGAACGATCTCACGCTGAAACACCGCGATGTTTTCGACCGGTTTGGCAAGGAAACCGTTGGCCCCTGCCTCGCGCGCCAGCGCCTCGCCCGCCATGGATCCGGACATGCCGAGAATGGCGGGCACGCGCGGGGCGGCGCGGTGAAGCTCGGCGATGAGGTCCACCCCCGACCCGTCAGGCAGACCGAGATCCACGATCACGGCGGCAGGGCGATAGACGGCAAGGTGACGACGCGCGGAGGCCAGGCTGTCGGCCCGGCGCACACGCGCACCGGAACGCAGGCAGATGAGGCGGATCGCCTCCGACGCCGAGCGGCTGTCCTCGACCACCAGAAACGTGAGCCCGGTCAGCGGTTTGTCGGCGCTGGCGCGCAGCGGCGGAAGGCGTTCGAAATCGTCCAGCATCCATATGCTCCTGTTCCCGATGTGCCAAACCGACCACGAGTCGCGTCACCGGTTGGTTAACGTCCCGCGCGCCTGCGACATTTTCTTCACCACCTTGCGAAAAAGGGGGCATCGTCGCATAAGCGGGCAACCACTGAGGGAGAGACACATGATCGGACGCCTGAACCACGTCGCCATCGCCGTGCCGGATCTGACTGCCGCCGCCGACCAGTATCGCAACACGCTGGGCGCGACCGTGCGCGATCCGCAGGACGAGCCGGATCATGGCGTGACCGTGGTGTTCATCGAGCTTCCGAACACGAAAATCGAACTGCTCTACCCGCTCGGCGAGGATAGCCCAATCCAAGGATTCCTCGACAAGAACCCGGCCGGCGGCATTCACCACATCTGCTACGAGGTAGACGACATCCTCGCCGCCCGCGACAAGCTCAAGGCCGACGGCGCCCGCGTTCTGGGCACCGGCGAGCCCAAGATCGGCGCCCATGGCAAGCCCGTGCTGTTTCTGCATCCCAAGGATTTCAACGGCTGCCTCGTGGAACTGGAGCAGGTCTGATGTCCATCACCGGCGCGCTCGTCCTGCTCACCGTGATCTGGTTCATGACCATGTTCATCGTCCTGCCCATCACGCTGCGCACGCAGGCCGAGGATGGCGATGTCGTTCCCGGCACCCATCAGGGCGCGCCGTCGAACTTTCGTCTGGGCCGCACCATGCTCATCACTACGGCGGTGGCGGTCCCCCTGTGGGTCGTGATCTCGGCGATCATCCTGTCGGGAATCGTGACGGTCGATATGCTCGACTGGAACAATTATCTAGGCGAGCGCACGCCGAACTAGGGCCACACCGTTTCGGACAAGACAACGCGCCCCGGGCTTGCCCCGGGGCCTCGTTTTTTCGGGGTCTCGCTTTTTCTGGGCCTAGCGCGCCACCGTTCCCGTCACCCGGTGGAACATATGGGTAAAAGTCGCCGCGCCGAGGATCGGTATGATCAGGCCCACGAGCGGAATGGTCAGCGGAATCGCCATCAGCGTGCCAGCGAGCCAGATCTGCCCGTTGTGCTTGCGGCGCAGCTGGTTCGCACCCACCCGTCCCACGCGGCGCATGGCGGCGAGGTGAAAGAACTCGCGCCCGATGAGGTAGCCGTTCACAATCCAGAACAGGATCGGGGCCAGAGGACCGATGAAAAAGCTCATGCCCAGCGCCAGCACGTTCACCAACACGGTGACGATGATGAGACCGATGGAGTCTCGCAGCCCCTCCATCACGGTTACGTTCCGAGCGGGGGGAAGCTGCGGATAATGCCGTTCCTCGACCGCCCCGGCCACCTCGTCGAGGAAAATGCCCATGAAGGCGACCGACACCGGCACCATTAGAAAAGGCGAGAGCACCAGCATCACCGCGACAAGCGCCCAGCTCGCCAGCGAGTCGAGCCAGGCGATGTCGCCTATCCACGGCAGGCTCACCGTTTCCGGCAGCACGAGCCCAAGCAGGAACACGAGCACGACCGTGAGCGCGACGAGCAGCGCGATGGTCAGGCCAAGGCCCATGAACAGCACCCGGCGGAACCGGCTGTCGCCAAGCTGGCCCAGCGCCTTGGAAAAATCGGAAAAGATCATTCGGTCACCCATGCCGTGATAAGGTCGAGGTCGGGACGCGGGCGGTCCGGCGGAGCCGAGGTTTCTGTGCCGATATGGATGAAACCCGCGATGCTCTCATGGCTGGCAAGCCCCAGCGTCTCGTGAACAAAGACCGGGTCATGGCTCGGCCAGCCGGAAAGCCAGTTGGCCCCCCAGCCCGCCGCCAGCGCGGCGTTCAGGAGCGACAGGCAGACGGCGCCCGCCGAGTAAAGCTGTTCGACCTGCGGCACCTTGGGGCTATCCACCGGCGAGAACACGACCGCAACCGCGAGGTCGGCATCCGCGAATTGCTTGACCGATTTCTCGATCTTCTCGGCCTCGATGCCCAGCGTTGCGCCGCGCGCCGGCACCGCCCCTGCCAGCCGCGCGAGCGCGGGGCGGGTCAGGACGACGAATCGCCAGGGTTCGAGCTTGCCATGGTCGGGCGTGCGCGCGGCTGCGGTGAGGATCTCGGTCAGTTCCTCGCGGTCGGGCACCGGGCCGGTCAGCGTCTTGGCGGGCCGCGAGCGCCGCGTCAGCAGAAAATCGAGCGCGGCCTGATTTCGTTCGGGCATAAGTGTCTCCTGTCCGTCCCGGCGAGATGTCGGCACTTATCGGCGCGGCGTCAACCGCTTGGGTGCAATTTGGTCGCGCTTGTCAGTGCTGGCGCAGGGTGCGATGTGCGCGACCATGAAGAAGGTCGAGCTTTCCCATCTGGCCGTCGAAGGCACGGAAATCGCGGTGCGGGTCACGCCCAATGCGTCGCGCAATTGCGTGTCGGTACAAGGCGATCTGATCCGGGTCTCCGTCACCGTGGTGCCCGAGGACGGCAAGGCCACGAAGGCGGTGATCAAACTGCTCGCCGCTTCCTTGGGCGTGGCGAAGTCGCGGCTTGTGCTCGTGCGCGGGGCTACGTCGCGGGACAAGGTGTTTCGGATCGACTGACCCAAGCGACCGACAGAGCCCCCTTGCGCCGCGTCGGGCCATATCGGCTCCGGAACTCTGCCCGACCTGTGGCGCGCACAAGCCGGGCAGGACGATGCGTGTTGCGGCATCCAGCGATCATAAGGCGACGCATCGCCTGACCCGTCGATGTTCTAGGCCAGATGCAGTTCCGACAGGCCCAACGTCTGCTTCTCTGCATCGGCAAGATAATCGCGTTTCAGCGTCATGTTCAGGAACCCCGTGTGATCGAACACCGCGTCCCGCAGGGTCGACAGCGGACGCGGCAGATGGTGGAACATCTTGCCGAACGTGCGTGCGATTTCGCATTGGTGATTGCAATAGGCGACGCGCTCGCGGTCATAGCGGGCAAAAGCGTCGGCAACCGCATCCTTGGTCAGATCGCGCCCGTCCAGAGCCCGGATCAGGTAATAGCCATCCTCGATCGCCATACCCATGCCATAGGCCGCATATGGCGACACCGGATGCACCGCATCCCCGATCCCGGCCATGCGGCCCTTGGTGTAGCCGGGCAGCGAGGGACGATTGTAGACCTCCCACCGAAAGACATTCCGCGCGAAATCGGTCTGGTCGGCAAAGCGCGGCAGCGGATCGGCAAAGTGCGCCAGATGGCGACGCAGATGCGCCTCAGGATCGGACGGAACCTTGGCCGTGGGCGTCGATTTCTCGACGATCCACCACTCGAAGCCCGGCTTGCCGTCATGGAGCATCGGGAAATAGCTCGCCTGCACGTTGCGCGAATGGTGGATTGCACCGAATTGCGGCGGGATACCGTCAAAGTGTTCGCACCACGCGAGCCAGACCCGGATGCCCACATGGAACAACCCCGGGTCACCGAAGGCCTGCGTCGTCACGGGCGAGCGGATGCCGTCGGCACCGACCAGGATGTCGGCCTTGACCTGTTCGCCGTTCTCGAAATGCGCCGTCACGCTGTCGCCGTGATCGTCGTAGCGCGTCACCGCATGACCCGCGTGGACCATGCCTTCGGGCAAAAGCGCCAGCATCCGGGCAAAGGCCGAGGACCGCAGGACACCATAGTGCCAGCCGGGAATCCCGGTCTTTTCCTCGATCATCGGATTGAAATCGAGCGCGACGCGCGTCTTGCCCCGGTGATTGCGAAACTCGGTCCGGGTGAATGAGCCGAAGCCTTCGATATCCATGCCGTAGCTGCGCAGCACCGCAAGCACCGGCACCGACAAGAGCACGGCGCCGCCGATGGGCTTTGGCTCGGGGTTCTTCTCATAGATGCGCACGTCATAGCCCGCCTTGATCGCCGCCAGCGCGGCCGACACGCCGCCCGGCCCCGCACCCATGATCGCGACCCGGCGTCCGGGTCTCCAAGTATGTGTCATTCGTTTCTCCCTGTCCCCGCGTCCTCCGGCGGGTGATCAAAAATAGAATCAGAATTCTGATTCTTAAACGTGGACTTTCCGTCGTGGCAGGCTTAGGAATTTGCCATGACCGAGACCTTCGTGACCCCTGTCCAAACCCGCTCCCGGCGTTCGTTCGAACGGATGGTGACGGCGGGCATGGACCTGATCCGGCGCGACCCGACAGGCGCGTTTTCGATGCAGGACCTCGCACGGGCGTCCGGCACGTCTGTCGGCGCGATCTATCAGCGGTTCGGGAACAAAGAGACCGCGATGGTGATGATCCACACGGCGATCATGGAACGCCTCGACCGTGAGGCTCAGGCGCGGTTTTCCCTTGGCGACAGGCTCGCCCCCGAGGTTGCGGTGGCCGAGGCCGTGCGGCGGTTCTGCGACCACGTGCTCGCCAATATGGATGTGCTGTCCGGGATGGTCATTCAGGGGACCGGGCTGGAGGCCTCGACGGCGCGGGGCATGGAAAGTTCGCGCACCATCGGCGCGCTGTTCCAGGGTTTTCTCGCCCATCATCTGGGACCGGACCCGACGCGGCACGAAATGGTGTTCCGGATGGTCTGCGGCATGACGTGGCGACATATGTTCGCCACCGACGATGCGGAATATGTGGTACCACTGCCGCTGGAGGCCGTCCTGGACGGCATGGTCGCCATGGCGCAGTCCTATCTGCTCACACCGCGCTGAGGCCCGCAGGCAAACCTCTGGCGACAGCTGCGACAGCGCCACAAAAAACGCCGCCCCGGATGGAGCGGCGCTTTTCGTGTCATGGGGTGCCGATCACTCGGCGGCGTCGAGCGCCCAGCCACCCACGGCCTTGACCTCGAGAAAATCCTCGATGCCCCAGACGCCGGCCTCGCGCCCATTGCCGGATTGTTTCATGCCGCCAAAGGGCGCCCCGGCGCCGCGCGACTTTCCGTTCATCTCGACCATGCCCGAGCGCACGCGCTTGGCCACCCGGTTCGCTTTTGCCCCGTCCTGCGTCTGCACGTAGTTTGTGAGCCCATAGACCGTGTCGTTCGCGATCTCGATGGCTTCCTCTTCGGTATCGAAGGGGATCATCGTCAGCACCGGGCCAAAGATTTCCTCGCGCGCGATGGTCATCTGGTTGTTGGCATCGGCAAAGACGGTCGGCTTGACGAAGAACCCCCGGTTCAGATGCTCGGGACGGCCCAGACCACCGGCTATGAGCGTCGCGCCCTCGTCGATGCCCTTCTGGATGAGCCCCTGGATCTTCTCCCACTGCGCCGCGTTCACCACGGGGCCGATGTGGCGACCTTCTTCATGGGCATTGCCCACCGTGACCTGCTCGGCGGCAGCCTTCGCCGCCTCGACTGCCTGCGGATAGATGTCGCGTTGAACGAGCATCCGCGAGGGCGCGTTGCAAGACTGGCCCGAGTTGTTCATCATCGACATGACGCCGCGCTTCACCGCCTTCTCGTCCGCATCGGCGAAGATGATATTGGCGCCTTTGCCACCCAGTTCGAGGTGAACGCGCTTGAGCGTCTCTGCGGCGGATTTGGAAATCGCGATGCCCGCCCGGGTCGAACCCGTGAAGCTCACCATATCCACGTCGGGGTGCGAGGTCAGGCGCGCGCCCGCCGTAGCCCCGTCCCCGTTCACGAGGTTGAAGACACCCTTGGGAAACCCGGCGGCATCCATGCATTCAGCAAAGATCATTGCGTCGAGCGGGCTTTCCTCGGACGGCTTCAGGATCATCGTGCAGCCCGCGATGGCGGCGGCGATGACCTTGAGGCTGATCTGGTTGAGCGGCCAGTTCCACGGGGTGATCAGCGCGCAGACACCCACAGCCTCATGCACGATCATCGTGTCAGGGGCATGGTCGCCAAGCGGCTTGATCCACTCGAAATTCTTTGCCGCTGCAAGGAAGTTCTTGGTGTGCGAATAGCCCGCGCCCCATTGCGACGACCGGGCAAGGTCGATGGGCGCGCCCATCTCCATCGTCACCGCCTGCGCGATGTCCTCGGCGCGTTCCTTGTAGATCGCGAGGAATTTCTCGACGAGCGCGATCCGCTCCTCGACCGGCGTCATCATCCAGTCGGGGAACGCCGCCTTGGCCGCCGCCACCGCCTTGTCCACATCCGCTTCGGAGGCGAGCGAAATGACCGCGCAAGGCTCTTCCGTCGACGGGTCGATGACCTCGTGATCCTTGGCCGTCACCGGCGAAACCCATTCACCATTGATATAGAAGTCGCGTTTCTCAAGCATGAAAGCCTCCCGCTTTTCAGATTTAGGCACAGTCTGTCACTCCGCGCGTTCAACCACAAGCGACCGCCCGGTCGGTTCCGCTTTGCCGCTACGTCATGGCCGGGGCAAGCTGGATGTGGTCACATCGCCGCGTGTTCCAAAACCGGCTCGAAACCGGGAGGACATTCTGCCACAACCCCCTACAAGCGGAACGGGATCGGATTACCTGTATCGCGACAGATTTGAAAACACTGGAGAGGAGACCTTCATGAGCCTGCGCATCAACGACACCATCCCGAACCTGACCGTCGAAACCGACATGGGGTCGATCAACCTGCACGACTTCGTCGGCGACAGTTACGCGATCTTCTTCTCGCACCCCAAGGACTTCACCCCGGTCTGCACCACCGAATTCGGTGCCGTGGCACAGCTTGCCGACGAATGGGACAAGCGCGGGGTCAAGGTGCTCGGCATCTCGGTGGACGGGGTCGAGGACCACAAGAAATGGAAGGGCGATATCGAGTCCTATGCCGGTGCCAAGGCCGGTTTCCCGATCGTGGCCGACTCGGGGCTCGAAATGGCGAAAGCCTTCGACATGCTGCCCGCCGACGCCTACCTGCCCGATGGCCGCACTCCTGCACATACCGCGACCGTGCGCTCGGTCTTCATCATCGGTCCGGACAAGAAACTGCGCCTGACCATGACCTACCCGATGTCCGTCGGCCGCAACTTCGCCGAAGTTCTGCGCGCCGTGGACGCGGTGATGAAAACGGACGGCGCGCCCCTTGCCACGCCCGCCAACTGGACCCCCGGCGAGGACGTGATCGTCGCGCTTTCGGTGTCCAACGACGATGCCAAGGCGAAATACGGCGAGGTGAACATGCGCCTGCCCTACCTGCGCACGATCAAGGACCCGGCGTAACAGTGGCATAACGAGACGACAAAGCCCCGGCCATCGCGCCGGGGCTTTTTCTTTGGCGACCTGCGCCCCTTTCATCTTTCCTTAAATACGCAATCCAACCGTGCCACTCGATCTCCGTCGGGCAGAGGCACCCGACCACCACAAGCCGGGGCCGAGCGAAGCGAGGCCCCCGCCCCGCGACGCGGCAAAGCCGCGGCGCAAAACTTTTCACAGGGACGCGGCGAAGCCGCGGCGCAACACCTCAGCCGAGCTTTTCCTCCAGAAACCCGACAAAGGCCCGCCAGGACCGGCGTTCCGCCGCCTCGGTGAAATTGTCCGACGCCGGATTGGTGAACCCGTGCCCAACGTGCCCGAGCGCGAGCATCTGCCAATCCGGGCAATGCGCATCCAACTCCTCGCCCAGCGCCACGACCGCTTCGGGCCTGGCCAGCGCATCGGCCCAGCCATGAAGCGCGAGCACCGCCGCCTTTATCTGAACCGTCTCGAAATTCGGCCTGTCAAAGATGCCGTGGAACGGCGCCACCCCCACCAGATCGGCGCCCGAGCGGGCGAGGTCCAGCACCGCCTTGCCGCCGAAACAGTAGCCCATCGCCACCACGCGCGACGCATCGACCACCGCCTGCGCCTTGGCCAGCGCGAGTGTGGCGTTCATCCGGTCGCGCAATTGCGTCCGGTCCGCCTCGACCTCGTCCTTCCAGCCCCGCGCCTCAGCCGGATCGCGGCTGAACCGGCCTTCGCCGTAGTAGTCCACAACCAGTGCCGCATAGCCCATTTCAGCGAGGAGCCTGCCCCGCCCTCGTTCAAAGTCACCCAGCCCCCAGAAGGCCGGCGCGATCATCACGCAAGGCCGAGCGCCGATGGTCGCATCGTCATGGTAAAGCTCGCACAGGAAGGTGGCGCCGTTCACATTGTAGCTCAGGTGTTCGGTCTGGATCATCTGTCTCTCCTCGTTTGCGGCGAAGAGACAGCCCCACGCCCCGAAAGTCCAGCCTCAGCCCACCATCGCCCTCACCCGCGCGAGGTCCTCGCGAAACCGAGCGCGCTCCTCGTTCTGGCGCACTCGATCCGGGATCCGCAAAAGGAAACTCGGATGCACCGTGACGAAAAGCGGGGTCCCGTCGTCGCAGGCCTCGACCTGTCCGCGCCGTTTGAGCAGGTTCTTGCGCGACCCCGTCAGGCTTTCCAGCGCCGTGCCCCCCATCGCGACGATCAGATCGGGCTGCACCCGCTCGCGTTCAATCCCGAGCCACCATTTGCAATGCTCGATCTCGTCCCGATTCGGGTTCTGGTGGAGCCGCCGCTTGCCTCGCGGCACGAACTTGAAATGCTTCACCGCGTTGGTGACGTAGGCCTTGTCGCGATCGATCCCGACCTCATTAAGCGTGTCGTCGAAAAGCCGCCCGGCAGGCCCCACGAAAGGCCGCCCCATGAGGTCCTCCTGATCCCCCGGCTGCTCGCCCACGAACATGAGCGGCGCATCCAGCGGCCCCTCGCCTGGCACCGGCTGGGTCGCGTTCTCCCAAAGCGGACAGCGCCGGCAGCCCGCAAGCGCCGTCTCCAGCGCATCCTGCCCCGCCGCGCGCAGCGCCTGCGCCTCGCGGAGCGACGCGCCCACCTTGGCGGCCCGCGCGGGCGCAATCGTCGGCATCGCCTCGGCCATTGCCCGCGCCCGAGCGGGCGCGGTCGCGATCAACTCGGGGATCAGCGCGGCCTCCGGCATGTTCTTCCAGTATTTCTTGGGCATCTCCGACTGCATCGCCTTGGGCATGAGCCGCGCCGGGTTGAAGATGTTGCGGAAATAGGTGCGCCAAAGCTCCTCGGTCGCGTCCTCGGGAAATGGCGGCTTTACGACCCCCGGCTCAAACCGCAGATCACCGTCGAAATGCACGGTCAGGTCGGGGGTGAAAATCGACCACTCCATATCGCCAAATCGCTTGGCAAAGAACGGCGCGGTGGGTTCGGCAATGAAATGCGTGGGTTCGAACCAGGCCGCGAACTGCCGCCGCGCCGCCCCCGGATCGCCCAACTCGCGAAACCGCACGAAGGCCGTCATCTTGTGCTTGTCGCGCCCGACCTCCTTGGCCATGGCGTTGAGCCTCGCCACCAGCGGATCGCCCCGGTCGCCCATGAGCCGCTTCTCGGTCTGCACCCGCCACAGGAGCGTATAAAGCCGCGCGAAGCGTTCCGGGTCGCGGTGCCAAACGGCAAGTCGCGCGAGCGGCAGGAAATCCTTGGGCACGGTCACAGCGCCCTCTCCCTGCGGCAGCGGCGCATTATCCGCGAAGAGATCCGCCCCAGCCTCGCCATGCGACCAGGTTACCTCCTCGGGCGGCACACGCGCAACGAGCAAGGCCCGCGCCGCATCGCGCCACGCCTCGAACGATCCGATCTTCGGGATGTCCACCGACCGCATCAGAACAGCGACATCTGCTCCGGCGGCGGCGCGAACCGCGCGCGCAGGTCGAGACTGTCAGTCAGGGCGCGCGGCGACCAGCCGGGAAGCGAAATAAACGGCCGCGCATGTTTCAGGTTCGCGCCCATGCGCATCAGGTCCTCGTAACGCACCGTGCGATGCCGCCGGATCGCGAGCAGCCGCGTCACCGTCTTCGTCCCGAACCCCGGCACCCGCAGGAGCACCTCCTTGCCCGCCCGGTTCACCTCGACCGGGAACAGATGTCGATTGCCCAGCGCCCAGGCGAGCTTGGGATCGACCTCCAGATCGAGGTTCCCGTCCCCTCGCCCCGCCGTGATTTCGCCCGCCTCGAAGCCGTAGAACCGCATGAGCCAATCAGCCTGATAGAGCCGGTGCTCGCGGATGAGCGGCGGTTTCACGAGCGGCAGGATCGCCGAGGAATCCGGGATCGGCGAGAACGCCGAGTAATACACGCGCTTGAGGTTGTAGCTGGAATAAAGCCGGGTCGAGGTCTTCAGGATCGTCGCATCATTGGCCCCGTCCGCCCCCACGATCATCTGCGTCGACTGACCTGCGGGCGCGAACTTCGGCGGGCGCTTGCCGGAGGCGGTCTTGTCCTTCGACGCCTCCTTCAGCACCCGCACATCCGCCATCGCGCGGCGGATCCGGTCGGGCGACTTCTCCGGCGCGAAATCCTTCACCGCCGCATCGGTCGGAAGCTCGACATTGATCGACAGCCGGTCGGCATAACGCCCCGCCTCCTCGATCAACCGCTGGTCGGCGTCCGGGATGGTCTTCAGATGGATATACCCGCGAAACCCATGCTCCTCGCGCAGCATCCGCGCGATACGCACCATATCGGCCATCGTATCGTCGGGCGACTTGATGATCCCGGACGACAGAAACAATCCCTCGATATAGTTGCGCCGGTAGAACTCGAGCGTCAGATGCACAACCTCCTCGGGCGAGAACCGCGCCCGTTCCACGTTCGACGACACCCGGTTCACGCAGTAGGCGCAGTCGTAGATGCAGAAGTTGGTCATCAGGATCTTGAGAAGGCTGATGCAGCGCCCATCGGGCGCATAGGCATGGCAGATCCCCGACCCGGTGACCGAGCCGATCCCCTTGCCATCCCTCGAATCCCGCTTGGCCCCGCCGCTCGACGCGCAGGAGGCATCATACTTGGCCGCGTCCGAGAGAATCGCGAGCTTCTGATCAAGTGTCCTTGCCATATGTTCACATTATGTTCCATCGCCAGAACAGACAAGAGACCCCAACCCTCACATCCGCGTGCTCTTTCATCCTTCCCCAAATACGCAAAGGGGCGCGCGGCACGCGCGCCCACCGCGACGCCCGCGAAGCAGGCGGCGCAAAACCTTCCCCATGCGCCCTTACGGCACAACACCTTCCCCGCGCTCCCTATCCGCAGTAGAGCATCCCCATGACCGATCTCGACATCTTCGCCGTCTGCCCCCCGGGGCTTGAGCCGCAGCTTGCCGCCGAATGCCGTGCGCTGGGTTTCGCGCGCGGTAAACCCGAAGCGGGAGGCATCACGCTCACCGGAGACTGGGCCGAGGTCTGGCGCGCAAACCTCGAACTGCGCGGGGCGACCCGCATCCTCGTGCGCCTGGGCAGCTTTCCGGCCTTCCACCTCGCGCAACTCGACAAACGCGCGCGCGCCTTCGACTGGTCGGCGCTCCAGCCGCACATCCCCGTGCGCGTCGATGTGACAACCAACCAGAAGTCCAAGATCTACCACGCGGGTGCCGCCGCCGAACGTATCGAACGGGCGCTGCGCGAAGAGCATGGCCTGCCCATCGACCCCGAGGCCCCGGTCCGGATCATGGCCCGGATCGAGCGTGACCTCGTGACGATCAGCGTCGATACCTCGGGCGAAAGCCTGCACAAGCGCGGGCACAAGCTCCACACTGGCAAGGCGCCGATCCGCGAGACATTGGCGGCACTCATGCTGCGCGCTTGCGGCTATATGCCGGGCGAGGCGGTTGTGGACCCCATGTGCGGCTCGGGGACATTCCTCCTCGAAGCCGCCGAATGGGCGTCCGATCTGCAACCGGGACGCGACCGGAGCTTTGCTTTCGAGCACCTCGCCACCTTCGATGCCGACGCTTTTGCCGGTCTGCGCCGGGCCTCTTCCGCCCCCGGTGTCGCGCCGGTGTTCTACGGCTCGGACCGCGATCAGGGCGCGGTCAACGGCGCGATCCGCAATGCCGAGGCGTCGGGCGTCGCAGGCCTGTGCCATTTTTCCTGCCAGCCGCTTGCCGCACTGCAACCGCCACCCACACCACCAGGCCTCGTCCTGCTCAACCCGCCCTATGGCGAACGGATCGGGGCCGACAAGAAGGGGCCGCTCTATGCGCTCTACGGCAGTTTCGGCAAGATCATGAGAGAGCGGTTTCCCAGCTGGCGCATCGGCATGGTCACGTCAGACCCGAAGCTCGCCCATGTCACCGGTCTGGAACTCGGCTCAGGCCCGGTGATCGACAACGGCGGTATCAAGGTCAAGCTCTACCAGGCGCTCATTCCTCCAGTATCTCGATGATGTCGGGCAGCACCGCCTGCTGCACCGGTCCCATCACCTCGGTCATCGAGACCATGACGCCCTGCATGTAGGGCTGCATCTTGGCCATGGCCGAAGCGCCTGTGTCGGATTCATAGAAGTCCGTCAAAGCCTCGATTTCCTCCACGGTGAAAAGCGTGGACATCTGGGCAACCATCACATTCATGACCTCGGGCTTCTTCTCCAGCATCGCTTCCGACAAGATTGCACCGATCCGCACCATCTGGTCGGGGGATATCACGACCGAGGCAGGCACCCCTGCACGAAAGAATTGCGCGACCATGTCGGGGGCGAACATCTCGTCGATCTGGCGCTGAACGGCCGGAAGCTCGGCGTAGGCCCGAGCGGCTTCGGTCACGTCCTGAGCAAACAGCGGCGCGGCGGTGAAGCAGGCAAGCGCGAGGGGGGTGAAGAAACGAGCAAGGATCATCGAGTCACTCCTGAGGATCGCGACCAGAGTGACCGGAAGCCAGCGACCTGTGAAGCCCCGGATCGTACGCCGGACCCGCTCTCGGGTTGAGCTCCCGGCCTCTTTGGCACAGGCTCGGCGTGGGCAAAGGAGATCGCGATGAAAGTATGCGTGGGCGGCGTCACGGGTTGGACGGGGGCTGAGATCGCCCGCGCGGTCGTGGAAACGGACGACATGGACCTGGTCGCAGGCCTGTCCCGCTCCCACGCCGGACAGGAGGTTCTGGGCGCACCTTGTTTCGCAACCGTCGAGGACGCGCTCTCGGTCGATTGGGACGTGCTCATCGACTATACCGCGCGCGACGCCGTTCTGGGCCACACCCTCGCGAGCCTCAAGTCTGGTCGGCGCGTGGTGATCGGCACCTCGGGGCTCACCGCCGAAGAGTTTGTCCAGATCGACCAGGCCGCCCTCGCCGCGGGCGTCGGTGTCGTCGCTTCGGGGAACTTCGCCCTGACTGCCGCGCTCATGACCCGGTTTTCCATCATGGCCGCCGAATACCTCGACTGGTTCGAGATCATCGACTACTCGCGGCCGAAAAAGACCGACGCACCGACCGGCACCGCCCGCGAACTGGCCGAACGAATGGGAGACGTGAAACGACCCAGCTACGAGGTCGACCCCGCCACGGTCCGGGGAGAGCCCGGCCTGCGCGGCGGCACCATCAACGGCGTGCAGGTGCATTCGCTGCGGATGCCCAGCTATTCGGCCACGGTCACGAGCACCTTCGCCAACGGGAACTCGCGGCTCACGATCACCCATGACGCCGACACGCATTCCGCCGACATCCTCGTGCCCGGCACCCTGCTCGCCGCGCGTCGGGTCATGGAGATGACCGGACTTACCCGAGGTCTCGACCGGCTTCTCTAGCCAACCGAACGGCGGATAGTCGTGACGAGTCAACGGATCGTGGCGCTGCCGGATTAACCATTCAGCCAGAAAGCCCGCGACAAACCCGAGTGTAAACCGCACCTTAACCGTGGGGGCGCTATACCCATCCACGGGTGAAACGAGAGGTGTGGTGGGATGAGCGCGCAGGGTAATGCGCCCATCATCATCAAGAGGGTCAAGAAGGGTGGTGGCGATGCTCACCACGGTGGTGCATGGAAGGTGGCTTACGCCGACTTCGTCACCGCGATGATGGCCTTCTTCATGTTGATGTGGCTGCTCAATGCAACGACGGAAAAGCAACGCAAGGGGATCGCGGATTACTTCAGTCCGACGATTCCGGTGAACCGCGTGTCGGGCGGCGGCGACGGGGCGTTCGGGGGCGACAGCGTCTTTACCGAGGAAAACCTCGCCCAGACCGGACAGGGCGGGCTGCCGAGCCTCGCGCAGGACGCATCGACAGAGGCACCAGACGGGGGGGAAAGCGACGGCAACGAAGCCGAACACGCGGCCGAAACAGCCGCGCTCGAGCACATCGAGGACGCCCTCACCGGCAAGTCCGGCGAAAGCATGGTGTCCGAGCTTCTCCAGCGTCACATCGTGACGGAACTGACCGACGAGGGTCTGGTGATCGAGCTTTTCGACCTCGACGAGGACCCTCTGTTCACGCCGGGAACGGCACTGCCCAACGACACGATGGACCAGCTTGTCGGCGTCATGGCGCGGGTCTTCGACCTCGTGAAAAACCCGGTGGCGATCGAGGGGCATCTGGCCGCCCAACCCATCGTCGTCGCCCGCAACACCAACTGGGAGCTGTCCGCAGAACGCGCGCAGTCGATCCGCCGGCTGCTAGGCGACAAGGGGCTCATGCCCACGCGCGTCGACCGGGTAACGGGCCATGCCGACCGCCAGCCGGTCGCCCGCAATCCCATGGCCGTGCGCAACAACCGCATAGAACTCATCCTGCTCAGGACCAAGACCTGAAGAAAACCGCTGCATCTTAGACGTTAGGCGGCTCTTAACGCCCAGGGTCTAAGACGGTCAGGGACAGGGGCTGCAGCAGAAAGGCGCACCATGACCATTTCCTCTTCGCTGAGTGCCGGCGTCGCCGGGCTGAATGCCAACGCCGTTCGCTTGTCCACGATTTCGGACAACATCGCGAACTCGTCGACCTATGGCTACAAACGTGCGACGGCGGACTTCCAAAGCCTCGTCATCGGGGGAATGGCCGGGGCCGGAACCTATTCCGCCGGCGGCGTGCGTACGACCACGCAACGCCTGATCGACGAACACGGCCCTTTGATCTCGACTTCGAACCCGCTCGACATCGCGATCTCGGGGCGCGGGATGCTGCCTGTCACGCAGGAGGCGTTTCTGGATTATTCCTCCGAAGACCGGCCCATGCTCGTCACGACCACCGGATCGTTCCGCACCGACAAGGACGGCGTGCTCAAGACGGAAACCGGGCTTGTGCTGCTTGGCTGGCCGGCGGATGCCGACGGCAGGGTGGGAACATATCCCCGCGATACCGTGACCGCGCTGGAACCTGTCGTCGTGCAGGTGAACCAGCAGGCGGGCGACCCGACCACACGCATGAACCTTGGCGTCAACCTGCCCGCAACGCAGACACAATACGGCGGCACCGGTGACGCGCTTCCGCTGTCCATCGAGTATTTCGGGAACCTCGGCACGTCGGAAAGCCTGAATGTCTCGTTCATGCCGACCGTGCCGACGACACCGGGCGACCCGCCATCCAACGAATGGACCATGGTCATCACCGACTCCGCATCGAACAACGCGGTGGTCGGTGAATACACCCTGACCTTCGACGACAGCCGGGCGAATGGCGGCACGCTCGCTTCGGTTTCGGTCGTGTCGGGCGGCACCTATGACGCGGCGGACGGGGTCATCGACCTGACCGTCGCGGGCGGGCCGCTCGCGCTGACAATCGGCAAGATCGGGGACCCCAAGGGTCTGACGCAACTCTCCGACAGTTTCGCCCCGGTCTCGATCAACAAGGACGGCTCGCCGGTCGGCAACCTCACTTCGGTCGAGATCGACGTGAACGGTTACATCACCGCAACATACGACACCGGCTTCACGCGCACGATCTACCAGGTGCCTCTGGTCGACGTGCCGAACCCGAACGGCCTGATCTCGCAGTCCAACCAGACCTTCCAGATCTCGCCGCAGTCGGGATCGTTCTTCCTGTGGGACGCGGGTGATGGCCCGACGGGCGAAATCATCGGTTTCACGCGCGAGGGGTCGACAACCGATGTCGCGGGCGAGCTGACGAACCTGATCCAGACGCAACGCGCCTATTCCTCGAATGCCAAGGTGATCCAGACGGTCGACGAGATGCTGCAGGAAACCACCAACATCAAACGCTGAACGGGCCGGACGGGGGGCCTGAAGGAGACGAGATATGAGCATCACCGGCGCCCTTTCCAACGCCCTCTCGGGCCTCACCGTCCAGGCACGCGCGGCCGAACTCGTGTCCTCGAACGTCGCGAACGCGACCACGCAAGGCTACGTCAAGCGCGAACTCGACCTCGCGCCTCGCTACCTTGGCGATGGCTCCCCGGCAGGGGTCAAGGTCGTCGGCGTCACACGCGACGTGGACATGATCACCCTGCAGTCGCGCCGCCTTGCCGACGCGGCCGTCGGCCATGACCGAACGCTCTCGGAGTTCTACGACAAGCTCGAAACCATGATCGGCACGCCAGACCAGGAGGCGTCCCTGTCGGGCCGCATGGATGCGCTCGAAACTGCGCTGGTCGAAGCGGCGTCTCGGCCAGACAACGAGGCGCGACTCTCCGCCGTGCTCGCCGCCGCGAATGGAATCACCCGGCATCTCAAGGAAAGTTCGGACAGCGTGCAGAGCCTGCGTATGGCCGCGGATCAGGAAATCGCCGGTCAGGTTCAACTCCTGAACGACGGTCTGGGCCGGGTTCAGGCGTTGAACTACCAGATCAAGGAAGCGGTTTCGCGCGGGCATGACAGCTCGGCGCTGATGGACATGCGGCAACAGGCCATCGACGGCCTTTCATCCATCGTGCCCTTGAAACAGGTCGAGCGCGATCACGGCATGGTCGCGCTCTACACCACCGGCGGCGCGATCATGCTGGACGGCAAGGCCGCGCAGGTCGGTTTCACGGCGGTCGGCGTCATCGTGCCCGAAATGACCTACGAGGGCGGCGCGTTGGGCGGTCTGACGATCAACGGCAACACCGTGCGGATCGATGGCGCCTTTTCACCCGTGAAGGGCGGCTCCCTCGCCGCGCTTTTCGAGGTGCGCGACGACCTCGCGGTCAAGGCGCAGACACGGCTCGATGCCGTTGCGCGCGACGTGGTCGAGCGTTTCCAGGACCCTGCCGTCGATCCCACGCGCGCCACAGGCGACCCCGGTCTGTTCACCGACGCGGGCAACATTTTTGCACCGGCGGACGAACTCGGGCTAGCAGGGCGCCTGACCGTCAATGCACGGGTGGACCCGCGGCAGGGTGGCGCACTCTGGCGGCTTCGCGACGGTCTCGGTGCCGCCACGGCGGGCGACGTGGGCAACTCGACCCTCATTCAGGATCTATCCGTCGCCTTCACCAAGGAACAGGTCCCAGTCTCAGGCGATTTTCTCGGCGCGGCACGATCTGCCAGCGGGTTGGCCGCGGATGTCCTGTCACTCGCCTACGCGGAGCATGCGCGGGTCGAAGGCTCGCTCGCCTACAACGCCTCGGAAGCCGACGCGCTCAAGGCGCAGGAGCTGTCATCGGGCGTCGATACAGATGCCGAAATGCAAAAACTCATGTTGATCGAACAAGCCTATGCCGCCAACGCCAAAGTCATTCAAACCATCGGCGACCTCATGGACGCCCTCATGAGGATGTGAGCCATGTCGAACCTGACCATCGGCGATCTGGCGACCACCTTCCAGCTTCGCAATTTCACCAATTCCGGCAAGGCCGAGCTCACGCGGCTCGCACAGGAAATGACCTCGGGCGTGAAATCCGACCTCGGCGCCGCCGTCGCCGGGGATTTCGGCCCGATCGCCGGGATCGAGCGCAGCCTGCGCGCCAACAACGCCTACCGCACGGTGAATGCCGAAGCCGGGTCGATGCTCACCGCGGCGCAACTGGCACTGGGCAGCGTGCAGGAGCTCGCTTCGAACCTGTCGCCCGCGCTTCTCACAGCAGCAAGCGCGCGCGACGTCACGCTGATCGACGCAACCTCCGAGGACGCGAAGCAGAAGTTTTCGTCTGTCGTCGCGCGGTTCAACACCCGCATCGCGGACCGAAGTTTCTTTTCCGGCGCAGCCACGGACCGCAACGCACTGGCGGATGGCGACGCCATGCTCGCCGACCTGGCCGCCGTCACCGCGGGTTTGACGACGGCGGCGGATGTCGAGGCCGCGGTGACCGCCTGGTTCGACGACGCAGGTGGCGGGTTCGAGACGACGGGGTATACCGGATCACTTGCCGACATGGGCCCGATGATCATCGCCGACGGCGAGGAAATCGCGCTGGACGTGCGGGCCGATGACCAGACCGTACGCGATATGCTCAAGGGCTTCGCGATGGCCGCGCTCATTGCCGAGGGCACGCTCGCGGGCGATGTCGCGGCGCAGGCCGACCTGATCGAAATCTCCGCCGGCCGGCTCGTCGCCGCGGAGAACGACGTCACGACCCTGCGCGCCCGAATCGGTACGCTGGAGGAACGGGTCGAGGATGCTCAGGCGCGCAACGTGGCGGAACGCTCGGCCTATGAACTCGCACGCAACGAAATCGTCGAGGCGGACCCTTACGAGACTGCCACATTGCTGCAGACGGTGATTGCCCAGATCGAGTCGCTTTATACCATCACGGCCCGGATATCCCGGCTTCGCTTCACGGATTACATGAGATGATACGCTTCGTCCTCGCGCTCCTCCTGATCGCGGTCGCCGGAACTGCCGCGAAGGCGAATGCCATTCGCATAAAGGATCTCGTCGAATTCGACGGGGTCAGGGGCAACGACCTCGTGGGCTACGGTCTCGTAGTTGGGTTGAACGGCACCGGAGACGGCATCCGCAACGCCCCCTTCACCGAGGACATCATGTCCAACATCCTCGAACGTCTCGGCGTCAACATTACCGGGGAACAGTTTCGCCCCAAGAACGTCGCCGCCGTTTTCGTGACGGCGGAACTGCCCCCCTTCGCGCGGGCGGGGTCGACCATAGACATCACGGTTTCGGCCATTGGCGATGCCTCGAGCCTTTTGGGAGGCACCCTCATCATGACCCCGCTCAATGCGGCGGACGGCGAAATCTACGCCGTGGCACAGGGCACCATCATTGCAGGCGGCATTTCGGCCGAGGGGGACGGTGGCGCCATGGTGCAAGGGGTGCCGACGGCCGGCGTGGTGCCTTCGGGGGCGCGCGTCGAACGGGAAATCGACTTCGATTTCACATCGCTCAGGTCTATCCGCATGGCCCTCAGAACACCGGACTTCACCACCGCACAACGGATCGAGACCGCGATCAACGTCCGTTATGGCCGCACCGTGAGCCGGATGATCGACAGTGGGACCGTGGTTTTCGACATCACATCGGCCGGGGATATTTCTCCCGCGCATTCCATGAGTCGCGTCGAGAATCTCGTGGTCGAGCCGGAACGAAAGGCCGCGGTGGTTGTCGACCAACGCTCCGGAACCATCGTCATGGGCGAAGATGTGCGCATTAGCCGGGTCGCCGTTTCCCAGGGCAACCTGACGCTTCGGATCACCGAAGAGCCGCTGGTGGTGCAGGCCAACCCCTTCTCTGACGGTGAACCCATCGTGGTGCCCCGCACGGACGCCACAATCGAGGAAGAACCAGGGACAGGTCTCGCCGAAATTCCCGAGGGCACATCGCTGTCCGAGGTGATCGCCGGGCTCAATGCCCTCGGCGTGTCGCCCATGGACATGATCGACATTTTGAAGAGCATCAAGGCCGCTGGCGCACTTCATGCAGACTTCATCATACGCTGAACACAGACGATACTCCCGCCGCTGCATTGAGGTACGCACGGTTTCTCACACCCCTACGGGGGTGCGTCCGCCAGCTTGGATACGGCGGAGGAATCGTCGCACAGGGCTCCACACCGATCCGTCCGCCACGCCGTTTCGAACTTCTTACCAATGCGCGACGATGCATACCGATCATTGGTGAGACCCCCCAGGCAACCCGTTCATGGCCTGACAGGCCCCGCACTCCAATGCACCTTTGACACGGATAGCGCTGCGTTGAGCCAGTCCTCCGCGCAACGTGAAACCGAGAGGATTGGTGAGGGTCCGACACCCGTTCGGACTAGCCGTAGCTTCGGATCAACGCTCCGGAAATCAGGGGCCACCCGTCGGCGACCACGAAGAAGGCCAGTTTGAACGGCAGAGACACGATGGCCGGGGGCACCATCATCATGCCCATGGACATCAGGATGGCGGCCACGACGAGGTCGATGATGAGAAAGGGCAGGAAAACCAGAAAGCCGATCTGGAACGCGCGCTCGATCTCCGACAGGAGAAAGGACGGCACGAGGATCGAAAGCGCAATCTCCGCGTCCGGTTGTGGCACGACAATTGGCGTTTCGGCGCGGATGGCCGTCAGCATGTCCACGGTCTCCATGTCGACGTTCTGCTCCATGAAGCCGCGAAACGGCCCGAGCGCAGCGCGAAACGCGGGTTCGAGTTCCAGTTCACCCTGCGCATAGGGTTCGCCTCCCAAGCGCCATGCCTCCTGAAACACAGGTTCCATCACGAACCACGTCAGGAACAATGCGAGCGATACGAGCAACATGTTCGGCGGCGACTGCTGAAGACCCAACCCCTGTCGCAGGATCGAAAGCACCGTGACGATGAAGGGAAAGCAGGTGATCATCATCGCGAGGCCGGGAACAATGCTCAGGAGCGTGATGAGGATTATGAGCTGGATCGACCGCCCCGCCAGAGATCCATCGTCCAAAAACGCGAGGCCATTGTCCTGAGCCATTGCGGGGGCCACGAAGAGTGTCCCGACAAGGGACATCACAAGCACCAAGAAGGTCAGTCGCCACCTCATCCCTGCGCCCTCAAAGGCCCGACTTCAAATCGGCGACCTCGATCAGACGCACGGCGAGGCGCCCGGCGTCCTCGCCGTCCAACTCCTCGAGCTCCCCCCGCGCGATCAGCCGATCACCGATGTAAAGATCGACGAGATCGTCGACCTTTCGGTCCAGCGGCAGAACGGCGTCGGGCCTCAGCCGAAGCAGGTCGCGCACGAGTGGGCGCGCGCGACCCACCGAAATGGTGATCTCGATGGGCACCTGCGTGAAAGGATTGTCGTTCGAGATCGGATCCAAGGGGGTTGCATGGTCATCCATTCTGGAAAGCCTTTTCGTTGAGTTCATAAAGCCCCCGGATCGCCTCTCCGATCCGGTCGACGACGCCCGGCAGGTCGAGCTTTCGCTCGGACCTGCCCGACCTCAGAAAGACCTGGCCTTCGGCCAGCGTCGGTTCCTCCCGGATTTCGAAGGGCACGGCGGTTTTGTCGCCCAAGAGCCGTTCGAGAGGCGCGCGGTCGTTTGGGTGAACGACGACTTCGATGGGTGTATCGGCCGCCTTGGCCGCGATGGGCAGCAGCTCCTCGAGAATGAACTTGCCCAAAGTGTCTGACACCAGGCTGGGCAGGACCTTGTCGATCATGCCAAGAAGCAGGGGTTCGAGGGCGAGCATGACGTGCGATCGGGCCTCATGAAACGTGAAACCCAGATCCTCGAGATTGCGCGCGAATTCCGCACCGATCCGCGCCTGATTCTCGGTTTCCTGCCGGATGGCGTCGTCCCAGCCTGCGCGGTAGCCGTCTTCGTAGGCGGCAAGCCTTTGCTTCTCGGACAGGTCCGGGGACGCCGAAGCGGCGACGTGCGCCGGCCCCACTTCTTCTGCCCGCTGCGTCCCGGTGGCGGCCGTCGCTTCGGAAAAATCCTCGAGTCGAATGGCCATCAGGTGGTTTCCCCAACGTCGTCTTCCATCCAGCCGCGCAGGATTTCCACGGTCTCTGGCTGCCGCTCCTCGATGAGCTTTCTCAGCCGCTCGACCGGGTCGAGCACATGGTCGAGCGCGCGCTGACCACCAATCCCGTCACCGAAATCGAAATCCGAGACCACCGCTATATCCGGCAGGTCGAAGTCTCCCTCTTCGATCTCACCCGTGAGCGCGGGCGTGACAGCCTCGGCCGTCAGGTCCGGCGCAGGAAGCGACCCGTTCGACGCGGCCGCCGCCCGGAAGGAAGGGCGGATGACAAACAGGCCGAGGATCAAGGCCACAAGGGCCAGAAGAGTTGATTTGATCAGGGCGGTGAGGTCGATTCCGAGTTGAGACAGAAGCCCCGCGGTCGCCTCGGTCCCCAAGGCGGCGATGGGTTCGAACTCCATGGTCTGGATCGAGATGCTGTCGCCCCGCGCCTCATCAAAGCCGATTGCATTGGCGACAAGCTCGCGCAGGGCCGTCAGCTCTTCGGGCGAGCGAGGCACCCAGGTGGGCTCGCCCGTATCATCGACGCCGCGTATCCCGTCGACCAGGACGGCAACGGTCACACGTTTGATGACGCCGGGTCCCCGAGTGACCTCGCGCGTGGTTTCCGACACCTCGTAGTTCACCCGTTCGCGGACCTCGGACAGGTTGGAATTCGAACTGCTTCCGACCCCGCCAGCGGCCCCCGTCGGCAGGTTCGAGGCCACGGTGACCCCCGGATCGCCGTTTTCCGAGGCTGTGTTCGCGTTCTCGCTGGTTTCGGTCGAGATCGCGACCCGGCCATCCGGGTCGAAGGTGCGCTCGCGAATAACCTCGGCCTCCTGCGCGGTGTCAATGGAAACTTCGACCACGGCATTGCCGTATCCGACGCGCGCCTCGAGCAGGCGTTCCACGTTCTGGCGCAACTCTGCGGTGCGATCTGCGGCAGTCGTCCCGGTGGTCTCCTCATCGCCCGCCTGAATCAGTCCCCCGCGCGCGTCAATCACCGAGACATCGTCGGGCGCGAGTCCAGGAACTGCCGATGCAACAAGGAATTTCAGGGCCTTTGCATGCGGCCCTGACAGCGTGCCGTCCCGCGTCGTGACCGTGACCGAGGCAGTCGGCTGATTGCGAAGCCTGAGACCCTGGGCAACCGGCGTCCCGATGTGCACACGGGCGGATGCGATATGCGGCGCCGACATGATCGTGCGCGCAAGCTCGCCCTCTTTCGCACGCCAGTAGGCCGCATCGAACATCTGCGCCGTCGTTCCGAACCCGGACAGCGTGTCGAGCAGTTCATAACCTTTGGTCGAATTCGCCGGGAGCCCCTCGGCAGCCAGCGTCATGCGCAGGGCGTCGCGGTCGCGCGCATCGACATAGATCGCGCCTGAACGCACGTCGTATGTCACGCCGCGCGCGTCCAGCGCCGCCACAACCTCGCCCGCCGCGTCTGGCTCGAGCCCGGAATAGAGCAGCGTCAGGTTCGGTGCCGCGGCCATCCGGGCGAGCGCGAGCACGGTCACCAGAACAGCCACCGTCGCCAAGGCGACGACCGCTTTTCTCCGTGTTTCCAACGACGTCCAGACCGACAGCAGCTGTTCCAACGCGACCTCCGATTCCCGAACACCTTCTGCGTTCGCCCCCCGAATTTCGCTGATCCCAATTAACAATCGGTTAGCTCCTGCCGGATTATAACCGACGAAACGAACCGGCATGGCGACCATGGCTGACGATACGACAGATACCGCCGGGGGCACGGAAGAGGCCCCGAAAAAAAAGGGAAAGAAGGGGCTGTTGATCGGCCTCGTGCTGGCGCTTGTCCTCGCGGGTGGCGGGTTCTTTGCCGTCTATACAGGCATGATCCTCGCCCCCCACGACAATACCGCAGAGGCCGAGGAAGAGGCGCATGTCGCCGATCTGCCCCCGATTGCGTTCGTGGCCCTCGAACCTCTCGTGGTGTCGCTCGGGTCGGCGGCGGGCAACCGGCACCTGCGGTTCAGCGCCCAGCTGGAGGTGTCGCCCCAGTATGTGGAGGATGTGACCAAGCTCATTCCGCGGGTGATGGACGTGCTCAACTCCTACCTGCGGGCGGTTTCGCTGGCAGATATCGAGGACCCCGGCGCGTTGGTGAGCCTTCGGGCACAGATGTTGCGGCGGGTGCAGCTCGTGACCGGCGAGGGCCGCGTTCGGGATCTGCTGGTCATGGAATTCGTGTTGAATTGAAGGAAAACATTGGATGCCTTTTCCTATCGACCTGACCCCGCTCGCCGGGGCGGCCTCCGACATTCTGCTGGCCATAGGGGCATTGGGTGCGGGGATCTATTGCTTCGTCCTGTCGCGCAGGCTCAGGCGGTTCAACAATCTGGAAAATGGCGTGGGCGGCGCGGTGGCGGTGCTGTCGGCGCAGGTCGACGACATGACGAAAACACTGGAAAAGGCACGCAAGGCCGCGATGCAAAGCTCGGTCTCCTTGACTGACCTCACCGACCGCGCGGAAAGCGCAGCCCGCAAGCTCGAACTCATGATGGCCTCGCTCCACGATCTTCCGGATGCGCCAGCAGCCCGTGAGCGCACCATGGACGAGACATGGCGCGACGCCGAAGAAGCCGGGCCTCGCTTCTCGACGAAACGCAGACACGCAGAGGCAGAGCAATGAGTGCGCCGAAGACGCCACGGGAGGGCAAAGGTCATGATCGTCGCGCACGGCGGCGCGGCATCGTCGGGCGAAGTGCGCTCACCCTCATTGCAATGTGTTTCATGGGGTCATTTGTCGTGCGCGTGGCCGCGGAAACCGGGATGGCCCTGGCAGCCGAGACCGGCGACGAGCCCGCTGCGACCCAGACTCCGGTCACCGATATCGCGCGGCTCGTCCAGTCGCTGAAGGAACGCGAAGACCTAATCGCGGAACGGGAGGCTGCGCTGGAGGAACGGGCGCAAACCCTGGCCATCGCGGAGGATCAGATCCGCAAGAACCTTGAGGCCCTCGAACAGGCTGAGGCCGACCTGAAAAGTATGATCGCCCTGTCGGCGGAGGCGGCAGAGAACGACATCGAGAAGCTCACGTCGCTTTACGAGAACATGAAACCCAAGGAAGCCGTCGCTGTCTTTGCCGCGATGGAACCGAACTTCGCCGCCGGTTTTCTGGGGCGGATGCGATCCGATGCCGCGGCCGCGATCCTTGCCGGGCTGGACCCTGAACAGGCCTATGCGATCAGCGTGATCCTCGCCGGGCGGAACGCGAACGCGCCCACACAATGACCCGGCAGACACTTTCTTAACCCCAACGTGAGAAGACTCGCGCAGGGACGAAACGTCGGAGAAAATGATGCTGGGCTTTGTCGGAATTGGAATGATCTTTGTCATGGTCTTCGGCGGCTACCTGGCCGCCGGCGGCAAGATGGGGATCATCCTGAAATCCCTGCCGTTTGAATTTACCATGATCGGGGGGGCCGCGGCCGGCGCTTTCGTGATTTCGAATGACATGGCGGCAATCAAACATACGCTGAAGGATGTTGGAAAGGTCTTCAAGGGTCCGAAATGGAAACCGGAGGACTACAAGGACCTCCTGTGCCTGCTCTTCGCGCTGATCCGACAAGCCCGGCAGAACGCCGTCGCGCTCGAGGAACATATCGAGGCGCCCGCCGACAGCGTGATCTTCCAGAAATACCCCAAGATCCTCGAAGACGACGAAGCCATCGACCTGATCTGCGACACGCTGCGGTCCGCCTCGATGAATTATGACGACCCCCACCAGGTTGAGGAGGTGCTCGAAAAACGGATGGAAGCGAACCTGCACCATGCCCAGCATTCGAGCCATGCGCTGCAGGCCGTCGCGGACGGGCTTCCGGCACTCGGAATCGTCGCGGCTGTTCTGGGGGTCATCAAGACGATGGGATCGATCGACCAACCGCCAGAAATTCTGGGAAAACTCATCGGCGGCGCGCTGGTCGGCACCTTCATGGGCGTGTTCCTGGCCTATGGCCTGGTCGGGCCGTTTGCGGCCAAGGTCAAGACGGTGGTCGAAGAGGATGCGCATTTCTATCAGCTCATCCGGGAAGTCCTGGTCGCAAACCTTCACAACCATTCGACGAACATCTGCATTGAAGTGGGTCGCCAGAATACGCCGAGCCATATCCGCCCCAGCTTCGCGGACCTCGAAGACGCATTGAAGGAGGTCAAGAAGGACGCAGCATGAGGGGCCTTGCCGCAGCTCTGATCTGGTTGCTCGCCGCGCATCCCTTGCCGGCCGAAGTGGTGACCGTTTCCTCTGGCGAACACCGCGGCTTTTCCCGTCTTGCCCTGCGTGTGAGTGCGCCGCAGGACTGGGTCTCTGGCCGTGTCGGGGGCGGCTACGAGGTCCGCTCTCCGAATCCCGACGACAGCTTCGACCTGTCGTCGGCTTTTGATCGCATTCCGAGAACGCGCATCGAAGACGTCGTTGCCGCAGGCGAGGGCAGGCTGCGCATCCTTTCGACCTGCGACTGTCACCTCGAGCTTCTCGTTGTCGGGACAGACATCCTCGCCGTCGATATCGTGGACGGCCCGCCGAGCCCCGAAACCGCGCACTTCAACGAGATGATCGGGGAGAGGACGGCACAGTCCGGCGCATCTGGCGCAAGAGCTGCGTCCACGCCCGCCGACGCGCCGGAGGAGCCGCCCTTCAGCCTCCCTTTGCTTCCGTCACGCCAACCGCTGCCGCTGGTGTTCGGCAACTCGCCAAGAGAACCCGCTGCACCCGAGGATATGGTCGAGACGTCCGCGCAAACACCGCCCTCGCAACGCCAGACGGCGGAAGAGACCGAGGCGGCATTGCTCGAACAGATCGCGCGCGCGGCGGCGGCGGGTCTGCTCGACGCCGATGTGCCCGATACCGAACCGGCCGACATCCTGCCTGCACCCGTCGTCGACCCTGACCCGCCGCCGCCCCTGCCACCCGCGGCAGAGCCGATTGCGGACGGAAGCCATGTGTCGATCACGACCAGCGTTGACGAGGCGACGCACGAGCATCAGGCCCCGCGCACAAGCGCCGGGAAAGACTGCCTGCCGGACTATCTGTTCGATATTTCCGCTTGGGGCGACGAGCCGGGCGGTTCCGGGGATATCGGTTCCTACCGCTCTGATCTCGTTGGCGAATTCGATGAGATCGACGGTGAGGGTCTGACCGCACTCGTGCGGCATTACCTCTACATCACCTTCGGCGCCGAGGCGCTATCGGCCATCAACCGATACGCGGATGATATCACACGCCCCGATCTGCTGGCCAGCATGGCGGAGGTGATGGACGACGGCCATGCGTCGGCCGCCGCGCTTCTCGTCGATCAGCTCTCCTGCGAGGGAAAGGTCGCGCTCTGGGCGGTCGCCGCGCAACCGCGTCTCTTCCGCTACCAGGAGATCAATACCGGCGCCGTGAAACTGGCGTTCTCGGCACTCCCTGCACATCTGCGCAGGCACCTTGGCCCGATCCTGGCGACCAAGTTCCAGGACCTTGGTGATGTCGATACGGCGCGCGCAATCAAGGACGCGACCCTTCGTATTCTTGAGGAAAAGAGTGCCGGGATCGCGCTTCTGGACGCGAAAACGGCTGCGACGGACGGCCGCATGGAGGAGGCGGTCAACCAGCTCGACGCGCTTGTACCAACGGCCGACGACATCCTGCCTCCACTGCTGATCGAACGAGTCGAGACGACACTGGCGGCCGGCGGGGCAGTACCGGAGGATCTGATCTCACTCATTCAAAGCGTCGGTTTCGAACACCGTGGGACCGCGATCGGCGTGGAACTGGCCCTCGCTGAAATAAGGGCGCAGGCCTCGGCATCGCAGTTCGGCGCGGCTTTTGAACGGCTGGATGCGGCCGTAGCGGACGGCACTGTCGCAGGCGAAACGTTGATCCCGCTCAGTGAAGAAATCTTTTCTTTTCTCATCCTTCAGGGCAAGGACGACGCTTTTCTCACCTTCACCTTCGACCGCATGGACGAAACCACGCTCCTCTCGGGTCCAATGCGCAGCCGGATTGCGGATCGGCTCGTACAACTCGGATTCCCGGCCGACGCCCGTTTCGTGCTCACGTCAAAGGGTGCCGTTCCGACGCAGGAGGAACGCCTGCTGCTGGCCCGGATCGCATTGGCTCAGGCCAACCCCGGCGCGGCGATAGGGTATCTCGCCGGTCTCGACGATCCCGACGCCATGCGGCTCCGGGCGGATGCCTATTCCGCTGCGCAGGACCGGGAAGCCGCGCGCGAGGTGTATGACGTGATTGGCGACGCCGAGGCGGCGCGGCGCGAAGCCTGGACCGGTGGCCTCTGGGACTACGTGGCGACCCAGGACACGGGTCCTCGGGGCGAGATCGCGCGCCTTCTGTCGGCCCCGTCCGAAAACCAGCCGACGGAATCCTCCGGCCTCGCCCGCGACCGGGACCTTGTGGCGCAGGCGGAGCGAACCCGCACGCTCATCGAGAGCCTGCTCGGCGACGACACGGGGTCGCAGGACCCGCCCTCGACTCAGCCGCTATCACGATAACCGGATATCAATCCTTTCCCCTCACACTGCTCGCGACAGGCAAGAACTGCCCGGGGAGTCCACGAATGCGCGAAACACATCACTATGTCCCACGTTCATTTCGCGCTTTCGTCGGTATTCTGTGTCTCGGATTGACCACGCAGGGTCTCGCCGCGCCGCCCGCACCACCGGACCTCTGCGTCATGGCAGCCCAGACGGCCTCACAGCAAAGCGGTGTGCCCTTCGATGTCCTCATGGCAATCTCGCTGACCGAAACCGGACGCAACATGAATGGCCAAGTGACCGTCTGGCCCTGGACGGTCAACATGGAAGGCGTGGGCCATTGGTTCGACACGGCCGATGACGCACGCGCCTATGTCTACGAACATTTCAAACTGGGGGCGCGAAGTTTCGACGTCGGCTGTTTCCAGATCAACTACAAGTGGCACCATCAGGAATTCGACTCCCTCGACCAGATGTTCGACCCGCTGGCCGGCGCGCTCTACGCCGCGCGGTTCCTGATGGACCTGAAGGCGGAAACGGGCACGTGGGAAACCGCCGCAGGGGCCTATCATTCCCGCACCCCGGAACACGCGGAACGGTATATGGCGACCTTCTCGGATTACCGTGAGGGGATCGGGGACGTGCCCTTCATGGCCGACGCCGCGGCCCAGGCCCCACCGGTCATTCTGGTGGACGTGCCGGTTCCAGAGCCGCGCGTGAACACCTTTCCCTTCTTTCGAAAATCCGGGCAAACCGCCTCGGCCAACGGGTCGCTGGTGCCCTTGGGCGCGGCCGCATCGCCCGGCAGGCTCATCGACTTCAACGCCACGGAGGGGTGATCATGATGCGGCTGCCGAGCATGGCTTTCCAACCCACGGTGCTCCTCGCCATCGCGCTCATGACGGTCATCGTCATGATGATCCTGCCGATGCCCTCGTGGATCCTCGACGCGGGCCTCGCCGTGTCCTTTGCGCTGGCGATCCTGATTTTCACGATCACGCTCTTCATCGAGCGGCCCCTCGATTTCTCGGCCTTTCCGACGATCCTGCTCGCCTCTCTCATGCTACGCCTGTCGCTCAACGTTTCGTCCACGAAACTGATCATCGGCAACGGGCACACGGGCACCGCGGCAGCGGGCCATGTGATCGAAGGTTTCGCGAATTTCGTCATGTCAGGCAGCGTGTTCCTCGGCCTCGTGGTTTTTGCGGTGCTCCTCATCGTGAACTTCATGGTGATCGCCAAAGGCGCCGCGCGGATGGCCGAAGTTGGCGCGCGCTTCGCGCTCGACGGGATGCCGGGCAAACAGCTGGCCATCGACGCCGATGTCGCCGCGGGCGCGATCACCCATGAAGAGGCTAAGGCGCGCCGCAACCTCGAACAGCAGGAAACCACCTTCTTCGGATCGCTCGATGGGGCTTCGAAATTCGTCAAGGGCGATGCGGTCGCGGGTCTCTTGATCACGCTCATGAACATCGTGATGGGTCTGATCATGGGAGTGGCGGTGCATGGCATGGACCTGGGCCATGCGTTTCAGACCTATGCGATCCTGACCGTGGGCGATGGCCTCGTCGGCCAGATCCCCGCCGTGATCATTTCGATCGCTTCCGCACTGCTTCTCGCGCGGGGGGGCGCTCAGGGGTCAACTGATCTCGCCATGTTTTCCCAACTGGGCAAATACCCGTCGGCGCTCGCCACGGTCGCCGTGCTTCTCGCGCTCTTCGGACTCGTTCCGGGCCTGCCCTTCCTGCCCTTTACGCTCGGCGCGGCGGCGCTGGGCTATGCAGCGTGGCAAGTCAGAAAGAAGCAGGCGACCCAAGCCGAAGCGGCGCAGTTGCCGCAGATCGCCCCCCCGGCCGAGGCACGGCGCAACCAGATCGGCGACATGCTCGACCTCGACGACATCCATGTCGAGTTTTCCTCGAACCTCGTGACCATGGTGCTGGATGCGACCAGCGGCCTCGACGCGCGCATCGACAACATGCGCAACCACATCGCGACGACCTATGGTGTGATCTTGCCCGAGATCCGGCTGACCGACGACCCGACACTCCCGCATGGCGACTACGTCATCCGGGTTCAGGGCGTGGAACAGGCCCATGACAGGCTGCATCCGGGGCGCCATCTTGCCATTCTGGCAAGCCAGGACGCCCCGCTTCTGGACGGCGAGCGGGTCAGCGAACCGGTCTACGGCGCCCCCGCGATGTGGATCGCCTCTGCCGATCAGGAAGAGGCCTCGCTGCAGGGTTGCACGGTCGTGTCCCCAACCGAGGTGCTCGCCACCCATCTGCTCGAGGTGATCAAGCGAAATTTCCCGCGGATCCTGACGCTCAAGTCCCTGCGCAGGTTGCTGGCGGAATTCACCAACCTGACCGACCCGGACCGCGCGGCGGCCAACCAGCGGCTGCTGGACGAACTGGTGCCGGACAAGGTGCCTGTCGACCTGCTCCTGTCGGTGCTGCGCCTGCTTCTTGCCGAACGGGTGTCGATCCGGAACCTGCCTCTGATTCTCGAGGCGATTTCCGAGGCCCGGCCGTCGATGAATTCGCCCCTCGCGATCTGTGAACATGTGCGCCAGCGACTGGGCTTCCAACTCGTGTCCGAGCTCAAGCGCTCCGACGGCACCATCCCGCTCGTCCAGCTTGCCCCCGAGTGGGAGGAACGGTTCATGAGCTACCAGGTGGACGGTGATTTCGGAACCAAGGACGTCGCCTTGCCCCCCGACGCCTTCAACCGGCTTGCCTCGGGGCTAGCCGAAAAGATCGCCTCGGCCGGCGAACGCGGCGTCTATCCGGCCGTCGTGACCTCGACCCGGCGGCGGCGGTTCCTGCAGACCGTGCTGACCGCCAAGGGCCTGCAGAACCCGGTCCTGTCGTTCGAGGAAATCGGGACGGACGCGCGGCCGTCGCTCGTTGCCATGGTCCCGGCATGACCGAGATCGTCACGCGCTTTCTCGACCTCGTCGCGCTTGTCTCGCTGCCCGCGCTCGGAGTTTTCCTGCGGGTGGGGAGCGCGATGGCCCTGCTGCCAGTCTTTGGCGAACGCGTGGTTCCGGCCCGGGTGCGCCTGACCCTCGCGCTCTGTTTCACCGCGATCGTGGCGCCCGCGGTGTCGGACGGTTTCGCGAGGGCGGCCACGACGCCCGGCCTGCCCCTCTGGCTCGGGGCCGAGGTGCTGGCCGGCTTGCTCATCGGCATCATGGTCCGGCTCTACACCCTCGCGTTGCAAACCGCCGGGGCGATCATCGCGCAGTCCACGTCGCTGTCGCAAATTCTCGGAAACGCGGTGGCGGAACCGGCACCGGCCATCGGGCATTTGCTGCTCATCGCCGGGCTCGCGCTCGCCACGCTCACCGACCTGCACGTGCAGGTTGCGTCGGTCTTCATCCAATCCTACGGAGCCATCCCAGCAGGGACCCTGCCAACGGCCAGCGCGACCTACGACTGGGTGCTTCCGCTGTTTCTGCAGTCCTTCGCGCTCGCCTTCGCCCTGGCCGCGCCCTTTGTGATCGCATCCCTGATCTACAACATCGTGATGGGCGTCATAAACCGTGCGATGCCGCAACTCATGGTGTCCTTCGTAGGCGCGCCTGCGATCACCTTCGGCGGGCTCCTCCTGCTCGCCCTCATCACGCCGCTGCTTCTGGAAATCTGGAACGACGCCCTCACCCAGGTGCTGAGCGCGCCCTTCGGTGGCGCACCGTGAGCGACGATACAGCCCCCTCCGACAAGGAACATGAGCCGACACAGAAAAAACTGGACGATGCGCGCAAGAAGGGCGAAATCGCGCGGTCGACCGACCTCAACACCGCCGCCGGTTACGCGGGGCTCTTCATCGCGGGCATGACGGTGGCGCCCGGCATGTTCATGGATCTTGGGCGCGTCTTGTCCCGGATGATCGGCGAGGCGGACGTGATCGCGCAGGATATGTTCACCGGCGGGGGCAGCGCTTTCCTCGGCGCGACGCTCGCGCGGCTCCTGCGCGACGTTGGGCCATTCCTGCTTCTGCCCGCCGCCGCCGTGATCCTGTCGCTTCTCCTGCAACGCGGCTTCGTCTTTGCACCCGACAAGCTGGCCCCGAAGCTCCAGCGCATCTCGCTGATCGGGAACGCAAAGAACAAGTTCGGGCGCGCGGGGCTTTTCGAATTCGCCAAGAGCTTTGCCAAGCTCGTGATCTACTCTCTCATCCTGTCCATCTTCCTGACCCGCACCGCCGGCGACCTCTTCCTGTCGGTCCGGCTCACGCCCGAGTTGTCAACGGTCCTCCTGCTCGACCTCTCCGCCCGTATCGTCGGCATCGTCTGCATCGTCGCGGCCCTCGTCGGGCTTCTCGACGTTTTCTGGCAACGGCATGAGCACCTGCGCAAGAACCGGATGACGCGCAAGGAGGTGATGGACGAACACAAGGCCAACGAGGGCGACCCCCATGTCAAACAACAGCGCCGGCAGCGCGGCTACGACATCGCGATGCGCCAGATGCTCGCCGATGTGCCCGGGGCCGACGTGGTCATCGTGAACCCGACGCACTACGCAGTCGCGCTGACCTGGTCGCGGGCGAGCGGCGCGGCGCCGGTCTGCGTGGCCAAGGGCGTGGACGAGGTGGCCTTCAATATCCGCGAAATCGCGGCCGAACATGGCGTGCCGATCCACAGCGACCCGCCCACGACCCGCGCGGTCTATGCCACGGTGGACATCGGACAGGAAATCCTGCCGGAACAGTATCAGGCGGTCGCCGTCGCCATCCGCTTTGCCGAGACGATGCGAGACAAAGCGGCGCGGCGCGAGGGCGCCGTGAGGCTGAAAAACCGATGACCACGGGCGGTTTCGACGATCTTCATCGAATTTCGCAGACCGGGCTCGACCGCGATTTGGCCGAGCTGCGGGCAGTGGCGCGCGAGGTGAACGCGGTCCGGGCCGAGATTGCGGCACTGGAAAGCGAGATGATCGCGCAACAGGCCTATTCCACCGATCTTGGACTGCAATATGAGGGTTGGCTCGTCTGGGCCACGCGGCGCCGGCGGACACTGAACGAGGAGCTGGCGCGGCGCCGCGCGATGCTCGAGGTCAGGAATGAAGCCGCGCGGAAGTCTTTCGGCCGCACGCAGGTGCTGTCCGACCTGATGGCGGAAGCGAAAGACCGAGCGCGGCAAGAGCGCGCACGGTCGTCCCGGAGCGGCTAGGGATCACACGTCCTGGCGAGCGATGTCTGTGATCAGGACGTCGACGATATTGTCCCCCAGAACGATCCGTGCCGCCTCGGTCAGGCCGCCGCGCAGCGTCGTCATCTTTGGACCCGAGGTAAATGCGCCGTCGAAGCCGCCCGCGTTGGCGTGGTCAAAGAGCACCTGAAGGAACACGTCGCGCACCTTGGGTTCGCGGGCATAGATGCCCTCGGTCTGACCGGCCTTCACCTCGAGCGAGATCGACATGACGACGAGCGCGGTGACCCGGTCGCCCGCAACGACGGGCACGACGAACTGGTTGTTGATCTTGACAAAGGCCGTGGTCGGCTCGGCCTCTTCCCCCTCGTCCGGCGCGGCCTGGACAGGGGCTGGGGCCGTGCCGTCGCCGCAGGGTGACAACACGACCTCCTCGGGGGCGGGCCGGAGCAGGATGCCCGCGCCGACGCCGCCGCCAAGGCCGATCAGGGCCAGAAGAATGGGAAGGATCTTGCCCATGAACGCTCCTAGAACGGGAGGATGATATCCGTGATCTGCTGGCCGATGCGTGGCTGCTGGACGTCCGAGATGTGACCGCGGCCGCCGTATGAAATGCGGGCCGAGGCGATCTTGTCGTAGTCGATCTCGTTCTGTCGCGAGATGTCCTCGGGCCGCACGTAGCCGGTGACGAGAAGCTCGCGCATCTCGAAGTTCACCCGCACCTCCTGACTGCCCTGGATCTGGAGCACACCGTTGGGCAATTGCCCGACCACGGTGGCGGCGACCCTCAGCGTCAGCTTTTCCTTGCGGCTGATCGTCCCGTCGCCGGCACTGGCCGAGGACGAATTGGTCGTCACGTTCGGGTCGATCCGCGACGACTCGAAGGCCTGGCTTTCCAGAACACCGAGGTATTGCGTGACGGCCATGCTTTCCGATCCGCTGCGCCCGCGCTGGCTCGAGTTGGAGAACTCGGCCTTGTCGTCGATCTCGATCACCACGGTCATGATGTCGCCGGTCTTCTGCGCGCGCCGGTCGCCCAGAAGAGAATGTTGGTTGCCAGACCAGAGAGAGGCCTGATCGACATCGCGCCTGGTCGTGCTGTCCTGCGGCAGCGCCGCGACGGTCATAGCGCGGGCCTCGGGAGACATTTCGACCGGCGTGAAATCGGGGGTCTGGCCGAGATGCTCGATCCGGTCGCAGGCCGCCGCAAGGAAAAGGGGTATCAGGACGAGTGTCCGCATCATGTGGTCCTTGGTGGTTCAATTCATCGGAAGTGTTGTCGGGCTGACCGTGACGGCGCCGTTCGGGAGCACGCGGCCGGAAATCACCGCGTGCGAGCTCAGGTTCATGACGCGCAGCAAATCGCCGATGCCGCCACGGGCCAGCGCCCTGCCCTCGGCCGCGATCTGCATCGCGCCGACCTCGTAGACGATGGTGACGATCTGGTTGCGATCGACGATGGCGGGCGGACCCAGATCCTCGATCCGGACCGGGCGCCCGGCGTAGAGCACATTTCGCGCCTCGAGTCCCATCGCCTCGTCAAGCGTGGCGTAGGTGCCGATGACATCGCCCTCGATCACGGTCAGATCGCCGGGCCCGATGATCTGCTGGGCGCGGACGTTGCGAGCCGCGATCAGCGTCTCGGCCTGCGCCGGGATCGCCGCCATCAAGACAGTGATCAGGACCCGCAGCATCACCGCACCTGCGTCGTCGCGGCAAGCATCTGGTCGGCTGCCGTGATGACCTTGGAGTTGAGTTCGTATCCGCGCTGCGCCTCGATCAGCTCCGTGATCTCGCGCACCGCGTCGACCGAGCTTTGTTCGAGATAGCCCTGCCGCACCGTGCCCAGCCCATCCTCGCCCGGCACGCCGACGAGCGGCGGACCCGAGGCCTCGGTTTCGAGAAAGTTGTTCGACCCGATGGCCTCGAGCCCCTTGTCGTTGGTGAACTGCGCCAGTGTGAACTGGCCCAGAAGCTGGGCCTGCACCTGGTCGTTGAAATAGGCATAGACCTCGCCGTCCGCGTTGATCGTCACCTGCCGCGCCTCGATGGGAATGGTGATCTCGGGCACCACCGGAAAGCCCTCGGACGTGACGATGAGCCCGTCGCCGGTGAGCTTCAGCCCCCCATCGCGGGTATAGGCCGAGGCGCCCGAGGGCAGCGTCACTTCGAGGTATCCCTTCCCCTCGATCGCGAGGTCGAGGTTGCCGTTGGTCTGGATGGACGCGCCCTGCTGCACCATCATGGTGACCGCCGCGGGCCGCACGCCAAGGCCCAGCTGAACCCCGGTGGGCAGCACCGTGCCGTCGGTCGCATTGACCGTGCCCGGCCGCACCATCTGCTGATAATGCAGGTCGGCGAATTCGGCCCTCCGGGCATTGTAGCCGGTGGTCGACATGTTCGCGAGGTTGTTCGAAATCGTCTCGACCCGCATCTGTTGCGCCAGCATGCCGGTCGCCGCGATCTTGAGTGCACGCATGTCCTGTCCTCCTTAACCGCCGAGTGTCTGCAGGACGCCGCGAATGCGATCGTCCTCTTGTTGCAGGAACGCCTGCCCCTGTTCGTAGGCGCGCTGGATCTCGATCATCCGGGCGATCTCGCCGATCGGATTGACGTTCGAATTCTCGAGATACCCTTGCAGGATCACGACTCCGTCGATGACCGGAACCGTGCCGCCGGGCACTTCGAACCGGACGCCGTCGCGGTGCCGGATGTCGAGCGGATCGGCGGGCAGATAGAGCCCGAGCTGACCGATGGGCTCGCCATCCGCCGAGAGGGTGCCGTCCGCGGCGACCGCGATGTTGGCGGCATCGGGCGGGGCAAAGACCGGCGCGCCCCCCGCGTCGAGCAGTTGGTAGCCGTCGGGCGTGACCAGCTCGCCCGCCTGATTGGGTGTAAAATGCCCGGCCCGCGTCAGCATCGGCCCGGTCGGCCCCTGCACGAGGAAAAACCCCTCGCCCTCGATAGCGAGGTCAAAGGTTCCCCCGGTCTGGGTGAGCGGCCCCTGCTCCATCCGGGTGTCGCGCACGTTCGCCGTGGCCATGGACAACGAGGGGTCGTTGCCGTCGAGCGCCGCGACGAATTCGGAGAAGATCACCCCCTCGCGCCGAAACCCGGTGGTCGAGGCGTTCGCGATGTTGTTCGCGACCGCCTGCATTTCCGCCATGAGGCCCGATTGCCGCGTGAGGGTCGTGTAGCCCGGATTGTCCATCTCAATACCCCGCGATCATGGGGATGATGGAGGTGTGGAAAAAGCTCACCAGCGTGCTCGACATGAAGCTCATCGAGACCCAGAAGACGGCGAGGATCGCCGCGACCTTGGGCACGAAGGTCATGGTCATTTCCTGGATCGAGGTCAGCGCCTGAAACAAGCCGACGACCAGACCGGCGGCCAGTGCTACGGCGAGGATCGGGGTCGAAATGACCACCGCGTCCCACAGACCCTCGCGCAGCACGTCGAAGAACGCGGTTTCGGACATGGCGAGGCGGATCGCGAGAGGCCCGGTCATATCGGCATCCTCAGAATTTCCTGATAGGCCTCGACCACCTTGTTGCGCACGGTCACCGCGGTTTCGACCGCCAGTTCCGTCTGGGCCAGCGCGGTGACGAGGGCATGGGGATCGGCCTTGCCGGTCATCGCGTCGAGCGATGTCGCCTCGCCGTGCCGGATCGTGGCCTCGAGGTCCGCGGCGACCTGCCCGAAACTCGATTGTCCCGCGGCCCGCCCTGCGCCGCCGTTGGGCTGGGTCGCGGGTCGGATGGCCGCATAGCCCTGGGTCGCCAGTGTCGTCTTCATGTCCATTCTGGACCCTCCTATTTCCGGAGCAGATCGAGCAGGCCCCGCGACATTTGCCGGGCCTGATCAAATACCTTGAGATTCGCCTCGTAGCTGCGCTGCGCCTCGCGCGAGTCGGCAATCTCGACCACGAGATCGACGTTCGATCCCGCGTAATATCCGTTGTCGTCCGCCATCGGATGGGACGGGTCAAAGACCATGGGCAGCTCGGTCTGGTCGAGCCGCACGGGACCGGTTTCGACCCGGCCGGTGTGGCGGCCGCCCTCGATTTCTTCTTCGAAGGCCACGATCTTTCGCCGGTAGCCGGGCGTGTCGGTGTTGGCGATGTTCTCGGCCACATGCCGAAGGCGGTTGGCTTGCGCCTGCATCCCGGACGAGGCCGCCATGATCGTGCCCAGAAGATCCGACATCGCCTAGCGCCCCCCGTTGATCGAGGTGCGCATGATGGTGAGCGCGGACTTGTAGATGGCGAGCGCCCGGTCATGGGCGCCCTTCGCCTGCACCGATTGCATCATCTCGGTCTCGAGCGACACGTTGTTGCCACTGGGGGACATGGCGCCGGGGCGGTCGACCCGCTGCTCATCCGCGTCGAATGTCGCCCCGCCGCCGCCCAGATGCCCGTTGCGCGTCGCGCGCATGTCTGGCCGACCGCCGACCTCGAACGTGTCGGCAAAGGACTTCAAGTCGTGCGCGCGGTAACCGGGCGTATCCGCGTTGGCGATATTCTCGGCAATCGCCGCCGTGCGCGCAGCCGAGTGCAACGCGAGCCCCTGCGCCATGCGAAAGATTTCCAGTTTGTCGAACATCGGGGCTTCTCCCTCGATTTGCTTAAACCGAGGCTTAACCCTGATTCCTTTAGGAATGGTTTTCAGAACAGGGAATCTGGAGACGTGGTGAATGTCCCACATCGGCTTTGAACATCTGACCGCCGAAGTTCGGGCGGCCCGTGCGCTCACCCATATCGGTCGTGTGGCCGAGATCGGGCGCGGCACGCTCCTCGTCTCGGGGCTGTCGACCGAAGCTGCGCAGGGGGACATGGTCGAAATCGACACGCCCGGCCAGACCCATCGTCGGGGCGAGGTTCTCGGGCTTGACCCGGACAAGATCGTCGTGCTGCCCGATGGCGACATCGAGGGGCTGCAGATCGGTGCGGCCGTGTCGCTCGTCGGGCCGAGCCAGATCGCGCCGGACGACACCTGGGTGGGTCGGGTGATCGACCCATTCGGAAACGCGCTTGACGGGCGACCGATCTTTCGCGGCCCCCGCGCCCGTCCCCTGCGCGCCGCCCCGCCCAACCCGACGGAACGCCGGGTGCTCGGGCAGCGGCTCGAAACCGGGCTCGCCGTGTTCAACACCCTGTTGCCCATCGTGCGCGGGCAGCGGATCGGGCTCTTCGCCGGGTCGGGCGTCGGGAAATCGACGCTCTTGGCCAAGCTCGCGCGCGGGATTCACGCCGATCTCGCGGTCATCGCGCTGATCGGCGAACGCGGGCGCGAGGTGCGGGAATTCGTCGAGCGCGTGCTGGGGGCCGAGGGCATGAGCCGCGCCGTTGTCGTGGCGGCGACCTCGGACATGTCGCCGCTCGTGCGGCGCCGCTGTGGTCTTGCCGCCATGGCAGTGGCCGAACATTTCCGCGACAAGGGCCAGCACGTGCTCTATCTCGCCGACAGCGTCACCCGGTTTGCCGAGGCGCACCGCGAAATCGCGCTCGCCTCGGGCGAGGCGGCGAGCCTGCGGGGTTTCCCGCCCTCGACCGCCGGTCAGATCATGCGCCTGTGCGAACGCGCGGGTCCCGGTTCGGGACAACAGGGCGACATCACCGGCGTGTTTTCGGTCCTCGTCGCCGGGTCCGACATGGAAGAGCCCGTGGCCGATATCCTGCGCGGGGTGCTCGACGGCCATGTCGTGCTCGACCGGCAGATCGCGGAACGGGGGCGTTTTCCCGCCATCGACCTCTTGCGGTCCGTGTCCCGGTCGCTGCCCGACTGCGCGAGCGACGCGGAAAACACGCTCATTTCCGCCGCCCGCCGACGGCTGGGGGCCTATGACCGCTCGGAAATGATGATCCGGGCGGGGCTTTACGCCAAGGGCACCGATCCTGACCTCGACCAGGCGATCACCTGCTGGCCGGCGCTCGATGCGTTTCTGGCAGAGGACGAACGCGATGGGATCGCCTCGAGCTTTCGCAAACTGGCGATGATCCTGAAGCCGGAACCAGAGGCTGGCTAGCGCCCCATATTCTGCAGAAGGGTGAGCGCGATCCAGGCCGCCGACTGGACCGAGGCGAATTCGTCGATCTGCGAACGGACAAGATACATGCGATTAAGCTCGTCCATCATCTTGGGGTCGCCGAAGTCCTTCACTTCCGACACGCCGAAAACCGTCTGAGTTCGGTCGCGAAAGCCCTTCATCTGCAGGTCGAGGTCGATGGTGCCGAAGGATGCGGGAAGCCCGAGCGCCTTTTCAAAGACCTGTCTCAAGGGCGGATTGCCCATCACGGCATACCAGCGCCCATCGTTGGAATTCTCGCCCTCCACGACGGCAGACAGGTCGCGTTCCAGCGCGAGCGAGACTCGCATGGACGGGTTCTGGTTGCCCACCGCGATTTCAAACTGGCGTTCCTCATAGCTCGCGAGGATCTTGTCAGCGAAGTCCGACAGCTTGGAACTCGGCGTGCCGAGGTCGAAGTTGAAGGCCTGAGTCAGCGCGAGATAGCGTTTATCCACGAGCTTGTTGGCAAAGGCGTCGGGCGCGAGGGACCCCTCCGATAGAACCTTTTCGATATAGGCCTTGTTGGGCAGGTCGTCGTCGAGGCCAAAGGCACCCAGCGCCACTTTCATCAGGCGATAATCGTCGACCAGTTCACGCGCGCTGTCGATCTTGCCGATGTTTTCGCGAAAGTAATCGGCATCGCGCTGGATCACCGGCGACTTCGCAAAGGCGGCCTGCTGGGCGTCCTTCGTGCGTTGCAGGAACGCCCAGCCCGCCGTCCCGCCAAAGGGTATGACGGGCTGAAAGCTCATCTCGCGCTCGCCATCAGCCGTTCTTCGCGCGGCAAAAGGGCGCGCAGCGATTTCAGCGCCTGATAGAATTGGCCCTCCGCGATCGCCTCGGTCGCCTGTGCCAGTTGCGTGCGGCTGTCATGGTCGGTGAGCACCTGCGACAGCTGTTCGATCCCGCGAAAGAGCTGCAGTTTCGCCTCGTCCGGGTCCGCATCGCCCGAAAGGACTAGCTGCGCGATGTAGCAGACGCGCCTGACCGGGGTGTTGACCTCCTCGGGGTGGATTGCGTCGCGCAGGCGCAGGATGTTGGCGCCCTGCGTGAGGATCGACAGGCGGGATCTCCGGTCGCCGTTCTCGATGACCGCCCCGTTGATCAGGACGCGTTCCTTGGGACCGAGCTTGAGAACCAGACCGCTCATGCCGCTTCCACCGTGTTGCGCAGGCCACGCATGATGGCGGTGTTGATCTCGACCAGCACGTCGACGCTGTCTTCGCCGCGCAGGATCTTGCGGCTGTGCTGGGCGGTGAATTCGGCGAGGTAGAAGATGCGCGCGCGCAGGTCGCGCGGCAGGCCATTGTCGGCTTCGGCCACATCTGCGGCGAGCATCGTCCAGAGCTGTCGGTTGGTGTGGATGGCCTGGGCCAGTTGAACGAAACCGGCGGTGCCCTGTTCGGCGGCGGCTTTCAGTCGCCGGGTGACGCGGGCAAAGGCCTCGTATTCCGTCCCGCGCGGGGTCCGGATCGGGGCCTGGTTCGTGGTATAGGCCATTTTGGCCATGTTCATTGCGTTCACGGGAATTTCCTTCCGGACACGAGGGATCACGAAACTGGGTTACGAGGGGCCTTTTGGCCCCCCGTAGGGCGTGGATCAGCGGAACAGCGACAGGATGTTCTGCGGCGCCTGGTTGGCGATCGACAGCGCCTGTGTGCCAAGCTGCTGCTGCACCTGAAGCGCTTGCAGGCGGGCCGAGGCGGCTTCCATATCCGCGTCGACCAGCGACCCGATGCCGTTCTTGAGCGAGTCCGTCAGGCCGCTGATGAAGTCCGACTGCGTCTCGATCCGGCCGGCGGCCGAGCCGAAGGACGCCGAGGCGTCGATCGCAGTGTCGATCATAGTTTCGATGTTGTCGAGCGCGGCCGCGGCACCTTCGTCCGACGTCACGTCGATGTTGTCGAGGCCGAAGAGCCCGCCCGAGGCCGTACCGCCCGTAGTCACCGAGAGGTTCAGCGACCGGCCGCCGGTGTCATCATCGACCGCAAGCGACCATTGGCCGGTCGTGGCGTCCTGCTGCACCTTGGTAGACACGCCGTCCATGTTGCCGCCGTCGATCGCCGTCTTCAGACCGCGCGCCACGTCCTCCATCGTTTCGCCCGCACCGGCGATGTAGGAAAAGGACTGCGAGCCGACCGTCACGACAAAGGAGTCGCCATCGTTCACGCCGGCAGTGGTCGAGAAGTCGATGGTTTCGGCCCGCTGCTGGATCGTGGCCGAATCCGGATCGGTGGGGGCAGAACCCGAACCGTTGATGTCGGTCATCTCGAGGTTGGCGTCCTGCGTGGACGACAGCGTGATCGAGACCGATTCAAAGGCGTTGGTGTTGGACACATCGAGCACGCCCGACGAGTTGGACGCCGTCACGCCCTCGATCCCGAGCGCGTTGATCTCGGCCTCGAACCAGGCACCGATGTCGTCCGCCGTCGCCGAGGTGCCGACCGCGGTATAGGTCAGCGTGTGGCCGTCGACGTTCATCTCGTAGACGTCGCCATCAGCAAGGGACCCGACGCCGAAGGTCACCTCTGCCGATACGCCCGCCGCCGCCGTGGTCGTGCCGGTTGCCGAGATCGAACCGCCGGGGGCCGTCACGCCACCGTAGGCCGTGACCGAGGACACGGCAGTCGAACCGACCGAACCCGCCGCTGTGGTCAGATCCTGGCTCGCCACCGCGATATGCGACGCCGTCACCGTGCCGCCCGACGCGCGGTCGAGCGAAGACAGGATGTTCACCGTGTCGCTGCCCGAGACCATGTTCAGCCCGTTGAACTGGGCCGCGCCAACCACCGAGTTGATCTGGTTGCGCAGTGCGTCGATGTCGGTCTGGATCTTGTCCCGATCGACGTTCTGTTCCTGCGCCGCGACGATCTTGCCCTTCATCTGGGTGAGAAGGTCGGTCACGGTTTCGGACGCCTGTCGGGCCACGGCGACGGTGGATTCACCCAGCGAGAGCGAGTCCGAGATCGCCGAGAAGCCGTTCACGTCGGCCTCCATCACCTTGGAAATCGCCCAGACGGCCGAGTTGTCCTTGGCTGTCGCGACCGATTTCCCGGTCGAGATCTCTGCCTGCGTGGACTGGAGGTTCGAGTTGATCGACTTCAGTGTTTGCAGCGCGACCATGGCGCTGGAGTTCGTGAGAATGCTGGACATTCGTAAAGTTCCTTTAGTCAGCGGCGCATGTTTCGCGCCAGTTAGAGGTCCGCCCGCTCAGGGCGGGTTCCAGAGTCGTTCTGACCTCTACGAGCGATTGACTTCGCCGCTCGTGCCACCCCCTCAGGATGCAGGGGCAACCTGCGCCGGGAGTGCTAAAAGAACGGTGAACGTATCCCGGGCGAATGTGTCGTATTTTAGGCAAGAACCGGTCGCGAGACGGGACATTTCGCTTCTATATGCGCCCGGTCACGCGCGCCGGTTGAACCCCGGATTTCGCTTGCCCAGAACGTCAGACTGACCGTTTTTTCCGTATGTCTTCAGGTGATCCTCGGCGGCTGGCGCCTGGCGCAGATGGTCGATCACCGCCTGAAAGCCGCGCGCGGAGGCCGCAAGCAGGTCATTGTTGCGCGACGCGCGGCGGCGCAGGTCGGCAAGGGTCGCACGTTGCAGCGGCGAGCGCGCGAGCCGCTTGAGAAGTCGTTCCTTCTCGGCGGCCAGCTTATGGACCGAAACGAGGTCGCCGCGCAGGATCATCGCCTTTTCCCGGTCCAGGAGCGCGGACAGCGATTGGCCAAGGCTCTTGCCGTCAAACAACCCCATGGGATTGGTCCTTCATCGCGTTGAACAGTGTTTCGGCTAGTCCGATCCCGCCCGCCGCCACCATGTCGCGGGCCTGTTCCAGACGCAGAAAAGAACTGAACTGCTCTTCTCCTGCCCCGCCGCCGAAGGTCTCTGGCAACTCGCCGAGGCCCGCCGATTTCAGCATTTCCGCGAGAAAGGTTGCCTCAAGTTCTTTCGCGGCATCGCGCAGCTTCTGATCGGTGTGCGTGGTGGGAGAAAGCGGCAATGGCGCGCGGCCCGTGTCCGGGCGGATTGGCAATGAGACGTCCATGTCGAACCCTTCGAATTGAGAGATTTTTTCGACCATGAGCCGGCACCGGTAAAGAATCGGTAATCCCTCACCGATAAAACCACCTCAAGGTGTCAGAATACCCGGAGCTCACATGGAACTGCCTTTCGTCGGATTGGCTCCTTCTTTGCAGAGGGATGCGACTGGATCGAAACCGCGTGCGGATGCCGGGTCCGCAGATGACTTTTCGTCGACCTATGACAACTCGGTGCCGCGCGAGACGGAAACCGGGCCGGACACGCGCTACAATTCGTCGACTGCGTCGGGCCGGGATACGGTGCAGACAGGCGACGGAAACCGAAGTCGGCAGGATGGAACGGATCGAAACGCCGGGCGGATGCCAGACATTCCGCGCACGGACACCGCGACGCAAACACCTCACGGCACCGAAACGACTGGTGGGTATGACCAAGGACCAGGTGCTTCGCAGGACACAAGCGATTTCAGCGCGGAGCCGAGCGAGGCTGTGGTGATCTCGCCTGAGACAATCTTTGACCTGCCCGCCACTATCGCCGTGTCGGAGGTGCCGCTCCCTGCCCCCGCAAGTCGCGGCTTGACCCCGGTAAAGGCCGACGGCGCGGGCGGCCTGCCCGTCACGGGGGGAGCTGCGGCGGAAACGCCCGGCTACACCGCCGCCACCAGGCAGGACCTTGAGGCAAGTCATATCGTCAACGTCAGCCAGCCCGCCGCCCCACCGGAAGGACAGGCCGGGCGGAACGGCGCAGATCCCGCCCCGCAAGCAAACCTGGCTGAAACTACTGATCTGCCCTTGGCGGGTGCCAAGGATGGGACCGCATCAGATCCAGCGCACCAAGGCACGTCGCGGGCCGGGTCGGACGCGCTTGCGGCAGCCGGGGCCCCGTCCGGGTCCAGGGGAGTCACTCGAGTCTCTGATGATGCCCGGCCACAGGACGTGCGGACCGATAGCCCGGTTCAACAAGCCCGGTGGAAACCTGCCGCGACCCAGCCGACGACCACCGCACCGGGGCCGGGGGCGGCGTTCGCCGTTTCCTCAACACGGACCGAGAACATGGACGGCGAAGGCGAGGTGAACACAGTCGGGACGATTGACGCCGTCACGACCGCTTCGTCCGACCTCGCCGCAACACGCGCGGAGACCACGCAACCCACGGGCGCCGCTGGGACCTCGCCTCCCCCGTCCGCGGCTACTCAGGCCGGCAGCGTCGACAGCCCTTCGGTCTTGTCCGATCTGTCGGCCTTCCCGACCGAGACTGTGGCTTTCCCGGATACTTTGCGGACCGCCCGCGCGCCGGTCACGTCCCTGGACACCTCGATTTTCGCCCAACCCGAAACCGGGCGTCACGTCTCGGCGCAAATCGCCGACATCATACGGGCCGGCAGCGACGACGCGCTCGAGGTATCGCTGCGCCCGGCCGAACTGGGCCGGCTGACGCTAGGTTTCTCCCCGGACGCGGGCGGGTTGACCGTGACGCTCGCCGCCGAACGGCCCGAAACGCTCGACCTCATCCGGCGCAACATCGGGCTGCTCGAGACGGACCTGAGAAACCTTGGCTATTCGCACCTGAACTTCAGCTTCGGCGGCGGGTCCTCGGGAGGCACCCGGCAGGGCGGCGGCGGGTCCCCGGACCCCCGGGCCGGCGCCCGGGCCGACACCGTCGGATCGCCCGGACCCCTCGCCCTTCCGCCGCAGCAAACCTTGGGCAGCGGCGCGCTCGACCTTCGCCTGTAAGGAGCCATGATGGACGTCACCTCAACCAACTACACCAACACTGCCTACGGCGCCTCCGCCTCTGCCGCCGGGGACGCCACGCAGCAGGGCACGATGATCTCGTCGGATTTCGAGACGTTCCTCAAGATGCTCACGGTCCAAATGGAAAATCAGGACCCGCTCAATCCCATCGAAAGCTCGGATTACGCAGTGCAACTCGCCACCTTCTCGGGCGTCGAACAGCAGGTGCGCACCAACGATCTTCTGAAAGAGGTGCAATCCCAGCTGGGCCTTCTGTCCATGTCCGATCTGGTCGGCTGGGTCGGGATGGAGGCGCGGGCGACCACCACCGCGCATTTCGAACTGGCGCCCATCGACCTGACGCTCGCGCCCGACCCCGGGGCCACCAGCGCCTTCGTCGTGGTGCGCGATGCTGCGGGCGATCTGGTCGACCGCTTCGAGGTCTCGGTCGCCGACGACAGCACGCAATGGGCGGGTCTCGACACCACGGGACAGCTCATGCCCGAGGGCGACTACAGTTTCCACCTGCAAAGCTACAACGCCAACGGTGTCATGTCCGAGAAACAGATGTCGATCTATTCCGAAGTGGTCGAGGCCAAGGTCGAGGGCGGGCGCACCGTCCTTATCCTCGCCTCCGGCGACGAGATCGCCGCGACCGAGGTCGACGCCCTGCGCGCCCCGCAATCGTGATCCGGTCAACAACCGTCTGGCACTTTCGACCCCGACTGGGTATCGCTCCCGCAAAAGGAGCCGCCCATGTTCACCACCACGCTCATCTCGGCGCCGGGCACCGGTGCCACCGACACGACCCTTGTCGAGACCCTGCGCAATGCCTGGGGCGGGACCGATGCCCGTTGGCTGGCCCCCGATGAGGCCGCCGAGTTCGACCTGCCCGCGATGCCCGACAATCGCTGGTCGGTGTGGGAGGATCTTCAGGCCCGCGGCGTCGACCTGATCGTGCAGCAGACCGAGGGTCGCCGCAAGAAGATGCTTCTGGCCGATATGGACAGCACGATGATCCAGCAGGAATGTATCGACGAGTTGGCCGCCGAGGCGGGCGTGGGCGAACGTGTCGCGGGGATCACCGCCCGCGCAATGAACGGCGAACTGGATTTCGAGGGCGCACTCCGGGAACGGGTCGGCCTGCTCAAGGGGCTCCCTGCCAGCGTGATCGACAAGGTGCTGGCGGAACGGATCACCTACATGCCCGGCGGCAGGGAACTCGTTGCGACCATGCGGGCGAACGGTGGCTATGCCGCGCTCGTGTCGGGCGGCTTCACCGCCTTCACCGCGCAGGTGGCCACGCATCTCGGCTTTGACGAGAACCGCGCCAACACGCTCACCATCGTGGACGGGGCGCTCGACGGCACCGTGGGCGAGCCGATTCTCGGCCGCGCCGCCAAGGTTGCCGCGCTGGAAGACATCAGTGCCCGCCTGGGCATCGCGCACGACGATGTGATCGCCGTCGGGGATGGGGCCAACGACCTCGGGATGCTGTCGCTCGCGGGTGCGGGGGTCGCTCTTCACGCCAAGCCTTCGGTGGCGGCGGAATGCGACATCCGGGTGAATCACGGCGACCTGACCGCATTGCTTTATCTGCAAGGCTACGCCCGCGCGGACTTTGTCACGGACGCCAACGCAACGCGGGGTCAATAGGCCCAGCGCGGGGTGACGGTTCGTCGGCAGCCCTCCGCCGACACGCAATCCCCCGTATTCGTGCGATTTTCCGCCGACAGGGCTTTCAAAAACCGGCGAAAACGCGTTACAATTCCGCCCATGAGTTGAAGTCGGACCCCAAGCCGTGAAACACCACGTCAGATGGTAGGGCAACGGGACCCGCGAGGGTCCTTGTCAGGTCCAAGAGGCAGAGGCAGTCTGGAGGCTGTGTTAGACATGACATCACGCATTGCACAGGGCCTGTGCTTCGCGGCGGTCGCCATGGGCGTCGGCGCTGGAGCAGCGGTAGCCCAGGAGAGCACCAACCGCGTCGCGGCAAACACCGATTGGTCCGTTTTCGTCGAGGGCGATCCGCAGGAATGCTGGAGCGTTTCAAAACCCAAGCAGACGGTGAACACCAAGGACGGCCGCTCGGTCGCGGTGAACCGGGGCGACATCCTGCTCTTTGTGAGCTACCGTCAGGGCGCCAACGGCGTCGTGAGCTTTACCGGCGGCTACCCCTTCGCGGGCGGATCGACCGTGACGCTGACCGTGGGCGACGAGACGTTCAACCTCTTCACGGATGGCGAATGGGCTTGGTCTGGCGGGCCGGAGGAGGACGCCAAGATCGTCGCCGCGCTCAAGGGCGGCGCGAATGCGGTCCTCGTCGGCAATTCGAGCCGCGGCACGCGGACCGAGGACACCTTCAGCCTGATGGGCTTCACCGCCGCCGTGGATGACGCGGGCGCGCGCTGCCAGTAAACCACGCGATAGTGAATAACCGCGCCCCGGTCCACACCGGGGCGTTTTCTTTTGATTTGTGCTAGGGTTTCCCTATATAGCCCCTCATCCCACTGGAGCTTTGACAGATGACCGCATCAGCCCCGATCACGCAGGACGTGCTGACGATCCCTCGCAAGGATGCGGAGGGCACGGGAAAGGTGAACCTCGTCGGCCTCACCCGCGACGGGATGCGCGAGGCGCTGATCGCCGCCGGGACTCCCGAGAAACAGGCCAAGATGCGGATGGGCCAAGTCTGGCAATGGGTCTATCAGAAGGGCGTGCGGGACTTTGACGAGATGACGAACCTCGCCAAGGACTACCGCGCACTCCTGTCGGAGAATTTCGAGATCCGGGTGCCCGAGGTGGTGTCGAAGCAGGTCTCGACCGATGGAACGCGCAAGTATCTCGTGCGCATCGCTGGCGGGCACGAGGTCGAAGTCGTCTATATCCCCGAAGAGGATCGCGGCACGCTCTGTGTTTCGTCGCAGGTCGGCTGCACGCTCACCTGTTCCTTCTGCCACACCGGCACGCAAAAGCTCGTGCGCAACCTGACGGCGGGCGAGATCGTCGGCCAGATCATGATGGCGCGCGACGATCTGGGCGACTGGGTGCCGGCGGGCAAGGGCATGGGCGAACAGCCGCGCCTTGTCTCGAACATCGTGCTCATGGGCATGGGCGAGCCGCTTTACAACTTCGACGCCGTGCGCGACGCGATGAAGATCGCGATGGATGGCGAAGGCATTTCGCTCAGCCGCCGCCGGATCACGCTCTCCACCTCGGGCGTCGTGCCCGAGATCGCGCGGGCGGGCGAGGAAATCGGTTGCATGCTCGCCATCAGCTTCCACGCCACCACCGACGAGACGCGCGACAAGTTGGTGCCGATCAACAAACGCTGGAACATAGAGACGCTGCTGCAATCGCTGCGCGACTATCCGAAGCTGTCCAACTCCGAGCGGATCACGTTTGAATACGTGATGCTCGCAGGGGTCAACGACAGCGATGAAGACGCCTATCGCCTGCTCGAGCTGATCAAGGGCATCCCGGCCAAGATCAACCTGATCCCCTTCAACGAATGGCCCGGAGCACCCTACAAGCGGTCGTCCAACAACCGCATCCGCGCCTTCGCCAACATCATCTATCAGGCGGGCTATGCCAGCCCGATCCGCACGCCCCGTGGCGAGGACATCATGGCGGCCTGCGGGCAGCTCAAGTCCGCGACCGAGCGGGCGCGCAAGTCCAAGGCCGAGATCGCCAAAGAGGCGGGGCTCTAGGAACATCCGCCCCTGCCCCCCGTTGGGTGTCGTAACGATCGACACCTGCGGGACGCGGGAGGGAAGGATGACATGGCAGATTTGACCTGTGACGTGGCTGTCATCGGTGCGGGGACCGCGGGTCTCGCCGCGGAACGAAACGCGCGCAAACATGGCGCGACCACGCTGCTGATCGACCCCGCCTTCAACGGCACGACCTGTGCGACCGTCGGCTGCATGCCTTCGAAAGTGCTCATCGCCTCTGCCCGCGTGGCCCACGGGGCGCGTCAGGCCGAACCTTTCGGCGTGACCACGGGCGAGGTGACGGTGGACGGCGCCAAGGTCATGGACCGTGTCCGCGCGCTGCGCGACCGGTTCGCGGGCGGCGTGCGTGACAGCTTCGCCAAGCTCCCCGACGGCACGATGGTCAAGGCCCGCGCGCGTTTCACCGGCCCCACGACGCTCGCCCTCGACGATGGGCGGACGGTCGAGGCGAAAGCGGTGATCATCGCGACCGGGTCCTCCCCTATGGTCCCCCCGCCCTACCGCGATCTGGGCGACGCGCTTTTGACCAACGACAATATCTTCGACCTGCCCGACCTTCCGCGGCGTCTTGCGGTGATCGGGGCCGGGGTGATCGGGCTGGAACTGGCGCAGGCGATGGCGCGGCTCGGGGTCGAGGTTACCGTGCTCGACATGTCTGACACACTTGCAGGCATCCGCTGCGACCGGACCGAAGCGGCGTTGAAAGCGGCGTTGGAACGCGACCTGACACTGCATCTGGGTATAAAGCCGGAACCCGAGGCGACAGAGGGCGGCGTCACGATTCGATGGGAGGGACATGAGGAGCAGTTTGACAAGGTGCTCGTCGCCACCGGCCGCCCGCCCAACGTGAAGGACCTGAACCTCGAAGCGACCGGCCTTTCCCTGGATGACCACGGGATGCCCGCGGTCAATCCCAACACCCTGCAATGCGGCGCGGCGCCGATCTTCATGGTGGGTGACGTGAACGGGGACCGCCCGGTGCTGCATGAGGCATCCGACGAGGGGTCCATCGCCGGGCGCAATGCGGTCGCCTATCCGGCACTCATCCGGTCCGAGCGCAAGGTTCCCTTCACCGTCACCTTCACCGACCCGCCGCTCGTCTCGATCGGGGCCGCGCCGGATGAAAGCGCCGTGACCGGCACGTCGGATTACGCCGATCAGGGCCGCGCGCGGGTGGACGGGGTGAACGAGGGCATCGTCCGGATCTATGCCTCTGCGCCCGAGGGTTGCCTGATCGGCGCTGACCTTTGCTGCCCAGGCGCGGATCATCTGGGCCACATGCTCGCCTGGGCAATCCAGAGCGGGATGACCGCGACCGAGTTGCTCGCGATGCCCTACTATCACCCGACGCTGGAAGAGGGCCTGAAGGGCGCCCTGCGCCATATCTGCGCCGCCGTGCCTATACCGCTCGCGGGCGATCAGGACACGGTGGGTCCGCCCGGAGCATGACGGGGTCCTAGTTGAACGTCCCGGTCACGCGGCCCAGAAGCATGAAGGCCCGCGCCGTCCGCGTGTCGCCCATACGCGCGATGTCCTCGTCGCTCGCCGTCTCGGCAAAGTCGGAAAAGCCCTCGTCGAAACGACGCAGGAAATGGTGCGCGGCGTCGCGAAAGATCGGATCGGCCTTCATCCGGCCCGCGGTGAGCGCGAGCGACGAGCGATCCCGGATACCGCCCAGCGCCGCCACCTCGCGCCCGCGCGCGCCATTGGCAAAGCGCCGCCAGATCTCGGGCCGTGCCCGGTCAGGGCGCAGATCGTCCATGTAGATCCCGTCCTGCGACAAGAGCGTCAGCACGTCCTGCGCCGCCTGCACGAGCCGCGCCGTTTTCCGGTCTTTGAGCGCCCGGCGCAGGGCGGCGAAACCCACCTCGTCCTGCGCGTTCTCGGGGAAATGCATGGCGCGGATGAAATCATCGAGTGACAGGGGCGGCGCCGAGTCGGTCGGTTGCGGATCAAAGGCCAGCGCCGCCTGCACCTCGAACGGTCCTTGGGGGAGGCGCGGCTTGACCTCCGGCTCGTGTTCGGGGCGCGGCAGGGTGCGCTTGGTCGAAAAGGTCGCCATCGCCTGTTCGGTCTGGCGCTGTGCCTCTTCGAGCTTGCGGAGTTTCTCCTCGACCTCGGGCGACCGATCCGGTGCGACCTGCGTCTGGGTCAGGTAGTTCTGGCGCATCGCGTCGATGGTGGCCTGAAGGCGCACCGTCTCTTCGCGCATCACCTGTGCCGAGGCCGCCGCTGACGCCGCGAGCCAGATGATCGCCACCGGCAGAAAGATCGCAAGAAGCGTCAGGATCAGGTTGCCCGCGCCACCACCGGTCAGATCGGCCTTGAGCACGAGGAAAAACACCCCGCACCCTGCGATCCACACGAGCGACAGAACAAGCGCGATAACCCCGCCCGGTCCCAGACCGCGCCGCCGGGCCGGGGTTCGCCCAAGAACCCCGAAGTCCATGTTTTCCGCCGGTTTCCCGTCTGCCATCGCACCCTCGGCGCGCCCGATCACGCTATTCGAGACCATAAGGCCCGCGTCGGGCCAATGCTATCAGATATAGTCGATGCTCAGGATTTCGTAGCTTTTTTCGCCGCCGGGCGTGCGCACTTCGACGCTGTCGCCCTCGTCTTTGCCGATGAGCGCGCGCGCGAGCGGCGACTTGATGTTGAGCTTGCCCTTCTCAAGGTCGGCTTCCGGCTCGCCCACGATCTGATAGGTCTTTTCCTCGTCGGTATCCTCGTCGACGAGCTTCACGGTCGCACCGAACTTGACCGAGCCGGACAGTTTCCCGGTGTCCACGACCTCGGCCAGCCCGATGATGCCCTCGAGCTCCTTCACCCGGCCCTCGATGAAACTCTGCTTCTCGCGGGCGGCGTGGTATTCTGCGTTCTCCGACAGGTCGCCATGCTCGCGCGCCTCGGAAATGGCGGCGATGACGGCGGGACGCTCCACCGACTTGAGCTGTTTCAGTTCGTCGTTCAGCGCGGTGTAACCCGCGCGGGTCAGTAGAATCTTTTCCATTGGCCTTACAATTTTCCGTCTGATTGCCCCATTGTCACCAAATTTAACGATCAGGACCAAGTCCGGATACGCGATGGGACACGGGGGCGCGGCGTTGGGCTGCGCTATCGTCCGCACAAACAGAAAGCAAGATCGGGCGCATTGCAATGAAGATATTTTTCAAAGCCACGGTGGTCTATCTCCTCGCCTGTGTCGCTCTGATCGTGCTGTTTCGCGACGACCCCGGCGCAATGCTTCTTCAGATGGCCAAGTCGATCCCGCATCAGATGACGCGCATCGGCATGTTTTCATTCTGGGTCCTCATTCCCTTTGTCGCCTTCGCGATCACGCGTTGGAAACGCGGCTTCGGCGACAGGCTGCCGCAGATCGTCGGTGCCTTCCTCGCCTGTTCGGCCATCGCGGTCGTCTTTCCGATGGCCAAGACGACACTGCCTTACGTGAACCCTTTCTGGGCCGACGGTATCCTTGCCGAGATCGACCGGGCGCTTCACTTCGGGGTAGACCCGTGGAAGATTGTGCTCGCCGACCCGATCCGGATTTCGTTTTTCACGGCCGACATCGTCTATGTTCTGCTCTGGATGATCCCGGCAATCTATTTCCCCTTTCTCCTCGCCTTCTTCGACGAGAACGAGGACCGGCGGACGCGGTTTTCAATGCTGTATCTGATGAACCTGTCCCTCATTGGCCTCGTGCTCGCGGGCATCTTCATGTCGGGCGGGCCGATCTATCACGACTACATTATGGGCGGGACGGATTTCGCGGGGCTGCACGCCACGCTCGCCGAACGCGGCATTGCCGAAAGTTTTGCCGGTCGACTGCACGAGGGCCTCTGGGCCGCTTATGTGAACCAAGAACACGAGGCCGGGTCCGGCATCTCGGCTTTCCCCTCGGTCCATATCGCCATGGCGACGCTCATTGCGGTCTATGTCTATGAGCTGTCGCCCCGGTTCCTGCCGCTCTCGGTTCTCATCGTCGCGACCTACCTGTTCTTCTCGGTTTACCTTGGCTGGCACTATGCCGTGGACGGCTATGCCTCGATGGCTGTCGTTCTGAGCGCCTGGGCCTGGATGAAGCGATGGAAGCCTTCACATAACGTCGCGGCCCAATTGACCCTCACCTGACCATTCGCTAGGCAAGACGAAACAAAATTTCGTCTGGGGAGCCTGCAATGGCAGATATCGAACGCGAGTCCATGGAAGTCGATGTTGTGATCGTGGGCGCAGGCCCGGCCGGTCTTTCGGCTGCGATCCGTCTCAAACAACTCGACCCCGAGCTCATGGTCGTCGTGCTCGAAAAGGGCTCGGAAGTCGGCGCGCACATCCTGTCGGGGGCCGTTCTCGACCCCATCGGTCTGGACAAGCTCTTGCCCGACTGGCGCACGATGGGTGCCCCGATCAACACCGAGGTGAAGAAGGACAACTTCTACCTGCTCGGCCCGGCCGGCAAGATCCGCGTGCCGAACTGGCCGATGCCCAAGCTCATGTCGAACCACGGAAATTACATCGTCTCGATGGGCAACGTCACCCGCTGGATGGCCGAACAGGCCGAGGCGCTGGGGGTCGAGGTTTATCCCGGCATGGCCGCGTCCGAGCTGATCTACGGCGAGGGCGGCGAGGTCAAGGGCGTGGTCGCGGGCGAGTTCGGCAAGAACCCCGACGGCACGCCGGGCGACGGCTACGAGCCGGGGATGGAGCTTCTGGGCAAATATGTCCTCATCGGCGAAGGTGTGCGCGGCTCGCTCGCCAAGGAGCTGATCGCGAAATACGAGCTGTCCAAGGACCGCGACGTGCAGAAGTTCGGTATCGGGATGAAGGAAATCTGGGACATCGACCCCGAAAAGCATCGCGAAGGCACCGTGACCCACACGATGGGCTGGCCCCTAGGCAAGAACGCGGGCGGCGGCAGCTTCATCTACCACATGGAAAACAACCAGGTGGTCGTGGGCTTTGTCGTGCACCTCAACTATGCGAACCCCTATGTCTATCCCTACATGGAGTTCCAGCAGTTCAAGCATCACCCGGTGGTGGCCGATCTGCTCAAGGGCGGCAAGCGCGTGGCCTATGGTGCGCGCGCGATCACCGAGGGCGGTTATCAGTCCATGCCGAAGTCGGTGTTTCCCGGCGGTGCGCTATTGGGTTGCTCCATCGGCCTCGTGAACGTGCCCCGGATCAAGGGCAACCACAACGCCATGCTCTCGGGCATCGCCGCCGCCGAAGCCGCCCACGAGGCGCTCAAGGCCGGCCGCTCGGGCGACACGCTCGACGCCTACGAGACAGAAATCCGCACCGGCGAGATCGCCAAGGACCTCAAGCCCGTGCGCAACGTGAAACCGCTCTGGGCCAAGCGTGGTCTCATGGCATCGCTGGGCCTCGGCGGGTTCGACATGTGGTGGCAGTCGCTCTTCGGCTTCTCGCTCTTCGGCACGATCAAGCACGGCAAGACCGACGCCGAAGCGACGGGGCTTGCCAAGAACTACAAGGAAATCGCTTATCCGAAACCCGATGGTGTTCTGTCCTTCGACCGGCTGACCAACGTGTCCTTCTCGAACACGAACCACGAGGAAAGCCAGCCCTGCCACCTCAAGCTCAAGGACCCGAAGGTCCCGATCGATGTGAACCTGCCGAAATACGCCGAGCCTGCACAGCGGTATTGCCCGGCGGGCGTCTACGAGGTGGTCGAGGGCGACAATGGCCCGAAGTTTCAGATCAACTTTCAGAACTGCGTCCACTGCAAGACCTGCGATATCAAGGACCCCTCGCAGAACATCAACTGGACGGTGCCGCAGGGGGGCGACGGACCGAACTATCCGAACATGTAAGTGCAGCCGCACATGCAAAAGTGACCGACGGGGCCGCCATTGTGCGGCCCCTTCCATTGAACCCCTCGAATCTCGGCGCTACGCTCAGGCAACCACGATCAGGAGAGGTCGCTTTGCCCACATCCTTCCGCTTCATCCGTTTCGCCGCGCTTGCCGCCCTGCTCGGCTCAACCGCCCTGCCCGCAGCCGCACAGGACATGGACGGGTTCACCGGCGCCTATCTTGCGGCGCGCTCTGCCGATGCCAACGCCGACTTCAAGGCGCTGGTTGAATATGGCAGTCAGGCGCTCGCAGATCGCCCGGACAACACCGGGATCATGGAGGGGCTTCTCGTCGCCAACATCGGCCTGGGCCAGATCGACGACGCCGTGCCGGTCGCGCGCCGCCTGACCGACCTCACGCCCGACAACGAGCTTGGGCAACTGGTGCTTCTGGGTGACGCCATGTCGCGCGAAGACTGGGCGGCGGTGGACGGCATCCTTGCCGACGGCTTCAGCGTCGGCGGTCTCATGGACCCGCTGATCCGCGCCTGGGCCGCCATCGGCGAAGGCAAGATGTCCGAGGCCATCGCGATCTTTGACGAACTTGCCGAGGACGAAGTCGCGGCCCAGGTCTCCGCCTTCCAAAAAGCGCAGGCCCTCGCCTTTGTGGGGGACTACGAAGGAGCGGCGGAAATCCTGTCAGGCGACGAGATTCCGGTCACCCTGAACCGCGCGGGCATCATCGCCTACGCCCAGATTCTGAGCCAGCTTGAACGCAACCTGGACGCGGTGGCGCTCATCGACGAAGAATGGCCGGACACGAACGACGACGAGATGATGACGCTGCGTGCCGAGCTCGAGGCAGGCAAGCCTATCGAGTTCACGCAGGTCCGTTCGCCCAAGGACGGGCTGTCGGGGCTGTTTTACAACGTGGGCGAAGCGCTCGCCAACGAGGCCTCGCCGAGCCTCGTCCTGATCTATGCGCGGCTGTCCCAGCATCTCAACCCCGACAACGTGGGCGCGACGCTGCTCACCGCCTCGGTCTTCGAAACCATGGGGAACAACGTGCTGGCCGTGGAAACCTACGACCAGATTCCCGCCGACAATGCCGCCTGGCCCGCCGCGATGATGGGCAAGGCCAACGCGCTGCGCCGGGACGAGAAGACGCAAGAAGCGATTGCCACCCTTACCGAGGTGGCCGACCGTTTCCCCGCCTTTGCACCCATCCATGTGGCGCTTGGGGATTTCCACCGCTACGAGGAACAATGGGTGGACGCCAAGGCCGCCTATGACGCCGCCATCGCGCTTTATCCCGAAGAGAACCCCGCGCAATGGGCCGTCTATTTCGCCCGCGGCATCGTGACCGAGCGTCAGGACCTCTGGACCGAGGCCGAGGCCGATTTCCGCAAGGCGCTCGAGCTGCAACCGGGCCAGCCCTCGGTGCTGAACTACCTCGGCTATTCTTACGTGGAAAAGGGCGAGAACCTGGACGAGGCGCTGGGCATGATCCGCGAGGCCGTCGATGCCCGCCCGAACGAGGGCTATATCGTCGACAGCCTCGGCTGGGTCTACTACCGGCTCGGGCGCTACGAAGAGGCGGTGGTCCAGATGGAAAAGGCCGTGGCGCTCATGCCCGTGGACCCGGTGGTGAACGACCACCTTGGCGACGTCTACTGGGCCGTGGGAAGGGTGCGCGAGGCCGAATTCCAGTGGCACCGTGCGCTCAGTTTCGTCACCGAGGACAGCGACCTTGACGAGGTCAAGCCGGACCGCATCCGACGCAAGCTCGAGGTTGGTCTCGACGAGGTCCTCGAGGAAGAGGGTGCCGAGCCGCTCCTGACGCAGGAACGCGCCGCTGCTGACTAAGGTCTTTGCCCCCGCCAAGGTGAACCTGACCCTGCATGTCACGGGTCAGCGCAAGGACGGCTATCACCTGCTCGACAGTCTCGTCGTCTTTGCCGACGTGGGCGACCGCGTGTCCGTGCGTGCGGCCGAGGAGATGTCGCTCGACATGACGGGGCCAATGGCCGAGGGCGTGCCGACGGATGCCACGAATCTCGTCTGGCGCGCTGCCGCGCTGTTTCAGACGCCCGTCGCGATCCACCTGTCCAAGCATCTGCCTGCCGCTGCCGGGATCGGCGGCGGATCATCGGACGCCGCCGCAACGATCCTCGCGCTGTCAGACCTGACCGGTGAAACCCGTCTGCCCGCCGGGTCAGTCGAACTTGGGGCGGACGTCCGCGTTTGCCTCATGCGTCGAGCCAGCCGGATGCAGGGCATCGGCGATCTGGTCGAGCCGGTGGGCAACCTGCCCGCGCTCTTCGCCGTGCTCGCCAATCCGCGCGTCGCTGTGCCGACCCCCGCCGTCTTCAACGCGCTGTCGACCAAGACCAACCCGCCGATGGCGAAGAAGCTGCCCAATTGGCCCGGCGCCAAGGCGCTCATCGACTGGCTGGCCGCGCAACGCAATGATCTGGAGGCGCCCGCCATCGCGGCACAGCCTGTCATCGCGGATGTGCTCACCGCCCTCACCGCCCTCCCCGGCGCAAGGCTCGCCCGGATGTCGGGCTCCGGCGCGACGTGCTTTGCGCTGTTCGACACACGCGAGGTCGCTGATGCGGCAGCTCAGGCGCTGGCTGCCGCGAATACTGACTGGTGGGTGACGTCAGCGACGCTCAGTTGATCCGCGCGACCACGTAATCGGCGATGTCGTCGAGCATGTCGCGGATCGGGTGTTCAGGCAACACGACGAGCGCGGCCTTGGCCTTGTCCGCCCAGTCGATCGCCGCCGCCCGTGTCGCCTCGAGCGCACCATGGCGGTTCATGAGCTCCAGCGCATGCTCCAGATCGCCGTCGCGCTGGTCGTTCTTTTCCAGCGTCCGCTTCCAGAACAACCGTTCCTCGTCGTCCGCCGCCGCAATCGCCTTGATCAACGGAAGCGTGATCTTGCGGTCGCGGAAATCGTCACCGACATTCTTGCCGATGGCATCGCCACCCCAGAAATCGAGCAGGTCATCGACCACCTGGAACGCAATGCCCAGTGCATCGCCATAGTCGAAGAGCGCCTTGATCTGCTCTTCGGACACGCCGGCGAGGATGCCCGACGCCTCGGTCGCCGCCGAAAACAGCGCCGCCGTCTTGCCGCGCACGACCTTGAAGTAGATTTCTTCGCTGGTGCCGATGTCCTGCGCCGCCGTGAGTTGCAGCACCTCGCCCTCGGTGATCGTGGCCGAGGCATTGGACAGCACGGCGAGGATGCGCAGGCTCCCGGTCTCGGTCATCAGCTGGAACGCACGGGCGAGCAGATAGTCCCCCACCAGAACGCTCGACTTGTTATCCCAAAGCAGGTTCGCCGTGGGTCGCCCACGCCGCTGCGCGCTTTCGTCCACGACGTCGTCATGCAGAAGCGTGGCGGTGTGAATGAACTCGATCGCGGTTGCCAGCGTCACGTGCTTGTTGCCCTCGTAGCCGCACATCCGCGCGGCGGCGAGCGTGAGCATGGGGCGCAGGCGCTTGCCACCCGCCTCGATCAGATGGGCCGTCACCTCGGGAATCCGGGGCGCATGTTCCGATGCCATGCGGGCGCGAATCATCGCGTCCACGGCCTTCAGGTCCTCGCGCAAATACTCTGCGAGCCGTTCGTGCGGCTTGTGCGATTTCTGATCCAGCATGTTCATGATCCTGCTTGCCCCGTCGGCGGAAGCCCCCGCCCCTCTCGACAGATGTCTCGACACCGGGCCGGGATACGCCGTAAACCCTCAGCATGAAAGAGGTTCTGCGCACGAATGACCCGACCGTCATCGCCTTTGCCAGCGCCATGCTGGACGGAGAAGGTATAGAGGCTATTCCTTTGGACGTCCACATGAGCGCCCTTGAGGGATCAATAGGAATTTTACCTCGTCGTCTTATGGTCGCTTCCGATGAATATGCGCGGGCCGTAAGAATCCTGCGTGATCTGGGTATCGACGTCGAGGAGACATGAGCATGGGATTTGCCCGCAGCGTGGTGACGGAAGACAAGTTTCTGGGCGGCCAGTTGAAATTGAAACAACCACGCGACGGCTACCGCGCCGGGGTGGACCCCGTATTTCTTGCCGCCTCGATTTCTGCCCATTCGGGGGAAAGCGTGCTTGATCTCGGCTGTGGCGCAGGTGCCGCCGCGCTCTGTCTGGCCACCCGGGTCAAGGGGTTACGGGTCGTGGGCGTGGAACGGCAGCAGGACTACGCGGATCTCGCCCGCATCAACGCATTCGACAACAACATCGAGATGGATGTGGTCGCGGCCGATCTTGCCACCCTCCCCGCCGAGGTGAAGGAGGAAAGTTTCGATCACGTCATCATGAACCCGCCCTACCATTTGCGCGAACGCTCGACCCCGTCGGACGATCCGGGACGCGAGGCGGCGCTGTTCGAGGATACGCCGCTCGCGGTCTGGATCGACGTCGCCACGAAGCGCCTCAAACCTCGCGGATATCTGACCTTGATCCAGAAGGCCGAACGCTTGCCCGAGATTCTGGGCGCGATGGACGACCGCCTCGGATCGGTTCTCGTCAAACCGCTCCTCCCGCGCGAGGGGCGCGCCGCCGTGCTGGTGCTGGTCACGGCGCGCAAGGGCGGACGCGGGGCGTTTCGTCTCGCCGCGCCGCTCATCCTGCATGATGGAGCCGAACACGTGGGCGACGTGGAAAGCTACCGGCGCGAAGTTTCCGCGATCCTGCGCGACGGTGCCCATCTACCGCTGTGGTAGGCCCATAGACCGCTCGATGCCCGTACAGGTGTCCCAGGCCCCGGACGGCCGGGTATGAAGGCGTGAAGCGCGTTGAAATAATCCTGCGCGAAGGACCGCGGCTCTTAGGCATTTGTTTGCCACGACCAACGTATTTGCAACGATTTGATGACACGACTCGAATTTCATGCTGCAATCAACCTGCGATTTCAGAAAAGGAGGATGTCATGGACTTGAGCTCCCGCTTGCAGGAACTCCGTCGTAAACACGCAGCCCTTTCGGACAAGGTCGAAGCCGCCCAGCGCAGCCCGAGCGTTCCGGACACAGAAATCAAAGCTCTGAAAAAACAGAAGCTCCGTCTCAAGGATGAGATCGAGCGCCTGGCAATGACCTGATTTCAGAGCCTATCCCACATCGCCGGTTCTACGTCCCGCGAGCGCTGCGATGACAGCACCCGCCGTGATCAGTATGGCCGCGAGAATGAGCACTGCGCTTGGCCGGGCAATCCCGGCCAAGATCAATACGACAGTGGACAAAAGCGGTGCGGCATAGCTCGCGGTGCCGAGCAACTGGATATTCCCGCGCTTGACGCCGATGTCCCATGTATAAAAGGCGATCCCGACCGGGCCCAGGCCCAGTCCGATGATTGACGCCCATCCCAGTGCGGTGGACGGCCAAGCCGTAACCTCGACCGCGAGGTGAGCGACGAGCGACAGGATCGCCGTCGCCAAGCAGTAGACCGCGACCACATCGGTGGGCACAGTCCCGAGCCTGCGTGACAGCACCGAATAGCTCGACCATGTCAGCGCGCAAAGCCCGGCCAGAACATACCCGAGCGTATAGTGGCTCGAGAACCCAACCTCCCCTCGGGCGAGCAACAGCGCCGCCCCGACAAAGCTCACCACTGCACCGACCAGATGCCCTGCACTCAGACGCTCGCCCGGCAAGAGGCCCGAGAAAAGTACGATGAGCAGCGGCCAGAGATAGGCGATGAGCCCCGCTTCCGCCGCGGGCGCATTCCGCAGCGCCGAGAAATATAGGAAATGGTAGCCGAACAGACCGACCGTGCCGAACAGGTAGACCCAGACGGACACGCCGCGCAGGCGCGCCCAACCGCCTGTCGCACTGACCCAGACCACGCCGATCCCGCCGCCGATGGCAAAGCAGATCGCGTTCAGTTGCAAGGGCGGCACCGGGGCGGTCCCGACGGTGAACAGCGCCAACAGCGCCCAGAGCAGGACGGCGGTGAAACCGATGAGTGTCGCGCGATGGATCATACGCGCTCATGGCATGAAAAAACCGGCCCCGAAAGGCCGGTTTCTTGTGTTCAGGCCGCGTGTTCAGGCCGAGGCCGCGTCAAACGAGATGTTGCGCGCCGTTCGCCGTGATCGTGGACCCGTTGATGAAGCCCGCATCCTCGCCGGCGAGGAAGACGACGCAGCGCGCGATCTCCTCGGGTTCGCCCAGGCGACCGGCGGGAATGCCGCCGACGATGCTCTCGCGCACTTTTTCCGGCATAGCCATCACCATCTCGGTCGCGATGTAGCCCGGGCAGATCGCGTTGGCGGTGATGCCCGCACGCGCACCTTCCTGCGCGAGCGATTTGACGATGCCCAGGTCGCCCGCCTTGGTCGCGGCATAGTTCACCTGGCCGAACTGGCCCTTCTGGCCGTTGATCGACGAAATGACGATCACGCGGCCGAACTTGCGCTCACGCATCCCCGGCCACACCGGGTGCACAGTGTTGAACACGCCCGTGAGGTTCGTGTCGATCACCTGGTGCCACTGCTCGGGCGTCATCTTGTGGAACGGCGCGTCACGGGTGATGCCAGCGTTCGCCACAACGACGTCGATGGGACCCAGATCGGCCTCGACCTGTTCGATTCCCGCCTTTGACGAGTCGTAGTCGGCCACGTTCCATTTGTAGGTCTTGATGCCGGTTTCCTCGGTGAACTTCTTCGCTGCCTCGTCGTTGCCGGCATAGGTCGCCGCAACCTCATAGCCCGCCGACTTGAGCGCCTTGGAAATCGCTTCCCCGATACCGCGTGATCCGCCTGTCACCAGTGCCACTCGTGCCATGGTGTATCCTCCCGTCTTTGATTCACTTAGGTAACTCTGTTACCTTGAACGCTGCATGCACGCAATATTATTGCGCAATAATTCTGCGGTTGCAGCACAAAAAAGGGCGCCGAAGCGCCCTTTCGTTAAGGTCGTCACGGACGTTCGAGGCACATGGCCACGCCCATTCCGCCGCCGATGCAGAGGGTGGCGAGCCCCTTTTTCGCACCGCGCCGCTTCATTTCGAAGAGCAGGGTGTTGAGGATGCGGGCACCCGAGGCGCCGATCGGGTGACCAATCGCGATGGCGCCGCCGTTCACGTTCACGATCGCCGGATCCCAATCCATGTCCTTGTTCACCGCGCAGGCCTGAGCGGCGAAGGCTTCGTTCGCCTCGACGAGGTCGAGGTCCGAGGCTTTCCAGCCCGCCTTTTCCAGTGCCTTGCGCGAGGCGAAGATCGGCCCGACACCCATGATTGACGGGTCGAGACCGGCGGTGGCGTAGGAGGCGATGCGGGCGAGCGGCTCAATTCCGCGACGCTCGGCCTCGTCCGCCGACATGAGCAGCGCAGCGGCAGCACCGTCGTTGATGCCCGACGCATTGGCCGCCGTTACCGAACCGTCCTTGGTGAAAGCCGGGCGGAGCTTTTGCATGGCTTCGATGGTCGCGCCATGCCGGATGTATTCGTCGGCATCAACGATGGTCTCGCCCTTGCGGGTCTTGACGGTGAAAGGGACAATCTCGTCCGCGAACTTGCCCGCCTTTAGCGCCGCTTCCGCCTTGTTCTGCGAAGCAACGGCGAATTCGTCCTGCATGTCGCGGGTGATCTGCCATTGCTCGGCGACATTCTCGGCGGTCTGGCCCATGTGGTAGCCGTTGAAAGCATCCCAAAGGCCATCCTTGATCATGGAGTCGATGAACTTCATGTCGCCCATTTTGTGACCCGCCCGCAGGTGCGCAACGTGGGGAGACAGCGACATGTTTTCCTGACCGCCGGCCGCGACGATGCCCGCATCGCCAAGCTGGATGTGCTGGGCAGCAAGCGCAACGGCGCGCAGGCCCGAACCGCACACTTGGTTGATGCCCCAAGCGGCGCTTTCCTTGGGCAGGCCCGCGTTGATATGCGCCTGGCGCGCCGGGTTCTGGCCCTGGCCACCGGTCAGGACCTGCCCGAGGATGGTTTCATCCACGTCGGCCTTTTCGATCCCGGCGCGGTCCACCAGCGCCTCGAGCACGGTTGCGCCAAGGTCATGGGCCGGGGTGTCCGCAAAGGAACCGTTGAAACTGCCGACCGCGGTGCGGGCAGCAGAGGCGATAACGACGTTCGTCATGGGATGTCCTCTCCTCGTTACGTGACGCTTGGGCCGAGTGTGGGAAGGCGCGCCACATTGGTCAATGGGATGCACCGTGCCCGTCGCACGATTCTCCTCCCTGCATCCACTGGACGAAAGGACTATGCCGCAACGCAGAACGAATCAAGCGGCGCGTCGGACGACATGGTTCGGAAAGGCCGGCCGGTCCAAACAGGTTCAGGCGCGCCGCTTTTCCGCCGACTGCTTCCAAGCGGGCTTGACCGTGGGCATACCGAAAAAGAACCCCTGCAGGAAATCGCAGCCCGCCTCGGCAAGAAAAAGCGCGTCGTCACGGTTCTCGACGTTCTCGGCCACGGTCATCATGTCGAAATGCTGTGCGACCGACAGCATGGCCTGACAGATCACCTGATTGTCGGGGTTGTTGGCGATGTCCCTGGTGAACTCGCCGTCGATCTTGAGGATGTCGAAGTAGAAATCCCGAAGATAGCGGAAGGCGGTATAGCCCGCGCCGAAATCGTCGAGGGCGAAGGATATGCCGTAGCCCTGCATTTCCGACATGAAGTGCTGGACAAGCTCGGGCAGAACAATCGCGGTCCGTTCGGTGATTTCGAGGATCAGACGCTCGCCCAGCATCGGGTCGCTTTGCAGCCAGCGCAGGAGAGTCTGCTTCCATTTCGAATAGCCGATGGACCGCGCCGAGAGGTTGATCGACAGGCGCAGCGACGGCTCCTGCGCCAGCGCCTGCATCCCGAGGTCAATGGCGAGCGTGTCGAGAACCCGCCCCAGTTCCTCACGCTCGACCACGTCAATGAAATCCTTGGCCGGGATTATCCGCCCTGTCTGGTCGACGACCCGGATCAGCCCTTCGTGAAAGGCGACGCGGTCGGGATGCCGTCCCTGCATGATCGGCTGGAAAGCGAGCATGACCTGCCGCGCCTTGACGGCCCGGCGCACCATGGACATCGTATCCTGATCGCGCCGCGCAATCGCCATGGTGAGCGGCGACGACAGTTCGAGGTCAGGATCGACGGGATCGAGAAGATGCGGATTCGCCATGACGCCCTCATGCATTTGAAGTCCCGACATCTTTGCGGCTAACCTGCTAAGAAGCTGTAAAATTCCGCATTTCTGGTAAATTGTCGGCAGTATTCGAGGGGTGGAAAGATGGGTGAAAGATGCGGTTGGTGCGGCGACGATCCGCTTTATGTGGCCTATCACGACACCGAATGGGGTGTGCCGGAGCGGGACGGCCGCGCGCTTTGGGAAAAGCTCATTCTTGACGGGTTTCAGGCCGGTCTGAGCTGGATCACGATCCTGCGCAAACGCGACAATTTCCGGGCGGCCTTCGAGGGGTTCGAACCTGAACGCATCGCCACATGGGACGAACCCGAGGTCCTGCGCCTGCTGGGCGACGAGGGCATCATCCGGCACCGGGGCAAGATCGAGGCGACCATAGGCAATGCGCAGGCCTATCTCGACATGGGCGGGGCCGATGCGTTTTCCGGCCGGATGTGGAGCTATGTCGGTGGCGCACCGATTGTGAACGATTTCGCGACGCTGGCCCAGGTCCCCGCCGCGACGCCACTATCGACGCAGGTGTCCAGGGACCTCAAGAAGGCCGGGTTCAGGTTCTGCGGCCCGACCATCGTCTATGCCTGGATGCAGGCCTGCGGACTGGTCAACGATCACGTGATCGGCTGTCCGGCGCGTGGACCTCTAGCGCCGCCCGCGCAGGGTTAAAGGTTTCGCAATACTTTTGACGAGCCAGCTCAGGACCTTGGCCATTTCAGGATTCCAGAATTCTAGAATCCCGGAATCCTTGCTCTGCCCAAACCCGATAGCGGCTCACAGGTTGTCCTCGACCCGAAAGCCATCGGGTACCCGGTCCAAGCCATCCAAGACGAGATCCGCCAGCACCGCGCCCACCTTCGGCGCGATCCCGAAGCCGATCTTGAACCCGCCGTTCGCCACGAAATGCCCAGGTCGATCCGGCCATGCTCCCAAGATCGGGGATCGTGTCCGGGCGCGTGGCCGCAGCCCCGCCCAGCGCCGGACCACCGGCGCCTCCGCCAGCGCGGGCACCGCCGCCCGCGCCCGCGCGATGACTTCGTCGAGCTGTCCATCCGTCGTCGCCGGGTCGGCAAAGTCGCGCTCGCTGGTCGAGCCTATCGCCACCGTCCCGTCAGCATGGGGAATGACATGCACGGTCTCCGCAAAGATCTGCGGCAAGTCCCGCGCGTCATAGGCCAACACTGCCGCCTGACCCTTGACCGCCGCCCCGACCGGTTTACCGAAGTGCGCGCCCAGTGCCGCAAGTCCCGCTGCGCCCGTCGCATGGATGACCGCGCCCTCTTGCACCCCTTCGCGAACAACCTCGCCTCCCAGCGCGATCACTGCCGCCGCCAGCGCCGCACAAGCGCGATGGGGTGCAATTCGGGCGGTGAGCGTGTCGTGGACCCAAAGCCCCGTCGCCGAGACCGGCCCCCAGTCGTGGGCCGCCACGACCTCCCAAACATATTGCCCCTGCCAGAACTCTCTCGCCGTCACAGCACGTGCCCGCGCAAGCTCCAACGCCCTCTGATCCGCAATCGGTTGCAGCCGTCCTGTGCGCGCATATCCCGCGGCTACACCGCCTATCGCCTCGACCCCGCCCCAGAACGTCGCGCCCTGATCCAGCGCCTCGAACTGGAACGCTTTCTTAGGGTTCCAGTTCTCTGGCACATGGGGGGCGAGCGCGCCGACCACGCCGCCCGAAGCACCACCGCCCACGCCAGCCGGGTCGATCACTCGCACGCGCGCGCCCCGCGTGGCGCAGGCATAGGCGCAAGAGAGGCCAAAGGCCCCCGCCCCCAGAACCGTCACGTCCACCATTGCCAAGCTCCCTGCCCTCGGTCATGCCTTTGACGATCTTCTAGGGGACGCGATGCAGGACGACCAGACAGCGATGCTCGATTGGCGCGACGGGGTGATCCCGGTCTCGACGCGTTTCGACGACCCCTATTTCAGCTTGAACGGCGGGCTGGAGGAGACGCGGCATGTCTTCCTTGCAGGCAACGACTTGCCCGCGCGCCTGCGTCCGGGGTTTCACGTGGCCGAGCTTGGATTCGGCACCGGGCTCAACATGCTGGCCTTGGCACTCGCTGCGAAAGACACCGGCCCGGTCCGCTTCACCTCGTTCGAAGCCTACCCGATGACTGCCGCCGACATCGCCCGAGCGCTCGACCACTTTCCGGAGGCGCGCGCCATTGCCGACCCCTTCCTTGCCGCCTGGTCGCGAGGGGATCGACGGTTCACCCTTGGTCCGCTCGATGTCAAAGTCTTGATCGGGGATGCCCGTGGCCTGCTGCCGACATGGCAGGGCACGGCCGACGCATGGTTCCTCGACGGCTTCTCCCCAGCCAAGAACCCCGAGCTTTGGTCGCCCGACCTCATGGCCCAGGTCGCTGACCATACGGCGCCGCAGGGCACCGCCGCCACCTATACCGCCGCGGGTTTCGTGAGGCGAAGTCTGGCCGATGCGGGCTTCACCGTCGAACGCCGCGCGGGCTTTGCCGGTAAACGCCACATGACCGTCGCCCGGATGATGCCATGAAGACGCAGGACAACCGCACCGGCATCCTTCTGATGCTCGGCGCCGTCTTCGTCTTTGCGGCGCAGGACGGCGTGTCGCGGTTTCTCGCGGACAAATACAGCGTGCTCCTGATCGTGATGATCCGCTACTGGTTCTTCGCAGCCTTCGTGACCGTCATCGCCTCGCGCAGCGCAGGCGGCATCCGGCCCGCCGCCGCCACCGGCATGCCATGGCTTCAGATCGGACGCGGCGTTCTGCTCGTGTTCGAGATCTGGGTCACCATCCTCGCCTTCGTCAAACTCGGCCTCATCGCCACCCACGCGCTTTTCGCGTCCTACCCGCTGATGATCGCCGCGCTTTCTGGCCCGGTGCTGGGGGAAAAGGTCGGGCCGCGCCGCTGGGCGGCCATCGGGGCCGGCTTCATCGGCATCCTCGTGATCCTGCAACCGGGCTTCGCCGTCTTTTCACCGAACGCCCTCATCGCGCTTGGCGCTGCCCTGCTCTTTGCGATCTACGGCCTTGCCACGCGCTATGTGTCGCGGGTGGACAGTGCCGCGACCTCGTTCTTCTGGACCGGCATTTCGGGCGTGGTCGTCGCGACGCTGGGCGGCGTTTTCTTCTGGGAGCCAATGGCGCCAACCGACTGGATCTGGATGGCCGCACTCTGCGTCACCGGTGCGCTCGGTCACTACCTGCTCATCCGCTGCTACGAGGTCGCCGAGGCGAGCGCGGTGCAGCCCTTTGCCTATTTCCAGCTCGTCTTCGTCTCGATCCTTGCCGTCAGCTTCTTTGGCGAGACGATAGAACTGCACGTCGCGCTCGGCGCTGCCATCGTCGTCAGCGCGGGCGTCTTCACCGTCTGGCGCGAACGTCAGAAGGCCCGGCAGGTCGCGCGACGGATCACTTCCGTTTCAGCAGACTCGTGAAGTCGAGCGGTCCCTCGGGCACCTTGCCCGTGAGCCGCGCCTCGTAGATCGGCAGGCTCTCGGACACGCGCATGACATAGGTCTGGGTTTCCTCAAAAGGGATCATCTCGATCCAGTCGACGATGTCGACCGAGGGGTCGCGCGGGTCACCGTTCAAGTCGCTCCACGAATTGGCCCGCCCCGGTCCCGCGTTGTAGCCGACCGCGATCAGCACCGGATTGCTGCCGTAGCGCTCCATCAGATGAGCGAGGTATTCCGACCCCAGCCGCGTATTGTAGCCGGGATCGGTGGTCAGCTTGGCCGGCTCATAGGGGATGCCGATCCGCGTCGCCATGTCCTTGGCCGTGCCCGGCATGAGCTGCATGAGACCAAGCGCCCCGGCGGGTGATTTGACCACGTGGTTGAACTCGCTCTCGCGTCGCGCAATCGACAGCTCGAGCGCCCGCGGCACGGTGGGATTGCCCTTGCCGATCTCGGGCACCGGGAAATAGGCGGCTTCGAGCACCTTGCCGAAGCCCGCGTTATATTTAGCGATCTTGAGCGCGATGTAATGGGCATCGACGCTTTCAGCCCAGGCCGCAAGCTGCCCCGTTTCGTGGCGGTCGAGCCGCTCGGACAGGTGGATGACGAACCGTTCGGCAAGATAGGTGTCGCCCACCGCCTGCGCCAGCCGCGCAGCCTCCATGATCGGAAGATCCCAGAAACTCGCGCTCTCGAAGCCCGAGAAATCTTCGGTCCCGGCCAGCGCAGGATCGAGCGGCATCCCGGCCTTTTCCGCCGCCAAAAGACCATAAAAAGCCGTCTGATGCCCGCCGCCAAAGGCATAGGCCGCCTGCGCCTCGTCATCGCGACCCAGAGCCTCCAGCGCACGACCCTCGAAATACCCGGCCCGCGACAGGCTGATGGGCGTGTCGACCATGGTGCGGAATTTCTGGAAATGGGCGAGCGCCTGTTCCGGCTGATCAAGGAACCGCAGCGCCAGATAACCGGCGAGCCATTCGCTGTCCGCGCCATTCCAGCCTTCGGTCATGAAATGGTTCGCGGCGATGTCATAGGCAGTCTGATATTCGCCCGCCCGCATCAGCTGCCGCGCATAGGTGCGCCGCCACCGGCCCCAGTCGTCGGGCCGCCCTAGCGCCGCCTCCGACACCGACCGTTCGGACAGAAGCGCGATGGCATCCTCATTGCGGCCCTTGTTGGCCCGCCAGAGAAACCGCTCGTAGGCCAGCCCGGGATCATCTGCGAGCGCGGCGGGCACGCGTTCGATCAGCCCGTCGACCCCCGCGGCCGCCTCGCGCAGCCCGATCCGCGCGCGGGCGAGCGCCTGATGTTCGCTGTCCACCCTCGCCATGTGACGCTCGGCCTGAGACGTGAGCCCCCGCCACAAAAGCATGTCCATCCGTTCCCAATGCAACTCGCCCAACGTCTTGGGCCAGTCGTGCATGAACTGCTCTTCCTCCGAGGCGGTAAGCGACATGGTGGTCCAGGCCCGCTTGGCCTCGGCCATCGCCGCCTCGCGCTGATCCGTCTCCCAAAGGGCGCGGGCGTAGCGCAACGCGCCAGTGCCGGTTTCGGGCTTTACTTCGGCAAAGAACCTGAGCACGTCGCCCCGTATCGCATCCGCCGGAATGTTTTTCTCGGATCGTGACCGAAGCAGGTCGAGCCCCGGCCAATCCCCACGCCGTTCGAGAAAATCGACGGTTTGGGCAAATGTGCCGTTGCCTGCGCGCAGCCGCTGCCATTCCACGATGTCGCGCGACACCGACCCCGGCGCACCGGCGGCCTCGAGCGCCTCGGTCCATTTCCCCTCGGCCTCGAGCGCCACGGCACGTTTCAGCGCCTCGACGCTTGCTGGGTCCTGCGCCAGCGCAGGGTTGGCAAGCCCAAGGAAACAAAGAAAGATCAGGCGGATTTGTCGGATGGCAAATGTCGTCATAGCGATACCTCTAGCGTGACGCGCCGTGCCCTCAACACACATTCTTGGCATTTCCCCGTATCGCGGCTAGTTTCCGCCGCGTTTTAACCGGGGCGAGTCAGCCCGTCATGGCCAAACCCGGCCAGCACATAAAAGGAGCGTGTCATGTTCAAAGGATCCTATCCGGCCCTTGTCACGCCGTTCAAGGACGGCGCGGTGGATACCGATGCGCTCAAACGCCTCGTCGACTGGCATGTGGACCAAGGGTCGCACGGTCTCGTCCCCGTCGGCACCACGGGCGAAAGCCCCACACTGCTCCACGAAGAGCACGAGATGGTGGTCGAGACCGTGGTCAATCACGCCGCCGGCCGGCTTCAGGTGATCGCGGGCGCCGGGTCCAACAATACGGTCGAGGCGCTGCACCATGTCCAACATGCCAAGGACGTCGGTGCCGATGCCGCGCTCGTCGTGACGCCCTATTACAACAAGCCGACTCAGGCAGGGCTACTGGCCCATTTCCTCGCCGTGGCCGACATCGGCCTGCCCATCGTGATCTACAACATCCCCGGCCGCTCGGTCGTGGACATGTCGCCCGCGACCATGGGCGAGCTTGCCAAGCACGAGATGATCGTGGGCGTGAAGGACGCGACCGGCGACCTCGCCCGCGTGGCTTGGCAGCGCGACACCTGCGGCAAGGATTTCGTGCAGCTATCGGGCGAAGACGCCACAGCACATGGGTTCAACGCCATGGGCGGCGTCGGCTGCATCTCGGTCACCGCCAACATCGCGCCGAAGCTTTGCGCTCAGGTGCAGGAGCTGTGCCTCGCGGGCGATTATGCGGGGGCGCTCGAAGTGCAGGACCGTCTCATGCCGCTGCACCGCGCCGTGTTCATGGAGCCAGGCGTGTCGGGCGCGAAATACGGCATGTCGCAGCTGGGGCTGATCGAGGAGGACGTGCGCCTGCCGCTCATGCCGCTCACGGACGAAACCAAGGCGGCCATGGATGCCGCCATGCGCCACGCGGGCTTGCTCAACTGATGCAGATCCGGCGCTACCGTCCCGAGGACGCCGGCGCATTGGCCCAGATCTTTCACGCGGCGGTCCACGAGACCGCCGCGTTGTTCTATTCCCCCGAACAATGCGCGGTCTGGAGTCCGGCACCGGATGTGGCCAAATTCTCGGACCGCGAGGCGGATGGGCGCAGTGTCTGGGTGGCCGAGGGCGCGGTGGGCGTCACCGGGTTCATCGAGCTCGAACCAGATGGCCACATCGACTGCTTCTACGTTCATCCGCGCGGGGCAGGCCGGGCGCTCTTAGCAATGCTCATCGCGGCGGCCCGCGAGGCCGGACTGTCCCGGCTCCATGTCGAGGCGAGCGAAGTCGCGCGCCCTTTTTTCGCGCGTGAGGGCTTCGTCACCGGTGAACGCCGGGATTTCGTCCGCAGTGGTGTCGCGCTGCACAACTGGGCCATGTCCAAAACCCTCTGACCCCTTTCCCGAAGCGCCCGGCCCGCCTATATGGGGGGACCATGGCAAAAAAAGACGACGACAAGAACTACAAGGTGATCGCCGAGAACCGACGGGCGCGGCATGACTACGCGATCGAGGAGGACCTCGAATGCGGCATCGTGCTCATGGGGTCCGAAGTGAAATCCATGCGGATCGGCGGCACCCATATCGCCGAAAGCTATGCCGCCGTGGAGAACGGTGAACTCTGGCTCGTAAACGCCCACATCGCGCCCTACGAACAGGCCAAGACCTGGGGTCACGAGGAACGGCGCCGCCGCAAGCTGCTCGCCAACCGCAAGGAGCTTGCCCGCATGTGGAAAGCCACCCAGCGCGAGGGCATGACGCTTGTGCCGCTGGTGCTTTATTTCAACCACAAGGGCATCGCGAAGATCAAGATCGGCATCGCCAAGGGTAAGAAATTGCACGATAAACGGGCCGACGAGGCGAAATCCGACTGGAACCGCCAGAAGCAGCGGCTTCTCAAGCAGAACGGCTAGCTCACGCCGTCACCGGCACCCAGACTTCAACCGTCATCGCCCCCGTCCGGGGATCCGGTTCGCTCCCGTAGCGCTCGAACACTGCGCCCTCGCGCTGGCGGAACGACGACCCCGGCAGCCAATCCGAGAAGATCGTATCGAAATGTCGGGGCAGGTCGGAGGGCAGGATGTCGAGCGAGAACACAGCGTATGCCCCGCCCCCCAGCGCCATGAAACAGGCCCCCTCCGGGAGGTCGATCTCGCGCGACACCTCGAAGCCGACGCCGTATCGGAAACGACCATCGGGCCGTGTATCCATCGATACGCCATAGAGGACGCGCTCGACCACCGCCTCCAACTCTCCCTCGATCTCGAAGAACTTTTTGTAAAGGCTTGGAATCTCGCCACGTGTCTCCAGCGTGTAGGCTTGCGCGACTCCGGCGAGGCGCTTTGGCTCGACCTCGACGATGTCGGGGTCCGGCAAGGTGGTCATGGTGGGCTTCCTCCGAGGTGTCCGGGATCCCTGACCGAGTTTTCCGATCGCGATTCCTGGCCGGGAGATTACTTGACCTCTCCCTTGGCGTCACGCTTTCGGGTGTCATGCGCTAACAGCGATCTCGCATACAGATAACCGCCGAGAGTATACAGAAACATGGGGAAACGCGGCGTCGCTGGGTCATTTTATGTCGCTTTGGCATTGTGAACCGGGACCTCCACCCGCTACACCATGCACCAGACTTGAACGCCCCCGGCGCAAGCCAAGGGCCAATTTGGGAGAAACCGCTCATGAAGGTGCTGGTGCCTGTGAAGCGCGTGATCGACTACAACGTGAAGGCCAAGGTGAAGTCCGATGGCTCGGGTGTCGATCTCGCTAACGTCAAGATGTCGATGAACCCCTTCGACGAGATCGCCGTGGAAGAGGCGATCCGGCTGAAGGAAGCGGGCAAGGCCGAGGAAGTCGTGGTCGTTTCCATTGGCGTCAAGCAGGCGCAGGAAACCCTGCGCACGGCGCTCGCGATGGGGGCCGACCGCGCGATCCTCGTGGTGGCTGCCGACGACGTGCACACCGACATCGAGCCGCTGGCGGTGGCCAAGATCCTCAAGGCCGTGGTCGACGAGGAACAGCCCAAGCTCGTCATCGCCGGCAAGCAGGCGATCGACAACGACATGAACGCGACCGGCCAGATGCTGTCGGCGCTCCTCGGCTGGGGTCAGGCGACCTTTGCCTCGGACCTCGATCTCGACGGCGACAGCGCGAAAGTGACCCGCGAAGTCGATGGCGGCCTGCAGACCATCGAGGTCAAGCTGCCCTGCATCGTCACCGCCGACCTGCGCCTCAACGAGCCGCGCTATGCGAGCTTGCCCAACATCATGAAGGCCAAGAAAAAGCCGCTGGATGAGAAGACCGCCGCCGATTACGGCGTCGACGTCAGCCCGCGTCTGGAAATCGTCAAGACCTCCGAGCCGCCGACCCGGTCCGCGGGCATCAAGGTCGAAAGCGTCGATGAGCTTGTGTCGAAACTCAAAGAAGCGGGGGCTATCTGATGGCTGTTCTCCTCCTCGGTGAAGTCAACAATGGCGAACTGTCGCTCGATGCGACCGCAAAGGCCGTGACCGCCGCCAAGTCGCTGGGCGACGTGACCGTGCTCTGCGCCGGGTCGTCCGCCGCTCAAGCCGGTGAAGCCGCCGCCAAGATCGACGGCGTGGCCAAGGTGCTCGTGGCCGAAGGCGACAGCCTCGGTCATCGTCTGGCCGAAGCCACCGCCGATCTGATCGTGTCGCTGGCGGGGGATTATTCCCACATCGTCGCGCCGGCCACGACGGATGCCAAGAACATCTTCCCGCGTGTCGCAGCCCTGCTGGATGTGATGGTGCTGTCGGATGTCTCCGCCGTTGTGGATGCCGATACGTTCGAGCGTCCGGTCTATGCCGGGAACGCCATCCAGACGGTAAAGTCGAAAGATGAAAAGAAGGTTATCACCTTCCGGACCTCGACCTTCGACGCGGCGGGTGACGGCGGTTCGGCGGGCGTGGAAACCATCGACGCGCCGGCGGCCTCGGGCCTGTCGTCCTGGGTCGAGGACAAGGTGGCCGAAAGCGATCGTCCGGAACTGACCTCGGCGGGTATCGTCGTGTCGGGCGGGCGTGGCGTCGGCTCGCAAGAAGACTTCGCGCTGATCGAGAAGCTGGCCGACAAGCTGGGCGCCGCCGTCGGCGCCTCCCGCGCCGCGGTCGATTCGGGCTTTGCCCCGAACGACTGGCAAGTCGGCCAGACCGGCAAGGTCGTGGCGCCGGATCTCTACGTCGCCGTCGGCATCTCGGGCGCGATCCAGCACCTCGCGGGCATGAAGGACTCGAAGATCATCGTCGCGATCAACAAGGACGAAGAAGCCCCGATCTTCCAGGTCGCCGACTACGGCCTCGTGGGCGATCTCTTCACCGTCGTGCCGGAACTCATCGAGAAGCTCTAGGACGGGGTGGGACCCCATTCTGCCGGGACATCACGAAAGGCCCGCCAGTTCGGCGGGCCTTTTGCTTGGTCCTGCTCAGGCGCCTTACAACAGGTTGCGCAGCGCCCGGTTCAGCGCCGAGGCGGCGCGCGCATGGGCCACTGTCCCCAGCATCTCGCGCGCCTGCGCCTCTTCGAACTCGTTGAAGGCAAGGCCCGCGAAGCCCTCCGCGATCTCATCCGGCGACACGATGACCTCGACCACATCCTCGACGAAGGGCGCCACCTCGTCCATCATGGCCCGGTCCACGAAGAGGGGATCCGACCCATGCGACGTGTCCGTCGATGGGATATCCGGGCTGTGCGCGCCCAGCCAGAGCAGCACGACGCGGCTGTCGATCTTGGACACCAGCGTCTTCATCCGGGCGACCCAGGCTTCCTTCAACTCTTGTTCCAACATGGCGAATTTATCCCCGGACGCGTCGCGCAGCGTGGTCAGCAGGTGGCGCGTGAAGTGGAATTCGGTAAAATCCACTTCCCGGTAGATCGTCTTGAGCAGGTTCGATGCGCGCAGGAACCGATCATTGCGGCGGGGGTGCACGGCGTAGAACCGGTTCGACATGTTCTGCGCCCCGGTCACCTGGATGACCGTCGCCTCGGCCTTGGAACAGATCTCCACGACCGTGCGGTCATTGGAAAAGACGTCGATCCCCGCATTGATGCATCCGAGGTTAACCACGGGCATGTCGAGCACGCCCTCGGTCAATTCGGGATAGGGCAGTTCGACGAACTTTCCATACGTTTCCGTCCCGCCCAGCACCGCGACATAGGGCGGTTCCAGCTTGCGTTTCGGTCCCCGGAACAGAAGTTTCGATTTGCCGTATCTGCACGGCATGTAGTCAACGGCAGCGACGCCGAGGTTTTCATAGGCCATTCCGCCCACTCCATTTCATTCACCCGGCGTCGAGACTGCGCACAAAGGATTGCCAAATCCCTAAGTCGAGACACGACCGTTCATATCCGGGCGACATTTCAAACCGGCTGGTTAACGGGTTCGGCCCTTGCGGCGACGCAAGCGGGGGGCCTATTGTCACCGGGACCAACATGAGGTGACACATGACGATCGAGAAAGTGGGCGTTGTCGGCGCGGGCCAGATGGGCAACGGGATTGCGCATGTGCTGGCGCTCGCGGGATACGAGGTGCTCCTCACCGACGTGAACCAGGACGCGCTCACCGCCGCCATCGCGATCATCGACAAGAACCTCGAACGGCAGGTATCACGCGAAAAGATCACCGCCGAGGAAAAGTCCGAGGCGATGGCGCGGATCGGGACGACCCTCACGCTCACCGACCTTGGCCCCACCGATCTGATCATCGAGGCGGCGACCGAACGTGAGACCGTGAAACAGGCGATCTTCGAAGACCTGATCCCGCATCTCAAGCCGCACACGATCCTGACCTCGAACACTTCTTCGATCTCGATCACCCGGCTCGCCTCGCGCACCGACCGACCGGAGAAATTCATGGGATTTCACTTCATGAATCCCGTGCCCGTCATGCAACTCGTGGAGCTGATCCGTGGAATCGCCACGGACCAGCCGACTTATGACGCCTGTTTCGAGGTGGTGAAACGCATCGGCAAGACGGCGGCGAGTGCCGAGGATTTCCCGGCCTTCATCGTAAACCGCATCCTGATGCCCATGATCAACGAAGCGGTCTATACGCTCTACGAGGGAGTCGGATCGGTGAAGTCCATCGACGAATCCATGAAGCTCGGGGCCAACCACCCGATGGGGCCGCTGGAACTGGCCGATTTCATCGGTCTGGACACCTGCCTCGCCATCATGAACGTGCTCCATGACGGGCTGGCGGATACCAAGTATCGGCCCTGCCCGCTGCTCACGAAATATGTCGAGGCCGGCTGGCTCGGGCGCAAGACCGGACGCGGGTTTTACGATTACCGGGGCGAGACGCCGGTTCCGACCCGCTAGGGGTCAGACCACCCGTTTCAGTCCTTCAGCGCCAGCGTATGGTCGCGCAGCCAGCTGATGAAGCCGCGCGGGTCGCTGGTCAGCCGTTCCTTCTGCGCGTCGGTCAGCGGCGCGCCGATTGTCGGGCTATGCACCATGTTGCAGGCGCGCACGATCTCGTGGATGAGCAGGCCCTGCCGCAGGGTCGCGGATACCTTGTTCGCGATGTTGTAGGCGCGCGTGTTGTGGCCGTGGAAATGGATCGGCACGACCTCGGCCCCGGAGCGACGGATGAGCTGGGCAGTGAATAGGTTCCACTCGGCCTCTTCGGGCTTGCCGAACCAGGTCTTCGATGTCGCGACCACACCCGAGGGGAAGACGGCAATCACGCCACCGGACTTGAGCCTGTCCATGGCAAGCTTGCGCATCTCGACGCCCTTTTCCTGCGCTTCCGGGTCGTGCGGAAAGGGCACCGGGATCAGGAACGAGCTCGCCACCTCGTCAAGCCCGGTCAGGACCGAGCGCGTGAGGATCTGGAAATCGGGCCGAACGCGGGCGATGAGTTCCGCCATGATCATCCCGTCGACCAGTCCATGCGTATGGTTGGCGACCACGACCACCGGCCCGGTCTTGGGGATATTGGCGAACTGCGCTTCGGGAGTGCGGATCTCGATCCCCATGGCCTGAAGCGCGCCGGCCCAGAAATCAATGCCCGTGGGCGCCCCCAGCCGCTCGAACTTCTTGATCATGCCGAAGATCTGGAGCTTGCCCGTCAGCATCTCCATGAAGCGGATCAGATGTTCCTGAAACTTGTTGTCGAACGTGTTGGCGTAGGTCAGATCCCGTTTGGAATAGGTGTGGTTCCCTGCCGGCCGTTCCGGCGTATGCGCCACCTCGACCGTCTTGCCGGTCCGGGCCGCCCGATTACGGGCCGCGACACCGGTGCCGGGTGCGATGGGTTTGACCGATTGTTCCAAAAGGGATGCCCCTTGTTGTTTCGACTCTCGTGGCACTCTGTTCTACATGCCTTCGCCGAACTTGTCAGCAACCAGCGCATCCAGAGCGGATATGAGCGCCTCTGCCTCCGGGCCCGAGGTTTCCACCTCGATTTCGCTCCCTCGGCTGGCCGCGAGCATGAGCAGCCCCATGATCGAGTCGCCTTCGGCTTCCATACCATCCTTAGACACGCGCGCACGGGCGTCATGGTTTTCCACGACCTCGACAAATTTTGCGCTGGCCCGCGCATGCAGGCCTTTTTCGTTCACGATTTTCATCTTCCGAGCGAGCGAGGTGGTCATGCGCGCAGTCTCCTACCCTGTCCCTCAGGACGCAGCACCGTCTATGGCGTCGATATACTTGCGCCCGGCGGCCAAGGCAGCGCGGGTCGCATCTTCGACCGTGCCATGGCGGGTTTTCGCCAGTTTGACAAGCATGGGCAGGTTGGCACCGTACAGGATCTTGCGGTTCTTCCCGGTGCAGGCAGGCAACGACAGGTTCGAGGGCGAGCCGCCGAACATGTCCACCACAACGATCACACCATCGCCATTGTCGACCGCATCTGCGGCCGCCATGATTTCGTCCCGCTTCGTCGTTCTGTCACAATCAGCCGCTATACGGATCGCGCGCACGCCATCCATCTTGCCGACGACATGCTCGACGGCAGACAGATATTCGCTGGCTAATCCGCCATGCGCTACGATCACGATTCCGATCACGCGCTCAATCCTCGACGTCTGGACCCTGCCCTATACACCACTGCCTCCCGGCGTGCTTTTTGTGCTTGCACCCTGGCGTTCGAGCTCCCGGTGCCTAATTGACACTTGCATACCCTTGTCCGCAAGGGCCTTGGCCATAGTTTCCGCAAGGGTAACCGAACGGTGACGGCCACCGGTGCAGCCAAAGCCGATCGAGAGATGCGATTTTCCTTCATCAGCATAGGCTGGCAGCAGGAACGTGATCAGATCGAGGGTCTTTTCGAAGAAGGCCGGATAGCGGTCGTCCGCCCGCACGTAGTCCTGAACGTCGTCCGACAAGCCGGTAAGACCGCGCAGCCGGTCGTCCCAATGGGGGTTGCGCAGGAACCTTACGTCAAACGCAAGATCGAGCCCCCTTGGCAGCCCGCGTTTGTAGGAAAAGCTCTGAAGCGAGACGGACAGATCCGCGCCGCCACCGGCGAATAGCGCCTGAACCTCGGCCTTGAGGTCGTGGGGCGATAACTCGGAGGTGTCGAGCAGCGCATCGGCGCGCGCCTTGATCGGTGCGAGCAGGTCGATCTCGCGCACGATCCCCGCCTCGGGCGTCTCGTTCGGGGCGAGCGGATGGCGGCGGCGCGTCTCGGAGTAGCGGTTGGCCAGCACATCGGGCCGGCAATCGAGGTAGAGCACCTCGGCCCGGTCCATCCGGCTTTCTTCGACGCCGTCGATCAGGTCGAGCACAGCATGGGTCGAGAAATCCCGGTTGCGCACGTCGATCCCCAGGGCGAGGGGCATGTCATGGGTATCGGCGAGAAGCCGCGGGATCAGCGAAAGGGGCAGGTTGTCGATCACCTCGAACCCCACATCCTCGAGTGCGCGGATCGCCGTCGTGCGCCCCGCACCCGACGGGCCGGTGACGAGGACGAGACGCTGCGTGCCATCCGGCGTGTGGCTTGGGCGACCGCTCGCAAAGCGCTGCGGCCCGTTTCCATCATGCTCGCCGTTCATGCCACGCGGCCTCCGATCATCAGGGCCCAGATGGCGGCGGGGAAGGCAGGATTGTCAACCCGATGCAGGCAAGGAACGGTGTGGTGTCCGATCTGCGCGGTCCGCAGGGGCGGCAGTCGCTCAGTCTCGGCCAGGTCCATCTCGACGACCAGTGTCAGCGGCGCCCGGCCCAGGTGGGGCACCCGGATCAGCCCGACGCCCCGCGCTTCGATCACCCCCTGCATCCTGCCCGGCGAGGACAGGATCGGCAGGTCCTCGGCCCCGGTCACGACTTCGGTGATGTCATCGGAGACGAGCCGCGCGCCGCGGGCGATGAGGTCGAGCGCGAGGCTCGATTTGCCGGACCCCGACGCCCCGCGGATCAGGAGACCCCGCTTCTCGACGGCCACCGAACTCGCATGAAACCTCAGCGCTCCGGTTGCCTCCCGGCTCAAGTCGGCAGACCCACCACGAAACGCGCGCCCAGCGGTTCCGAGGTGATGTCGGCATCGGTCGGGCGGATGTTCTCGGCCCAGATCACGCCGCCATGCGCCTCGACGATCTGCTTGGAGATTGCGAGCCCGAGGCCGGAGTTGTTGCCGAACTGGCCCTCGGGGCGTTCGGAATAGAAGCGGTTGAAGATCTTGGTCAGCGCCTCTTCAGGAATGCCCGGCCCGGTGTCCTCGACCACGACCAGCACCCGGTTGTCGCGGTGCCGTGCCCAGACCCGGATCGCATCGCCTTCTTCGCAGAAGGACAGGGCGTTGGTGATGAGGTTTACGAACACCTGCGCCAGCCGCGCTTCGAGCCCCGCGATCACGATGGGATCGGCGGGAAGGTCCGAGATGAAGTCGACGCCCTTGGTCTGCGCCTCGCCGCCCAGATATTCGGTCAGGTTGCGGATCATCTTGAGAAGGTCGAAGCTCTCCTCCTCTTCCTTCACCAGTTCCGAATCCAGACGGCTCGCGTTCGAGATATCGCTGACCAGACGGTCCAGACGCCGCACGTCATGGTCGATCACGTCGAGCAGGCGTTCGCGCTGTTCGTCCTTTTTCGCAACGCGCAGCGTGCCCACCGCAGAGCGGAGCGAAGCGAGCGGGTTCTTGATCTCATGCGCCACGTCGGCGGCGAATTGTTCGTTCGCGTCGATCCGGTCGTAGAGTGCGGCCACCATTCCGCGCAGCGCCTTGGACAGCCGCCCGATCTCGTCGGGACGGCCCGAAAGGTCAGGGATACGCACCCGGCCCGCGTTCACGTGGCCATGATTGCGGTCGCGCCCGATCTCGGCGGCGGCGGCCAGATCCGCGAGCGGATTGGCGATGGTCGAGGCCAGCACGAGCGACAGGCCGATGGAGACGAGGATGGCGATGACGAACATCTGGAGCACCTGCTCGCGCTCGGCCCGCACAAGCGCGTCCAACTCGCCCCCGACCGACGTCAGCGCGACCGCGCCCTGCACCACCCCGTCGATGGTTATCGGCGTGACCACGGTGAATCGTGTGGCGCCGCTGGTGTCCTGCCCGCCCGCGATCCGCGTGTTGCCCTCGTAGACATCCGGCAGAAGCTCTTGGGCGAGCGCGACATTGTCGACTGGCAACGGGGGCTCGTTCGACTGCGCCGCGATGAGTCCCGCGACGCCTTCCCAGATGTTGGAGAGGAAATCGGTGATGATGGTAGACCGGTCGTCGCCCTTCAGCCCCAGCACCTCGGGCTGCGCGCTTTGCAGCCCCTCGTTCGTGCCGAGCACATTGCCCTCGGCGTCGAAGATCGTGACCGCGCCGCCGTCGCGGATGCTGGTCTCGGCCAGCACGGCACGCACCAGGTCCGGCGTCAGGCCCGGCGCGATCGCGCTGGGGGCCACCGGTTCCTCGGCCAGGTCGGGCTGCGGCACCTGCGTCGCGGGCGGCCGCCCGTCCACAGTCTGCTGCACCACGAAGACCTGCGCGACCAGTTCCGCGGTCGCCACCATGGCCCGTTCGCGCTGCGCGACAAGACTGTCGCGCACCGGGTTGAGGTAAAGCACCCCGGCGACCAGAACCACGAGGCCCAGCAGGTTGAAGGTGATGATCTTGCGCGCCAGCGGGGACCGGTTGATCGCGATCTTCCGCCGCGACCGCCGGTCCATCAAAGCCCCATCGGCCCCGGACTGGGGGTCAACCCAGTCTTCGCCCAGCACCACATCGGCGCCGTCATGGCTCCCTTGCGTATCGCGCACCAAGGTTTCTCCTACAAACGCGCGGCCAGCTTATTCTTCGTTATAACGGTAGCCGATGCCGTAAAGCGTCTCAATTGCCGAGAATTCGTCGTCCACCGTCCGCATCTTCTTGCGCAGCCGCTTGATGTGGCTGTCGATAGTCCGGTCGTCCACGTAGACCTGATCGTCATAGGCCACGTCCATGAGCTGGTCCCGCGACTTGACGAAGCCGGGACGCTGCGCCAGCGCCTGAAGCAGCAGGAACTCGGTCACAGTGAGCGACACGTCGCGTCCCTTCCACGTCACCGCGTGACGCAACGGGTCCATGGTCAGCTGCCCGCGCTGCATGACCTTGTTTTCCTCGGTGTCGGGCATGACCACACCTTCGAGCGCCTCCTGCCGGCGCAGAAGCGCGCGGATGCGTTCGACCAGAAGGCGCTGGGAAAACGGTTTCTTCACGTAGTCGTCCGCGCCCATGCGCAGCCCGAGCACCTCGTCGATCTCGTCGTCCTTCGAGGTGAGGAAGATCACCGGCATGTTGGTCTTCTGGCGCACCCGCTGGAGAAGGTCCATGCCGTCCATGCGGGGCATCTTGATGTCGAAAACGGCCATGTCGGGCAGCTTCTTGTTAAAGGCATCCAGGGCCTGCTGTCCGTCGTTATAAGTTTCGACCTCGAAACCCTCGGCCTCCAAAGTCATCGAAACCGACGTCAGGATATTCCTGTCGTCGTCAACCAGTGCAATCCTCGACATAAAGAGGGATCCTTGTGCTGCTCGTTTTCTGCCAATTTTTTTGCACTCATAGAATCCAATTCCTGCTCAGGAATCAATAACCAAGTGCGAATCGGCACCACCAGTGAGTCCATTAGGCACCACTAAGTGTTAAATTTGACCTGATTGCGGCCCGGCCCCTCTGCTGCCCCCGTCAGTTTGCGCAAACAGACAAATTGCTATCGCTAACGCGACAATGCGCCCTGTTCAGTTACAAAAACGACATGGTATAGGAGCGCACGCTTTGCCCGATGGGCAAGGGCGAGTCCCGGTGTTTCCGCTGGCCAGGAGTGTCCAAGGGGGCCGGTCCAGCGAAACGGGGCGTCTATGGAAACATCTGGCCGGGCAGACCCGGCGCGAGGAGCACAGCGATGACCATCGGACGGGTGAACCCTTCTTACCGTTTGGAAGAACAAGGCATCACGGGACTTGGCAACGTCTTCTACAACCTCATCGAGCCGGCGCTGATCGAAGAAGCACTGAAGCGCGGCGAGGGTCACCTGGGCAAGGGCGGCACCATGCTCGTCTCGACCGGCAAGCACACCGGGCGCTCGCCCAAGGACAAGTTCGTCGTCGAAACCGACAACGTGAAGGACTCGATCTGGTGGGACAACAATCCGCCGATGGACCCCGCGAAATTCGACGTGCTCTATGCCGACATGATCGAACACATGAAGGGCCGCGACTATTTCGTGCAGGACCTCTTCGGTGGTGCCGATCCGGCCAACCGTCTCGACGTGCGCCTCGTGACCGAGCTGGCCTGGCACAGCCTTTTCATCCGTCACATGCTGCGCCGCCCCGAGCGGTCGGAGCTCGACGAATTCGTGCCCGAGTTCACTATCATCAACTGCCCGTCGTTCAAAGCCGACGCCGCGAAACACGGCTGCCGGTCGGAAACGGTGATCGCGCTCAACTTCGAGAAGAAGATCATCCTCATCGGCGGCACCGAATACGCGGGCGAGAACAAGAAATCGGTCTTCACGCTCCTGAACTACATCCTGCCGGAACGGGGCATCATGCCGATGCATTGCTCGGCCAACCATGCGCCGGGCAACCCTGTCGATACCGCGATCTTCTTCGGCCTGTCGGGCACCGGCAAGACCACGCTTTCGGCCGATCCGTCGCGCGTTCTCATCGGTGACGACGAGCACGGCTGGTCGGACCGCGGCACCTTCAACTTCGAAGGTGGCTGCTACGCGAAAACGATCAACCTCTCGGCCGAAGCCGAACCCGAGATCTACAACACCTGTTCGATGTTCGGCACCGTGATCGAGAACATGGTCTACGACGAAGACACCAAGGAACTGGACTTCGAAGACAACTCGATCACCGACAACATGCGCTGCGCCTATCCGCTGGAATACATTTCCAACGCTTCGACGTCTTCGCTGGGCGGTCATCCGAAGAACATCATCATGCTCACATGCGACGCCTATGGCGTTCTGCCGCCGATTGCGCGGCTGACGCCCGCGCAGGCCATGTATCACTTCCTCTCGGGCTTCACGTCCAAGACTCCGGGCACCGAGGTCGGCGTGACCGAGCCGATCCCGACCTTCTCGACCTGCTTCGGCGCGCCCTTCATGCCGCGTCGTCCCGAGGAATACGGCAAGCTCCTGCAGGGCAAGATCGCCAAGCACGGCGCGACCTGCTGGCTCGTGAACACCGGCTGGACCGGCGGCGCCTATGGCACCGGCTCGCGGATGCCGATCAAGGCGACGCGCGCGCTCCTAGCCGCAGCCCTCGACGGCTCGCTCTCGGACGTGGAGTTCCGCAAGGATGCGAACTTCGGCTTCGAGGTTCCGGTGCAAGTGGACGGCGTGGCCGAAGTCCTGCTCGACCCGCGCCGCACCTGGGACGACAAGTCGGCCTATGACGCGCAGGCCGAAAAGCTCGTGCAGATGTTCGCCAAGAACTTCGAGAAGTACGAAGCCTATATCGACGACGACGTGCGTGCCGCCGCGATCGGCTGAGGCCTCACGACAAACTGACCCGCAACGCCCCGCCCATCCGGCGGGGCGTTCGCTTTTTGGGGGTGACAGGCACCCGGTGAATGGGGAAGGTCGAAACAACCCAAAGGCCGTTTCATGTATCTCTTCCGCACGCTTGCAATCGCACTTCTGCCCTTCCCCGCCCTCGCCGCAGACTTCGTGACGCCGCCCCTCGTCCTCGAAGACTTCGGCATCTTCTGCCCCCGCGAAACCTCCGGCACGCGCGAAGCACCGGGAACCGAACGCGGCTTCATCGAACTGATCGAGGGCGAGGTGCACCCGGATTTCTCGGGCAACGTGGTTCCCGGCACGCTGGGCATCGGCTTTGGCATCCGCTTCATGCTGGAACCCGGTCAGGGCGAACGGGTGGTGGACGTGGTGACGACGCATCCGCCCATGGGGCCGCGCGGCACGACCGAGGAACGCTACGACAGCCTCGTGAACGACTTCTCCGCCTCGATCTCGCTCTTCACCTTCGACGATCCCTACGAGGTGGTGCTGGGAGAATGGTCCTTCGCGGTCGAGATGGACGGGGTCGAGGTCCTGCGCAAGACCTTCACCGTTGTGCCCGAGGGCGACACGCTCGTCTCGCCCAGCCTCTGCAAGGGTCCCGCGATGATGATGTGATCAGGCGAAAAGGCCGCGCCGGATCAGGTTCATCCCGGCGATCACCAGAACGAAGAGCATCGCGCGCCGGAACGTCGACTGCGGCATCCGGTCGTGGACGAGATAACCGATCCCCATTCCGGCGAGCACCGGGATCACCGCCGCGGCGGACAGCGGGATCGTCTGGGCATCGAGCACGCCTGAACGCAGATGCGCGAGCAAGAGCGCCACCGATCCGACACCGTAGATCACGCCCTGCACCCGCATGGCCTCGGCCTTGGGCGCGTCGATGGCGGTCAGATACATGACCGTCGGCGGCCCCCAGATCCCCGACACGCCCCCGATCAGCCCCGCAATACCGCCGATGATCGTCTCGTCGCGCACCCGCGTCTCTGGCCTGAGCCGAAGGTCCAGACCGACAAGCTGCACGATGCCGAAGATCACCAGCGGACCACCTATCAATAGAAACAGCAGCTCTTGCGGGATGAGTGTCACCACCTGCGCCGAGAGCGCAATGAAGATCACGACCATGGCGAGGTAAAGTCGGAACCGCCCCGCTGACGCCAGCGCCGCCCGCCAGCCCTGCCGCAGGGATTGCCAGACGTTCGACGTAAAGGTGGGCAGGATCAGGACGGCGAGTGCGAGTTCCGCGGGCAGAAAGCTGCCCAGCCCCGAGATCGTGATCATCGGAAGCGCAAAGCCCACCGCCCCTTTGACGAAGCCGGCAAAGACCATCACCGCGCAGCCGGTAACGAGCATCCAGAGCGGCAAATCGGAAAAGAGCGACAGGTCCATGCCCTTCCCTACCCCCGCCGCGAGAGCGATGCAGCCCGAATCTCGCATATCGGGCGGGACATTTTCGTGCGCATGTTGCCGCAACTGCGAATTAATATTGCGCTGCACCTGCAAAATACCTATCACTCTCGGGACCGATTCATGCCCGATCAAGGAGTCCGACATGCCCAAGGATGCCGCCATGACCCAGCCGCTGCTCGACGACCTGCTGACGAAGACGGGGGCGACGATAGCCCCTGCCGAGCATCTGCTTGAGACGGCAATCGCCCGTGTGCGCGAGACGGTGACCGAGGACGGACGGGTGAGCGCGGCGCTCCTCGAGCTTCACCAGACCGCCGCCCACGGCTTGTCCTGGCTCGCCACCTATGTGGAAAGCCTGCGCCAGATGCAGAAATGGGCCGAGAAACTGGTGGACGAGGGCCGTCTGGGCGAGATGGAGCGCCTGATCCTCCAGATCGCCTTTGGGGAATACATCCTCCAGATAGCGGGCGGCATCCCGATGTCGCAGAACGAGATTGTGCGGCCCGCCGATATGTTTCTGACCGCGCACGACCTTGGCGATCTGATCGACGCCGCCGCTCCGATCACGGCAGAGGGCAACACGACGGCCGCCCGGATGCGGCTGGTCGAGCTGATGCAGGACAACGCGGGGCATTCGACCTTTGGCGCGAGTGGGCTCGACGAAGAGCTCGAGATGATCCGCGACCAGTTCCGCCGCTATGCCGACGAGAACGTGGTGCCCTTCGCGCATGAGTGGCACCTCAAGGACGAGCTGATCCCGATGTCCGTGCTCGAAGAGCTGGCCGAGATGGGGGTCTTCGGTCTCACCATCCCCGAAGAGTTTGGCGGTCTTGGCCTCTCCAAGGCTTCGATGGTCGTGGTGTCCGAGGAACTGTCGCGCGGCTACATCGGCGTGGGCTCGCTGGGCACCCGGTCCGAGATCGCCGCCGAACTGATCCTCGCAGGTGGCACGGACGCGCAAAAAGCCAACTGGCTGCCCAAGATCGCGTCCGCCGAGGTGCTGCCCACCGCCGTCTTCACCGAGCCCAACACCGGGTCCGACCTCGGGTCGCTCCGCACCCGCGCGGTGCGCGAGGGTGACGATTACGTGGTCACCGGCAACAAGACGTGGATCACCCATGCCGCGCGGGCAAGTGTGATGACGCTGCTCACCCGGACCGATCCGAACACGTCCGACTACAAAGGCCTGTCGATGTTCCTGGCCGAGAAAACGCCGGGCACCGACGAGGACCCCTTCCCCACCTCCGGCATGACGGGCGGCGAGATCGAGGTGCTCGGCTATCGCGGCATGAAAGAATACGAACTGGGCTTCGACGGCTTTCGCGTGCCAGCCGAGAACCTGCTTGGCGGCGTCGAGGGGCAAGGCTTCAAGCAGCTCATGCAGACGTTTGAAAGCGCCCGCATCCAGACCGCCGCCCGCGCCATCGGCGTCGCGCAATCGGCGCTCGAAGAAGGGATGCAATACGCCATCGACCGCAAGCAATTCGGCAAGTCGCTCATCACCTTCCCCCGCGTGGCCGGAAAGCTCGCCATGATGGCGGTCGAGATCATGGTGGCCCGCCAGCTCACCTATTTCTCGGCCTGGGAGAAAGACCACGACCGCCGCTGTGATCTCGAGGCCGGGATGGCCAAGCTCTTGGGCGCACGGGTGGCCTGGGCGGCGGCCGACAACGCGCTGCAAATCCACGGCGGCAATGGGTTCGCGCTGGAATACAAGATCAGCCGGATTTTGTGTGATGCGCGTATCCTGAACATCTTTGAAGGGGCCGCGGAAATTCAAGCTCAGGTGATTGCTCGCAGGCTCCTCGGTTAAGAAGAACTCTTAACGACATTCCGAAATGCGAAACGCCGGGCCAGATGCGCCCGGCGTTCTTACATGCCGACAACCCTTCGATTGCTCTGCGGCCGCGTCTTCGTTCGGCGCTCCTGACTTCTAGGATTCCAGAATTCCGGAATCCCAGGACTCTAGAAGCCTAGAATCTCGAATGTGTCAGAGCCCTTGCACATCAGGCCCTTACCACTGACGCACCACCCGCAAAGGTTAACGCCCGAACGAAAAAGGCCCCGGACACCGCCAGGGCCTTTTCCAAATCTCTCAACCCGGATCACACCTCGAAGGTCAGACCCGAGATGTTCTGGAACAGGTTCGTGTCCCGCAACGCCTTCAACGTCGCCTCGTCCACTTCCGCATCCACGTAGAGCAGCGCAATCGCATCGCCGCCTGCCTCGGACCGGCCCAGCGTGAAGTTCGCGATGTTCACGCCATGCTCGCCCAGCGTCACGCCCAGCTTGCCGATCACGCCCGGCACGTCCTTGTTGGTCGTGTAAAGCATGTGCTGGCCGATCTCGGCGTCGATGTTGATGCCCTTGATCTGTATGAACCGGGGCTTGCCGTCCGAGAACACGGTGCCCGCGATGGACCGCTCGCGCTTGTCGGTCTTGACGATCACCTTGATGTAGCCGTCGAAAACGCCCGTCTTGCCCTGCGTCGTGATCGCCGTCTTGATCCCGCGATCTTTTGCAAGGATCGGGGCCGACACCATGTTCACGTCCGGGTTCACCGGCTTCATGAGACCCGCGGTCACCGCACATTCCAGCGCCTTGGTGTTCATCGTCGCGGCCACACCGTCGAGGATGATCTGAACCTCCTTGATCGCCTCGGTGGTCATCTGGCCCACGAAAGCGCCCAGATGGCTGGCGAGCTTGATCCACGGGCCCATGACCTTGGCTTCTTCCGCCGTCACCGACGGCATGTTGAGCGCGTTGGTTACGGCACCCGTCAGCAGGTAATCCGACAGCTGCTCGGCCACCTGCAGGGCCACGTTTTCCTGCGCTTCGGTGGTCGAGGCACCCAGGTGCGGGGTGCAGACCACGTTCGGCAGACCGAAGAGCGGGCTTTCGGTGGCAGGCTCGACCTCAAACACGTCGAAAGCGGCGCCAGCGACATGGCCCGATTTGATCGCCTCGGCCAGCGCCGCCTCGTCGACCAGACCGCCACGGGCGCAGTTGATGATCCGCACGCCCTTCTTGGTCTTGGCGATGTTCTCGGCATTGAGGATACCGCGTGTCTTATCGGTGAGCGGCACATGCAGCGTGATGAAATCGGCGCGAGCGAGCAGTTCGTCCAGTTCGACCTTTTCCACGCCCAGCTTGTCGGCGCGCTCTTGGGACAGGAACGGGTCGAACGCGATGACCTTCATCTTAAGCCCCTTGCCACGCTCGGCGGCAATCGACCCGATGTTGCCGCAACCGATGACGCCCAGCGTCTTGGCGGTCAGCTCGACGCCCATGAACTTGGACTTTTCCCACTTGCCAGCCTGGGTCGAGGCATCGGCTTCGGGGATCTGACGGGCGACAGCGAACATCATCGCGATGGCGTGCTCGGCGGTGGTGATCGAGTTGCCGAAGGGAGTGTTCTCGACGATCACACCCTTGGCGGAGGCGGCGGGAATATCGACGTTGTCGACACCGATCCCGGCGCGGCCAATGACCTTGAGGTTGGTGGCCTTGGCCAGAACCTCGGCCGTCACCTTGGTGTTCGAGCGGATCGCGAGACCGTCGTAGTCACCGATGACTTCGAGCAGCTTTTCCTTGTCCTTGCCGAGGTTCGGCTGGAAATCGACGTCGATGCCGCGATCGCGGAAAATCTGAACGGCGGTTTCCGAGAGCTTGTCGGAGACGAGTACTTTGGGGGCCATGTGCGTGGTCCTTCAATGAGAATGGAGGGGGCTCGTCGGGGACTTCGGCCTCTCTTTCCGAGAAAGCCGAACCAGCCCCGACGAGCGAATATGCAAGTGTCGCTTACTGCGCGGCGATCTCGGCGTTGAACGCCCAGTCGATCCAGGGCATCAGCGCCGCGACATTGGCCGTCTCGACCGTGCCGCCGCACCAGATCCGAAGACCGGCGGGTGCGTCACGGTAGGCGCCGATGTCGAGCGCGACGCCCTCGGCCTCAAGCCGCTTGGCGACCGCTTTCGCGAATGCCGCGCCGTCCTTGATCCGCTCGTCCGCGAACTTGAGACAAACCGAGGTGTTGGACGCCGTCGCCGGGTCAACGGCGAGGTTTTCAAGCCACGGTGTATCGGCGCAGAAATCCGCGATCACCTTGGCGTTGGCATCGGCACGGGCGATCAGGCCCTTGAGCCCGCCGACCGAACGCGCCCAGTCGAGCGCGACGAGGTAATCCTCGACCGCGAGCATCGAGGGCGTGTTGATCGTTTCACCGACAAAGATGCCTTCGATCAGCTTGCCGCCCTTGGTCATGCGGAAGATCTTCGGCATCGGCCAGGCGGGCGTGTAGCTTTCCAGACGCTCGACGGCGCGGGGGCTGAGCACAATCATGCCATGCGCGGCCTCGCCACCCAGAACCTTCTGCCAGGAGAAGGTCGTCACATCGAGCTTGTCCCACGGCAGGTCCATCGCAAAGGCGGCGGAGGTCGCGTCGCAGATGGTAACGCCTTCGCGGTCGGCGGCGATCCAGTCTCCGTTCGGGACGCGCACGCCCGAGGTGGTGCCGTTCCAGGTGAACACGACGTCATTGGTGAAATCGACGGCGGCCAGATCGGGCAACTCGCCGTATTCGGCGTTCATGATCGTCGCGTCGAGCTTGAGCTGCTTGGCCACGTCCGTGACCCAGCCAGCGCCGAAGCTCTCCCACGCCAGCATGGTCACGCCACGAGCACCCAGCATCGACCACATCGCCATTTCCACGGCGCCGGTGTCCGACGCGGGCACGATGCCGATGCGGTAGTCGGCCGGGATGCCAAGGATCTCGCGCGTGCCTTCGATGGCGTCCTTGAGTTTTTTCTTGCCGACGGCAGCACGGTGCGAACGACCGAGGGCGGCGTCAGCGAGCATGTCCAGATTGAAATCGGGGAGTTTGGCACAGGGGCCAGAGGAGAAGCGCGGATTGGCCGGGCGCTGAGCCGGCATTTGGGCGTTGGTCATGGTATCCTTCCAGATAGTCGCTCCGCGTTGGGGCGGAGTGTCCCGCTGACGCATCTACGTCCGGGTACGGATTCCGGCAAGAGGGAAAATGGGGCAAAAACGACCAATCTGCGCCTGCAAGCGGCGCATCCTGTCGCCTATCGGAAACCTTGCGCGACTCTCGTCCAGACCCTAGCCCGCGAGCATCGCCTCGGCCCGGGCCAGATCCTCGGGCGTGTTGACGTTGAAGAACGCCTCTTCCGGGAAAGGCACGCTCACCGCGATTTTGGCATCGGCAAAGTCCGTGACCTTGAACGATCCCGCGATCAGCGTCGCGCGCAGTCCCTCGGCCAGACCCGCATACCACAGGCCTGTGACCGGTTGCAGCCCCGCCGGGCTTTCGGCCAGAATGATTGGCGCCGCACTGGCCACTTGCGCGCGCACCAGCCGGTCTACCAGTGTGACGGGCAGGAACGGCGTGTCCGTCGCCGCGGTCACCACCCAGTCAGACCCCAGCGCCCGCGCCCAATCCATCGCGGCAAGGATACCGGCGAGCGGGCCGGGAAAATCATCGAACCCGTCCGCGAGCACGGGCCGCTTGGGCCCGAAGCGACCCGGGTCGCCGTTGGCGCTGATCGCCAGCAGCCTCACCTGCGGTTCGATCCGCGCAATCACGTGGTCGACGAGCGCACGCCCCCCGAGCGGCAGGAACGCCTTGTCCTGCCCCCCCATGCGCCGTCCGCGCCCGCCGGCGAGGATCACCCCCGGCGGCACTGTGAAATCTCGAGCCATGGGCGTGATTTATGCGCAGCCCCACACCCGTGAAAAGCCGGAAAGCGCAATCTCCGGGTTGCGGCTGCCCTCTCTGGCGCATAGCGGTAAGGCCTGCGACAGGAGATAGCGATGACCGAGATCAATCGACCGCTCTATGGGCAGGGGGTCCGGGACGGGCTGCCCTATGTGCTTGTCATCCTGCCCTTCGCCATCCTCTTTGGCGTCGTGGCGACCGAGGCCGGTCTCGACATCGCGCAGACCATGGGGATGACCATACTCGTCATCGCAGGCGCCTCGCAGTTCGCGGCTGTCGCCCAGATGTCCGATCAGGCGCCCGTGATCATGGTTCTGGCCACGTCGCTCGCCGTGAACCTGCGCATGGCGATGTATTCCGCGTCTCTCGCGCCGCATCTCGGAGGCGAGCCGCTCTGGCGACGGGCGCTGGCCGCCTATTTCCTCGTCGACCAGTCCGCGGTGATGAGCATCGAGAAATTCGAGGTCGAGCCGCAACATTCCGGTGTCGAAAAGCTGAAATACATTCTCGGCGTGATGACCCCGGTCGCCCCGCTCTGGTATGGTGGGACGCTGATCGGCGCGCTGGTCGGATCGAGTATCCCCGAGAGCTTTGCGCTCGATTTCGCCATGCCGATCACCTTCATCGCGATGATCGCGCCGATGATCAAGTCGCTGGCCCATCTCGCGGCCGCCGCAACCTCGGTCGTGCTGGCGCTGATCCTGGCCGGGATGCCCTATGGCACCGGGCTCCTCGTGGCCGGACTGGCTGCGATGATCGCGGGCGCGCTGGTGGAAACCGCGCTCGAGCGACGCGCGGCAGGGGGAAGCCAGGCATGAACGCGACCTTTACCGATCCGAAGATCTGGCTTGTCATCGCGCTGCTGGGTCTGGGCACCTTCCTGATCCGGTTTTCGTTCCTCGGCCTCATCGGGGATCGCCCGCTGCCGCCATGGGTGCTCCGGGTCCTGCGCTTCACCCCGGTCGCGGTGATCCCCGGCCTCGTCGCCCCGCTGGTTCTCTGGCCCGCGGCAACCGACGGTCAGCCTGACCCGGCACGGCTTACGGCGGCGGCCATCACTTTCGCGGTAGGGTTCTGGACGAAGAACGTGCTGGCCGGGATCGTATCGGGGGCAGCGACGCTTTACCTGATGTTGTGGTTGATGGGGTGACGCGCGGCGATCCGTGAAGGATTTTCGAGGCGAAGGTCCCTCTAAATATCTGTTTTCTCTATCACATTCAAGATTCCAGGATTCTAGAATCTTAGAATCCCGGAGTCCTCGAACCCCTCTAACCCGATCACCGTCAGGCGCGGATCGGTCCCTCCACGTCGCGCCTCCTGTCGGCGCGAAAAGACCGCGCGGACCATTCTGCCGCTTCGCCCTTTGCATCTGCGCGTGCATTGAGGCATCAAGCCCGCGACTTGAAATGCTTGCGCCCTGCGGGACCACGCCTCCCGCCCTCCGGGCACATAGGACAGACATGCGCAGCTACGCCATCGGCGACATTCACGGATACCTCGACCAACTGACTGCGGCCCATGGCCTCATCGCGGCGGACCGGGCGCGCACCGGGGATCACGAGGCCCCGGTCGTTCATATCGGCGACCTCTGTGATCGCGGCCCGGACACGCGGGGTGTGATCGACCTGCTCCTCATGGGCATCGCACGTGGCGAGAACTGGATCGTGCTCAAGGGCAACCATGACCGTATGTTCGGCTGTTTCCTCGAGACACCCTGGCGCAACGATCCCTCGCACGATCACCTCTTCTGGCTCGATCCGCCGCTCGGCGGGCGCAAGACGCTTGCCTCCTATGGTGTGGATACCGACCGGGATCGCGCCGACATCCATGCCGAGGCACGAGACAAGGTGCCCCCCGCACATCTCGATTTCGTTCGCGGCAACCCCACCTCCTACCAGCGTGGCGATTGCTTTTTCGCCCATGCAGGCATCCGGCCGGGTATCCCCCTCGACCACCAGACCGAGGACGACCTCGTCTGGATTCGCGACGATTTCCTCTACGCGACCCAGGACCACGGCCCCTTGGTCGTGCATGGGCATACAACCGTCGATCACGCAACCCACTACGGGAACCGCTTGAACATCGACAGCGGGGCGGGGTATGGGCGTCCGATCAGCGCCGTGGTCCTCGAAGGCCGCGACGCCTTTCTCCTGACCGAAGATGGCCGCAAACCGCTCCTGCCCCGATGACCCACGTTCCCCGCCGCCTGTCCACCCCGCCCTTTGAACGGTCGCTTCTCGACTGGTGGGCGGACGATTACGACCATGTCTTCATCGCGCTGAACCCGTTTTTCCGGGTGCCGGGCTTTTCGCCCGAGACGGCGGCCTACGGCCCGATGCACTTCGACCGCGAGGATCTTTCGCCTGAAGAGGCGGTGGACACACCGCCGCAGCGTCCCAACGAGGCGCCCGAAGATTTCGAGCTTCTGATCAAGGACAGCGGCACCCCGGTCACTTGGGCCGAGGTTCAGGACAAGCTGGGCGTGCGCGACCGCGAGAAATTCCGCCGCACCGTCTGGCTCTGGACGCTGGAAAGCGACCGGGCCGATTGCGACGGGATGATCGCCGGGGGCCTGGACCAGCTCGCCGCGCGGGGTCTCTACCGGCCCGAGGAAGACATCATGCCGGTGATCATGGAGCCGCAGATCCACCGCTTCCTCACGGCGCTGGGGATCGAAGAAGTCACGCTCTGGAACGAATGGCGCGACGAGCAGATGACCTGTCCGACCGAGTGTTTCGCCCGCGGCGAAGGTCCCGTCACCCTGCCCCAGTCCCGTGTCGCCGCGATTTCCTGCGACAGCCCCCGGCTGCTCATGGCGTGGACCCATGACGGGGTCGAGGGGTTCATCTGCATGTCGGACGAGGCCCGCCGCGCCTGCCCGCCGGAGAGCGTGTTCGAGGGTGATTATGCCGGTGTGGCGACCTATCCCGACTGGCTGAACCCGCCCGGTTTCTTCGACCGGGTTCAGCCTGTCTTCAACTAGGTCCGCTTACAAGCCAAGCACATCCATCATGTCGTAGGCCCCGGGCTTACGCCCCAGGCCCCAGAGCGCCGCCTTGAGGGCGCCACGGGCAAAGATCGCCCGGTCAGTGGCAACATGGCGGATGATGATCCGCTCGCCGGGACCGGCGAAAATCACGTCATGCTCGCCCACGATGTCGCCGCCGCGAATGGCGGAGTAACCGATGTGGCCGGACTCCCGCGCGCCGGTGATGCCGTCGCGGCCCCGGTCGGCGACCTCGTCGTGGTTCACGCCACGCCCCCGCGCGGCCGCCTCGCCCAGCATGAGCGCCGTGCCCGAGGGCGCGTCGACCTTGTGCTTGTGATGCGCCTCGACCACCTCGATGTCGAACTCATCGTCGAGCGCCTTGGCCACCGTCTCGGTCAGCTTGGTGAGCAGGTTCACCCCGAACGACATGTTCCCCGCCCGCACGATCACCGCATGACGCGCGGCGGCGTCGAGTTTCGCGATGTCGGTTTCATCAAGCCCGGTGGTCCCGATCACATGGACCGCCCGCGCCTGCGCGGCAATTTCGGCCAGCGCAATGGTTGCGGCCGGGGTGGTAAAGTCGATCACCGCCTGCGCCTTTGCCATGGCTTCGAGCGCGTCGTCGGTGACGATCACCCCCAGCGCTGCGCCGCCCATCGCCTCGCCCACATCGCGCCCGACCCAATTGTGGCCTGTCCGTTCCAGCGCGCCAACCAGACGGCAGGCGTCGCTCTCAGTCACAAGTCGCACCAGCATCTGACCCATGCGGCCCGACGCCCCGTTCACCACGATACCCGGCAATTCGCTCATTCTGCCCTCCAATTCGACGCCTCCCCCCTAGCCCCTGTTGCGCAATACCGCAATCGGCACTACATCGCGCCCATGTCGAACAAAGGCCATTCCTCCGGCGCGGGTCCGTCCCAGCGCATGCTCCGCGTCGGCGAGGTCATTCGCCGCGCCATGTCCGAAACCCTGATGCGCGGCGAGATCCACGATCCCGACCTCAATCGGCTGAACATCACAGTGACCGAAGTGCGCATGTCGCCCGATATGACGGTCGCGACCTGCTTCGTGATGCCGCTTGGTGGCAAGGGCGCCGACGAGGCGGTCAAGGCGATGGCGCGCAACGTGGGCGAGCTTCGCCGAATGGTCGGTCGCGTGACCAAGCTCAAGTTCACGCCGGAGTTGCGGTTCAAACTGGACGACACCTTTGACCGCATGGAAGCGACGCGGAAGCTGTTTGACAACGAAACGGTGCAGCGCGACCTCGCGGCCAAGGATGATCCCGACGGGAACGGGGACGACTGATGGGCCGCCGCAAGAAGGGACGCGACGTTCACGGCTGGCTGGTCGTGGACAAGCCCGCCGGATATTCCTCGAACGCCGTGGTGATGAAGGTCCGCTGGGCCTTTGACGCGAAAAAGGCCGGTCACGCGGGCACGCTCGACCCCGAAGCAACCGGGGTGCTGGCCATCGCTCTTGGCGAGGCGACCAAGACCGTTCCCTATATCACCGACGCTTTGAAAGCCTACCGATTTACCGTCCGGCTGGGTCAGGCGACCAACACCGACGACGCCGAGGGCGAAGTGATCGCGACCAGCGACGCACGGCCCACGGATGGCGAGATTTCGGGGGCGCTGGGTCAGTTCATCGGCGACATTATGCAGGTGCCGCCGAAGTTTTCCGCCGTCAAGATCGACGGGGAACGCGCCTATAAACTCGCTCGCGACGGCGAGGAGGTCGAGATCGAGGCGCGGCCTCTGTTCGTGGAAAGCCTGACCTTCGTGGACCGGCCCGACGCCGACCACGTCACGCTGGAAATGGTCTGTGGCAAGGGCGGCTATGTCCGCGCCATCGCCCGTGATCTGGGCGAGGCGCTCGGCTGTCACGGTCACGTGCGCGACCTGCGCCGGATCTGGTCCGGGCCTTTCGTCGCGGAAGAGGGCGTAAGTCTCGAGCGAATCGAAGAACTGGCGAAGACCGACGAGATCGACGCGCTGCTCCTGCCGCTCGAAGAGGGCCTGACGTCCCTGCCGGAACTCAAGGCCACCCATGAGGGCGCCGTGCGTCTGGGCCATGGCAACCCCGGCATGGTGATCGCGTCGGACGTGGACTATGGCGACGAATGCTGGGCGAGCTTCGAGGGTCGCCCGGTCGCGGTCGGCGTCTACAAGGCGGGCGAGTTGCACCCGTCGCGGGTCTTCAACCTCGACGATTGATCCGGGCGGCATCCCGGCGCGGCCCTTGCACGTGCCGGAGCCTTACGACAATGGTGCCGCAACTGACCTGCGAGGCACCCGTGTTTCCCGACATGAACCCCAACGTCAAAGGCGCGCTCTTCATGATCGCGGCGATGTTCGGCTTCGCCGCCGAAGATGCGCTGCTCAAGGCGTCGTTCGAGACCGTGCCGCGGGGCGTCGCCTTTACCGCCTTCGGCTTCATGGCCGCCGTGTTCTGCGCGCTGCTGTCGGTGCGGGCCGGTGAAAAGATCTATCCGCCCGAGGCACTGTCGCGCGGCCTCATGACCCGGTCCGGGATCGAGCTGTTTGGACGCATCTTCTTCACCCTGTCGCTCGCCTTCGTGTCGCTGTCGCTGACCTCGGTCATCCTGCAGGCCACGCCCCTCGTGGTGACACTGGGCGCCGCGCTCTTGTTTGGCGAAAAGGTCGGTCCCCGGCGTTGGACCGCCATGCTCATCGGCTTTGTCGGGGTGCTCCTGATCCTGCGCCCGACGCCCGAACATTTCGAGCCGCTCATGATTCTGCCGGTGCTGGGGATGCTGGGCTTCGCCGGTCGCGATCTGGCCACCCGCGCCGCGCCCGCGCATATCTCGGGCCGCCAGTTGGGCACCTTGGGCTTTACCGTGGTGACGATGGCGGGGCTCGTGATCTGGGCCTTCGATCCGCGCCCCCCGACCGGACCCGGCATCGGCTGGCTCTGGGTTCTGGGCGCGGCCTGCGTAGGCACCTTTGCCTATAATGCGCTGACCACTGCCATGCGCACGGGCGAGGTCGCCGTGGTCGCGCCGTTCCGCTATTCCCGACTGCTTATCGCGCTCGCCGTCGCCTATGTCGCCTTTGGGGAACGCGTGGATGCGCTGACTTTCTTGGGCGCGGCGCTGATCGTCGGATCGGGGCTTTATACGCTCATCCGCTCGGCCCGGACTGCGACGCCAAAGCCCCTTTCCCCCCGCAAGGAAGAGGGGGCATAAGGCCACCATGACGGACAACATCCCCCTGCAACGGTTCCCGATGGAGCGCGACGACATCGACCGGCTCGTGCGCGCCTTCTACGCGCGGGTGCGCCAGCACGAGGTGCTTGGCCCGATCTTTGCCCGCGCGATTGCGCCGGACTACGGTCCGGAATGGGCGCATCACGAGGACAAGATCGCGAGCTTCTGGCGTAACGCGATCCTCATGGACCGTGACTATCGCGGCTCGCCCATGCAGGCGCATGTGACGAATGGCGAGGTGATGCCGGAGCATTTCCCGATCTGGCTCGGTGTCTTTCACGACACCGCCCGCGACGTGCTGCCGCCTGAGAAAGCCGCGAGCATGTCGGCGCTCGCCGAGCGAATCGGTCAGGGCCTGCGCTGGGGGCTGGAAAGCGTGCAGGAGCGCATGGCCGAAACCGGCCCGCCCAAGCTGCGCTAGACCCGGTAAAGCCTGACCGGCGGCTTGTCCGCCCGCTTGATCACGCCCTTGAACTCGAGGTCGAGCTGCACGCATTTGAGCCACCAGCCCGCCTTGTCGCCCCCCGGAAACAGGTCGTCCGACAGATGCGGCAAAAGCGCCTCTTTCGCCTGCGCGACGGTGAGGCCCGGTGCATCAGAGGGCAGGACGGCCATGAGCGCCTGCTTCATGTCATCGTATTTCACCCGGTCCACGCGGGTGATGTGATCCGGCGAGTTGATGTTGCGGACTTCGATCTTGTCGTCAGCCATTGGCGCGCTCCTTCACCCAGTCGATTTTCGGAACACGAAACCCCATCGCGACCCATGCGCCAAGCAGTTTCGCCATGAAGCGGGCGGTGTGGGTCTTGGGCGCCGGGATGCCGGGGGTCAGGCGGCTGCGATCCGGCAGGTCGCCAGTCATCGTGTAGAGTTCGACCGGCAGGCGTTCGCCGAGCGGGATTCGGTCGGTGTAGAGCGAGAGCCAATGCCCCGCCTTGAACTCGAGATACATGGGCGCATTGCAGCAGGTGGCGATCACGCGGCGCGTCGGCGCACCGGGTTTGAGGCTATGTGCCTGCAGGCAGTCGCCGCCCGACAGGAGCCGCACCCGGTCCTTGCGGATGAGCGTGTAGGGCGTGCCGCCCGTGTCATTGACCACCTGCCCGGCCCCCAGCAGCGCCTCGAACCGGTGGTTGGCGGTCCGGCAGGACGTGCAGCAGCATTCGTTCGACATGATCGGCGCACCGGTGAAGGCGATCCGGACGGTGCCGCAGTGGCAAGTGGCTGTGGTATTCATGTGATCTCCGTTTCCTTAATCAAACTAGACAGTCTAGTTTGATTTCTCAAGCCTGCAGGCATAGAACCGTTCCATGACCGCGAAACGCCTCACGAAGAGCCAAGACAAAATCCTCGCCGCCGCCGAGGGTCTGTTTCTTGCCCAAGGCTTCGTCGGCACGTCGATGGACGCGATCACGGACGCGGCGGGCGTGTCGAAACAGACGGTCTACGTGCATTTCACGAGCAAAGAGGCGCTGTTTCTCGCCATGATCGACCACCTCGTCGGCGGGGCGACGGCGGATGTGGCGCGGGCGTTGCCCCTGCCCGGCCCCGAGGCCACCTTGCGCGACACCCTCACCGCCTTTGCGCGCGAGGACCTCGCGGTCGTGCTGTCACCGCGCCTCATGGGGCTCAGGCGCCTCGTCATCGGAGAGCAGGGTCGGTTCCCGGACCTCGCACGGAGCCTCTATGAAAACGGCCCGCAAGGCTCGATCCAGCGCATCCGCGACATCCTCGACGTCTTTGTGGAGCGCGGCGACCTCATCCCCTGCAACACGCTGCGCGCGGCGGAGCATTTCAACTGGCTCGTCATGGGCGGGCCGACCTCGCGCGCAATGCTCCTGGGCGACGCATCCTTCCTGACCCCCTCCGAGCAGACCCGCCATGCGACGGACTGCGCCGACATCTTCTGTGCCGCCTTCGCAAAACCCTAGCGCCGCGCGAGGCAATGGGATAAGGCCAGCCAATGACCACACGTTCCGGATTTGCAGCCCTTATCGGCGAGCCCAACGCGGGCAAATCGACCCTGACGAATACGCTCGTCGGGGCGAAAGTGTCCATCGTGACCCACAAGGTCCAGACCACGCGCGCCCGCATTCGCGGCGTAGCGATCGAGGGCGACAGCCAGATCGTGCTCGTGGACACCCCCGGCCTTTTCGCGCCCAAGCGCCGCCTCGACCGGGCGATGGTGGCCGCCGCCTGGGGCGGTGCTGCGGATGCCGACGTGATCGTGCTGCTCATCGAGGCCCACCGGGGCATCACCGAGGGCGTGAAGAACATCCTTCAGAACCTGCCCGACGTCTCTGGCAAACGCCCCGTCGCGCTCGCCATCAACAAGATCGACATGGTGAAATCCGATGTCCTGCTCGAACTCACGCAGGAGATGAACGCGGCCTTTCCGTTCGTGAAGACCTTCATGATCTCGGCGGAAAAGGGTTACGGCGTCGCGGACCTCAAGACATGGCTCGCCGCGATGATGCCCGAAAGCCCGTGGCTTTACCCGGAGGACCAGATCGCCGATCTGCCGCTGCGGATGATCGCCGCCGAGATGACGCGGGAAAAGCTGACGCTTCGGCTGCATCAGGAGCTGCCCTACCAGCTCACCGTCGAGACCGAGATGTGGGAGGAGCGCAAGGACGGCTCGGCCCGGATCGACCAGATCGTCTATGTCGCGCGTGACGGGCACAAGGGCATCGTGCTGGGCCGCAAGGGCGAGACGATCAAGGCCGTGTCACAATCCGCGCGTGCCGAGCTGGAAGAGTTTCTTGGCCGGAAGATCCACCTGTTCCTGCAGGTCAAGGTGCGCCCGAACTGGCTCGAGGAGGCCGAGCGCTATTCCGAGATGGGTCTCAACTTCAAAGATGGGAACCAGTGAGCCGTTTAGCGACGGGTCTCTGGGTCTCGGCCTACCTCGCCCGGCTGCAGGCCGAGGGGATTTCGACCTACGTCAACGCCAAGGGCGACGCGACCGCGGGCGCGGTGCTTGTGAAACTCGCCACGATGGACGGCAAGGCCACGGCGTTCCAGCGCAGCTTTGACCTTATGACCGGCGCGCGCAAATGGATGGTGCTGGCCGAAGGTGACGAACGCACCGTCGACGAGAGCATCGCCAAACAGCGCAGCTTCGACCCCGATCTCTGGGTGATCGAGGTCGAGGATGCCCGCGGTCGGCACATGCTGGGCGATACCGGGCTGGAATAATTCCGCGTCCCACCAGAAGTTTACACTATTCTCCAAGTCTCACTTCGAGTTACCGTCGCCGAGCGAATTTTTTGGGGAATCAGAATGAGTTACGAAGTCGGTGCGTGGATCGCCCTTCTGGTCTACGCCGCGTTTTTCTTTGACCTCTTCGGTTTCCTCGCCCGTGACGAGCTTTGGCTCCGCCTGCTCATGCTCGCCGCTTCGGCGCTCTACCTTGTCTATTACTACTCCGTTGCGGACCGCCCTTTGTGGGATGCGATCATCACCAACGCGGTCCTGGCCGGGGCGAACCTGATCATGATCTGCGTCGTCGTGCTCGAGCGCACCACCCTCGCCATGCCGCAAGAGACGGCGGCGCTGTATCGGCGGTTTCCCATGCTGACACCCGGCCAGTTCCGGCGGCTCCTGAAACTGGGCGAAGCCCATGACCCCGAGGCGCCTGTCGTCCTGACAGAGGCGGGCGCGCCGGTCGAGCACCTTTTCTATGTGGTCGACGGCTCGGTCGAGATCGAGAAATCGGGCCGCGCCTCGGCCTTGCCTGCAGGGGTATTCATCGGTGAACTCGCCTTTCTCACGGGCCAGTCTGCTTCGGCCACCGTGTCGGTCAAACCGGGCACGCGCTACATCCGGTGGGACACAGCGACCTTGCGCCGGGCGATGGACCGGTCGGAAAAGTTCAAGGTGGCCATGTCGGCCCAGTTCAACACGGACCTTGTCGCCAAGGTCTCGCAATCGCTGCCGGCCTGATACGCGACGGTGCGTCGGCGGGATGCGGCCCCGTCTGGCGCGGCAATGCAGGCGGATACTGGCGATCCCTTGAGGACTCGAACCCCAAACCTGCTGATTAGAAGTCAGCTGCTCTATCCAGTTGAGCTAAGGGACCGCTGCGACTTGATTAGCCACAGTGGGTCGCTGGTTCAAGCCGGAAGGCGGCTGGACCAGAAGCCGGCGCCGGGGTCACCCGCGCAGTCGGCGGGTCACGTACCAGACAATCGGCAGGGCCAGAGCGAACCCTGCGACCGCGGACCAGATGATCGGCGTGGCGGTGGTGTAACCCGCGGTCAGCGCGGCCACCATGAACACGCCGGCCAGCGTCGTGCCGCCCATGGCGTAGAGGGCAAGGAACAGGAACATCTCGTTTCTCCCGAAGTAATCGACGAGCCGAGGCTGCACCCGGTCAAATCCGGGGTCCTTGATCTGGGTCAGGCGCGGGGCGTCCAGGGGCAAGCCGCGGCAACACCCTCACGGGCTTGGGCGCAGCATCCGGGTCATCACGTCGGATTTCAGGACGAAGCGCTGCACGAGGGCGCCGGCCACGTGAAGCAGCACCACGAGCATGAGCAGGGTCTTCAGAACCTCATGCGCCTCGCCCGCGCCTTCGTTCACGGTGAACCACGCCACCGCACCCGAGACCGGCACGACGACCATCAGCCCGTAGAGCACCCAATGGGTCACCGAGGCGGTGGTCTTGAGCAGCGCCGGTTCGTTCTCGGGCAGCCGCGGGGAGCCGCGCTTGAGCTTGACGCCCAGCCGGATCACGACAAGCGCGAGCACCGCGAGACCCACTGCGACGTGCAGGATCGCGCCCGCCGTCGGCCCGGCATAGGTGTCGCGCATGACGGCGCGCCATACATCCTCCATCCCGTCATGGAACAGAAACTGCACGGCGATCAGCAGGAAAATGATCCAGTGCAGGGCGATTTGCAGGCGGGTGTAGCCGGTCGGGGTTCGGGACATGATGACCTCCTGTGTCGAAGGTCAAACGCACATGACCATCGTTTCCGTCGCAGGCTGCGCCGGGTGGCGTGATATGTCCATCACTTTCAGGGGGCGGAGCGCGTGGCGGACGGGGTGGCCTTGCCCTGCAACGCCGCGGCCAGGAGGTCCGCGTTGCGGCGGTGGGATTTGAAGAAGAGGTCGAAGATGTCGCCAAGCACCGGGATCGACCCCACGCCGGTGTCGATGGCCGCGTTGCCGATCATCTTGAGGAGCGTGGCCTTGGGGACGTCATGCCGCAGCGCAATGGCGATGATATAGGCGGAAGGGATCAGCATGGCGATGTCCCCGATGCCGGGGATGAGGCCGATGACGCTGTCGAGCCCGAAGCGGAGCCTGGTCCCGGGCAGGCCGTAGCGGGTGTCGAAGAGACGGGCAATCCGCTGGACCCGGGCGAGGTCGGCGGCGGCGTTGGTGTTATGGAGCGGCGTGGCGGAGGCGGTGCGATCGGCGGGCATGGGCTGCGGTCTCCTTTGGAGGGAGAACGTCGAGGGGCGGGGGGCGGTTCCGGGGGGCTAGGAAAGAGTAAAGCGCACGTCAGTCTACGCGCCAAGCCCAATTTGATCTATAAATCTGCCGCCCGTCCCAATTGACCGGCTCCCACATGGCTCGTTCTGGTCGCCCTCCGAATTTCACTGACCCATTCATTGACGAGTAGACATCAGAGGTAATGTAGCAACCAAATTCGCTCGACAGCGCATTCATCTTCGCAGCGTAATTCGCTGCACGGCCGACCCAAGTTATGTCATTTCGGTCGCGGAAGCCGACTCGAACCGCAAGCATTTCTGAAGTGTCAACTCCAACAGTATGGCGCACACTGTAGCTTGTACTTGGATACCTCTTCGAGAGGACTGGGTTTACTATACTCCTCACAGCATAATTTATCTTCAGAGCTGCCCTAGCGGCGGAGGTATTCTTAGAATCTGACATGAATATACCCATCACTCTATCTCCGTCGAAAGATCTTATTTCGCCACCTTCAGACCTCACAACACGAGATGCACAGTACAAAAATGCTTTATATACCTCTGCGGCGAACTCCGAAGTGAATTTTTCCACCAGAGCTGTAGAGGCATCCAAGTCCGCATAAAGAACCGTCGCCTTTAGCTTCTTTCCGCTATTTCCCATAGATAAGTTCTTTGTTTCGGGCACGACCCGTGCGTCGACATGGGTCCAACTATCTGAAAAGACACTATCAACTCGCGCCACTAATTCGTCATTAAGCCCCAAAACCGCCTCCTACAGCCACGGACAAGAGCCAAACCGGCACCGAAAACGCCAATCCCGTAGTCGCTAGCCGCATATGATGATGTTTCCATGAAGCTATTTCGGCGTTAATGTGAATTTGCCTTTCTAGATCAATCTTGAATCGCTCCTCTGTCAACACTCTCATATCGGCACTAAAGCTCTCGTAATTCCGTTCAGATATCCTGCCGAAGAAAATGTTCGATTCTTCCGGGCCTCTCAACCGCGGCAATAGAACGTTCATTAACTGCAAAAGAACATAGAATAATCCAATGATGGAAAGCATCATTGGGAGATCGACCCATTCAATATGGCGGAACTCATCTGAGAGGTCGTAGAATGATATCGCAAGCATTGTCACGGGCATTGGAGCTACGACAGTTGCTTTGGCATCTGCTGCCGAAATCCAGCTCAGCTGCCTCTCAAGAATCCACTTAAGCTCCTCAATGTGCCTCATTCACACAGCGTTCCAGACTATCCTAAAAAAATTCCTTCTTTAAATGGAATGCGCCAATAGATTTTCAATAGGCACTCATTAGCCGGAGTAGCATGTAGACTTACCGTTTTGCTGCTACGCACCCGCGCGGGGGTCGGGCGCGTCGCGGGCTAGGCGCCCGCTCAATCTCGTGGTGGGGCGGTTACGCCAGCCATACGACCGGCTCGTGGCGCGAGGCCCCGGGTCAAGCCCGGGGCGCGAGGTTACTACGACGAGCGGTCCGCACGACTGCGCACCCTACTCATCCATCTTCAACGCCGAGATAAACGCTTCCTGCGGGATCTCGACCTTGCCAAACTGGCGCATCTTCTTCTTGCCGGCCTTCTGCTTCTCCAGCAGCTTCTTCTTTCGGGTCGCGTCGCCGCCGTAGCACTTGGCGGTCACGTCCTTGCGCAGGGCCGACAGCGTCTCGCGCGCAATCACTTTCCCGCCAATCGCCGCCTGGATCGGGATCTTGAACATGTGGCGCGGGATCAGGTCCTTGAGTTTCTCGCACATGGCCCTCCCGCGCGCCTCGGCGCGGTCGCGGTGGACCATCATGGACAGGGCGTCCACCGGCTCGTCATTGACCAGAATCTGCATCTTCACGAGGTTGTCCTCGCGGTAGCCGGTCAGCTGGTAGTCAAAGGACGCATAGCCCTTGGTCACCGACTTGAGCCGGTCGTAGAAGTCGAACACCACCTCGTTCAAAGGCAGGTCATAGACCACCATCGCTCGCGACCCGGCATAGGTCAGGTCGAGCTGGATGCCACGGCGGTCCTGGCAGAGCTTCAGCACGTCGCCCAGATACTCGTCGGGCACCAGAATGGTCGCCTTGATCCTCGGCTCTTCGACATGGGCGACATAGGTCAGGTCGGGCATGTCGGCGGGGTTGTGAAGCTCCTTCATCGTCCCGTCCTTCATGAACAGGTGATAAACGACCGACGGCGCCGTGGTGATCAGGTCGATGTCATATTCGCGTTCCAGCCGGTCGCGGATGACCTCGAGATGCAGAAGGCCAAGGAAGCCGCAGCGGAAGCCAAAGCCCAGCGCCGCCGAGGTCTCCATCTCGTAGCTGAACGACGCGTCGTTCAAAGCGAGCTTCTCGATGGCGTCGCGCAGGTCCTCGAACTCGGCGCTATCAACCGGGAACAGCCCGCAGAACACCACCGGAATGGACGGTTTGAAGCCGGGGAGCGGCTTTTCTGCCCCCTTCTTCTCGGTCGTGATGGTGTCGCCCACCTTCGTGTCACGCACCTGCTTGATCGAGGCGGTGATAAAGCCGATCTCGCCCGGCCCAAGCTCGTCACAGGGCATCATGCCGGGGCGGAAGACGCCCAGACGCTCGACCGGGTAGACGGCCCCGGTCTGCATCATCTTGATCCGGTCGCCCTTCTTGAGCTTGCCGTCCATGATCCGGACCAGAACGACGACGCCGAGGTAGGGGTCATACCAGCTGTCGACCAGCATGGCCTTGAGCGGTGCATCTGCGTCGCCCTTGGGCGCGGGCAGCTTGTGAACGATGGCCTCCAGCGTCTCGTGGATGCCGACGCCGGTCTTGGCCGACACCCGGATCGCACCCGAGGCGTCGATACCGATGACATCCTCGATCTGCTCGGCCACGCGGTCGCAGTCCGTCGCGGGCAGGTCGATCTTGTTCAGGACCGGCACGATCTCGTGGTCCGCGTCGATGGCCTGATAGACGTTGGCGAGCGTCTGCGCCTCGACCCCTTGGGTCGAATCGACGACCAGCAGCGATCCCTCGACCGCGCGCATGGACCGGCTCACCTCATAGGCAAAGTCGACGTGTCCGGGCGTGTCGATGAGGTTGAGCACGTAATGCTCGCCGTTGTCGGCCTCATATTCGATCCGCACGGTCTGCGCCTTGATCGTGATGCCCCGCTCGCGCTCGATATCCATCGAGTCGAGCATCTGCGCCTTCATGTCCCGGTCGGCGACGGTCTTCGTCTCCTGGATCAGGCGGTCGGCGAGGGTGGATTTCCCATGGTCGATATGGGCGACGATCGAGAAATTGCGGATGTGAGCGAGGTCAGTCATGGCGCGCGAGATATCAGGCTTCCGGCACCCGTGGAAGTGGGCAAAATCATGCCGCGGCGTTTGGACGGGCGGCATCGCGCCCCCATCTGTGGGGCGAGAGGAGCAAGAAGATGAACAGAGGCATGTGGATCGCCATCGGCGCGGGGGTCGGCACCGCCGTCGGCATCGCGATAGACAGCATCGGGATCGGGATCGGCGTCGGGGTCGCCCTCGGCGCCGCGCTCGGAAGATCGCGCGGCGGCCGGAGCGAAACCTCTGGTAATGAAACAGGGACGAAGGGCTGAACCTCCGTCATCCAAGTCGTGCGCCGGTGTCGCGCCGGCGGCCCGCTGGAGACGGGCCGCCGGCTTTGATTCAGCCGCGCATCGCTCGCAGGCCCCTGCCCCAGCTTTCCAGCTCATCAAGCATGAGCTTGGCGCCGTCGCCCATCGTCTGGTTGGCCTCCAGCACGCCCTCCTTGATCATGCCATGGACAAAGGGGATCGGGATCGACTTCGACAGCGCCACCATGTTGAGGTTTCCCAGAAGTCCGCGCAGCACCTGCATCGAGCGCAGACCACCCGACACGCCGCCATAGCTGACCACCGCCGCCGGCTTCTTTGCCCATTCATGGAGCAGATATTGCACCGCGTTCACGATGCTGGCGGGCGGAAAGAAATCGTATTCCGGCGTGACGAAGACGAAACCGTCCGCCTCGCCCACGATCGCGGCCCAGCGCTTGGTGTGATCATGCTGGTAGTCCCGCATCGAAGGATGCTTCGGCTCGTTGAAGAGCGGCAGGTCCAGTTCGGCCAGATCGACCACTTCGACCTCGAACGCGGCCCGCTCGGCCGCCAGTGCGGCGATCCAGTCGGTCACGACGGGACCGATCCGCCCCGGTCGGGTCGAAACGGTGATGACTTTGATCTTGAGCGGTGCGTCCTGCGACATGGGAAACCCTTTCCTTGAACCTCGGTTCCCCCACATGGCCCGCGCCGCGACAACCCGCAACCCGCGCCTCTGTGCATCCACGCAGAGCGCCCCCTGCCCCTTCACTGCTTCTTAAATTCTTTGGAGGGGGGGTTTGAGGGGAGGCTGGCCTCCCCCCAAGTCATTCGCCGCAGCCCCGCTGCGGCGAAACCTTACGATCCGATGCCCATGCAGTTGGCGTAATAGGTTACGGTCGCGGGCCAGTCCGAGAACACGCCCTCGACGCCCACGTCCTGCGCCAGCACGTCGAGCACCGTGAAGTAATCTCCGTCGTTGTCGATCACCTCGTTCACGCTCTCATAATACCAGCCGCCACCGTTGTTGAGCGGCCCCGACCGCTCCAGCGTCCAGGCGATCAGGTTGAGCCCCGCCTCCTTCGCGGCCTTGGCATAGGCCGAAGCGACGATCTCACCGTCCTCGACCGTGACCAGCATGTTGATGGACGGGGCGAGGTAGTTGACGCCTTCTGCCTTCAGCGCGGCGAAGTCCTGCAACCATGTCGCCGGGTCCTGTTCGTCGAAGCCGTCGGTCCACTCGACGAGGAACACGGCCTGCTGGCCGAAGTCGCCCTCGTTCTCGATCCAGTACTTCACGACGTCCTCGTTGAAGCTCTGCGGCCAGACGCGCGAGGGCTCGATCCCGGCGGCGCGGTATTCCTCGATCAACTGGTGGGCGTAGTCGTCCATCGTGTAGCCGTCGAAGGGCATCTCGACCGCCGGGTCCTTGAGTTCGGGGGTGAACTGCGCGCCCATCTCGTCGAAGAGCGCGATCGACTGTGCATGGGTCATCAGCGTGCCGCCCATCGCGGAATAGAGGTCGGTGCGCCAGGGCGCGGTCGCATTCATGTAATCCTCGACCGTCGTCGCCTGCGGATTGCCCGCGTCCATCTTGCCGATCAGCGTCTCATACTCGGCAAGCGTGATGTCCGAGGTGCGACATTCCACGGCAGCCTCGGCCCCGTCAGCGGCGGGCGAGAACGGCGTCGTGCATTTCGCGGCCAGATCGGTCGCGAGGATGTTGGTCGTCGTGTGCAGGTCGTTCTGCGCGTGCCGGCAGACGAGTTGCTTGTCGGCGGTGAATGCCACGTCACATTCCATCACGCCCGCGCCCATCCGGGCGGCGGCGCGGTTCGATTCCACCGTATGCTCGGGAAACATGAGCGGCGCGCCACGATGCGCGATGGAAAAGGCCGAGGGGCGCATCTCCATCCCTTCGCAGGAGGCGAGCTTGTCCTTCAAGGCGCCCTCTTCCATCCGGTCGATGAGGTAGAAGGGGCGTGGGCCGAGCTCGACCGTATTGGCGGCGACGGGGCCTGCAATGATGCTGCTCGCGGCGAGGACGGCGAGTGTCATGCGGTTCGACATGATGAGGGTCTCCGACTGTCGGGTTTATGTTCGCGCCAAGTAGGGAGCCGAGCGAAACAGCCGCGTGACGCGACTGAAACAGCGGCGCGAAATTTCCGTGACAGCTGTCATATGAAACACGGGCGTCACATGAAACCGGATGACGGCCCGCCGGACGCTCGCTAGCCTGCCGCCATGACCGACATCCTCACCGTCACCCTGAACCCCGCGCTCGATCTCTCGACCTCCGCCCCCGTTGTCCGGCCCGAGGACAAGCTGCGCTGCGAGACGCTGCGTGCCGAGCCGGGCGGCGGGGGCGTAAACGTGGCCCGGGCCATCGGCCTTCTGGGCGGTGCGTCCCGGGCGTTCGTCGTGCGGGCGGGTCATGTCGGGCAACAGTTCACCGAGGTTCTGTCGGGCCAGCCGCTCGATCCGGTCTGGTTCGATATCCCCGGCGAAACCCGGCAAAGCCTGTCGGTCACCGACCGCTCCACGGGGGCGCAGTTCCGGTTCGTCATGCCCGGCCCCGATTGGGACGCGGCCCTCGCGTCCCGGGTCTGCGACTCCATCGCCGCCGCGACCGCCCCCGGCGGGATCGTGGTTCTGTCGGGCAGCCAGCCGCCCGGGGTGCCCGACGATTTCCCCGGCCGCCTCGCCCAGGCTTGCGCTGCCAGGTCGGCACGTCTCATCCTCGATACCTCCGGCCCGGCGCTGCGTGCCCTGCCCGATGACGGCGCGCTTCACACGCTCAGGCTCGATGGGGCGGAAAGCGTCGAGCTTGCCGGTCGCCCCCTGCCCGACCGTGCCGCCGTCGCGGGTCTTGCTCAGGACCTCGTCGCGCGGAAAATCGCCCGGACCGTCGTGCTCGCCATGGGGGCCGACGGGTCGGTGCTGGCCACGAAGGATGGGGTCTGGCATTGCAACACCGAGGATGTCCCGGTCGTGTCCAAGATCGGCGCGGGCGACAGTTTCGTGGGCAGCTATACCCTCGCCCTCGCCCGGGGTGCCGCGCCACAGGACGCGCTCGTGCGGGGATGCGCCGCCGCATCTGCCGCCGTAATGACCGAAGGCACCGAACTCTGCCGCGCCGCCGATGTTGACAGGCTGGCCGCATCCGCGGTCCTGACGCCGCTGTGACCGGACACGGCGCGCAAGAATGTTCACGAAAGCCAATTCCTCTGCTATAGACCGCGCCCGTGGCGGTATTTCGCGTCATGGTCAGGTCGGGGGTAACCGATGAACGGGATGGTAAGGACCGCGGTGATCGCGGCGGGCTTTGTGATGACGGCCGAGGGCGCGAGCGCCATGGGAATCATCGAGCGGGCCTGCATGGGTGCGCAAAAGGGGGCCACGGCCGTGCTCTGCACCTGTATCCAGCAGGTCGCGGATCAAGTTCTGGATCCGAAAGACCAGCGCAAGGGCGCGGCGTTGTTCGAGGACCCGCACAAGAGCCAGGAACTGCGCCAAAGCCCCGACAGCGACGACGAGAGCTTCTGGCTCCGGTGGAAGGAATACGGCGCCCACGCCGAACGGCTCTGCAGCTAGAGCCGCGCGATCAATCCGCGCGCGCAGTCCTCGATCAGGTCGAGCGCCCCGTCGAAATCGCGGGTGTAATAGGGATCGGGCACGTGATCGGCCCCAGCGTGGCGTCCGTCCGCATCGGAAAAGTCGGTGAACAACACCACGGGCGTTGACGCGGTCACCGGCCTGAGCGCCTCGACCTCCTTCAGGTTGCCCGCGTCCATCACGACGATCAGGTCGAAGGCGTCGAAGTCCTCCGGCCCGAACTGCCGGGCGCGAAGGGCAGACATATCGTAGCCACGCGCCTTGGCTGCCCGCTGCATTTCGCCATAAGGCGGCTCGCCCACGTGCCAGCCCGAGGTGCCCGCGCTGTCAAAGGTCAGATCGCGGCCCAAAGCAAAGGCCCGCGTGACGGCCTCGGCAGAGGGGAACCGGCAGATGTTGCCCAGACAGACGAAGAGGACGCGCTGTGTCATGGCGAGAGCATAGGGCGGCGGCCATAGGACACAAGGCGCCCCACCCGGTTAGACGATGATGATCCCTGTAGACAGGGCGCGCGCCACGGCGTGCGTGGTGTTGATCGCCCCCAGCTTGTGGCGGGCGCTTTCGATATAGACCCGGATCGTGTGTTCGCTGATCCCGAGCTCGTCCGCCGCCTGCGCGCGCGACAGCCCGCGGGCGAGGCAGCGGATCGAGGCCAACTCGCGGGGCGACAGTTGCGGCGTGGCGAGCGGATCGGCGCCCTGCTCGAACTGCAACGCCTTCTTGTTGAACTCATGGGCCAGCACAATGAGGTCGTGGTCGTTCGCCTCGATAAAGGCCTCCCACACGTCGTCTTCGCAGGAATGATTGAGAGTAAAGAGCGCGAATTGACCCTGCGGGCCATGCAGCGGGATGGAATAGCCCTGATTGCCAAGCCCATGGTCGAGCGCATCCAGAAACATGGCGCGGGCGTTCTTTGTCGACCAGTCGAAGTCCTTCCAGTTGGCCGGGGTGAACCGCTGGAAACACCCGAAGATAACCGGGTCCATGCGCAGGTAGTCTTTTTCGAGGTATCGATCGACCCAAGTCGAGCAATAGGTGCCCGCACCGAAGCGTTCGCCGTTCGAATTCACCCAGTGATAGACTGCATGGCGGATGCCGTAGTGGTCGCGCACGGCCTCGGTGACCGCCTGAAGATCCTCAAGCGTGCTTGCGCTCTGCAAAGAGGTAAGCAACGTTTGAAGCGCTGCGGTCATGCTCCTCGACACCCCCATGGGACCTCGGGTCGGCACCGTCGCGGGACGTGAGTTCGGCCAGGGTCACCAGAAGCGCATCGTCGAGCGCGGCGGCACTGGCCCGAAGCCCCTTGGCATCCGCAAAGGTTCTGAGGTCGGCCATTACATCAATCAGCCAATCGTGTTGCATGTAAAGGCTCCCGTTAAGGTTGTGCATCACAAAATGCTACATAGCCCAGAATTCTTAACAATTCACCGCTTTGGGATCACCGTTTCTGGGGAGGTAAATGGCGCTAACGTCTTGCAAACGCAGGAATGCGCCCACTCCAAAGCGGAAAGAAGGAGCGTGATTCGCGAAGTCGCCATGGGCTTCAAAGCATCGGAAACTTACCGCTAAGGTTGTGATACCGTCTTTGGAGATGCTTTCTGGAATGAAAAAGACCCCGCGGTCACCCGCGAGGCCTTTGCTGATTTTCCGACAGATTTTCCTTAGCGACGAGCGTCGAGCACGTCCTCGAGCGTGCGCAGGCCAGTCTTGGGCGCCTGCACCAGCACCGACATGTTCCCCGGCTTGTGCTCGTTCTTGTACATCTTCATATGCGCCGCCGGGATTTCGTCCCACGGGAACACTTCCGACATGAAGGGGTCGATCCGGCGTTCGATCATCATCTTGTTCGCCGCCGCCGCCTGTTTCAGGTGGGCAAAATGCGACCCCTGCAGGCGCTTCTGGTGCATCCACATGTAGCGCACGTCGAAGGTGCAGTTGAAGCCCGAGGTCCCGGCGCAGATTACGACCATGCCGCCCTTCTTGCAGACAAAGGAGGACACCGGGAAGGTGCTTTCACCGGGGTGCTCGAACACGATGTCGACGTTGTTGCCCTTGCCGGTGAATTCCCAGATCGCCGCGCCGAAACGGCGGGCTTCCTTGAACCATGCCTTGTATTCGTCGGTGTTGACGGTGGGCAGCTGGCCCCAGCAATCGAATTCCTTGCGGTTGATGACGCCCTTCGCGCCCAGCCCCATGACGAAGTCGCGCTTGTCCTCGCCCGAGATCACACCGATGGCATTGCCGCCTGCCGCGTTGATCAACTGGATCGCATAGGACCCCAGACCGCCCGAGGCGCCCCAGACGAGCACGTTCTGGCCGGGTTTCAGCTCATGCGGGTGGTGGCCGAAGAGCATCCGGTAGGCGGTGGCGAGCGTCAGCGTGTAGCAGGCGCTTTCCTCCCACGTCAGGTGCTTGGGACGCGGCAGAAGTTGCTGCGCCTGCACACGGGTGAACTGGGCGAAGGACCCGTCCGGCGTCTCGTAGCCCCAAATCCGCTGGCTGGGCGAATACATGGGATCGCCGCCGTTGCATTCCTCATCGTCGCCGTCGTCCTGGTTGCAGTGGATGACGACCTCGTCACCCACTTTCCAGTTCTTCACCTTGTCGCCCACGGCCCAGACGATGCCCGAGGCGTCGGAACCGGCGATGTGATAATCCTGCTTGTGGACGTCGAACATGCTCACCGGCACACCGAGACCGGCCCAGATGCCGTTGTAGTTCACCCCGGCGGCCATCACGAGCACGAGCACCTCGTGACTGTCGATCGTGGGCGTCGGGACGACTTCGACCTGCATGGCCTTGTTCGGCTCGCCCTGGCGGTCGCGGCGAATCGCCCAAGCATACATCTGTTTCGGCACATGCCCCATCGGGGGGATCTCGCCGATTTCGTAGAGATCCTTCTGGGGCGCGTCGTAGGCGGCGATTGCCGGGGCGTCGAGGGACATCTGGGCCTCCTTGGTCCAACTGCGAATCTGTTGCCGCAATGCAGAATTGCGGCTGCTAGTGCAGCATTACGGATGGCCGCGCAATTATGCAACCCTACTTAGGTAGATTTTGTAATTTTATGTCGCGCTCGTTCTTTGACCTGTCCGCTCGTCGGGCTTGTCGGTCTTGCCGGCCTTGTCAGAAAAAAAGTCGCCCGGCGCCGGCACATTCAACCCGGGATAGTGATGCGCGATGGAGCGGGCATAGTAGTGGATGAGCTCGCGCTCGTTGTCGTGCACGATGATCTGCCCGTCCTTCTCCTCAACCGCGCGACGCACCATCAGAAGCTCGAGGCCCTGCTCGACCGGGTCGAAGCGCGGCGAACGCGGCATGTGGATCTGCGCGCCCCGGAGCGCCATGTCGCGCACCAGCGCGTTGAACCGCGCAGCCACTTCCTCACGCGGCAGGGTCGTGACGTCCGACAGGACCGCCGCCATGACCGGCACGGGCAGCACGGGCACGGCGGCCCGGATACGCGCCATCATCTTGCGCGCCAGCTGCGTGGTCGGCGAGGCGAGCCCGGCGTTCTCGGCCAGAAAGGCGGCGAGCGACAGCGGCTCGCCCACGCTCACGCTCGCATAGCCGAACCGCTTGAACCGGCCGGTGAGCTTGAGGAAGACATGCGCGATGACGTGGCGGATGACGTCGTAGACCCGGAGCCGGAACTTGCGTCTGCCCGACCGCGAGGCCCCGATCAGCACGCGGTCCTCGATCACCCGGTCGTAGTTGAGGCCCACGGGAACGAAGACCACGTCCCGCGAAACCCCCGGTTTGAAGCCGTCCACGATGTAGGAAATAAGACCCAGCTTGGGTTCCCCGACCTCGCCCGTCAGACTCAGCCCGCCCTCCGGGAAAATCCCCTGCGTCGTGCCCTCGGCCACCGCGAACTGGATGTAGCGTTCGAGCACCTTGCGATAGAGCGCATTGCGGCTCTTGCGACGGATGAAATAGGCGCCCATCGCGCGGATCAGCACCGACAGCGGCCAGACCCGCGCCCATTCGCCCACCGCGTAGGACAGGTGCGAGCGCCCCATGGCGAGCCATGTGACCAGCATGTAGTCCATGTTCGAGCGGTGGTTCATCACATAGACCACGGTGGCATCCGGGTCGATGTCCTTGATAACTTGCTCGTCGATCTCGTCGATCCGGACCCGGTAGAACCATCGCGAAATGGTCCGCGTCAGCCGCCTGGCGAAACTGAAATACATGAAGGCCGAGAACCGCGGCACGATCTCGCGGGCATAGCGGCGGGCCATTTCGAAGCCCACCTGTTCGGGCACGCCCTCGTCGCGGGCATGTTGGCGGATCGCCTCGGACACCTCGCCGTCATAGACCAGCCGCTGGATCAGGTCGTGGCGACGGGCGAGCTTGAATGGCTCGATCGGACGGGTGAGCCGCGTGTTCAATCGCGCCACAGCGCGCTCCATCCGGCGACGAAAAAACCAGCGGACCGAGGGGAACAGGAAATGCGACGCCAGCGTCACGGTGGCGAAGGCGAGGATCAGGACGAGCAGCCAGAGCGGCAGTTCAACCGTTTGTGTCATGGCCGAGTGATGCCTAAGCCCCGCCATCCCGGCAAGCGATTCCAGAAGCGTCGACACCAATTCCCGGCGAGCGTGAGACAAATACCACCCGAAAGAATAAGGCGCTCGCCTGCTACAAAAGCCGTGTTATGCTCTGATCATTCTTTGACTTGAGGGGGTATTAATATGCGTCAAACTGTTCGTCGTTTTGTGACATTCGCGGTCCTTGCCGTCTTGGCCACGGCCTCGCTCGGCACGGCACCCGCCAAGGCCGACAACCTGAACCGCTGGGTCAAGATCGTGAACCAGACGGGCTACACCATCGTGCGCTTCTATGCCTCCAACAAGGGGATGCGGAACTGGGGCGTCGATCATCTTGGACGCAGCCAGTTGCCGTCCGGCTATTCCATGGATCTGAACTTCACGAACGACCGGTCGGGCTACTGCATCTACGATTTCCGGGCGGAGTTCGATGACGGCGACGTGCTGGAAAAATACGGCGTCAACGTCTGCGAGATCGGGACCTACACCTACAACTGAGGCTTTGTCCCGTCACGCCGGGGGCAGCAGGTTCCCGACGCAACGATATGACGATTGAATGGGGACTTGCGTAATTTTGTTGCGCGGTGGATAATGCTGCAGTGCAACAAAACCGCGAGTCACCCGTCATGTCCGATCCGCTGTCGAACCAGATCACCCGCGACAAACCCTGGCTGTTCCGCACCTATGCGGGCCATTCCACGGCCAAGGCGTCGAACGCGCTCTACCGTTCGAACCTGTCGCGCGGGCAGACCGGGCTTTCCGTCGCCTTCGACCTGCCGACCCAGACGGGCTATGACAGCGATCATGTCCTCGCGCGGGGCGAGGTCGGCAAGGTAGGCGTGCCCGTGGCCCATCTGGGGGACATGCGGATGCTGTTTGCCGACATCCCGCTTGAACAGATGAACACTTCCATGACGATCAACGCCACTGCCCCGTGGCTGCTCGCGCTTTATATCGCTGTGGCCGAGGAACAGGGGGCGGATGTGTCCAAGTTGCAGGGCACGGTGCAGAACGATCTCATCAAGGAATACCTTTCGCGCGGCACCTATGTCTGCCCGCCCGCGCCGTCGCTTCGGATGATTACCGATGTCGCGGCCTTCACTCGCGAAAACCTGCCCAAATGGAACCCGATGAACGTCTGTTCCTACCACCTGCAGGAAGCAGGCGCGACGCCGGAAGAGGAGCTTGCCTTCGCATTGGCCACCGCCATCGCCGTACTCGACGACCTCAAGACCAAGGTGCCCGCCGAGTCCTTTCCCGAAATGGTCGGGCGGATTTCCTTCTTCGTAAACGCGGGCATCCGCTTTGTCACCGAGATGTGCAAGATGCGCGCCTTCGTGGAGCTGTGGGACGAGATCACCGCCGAACGCTATGGCGTCGAGAACCCGAAATTCCGCCGTTTCCGCTACGGGGTGCAAGTGAACAGCCTCGGCCTCACCGAACAGCAGCCGGAGAACAACGTCTACCGCATCCTGATCGAAATGCTCGCCGTCACCCTGTCGAAAGACGCCCGCGCCCGCGCGGTGCAACTGCCCGCGTGGAACGAAGCGCTGGGTCTGCCGCGCCCCTGGGATCAGCAATGGTCGCTTCGGATGCAACAGATCCTCGCCTACGAGACCGATCTTCTGGAATACGACGACCTCTTCACCGGCAACCCGGCGGTGGAACGCAAGGTCGCGGCGCTGAAGGAAGGCGCGCGGGCGGAACTGGACCAGATCGACGGAATGGGCGGGGCGGTTGCCGCCATCGACTACATGAAGTCACGGCTGGTCGAGAGCAACGCCGAGCGGATCGCGCGGATCGAGACCTCGCAGACCACCGTGGTCGGGGTGAACAAATGGACCGAGGCCGCGCCCTCGCCGCTCACCTCTGGCCCCGAGGCCATCATGGTCGCCGACCCCGAGGCCGAGGCCGATCAGGTCGCGCGTCTTGTCGCTTGGCGTGAGAGCCGCGACGAGGGGGCGGTGCAGGCGGCGCTGGACGAACTGCGCGCCGCCGCCCGATCGGGTCAGAACGTCATGCCCGCCTCGATCAAGGCGGCCAAGGCGGGTGCCACGACCGGCGAATGGGGTGACGCGGTGCGCGGGGTCTTTGGCCAATATCGTGGCCCGACCGGCGTGTCCAAGAACCCCTCGAACCGCACCGAGGGGCTCGACGACATCCGCGAACAGGTCGCCGCCGTGTCGCAGGCGCTGGGGCAAAAGCTCAAGTTCCTCGTCGGTAAACCGGGGCTCGACGGCCACTCCAACGGCGCCGAACAGATCGCCGCCCGCGCCCGTGATTGCGGCATGGACATCACCTATGACGGCATCCGCCTCACGCCCGAAGAGCTTGTCGCCTCGGCACAGGAGAGCGGCGCGCATGTCGTGGGGCTTTCGATCCTGTCCGGGTCGCATATTCCACTCGTCGAGGAACTGATGGAACGGTTGCGCGCGACGGGGCTGGGACACATTCCCGTGGTGGTCGGTGGCATTATCCCCGAAGTCGACGCACAGCGTTTGCGCGCCATGGGGGTGGCAAAGGTCTATACTCCGAAGGATTTCGAACTGAATACGATCATGTTTGATATCGTTAAATTGGTGGACCCACGGGCACAGGCTGCAGAATAATCAAGCGCAAAAAATCGCCCTCACATGATACTCGCAATACCACGAATTTACCGCGGCTCGCGTCGGTTATTGCTAGTGAACGGTCTTTAGGATAGAAATTCGATAATCGGGTTTTCCCGAGAGATTATTTTTATCTGACGGAACCACTCACATGAAAACCAACTTGAAGGGCATGTCCCGCAAGGATCTAGAAAAGCTGCGGGTCGAGGTCGACAAGGCCCTGGAACGGGTCGGCGAGGAAGAAAAACGCGCGGCTTTCGAAGCGGCGCAAAAGGCCGCCAAGGCCTATGGCTACTCGCTCGCCGATCTCGCTGACGTAAAGGCGCCCAGAAAAACGAGCGCCAAGAAATCGGACGGCCGGTCCAAGGTCGCACCCAAATTTCGCCATCCCGAGGACGACACCGTCACCTGGACCGGACGCGGCCGTCAGCCGAAATGGGTCGTGGAATATATCGCCAGCGGCGGAAACCTCGACGACATCACCATTTGACCCGGACGCAGTTCTCGCCCGGCCCGCATTGACGGGCAGGCCGGGCCCTATTGCAGGCGGCGGGCGCGACGGGAACCGTTGCGGCCCGATGTCGTTCAATCCCCACGAACGAAACGCAAGACCAGACCAGGGAAAGTTGCTTCATGAAATTCCGGAAACTCGGCAAGAACGGGCCGCGCGTGTCGGCCATCGCATTGGGCTGCATGTCTTTCGCAGGCTTCTACGGCAAGACGGACCAGGACGAGGCCTTCGCCACGCTCGATGCGGCGCGCGATTCCGGTATCACCTTCCTGGACACGTCGGACCTCTATGGTCAGGGGTTGTCGGAGGAATGGATCGGCGCCTATCAGACCGACCGCGGCCACCGGTTCCAGATCGCCACCAAGGGCGGCATCGTTGCAGGCGCACCGCGCGGCACGACGGATAATTCCGAACCCTATCTGCGCGAGAAACTCGAAGCCTCGCTGACCCGGCTGGGTGTCGATCACGTCGAACTATATTATGTCCACCGTCGCGAGTTTTCCCGGCCGGTAGAAGAGGTCACGGAAACACTGCTCAAATTCAAAGAGGAAGGTCTGATCGGCGCCATCGGGTTTTCCGAAATTGCACCTGCAACCCTGCGCCGTGCCGCCTCGGTCGGACACGTGGACGCGGTGCAGAACGAATATTCGCTCTGGACCCGCCAGCCCGAACTTGGCCTCATCCAGACCTGCGAAGAACTTGGCACCGCCTTCGTCCCGTTTTCCCCACTAGGACGCGGTATATTGGGTGACACGGACCTCGATCCGTCGACCTTCCGCGACGTGGATTTCCGCAAGAACAATCCCCGGTTCCAGCCACAGGCCTTTGCCGCGAACATGCGCCATGTGCAGGCGCTACGCGATTTCGCGGAAACGCGCGGCTGGTCCACAGCGGCCGTGGCCATCGCGTGGACGCTGCAAAAAAGTCACGGGAATATCCCGATCCCCGGCACACGCTCTGCCGATCACCTTCTGGGATGGGCGGACGCGGACGAGATCATCTTCTCGAAGTCCGACTGGGAAGAGCTTGACCGGATCATGCCCGTGGGCTGGGCAGAAGGTGACCGCTACTCCGAGGCGCAGATCGTCGGGATCGAGCGTTACTGCTAGGACCGTGTCGGTGTCAGGCTTCGTGCTTCAGGAGAAGCACGATGGCCACCGCAGTCAGGGCCAGACCCGCAAGCACATGCGGATCGGGCAGTCCGTGGTCGAAGGCCAGTTCCCACAAGATGACCCAGCCGGGGGTGAGATAGGTATAGGCCATGACCTTGGCCCCTACGAGCCGCACGCTTGCGAAGTTGAGGCAGACAAAGGTCACTGCCATGGCCCCAATCGACAGATAGCCCAGCGCGATCCAGACGATCGGCGGCAGACTCGCGTAGTCCGTCGCCATGATGGGCCGCCAGCCGTAGACGGTGAGCACCAGCGTCCCGGCGCAGAGCACCCAAAACGACGAGGACACCGCACTTTCGCCCCGCGACAGCCAACGCACGAGCGGCACGTAAAGCGCGTGAGCGACGCAGCCAAAGAAATAGATTGCCTCGCCCCGGCCCACGTCCAAGGCCAGAAGCCGGTTGAAGTCGCCACGAAAGATCACCCAGAGCGCCCCCAAGGCCCCGATCCCCAGCGCCAGCGCGATGCGCCGGGTCGTGACCTGTCTGAGGAGGATCCACGAAAAGATCGCGGTCATGATCGGCATGAGCGTCATCACCGCGCTGGCCGATACCGGCGGCGCGGTCTTCAACCCCTCGAACATCAGGACGAAATAGGTGGAGAAGGTTCCGCCGAGGATCAGCCAGCGCCAGGGCGCGCGGGCGTCCGAGAGCCGGATCTGTCCAGTCGCAAGACCCAGCAGCCCGACGACGGCGGCGGCAAAGGCAAAGCGCATCGCCTGAAAGGCGACCGGATGGACGAGGTTCGCGGTCAGCGCGCCGAAGGTGAAGCTGCCCGCCACCATCGAGCAGAAGACGAGCATCGCTGCGTGGCCCAGCACGGCCTCACGCCCACCGATTCCGCCTGACAGACGCGCGCCGAGTCCTTGGCTCAGCTGCACTTGAGGTTCTCTTTCAGATGTTTGGTGAGCGCCTGCACCTTGGCCGTGCGGTGCAGGTCCACATGGGTGACGAGCCAGAGGTGGGCTTGCCATTCCGGGCGCGGCGGCAGGATCTGCACGAAATCCGGATCGACCTGATCCACCGGCGAGAAGCCCAGACCCATGCCCGAGCGCAGCGCATGGTGCATCGAACGGTCCTCGCTCGCGCGGAATACCACCCGCTCGCGCGGGATGTTCTCGGCGATCCAGCGCAGGCCGGGCGCACGGGCGTTCTCGGCATCCGGGCCGATGAAGTCATGTTCGGCCAGCGTGTCCTCTGTCGGCATCCCGCGCCGGTCGATATAGGATTGCGCGGCATAGAGCCCAGTCTCGAGGTCGGCGAGCTTCTGGACCACGTTGTCGGGCTCCTGCGGCGGGTTTCCGGCCCGGATCGCCACATGGGCCTCGCCGTATTCCAGCCGGAAGATGCGCGGCCCGGTCCGGTAGATCAGCCGCACGTCCGGGTGCTCGGCCTGGAAACTCGCGAGCACGGGCATCAGACGCCGGGTGAAGGATGACAGCGTGGTAACCACGAGTTCGCCCGACACCGCGCTCCCCTGCCCCGAAAGCCGCGCCGACAGCTGGGCGAACTGGTCGTCCGTCGCCTGCGCCACGCGGGCCAGATCCTCGCCCGCCTCGGTGGGCGTGTAACCCCGCGCGTGGCGTTGAAAGAGCTTCACGCCGAGCCGGGTTTCCAGCGCGTCGATGTGGCGAATGACGGTGGCGTGGTGGACCCCCAGCGCCTGCGCTGCGCCCGATACCGTCCCGTGCCGCACGACTTCAAAGGCCGTGCGCAAAGCGTCCCAATCCTGCATCTGATCCCCTGCATATCGGATCCGTCACCCGGATCGTGCCTGACCGCCGCCCTCGCGCCGCAGCCCTGTGCGCCCAAGAACATGTTAGCGCCAAGATTCCAAAAACCGTGCAAGGACGCAAGAGGGACCCGGCGGAACAGGCTTTGGGGCTTTGCCACTCGCGCCCGGACCGCTACGCTTGCCCCTGGGACAAGGACAATCGGCGGACAATCAGCGATGAAGGTGACGACGAACACCGATGATCTGCTGATCATTGACGACCGCCCGTTTTTCTTTTCCATCATGCTTGGAGGCTTCATCCTCCTCTTTGTCGGCATCGGCCTTTTCATGCTGTCCGAGGGCATCTGGGCTGGGCTGATCTTTGCCGGCTTCGGGATCTTTGTGGGCGGCGGGGCCTTCTACGCCTTCGTGCAAAGAGTGCAGGTGGTGTTTCACCGCCCCGAGGGGTGGTTCGAAATCCGGCGCAAAACGCTCTTTTCGACCCGAAAGGTGCGCTACCGGCTGTCGGAACTGTCCCATGCTGGGATCGAAACGTCCCGCTCGTCCGAGGGCACCTCCACCTACCGCGTCGTGCTGCGCATCCCGGAAGGTGAAAGCGTCGGCTGGCACCCGATCACCCTCGTCTATTCGAACGGACGCGGGCACCATCGCTGCCGGGATGCGATCAACGGGTGGCTCGGGGTCGCAGGCGACGCCGCCGGGGAGGTGGCGTGAAGATCACGACCCATACGCCCGACCTGCTGATCATCGAGGATCGCCCGTGGCTCATCGGACTTGCCATGACGGGCTTCACCCTGTTCATCGTCGTTGCGGGCATCGCCACATGGGCGGCGGGGAATCCGGTCAAGGGCGTCTTCATCCTGTTCCTCGCGGCGCTCGCCGGGGGCGGCGGCTTCTGGGCCTTCGTGCGCCGGTCGCAGGCGGTGTTCCACCGGCCAGAGGGCTGGGTCGAGTTGCGCAGTCGCACGGTGACCGGCCCGCGCCGGGTGCGCCATAGGCTGTCCGAGATCGACGGCGCGCTGGTCGAAGCCTATTCCGACAGTCACCGCGTCGTGCTCAACATCCCCGGGGGCGAAAGCAAGGGCCGTCACCCGATCACGCCGGTCTATACCTCGGGCAGCCATCACGCGGCCATCGCCGCCACCATCAACGACTGGCTGAAGGCAGGCGCATGAAGATCACCGAACGCACGCCCACCCGTCTGGTCGTGACCGACACCCCCTGGTTTCGCGCGGGCCTCGCCGCCGGTCCCGCCGTGCTGGGGGCGATCGTCTTTGCGGGTTTCGGCTGGGGAGAGATGCTGATTGGCGGCCTCCTGATGGTCGCGGGCGTCGGGTACTTCCTGGCCTCGGCGCAATGGATGGATCTGACCTTCGACCGCGCACGAGGCCGGATTACGCTGACGCGCGACCCGCTCTGGGGCGAAGCGGTGACCGTGCATCTGGGATTCGAGGACTGTCGCGGCGTCGCGCTTCAGATCACCGAGGTCTGGAAGCTTCGGCTCTACCGGCCGGGGCTGGATCTGCCCGCCGGATTCCTGAGCCTCGTCGCCCTGCCGGGGATCGAGCCGAGGCTGGGCGAGGTTCAGGAGATCGCGACGCTCTGGCTGGATCAGTCGTCGGAAGCGGGCCCACCGGAGGAAAACCGCGCGATCGGGTGATCGGGTCTGCCCCCTGCCGCCTCCCACTCCGCCTGAAGCGCCGCGCGTTCGGCATCCATCAGAGCCACAACGTCGGTGATCCGCGTGCCGCCCGCCGTCGCATAGTCCGAACGCATGTGGTCCATGAAACGGTGCGAATGGAGGATCGTCGGCGTGGCGTCGAGCGGCTCCCACGCATCGAGCATCGTGACCCGGCGCAGGTTGAACTCGGGCGGGAGCACGTAGAAGCGAATGTCGGTTTCCCAGAGCAGGTCCTTGAAGATCGGCTGATCGCGCCCCGCCGTGTAGCGCGCTCGCCATTCGGACAGGAAGGCGCGGGTGGCCTGCGTCATCCGATAGAGAAGCACGCCCGAGTTGAGCTGCGGAAAGGCATAGGGCGTCGCGTGACGTTGGCCTTGTCGGATGAGGTCCGAGGTCCGGCGCACGTCATGCGCGGCAGCGAGGTCGAAGCGGTCGAGTAAGTCGAAAAGATCGCCGAGCCGGTTCACGACGAGCGTGTCGCAGTCGAGAAACAGCGTGCGCTCGAACCGGGTGAACGCCATGCAGTCGAGTTTCGAGCGGTCGTGCGGCTCTTCGATCGGGTGGACCGCGTCGAAGAGGCCCGACGCGATGGTGTCGGGCGCATCGGTGAAGAGGTCGATGGCAAGCTGCGGTTCATGGTGCCGCAGCGACCGGGCCGAGGCCTGAGCCAGGTCGCGGTAGTCGGGGCCGGTGGCGACGTAGATCACGCCTGTCGTGGGGGTCGGGCTCATGGCGAGATGTGGCCACGGGTTCAGAGCAGGCGCAAGAGTGAGAGGCATTTCGCCCCACGCTTCGCGCGGGACGACCCCCTGGAGGGGCTCTGCCCCTCCAGACCTCCCCGAGGAATTTATGAAGCAGTGAAGGAAGGGCGCGTTTGGTGCTGTAGTGCTTGACTCGTAGGGGGCAAGGGCGTAAACGCGGGCGCAATTCCGGGAGTTTCAGGCTTCCGGTCCCATGGCTATGGCCGGGATCGCCCTCCGTCAGCGCGTTGCGCCCACGGGGGCAGTTTCGTTTTGAGCGCTTGGGAAAACCCGCACCCGCCCCTATCTGGGGACCAAACCTTTGGGCGACCGGATCATCGGAAACGCCCACGGCAACCAAGTGAAGGAGCCGCAATGTTTGAGAGCCTTTCAGATCGCTTAGGCGGAGTCTTTGACCGTCTGACGAAACAGGGTGCGCTTTCCGAGGATGACGTCAAGACCGCGCTGCGCGAGGTGCGTGTCGCGCTGCTCGAGGCCGACGTGTCGCTGCCCGTGGCGCGCGATTTCGTCAAGGCGGTGCAGGACAAGGCCACCGGGCAGTCGGTCGTGAAATCGGTGACGCCGGGCCAGCAGGTCGTGAAGATCGTCCACGATGAACTGGTGGGCGTACTCACCGGCGCCGAGGACCCCGGCAAGCTCAAAATCGACAACGCGCCCGCGCCGATCCTTATGGTGGGGCTGCAGGGCGGCGGCAAGACGACGACCACCGGCAAGATCGCGAAACGTCTGAAGGACCGCGAGGGCAAGCGCGTGCTCATGGCGTCGCTCGACGTCTATCGCCCGGCAGCCATGCATCAGCTTGAAGTGCTGGGCAAGCAGATCGGCGTCGACGTGTTGCCCATCGTCGAGGGGCAGAAGCCCGTCGACATCGCCAAGCGCGCCAAGCAGCAGGCGACGATGGGCGGCTATGACGTTTATCTGCTCGACACCGCCGGTCGTCTGCAGATCGACCAGGTGTTGATGGACGAGGTCGAGCAGGTCGCCAAGGCCGTGAACCCGCGCGAGACGCTGCTCGTCGTCGACGGTCTGACCGGTCAGGTCGCCGTGGAAGTGGCGCAGGAGTTCGACGCCAAGGTCGGCATCTCCGGCGTGGTCCTGACCCGGATGGACGGCGACGGGCGTGGCGGCGCGGCGCTGTCGATGCGCGCCGTGACCGGCAAGCCCATTCGCTTCGTCGGCGTGGGCGAAAAGCTCGACGCGCTCGATACGTTCGAGCCCGAACGGATCGCGGGCCGTATCCTTGGCATGGGCGACATCGTGGCGCTCGTCGAAAAGGCGCAGCAGACCATCGAGGCCGAACAGGCCGAGCGCATGATGAAGCGGATGGCCAAGGGTCAGTTCAACATGAACGACCTCAAGAGCCAGTTCGAGCAGATGATCCAGATGGGCGGCATGGGGTCGGTCATGTCGATGCTGCCGGGCATGGGCAAGGCGGCCAAGCAACTGGAAGCCGCCGGGTTCGACGACAAAGTATTGAAGCACCATATCGCGCTGATCAACTCGATGACCAAGAAGGAACGCGCCAACCCCGCCCTGTTGCAGGCGAGCCGGAAGAAACGGATCGCGGCTGGTGCGGGGCTTGAGGTGTCGGACCTCAACAAGCTGATGAAGATGCACCGTCAGATGGCGGACATGATGAAAAAGCTCGGGTCCATGGGAAAAGGCGGGATGCTGAAGCAGGCCATGAAGGGCATGTTCGGCAAGAATGTCTCGGCCAAGGACCTGCAGGACCCCGCCAAGCTCGAAGAAGCGGCCAAGATGCTGGGCGAAAAGAACCTTGGGCAGTTCGGCAATCTGGGCGGACTTGGTGGCGGCACGCAGCTGCCCGGCAACCTGTCCGGGATGGGCAAGAAGAAATGATCTTCGCCGCCGGATATCCTCACGAAGCCCCCTCCACGGGCGCGGCGGCAGAGTTCGCCGATCGCCTGCAAGGGCTGTTGCCCGTGATCGCGACGGACCGGCTGACGCTGCGCGCGCCCAACATCGCGGACTTCGCGGCCTATGCCGAGATCATGATGTCCGAACGGGCCGTCCATATGGATGGGCCGATGGAACGGGAAGAGGCGTGGTTCGACTTCACCTCGACGGTGTCGAGTTGGCTCCTGCGGGGCTTTGGCCTTTGGACGGTCACGCTCAACTCCAATGGCGAAACGCTGGGCTTCGTGCTTCTCAACATGGAGCCGGGCGACCGTGAGCCGGAACTCGGTTTCTTTTTCCGCGCCGCGAGCGAGGGCAAGGGATATGCGCTCGAGGCTGCCGAGGCCGCCCGCGATCATGCCCTCGATGTTCTTGGCCTCGACCGGCTCGTGTCCTACGTGGCGATCGAGAACGCGCGGTCTGCCGATCTGGCCGAACGGATGGGCGCGGTGCGCGATGGGGTGGCAGAAGCGCAGATGCTCGAGGACATCCACGTCTGGCGCCATGCGCCACTGGACGACGGCTCCGCCGATGACGCCGACGAGGAAGAGAACAGCGCGGACTCCAACGACTCCGAAGGCGGGATGGAGGCCTACGCATGACGACCGAGACGACCACCGATCTGGCCGAAAAGGACCTTGCCGCCCGCGCCGCGGAACTCCTCGCCGAACACCGCGCGTCCATCGACCGTCTGGACGCGATTCTCGTCTACACGCTGGGTGAGCGGTTCAAGCACACTCAGGCGGTGGGCCTGCTCAAGGCCACCCACGACCTTCCCCCGTCCGATCCGTCGCGCGAAGCGGCCCAGATCGCGCGGCTCGAAGATTTGGCGATCCAGGCGGATCTCGATCCCGATTTCGCCAAGGCTTTTCTGAAGTTCATCATCAGCGAAGTCATCCAGCACCACCAGAAACACCAGGAATCCGAGGCCTGAGGCCTCGTCCATAGCTAACTCAGGAGATACTCAACATGGCTATGAAAATTCGCCTCGCCCGTGGCGGTTCGAAAAAGCGCCCCCACTACTCGATCGTCGCCGCCGACTCGCGCATGCCGCGCGATGGCCGCTTTGCCGAGAAGCTGGGCACCTACAACCCGCTGCTCGCCAAGGATTCGGAAGACCGGGTCAAGATGAATATGGAGCGCGTGCAATACTGGCTCGACCAGGGCGCGCAGCCGACCGACCGCGTGAGCCGTATGCTCGAAGCCGCCGGTGTGATCGCCAAGAAAGAGCGTTCCAACCCGAAGAAGGCCGAGCCGGGCGCTCAGGCGAAGAAACGCGCCGAAGAGAAAGCCGCGAAAATCGCCGCCGCCGAAGAAGCCAAGAACGCCCCCGCCGAAGCTCCGGCGGAAGAAGCGGCTGCTGAAGAGACCGCGGAATAATCCGGTCTTACGGCTTGTGATCTGGATGGCGCGGGGCACAATATTCCCGCGCCATTCGTGTTTTGAAGAGCCTTGGAGGGTAGCGTGAGCGAAGATCGCATCTGTGTGGGCAGCCTTGGCGGCGCCTTCGGCGTGCGCGGCGAAGTGCGGCTCAAGAGCTTCTGCGCTGAACCCGAGGACATCGGGACCTATGGTCCGCTCTGGAACGAGGACGGCTCGCGCCAGTTCATTGTGGGGATCACCGGAGCCGTGAGCGGTGGCTTTGCCGCCGTGATCGACGGCGTGCGCAGCAAGGAAGAGGCGGACGCGCTCAAGGGGGTCAAGCTTTATGCCGACCGCGACGCGCTGCCGTCGCTGCCAGATGACGAATATTACCACGCCGATCTCATCGGCTTGACCGTGGTGGACACCGGCGGGGTCGAGGTCGGTCGTGTCTCTGCCGTGCTCAATCACGGCGCGGGCGATCTGCTCGAGGTTTCGGGGCCGGGTCTCAGATCCCCGGCGCTCATCCCCTTCACGCTGGCTGCCGTTCCGACCGTCGACCTTGCGGCGGGGCGGGTCATCATCGACCCACCCGAGGGTGCGTTGCCAGAGTGACGCATGTCATCGTCCATGCCGGGTTTCACAAGACGGGCACGACGAGCCTGCAGGACTTCTTCGCCGAAAATCACGCGGCGCTAAGACCCTATGTGGAATACCATGGACAGGGCGACACGCTTCACCGCTCCGCCGTCGCTGCCCGCATTTTCGCAAAGAGACCTTCGCTCTGGCGGCTGAGGGCCGTGCGCCGGGCGCTGGCCCACGACCTGGGGCAAATTCCCGACGCGCCCGTGATCCTCTTGTCGCGTGAACATTTCTCGGGGGTCATGCCGGGGCACCGATCCTGGACAGGCGGGCGGGTCCGCCGGTTCACGCGGGCGGCCAAGCCGCTGGCGCGTGCGATCCGGGGCGCATTGCGGGCGCGCTTTGGCGACGATGTTCAGATCACCTTCTTCTACACCACCCGCGAATGGGACAGCTGGATCACGTCGGTCCACGGGCACCTTCTTCGGGCCATCGACCTGACCGACGACCTCGCCACCTTCCGCGCGCGCTTCTCGCCGCGCTTCGGCCCGGAACCCGAGGCGGAGCGGATGCGCCGTTACCTTGCCCCCCTCCCTGTCGTGACCGCCCGGCTCGAAGACCACGCGGCACATCGTGAGGGGGCGGCATCGGTGCTTCTCGACCTGATCGGCGTGCCCCCTGAGCAGCGCGCCACGCTCACCCCCGCGCCACGTTCGAACGCGGGCCTCGACAGGGCCACCCGCGACGCGCTGCGCAAACTCAATGAACAGGAAATGACCAAGGCGGCGCGAAGGGCGGCGAAAGAGGCGCTGTTGTCGCACGACTGACGGACGAGGCGCGACGACGGGCGGACTGGTCGCACTGTCGCGGCGCGATGGGCTGGAAGCGCCCGGCTTTTGATGTTTGAGTGGAGTTGGAGCTTGGAGGGACGGGAGGGTCACAACTTGGGCATAGGACCATACACGCGCACGGGTCTCGCGCTGGTGTTCGTGCCTCTCTATGCCGGTCCGCTGCTCGCGGGCCTCGCCGGTCACCCGCCCGCGTCGGTCCCCGTCTTCGCGCTCCTCTTCCTGCTCTTCATCGCCATGACCCGCAGGCCCAATCTGCACGAGGCGGCTGGTTGGATCACGCTGGCCATGATGGCCGCCGTGCAGGCGATCCTCGTCGGGCTGACCTTCGGCCTGGGCCAATTGATTGCGGTCGCCGCTCCGGTGGCACTGCCGCAATGGCTGCCCCTCGTGCTGACCGCCTGTGCCACCTGCTACGGGGCTTGGGCTTATTCCACGCGGGCCGAGATGGACGTGTTCCTCGACTCGACGCTCGCCCGTTTGGCCGAATTCGACACCTTGACCGCCATGTCCTATGACGAGGCTTTTCCAGCCCCTGATCCGCGCGCTCACGCAGCGGTCGACCGCACGCTGGCCGAGGTGCGCGACCTGCCAAAGGACGCGCGCGTGGGCGAGATCGACCCTATCGTGCAGCGGCTTGAAACCGCGGTGGATGCCGAAGGGTTCGATCCACTGTATGACGCGGCGGGTGAGGTTGACGGGGTGCAGGACCGACGCATTGACCTCGCGCTCTTGCGATATGTCGCCTCGCCCCGCGTGCGGCGACAACTGATGCGCCGGGGCGAGGCCGGCCTGCCCGCCACCCTGCTTCTCAACGCCCCGGACCCCGGAATACGGGCCGAGGCGCGGTCGCTTGTCTGGACGCTTCTGGACGAGGATGCACCGCTGGCACAGCTTCCCGACCCCGACTGGCTCATCGAGCTTGATCATGCGTTTCCCGGCGAAGGCTTTGCCGATCTCGCAGGAGCCGTTTCCGGTGTCGCAGAAACGGCTTGAGCCGTCCTCGGCACCGGTTACGAACGCCGGTCCGCAAGACGTGCAGCCCGCCCTGCCCTGCGGACACCTGGGCCTTCCCAAGAGCCGCGCCAAGGGATATGCCCCGGCACATGACTGACCCGCGCGATACACCTGCGAAACCCGCCAAATCCCCCGCGCTCAAATCGCACGGGCGGTTGCAGGCGCGCGCCTCGCTCACCCCGCGCTCGCTGATGGACGACCCCGGCCCGCTGGCGGGCGCCTGGACCGCGCGGATCGTCACGCTGTTTCCCGGCGCCTTTCCCGGCGTGCTGAGCGAAAGCCTGACGGGCCGCGCGCTGACCGAAGGCCGCTGGGCGCTCGAGACCATCGACCTGCGCGAGTTCGGCGAGGGCAAGCATCGCAACGTCGACGACACGCCCGCGGGCGGCGGGGCCGGCATGGTGCTGCGAGCAGATATCGTCGCCAAGGCGCTGGACCGCGCTCTCGAGGGCGCGCCGCCGTCGCGGGGCCGCTGGCCGGTGATCTACCTCTCGCCGCGTGGGCGGCGGTTCGATCAGGCCATGGCGCGGGACTTTGCCCGCGCCGACGGGATCACCATGCTCTGTGGCCGGTTCGAGGGCGTCGATGAGCGTGTGCTCGAGGACTACGAAGTGCTCGAGGTGAGCCTTGGCGACTTCGTCATGACAGGCGGAGAGATTGCCGCACAGGCCATGATCGACGCGACCGTGCGGCTTCTGCCTGGCGTGCTCGGCAATATGGCCTCGACCGAGGACGAAAGCCATTCCAACGGCTTGCTCGAACATCCGCAGTATACCCGCCCGGCGGAATGGCGCGGGCGCAAGATCCCCGAGGTGCTGACCTCGGGCAATCACGGCGCGGTCGAGACCTGGCGGCGGGAGCAGTCGGAACGGCTGACGCGCGAGCGTCGTCCCGACCTCTGGGCGGCGCATCAGGCGCGGGGTCAGGACGACTGACCAAGCCGGCCAAGGGGCCACGAATCCCCTTGATTTGCTCATCCACGGGTCCTATACCCCGGCCGTCCGGAGCCGGAATCGGCTGCCGGACCGTTTTCTTTTGCCATGAACATGGCATCGGCTTCCGCTTCTTCGGCGGATCGGTCGGCGGGAACGAAAGGCCGGGCGACGGATCATCCGCGAACCGGCACAGGAACAGTGTCCTGTAACCTCCGGCGGGCGCCCATACGGCGGACCCGAACGAAGCCCGGAGCTCTGAGGCGCAGCAAACTTCGCGGGCCAACCGTGAGCATCATAGGAGTGTCCTTATGGACCTGATCGCACAGATCGAAGCGGAACAGATCGCTTCGCTGGGGAAAGAGATCCCCGACTTCAAAGCCGGCGACACCGTTCGCGTCGGCTACAAGGTGACCGAAGGCACGCGCACCCGCGTGCAGAACTACGAAGGCGTCGTCATCAGCCGGAAAAACGGCAAAGGCATCGCTGGCTCGTTCACCGTTCGCAAGATTTCCTTCGGTGAAGGTGTGGAGCGTATCTTCCCGCTCTTCTCGACCAACATCGACTCGATCGAGGTTGTGCGCCGTGGCCGTGTCCGCCGCGCCAAGCTCTACTACCTGCGTTCGCGTCGCGGCAAATCGGCCCGTATCGCGGAAGACACCAACTACAAAGCGCTCGACGCGTAAGCCACGGGAGAGACGACCATGAAAGCGGATACCCATCCCGACTACCACATCATCGACGTCAAGATGACCGATGGCACGGTGTACCAGATGAAATCGACCTGGGGCAAAGAAGGCGACCAGCTGTCGCTCGACATCGACCCCACCGTTCACCCGGCCTGGACCGGCGGCAACTCCCGCCTGCTCGACACCGGCGGCCGCGTGTCGAAGTTCAAGAACAAATACGCGGGCCTCGGCTTCTGAGCCGGACCGTTCGGATCACGGAAGACGCCGCCTCTTCGGGCGGCGTTTTTCATTGTGCGGTGCCACGGCCCGCCGTTAGAAGATAAAGTCGTCCGCGCCGATCTGCCGCCGTTCGATGTCCCACAGGAACACGACGCCATATCCGTAATCGACGAGCACCCCGTCACGCGATTCTCCTCGGGTAAACAGGTCTCGTTCCTGCGTGATCACGAGATCGCCGTAGGTCAGGTCCGAGGCATGAAGGTTGATCCGGTCCAGACCGTTCTGGAAATCCGCGATCTCGTCCGCGCCTGACGTGACGTAGAACCAATCGCGGCCATCGCCCCCGTAAAGCAGATCGTCGCCGGCCCGTGCGCCCAGCTTGTCGTTGCCGTCGCCACCCCAGATGATGTCGTCGCCGCTGCCACCCGAAAGCCTGTCGTTGCCGGATCCTCCGAAAAGACGGTCGTCCCCCCATGTGCCCCAGAGCTTGTCGTTGCTGCTGCCGCCATGAATCACGTCACTTCCTCTTCCGGCGACGATGTAATCCGCGCCGGATTCACCCCAGATCAAATCGTCTCCGTCACCGCCGAAGATCCGGTCGTTGCCGCTGCCGCCAAGAACACTGTCATTCCCGGCGCCCGCCGAAATGAAATCCCGACCCGCCCCCCCGGACAACTCGTCGTCACCCTCATGGCCAAACAGCCAGTCGTCGCCCGAGTCGCCGCGGATATTGTCGTGTCCGGCGCCACCATCCAGTCGGTCGTTCCCGCCACGCCCGATTATCGTGTCATCTGACGCACCGCCGTGTAGAGTGTCGGCCCTGTCCTGTCCCTCGAGATACATGCCGGGATCAAAGTCGAAGTCCTCGTCGTCAAGCTCCGCGCGCGGCGGCAGAGTGAACTCGACCACCACAACCTCATAGGGTGCAAGCACCACGTCGATGAGCGCACCCTGTCCAAGCACATCCGCCGAGATGTCTTCCGCCACACCGAAACGGCGCGCCTCGTTCCAATGGGCATCATCTTCGGCAAGCGTGACCCGCTCGGCAGTCACGAAATCGAAACTGTCCACATAGGCCGAGACGTCCAGTTGCACGTCTTGCGACTGAGCATCGCGCGAAGAAAGAAAGACGACGAAGCGCTCGTCGGAGCCAAAGGCGTTCACTTCGACCGTGTCGACCGCACGGTCCCGCGCCGACAGACCATTGTTCAGAAGCTCGAGCCCGATGGTGTAACGCGACATGAGCCGGAACACCTCGCCCAGCGTCGACAACATGTCGGTAAATTCCCCGTCGTCGCCTCCGGCATTCCCGGCAAGATCGACGCGGCCGGTGTATTCGATGGGCCAGTAGTGCGCCGCGTCCGCGCCGAGCTTGAGCAATGCCTCGAATTGCTCAAGCACGATCCCCGCGCCGTAGAGGCCCCACTGGTGCTTGTAGTTCTGATCGGGGCTCCACTCGGTGATGTGCAAAGAAAGCGGATCGGCACCGGCGGCGGCAAAGGCCGCCTGCCACTGCGCGAAATCCCAGCTGATTTCCTTGAAGTATCGGTCGGCCTGCCACAGGGGACCATCGCCAAGGGTCAGGCTGTCATCGGGCTCGTTGTAGAAATAGTGTTCCGTTACCCCGTCGATGGCTGCAAAACCCGCGTCCGAGAACGCGCCAAGGAGCGCGGCGTTCGCCGCTGCGATCTTGCCTTGCCAATCCAGCCCGCTTTCGTGAAAGCTGCCCCCCGGATCGAAGTCAGGCCCCCATATATCGCCCATCTGCACGAGGATCTCGGGCTGATTGGCCCCCGCCCCCAGAACCCCGTCGAGCGCGCCCTGAATGGCGACGGCCAGCGCGTTGGCGACCATGCCGTATTCCGCCGAGGTGAAGCCGACGGTCGCATCCCAGTATTCGTTCCCCAACTCGAAGGCGGCAATGTGGACGTCTGGATTGTCGCGAACCAGATCGGCGACGAAGGTGGCCGCCTGCGCGATGGCCGCCTCTGACACGATCCGCGCCCCGCTGTCGGTCTCCAGTATCATGTGGCGCGTCGGCAGAACGATGGTCGCCGCCTGCCCGGTTTCCCGGCTCCAGTCCAGGAAAGCGTCGAGACCAGTAAAGGTGTCTGCCCCGGTGACATGGGCGGCGAGCGCGTTGGGATCGTCGTAGAATGCCTGCCCCCAGGTCTCGGTCATGGTGCCGCCGGGCCAGCGTGCCCCGTGCTGCCCGACCTGCGAGACCGCGCGAGTATACGAACTGTCACCGGACAGATCGTTCATCGTGTAAAGCAGGTTGCCACCGAACAGCTCGGACGACACCACGAGACCCGTTCCGGGCCGCTCGTTGAGGGTCAGTCTCATGCGGCATCCCCCGAGCGCAGGACTTGATGATGACGAAGACCGTATATGGTCACGGTCGCCGCCCCGAATTGGTGAAAGTCTTGCCCCAATCGCGCCGCAACTCAATAGGTTCATTGAGGAAACAGTGCGTTTTCATTAACTTGAACCGAACCCGCCGGCTGCGCGTTCCGAAAGTGCGCAAGGTGATCGAGAGGTTCTTCTGAACATGATGCTTGACCGGTTGATCGGTGTTGCGGTGGTCGTCACCGGTGCTGTGCTTTGGCCCCCGCGACTGCGCCAACGGGCCACGTGGCGGAAACCTTGGCCTCGGCCGTCCTGGGCTTCGCTTTCATCGTTTCGGTCGCCTACTACCTCAATCTCTTCGGTGCCTTCGGCCTCTCCCTCACGCCATGGGACAGCCCGCTCAACGCGCGGCTCCTGACCAGCGCGATCTACGCCGTGATCCTCATCGTGGGTTTCACCAAGGGCTTCGCGGCGCTCGAACGGATGGAATATGCCTCGGTCGCGGCCAAGCTCGCGATCATCGCGGGGCTGATCCTCGGCTCGTCTGGTTCAACGCCCGCGAATGGTCATCGGGCAGCTTGTCCTTCGCGCCCCCGGTCGAGCACGGCTGGGCCGCGCTCACGCTGGGCTTCGGCCTCATCGTCACGGTGCAGCGGTTTGAAACCTCGCGTTATCTGGGCAAATCCTACGACGCCCCGACCCGGATCCGGTCAATGCGGATGGCGCAGATCCTGTCCACGTTCATCTACCTGACCTACATCGTCCTCGTCGCCTACAGCTTCGACCCAACTGGGGGAGAGATCACGGAAACCGCCATCGTGGACATGATGGCCGTCGTGGCGCCGATCCTGCAGCTGCTGCTTGTCGCCGCCGCGCTCACCGCTCAGTTCTCGGCGGCCGTGGCCGACACGGGCGGGTCGGGCGGGCTGATCGCCGAACTGATCAAGGGGCGCATCCCGCAGAAGCCCGCCTATGCTGTTGTCGTGGGCGCGGGCCGCGCGCTCACCTGGGTGGCTGATGTGTTCGAGATCATCGCCTACGCGAGCCGCGCCTTCGCCGCCTACTACGCCCTTCAGTCGAAGATCGCGGCGCGACGCGCCTTTGTCGCGGGCGACCGCAGCCGCGCCACCGTCTATGCTGGCCTCGCCGTTTTCGGTGCCATGATCGCGATTTTCGGGCGCCCCGTGGAGTAGGTCACCAACCATAGGTCGCTTCCCATTTCCGGCCCACCGCCATATAGTGCCCCAAAGCGCGGCCAACGCGCGGTTTCGGGCAAGTAGGGTACGGGCGCATGGCGCATATCATCGTCGTCGGCAACGAAAAGGGCGGGGCGGGCAAATCCACCGTGTCCATGCATGTGGCGACCGCGCTGGCGCGGCTTGGCTATCGGGTGGGCGTCCTCGACCTCGACCTCAGGCAGCGCACCTTTGGCCGGTTCATGACCAACCGCCGCGCGACTTGCGAGCGCGAGGGGGTGGATCTCCCGACACCCTCCTATCACGAGTTGCCCAACATCGAGGCGAGCGCGCTTGCGCCCGGTGAGAACCTTTATGACCGGCGCCTGTCACAGGCGGTGGCCGAGCTTGAGCCGCAGGTCGATTTCATCGTGATCGACTGCCCCGGCTCGCATACTCGCCTGAGCCAGGTGGCCCATACGCTCGCCGATACGCTGGTAACGCCGCTCAACGACAGCTTCGTCGATTTCGACCTGCTCGCCCATGTGTCGCCCGACACCGACACGGTTCTGGGTCCGAGCGTTTATTCCGAGATGGTCTGGAACGCGCGACAGCTGCGCGCGCAGGCGGGACTGAAGCCCATCGACTGGGTCGTGGTGCGCAACCGTCTGGGCGCGCAGGCGATGATCAACAAGGAAAAGATGGCGGCGGCACTGGATAACCTCGCCCGCCGGATCGGGTTCCGGGTGGCACCGGGGTTCAACGAACGGGTGATCTTTCGAGAGTTGTTCCCCCGTGGCCTCACGCTTCTCGACCTGCGGGATGTGGGCGTCGTCGGTCAGATGAACATCTCGAACGTCGCGGCGCGGCAGGAACTACGGGACCTTGTGAAGGCGCTGAACCTTCCCGGTGTCAACGTCACCTTCTGACAAGACGCTGTCCTCCGGCACGGCGACCAGCCCCACCCCCTCGCGCCGGAACACCGCCCGCGCCCGTTCGGTGAAATGCACGCCGTCCGCCTCGACCGCCATGCGCGTCACCGTGAGTTGACCCGGCACCATGTCGAGCAGAGCAAAGTCGTTCACCTCGCCCCGCAGGCGACTGGATAGACTCGTGCCCGCGTGGACCTGAATGGGGCCCGCCGGATCACCAGGACGGGTCAGGAAGGCCCCCGTGTGCCATGTGTGCAGATGCCCCGACAGCACCACGTCCGCCCCGCCGTCCTTGAGCCGGGCCAGCGCTGCCTCGCGCCCCTTCATCGGGGCCTTGTCCGCGGCGGGGTCCTGTTCGAAGGGATGATGCGCCACGACGATGTTGAACCGGTCCTTCGGCCCGTCGGCAAAACGTTGGCAAAGCCGCCGGATCGCCCCACTTCGTGCCACGCCACGCTGATGGGCAAAACGGTCCGTCGTATTCAGCCCGGCGACCCGGTAGATCCCGCCGTCGTGGCAGGGTTCGAGATCGAAAGAGATCATCTCGCGATACTTGCGGTAGGGCTGGAAGAACCGCGTGACGGGCTGAAAAAGCGGCATGTCATGGTTGCCCGGCACGGCGAGCCAGCGTGCGCCAAGACTGTCAAGGAAATGGCGCGCTGCCCGAAACTCCCGGCTGCGCGCCCTTTGGGTCAGGTCGCCCGAGACGACCACGATGTCCGGTTCGACCGCCTGGACAGCGGCGACGAGGGGTTTGAGCAATTCGGGTCGCGCACGCCCGAAATGCAGGTCGGACAGGTGGACGATCCGCTTCATTCCGGCGCCTCACGCGCGGCTCCGCGGGCGTCCTCTTCCGCCTTCTCCTCTGGCACGATGATGTCGAGCGCACCGGGCACCAGCCTGATCCGATAGGGCCCGCGCATCGGGGACTTTTCCCCGTCACGCACGACAAGCCGCCTGCGCCGGCCGGAGTGGATCACGATGTCGGTGCCGGTCACCAGCCGGAAATCCCGGCCCTCCTGCATCGCCCCTACGGCAAGCCGGGCCGCGTGTTTGACGAGGCCCATCCGGCCCACATCATCGGCGAGATAGAGCGCCAGTTTTCCGCCTCTGACCGCATCCGCCCCCGCCAGTCCGAAGCGGTCGAGTTGAAAGGACGAATTGCCCACGAAGGCCAAGGGCGATTTCACCGAGATACGCTCACCGTCCACGTCGATCTTCATCGTCATCGGGTCGTAGAATTTGACCAGCGCGCGGACCACGCTCCAATAGGCTGCGATGCGGGATCGGCCGAAGCGTTTGTAGGTATCTTCGCGCTGCTTGAGGATCGCGGAATAGACCCCGATCGAGGTGTTGTTGAGAAACACCTTGTCATTGATCGTCCCGACCGAGGCAGGCTCCAGCCGTCCATCGCAGATCGCGCGGATCGCCGCCTCGCTGTCTTCGGGAATGCCCAAGGCGCGGGCGAAGTAGTTGAAGGTGCCCAGCGGGATCACCCCCATCGCGACGCCGCTGCCCACCATGGCCTGCGCCACGCCACAGAGCGTGCCATCGCCGCCCGCCGCCACAACGGTCGTCGCCCCGGCATCGAGCGCCTTTCGCGTGATGGCGGGCAGGTCGTCGCCCTTGTGGACCTCGTGCAAGGTGAGCGTTCCGCCCGCCGCCTCGACACATTCGGTCAGCGTATCACGGATCGACACGCCCTCCTCTTTGCCGGAATTGGCATTCACGACCGCATGGGTGGCGGTCAAAACCGGTTTGTCCTTGGCCTTCAGCATCCGCGGCGCTCCGTTGACGGGTCCGGGATAGAACGAGCGCCGGTGAGGCAAGGTTCCAGCGCCTCGCGGGCATGTGTCGACAGCACCGAATCCGCCGGCGCAGAATGACGACATGTCCGTGGGCGTGAACCGGAACGGGCCGTCGCGCTACCCCTGCGCGGCGAGCAGATCGGCGTTGCCGCCCGCCGCCGTGGTATCGACGCAGAGGTGCCGCTCGTGGGCGACATGGGCGAGGTCGGGCATGCCGGTGATCAGGGGCACGAGCGGCCCGTCGCGCTGGGCAAGCGTCTGGGCGATCCGGTGCCCCTTTGCCCGGTCGCCCCACCACAGGACGCCCGAAAACCCCTGCGCCGCGGCAAGCACGTCGAGCGCGCAACCGCCCGGCAGCGCAATGGCAACGCCGCCCATCGCCTCGACCGCCGCCACCTGCGCCTGCGCCGCCGTCTCGCCCGGCCCGAAACACAGGATCGGCGGGCGGGTCACCAGCGTCAGGCGATTGAGTTCACCGGTCGGCCCCGGCATGTCCTGCTGCGACAGGATGCGCGACCGCGTCGCCGCCAGCGCCCGGTCAAGCGCGCTGCGCCCGGTCTTCACCCCGCGCGCGCCCTCGATCTCGGGGGCGGCAACCCGGCGAAACCGCGCCAGATACTGCGGCCCGCCTGCCTTTGGCCCGGTTCCCGACAGCCCCTCGCCGCCAAAAGGCTGGCTGCCCACGATGGCGCCGATCTGGTTGCGGTTGACATAGGCGTTGCCCACATGGATCGCGCCCGTCACATCCTCGACCCGCCCGTCGATCCGCGTGTGCAGCCCGAAGGTCAGGCCAAAGCCCCGCGCATTGATCGCCTCGACCACTCGGTCAATCTCGCCCGCCTTGAAGGTCGCGACATGAAGTATGGGGCCGAACACCTCGCGCTCCAGAGCCTCGATCCCCGGCACGCGCAGCATCGCAGGTGCGATGAAATGCCCGGTATCCGGCGTGTTCACCTGATGGATCATCGCATCTTCATGCGCCGCGACGTAGTCCGCGATCCCGTCCCAGGCTTCGGCGTCGATAACCGGGCCGACATCCGAGGACAGCGCCCAAGGATCACCCAGCACGAGCGTGTCCATGGCGCCCTTGAGCATCTCGATCATCGTGTCGGCCACGTCCTCCTGCACATAAAGGCACCGGAGCGCCGAACAGCGTTGCCCTGCGGACTGGAACGACGAGGCGACGATGTCGCGAACCGTTTGCTCGGGGAGCGCCGTCGAATCCACGATCATCGCGTTGAGCCCGCCGGTCTCGGCGATGAGCGGCGCGCCGGGGGCAAGGTGATCGGCCATGGCCCGCGCGATGATCCGCGCCGTTTCGGTCGAGCCGGTAAAGACGACTCCGTTCACGCGCGGGTCCGAAGTCAGCATGGCGCCGACACTCCCGCCACCGGGCAGAAGTTGCAGCGCGTCACGCGGCACGCCGGCTTCGTGCAGGAGCCGCACGGCCATGGCGGCGACGAGCGGCGTCTGCTCGGCGGGTTTCGCGATGACCGCGTTCCCCGTAACAAGCGCGGCGGCGATCTGGCCGGTGAAGATCGCGAGCGGGAAGTTCCACGGCGAAATCGCGGCGACGGTGCCAAGGGGGCCGCCCGCGGGTTCCGGCTGGCCCGCGTAATAACGCAGGAAATCCACCGCTTCACGCAATTCGCCCACGGCATCGGCCAGCGTCTTGCCCGCCTCGCGCGCCAGCACCGCGAAGACGGGACCGAAGTTCTCCTCGTAAAGATCGGCGGCGCGCAGCAGCACCGCCGACCGTTCCGCATGGTCGGCACCCCAAGGGTTTGCCGCAGCCAGCGCAGCCTCGGTGCAGGTCCGGTCGGCCTCGGTCACACGGGCAACGAGCTTATCCGTCGCCGGGTTCAAGACCTCGCGCGCCGTGCCCGTGGCCTCACCCGCGATCAGCGGGGCGGCATCCGGGATCGCGCACTCACGGCCAGCAAAGATCCGGGCGAGCGTGGCTTCGTCCGACAGATCGAACCCCGCCGCGTTCTCGCGATCCGGCCCGAAGATGCGCGCCGGATGGGTGACGGCGGCCCGCGCAGTCGCAACCGCGTCAAAGGGGTCCGCCGCGATCTCTTCCGGCGTCACGTCCTCGTCCACGATCTGATGGACGAAGCTCGAATTGGCCCCGTTCTCGAGAAGCCGGCGCACGAGGTAGGCGAGCAGATCACGGTGCGCCCCGACGGGCGCATAGATGCGGCAACGCCCGCCCTCGGCCACGACGATGTCATGGAGCCGCTCGCCCATGCCGTGCAGGCGCTGGAACTCGAAGGCCACGTCACCTGCCATTTGACGGATCGCCGCGACGGTATGCGCGTTGTGCGTGGCGAACTGGGGATAGAGCCGGTCCGCGTAACCGATCAGCTTTTTCGCGTTGGCTATATAGCTCACGTCGGTCGCCTGTTTCGTGGTGAAGAGAGGAAAGTCCGGGTGGCCTGCGACCTGTGACCGCTTCATCTCGGTATCCCAGTAGGCGCCCTTGACCAGCCGCACCATGAAGCGCCGGTCGAGCCGTTCGGCGGTGGCGTGGAGCCAGTCGATCACCGCGCCCGCGCGTTTGCCATAGGCCTGCACGACGACGCCGAAGCCCTCCCACCCCGCAAGGGCCGGGTCCTCGAGCACGGCTTCGATCACCTTGAGCGACAGCGTGAGCCGGTCCTGTTCCTCGGCGTCGATGTTGAGGCCGATGTTCACCCCCGCCGCCTGCCGGGCGAGGCGGGCGAGCACGGGGACAAGTTCCTCCATGACGCGGGCCTCCTGCGCGACCTCGTAGCGAGGATGCAGCGCCGAGAGCTTGACCGAAATACCGGGGTTCGCCTCGACACTGCCCTTGGTCGCGCGTGCCCCGATCGCCTCGATCGCGCGGGCATAGGCCGCTTCGTAGCGGGCGGCATCGGCGTAGGTCATCGCCGCTTCGCCCAGCATGTCGTAGGAATAGGTGAACCCCTGCGCCTCGCGCTTCTCGGCGCGATCCAGCGCAGCTTCGATCGTCTCGCCCAGCACGAACTGGCGGCCCATCTCGCGCATCGCCTGCCCGACGGCGACACGGATGACCGGCTCGCCCAGTCGTTTCACGAGGCCACGCAGCGTCCCCGCGACGCCCCTCTGCCCCTCGTCGAGCACCCGGCCCGTCAACATCAGCGCCCAGGTCGAGGCATTGACCAGCGGCGAGGCGGCCTGCCCGATGTGCTTGCCCCAGTCAGACGGCGCGATCTTGTCCTCGATGAGGTCGTCGATGGTTTCGGCATCCGGCACGCGCAGCAACGCCTCAGCCAGACACATGAGCGCGACGCCTTCGTCGGTGGACAGGCCGTATTCCGACAGGAATTGCTCCATCAGACCGGGCCTCGCGCTCTCGCGGATGCGCCGGACGAGCGCGGCTGCGTCCCGCGATATCGCCTCGCGCGCGGGCTCCGGCAGGTTGGCCTCTTCGATCAGGGCGGCAACAAGAGCCGTTTCATCGGCGAACTTCTCGGATGTGAAAGGGTGCGTGAGGGGCTGCATCGGGAACTCCGGTCGTTTTGGCGAGTCTAGCAGAGCCAGAGCGGGCTTTCCGACCATGTTTCTTCCTGGTATGGTCATTTGACCCGACTTTCGAGGAAAATATGGACGAATCGGACAGGCTTGACCCCATCGACAGGAAAATCCTGTCGGCTCTTACAGAGAACGCGCGGCTGTCCATCGTGGACTTGTCCCGTCGCGTGGGACTGTCCAAGACCCCTGTCGCCGCGCGCGTGAAGGCGCTCGAGGAGCGCGGGGTCATCGTAGGCTACCGCGCCATTCTGGATCCTGAAAAACTCGGCCTGCCCCATGTGGCCTATGTCGAAGTGCGGCTACTCGACACCCGGCAGAAGGCGCTTCTCGAATTCAACGAGGCAGTGCGCCGTGTGCCGGAGATCGAAGAATGCTACATGATCGCGGGGGGCTTCGACTACCTGCTCAAGGTGCGCTCGAAGGACATCGCGGATTACCGGCGGGTGCTGGGCGAGGAAATCTCCTCCCTGCCCCATGTGTCCTCGTCGTCCACCTACATCGCGATGGAAGCGGTGGTCGAACAGAGCTTCGTGACGCTATAGGTCAGGTGATCGTCTGGATCAGGCGAAAGGCGGAACGGATCGAGCGTTCCGCCACGAGGCGCCCGTTGGGCAAGTCGTTGGAATGCGCCCGGTGAATGGCGTCCTCCTCGGCATGGCCGTGAGCACGCCATCGCGCGACGAGGCGGCGTTCGAGCTCGTCCTCGGGCACCTGCACGACGATCTTGAGGTCGAAGAGCGGATGGGCGCGGGTCCAGGGGGCCTCGTCCAGCAGCAGGTAATTGCCTTCGACAATGAAGACGTGGATGTCGGGAGACAGCGTTCCGCCCCTGGGCACCACGCGGTCGGCGGCGCGGTCGAAGGCGGGAAAATGCGCAGCCGTCCCATGGGCCAGCGTCGCGATGAAGTCCGCAAAGCCCTCGGCGTCAAAGGTCTCCGGCGCGCCCTTTTTCGGGTAGAGGCCGCGGGCATTGAGCCAGTCGTTGTCACGGTGAAACCCGTCCATCGGGATGGCCTGCGCCCCCGGCGTGGCGGCGGCCAGCCGCTCAGCAAGGGTCGATTTACCGGACCCCGGCGCCCCCGCGATGGCCACGAGATAACGCGCCCGGCCCCGCGCCGCGCGGGCCACGAGGTCGGCAAGCTGGGTCTCGGTGATCACGTCCATGGGGCGACGTTGCGCGGGAACGACGGGCTTTGCAAGGGGGGGGCGCGGCGGCCACGTGGTCCGGGGTGCGTGTCGGTCCGGATGCTGCCGTCGCTTGAGCGTTTGAAACAGAATGAACCCTATTCGGCGGCAAGGGCCAGATGGGGTGCCGCGTTCAGGAAGCGAAGCGCGCTGGAGCCGGACATATGCGCGATCCGGCCCTGGGTGATCGTGACCTCGATCCGGCAGCTTCGCGGGTCAAAGATCACGAGGTCGGCGCGTTTGCCGATGTCGAGGGTGCCGCGATCGTCAAGACCCATCATCCGCGCCGGGGCCCGGGAGATCAGCGACCATGCCGCGGCAAAGCTCATTTGTCCGCTGTCGGCCAGCGCAAGCGCGGCTGCCGCGAGGCTCGAGGGATGATCGCGCGAAGCGAGCGCGTCGCACAGCCCTTTGGACAGAAGCGCTTGCGACGACACCGCTCCGGCGCGGGTCGCGCCGCGCGCAAGGTCGGAGGCATCGAGCACGATGGGGTTGCCGTTGGCAAACGCGACCCGCGCGGCCCCGGCCCGCACCGGGCACAGCGCGATCCGCGCCCCTAGGATGCGGAACTGTTCCCGCGTCTCGCCGTCCGCGTCGTCGTAACTGCCATAGCGCACGCCCATGGCATCGAAGGCCTTGGCCAGCGCGAGCAACCTACGCGGCACTTCACCCGTGCGATCCTTGGCCCGTCGCAGGCGCAGGAGGTAGTCGTCCATCGCGATCCCCTGCGCCTCGGTCCAGGTGGCGAGCTTGTGCGTGGCTGCGGTCGCCGCGAGGATCGCATCGGGCACCGCGTTCGAGAAGATGACCGAGTCGATCCCGTGCCGCTCGACCAGGGCAATCAGCCGCTCCCTGCAATCGGCGAGGTGCGTTTCCGCGATGATCTGGAGCCTCAGGTCGGCGCGGCCGCTGTGGCTGTCGAGTGCCTTGGCCATCGCCTCGGCCTGATCGGGACCCAGACGCCCGCCCGCCCAGCTCCAGCCCTGCGCGACCCACAGGGTGGTCACACCGTGGGCGACAGCCTCGGCGTCCATCGTCGCGATCGCCTGGTCAAGGGGGACCTTGCCGCCGGGAACGGCAGCCAGATGCCGGGTGATCGCCGTGGAATGGGGATCGACGATTCCGGGCAGGACCATCAGCCCGGACAGGTCGATCTCGGCCAGCCCCGGATCGGAACTGTCCACAATCCGCCCGCCAGCGATGCCCAGGGCGCTGGCGCCAAGCGCGCCGCCGATCAGGGTCTGGGCCCCGACGAGACGGAGCGGAGGGAGAAAGGACATGGATAGGCCTGCCAGGGTCGTTTGCACCCTTGTTAACAGGCGAATGTATCGCTTCCGTGACGCTAGGTCTCAAAACCCAGCGGACGCAACAGGGGAGCGAGCCGGGTCCAGTCGGCGGGCAGCGAAAGGTTCGGGGCGTGGCCGCAACCCTCGAAGACCTCGATGTCTGGCTTGGGTCCCGTCGCGGCCATCTCGGCGGCGAGGTCATCGGTGAGCAGATCGCTGTCGGCCCCGCGCAGGACGAGCGTCGGTGCCGTCACCCGCGCCCACAGATCGCGCAGATCTACCGTTTCGCGGGTGGCGTCGAACACCTCGATCAGCCGTGGGTCGTAATGGATCGTGAGGCTCCCGTCGTCGCGCCGCCGCACGCTTGTTTCCGTCATGCGCGTCCAGAACGGGTCATCTGCGGGGCCGAAGGGGGCATAGACCTCGCGCAACCAGCGTTCGGCGCCCGCGACGGTGTCGAAAGTGGGAAGCTCGGACGAATAGGTGACGATCCGGTCGAGCGCCGGTGCGGGCACGTCAGGGCCGATGTCGTTCACCACGAGCGCCGCGATCCGTCCCGGCGTTTGGGCCGCCACCGTGATCCCGATCTGCCCCCCCATGGAAGTGCCGATCCACCGGGTGCCGCGCAAACCATAAAGGTCCATCATCGCCCGCGCGATATCGGCATAGTGGCTCAGGCGATAGTCGGCCTGCGGGTCATGCGACCAGGACGACAGTCCCCGTCCGATGGTGTCGGGGCAAAGCACGAAATGGGTCTTGGCGAGCCGTTCCGCCAGTTCGTCGAAGTCGCGCCCCGTGCGGGCGAGTCCGTGCCAGCAGATAACCGGCGGATGGGCGGGATCGCCCCATTCCATGACGTGGATTTCGTGACCCAGCAGCGGCAGGTAGCGGGAACGCGGGCTGTGGAGGCTCATTTCCGGCGGCCCTCCATGATCGTGCCGGCGATACCTGCGGGGAAGAAATAGACCAGCAGGATGAAGGCGAGTCCAAGCCAGAGGAGCCAGCGGTCGGGACTGAGAAGGTCCGGCAACAGGGGAATATTCGCGGTCGCCCCCGCCGCAACCTCCATCAGGTCGCGCAGATAATACTGAGCGAGCACCATGAGCGTCGCGCCGATCACCGCGCCCCACATCGTGCCCATGCCGCCGATCACCACCATGAGCAGAATGTCGATCATGATCGCGAAGGACAGCGTGGTTTCCGGCCCGGTGTATTTCAGCCAGGTGGCATAGACCCCGCCCGCGAGCGCGGCGGTCACGGCGGCGATCAGGAACACGGACGTGCGATAGGCGACGACGCGGTAACCGATCCCCTCCGCCCGCGCTTCGTTTTCGCGGATGGCCTTGAGCACGGTTCCGAGCGGCGATCCTACGATCCGGAGCATGGTCCAGAAAAGCCCCGCCGAAATGGCAAAGACGAAGTAGTAAAGCAGCACCTTGCCGTTCATCCGGACGCCCGCGACTTGCAGGACCTTGCCCTCGGCGTCGGTGAGGATTTTCGTAGCCGGTTTGAACACGGACTGCACCGAATAGGTCATCCCGTCCTCACCGCCGGTGAAACTCGACAGTTGCGAGGCAAGCACGAGCGCGACCGAGGCGGCGGCGAGCGTGATCATGGCGAAGAAAATCGCCTTCACACGCAGGGACAGAAGGCCGATGAGCACCGCCATCACGGCGGCCACGACGACGCCCGCGCCGAGGCCAAGGAACCACGGCCCCCAGCCCGCGCCCAGATGCTTCATGGAGATCGCGACGCCATAGGCGCCGAAGCCGAAGAACATCACGTGGGCGAAGCTCACGATGCCGGTGTAGCCGATGAGCAGGTCGTAGGAGGCGACCAGAACGATGAAGACGCAGATGCGCGCCGCGACCTCGATCTGGCGCACGTCCTGGAACAGGAACGGCGCGAAGAGGAGCAGGCCCCAGACGGTGAGCGCGATGATCTTGACGATGAGAGCACGGTTCATGGGGTCACCTCACTTCACGGCAGGCGCGAGGCCCGAGGGCCGCCAGAGCAGAATGGCCATCATCAGGAGCATGTTTGAGGCAAGCGCCAGTTTCGGGGCGAGAAAGCCCACGTAGTTCTGCATGAGCGCCACGATGAGCGCGCCAAGCAGCGTGCCCTGGATCGACCCGAGGCCCCCGATGATGACGACGATGAAGACAATGACCATCATCTGTGCGCCAAGCGCAGGCGTGATGATCGTTTCATACCCCGCCCACATGGCCCCGCCGAGAGACGCGAGCGCGGAACCCAGCATGAAGACCACGATAAAGATGCGGTCGATGCGAAAGCCCAGCGCCTCGACCATCTCGCGGTTTTCGACGCCTGCGCGGATGAGCAGCCCCATGCGGGTGCGGTTGAGCAGGATGTAAAGCGCGGCATAGACGACCGCGCCCAGAACGAAGGCGAAGAGGCGGTAGATCTCGAGCGAAGACTGCCCGATGATCAGCGTGCCTTCGAGGAAATGCGGACGCGGCACGTTGATCGGTGAGCCACCCCAGACCGCAAGGATCAGTTGCTCGGCCACGATGAGCGCACCCATGGTGATCAGGATCTGGCGCAAGTGGTCGCGGTAGACGGGTTTCACGATCACGCGTTCAAAGAACCAGCCGGCGGCGGCCCCGAATGTGATCGCCGCGGCGAGCGCGAGGGTGAAGGCGAGGATATTGAGCGCGATGTTGCCCGAGGTGAGCCAGCCGCCGAAATAGGCGAGGACGCTCGCGGCAATAAAGGCCCCGAAGCTGACGAAGGCGGAATGGCCGAAGTTGAGCACGTCCATGAGGCCAAAGACGAGCGAAAGGCCTGAGGCCATCAGGAAGATCATCATCCCCATAGACAGCCCCGCGATGGTCAGCGTGAGCCATGACGACGGCGCGCCGATCAGGACAAAGGCGACGGCGGCAATGATGAGGGGGAGCAGAAAGACGCCCCCGAAACGGTCTAGCTTGCCCATGGCGCGGCCTCGCTGAATTCAGTTCTTTCGATACGGTGCCACTCGGACCAACCGCGCGGAATCAAGGCCGCAGGCCGCCGCGCGATCGCCTGCCCGTCCTGTCGCACCTCCGGTGCGCCAACAAAGGCTGGCAAGCCCATGGCGAGACGGGCTGGCGCTTTTTCGACACCAGCGGGCACGTCAGAGGTCGCCCGGATTTGGCTACATGAAGTGCGCCGCTCGTTCATCGGAAGCGTCACCCCACGGGAAGGCGTTCGCGCTACCGTTGTTCTAAAAGCCAACCGCATCACGCCCCCTCCGCCGACAAGCTCAGAAGTCGGTCCTGCAACGCCTGATCGGCCACGAAATCGGCCATCGATCCGCGATGCACCACCTGCCCGTCCTCGATCACCGCCATCTCGCGGCCCAGCGACTTGGCAAAGGCGAAATTCTGTTCGACCAGCAGGATCGTGGTATTGGCCGAAATCTCCCGGAACGCCTCGCCCATCGCGGCAATGATCGACGGGGCAAGCCCCTTGGTCGGCTCGTCGATGAGGATCAGGTCGCGCGGCTCGATGATGGCGCGGGCGACGGCGAGCATCTGTTTCTGCCCGCCCGACAGGCTCCACGCCTGCTTGTCCCAGAATTGTTCGAGCGCCGGGAACAGCTCGTAGATCCGCGTGAGCCGCGCGTCGTCGAATTTGCCCCTGGCGGTGGCCAGCACCATGTTCTCGGCCACGGTCAGCCCGCCGAAAATGCCCATGTTCTCGGGGACAAAGGCGATGCCCTTGCGCGCGATCCCGCTCGCATGGAGCCCCGCGATGTTCTCGCCGCGAAACATCACCTGCCCCGACTGCGGCTTCCACAGCCCCATGATCGAGCGCAGCGTCGTCGTCTTGCCCGCGCCGTTGCGGCCCAGAAGGACGAAAACCCCGCCCTCGGGCACGTCGAAGGTCACCCCGTGCAGCACGGAATACTGGCCGATGGACACATCGACGCCCCGCAAAGACAACAGGCTCATGCCATCTCTCCCGCATTGCCAAGGTAGACGTCCTTGACGATCTGGCTCGACATGACCTCGCCCGGATCGCCGTCCGCGATCAGCTCGCCGTTATGGAGCACGATGATCCGGTCGGCCAGACGGCGCACCACATCCATCTTGTGTTCCACGAGCAGCACGGTCTTGGTCGTATCCTGCTTGATCTCGGCAATCAGGTTCAGCACGTCCGGCGCATGGTCGAGGCTCATCCCCGCCGTGGGTTCGTCGAACATGTAGATATCCGGCTCCATCGCCATGAGGAGTGCCACCTCGAGCTTGCGCTGGTCGCCGTGGGGCAGAAGCGCCGCCTGCATGTCGGCCTTTGCCTCCAGATGCGTCGCGCGCAGGTAATGCTGCGCCATGTCGGTCAGTTCGGTCAGCGCCTCGACCCGCTTGAAAAACCGCCGCCCGTCGCCCGACTGCGCCTGCACGGCAAGGCGGATATTCTCGATCACCGACAACCGCGGAAACAGGTTCGTCAGCTGGAACGCCCGCCCCACACCCTTCTTCGCGCGCGCCGAGGGCGACAGCGATGTGATGTCCTCGCCCCCCTTCAACACCTGACCGTCAGAGGGCGAAAGCTGCCCCGAGATCATGTTGAAGTAGGTCGTCTTGCCCGCCCCGTTCGGCCCGACGATGACGGTCAGTTCACCGGGGCGGAAATCGCAGGTCACGGCGTTCACGGCGGTATGGCCACCGAACCGGATCGTGAGATCACGGGTGGAAAGGCTGGGTTCTTGCATGGAGATGTCTTTGCTTGTTGGCACCTCGGGCGGCCGGATGGTCCGCCGCCCGAGACCGGTTCCGATCAGTTTTCGCGGCCGATCGGAATGTTCATCATGTCGGGCGTGATAATCTCGACCTTCTCGGGGATCGCCCATTCCACCGCATCGTCCACCTTGATCTTGAAGTGGAGCATGGACTGGAGCGCCTGATGATCCTCGGGGCGGAAGGTCATCTCGCCCTTGGGCGTGTCCCAGGACATGCCTTCCATCGTGGCGATCAGGTCCTCGGTTTCGAGCGAAGGCGAGGTTTCCAGCGCCTTCACCACGGCCAGTGCCGCCGCCATGCCACCGGCGGTGAAGAAGTCCGGCGGACCGTCGAAACGGGCCATGTGTTCTTCCACGAGCCAGTTGTTGATCTCGTTGTCGAAGCCTTCGTAATAGTAATAGACGGCGCCTTCCATGCCCGGATAGGCCTTGTAGCCGACCATGGCGGGCAGGATGTTGCCGCCAAAGGAAAGCTCGATGTCAAAGCGCGAGGGGTCCATCGCCTGCAGCTTGCCGGGCGCATCGCCCGAGCCTGCGACGTAGATGAGGATGACCTTGCGGCCCTCCTTGTCCTTCAGCGCATTGAAAAGACGCTCGCCCACGGCGGTGTAGTCGGCGGTGCCTTGCGCCACGTATTCCTCGCTCACCACGGTCGCCCCGGTGCCTTCGAGGGCCGATTTGAACGCGGCGATGCCGTCGCGGCCAAAGGCATAGTCCTCGGCCAGCGTGGCGACATAGAGGTTCTCGTCGGGACGCAACGCCAGCGCCTGCGCTTGCATGTCCATCGACGAGTTGCGCGAGGTCTTGAAAACGTAGCGGTTCGATTCCGGGCCGGTCAGGCTGTCGGCGACGGCGGGTTCCACGATCAGGATGCGCTCGTATTCCTCGGCGATGGGCAGCATCCCCGTGGTCACGCCGGACGAAGTCGCACCGACGGCCAGCAGCACCTCGTCATCGGCATAAGCCTCGGCGAGCACGGCGCGGGCGACGTCGGGCTTGAACTGGGTGTCCTTGTAGATGATCTCGATCGGGCGACCGTTCACCGACATGGTGCCGTCGGTCGCATACTCGAGGCCCATCTCGAACCCGGTGTGGGTCTGTTTGGAAAAGGCTTCGAGCGGGCTGCCCGACATGCCATGGATGAGCGCGATCTTGATTGGCTCGCCGTCCTGCGAAACCGCCGGCGCGGCCATCGTCGCAACAAGACCCAGCGCGGCGAGCGCGCGTGTCATGAGTTTCATGCTATCCTCCCTTTGCCCACCTCCGATTGACCCGGTGCGGGCGTGTTGTATCCTGCGCCAAGGCTCGCCAAACCGAAGGAAATGAACAAGTTGGGGAAAATACGTATAGACGCGGCTTATGCGAATAAGGACTTCGCCAGCCTTGCCTACGAATATTCCCCGGTCGGACTGGTGATCACCGAGGCCCGGGTGATCCGGGGCTGCAATCCCGAGTTCGAACGTATGTTCGGCTATTTGCCCGGCGAATTGTCCGACCAGTTGTTCGAGGTGCTCTACCCCTCCAAGGACGAGTTCGTGAAGATCCGCGACCGGGGGGTCGAGGACCTGCGCACCACGAACATCTACTGGGACGAGCGCGTGATGATGCGCAAGAACGCCTCGCTCTTCTGGTGTCGGACGCGGGGTCATTCGCTGACGCCCGAAGGCGACCCGCTGGGCCGCGCCGTCTGGAGTTTCGCGGACCTGTCCGGTCACCGCCCTTACCAGCCGCTCACCCCGCGCGAACGCGATGTGGTGAACCTTCTGGCCGAGGGGCTGACCTCGAAGGAAATCGCGCGGGAGCTCGAGATCAGTCCGCGCACGGTCGAGGTGCACCGCGCCAAGCTGCAAAAGAAGTTCGCGGTCACCAACACGAACGCGCTTCTTCAGGCCATGTCGGGGGTTCCGCCCGAGCGCATCGTGGCGCGCTGACCCTCGCCAGGCGCAAGCCTGTCATGCGTTTTTCGCAGAGGTGGGCCGCCTTTGTTCCGGCTTTGCCAAGAATTGCGGCAGAAGCCCGCCGATGAGCGGTGAAAACCTCGGCAAAGGACTGCGTCCCCAAAGAATCCCATCTTGATTTCCGCACTGCGGCATAGGAATTTCTTACGCTAATCCAGCAAGTTGGGAGTTCCATTTGGCCAAGGCGATTCGCGGTATCCACACAGGCACCACCCGCCGCGAGGTGCTGACCGGCCTGATGACCACAGCCGCTGCCTGGCCGCTCGGCTGGGCGGGGATGGCCCGCGCTCAGGACGGGGTGCAGGACGACACGGTACCCACCGAGATTGCCCCCGCCGAACCGACCGAAACGCCCCTCGAAGTCGAAAGCCCGACGACGCCGTTTTCCTTCGACTGGCTGACCGAACGGATGCGCACGGCGGCCTCCGGTGACCCGGAACCGCGGGAACAGATCGACGGATTTCTGACCAAACTCGACTATGACGATTACCAGCGCGTCCGGTTCAACCGCGATCGCAACCGCTGGGCCGATGTCGAGAACGCGCCCTTCCACCTCAACGCCTTTCATCTGGGCTGGCTCTTCAACGAGCCGGTGCATCTGTATCAGATAGAGAACGGCGAAGCGGTCCCAATGCCCTTCTCGACCGCGGATTTCGACTATTCAGACGTTAAGACCGAGGTCCCGGCGAATTTCGAGATGGCGGGGGTTGCAGGTTTCCGTGTCATGACGCCGCTCAACCGCGCCGATCTTTACGACGAGCTGGGCGCGTTCCTTGGCGCGAGCTATTTCCGCATCCTCGGGCGCGATACGCTCTATGGCCTGTCGGCGCGGGGCCTCGCGGTCAACACCGGCATGTCGAACGGGGAGGAGTTTCCCCGCTTCACCGAGTTCTGGATCGAAAAGCCGGTCGAGGGTGCCGAGGACCTCGTGATCTATGCCGCCCTCAGGTCCGAAAGCGTGACCGGCGCCTATCGTTTCGTGCTGCACCCCGGCGACACCACGGTCGTGGACGTGACCGCGCGGCTCTTCATGCGGCGGGACGTGCAGCAGCTGGGCGTGGCGCCCCTGACCTCGATGTTCCTCTTCGGCGGAGCCGATCCGGGCGCCTTCGGCGACTTCCGCCCGGCGGTTCATGACAGCGACCATCTGGTGCTCAACACCCGTGGCGGCGATACCTTCGTGCGCCCTCTGGTGAACCCGGCGCGGCTGGGCAACTCCTATCTCTCGGCTCAGGACCCGCAGTCCTTCGGCCTGATCCAGCGGGAACGCGACTTCGACCAGTATCTCGACGCGCAGGCGCATTACGAACGGCGCCCGTCGCTGATCGTGGAACCCGTCGGCGACTGGGGCGCGGGGTCGGTTCGCCTGCTTGAAATTCCCTCCGATCTCGAAGGAAACGATAACATCGTCGCCTATTGGGTGCCCGGGTCGCCCGCCCGTGCAGGCGATGCGCTCGAGTTCACCTATCGTCTGCACTGGGGCCTGGCACCGGCAGGCGACCGAAGTGTCGAACGTGCCCGAATCCTGCGCACGCGAGTCGGAAAAGGAGGCGTTGCGGGGGTTAACGAGACCTCAGACGCCATCAAGTTCGTAATTGATTTCGAAGGCGGCACGCTCGGGGAACTTCCTGCGGACGCAGACATTGAGCCGAAAGTGACGGTCCTGCGCGGGGAACTGACCCAGGCGATCCTGTCGCCTGTGTCGGGCACCGACCTGTGGCGGCTGGTGATCGAGGCAGTTCCGGGCAGCCAGGGGTCGATGGAACTTCAGGCCGCCCTGTCCGGTTATGGGCGGACTTTGAGTGAAACGTGGCTTTACCAATGGGTGAGCGAATGAACGACATGACGAAAGTGAACGCGACGGCTGCGACGCTGTCTGACGATCCCTCGGCCTGGGCCCCGCCCGAAGCGCCGGTCGACATGCCGCGTCAGGTGCTCGAAACGACCGGCCTGCGGTTCGACCTCGCCGCGCTCCTGCGCGTTCTCATGCCCCGCCAGAGAACCTAGAGCCCATCGTGACAAACCGATCCCACATAGGCCCGGACCCGCGCACGGTCCGGGTGCGTGCCGTGGCGCTGGGTTTCACCGCCTTCGCCGCCATTGGGGCCGCCGTGCTGGTGGCCGATGCAGCCCAGCAGGACGGCTGGCAGATGTGGGACGCCATAAGAGTCGGGCTGATCCTCGTCACGACCGGTTGGCTCGCCTGGGGGGCCGCGCTCGCGCTCACCGGGCTGTGGCCACACAGCGCGCGTCCGGCGGCGGTGCTTCCGCATGACTACGGCGCGACCGCTGTGCTCGTGCCGATCTGCAACGAGGACCCCGTGGCGACCTTTGCCCGGATCGCCGCCATGGACGGCAGCATCCGCGCCGAGGGGCTGGACCTCGACATCGTGATCCTGTCTGACACCCGGTCGGCGGAAGGACAGGCGGCCGAACAGGCCGCGTTCCGGATGCTGATCTCGGAAACGCAGGGCGCGGGGCGGATCTACTACCGCAACCGCACCGACAACCGGGGGCGCAAGGCAGGCAACGTCGAGGATTTCATCCGCACATCCGGCGGGGCCTATGACTATGCCGTGACGCTGGATGCCGACAGCCTCATGTCCGGGGCGTCGCTGCGAGAGATGATCGCGCGGATGGAGGCGGATCCCAAGCTGGGCCTTTTGCAGACCCTGCCGCGCATCGTGGGCGCCGGGAGCCTCTTTGGCCGCGCCATGCAGTTCGCCAGCGCCTTTCACGGCCCCGTCTTCACGCGCGGGCTGGAGCGGATGCAGGGATCGACCGGCCCCTACTGGGGCCACAACGCGATCATCCGCGTCGGGGCCTTTGCCCAGTCCTGCGGCCTGCCGGAATTGTCCGGGCGTCCGCCCTTCGGCGGCCATATCCTGTCGCACGACTATGTCGAGGCGGCGCTTCTGGCCCGTGGTGGCTGGCGCGTCGTGGCCGACAGCGGCATCGACGGGAGCTTCGAAGAAGGCCCGGAAAACGTGCTGGCCTATGCCAAACGTGACCGGCGCTGGTGTCAGGGCAACCTGCAACATTCCCGTTTGATCCTCGCGCCCGGCCTTGCCGGTTGGAGCCGCTATGTCTTTGTGCAAGGGATCTTCGCCTACGTGGTGTCGGTGCTCTGGGCCGCCTTCCTGATCGTGACGGTCGCGGGCACTGCCTTTGCCCCCGAACCGAATTATTTCCCGGACCAATACCAGCTGTTCCCGGTGTTCCCCTCGGACCGCTCGCGCGAGATTACGGCGCTTGCCCTTGGCATCATCGGGATGCTGATCATGCCGAAAGTGGCAATCTGGATCACCTCGTCCCTTTCGGGCCGGGCACACCGTTTCGGGGGCGCGGGACGTGCGGCGGGATCAGTGGTCTGTGACATCCTCCTGACGTCGATGCTCGCGCCAGTGATGCTCGCCTTCCAGACGCGCGCCGTGCTTCAGGTCGTCAGCGGACAGGACGGCGGCTGGCCTGCCCATGCCCGTGGCGAAGGCGCGCTGACCCTTGGCCAAGCGGCGCGCGCTTCGGGGTGGATCGCGCTCTTGGGTCTGGGCGCGCTGGTGATTACCGCGCAATTGTCGCCGGGTCTCATGCCGTGGCTCCTGCCCGTCACGCTACCGATGATGGCCGCGCCGATCCTGATCTCCTGGTCCTCGCAACCCGTGCGCGGCAGGCTCTTTGCCGTGCCCGAAGAGGCCGACGTCCCCGAGGTCGTCGCCCGCTACCGCGCCGTTCACGACAAATGGACCGCTGCCATCGCGCCCGCTGCCCCTGCCGCGGTGGAGGGTCAGCATGTCCCTGCCTGATCCGAACAAGGTCGATACGAAACGCGCGCGCGATCCGCGCATCGACGCCTTTCGCGGGCTGCTCCTCGCCATGATCTTTATCGACCATGTGCCCGGAAACCCCTACGAGTCCTGGCTCACGATCCGCAACTGGGGCTTCTCGGATGCGGCGGAGAGTTTCTTCATCATGTCAGGCATCGCCGCCGGGATCGCCTATTCCGGGCGGCTCACAAACGGGATCACGTCGCTCTGGCAGGGCATCGCGCCGGTCTGGAAGCGGGCCTGGGTACTTTACCTCAGTCATATCTTCCTGACCGTGGCGGGCATCGCGATCTTTGCCCTCGGAGCAAAGCTCTTCACCGAGCCGTCACTTCTCATGAAGAACAACCTGCGCCAGATGTTCATCAACACCGACGACACCATCATCGGGATCGTGACGCTTGGCCACCAGATCGGCTATGTGAATATCCTGCCGGCCTATTCCGTCCTGCTGATCGGTGCGCCCATCGCGATCCTCGCGGGTCGGCGCTGGCCATGGCAGACGCTTGCCGTGTCGGTTGCGCTCTGGTTCGCGGCGGGTATGTTCCGGCTCAACTTCCCGGCCTATCCGAACCCCGGCGGCTGGTTCTTCAACCCATTCTCGTGGCAGCTTCTGTTCGTGGTGGGTCTGCTGTCCGGCATGGCCGCGCGGCGGGGCGAGAGCTTTGTCCCTAACTCACGGGTGCTATTCTGGATTGCGGCCTTTTGGCTCGTCTTCGTGCTCGCCTGGCGCTACGTGCCGCAACTAGGCCCCTTCATGAACCAGCGGATGGCGGACCTGGCCAAACTGGGCCTGCCCTTCCACATCACGAGCCACGACAAGACCTTCGTGCCGCTCCTGCGCATGAGCCACGCGCTCGCGCTCGCCTACGTGGTGTCCTCCATCCCGCTCGTGCGCCGCGCCTGCGCCCATTGGGCGGCGGAGCCCTTGCGGGTGATGGGGCGGCAGGGGCTGCTCATCTTCTCTGCCGGCGCGCTGCTGTCGCTCGCCGGTCAGGTGCTGCTCGCGGCCTATCCGGACATGCCGCTGGTGCCGTGGGTTTACATTCCGACAGGCATTCTCGTGCTCATCGGGATCGCGTGGCTTGGCGACTGGAAGCGGCGGATCGGCCAGCCGGAAGCCCGGTCTCTGGTCGCCACCGGCCCACGCCCCCTGCCCGCCGAGTGACGGCCAAGCGACTCGCACCCGCGGCAAGCACATGCTAACCCCCCAAGCGACACAGACGGTTCGCAAAGGAGGCCCCATGACCAACTATCCGAACTTTGGCCATATCGACGGCCCCATCGTGATGATCGGTTTCGGGTCAATCGGGCGCGGGACGCTTCCCCTGATCGAGCGGCATTTCGATTATGACGCCAAGCAATTCGTGGTCATCGAGCCGTCCCATGACGCGCATACCTTTCTCACCCAACGCGGCATCCGCCACGTTGAGCAGAAGATCACGCGCGAGAATTATCGCGAGGTGCTGTCGGACTTGTTCCCGGACGGCAAGGGGTTCTGCGTGAACCTGTCCGTCGATACCTCGTCGCTCGACATCATGAAGCTCTGTCGCGAGTTGGGCGTGCTCTACATCGACACGGTGGTGGAGCCATGGGAGGGGTTCTATTTCGACACCCCCGACAATGCCGACCGAACGAACTATGCCCTGCGCCAGACCGTTCGAGACGAAAAGGCGCGCAATCCCGGTGGGCCGACGGCGGTGAGCTGCTGCGGGGCGAACCCCGGCATGGTGTCCTGGTTCGTGAAAGAGGCGCTGATGACGCTGGTTGCCGACACCGGCCGCGACGATCCCATGCCCACCGACCGCGAGGGCTGGGCGAAGCTCATGCAGTCGCTGGGCGTCAAGGGCGTCCACATCGCCGAACGCGACACGCAGAAGTCGGCCCATCCGAAACCGCTGGGCACATTCGTCAACACATGGTCGGTCGAGGGCTTCATCTCCGAAGGGTTCCAGCCTGCGGAACTTGGCTGGGGCACGCACGAGAATTGGCTGCCCGAAACCGCGCACAGCTACGACACGGGGTGTCAGGCGGGCATCTGGTTCGAACGCCCCGGCGCGATCACGCGGGTGCATACGTGGTGCCCGACCCCCGGCCCGCAATACGGGTTCCTCGTGACGCACAACGAGGCGATCTCGATCTCGGACTACTACACCGTGGGCGCGCCCGACGCGCCCGAGTATCGCCCGACCTGCCACTATGCCTATCGTCCGTCGGACGACGCCGTCCTGTCGCTCGAGGAATGTTTCGGCTCAGGCGTGACCCAGACCAAACACCATATCCTCGACGAAAACGAAATCATCGGGGGCCGCGATGAATTGGGCGTGCTGCTTTACGGGCACGAGAAGAACGCGCTCTGGTATGGCTCGCGCCTGTCCATCGAAGAGGCGCGGGAACTGGCACCGTTCCAGAACGCCACCGGCTTGCAGGTGTCCTCTGCCGTCCTCGCGGGCATGGTCTGGGCGCTCGAAAACCCCAAGGCAGGGATCGTCGAGACCGACGAGATGGACCACGTGCGGTGCCTCGAGGTTCAGCGCCCCTACCTCGGCCCGGTCGAGGCGCATTACACCGACTGGACACCGCTCTCGAACCGCTGGACGCAGTTCGACGAGGACATCGACGAGAGCGACCCTTGGCTTTTCCGCAACGTGCTGGCGAGTTGACCGGAGCCCGTTGACCAAAGACAGGCACGGCGCCGTCCCACCGGGGCGCCGGTTGGGTCTGGAATGGCCAAGACAAGACCTGGATGGGGCGCGAAGGCCGTCCGGTCAGGGGCGAGGTCGGCGTCAAGGGACCGCGGATTTGCGGTTGCCCAGGCTTCAAGGGGCCCTACGCTCCCGGGATCCTGGGCCAAAAGATCGGATGCAGAAAGATTCCGGGATTCTAGAATCTTAGAATCCTAGCTTTTCGAATATGACAAAATAATCAGGCACCTAAGAATAACGACACGGACCGGAAGATTAACAGCAACCCACGGGACGGCATCCTCAGGCGGCACTTTTCACAATCTTCGACGGATCGCGCCGGCCACGCCGTTTCACCTTCAGACACCGAAGGATAGATCCATGCAACATCTCGACCGCCGCCAACTCCTCCTGTGCCTCGCTGCCTCGCCCGTCGTGGCCGCCGGAACTGGTGCCTACCCTCGCGCCGCGCGGGCACAGGCCACGACCGCCGGGCTGATCACCCCCAATGTCTGCATGGTCATGCCGGAGACGACCGAGGGACCTTACTATTTCGACCCCGACCTTTTGTGCGCCGACATTACCGAGGACCGGGCCGGGAGCACGCTCAACCTCGCGATCCAGGTCGTCGATGCGGCCTGCGAGCCGCTCGCGAACGCGCGGGTGGACCTGTGGCACTGCGACGCCGAAGGGAATTACTCGGGCTACCGCCAGAACGCCGGCGGCGATACGAGGGGCGAGACCTTTCTGCGCGGCACGCAACTGACCGACACGACCGGCGTTGTGCGTTTCGACACGATTTATCCGGGCTGGTATCCCGGGCGCACGACTCACATCCATTACAAGGTTTTTCTCGACGAGGCGACGATCCTCACGAGCCAAATCTTCTTTCCCGATGCCCTGTCGGAATACCTCTACCGGAATGTCGCACCCTACAACACGCGGCGCGCGAGCCGAGACACCCTCAACACCCGTGATTCCATCGCGGCGGCCGTGGGCGACGGGGGCTATGCCGCGATCCGCGAACAGACCGGCCGACATACCGCCGAACTGGTCGTCGGGGTCGATCCCGGCGCGGCCTAGAGGCGTTTAGGTATCGGTGTGCGAAAGGGTGGTGCCACCTGAAGATAGCCAAAGGCCGGGAGTGACCCCGGCCTTTCCTTTTCTCGCTCAGGCGCAGACGCCGTTGGTCAGATCGCCTCGACCATCGCCTCGCCGCCGGACATGTCGCAGACGCCGGGGTTTTCCTCGGCCTGGAAGACCTTCACCACGCCGTCCTCGGCCATGAGCGCATAACGTTTCGAGCGCGCGATCAGACCGGCGGGCGGCGCGTCGAAGCGCAGGCCCAGGGCCTCGGTCAGCGAACAATCAGCGTCACCCAGCATCTCGATGCCCGCGGCGGAGGCACCGGTCGATTCGCCCCATGCGCCCATCACGAAGGGGTCGTTCACCGACACGCAGACCACGTGATCCACGCCCTTGTCCTTCAGCGCATCCATGTTGCGCACGAAGCTCGGCACATGGGCGGTGGTGCAGGTGCCGGTGTAGGCCCCGGGCAGGCCAAAGATCACGACCTTCTTGCCCGCCGTCAGCGAGGACAGCGCCACCGGCTCCGGCCCTTTTTCACCCATCCTGAGCAACGTGGCCTCGGGAAGCGTTTCACCTACTTGAACCATCGCGATTTCCTTTTCTGTTCGCATTGCCATTGGCATGGCGCCGACTATAGGGTCCGTCCGACGGAAAAGGGAGATGAATAACATGGCTGGGATCGTGGTCGTCGGGGCAGGTCAGGCGGGGTCCGCACTGGTCGCGAAATTGCGGCATGGTGGCTATGAGGGCGAGGTTACGCTCATCGGCGAGGAACCGGTTCCACCCTACCAGCGCCCGCCCCTGTCCAAGGCTTACCTGCTGGGGGACATGACGCTCGACCGCCTCTACCTGCGGCCCGAGGCGTTCTACACCGAAAAGAACATCGCGCTCCGGCTGAACACGCGAGTCGAGGCGATCGACCCTGCCGCCAAGACCTTGACGCTCGCGGACGGCGAAGTGCTGTCCTACGACAAGCTCGCCCTCACCACCGGGTCCACGCCCAACCGACTGCCCGCGAGCATCGGCGGGGATCTGGGCGGCGTCTATACCGTGCGCACGCTGGCCGATGTGGACGGCATGGCGCATGAATTCGCCGAGGGCCGTCATGTGCTGGTCATCGGCGGCGGTTACATCGGGCTCGAGGCGGCGGCGGTCGCCGCCAAGAAGGGCATGAAGGTCACGCTCGTCGAAATGGGCCAACGCATCCTCGGGCGGGTCGCCGCGCCCGAGACCTCGGATTACTTCCGCCAACTTCACCGCGACCACGGCGCGACGATCTTGGAAGAGGTTGGACTTACGAAACTCACCGGCGACGGTCACGTGAGCGGGGCCGAACTGTCGGACGGATCGACGCTCGACGTGGATTTCGTCATCGTCGGCGTCGGCATCAAACCGGATACCCGTCTGGCCGAGGCGGCCGGCCTGATCATCGACAACGGCATTGCGACGGACGAACAGGGCCGCACCTCGGACCCCTCGATCTTTGCCGCCGGTGACTGCGCGTCCTTCCCCTACAAGGGCGGTCGCATCCGGCTGGAAAGCGTGGGCAACGCCATCGACCAGGCGGAACTTGTGGCCGAAAACATGATGGAGGCAGGCAAGCCCTATCTCGCCAAGCCCTGGTTCTGGTCCGATCAATACGACACCAAGCTCCAGATCGCGGGGCTCAACACCGGCTACGACAGCGTCGTGACGCGCGAGGCCGAGGGTGGCGTGAGCTTCTGGTATTACGCAGGCGATACCCTCGTGGCGGTGGATGCGATGAACGACCCGCGCGCCTATATGGTCGGCAAGCGGCTGATCGAAGCGGGCAAATCGCCGGACGCAGCCGCCGTGGGTGACCCCGCGACCGAGTTGAAGTCGCTCCTCGCGTGAGGATCATCGCGGGCAGGTTCCGAGGGCTGGCGCTCGCAGCCGTGGGTAAGGGCGACGTGGGTGCGCATCTACGCCCCACCACCGACCGGATCCGCGAGAGCCTGTTTTCGATGCTGTCGGGCGGTCGTTTCGGCGATCCGATCAGCAACGCACAGGTGCTCGACCTTTTCGCGGGCACCGGCGCGCTGGGACTCGAGGCGCTGTCGCGCGGCGCTGACTATGTCACCTTCGTCGAGGACGGGCGCGTCGGCGGCAAGCTCATCCGAGACAACATCGCGAAATGCGGGGCCGAGGCCGAGACGCGGATTGTCGCGCGGGACGCAACGCGCCTGCCGCCCTGCGACGGCGCGCCCGCGACGCTCGTGTTCCTCGATCCTCCCTATGGCAAGGGGCTGGGGGAACGGGCGCTCGCCTCTGCGCTGGCGGGCGGCTGGATCGCCACGGGCGCCACGCTCGTGTGGGAAGAGAACCGCCCCGTGACCCTGCCCGAAGGCGTCGCCCTGCTCGATGCGCGGCGCTACGGCGACACGACGATCACCCTCTGCGAGGTCGCCGCGACCGCAGGCTTGGCCGGGACGGGCACCAACGCGTAACCTGTCCCTGAACAGATTTGCGGAACGCCGATGCCCGAGACCTTTTCCATCACCACCGGTTTCTCGAAACTCCCCTTGGCCGAGATCGCGCGCGCGCGCGCGAAGACGGCAGTCGGTCCCACGGCCCGCCTGTCCGCCCTGGCGCAATTGGTTCTGTTCGGCGTGGCGAGCTTCGGCTTGGGCACCCTCGCCGTCATCCGCTTCGGCCCGCTCGACTACGACGCCCCGTTCTTCCGGTCGCTCATCCCCTTGGCGGGCCTTGTCCTGGGCTGCTCGCCGGGCGGTCACGGGCCCAGGCCAACGCGTTGACGGCGCATGCGGCCGCCCCCTTCTACGCCACGCCCCGGACGCTGCGCTTCGGACCGGAGGGGATCGACGGCCTCGATGCACGCCGATCCGTTGGGACTGGATCGACCCGATCGTGACCTATGACGGTGACGCGGCCCTCTTCTATTCGCCCGCTCACTACGTCCCGGTTCCCGATGCGAGCCTGCCCGAGGGGATGACACGCGACGCTCTTCTGTCTCAGATCGTCCTCTGGCGTCCGGCGGCGCTTGCGCCTGACGCCTGATCGCCTATGCCTGCGGCAGAACCGGGATAAGGATATCGTCATGCGCCCCAAGGCAGTCCTCTTCGACTGCGACGGCGTGCTCGTGGACAGCGAGCCGCCCGCCTTCGACCTCCTGTGCGAGGAACTGGCCGCCCATGGCCGCCCGATGCCGCGCGCCGAGGCGGAGGAAACCTTCATCGGCGGCACAATCGCCGGTGTCGCGGACAAGGCTCGCGGTATGGGGATCGGCTTCGGTACGGATTGGGTCGACCATTTCTACGACACGCTCTATGCCCGGCTCGAGGAAGGCGTTCCCCTGATGCCCGGCGTGGTCGAGACGCTCGACGCCCTCGACGCCGCCGCCATTCCCTACGCCGTCGGCTCGAACGGCACGATCCGAAAGATGACGATCACGCTCGGTGCCCATCCGGCGGTCTGGGAACGGCTCAAGGACCGGCTCCATTCGGGGCAGGAGATCGGCGCACCCAAGCCCTTGCCCGACCTCTATCTCGCCGCCGCGCACGCTCTCGGGGTCGCGCCGGAGGACTGCGTGGTGGTGGATGACAGCCCCTCGGGCGCCAAGGCCGGGATCGCCGCGGGAATGCGCACTATCGGCTTTACCCCCCATGGCGACGGCCTGCTCGCGCCCTTGGGCATCGAAACGGTCACGAGCTTCGCGCAGTTGCAAACGCGCCTTGGCCTCTGACCGCGCGCCCCCCCGCTTCACTGCTTCACAAATACTTTCGGGGGCAGTCTGGAGGGGGTGGAAAACCCCCTCCAATCAGGGGGTTTGGGGGGCCGACTCCCCCCAAAGCACCACCGCGACGTTTGCATCGCAAACGGCGCAACGCACGTAGCGTCAGCCGTAGGTCGGGTGAAACCTGCCCGCGGGCGACAGCGTGAAAATCTCGCAGCCCTCCGCCGTGATCCCGATGGAATGTTCGAACTGCGCCGAAAGCGACTTGTCCCGCGTCACGGCGGTCCAGTCGTCGGCCAGCACCTTGGTCTCCGGGCGGCCCAAGTTCACCATGGGTTCGATGGTAAAGAACATGCCTTCCTGCAGCACGGGCCCGGTGCCGGGACGACCGTAGTGCAGCACGTTCGGCGGCGCATGGAACACCTGACCCAGCCCGTGCCCGCAGAAATCGCGCACGACGCTCATCCGGTTCTTCTCGACATGGCTCTGGATCGCAAAGCCGATGTCGCCAAAGGTGTTGCCCGGTTTCGCCGCCTCGATCCCGATCATCAGCGCCTCGTGCGTCACTTCGATCAACCGCTCCGCCTTGCGCGGGAGCGCGCCTGCCACATACATCCGCGAGGTGTCGCCATACCAGCCGTCCACGATGACCGTCACGTCGATGTTCAGGATATCGCCGTCCTTGAGCTTCTTGTCGCTGGGGATGCCGTGGCAGACCACGTGGTTGATCGAGATGCAGGAGGCGTGCTTGTAGCCCTTGTAGCCGATGGTGGCCGAGGTCGCGCCGGCGTCGTTCACCATCGCCTCGATCGCCGCATCGAGCTCGCCGGTCGTCACACCCGGCACCACCATCGGCGCGATCCGGTCGAGGATGTCGGCGGCCAGCCGTCCGGCCACGCGCATGCCTTCAAAATCGGCGGTGTCGTAGAGCCGGATGCCTTCGCGGGTGATGCGGGTCTTGTGGTCCAAGGGAGTCTCCTGAGATTTCCAGATAGATAGGCCAATCTGACCAGCGAGACAACGCCGCGGCGCGCGCCCCTGTCACGATGGCTTGCGGGAAACCGGTCGCGCCCCTAGGCTCAAGGCGATTTCAGACCCCTTCGGTGCATTCCATGCGACAGATCCTCGCCCCCGTTTCCCTCCTGTCCTTCCTTGCCGGCCCCCTCCTCGCGGATGCCTGCGAAGACGATATCCGCGCGCTCTATTCTGCGCCCGACGGTCTCTTCGATCCGACCAACCTCGTGCCGCAGGAACATGCGGCGGTCTGGGAATTTCCCGACGGCACCACCGCGCCCTACAACACCGCCCGCTGGGAAAGCCCGACGCGCGTACTGAACGAGACCGCGAACGGGTTCTACCTGCTTTATGACGGGGCCTTCTATCAGGGTACGTCCTGGGATGGCCCCTGGACAGCGATGGGGCAGACCATCGACTACGATCCCGTCGATTTTGCGCGCAGCATGAACGACAGCGTCCTCGCAAACCTCGCAGACATGCGCTGCGACGGAGAGGTCGAGCTCGAGGGGCGCAAGGTGCTGCGATATGCCTACCACGCCCGGACCGAGCCGCCCGAAGGCGGAAGCTGGTGGGAGGCCGACCTCGTCCTCTACGTCGATGCCAAGACGGGGCAGCGAGTCCGGATGGAAGAGCACGCCCTGTCCGAAAGCGGGGCACCAGGTGCGAAGGACGAGATCCGGGTAACCCGCGTCACGCCGCTCCCCGGCTACACGATCCCGGATCCGCCTGCCGCCGAATCTCCGGCGGCACAGTAGGTCAAAGGATCACGGGCAACCTGCGGCCCAGCGCGACCGACTGCGGCGACAGGCGGGTGTCGTAGGCGATCACCTCGACCCCAGCCGCAACTGCGTCCGAAACCGCTTGCGCATAGGTCGGGTCGATGTCCGCGGCGAGACGGACCTCCTGCGCATCGGTACGCTGCACGAGGTAGAAGATCACTGCACGGTCCCCCTGCCGCGCCATGGCGGCGAGGTCCGCCATATGTCGTGCGCCGCGCTGGGTCACGCTGTCGGGAAACTCCGCCACCCCGGCGACGCGGGACAGAGTGACCGATTTCACCTCGAGCCAGAGCGGCGGCAGCCCGTCCCCGCTGAGCCGGAAATCGACGCGGCTCTTCTCGCCATATCGCACCTCGGCCTGCAGGTCTGGATACGCCGCAACCTCGGGAATGCGGCGCTCGGTCAGAGCAGCCTTGAGCATCCGGTTGGGCAGCGCCGTGTCCACGCCGGTGAAATGCCCGTCGCCATGCTCCACGAGCCGCCAGCCATACTTGAGTTTCTTCTTCGGGTCGTCGTTCGGTTCGAGCCAGATCCGCGAGCCCGGCTCGGCGAGCCCCATCATCGACCCGGGATTGGCGCAATGGGCGGTGACCTCGGTCCCGTCCGCGAGGGTGCAGTCGGCGAGGAAGCGTTTGTAACGGCGCAAGAGCGTGGCGGGGATGAGCGGGGGCGAAAAGTCCATCGGGGGAACGTGGCGGGACCGGGCGCGGTTGTCCAGAGACCGGGCGGGCAACATCCACGTGACCGGATTCCGGGATTCTAGAATTCTAGAATCCTGAAATCTTGAATATGATATGGAAATCAGGGACCTACCCCCACCCGAACGCTGCCAAAGATTAACGCAGCCCCCGCCAGCGCGCTCAAACTTCGGCCCTTTTGGCACCCCGCAAAAGCGTTTACTCTTTCGCCAAAACGGAGACGACATGACCCAGAGCCCGAACCCCACCGCCGCCATGCTCGTCATCGGGGATGAAATCCTCTCCGGACGGACCCGCGATTCCAACCTGCATTTCCTCGCCCGGACGCTCACTGATCATGGAGTCACGCTGGCCGAGGCTCGGGTGGTCTCGGATGATCACGACGCCATCGTCGCGGCGGTGCGCGCCCTGTCGGACGCCCATGACCATGTCTTCACCTCGGGCGGGATCGGGCCGACCCACGACGACATCACCGCCGATGCCGTAGCCGCCGCCTTTGATGATCACATCGACATCCGGCACGACGCCCGAGACCTTCTGCTCGCCTATTTCGACAGCCGCGGGGTCGAGGCGACCGAAGGTCGGATGCGGATGGCCCGTATTCCCGACAGGGCCCGCCTGATCGACAACCCCGTGTCCATCGCGCCCGGTTTCACGATTCGCAACGTCCACGTCATGGCTGGGGTGCCCTCGGTGTTCGAGGCCATGGTGGCCAGCGTCCTGCCCACGATCAAGGGCGGCCCGCCGCTCCTGTCTCAAAGCCTCAGGATCGAGAAGCCGGAGGGCGAGATCGCCGGACCGCTCCGGGGATTGGCCGCCGATTTCCCGGACCTCTCCATTGGCTCCTACCCGTTTTCGACCAATGGCATCTTCGGGTCGAACATCGTGATCCGGGGGCACGACGGCGCCCGCGTGTCAGAGGCGATGGTGGCGCTCTGCGCCCTGTTTCCCGGACAGCCCGCATGACCCAGCCGCTCCCCCTTCCCGAGGCGCGGCGGCTCATCGAGGCCGTGCTCGCCACATGGCCGCCCGCAAGCCGCCAGCACGTCGGGGCATGGACGATCCGCGAGGGACAGGGCGGGGGATCACGCGTCTCGGCGGCCACCGAGGACTGGCCGGTGACCGAAATCGACCTGCCCGCCGCCGAAGCGGCGATGCGCGCGCTGGGTCAGACGCCGCAGATCATGGTGCGCGACGGCGAGGACAAATTGGATCACCTACTTGATACCCATGGCTACAAGGTCAAGGACCCGACGAACCTCTATGCGATCGAGGCCGCGCAACTGGCCGGGGACGGCAGGCTGCCCATGGGCGGCGGATATGCCATGTGGCCGCCGCTGGGCCTGATCCGCGAGATTTTCGAGGACGGCCATATCGACGCGGCACGGCAGGCGGTGATGGAGCGTTGCCCGCTGCCAAAGGCAGCTCTCATCGAACGCTCCGGCGACTATCCCGGCGGCGCGGGTTTTGTCGCGTTGGACGGCGACATCGCCATGGTCCATGCGCTCCATGTCCTGCCCGAGGCCCGGCGCAAGGGCGTCGCGCGGCGGCTTCTGAAACGCGCCGCAATCTGGGGACTGGATCATGGGGCGCGCTTCGTCGGTCTTGCCGTGACGCGGGGGAACCATGCCGCGAACCCGCTCTATGCCTCTTTGGGCATGAGCCTGCGCGGGCATTACCATTACCGGATCAAGGAGGAGTGAGCCGATGAGCGACACGATCATGGCGCTGGATCTGCCAGCCGTGGACCCGCTGCCCGAGGCGACGCAGAAATATTTCGACATCTGTCAGGACAAACTGGGCATGGTGCCCAACGTGCTGCTCGCATACACCCATGACATCGCGAAGCTCAACGCCTTCACGGCGATGTATAACGACCTCATGCTGGGTGACAGTGGCCTGTCCAAGCTGGAACGCGAGATGATCGCGGTCGTCGTGTCCTCCGTCAACAAATGCTTCTATTGCCTCGTCGCCCATGGCGCGGCGGTCCGGCAGTTGTCGGGCGATCCCAAGCTGGGCGAGGCGATGGTAATGAACTTTCGTGCGGCCCCGCTGGATGCCCGCCAGAGCGCCATGCTGCATTTCGCCGAGAAACTGACCGAAACCCCGTCGAAGATCGAAGAGCCTGACCGGCAGGCGCTGCGCGACGTTGGGTTCACGGATCGCGACATCTTTGACATCGCGAGCGTCGCGGGGTTCTACAACATGTCCAACCGCGTCGCCGCGGCCACCGACATGCAGCCCAACGACGATTATCACACCCTCGCGCGTTAGAGGCTCATGTCCCTGCGGTTCCCGCCCCTACTGCCCTTGCTGCTCGTCGTCTGTGCCCTGCCCGCGCGGGCCGAGTTGCGGCTGCCCGAGACCGCCGTGATGCGGACCGAAACGGTCGAGCAGACAGGCACCTACGCCCTGCCCATCGGTGCGCACAATGGCGACACGATGCCCGTGGTGAGCGTTGCCGGCACGGTGGTCCGGCAGGCCTGGCGGATCGGCGGCACCGGGCAATCGACCTATCAGCAGATGCTGACCCTGCGTCAGCAGCTCATAGACGACGGCTTCGACATCCTCTTCGAATGCGACCAGAAAAGCTGCGGCGGTTTCGATTTCCGTTTCGACATGGACGTGATCCGCGAACCCGAGATGCACGTCGACCTTGGCGACTACCAGTTCATCTCGGCCCATATGCCGGGCGACAGCGGCGAATATGCCTCGGTGCTCGTGTCCCGGTCAGCCGCCGCCGGTTTCGTGCAGATCATCCGGGTGAGCCGCAACGACCTGCGACCACAGGACGTGGGAACGGTGGCCACCGGGCAACCCGCCGGGATCGCCGGTGGCGATCTTATCGGCCCGACCGTGCCCCTGTCCGATATCGGCGCGGCGATGGAGCAGGCCGGGCGCTACGTTCTGTCGGACCTGCGGTTCGAAACCGGGTCCTCGGCATTGGGCGACGGAGAGTATGAAAGCCTCGCCGCCTTGGCCGATTACCTCAAATCCGACGGCACCAAACGCGTCGCGCTGGTCGGTCACACCGATGCTGAAGGATCGCTTGCGGCCAATATCGCGGTATCGAAACGCCGCGCGACCAGCGTGCTCGAACGGCTCGTCACCAGCTACGGCGTCGCCGCCGCGCAGCTCGAGGCAGAGGGCATGGGCTACCTTGCCCCCATCGCATCGAACCAGACCGACCAGGGCCGAACGGTGAACCGGCGGGTCGAGGCGATCCTCGTCTCGACGGAGTGAGCGGTGCCCCAGCGGGCAGATCAGGCCAAGGTCAGCGACCGGACATGGGCGGCAACGTCGCGCGCGTCAATGCTCGCCTCGCGCACCAGCCAGTCGAAATGCTCGGTCAGCGACCTGAGCCGCGTGGATTCGCGAAAGGCGAGGTAGAAGCGCCCGACATAGATCACCCCGACGCGCGGGCCGAAAATGGTGATCGGCGCGGAGTAGAGGCGGCGCGCATCGTAGAGAAACAGCCGAAGCGACGGGAAAAACTCGTCCGTCAGATGGGCAAGATGCTCCAGTTGCTCGGCCCGCAGATCGCGCGACAGGTCGCGGTAGCTCCCCTCGCCCGCCGCCAGCGCCCGAAGCTCCTGCATCGGCAGGGCGATCTCGTGGTCCGAGCCACGGGCGCGCAACAGGTCGAGCCGCTCATGGGCCGCCGAGATCGCCTGTTCCACGGTCTTGCCGAAGAAGCCGTCGTAGTCCCAGCGCAAGAGCGCTTCGGTCTTGAGCAGGTCGGGCAGCGCGGCGGGCACATGGCGGATCTTGTATCCCGTCGCCTCGCGATACCAGGCCAGAAGCTGGTCGTCGGCGGGCGTGCGGTCGGCATGGGTCATCTGGACCGCCGCGGCAATGGCGTCACCCGGACGCTCGGGCCGTTCGGTCAGACCCAGGAGCCAGTCGGTCGAGACCCCCAGCGCAAGGGCGGCATCGGCGCAAAGCTGGCTATTGGGCAGGCGCGTCGTGCCGGGGTCGAGAAGCTGCGCGATGGTGGAGCGGTTTACCCATGTGGCGCGGGCGAGTTGCGACTGGTTCATCCCGGCGAGCGTCATGGCCGCCGCCAGCCGCTCGCGAAAGATCGCCGCCCTGTCCCGCTTGTCCATTTTGGTAACCATACTCCATTAAATCCAACACTTGAGTGATTTACGCTGCGCATTCACTGAATAGTGGATCGGGCAGTCCTGCGCTAGACCTCCGGCAACATCCTGAAATCACGCCGAAAACGGCACATCTGGAACACGGGGACAATCGTGGAGACGAAATCGCGGACCTTGGCCAAAGCGGTGTCCTGGCAAGGGCTGGGGCTCATCACGACCACAACGCTCGGCTACCTTGCCACGGGTTCAATCACCGCTGGCGGAACGCTGGCGCTGTCGTCGGCCACCCTCGGCCTTGTCATCTATCTCGCCCATGAACGGGTCTGGCAGCGTATATCGTGGGGCCGGACCGGCGGAAATGTCAGTCGGAAGCAGGGTTAACGTCTGACATTTGGTAAAAGAAAAGGAGCGCCGCGGGCTGCCACCCATCGCGCGCTCCAGTGGCCTGAGGTTTCAGGCAGGGGAAATTCTGTGGTCCCGTAGGTCGCGCTTTCAAGCGCACCGCCCGAACCGTGCCGCGATCACCAGCTGTCGGGGCCTTTTTCCTGAAAGGCGGCCACGAGAAAGTCGATGAAGGCGCGGACTTTGGGCTGCGTGAAGCGGCCCGGCGGGTAGACGGCATAGATACCGACCACGTCCTGCGGCAGTTCCGGGATCGCATCCTCGACCAAACCCTTGTCCATCGCATCGGCGTAGAGGAAGGACGGCAGATAGGCGATTCCGAGCCCGGCGATGGCGGCGTTGAGCAACGATTGCCCATCGTTCACCGACAACCAACCCGCCGTGCGCACCTGACGCACCTCGCCCGAGGGCGCGGGGACCTTCCAGACGTTGCCGGATGACTGCGACGAGTAGTGCAGGAGCTTGTGATCGTTCAGATCGTCGATCCGCATCGGGCGGCCGTATTTCTGAAAATAGTTCGGGCTGCCGACCATGCGGCGGGTAGTTTCCGCGATTTTGCGGGCGCGCAGGCTCGAATCTTCCATCTCACCAACGCGGATGGCCATATCGAAGCCCTCCGAGATCAGCTCGACGTAGCGATTGTTGAGCACCATGTTCACGTTCACGTCCGGGAAGTCCTGAAGGAACTGGCCAAGGACGGGCGACAGGTGGTTCACACCGAAATCGGTGTTCACGGAAATCCGCAAGAGCCCCGAGGGCGCGGATTGCATCGAAGTGACGAGCGCATCGGCTTCGCCCGCATCATTGAGAACGCGTCGGGCGCGGTCGTAATAGGCCAGACCGATCTCGGTCGGCGACACGCGGCGCGTCGTGCGGTTGAGAAGACGCGCGCCCAGACGGGCTTCCAGCGAAGAGACGTGTTTGGAGACGGCGGACTTGGAGATCCCCATTTTCTTCGCCGCGTCCGTGAACCCGCCCTGGTCCACGACGGTGGCGAAGGCTTCCATTTCGGTCAGTCGGTCCATTTCAGGTCTTTCTACAGTCATCGCCCCAACGAGGCATTGTATCGCCGTCAAATCGGGCAGGACTGTGGAACGCACGGGACGAAACCGGGGTCATTCGGCGGATTGGGCATGGCGTGGAAACGGGCGTCTCTCCAATGGCGGAATCCGAAATGGGGGCCAGGCCCCCACTCCCGCGGGATATTTGTGAACCAGAAAAGAAAGGACCGCGCCTCGTCCGCGTTCGCAAGGCCAGGGCCGCTTGGCCATGTTGCTTAGGCGGGACCTCCGGTGTAGGGCGTGTCGCAACAGTTGCGAGGGGCCGGGACATGGACCATTTTCTCTACAAGCACGGCGTGCTTCATGCCGAGGACGTGTCGGTGCCCGACATCGCGCGGGTCGTCGGCACGCCGTTCTACGTCTATTCCGCCGCCACGCTGCGTCGGCATTTCGAGGTGTTCGATCAGGCGCTCTCCGGCATGGATCACTTGGTCTGTTACGCGATGAAGGCCAATTCGAACCTCGCCGTGCTCAAGCTCCTGGGCGACATGGGCGCCGGGATGGACGTGGTGTCGGGTGGCGAGTATCGCCGGGCACTGGCGGCGGGGATTCCGGGCGAGCGGATCGTGTTCTCTGGCGTCGGCAAGACGCGTGAGGAGATGACGCTTGCGCTCACCCACGGCATCCGGCAGTTCAATCTAGAGAGCGAGCCCGAGATGCGGGTGTTGTCGGAGGTGGCGACCGGTCTCGGGGTCGTGGCGCCGGTCACGGTGCGGGTGAACCCGGACGTCGACGCCAAGACCCATGCCAAGATCGCGACCGGCAAGTCCGAGAACAAATTCGGCATCCCGATCGCACGGGCGCGCGAGGTCTATGCCGAGATCGCCGCCCTGCCCGGCCTGCGCGCCGTGGGGATCGACGTACATATCGGCAGCCAGCTCACCGACCTAGAGCCTTTCCGCGCGGCTTTCACCAAGGTCGCAGCCCTGACGGAAGACCTGCGGGCGGATGGGCACGAGATCATCCGGCTCGATCTGGGGGGCGGTCTGGGTATCCCTTACGAGCGCACCAACGAGGTGCCGCCGCTGCCGTCGGATTACGGTCAGGTGATCCGCGAGACGGTCGGTCATCTGGGCTGCGAGATCGAGATCGAGCCGGGGCGGCTCATCGCAGGGAACGCGGGGCTCATGGTTTCCTCCGTCATCTACCTCAAGCACGGCGAGGGCCGCGATTTCCTGATCGTCGATGCGGCGATGAACGACCTCGTCCGCCCGTCCATGTATGACGCGCATCACGACATCGTGCCGGTGATCGAGGCCGGCGCGGGCGTCGAGCAGGTGCCGCACGACATCGTCGGACCGGTCTGCGAGACGGGCGACACCTTTGCGAAAGCGCGGGACCTGCCACCCCTGGGCGACGGCGATCTGGTGGCGTTTCGTTCGGCGGGGGCTTACGGCGCAGTGATGGCGAGCGAGTATAACTCGCGCCCGCTCATCCCCGAGGTGCTGGTGGACGGCGACCATTTCGCGGTGATCCGCAAGCGGCCCACCTATGAGGAGATGCTGGCGCGCGACGAGATTCCGGAGTGGTTGTGACCGCTCGTGAATGAGGTTTTGCGCCGCCTGCTTCGCTGGCGTCGCGGGGGTGCGCGTGCCGCGCGCCCGTTTACGTATTTTCAGAGAGATGAAGGAGCAGGCGCCAGGGTCAACGTCTGCGCGGCTTTCCATCACTTTGCGGTCATACCGGCGCGGCAGGCTTTGACCTTGGTCGGTGTCGGGTTAGGGTTTTCGGGTGATGTCCGGTGTTGGGATCGGACGGTGACTCGCGAAAGGCCCTGATGGACCGCTACGACAACCTGCCCGCCGATGCCCTCGCCCGCGTAACTCGGGCGCTCCGCCTGACTTGGGCGGGGATGTATGTGGAGCGGCTGCTTCGCGCGTTCTGGCCGTTCCTGACCGTGCTGTTCCTTGCGCTCGCGTGGCTGTTCTCGGGCCTCTCCGCCGTCGTGCCCATGAGTGTGATGCGGGTCGTGGCAGGGGCGGTCGTGGTTCTGGGTCTGGGATCGCTGGTCTACGGCTTTGCCCGGTATCGCGCGCCGACGCGAGGCGAGGCGCTGGCGCGGCTCGATGCCGCACTCCCCGGTGCGCCCATCGCGGCGCTGTCGGACGCGCAGGCGATCGGGGCCTCGGATGCAGCCTCGCGCGCGGTGTGGGAAACGCACCTGGCGCGCATGGCCATGCGTTTGGACGCGGCCCGCGGGCAGGTGCCGAAGCCCGACCTCGCGCCGCGCGATCCCTATGCTCTGCGTCTGATGGCGCTGGTGGCGCTGGTCGTCGCGGTGCTCTTTGGCGTGCGGGCGGCGGGTCCGGGGCTAACCGGGCTGATCCCCGGCACGGGCGACGAGGTGGCACAAGCGTCCTGGGAGGGGTGGGTCGAGCCGCCGTCCTATACCGGCAAACCTACGCTCTACCTTGGCGATCAGGCACCCGGCGCGCTGGAAGTGCCCGAAGGCAGCCGGATCACGCTGCGACTATACGGGATCATCGACGAGATCGAGATCACGGAAACTTGGTCGGACGACCCGGCCACGGACGAGGATAACGACGGTGCCCAGTTGCCCACGCGACTTTTCACCGTGGACGAGGACGGCACGCTCACGATCAACGACGACACCTGGGAGATCGTGGCGCTCGACGATGCCGATCCGGCGATTGCCTTCGACGGAGACCTGTCGCGGACCATCGCGGGCGAGATGCAGCAAAGCTTTGTAGCCAGTGACGACTACGGCGTGGCCACAGGGCAGGCGCGGGTCGAGTTGAACCTGCCCGTCGTGGACCGCCGCTTTGGCCTTGCCGCCGATCCGGAGCCGCGCGAGCCCATCGTGGTCGACCTGCCGATGCCCTTCCGTGGCTCGCGCGAGGAGGTCAACGAGATCCTCGTCGAGAACTTCTCCGAACACCCTTGGGCCGAGTTGCCCGTGCGCGTGACCCTGACCGCCGTCGATGCGGCGGGTCAGACGGGCGACAGCGAGGCGATGGACATGGTGCTGCCGGGGCGGCGGTTCCTGAACCCCATTGCGCGGTCGATCATCGAACAGCGGCGCGATATCCTGTGGTCGATGGACAATGCCACCGCGTCGGCGCGGCTCCTGCGCGCCGTGTCGAACCGGCCCACGGGGTTCTTTCCGAATGACACGCAGGCCAGGGTGCTGCGCGCCAGCGTAAACGCGATGGAGGAGACGGACTTCAACCCCTCGGTGCGCGACGAGGTGGCGCAAGCGCTCTGGGATCTGGCGATCGAGCTAGAGGAAGGCGCGCTCAACGATGCCCTCGAACGGCTGCGGCGCGCGCAGGAGCGGCTGCAGGAGGCGATGCGGCAGGGCGCGACGCCGGACGAATTGTCGGAACTCATGGACGAGTTGCGCGAGGCGATGCGCGACTACATGCAGCAGCTTGCCGAGAACGCCGAGCCACAGGACGGCACCGATCAGCCCGATCAGGGCGAGATGATGGAGATGACCCAGCAGGACCTGCAGGAGATGATGGACCGCATCGAGGAACTGATGCGCGAGGGCCGGACCGAGGAAGCCGCCCAGATGCTCCAGATGCTTCAGCAGATGATGGAGAACATGCAAATGACCCAGGGCCAGGGTGGCGAGGGTCAGCAATCGCCGGGCCAGCAGGCGATGCGCGGATTGCAGGACACATTGCGCGAACAGCGCGACCTTTCGGACGATACCTTTCAGGACCAGCAGGGGCAGGACGGCCAGCAAGGGCAGCAAGGACAACAACAGGGCCAGCAGCAGGGTCAGGGCCAGCAGCAGGGCGAGGGCCAGCAAGGGCAGGAGCAGGGCGAGAATCAGCAGGGCGGCGGTCAGGACGGCGATCTCGCCGGTCGGCAGCGCCAGTTGCAGAACCAGCTTCAGCGCCAGCGCGACAACCTGCCCGGCGCGGGGACCGAAGAGGGCGACGCGGCACGCGGTGCACTCGACCGCGCGGGCCGGGCCATGGACGAGGCCGCAGAGGCACTGCGCGACGGGAACAACTCCGAAGCGCTCGACCGGCAGGCCGAGGCGATGGAAGAAATGCGCGAAGGGATGCGCAACCTCGAGGACGCGATGCGGCGTGAGGCGCAGAACCAGCAGGGCGACCAGCAGCAACAGGGCGGTCAGGGCGAACAGCGCGGCGGACCGGACGGGCGCGACCAGCGCGATCCGCTGGGCCGCGAAGCTGGCGAACGTGGCGCGCTCGGCTCGGACAGCCCGCTGGCCGATGGCGAGGACGTCTATCGCCGGGCCGAGGAACTGATGGAAGAACTTCGCCGCCGCTCGGGCGAGACCGAACGCCCGCAAGTGGAACGCGATTACCTGGAGCGGCTGCTCGACTTCTTCTGATCGGTCGACGCACCGAGCGTGTCACGCAGGCCGATCACGCTCGACAGATGGCGGGTGCGCGGCTGCTTGTCAGGCGGGATGTGCAAATGCGCCCCTCGCCTGTCGCCAACCGACGGTGTCACCCCCCTTGGGCGGCGCTTTCCATCCGGGCGACGGCGTCGGCCATCATCGCGTTGATCCAGACGAAAAGCTCGTTCACCCAATCGACATAGGCGGACAGGACCCCGGCGCTCGCCGGAACAAGGTCCACGATCTGCGGGGCGAGGAGATAGACCGCCAAGGCCAGTGCGGCGAGCAGGATCATGACCGAGAAGCCGCGCCGGAAGCCCGAGGACCCGCGTTGCGCGAACTGGCTGATCTGGCCCTCGTCCTGATCGGCGGTCTGGCCGTTGCCCTGCGGCGAATCCAGCGTGGAGTTGATTTCCTCGATGTCCGGGAAGACCTCGCGCCCGCGCTTTTCCGGCAGGGGTTCGGATTCAGGTTCGGGCGCGACCTCGGGATCGAGGCTTTCGCCCTCTTCGATCCCGCGCATCCGGGCCATGCGTTCGCGTGCGATCCGGCGACGCTCGGCCTCGGGGTCGAGATAGGCGCCGATGCCCAGTTCCTCTTGCACCTCGACGCCCTCGCGCGACCGTGCCTCGATCTCGCGCTGCGCCTCGGTCTCGAGGATGTCGCGCACATCGTCGGCGATCGGGCGCCTGGGCGATGCCGCGGGCGGCACGAAGGCGGGGTCCTCGTCGCCGTCGTCCTCTCTCTCGTCCGGATCATCGTCGGGGTCGTCCGCGTAGTCGTAGCCGTCCGCGTCGTCGTCATCCGGTTCCGCCGCTGGCGCGGTCGTATCCGTCTCGTCGAAACCGGCTTTCAGGGGTCGCTGAAACCACGCGTTGCCGCAGTTCGAACACTGCACATCGCGTCCGCCTTCGGGAATCACGCGATCATCGACCTCGTATTGCGCACCGCAATTCGGGCATACCAACCGCATTCGACCCGTTACCTCGCTTCCACGTCCGTTGCCCTTTCGGGGATCGGTCCGGCTGTCACCCCGACGCCCTTCGGACTACCTTGGGCCTGCGCCCGTTCCCCGCACTATGGGGAGCAAATCCTAAAGAATCAAACCATTGCAATCGCGACATTGCAACAATCTGGTCACTGGGGCAAAACTGTTCGCACCCGCAAGGGAGCCAGCACGAGAGGGCAGCAGGTGATCGAGTTTCAGGAAGTCTCCTACGGCTATCGCGGCGGCGGTCCGCTACTGGCGGACATCTCGCTGAAGCTCGCGCCGGGGTCGTTCCACTTTCTCACCGGACCCTCGGGGGCGGGCAAGACCACCTTGATGAAGCTCTGCTACGGCGCGCTCGTGCCGACCAGTGGACAGATGCGGATCTTCGACCAGGACGTACGGCAGATGTCGCGCGACGACGTCGCGGAAACCCGGCGGCGGATCGGAGTCGTGCATCAGGACGTGCAATTCCTGGATCACCTGAGCGTGGCCGAGAACGTGGCGCTGCCGCTCATGGTCTCGGGCGCAAAGGCCGAGATGGGGGACTTGGGCGACCTCTTGGGTTGGGTCGGCCTGTCGGGCCAAATCGAGGCGCGACCACCCGAGCTGTCTGGCGGCGAACGGCAGCGCGCGGCCCTTGCCCGTGCCGTGATCATGTCGCCCGAGATCATACTTGCCGACGAACCCACCGGCAACGTGGATTGGGAAATGTCGCTCAGGCTCCTGCAGCTCCTCGTCGAACTGAACCGCATGGGCAAGACGGTGCTGATCGCCACCCACGACATGAATCTGATCCGGCAGGCGCGCGGTCAGGTCCCGGCGCGGGTGCTGCGCATTTCCAACAACCGTGTGCAGCTTGCGGGGGCGGACCTGTGATCGAACGCTACCTTACCCCCCTACTGGCACTGATCGGCGGCGATGCGCAGGCCGACCGGGTCGTGCCACCAACCGGCTTTACCGCGCGGCTGACGCTCTTTGCCTCGGGTGCGATGGCGTTCCTCGCCGTTTTTGCGCTCGCGCTGTCGCTGGCCACCGGGCGGCTCGCCGACCGCTGGGGCGAGGCGCTGGCGCAGTCCTCGACCATCCGGGTGTCGGCCCCGGACGGGCAGGTCGAACAACAGGTGCTTGCCGTGATGAGCGTGCTGGAAACCACGCCGGGGATCGCGAACGCGCGCGTGTTGACCGACGAGGAACAGCGCGCGCTGCTCGAGCCATGGTTCGGGCCTGACCTGCCGCTCGACACCCTGCCCGTGCCGAAACTGATCGAGGTGATCGAGGATGCCCAGGGCTACGACGCCGATGGCTTGCGGCAACGGCTTGCGGGCGAGGCACCCGGTGCGGTGCTCGACGACCACACGCGGTGGCGGGAACCGCTGGTGCGCGCAGCCTCGCGGCTGCGGGGCCTCGGCGCCATTTCCATTGTTCTCATTGCCGCCACCACCGGCGCGATGATCACGCTTGCAGCCAACGCCGCCCTCGCCGCCAATTCGCAGGTGATCCATGTGCTGAGACTCGTCGGCGCGAAGGACAGCTACATCGCGGGGGCTTTCGTGCGCCGGTTCACGCTGCGCGCGCTGGCCGGTGCGGCCATCGGGACGCTTGTCGGCATGGTGATGATCCTGCTCCTGCCATCCGCCGATGTTGGCGGCGGGTTCCTCACCGGTCTGGGCTTCCGGGGCTGGCATTGGGCGCTGCCCCTCGCTATTCCGGTCCTCGCCGCGCTGGTCGCCTTTGCCGCGACGCGCCGCGCGGCGCTGGTCACGCTGAGGGAACTGTCGTGAGAGATGCCATCCAGTGGGTCAGGTCGCTGATCTTCATCGTCCTGATGTATGCCGCCATGGCGGTCATGGGGCCGATCTATTTCATCCCGACGCTCTTCAACAAGGACGTGGCCTATACGGCGGTCGATCACTACACCCGCCTCGTGCGCTGGCTCGCCCGCTGGGTCGTTGGCCTGCGGTCGGAAATTCGCGGCACCGTGCCCACGGACGAGGTTCTGATCTGCTCGAAGCACCAGAGCTTTTTCGACATCATCCTGATCGTCTCGGCGGTGCCGCGACCCAAGTTCATCATGAAGAAACAGCTCAAATGGGCGCCGATCCTCGGCTATTACGCCAAGGCGATCGGCTGCGTGCCCGTGGACCGGGGCAAACGGGGCGCGGCGGTGAAGCAGATGCTGTCGGATGTGGCGACTGGTCGGTCACGGCCCGGTCAGTTGATCATCTTCCCGCAAGGCACCCGCGTCGCTGCCGGGGCCAAGATGCCCTACAAGGTGGGCGCCGCCGCGCTTTATACCGGATCGGGCCAGACGGCGGTGCCGGCTGCGACCAACGTGGGCGTGTTCTGGCCGCGCCACGGGATCATGCGCAAACCGGGCCTCGCGGTGGTCGAGTTTCTCGACCCCATCGCGCCGGGGCTCGACGTATCGACCTTTACCTCGCGGCTCGAACAGATGGTGGAAGAGAACTCCAACCGCCTGATGCGGGAGGCGGGGTTCGATCCGGACCAAGCGGACACTTCGACATGAAAGCGCTTGAGGACATTGAAGCCCTCACGGCGATCTACGGCGACGCCCCGTCCGAGATCGCGTTGCGCAAGGTCACGACGCAGCTCACCCCCGCTTATGCCCGCTGGATCGAAGGCGCGCGCTTCTGCGTCATGTCCACCGTGGGACCAGAGGGCACGGATGCCTCGCCACGCGGCGACGATGGCCCGGTGGTGCGGATCCTGGACGCGGGCACGCTGGCCTTGCCCGACTGGCGCGGCAACAAGCGGCTCGATACGCTGAGGAACATCATCCGCGACGGGCGCGTATCGCTCATGTTCTTCGTCCCCGGGTCGATGAACGTGGTGCGGGTGAATGGACGCGCCGTGGTGACGGATGACGCCGCGCTTTGCGAGAGTTTCGAGCAGGCGGGCAAGCATCCGCAGACCTGCACGGTGATCACGATCGGCGAGGTCTATGTCCAGTGCGCCCGCGCCATTCTGCGCGCGGGGCTATGGTCGGGCGTCGATGAAAGCGCGGACCTGCCGACGATGGGCGACATGCTGCGCGACGCGACCCAAGGCGAGGTAGACGGCGCGAACTACGACATCGGTTGGGAAAACCGCGCGCGCGACACGATGTGGTGAGGGCGGAAGGTGCGCGTGGACGTGCACCCTGCGGGCGTCAGGCAGCGAGACCCTTGGTCCCCATGGCGAGGAATTTCTCGCGGCGGGTCTTGCGCAGGGCATCGGGCTTTTTCTTGGCAAGAGCCTTCAGCTCGGCCTCGATCGCCTCACCCACCGCCTTGATCGCCTCCTTGCGCCCACGGTGCGCCCCGCCCACGGGTTCGGCGATGATCCGGTCGATCACGCCCAGCGATTTCAGGTCCTGCGCGGTCAGACGCAGCGCCTCAGCGGCCTCGCGCATTTTCTCGGCGTCCTTCCACAGGATCGCCGCGCAGCCCTCGGGCGAGATCACCGAATAGACCGAATGTTCGAGCATCATGACGGTGTTGCCCGAGGCAAAGGCGACCGCTCCACCAGAGCCACCCTCGCCGATGATGACCGAAATGAGCGGCACCCGCAGCGACAGGCATTTCTGCGTCGACCGCGCGATGGCCTCGGACTGACCGCGCTCTTCCGCGCCCTTACCGGGATAGGCGCCCGACGTGTCGACGAGCGCGATGACCGGCAGGCCGAAACGGTCGGCAAGGTCCATGAGCCGGATCGCCTTGCGATACCCTTCTGGCCGCGCCATGCCGAAATTCCGTTCGATCCGCGACTTGGTGTCATGGCCCTTTTCCAGACCGATCACGACGACAGGCTGGTCGCCCAACCGCGCGAGACCGCCCATGACGGCATGGTCGTCGGCAAAATTCCGGTCGCCCGCAAGCGGCGTGTATTCGGTGAACAGCGCCTCGATGTAGTCCTTGCAATGCGGACGCTCGGGATGGCGCGCGACCTGGCATTTGCGCCAGGGCGTCAGACCCTTGTAGAGGTCCTTGAGCATTTGCTCGGCCTTCTTGTCGAGCGCCTTTGCTTCGCCCTCGACATTGGTCTCCGGGTTCGACCGGGCCATGGCTCGGAGTTCTTCGGCCTTGCCTTCGATCTCTGCGAGCGGTTTCTCGAAGTCGAGGTAATTGGTCATCGGATGCCTCACCTTGGTTTGGCTCGATATAAGGTGGGCAAGGGGGCGAATGCAACTCGGCAAGATTTGTGCCCCGGCGAGATGGCAAAAGGGTCGGGCAAGGAGGCAGATTTTGGCCAACGACTACGAACAGCGGCTGATCCGTGTTCTGGATTATGTCCATGACAATCTCGACGGCGACCTGTCGCTGGACGCGCTCGCGGATGTGGCGGCGCTGTCGCGGTTTCACTTCCACCGGGTCTTCACCGGCATCACGGGCGAACCCATCGCGGTCTTCATCCGTCGCGTGCGGCTGCACCGCGCTGGCATCCTGCTGCTCTCGACGGACGCGAGCGTGACCGAGATCGCCGCCACCGTCGGCTATCCGAACGCCCGGAGCTTTGCGCGGACCTTTCGCGACGGCTTTGGACGGACGCCCGCCGAGTTCAGGGCGCGGGGCACCCCCCTGCCCCCCTTGCGGCTTGAACAACAGGGAGAAACGAAGATGTATGAAGTCACGATCACCGACGAACCGGAACGCAGGCTGGCGGTCATTGCCCACGAAGGCGGCTATCTCGGTATCGGCAAGGCCTTTGACAAGGCTGGGACGACCGTCATGGCTCGCGGCCTGGGACCGCATCTGGGCGCAATGCTCGCGGTATATTTCAGCGACCCGCAGAACGTGCCCGAAGCGGAATTGCGCAGCGCCGCCGGTTTCGAAATCGCCGCGGGCGTCGAGATCGCGCCACCGCTCGAGGAATTGCACCTGATCGGCGGAAAACACTCGGTCCTGCGCCATGTCGGACCCTATACCGGTCTGGCCGCCGCCTATCAGTATCTCTATGCCGATTGGCTTACCGGGTCGGGCGAGGTGCCCGCCGACGGTCCGCCGTGGGAGCTTTATGTGAACAATCCTATGGACACGGCGCCGGAGGATCTGGTCACACTGATCGGAGTGCCGTTGACATGAGCGGAAAGCTGGATTTGAAACGTGCCGACCGGGCCCATTACGGCGGCACGGCGGGCCGATGGTCGCGCGTGACGGTGCCGCCCTGCCGGTATCTTGCGGTCGAAGGTCAGGGCGCACCGGAAGGCCCGTCATACGCGGCGGCCTTGGCTCGGCTTTATCCGGTGGCCTATGGCGTGAAGTTCGCAGCCAAGGCCCAAGGGCGCGATTTCGTCGTGCCGCCACAATCGACGCAATGGTGGGCGGAGGACCCGGCGGCCTTTGTGACAGGTCGACGCGACGAATGGCGCTGGCGCGCCATGGTGCGGATGCCGGATTTCGTTCACGAGGCGGATGTGGTGCAGGCGGCAGAGGCGAAGCAGGTCGAAGGCGTCACCTTCGTCACGCTCGACGAGGGCGATTGTTTTCAGACGCTCCATGTCGGCCCCTACGCCGACGAGGCGCCGGTGCTCGCGCAACTGCATGACGAGGTCATGCCGGAAGCGGGAGTCACCTTTGGCCTGCCTCATCACGAGGTCTACCTGTCGGACCCGCGCCGGGTCGCCCCCGAAAATCTGCGCACGATCCTGAGGCAGCCGGTCGTCCCGATCTGACGGTTGCGCCGGTGGCCCCTACGGGAGCCTCCCGCTGGCGTATTTATTGGACAGATGAAAAGGGCGCCGGCTTACGATCCGGCGATCAATTCCGCCTGTTTCACGATGACTTCGGCCTGTTTGATCGAGGCGATATCGACGAGGCGGCCCTTGTAGACGGTCGCGCCGGACCCCGAGGCTTTTGCCTCTTCCATCGCGGCAAGGATTTCGCGGGCCTCAGTGACCTTGGCGTCAGACGGCGTGAAGACCTGATTGGCGAGCGCGATCTGTTTCGGGTGAATCGCCCACTTGCCGACCATGCCGAGGGTCGCCGACCGCAGCGCCTGAGCGATGTAGCCGTCGTCGTCCGAGAAATCGCCGAAGGGGCCGTCGACGGGGAGAAGGCCATGGGTCCGACAGGCGGCGACGATGGCGGTCTGCGCCCAGTGCCACGGGTCGGACCAGTATTTCTGGCCCTCGCGCAGCATATAGTAATCCTCCTGCGTGCCGCCGATGCCGGTGGTCTGCATCCCCATCGAGGCCGCGAAATCGGCGGCGCCGAGGCTCATCGCGACCAGCCGGGGCGAAGCGGCGGCGATCTCTTCGACATGGGCAATGCCGGCGGCGGACTCTATGATGACCTCGAAGTTGACGGGCTTCGTGCGTCCCTTGGCACGTTCGATGGCGGTCACGAGGGCATCGACGGCATAGATGTCACCGGCGCAGCCCACTTTGGGGATCATGATCTGGTCGAGCCTGTCGCTCGCCTGTTCCAGCAGGTCCACCACGTCGCGATACCAATAGGGCGTGTCGAGCCCGTTGATCCGCACCGAGAGCGTCTTTTTCCCCCAGTCCACATTGTTGATCGCCTCGATCACATTGGCGCGGGCCGTGTCCTTGTCCGAGGGAGACACCGAATCTTCGAGATCGAGATTGATCACATCCGCGTCCGAGGCCGCCATCTTGGCGAAGAGCTTGGTATTGGAGCCGGGGCCAAAGAGCTGGCAGCGGTTCGGGCGGGCCGGGGCGGCGGGCTGAATACGGAAGGACATTATCGCCTCGCAAGTTTGTTACATATTTCTCGGGATTCTGGATAGATTATTGCGCAAGTGATGCCAAGCGATTCTCGCAATCGCAGCAGATCGACGCTGCGATGCGGCGCGCACGAAGCAAGCCCTGCGAGAAAATTCGAATGATTGGTAGTTTGGCGCAGATTTCGTGCAAATACCGCCGAAGACGCAACCGAAATCGCGACGCAATCGTTGAGAAGGTCAGTCATTCTGCCCCTGACAGTGGAGACAAACATGATCGAGACACCCTATCTTCTCTTCCTCGGTGAAGCACCGGACGGTCTGGCCGCCAAGGTGGCCCAAGGCATTCGCGACTGGCGGCCCGAGAACGCCGTGGGCCAATTCCGTATGGAGGGCTGCAAGGCCGACATGAAGCTGCCCGACATGACGCTGGCCGAGGCCAAGGCGGCGGGCGCCAAGACGCTGGTGATCGGCGTGGCGAACCGGGGCGGTGTCATCTCGCAAGCGTGGAAACGCGTGTTGATCGAGGCGCTGGAAGAGGGCTTCGATCTGGCGTCCGGTCTGCACAACCTTCTGCGCGACGAAGAAGATCTTGTCGCGGTCGCGAAATCCTGTGGTCGGACACTGCACGACGTGCGCGTTCCTTCGGTGAAATACCCGATCGCCAATGGCGAAAAGCGGACCGGCAAGCGCTGTCTGGCCGTGGGCACGGATTGCTCGGTCGGCAAGATGTATACCGCCATGGCGATGGACGCCGAGATGCGCGAGCGCGGGCTGAAATCGACGTTCCGCGCCACCGGCCAGACCGGGATTCTGATCACCGGTGACGGCGTGCCCCTGGATGCGGTGATCGCGGATTTCATGGCCGGGTCGATCGAATGGCTCACGCCCGACAACGACGACGATCACTGGGACATGATCGAGGGGCAAGGCTCGCTGTTCCACGTCAGCTACTCCGGAGTCACGCTGGCGCTGGTCCATGGCGGGCAGCCGGATGCGCTGATCCTATGCCACGAGCCGACGCGCGAGCACATGCGCGGCCTGCCGGGCTACAAGCTGCCTTCGCTGCAAACCCTGCGTGACACTGCGCTGCCGCTGGCGCGTGTGGGCAACCCGGCCTGCGAAGTGGTGGGCGTATCGGTCAACACCCAGCATATGGGCGAGGACGAGGCCAAGGCCTATCTCGCCAAGGTCGAGGCCGAGATGGGCCTGCCCGCGACCGATCCCTACCGCTTTGGGTCGGCCAAGCTGGTGGATGCGCTGGTCGCGCTCGGCTAAGGTCGCGCGCGTGGCCACGGCGGGCAGCGGGGGTTTCACACCCCCGCACCCCCGTGAAGTATTTTTGAAGCAGTGAAGGAGCAGCCGATGCGCCTGTCCGTGACGTCCGAGAGCTTTCCTCTGGCCGAAGTGTTCACCATTTCGCGGGGCTCCAAGACCCATGCGGACGTGCTGACGGTGCGGCTGTCGGACGGGGCGCACGAAGGCTGGGGCGAATGTGTGCCCTACAAGCGCTATGGCGAGACGCTGGACAGCGTGACGGCCGAGATCGAGGGATTGCCCACGGATTTCGACCGGGCGTCGCTCATGGACCTGCTGCCTGCCGGGGCCGCGCGCAATGCCGTGGATTGCGCACTCTGGGATCTCCAAGCGAAACGGGCGGGCAAGCGGGCGTGGAAACTCGCCGGGCTCGCCAAGCCCGGGCCGGAGATCACCGCCTACACCCTGTCTCTGGGCGAACCCGCCGCAATGGAAGCGGCAGCGCGCAAGCATGCCCATCGGCCGCTTTTGAAGATCAAGCTGGGAACCCCTGACGACATGGCGCGACTTGAGGCCGTGCGCCGGGGCGCGCCCAAACCGCAGATCATCGTGGACGCGAACGAAGGCTGGAGCGCCGAGGTCTACGCCGACCTCGCCCCGCATCTCGTCCGCCTTGGCGTGGCGCTGGTCGAACAGCCCCTGCCCGCCTCCGATGACGAGGCGCTGATCGGGATGGACCGCCCCGTGCCGGTCTGCGCAGACGAGAGCGCGCATGACACGACGACCCTCGATGCGCTCAAGGGCAAATACGACGTGGTGAACATCAAGCTCGACAAGACTGGCGGGCTGACCGAGGCGCTCAGGCTGCGCGAGGCGGCGTTGGCGCAAGGCTACCGGATCATGGTCGGCTGCATGGTCGGCACGAGCCTCGCCATGGCGCCCGCCGTGCTGGTCGCGCAGGGCGCGATGGTGACGGACCTTGACGGACCGCTCCTGCTGGCCCAAGACCGCCCGGAACCTTTGCAATTCGACGAGGCCGGGGTGCATCCGAGCACACCCGCCCTCTGGGGTTAGGAGACCGAACATGAGCCGCACCGTTTACGTCAATGGCGACTACCTGCCCGAGGAAGAGGCGAAAGTGTCGATCTTCGACCGCGCGTTCCTCATGGCCGACGGCGTCTACGAGGTGACGAGCGTACTTGGCGGCAAGATCATCGACTTTCCCGGCCACATCGCGCGGCTCGAACGGTCGCTGGGCGAACTGGACATGCAAAAGCCGGAGGCCTTTGACGACCTGCTCGAGATCCACCGGGAGCTTGTGCGGCTGAACGAGATCGACGAGGGCATGATCTACCTGCAAGTGAGCCGCGGCTCGGCGGGCGATCGCGATTTCGCCTTTCCCGACCCGGAAAAGGTCAAGCCGACGTTGGTTCTTTTCACCCAGAACAAACCCGGCCTCGCCGACAGCCCGGTGGCCAAGACCGGTCTCAAGGTCATTTCCATCGACGACATCCGCTGGGGCCGCCGTGACATCAAGACGGTGCAGCTGCTCTACCCGTCGATGGGCAAGATGATGGCGAAAAAGGCCGGTTGCGACGATGCCTGGATGGTCGAGGACGGTGTCGTGACCGAAGGCACTTCCAACAACGCCTATATCGTCAAGGGCAACACGATCATCACCCGCGAATTGTCCACCCATATCCTGCATGGGATCACCCGTGCCGCCGTACTGCGCTTTGCCAAGGAAGCGCAGATGCAGGTCGAGGAACGCCCTTTCACCATCGAAGAGGCACAGGGCGCGGACGAGGCCTTCATCACCTCGGCGTCGACCTTTGTCTTGCCGGTTGTCGAGATCGACGGGACCGCCGTGGGCACCGGCACGCCAGGCGCGGTCGCGGCACGTCTGCGCGAGATTTACCTCGAAGAAAGCCGGAAGGCGGGCGTCTGAGGGCACTTATCCCTTGATTTCGGGCGTCGTGTCGGGCCTCCTGTCGCGCAAAGGAGCAAAGCTCCACGGGACGGGCCCGGCGAAACGCCGGACAGGGGTATGGTATGAGGCTAATCTGGGCAGCACTTGTGCTGATCGTCGGCATCGGGGGGCTTGGTGTCTGGGCGGCGACCCGAACGGGCCCTTCCATCGAGGACGAGATCCGCGCGGCCGCCGGCGGCGTCGTCACCGGGGCCATACACCCCATGTCCGTGAGCGTATCGGGCCGTGACATCACCCTCTCGGGCACCGCCGATACGGAGGCGGAACTGGCCGCGTTGAAGGACACGCTCAACAGCCTCGAGGGGCGGCGCGTGGTGCGTGACGGCGAGGTGGTGGTCCTGCCCGTATCGGACCCCTATGACAGCGCGATCGCCAAGGGATCGGATGGCTCGATCGCCGTGACCGGGCACGCACCTTCTGTAGCGCAAGCCGAAACGCTGGACGCCGACGGGCTGGCGGGCGCGACGACCCTCACGCTCGCCTCCGGTGCGCCTGAGGGTTGGTCGGGCGCAATGCTCGCGGGGCAATCGGCGCTTGACGCTCTCGACGAGGGGTCCTTTGCGCTCGCGGGCACTTCGGCCATCCTGTCGGGTCTGGCGCAGACCCCGGAAGAGGCCAAGGCTGCGGCAGTGGCGCTCGAGGCGCTGCCCGAAGGCTTTGACCGGATCGTCGCCATCGACGTGCTCGACAACGGGCGGGTCAGTTTCACCCTGCAGTACGACGCCGCCACCGGCGCCATGGTCACGGGCGATGTACCGGAAACGCTGGGGATCGACGGGATGGCCGAGGCGCTCGGGATCGAGATCGGCGGCGAGGCCTCCACGACATTTGGCGGTTTCGCGGACCTCGACGTGCGGCTCAGGGCGCTCGCTCCGATCCTGCCTGACCTCAACTGGCTGTCCCTTCGGGTCGAGGACGCCGCGCTTTTTGCCGAGGCAGAGAGCCTGCCAGGTCTCGACGTCGGCACCGTGGATGCCGCGTTGCGCGTGGCGCTGGCCACCGACGAGGTCAGCGTTCACGAAGGCACTGCCCCCGCCGACGGGGAAACGCGCACCAACGCTGCGACGGGCCGGACCGAAACCGCGAAGGCGGGCTACTGGCTCGCAACACCCGACATCGAGGTCTCGCGCGCCACCTGCACGACCGAGGCCGAGACGATACAGGCCGGCCGCTCTGTGCGCTTCCTCACCGGATCGGCCGAGCTCGACCCCGCATCTCTCGCCGTCATCAACGATCTCGCTGGCCTTCTGCTCACCTGCACCCGCGGCATGGGGATGCAGGTCCAGATCGGTGGGCATACGGACGACCAGGGCGACGAGATGGACAACTACCGTCTGTCGGTCGCTCGCGCGACGGCGGTTCGGGATGCCATCATCGCGCGCGGGGTGCCCGCGAACAAGGTGCAGGCCTTTGGCTATGGCGCAACCGAACCGGTGGCCGACAACACCACCGAGGACGGTCGAAGCGCGAACCGGCGCACGACCTTTACCTGGCCCTGAGGGCCGTATGAACAACCAGACAGGCAAGAGGCAGAAATGTTCGTCAACTGGGGTTTTCTCCTATCCGAAATGGTCGTGCTCCTGGTGCTCGCTGCACTGGTCGGACTGGTCGCGGGATGGATCCTGTGGGGTCGCCGGAGCGCGCCGGATACCAGCCACGAGGCGCGGCTGATGGCCGACCTGGCCGCGGCAAGGCGCGAGGGGGACGAAAAGTCGGCGCGGATCGCGATGCTCGAGGATCAGCTTGCCGGCGGCCAGTCGCGCGGGAACCAGACGGAGGATACGCCCGCCGGTGCCATCGCTCCTGCACCGGCACCGCTGGCGGTCACACCCGCCAGACCTGCCAGGCTCGATGCGCCGCGGGCCGGTCGACCCGATGACCTGACGCGCATCCGGGGTGTCGGGCCCAAGCTCATGGCGCTGGTCAACGATCTGGGCTTTTACCACTTCGATCAGATCGCGGCATGGACGCCCGCCGAAGTTGCTTGGGTCGACGAGAACCTCGCCGGGTTCAAGGGCCGGGTGAGCCGCGACAACTGGGTAGAACAAGCGGCGATCTTCGCCAAGGGCGGCTAGCCGTAGACCCGCACGCCCTTGTCCGGATGGGCGCGGTAGTGGGACAGCCGGTTCTCTATCCCGCCGACGTGAAGTTCGAGCTTATGTCCGTCCGGATCGAGAAAGTAGAACGACGGTCCCTCGCTCACGTTGTCCTGCCAGATCTCGACATGGTCGTGGAGCCGCTCGACCAGCGCAGGAAAGGCAGTCCGGGGCACTGAAAAGGCGATATGGCTATCGTCTCCACGCGGTGCCACGGCGTCGACCAGCGTAATACAGAGCCACAGATCGCCCGAAGTCAGATAGGCGCCGCGCGGCCAGTCGGCCCGCAAATGAAAGCCAAGCAGGTCACGATAAAACGCCACCGACCGGAGGAGGTCGGTGGCGGCCAGGGTGATGTGATTGGTTCCCGTGATCATCCCGGAAATGTGACCCCGGAACGCCCGTTGTGCAAGTCAGTCGAACCGCCAGCTCGACGCGGTAACGCCGCCGAAGATACCGTGTTCGTAATAGGTCTTGGTCGCCGTCGCGTCCTCTGCTGCGCCCAGCGCCACGAAGAGCGGCACTAGATGATCCTCCTGCGCGTGGCAGACGCGGGCGTATGGGGCGCTTTCCCAGCCTTCGAGCGCCGGGGTCCGGTCCGCAGGCGCGGCGTCGAGCGTGTCGGTCAGCCATTTATCAAAGGCCATCGACGGGGTTCTCGCCTGCGGCCCGAAGTTGCGCAGGTTGTGATAGGACAGGCCCGATCCCACGATCAGCACGCCCTCGTCGCGCAGGGGCGCCAGCGCGCGACCAATCGCGAAATGCTGCTCGGGCGAGTAGTTCGACAGGAGCGACACCTGATAGACCGGCACCTCTGCGTCGGGATACATGATGTAGGCGGGCACGAAGGTGCCGTGGTCGAACCCCTGCTTGTCGTCCAGCGTGACCTCGAACCCGGCCGCGCGGATCATCTCTGCCGTGCGGCTGGCAAGGTCCGGCGCACCCGGTGCGGGATAGGTGATCTGGTAGGTATGGGGCGGGAAGCCGTAGTAATCATACTCCATCGGCGGCTTGGCCGAGGTCATGACCCGCACAGTATCACTTTCCCAATGGCCCGAGACCATGAGGATCGCCTTGGGTGTCTCGGGCAATTCGCCGGGCATCGCGGCGAGGGATTTCTCCAGCTCGGCAAAGCCCTTGCGCATGTCGTCAATCCACGGCCAGGGGCCGCCGCCGTGGGAAATGAAATAGGTGGGCATACGGGTCATGATGTGTTCCTTTCGGTTGCCACAAATCTAATTCCCGCGCATCCCGCACAGAAGTGGCCAATTTTTCACAGTTTCTGTGCACAATATACAGGACATGGTGTGATCCGCAAAGTCTCCGCGACAGTCGATGGCGCGGAAGATCGCATTGCAAACCGGACCCCGAGGGGCCAAGACTGGCGTCTCATCTTGCAGGATACGACTCGTCCCGAGGTATCCGGTTAACCCACGAAAGGAACCCAGATGAAACGCAGCCTTCTTTCACTTGTCGCCCTGCTTGCCGCGACACCGGCCTTCGCCCACCTCAACCCCGAGGAACACGGGTCGTTCATGGCGGGGCTGTCGCATCCGGTGTTCGGACTGGACCACATCCTCGCGATGATCGCGGTGGGGCTTTGGGCGGCGTTTCTGGGTGGTCGCGCGATCTGGGCGCTGCCAGCCGCCTTTGTCGGCGCCATGATCCTGGGGTTCTTCGGCGCGGTCGGGGGACTGCCCCTGCCCTTCGTCGAGCCGATGATCCTCGTTTCGGTCTTCGCCGTCGGTCTCGCCGTCGCCTTTGCGCTTCGGCTCCCGGTGGCCGCCGCCGCGACGCTCGTCGGGCTGTTCGGCGTCTTTCACGGCCATGCCCATGGCGGCGAGCTTGGCAGCGCCGGCGCACTGAGCTTCGGCATCGGCTTTGCACTGTCCACCGCACTCCTGCACGCGCTGGGTGTCGGCGCGGCGCTTTCAGCGGGACGCGCGATGAACGGCACCCACGTCATCAAGGGGCTGGGCTGGGCCACGGCGCTCGGCGGTCTCTGGGTCGCTGTCGGCGGCTGACCCCATCACGCAGCGGACACGGGCACCGGGACGCAAGGCCGTCCCGGCGCACCGGTCGAAGCGCGTCACTCCTTCAGCACGTTTTCCTTGAACGCGACATCGAAGGCGGCCTTTTTCGCGTCGTCCGCCTCGGTCTGGTTCTGGGCGCGCCAGTCTTCATAGGGCATCCCGTAGAACACCTCGCGCCCTTCGTCCTTGGTCATCTCGATCCCGCGTTCGTTCGCGGCCTCCTGATACCAGCGCGACAGGCAGTTACGGCAGAACCCGGCGAGGTTCATCAGGTCGATGTTCTGCACATCCGGGCGGTCCTGCATGAGGTGCTGCTGCAACCGCCGGAACGCGGCGGCTTCAAGCTCGATGCGGGTCTGGTCGTCGATCTGGGTCATGGTGTCCTCCTGTTGGAGCTACACTTGTGCAATCCGGACGGCCTGTTCAAGCAAAGGTGCGAGCCGCGCGGCCCAATGCCACTGCTGCTCTTCGGTCTGGATCAGGTCATTGCGCAGCTCGATGAGCACGTTGGGGCGTCCGTGCCGTATGGCGTGGCGGTCCACGCTGTCGCCGTCCAGGTGCCCGCCATAGGGTTCGTTCGCCCCCACGCAAAGGTCAGGCTCGGCGCGCAGCAGGTCGATGAAGGGCGCGGAAAGCCGTTCGTCCCGGGCAAAAAGCACCCCCACATGCCACGGGCGCGGGTCGCGGCCGCGCAGTTGCGGGGTAAAGGAATGGACCGCACAGTAAAGCGTATCCTCGCGCCGGGCCGCAAGACGCGCGACCTCCTGATGATAGGGGCGGTAGCAAAGGTTCAGGCGCCGCTCGACCTCTTCCGCCCCCACGTGACGGTTCGCGGGAATGATCGTGCCGTCATAGAGCTTCATCACGAGCGTCGGATCGTCTTCGCCCCGGTTCGGGTCGATCACGAGGCGGGAAAAGTTCGAGCAGACGACCGAGGCGTCGAGGATCTCGCCCAGCGCGAGGCTGACCCCCGCCGCACCGGGATCATAGGCGATGTGGCGCGCCATATCCTCGGCCGCGATCCCCAGATCGCCGCCCGCAACCTGCGACGGCACGAAGTTGCGGGCATGGTCGCAGGTGATGAGCCAGCGCCCCCCGCGTTCGGATCCGAAGGTATGAAAGGGATGATACGTCATGGGCCTGTCACGGTTATCGCCAACAGTGCCTAAAGGACAGCCGGACCGAAGAAAAGGGTCCGGGACAGCCCGAGAAACCCTCCTGCGCGCGTGCTTGCCGTTGCGCCAACTCGCACCCCGCGATAGAGACAACCCGAGCGTTACCGCAAACATTCCCGGCCTTGAACCGCCCTTGTAAACCCAGAGGTGCCATGACCCCTTCCCGTAACACCAAGATCGTCGCGACCCTTGGCCCCGCCTCCTCGACCTACGAGATGATCAAGACGCTGGCCGAGGCGGGCGCGGACGTGTTCCGGCTGAACATGTCCCACGGCAACCACGATGATCACCGGGAACGCCATGCGACCATCCGGCGGGTGGAAGAGGAACTGGGCCGCCCGATCGCGATCCTCGCCGACCTTCAGGGTCCGAAACTGCGCTGCGGCACCTTCGTGGCCGAAGCGGCGGACATCGAGGACGGGCAGGATTTCCGCTTCGACCTCGACAAGACGCCGGGGGACAGTCACCGGGTCTGTCTGCCGCACAAAGAAATTTTCGAGGCGCTGGAACCGGGGTCAACGCTGCTCGTCAACGACGGCAAGATGCGGCTCAAGGTCAAGGACTGCGGGGCCGATTACGCCAACTGCGAGGTGATCGTTGGCGGCACGATTTCCGACCGCAAGGGCGTAAACGTGCCTGACGTGGTTCTGCCGCTGGCGGCGCTGTCGCCCAAGGACCGCGACGACCTCGAATTTGCCTGCGAGTTGGGCGTCGACTGGCTCGCGCTCTCCTTCGTGCAGCGCCCGGCAGACGTGGAGGAAGCGCGCGCCTTGGCCAAGGGACGCGCCGCCGTGCTCGCCAAGATCGAAAAGCCCGCCGCCGTGCGCGCCTTTGACGACATCCTCGCGGTCTGCGACGCGATAATGGTCGCGCGTGGCGATCTGGGCGTCGAACTGCCCGTGCAGAATGTGCCGCCGATCCAGAAACGGCTCGTCCATGCCTGCCGCCGCGCGGGCAAGCCGGTGATTGTCGCGACCCAGATGATGGAGTCGATGATCGAAAGCCCGGTGCCGACGCGGGCCGAGGTGTCGGATGTGGCCAACGCGATCTACGAGGGTGCGGACGCGGTCATGCTGTCGGCCGAATCGGCGGCGGGCAACTACCCGCGCGAAGCGGTCGCGACCATGGCCAAGATCGCGCATGAGGTGGAAAGCGACCCGACCTATCGGCAGGTCCTGAACAACTCGCGCTATGTCGAACGCCGGACCATCGCGGACGGCATCGTGTCTGCCGCGCGCGAGATCGCGGAAGCCACCGACATCAAGGCCATCGCCTGTTTCACCCAGTCGGGCACCACCGCGTCCCTCGTCGCCCGCGAACGCCCCGAGGTGCCGATCATCGCGCTCACCCCGCTCGTGGGCACCGCGCGTCGTCTGTGCCTGACGTGGGCCGTGCAGTCCTACATGACCGCCAAGGTCGACCGCTTCAAGATGGCCGTGGTCGCGGCGGCCAAGGCAGCGCGCGACAGCGGCATCGCGGGCGAGGACGACCAGATCGTCGTGACCGCCGGCGTGCCCTTCAACGTGCCCGGCACCACGAACATCCTGCGCGTCGCGCCCTGCGCCGAGCGTTTGATCTTTGCCACCGATCCGGAGTAGCGTCGCGGGACGGAGGGTCCCATGCCTTACGACCTGCACATGGCGATCGGTATCACGATCCTCGCGCTGTCGATTCCGGCGGCGCTGAATGCATGGATCGACCGGCGGCTGCCCATCGTGTCGGGCGTGCTGATCGTGATGGGTGGCGGGCTCATGGCCTATGCCTGGCGGGAAAAACCGGGCGGCTACCAGTGGCAGGACCTGCCGACGAGCTTCATCACCGTGATCGGGCATTATCTCTGACAGGTCGTGCCCCGGCGCAGCCAAAACCCCTTGCCAGACAGAGAATCCCCCTCTATACGGCGCACTTCCATGCGCGGCCGGCCAATGCGGCATGCCGAGTCGCGCCTAACGTCAGAAGAAGAATGGAGACGCAAATGCCCAAGATGAAGACCAAATCGAGCTGCAAAAAGCGGTTCAAGGTGTCTGCCACCGGCAAGGTGATCACCGGCCAGGCCGGCAAGCGCCACGGCATGATCAAACGCCACAAGAAATTCATCCGCAACGCTCGCGGTACCACTGTCATGTCGGCTCCTGACGCGAAAATCGTCAAGTCGATGATGCCCTACGATCGCTAAGAGGAGCTGAGACATGTCCCGAGTCAAAGGCGGAACCGTCACCCACGCACGTCACAAGAAGGTCCTCAAGGCGGCCAAAGGCTACTACGGCAGCCGGTCCAAGACCTTCAAGACCGCAACCCAGGCCGTCGACAAGGCCAACCAGTATGCGACGCGTGACCGCAAGCAGCGCAAGCGTAACTTCCGTTCGCTGTGGATCCAGCGCATCAACGCCGCCGTGCGTTCGCACGACGAAGCGCTGACCTACTCCAAATTCATCAACGGTCTCGCGACCGCTGGTATCGAAGTGGACCGCAAGGTGCTCGCCGATCTGGCCGTTCACGAGCCGGAAGCCTTCGGTGCGATCGTCGACAAGGCGAAAGCCGCGCTGGCTGCCTGATCCAACGGATCGGTTTTGAATTGAGGGGCCGCGCTGGAAACAGGGCGGCCCTTTCCTTATGCGCCCACAGCCTTGCATCGCACGGCTTCTGTGCTAGCAGAGGGCAAGCTGAAAAACGGGGACCCCCGATGGACGATCTGAAGACGAAATACCTTGGCCTCATCAACGCGGCCTCCGACGAGCAGGCGCTCGAGGACATCCGCCTGCAAGCCGTCGGCAAGAAGGGCGAAGTGGCCCTCGCCATGCGCGAGTTGGGCAAGATGACGCCGGAGGAGCGCCAGACGCAGGGTCCGCTTTTGAATGCGCTGAAGGACGAGATCAATTCGGCCCTCGCCGCGAAGAAAGCCGCGCTTGGCGATGCCGCGCTGAACGAACGTCTGGCCGCCGAATGGCTCGACGTGTCGCTGCCCTCGCGCGGGCGTCGGATGGGCACGATCCACCCCGTGTCGCAGGTGACCGAGGAAGTCAGCGCCATCTTCGCCGACATGGGCTTTGCCGTGGCCGAGGGTCCGCAGATCGAGGACGACTGGCACAACTTCGATGCGCTCAACATCCCGCCGCACCACCCGGCGCGGCAGGAGCACGACACCTTCTACATGCACCGCGACGAGGGAGACAATCGCCCGCCCCACGTGCTGCGCACCCACACCTCGCCCGTGCAGATCCGCGCTATGATGGCCCAGGGCGCGCCGATCCGCGTGATCGCACCGGGCCGCGTCTATCGCTCGGACTACGACCAGACCCACACGCCCATGTTCCACCAGATCGAGGGGCTGGCCATCGACAAGGACATCTCGATGGCGAACCTCAAATGGGTGCTCGAGGAATTCTTCACCGCCTTCTTCGGCACCAAGGTCAAAACCCGCTTCCGCGCCTCGCATTTCCCCTTCACGGAGCCGTCCGCCGAGGTCGACGTGCAATGTTCGTTCGAGGGCGGCACGGTGAAAGTGGGCGAAGGCAACGACTGGCTCGAAGTGCTGGGCAGCGGCATGGTCCACCCTAAGGTGCTGAAGTATGCGGGCGTCGACCCGAGCGCGTGGCAGGGCTTTGCCTTCGGCATGGGCATCGACCGGATCGCCATGCTGAAATACGGCATCCCGGATCTGCGGGCATTCTTTGACTCGGACCTGCGCTGGCTCCGGCACTATGGGTTTGCCGCGCTGGACGTGCCGACGATGCGAGGTGGGGTTTCGCGGTGAAATTAATCTGAAGGGTGGTACTCATGGCGACAGAAGTCGAATACGGCCTGACACAGATTGATATGGGCGACTGGATCCGCGGCAAAGATGAGCGGTTGGGAAAATTCATCGAAAATCAAAACACAGGATTTCGTGTTTACTTTCACTACCAACATCCAATCCATGATGGGCGCTTGCGCTACATCGTTATAAAGAACGGTTTTGCAATGGGGTTCGCAGTTCCGGCGAAGCTGGCATCGACCAATTCAGGAGGGTACCTGCATAGACAGTTCAATGGAGACGACGGTCCGTCAATAGTGGTCGATACCATTGGCGGCACGTTTCGCTCTGATATGTGTACAGAAACAGAACACTTTCCGGTGCTGGCCGCAGCTGAAGTATTCGAGAACCGTCAACAACAGGATGGATTTATTGCGGCATTGTCAGATGCAGTTCCAAGAATCCCTGCCTTAGGAAGTTACGTTCTTAGATGGAACGGTGGCTTTGGATACAAGCTGGAATTTACCAAATCGATTTGGACTAAGCTATCATCAGGGGATTTCATTTATGTCGCTTGCTGAAGTGGCTGCGGCATTATGGGTTCGGCGCTTTGGAAGTGCCGTCGATGCGGGGTGGGGTCAGTCGTTGACCCGTAGGATGGGGTTCAACGCCATCCTACCAGCTCGGTCTTGAAGGCCGAGACGTGCGAGGGGTAGGTTGGGGCATGCCCCTCTTCCACCCCTCCAACCGCGACCGCAACGACCGCACACGCACCCTCTACGCCCGCTACGAAATCGCCTATACCATCGTCGATTTCCTCGCCGCCGCCTGCTTCCTGATCGGGTCTTTCCTGTTCTTTTCCGATGCCACGCAGTATGCCGCCACATGGCTCTTCGTTGCGGGGTCCCTTGCCTTCGCCGCGAAACCGACGATCCGGCTCGTCCGGGAAATTCACCTCTACCGCATGGGCAAATTCGGCAAACTCGCGGAGCGCTACGATGACTGACGACATGGAAGACCTGAACCAGACCTACCCCGGCGCCGGGAATTTCCTGTTTGGCGAGACGGCCAAGGAGAACGAGCGCATCCTTGCCCTCGTCCGTTCCGGCGTCAAAACGGCGAACTATGCCCCGCTCGCCGACTTTGCCGACGATCCGCAGTCCAAACCCCAGCCCGGCCGCGCCGATATCGCGATGAACTGGGACGGCACCCCGGCCCTCGTCATCCGCACCCGCGCCGTGCGCAAGGTTCGGGTGGGCGATGTCACCACGACCCAGATCGCCGCGATGGGCGACGATGCCTCGCCTTCGCTCTGGCAGAAAAACACCGGGCTTTCCCCCGACACGCTGCTGCTCATCGAGGAGTTCGAGCTGGTCGAGGACCTTTCCGACCGCTGACCGACGCGGAACAACTCTCCGTCGCTCTCCGTTAGGCGCGTCGCAACGCCAGACAAACGGAGATTACATGGCCCTTTTCCGCCTCTCGAACCGGCAACGCAGCGAAGCCTCCAGAACGGTCTACGCCCGGTTCCAGCTTGTCTACACCGCCGTGGATTTCGGCGCGTCCCTGGCCTTTGTTGCAGGGTCGGCAATGTATATCATCGGGGTCGCGGATACGACCGTGATATGGGTCTATCTGGCAGGATCTCTGCTCTTTGCAGCCAAACCGACGCTACGCTTGCTGCGCGAGATCAAGCTCTATCGGATGGGCCACGTGGAATATCTCGCACAACGGGCCGAACCCTGAGCCGCAGGCTTTTCAATCCCGGCCAATTGCCGTAAATCGCGCGGGGCACGCGCAAAGGACTGTCTCGATGAAATTCACCCTCTCGTGGCTTCACGACCACCTCGACACCACCGCCTCGATTGACGAGATCGCGGAAACGCTCACCGATCTGGGCCTTGAGGTCGAAGGCATCGAGAACCCCGGTGACAAGCTGTCGACCTTTACGCTGGCCAGGATCAAGCACGCGGAGCAGCACCCCGACGCCGACCGCCTGCGCGTCTGCACGGTGGAAACCGACGAGGGCGACAAGACCATCGTCTGTGGTGCACCCAATGCGCGGGCAGGCATTACGGTCGTGCTGGCCAAGCCCGGCGATTACGTCCCCGGCATCGACACCACCCTGTCGGTGGGCAAGATCCGTGGCGTCGAGTCCCACGGCATGATGGCCTCGGAACGCGAGCTCGAGCTGTCGGACGAGCACAACGGCATCATCGAGCTGCCCTCGGGCGAGGTCGGGCAGAAGTTCGTCGACTGGCTGGCGGTGAACGACCCGGCCAAGGTCGATCCCGTCATCGAAATCGCGATTACGCCCAATCGCCCCGACGCGCTGGGTGTGCGTGGCATTGCTCGTGACTTGGCCGCCCGTGGTCTGGGCACGCTGAAACCGGCGCCGACCGCGCATGTCCCCGGCACGTTCCCCTGCCCGATCACCGTCACCATCGACGGGGACACGCAAGACGAGAACGGTTGTCACATCTTCCAGGGACGGGTGATCAAGGGCGTCAAGAACGGGCCGTCCCCGGCGTGGCTCCAGCAGCGGCTGAAGGCCATCGGGTTGCGCCCGATTTCAGCGCTTGTCGATGTAACCAACTTCTTCACCTACGACCAGAACCGCCCGCTCCATGTTTTCGACGCGGACAAGGTCCATGGCAATCTGCGCATCCACAAGACCGTGGGCGGCGAGACGCTGCTCGCGCTGGACGAGAAAACTTACACTTTCGCCCCCGGTGCCGTTGTGATCTCGGACGACCAGGGCGTGGAAAGCGTTGCGGGCATCATGGGGGGCGAAGAAACCGGCTGCACGGAGGACACCGTGAACGTCTTTCTTGAGGCCGCTGTCTGGGACACGATCCAGATCGCCAAGACAGGCCGCGCGCTCAAGATCAACTCGGACGCGCGCTATCGCAACGAACGCGGCATCGACCCGGCATTCAACCCGACGGCCATCGAGCTTGCCACGCAGATGATCCTCGACCTTTGCGGGGGCGAGGCGTCGGAGGTCGTGACCGCCGGCGAAGTGCCCAACGTCGCCCGCGCCTATAAACTCGACACCGCGCGCTGTTCGTCGCTCGTGGGCATGGAGATTCCGGCCGAGGTCCAGCGTGCATCGCTGACCGCGCTGGGGTTCGAGATGGAGGGCGACTTGGCCCACGTCCCCTCGTGGCGTCCCGACGTGCTGGGCGAGGCCGATCTGGTCGAGGAAGTCGCGCGGATCGCGTCGCTCACCAAGCTCGAGGGCAAGCCGCTCGCCCGCGCCAACACCGGTGTGCCGAAGCCGATCCTGACGCCGCTCCAGAAGCGCGAGAACATCGGTCGCCGCACCGCCGCCGCGCTCGGCTACAACGAATGCGTGACCTACAGCTTCATCGACGCGGCTTCTGCGGCTCTGTTCGGGGTCGAAGGGCGCGCAACGGCACTCGACAACCCGATCTCGTCGGAAATGTCGCACATGCGCCCCGACCTCCTGCCGGGTCTCCTGCAAGCCGCCGCCCGCAACCAGTCTCGCGGTGTCGCGGACCTCGCCCTCTTTGAAGTCGGTGCGGCATGGCACGGCGGCGAACCGGGGGAACAGACCCTGCGCATCTCGGGGCTTCTCGTCGGCAAGACCGGACCCAAGGACGTGCACGGCGAAAGCCGGTCGGTGGACCTTTATGACGCCAAGGCCGACGCCGAGGCGATCTTGGCCGCCATGGGCGCCCCCGCCAAGATGATGATCCAGCGCGGGGCTGAAGCCTGGTGGCACCCCGGTCGCCACGGCAAGCTCTGCCTTGGTCCCAAGGTGGTCATGGGCGTCTTTGGCGAAGTCCACCCCAAGGTGCTGACAGAGATGGGCGTGAAAGGTCCCGCCGTCGCCTTCACGCTCTACCCCGAAACGATCCCCTATCCGAAATCCAGTTCGGCCTCGCGTCCGGCGCTGACCATTTCGGACCTGCAACCGGTGGAACGCGATTTCGCCTTTGTCGTGGCCCGCGACGTGGACGCGCTGACGCTCGTCAACGCTGCGGCGGGTGCCGACAAGGCGCTGATCGAAGAGGTGCGGGTCTTCGACGAATTCACCGGAGGCAAGCTGGGCGAGGATGGGCAGAAATCGCTTGCCATCACCGTGCGCATCCAACCGAAGGACGCCACCCTGACCGAAAAAGGCCTCGACGCGTTGTCGGGCAAGATCGTCGAGAAGGTGACCAAAGCGACGGGCGGCAGCCTCAGAAGCTGAGGCACCAACCGGATAAGGTCAGGACAAGACACAGCGCGCCCCGGGCTTGACCCGGGGCTTCGTTTTTTCTCGCACAGTGGAATGCGGCGGGTCGCGCCCGATACGGGGCCGTTGTAATCGTCACCACGGGGTAAGAAAATCCCCGGCCAGCACGGGGCCGGCCGGGGTGCCTGACGCGAGCAGGGGGGGGTGCGTCAGGGGGGGAGGAAAGGCTAGTTGGCCGTGACGCCCGCGCCCATGTCCGCTTCAACGTCCGCGTCGATGGACGTCTCGCCCGCCATGCTCGCCGCCTGTTCGTCGAGCGCGTCCTCGACGTTCTCCAGCGTCTCATCAAGCGATCCGGCGGCCCGAGCGGCGGGGTCGGTCATCATTTCATTCGCGCCCTCGGCGGTCTGCTCCATCGCGCCGCCGGTGGTCACCGCGCCGCGCATCGCGACGTCGCGCGCTTCGGACACTTCGACCATGCCGTCGCCATTCATGTCATAGGTCTGCATGGCAAGCTCGGCATTGGCACCGAAGGTCGCCTGAAGTTCGGTCATGTCGAGGGTGCCGTCGCCATTCGCGTCGATCCCGGAAAAGCTCATGGCCTGAGCATTGGCAAGACCGGCGGCCCCCAGCGTCGCCGCCATGGCGAGCGCGGGAAGAGCGAAGGATTTCTTCGAAGTCATGATCGGTCCTTTCGTGGTTTCTGATCATTTGCCCCGCCAACCTGTGTCCAACGGCCCCCTGTTTCGAGAGGCAAGCGCGTAAGCCCCGGATTTCAGCAAGGCCTTGCCGCAGGGCAGCGAAAGCCTGCCAGCCCTCGGCAACGATCCCCTGAAATCGGCAATCCGGCGCGCAGGGAACATCGCGCGCGCCATCCGCGTTCTTCTGCCAGACCTCCCTTGCCCGTGCGACAGACCGCCGGGCGATCACTGACTGGAGTTGACCATGTTCGAACTATCCGGCTTTTTCGGCCTCATCCTTCTCGCCCTCGACATCTGGGCGCTGATCTCGATCTTCTCGTCCAGCGCCTCGACGGGGGCGAAAATCCTCTGGGCACTGCTCGTGATCTTCCTGCCCCTTCTTGGCCTGATCATCTGGTTCATCGCCGGACCGAAATCGAGCCCGCGCGCGGTGTAACGCCCCTTGCGGGGCAATCGCGACACACAGAACCCTCAGGCGGCCGGGACCTCCCGTGCCGCCTTTGGCCATTCGTCAGCGCTGGCACGGGTGTCACGCACCAACCGAAAGCATGATTTGAACGATGTTCGAATTGTGCTAGCATCAGAAACAGCCGGAAAACCGGCGTGTGTGGACAGTGAGGGGCAAAATGCTCAAGGAATTCAGGAATTTCATCGCCCGCGGCAATGTCATGGACATGGCCGTCGGTATCATCGTTGGGGCCGCATTCACCGCGATCGTCTCGTCGCTCGTGGCCGACCTGATCAATCCGATCATCGGGCTTTTCACCGGTGGCATCGACTTTACGAACAACTACGCGGTGCTCTCGGGCGACGTTGCCGAGGGTGCATCGCTGGAAGCGGCCCGCGAAACCGGGGCGTCGATCTTTGCCTACGGCAGCTTCATCATGGCTGTCATCAACTTCCTGATCATCGCCTTCGTGGTCTTCATGCTCGTTCGCATGGTCAACAAGATCAAGGAAGCCGCCGAGGGACCGGCCGAGCCGACGCCGGAAGCCGCCGCGCCGCCGCCGCCGCCGGAAGTCGCCCTGCTCACGGAAATCCGCGACGCGCTAAAGGCCCGCTGACACTCAAGAACATCACACGAAAGGGTCCGCCCCGGCGGGCCCTTTTCTTTTGCTGAACACGACACAAGAAAAAAGGACACCTCATGGAAGAGCAAATTCAAACCCAGATCGCCACATGGCTCGACCGGTTCGGAGAGCTTGTCCCCTACTTCGTGAACGGCCTGAAGGCGCTCGTCATCCTGATCGTCGGCTGGATCATCGCGGGGGCGATCAGTCGCATGGTGCGCAAACGGGTCGAAGGCGCGAAGCGGATCGACCCGACCGTCGGCAATTTCATCGCCTCGATGGTGCGCTGGGTGCTCTTGGCCATCGTCGGGATCACGGTGCTCAACGTCTTTGGAGTCGAGGTCACATCGCTCGTGGCGATGCTCGGGGCCGCCACGCTGGCCATCGGGCTTGCGCTCCAGGGCACCTTGGGCGACATGGCGGCGGGCTTCATGATTATCCTGTTTCGCCCGTATGGGAACGGTCAGTATATCTCGATTGACGGCACATCCGGCACGGTGAAGGAGATCAACCTTTTCTTCACCGAGCTTGCGACCCCCGACAACGTCCAGATCATCGTGCCCAACGGCAAGGCCTGGGGCGCGATCATCACCAACTATTCCGCGCATGAGACGCGGCGCGTCGATCTGACCGTCGGCATCGACTATGCCGACGACATGGACCGCGCGATGGAGGTCATGCTCGACATGGCCCGTGCCGATGCCCGCGTCCATGCCGACCCCGAGCCCTGGGTGCGGGTGACGAACCTGGGCGACAGTTCGGTCGATCTGACCATGCGGATCTGGGCCAATGCGATCGACTACTGGGACCTCAAATTCGCGATGACCAAGGCGGTCAAGGAACGCTTCGACGAAGCCGGCCTGTCGATCCCCTTCCCGCAGCAGGTGTCCTGGGTGCAGTCCGACAGCGGCACCTCGGTATCGGTGGCGCAGACCCAGCGCGCAGCAGAGTGAAGGCGCATAGCGCGACACCGAATCCATGCTATCCTCCCCTCATTGGATATGAGGGGAGGTCGCTTTGGACCGCAGGATTTTCATCGCTTCGGGAATCGCCGCGCTGGTGGCGGGGCGGGCAGAGGCTCAGACCTACGCCATCAACTCGCCTCGCGACGGATACCTCAACCTGCGCACGGGACCGGGCGAGCAATTCGACATCATCGGGCGCATGAACCACGGCAGCCAAGTCACGGTTCTGGAGAACGCCGGGGCCTGGGTGCGCGTGCGCCATGACAGCGGCACGGTCGGCTGGTGCTCGTCCCGGTACCTCGCCTCGCTCGGCGTGTCGCCCTATTACTACGTCTATTCCCCGAACGACGGCTTCCTGAACCTGCGTACCGGTCCGGGAACCAAGTTCTCGATCATCGGGCCGATGTATAACGGGCAGGAGGTCCGCATCCTCGAACGCGCCGGCGACTGGGTGCGGGTGCGGCACGAAAGCGGCACCGTGGGCTGGTGTTCGGCGAAATTTCTGCGGCAGTAAATGCGCGATGCCGGGCGGGGCAACTTTTCCGCCGAATGCGTGTTGACAGGTTCACCGGGGGGCGGTATCTGCCCCCCCTGTGATGGCGTGATAGCTCAGTTGGTTAGAGCACAGCACTCATAATGCTGGGGTCGGCGGTTCAAGTCCGCCTCACGCTACCATCACCCTCATTTTTTCCTCATCTCGGTCCCTGCACTCGCCCGCATCGACGCAGGGTGGTCCGTTGACGTCGACCCCCCACGCCCCCTGTATGACCGCCTTGCGGGTGGCGGACGCAGATTTCACGGGTGTCCGCCCCGACGAGCCTCAGTGCGATATTTCACGGCACAGTCATCGAGTAATGTAACGGGAATGTAAAAAATTCATTGTTTACTGATAGTTAGAATTGAACCGTCTGCCGAATCTTCGCACAACGTCGCTCGTGACCAGATGGGGCGCGAGATGCCGAAGTTATACACCATGATGAAACGGTGGCGCGGGAAACGGAAACGTCCGGGTCCTCGGTCGTGGCTCAATCCGCACCGGATCGACTGTCCCGAGAACGCCGTGCTCTATCAGAACTGGATCTGGTCGCACACCGGCAAGCTCGTGAACAGCGTCGCCTCGCCCGACTACCACCTCACCGATCTGGACATGTTCCTCGACGCCGACGACAAAGTCACGCGCACCCATATCATGTGGCACGCCACTTGGGATGGCGGCACCTTCCGTCGCCTGATGCTCGACCGGCTGCGCCCGCATGTGGGCCGCGCCAAGGCGCTGCTCGTCACGATGGACTGGCACCCGGCGCAGCGGCATTTGGTCTATGCGGCGGCGGAGCTTGGCATCCCGACCATCCTTCTGCCCCATGAATCGATCTTCGCGAACCGGGACATGTATTACCGGCATCCCAAGCGACCGATCAACGCGCCCGCCTGTGACATCGTCCTGTCCTGGGGCGCGTTGCAAACCGGGGTCTTTCTTGAACGGGGCTACCCGGCTGACCGGATCTTCGAGATCGGGGCGCCCAAGCTCGACTACCTCGCGGCGGCGGCCACGGGGGACCGCTCCCCTGCCGTGAAACTGGGGCTCGACCCGAACCGCCGGATCACGACCTTCGCCGCCCAGCCACTCGACAGCCAGTATGACGCCAAGCTCGCCCGCGCGGCCCAGAACCACGCCATCGACAACGTCATCTGCGCGGCCATCGCCTCCGGTAGTCAGGTCATCCTGCGCCTGCCCCCGTCCAAGGACAGCATCCTGAGCGAGCATGTGCTCAAGCTCGTGAACACGCTGCCCGACGTGGTGCTCGACGATCCGGAAATCGGCTACCGCACGACAGCCGAAGAGACGGTGCAGATCAGCGACATGATGGTGTCGATCAACTCGACGATGCTGCTCGAGGCCGCCCTGATCGGCAAGGTCGCCGTCACCACGAAATATATCGAGTTCGACCAGATCTGGGACAACCTGCAGATCCCGGTAGCGCGCAATATGATCGACCTGCACCGGATCTTCGATGTCGCCATCACCGACCCCGGCCGCTTCACCGATGCCTACAACATCAGTTGGGCGGCACGGGAGTTCAGCAACGGTGCCTTCGACGGCAAGGCAGCGGATCGCGCACGCGGGTTCATCGAGCTGATCGCAAGCGGGCAGGCCCCCGTCACGCCCGGCTATGCGCGGACCGTGCCCTTCTACAATGCCGAGGATCAGGACGTCCCCCTCCCCATCGGGGTTCCGTCGGGCGACACGATGGCCGCCCAGCGGATCTAGCGTTTGCCGGACGCGCGACTAGCTCTTCAGCACCACCTGCGGCGAGGTCACGTCGATCTCGAGCGCGCGCCCCACGGCGTAGTTCGTGAGCTTGCCCGCGTGGGTGTTCAGCCCCGCCGCCAGCCCTTCGTCCGCCCGGCAGGCGTCACGCCAGCCCAGATCGGCGAGGCGCAGCATGTAAGGGAGCGTGGCGTTGCCCAACGCCAGCGTCGAGGTCCGCGCGACTGCGCCAGGCATGTTGGCCACGCAGTAGTGCATGATCCCGTCGACCTCGTAGATCGGGTCCTGATGGGTCGTGGGCTTCGACGTCTCGAAGCAGCCGCCCTGGTCGATGGCCACATCGACGAGCACCGCGCCGGGCCGCATCATCCCGAGATCGGCCCGCGACACCAGCTTGGGCGCAGCGGCACCGGGGATCAGGACCGCGCCGATCACCATGTCGGCCTCTTCCAGCGCCTCGGCGAGCCGGGCCTTGGACGAGAACGCCGTCGCAAATTCGCCCCGGAAACTGTCGTCGAGCTGCCGAAGCCGGGTCAGCGACATATCAAACACCGTCACATCCGCACCCATGCCCGCTGCCACACGCGCCGCCTGCGTCCCGACGACGCCACCACCCAGCACGGCGACCTTGCCCGGCGTCACGCCCGGCACGCCGCCCAGAAGCACACCGCGCCCGCCATTGGCCTTTTGCAGCGTCCATGCGCCCACCTGCGGCGCGAGCTTGCCGGCCACCTCGGACATCGGCGCGAGGAGCGGCAGACGACCGTCGCGGTCGGTCACGGTTTCATAGGCGATGGCGGTCACGCCCGAGGCGAGCAGGTCGCGGGTCTGATCCGGATCGGGGGCGAGGTGCAGGTAGGTGAACAGAAGCTGCCCCCCGCGCAGTTGCTTGCGCTCAACGGCCTGCGGTTCCTTGACCTTCACCACCATGTCGGCGCGCTGGAAAATCTCGGCTGCCGTGCCGACGATCTCGGCCCCCGCAGCGCGGTAATCGTCATCGGTAAAGCCGGCACCCAACCCGGCCCCCGTCTCGATGATGACGCCATGGCCGTGCGCCACCGCCTCGCCCGCCGCTGCGGGGGTGACGCCGACACGATATTCCTGCGGCTTGATTTCCTTGGGGCATCCGATGAGCATGTTTGAGTCCTCCTTGATCCGATAATTACGCGTCAGCCGCGCAATCGGGTTGAAATCCCTCGTTCTCCTGCGCGAAATGTTCGAAGAAACGAGCGTCTCGAGGGAGGAACATGCAAAACATTACCGGTGACGACGACTTGGACGACACCGACCGGCGCATCCTCGCGGCCCTGCAACGCGCGGGCCGCATGTCGAACGCGGACCTGTCGGACAAGGTCCACCTCTCGGCTTCTGCCTGCCACCGCCGGGTGCAGAGGCTCGAGAAAGAGGGGTATATCCGCGACTACGTGGCGCTGCTGAATCCCCGCCGAATCGGCTATCCGACCATGGTTTTCGTCGAAATCAAGCTCTCGGGACAGGCCGACGAATTGCTCGAAGCCTTCGAGCGCGAGGTGGCTCTCATTCCAGAGGTGCTGGAATGTCACCTGATGGCCGGTTCGGCGGATTACATCCTCAAGGTCGTGGCGCGCGACACCGACGATTTCGCCCGTGTCCACCGCCAGAAACTCGCCCGGCTGCCCGGCGTCCTGGGAATGCAATCGAGCTTCGCGCTCCGCACTGTTTTCAAGACGACTGCCCTGCCGGTCTAGGCCGCCTGCATCACCGGCGAGCGTCGCTCCTTGATCGGCAGATGCACGATGGCCGAGAACGCGCCGACACCGACGCCGATCCACCAGACAAAGGTGTAGTCGCCGGTGATGTCATACATCCGGCCCCCGAGCCACACGCCCATGAAGCTGCCAAGCTGGTGGGAAAAGAACACGATCCCGTAGAGCGTGCCCATGTAGCGCAGCCCGTAAAGATGCGCGACGAGGCCCGAGGTCAGCGGCACGGTGGCGAGCCAGAGGCTCCCCATCACGATTGAGAACACGATGACGCTGGTCGGCGTGATCGGCATCAGGATGAACACCGCCGCCGCGATGGTTCGCCCGGTGTAGATCGCCGCAAGCAGGTATTTCTTGGAAAACCTGTTGCCCATCCAGCCCGCGAACAGCGTGCCCGCAATGTTGGCCGCACCGATGAGCGAAATCGCCACCGCCCCCAGCGCCGAAGTCGAGGTGACGCCGATCGAGGCAAGCGTGCCCGACGGGTCGATGGCCCCGCACATCTCGGTCACGAAGGCCGGGAAATGCGCGGTGATGAAGGCGAGTTGGTAGCCGCAGGAAAAGAACCCCAGAAAGATGAGCGTGTAGCTCGGATCGCGGAAGGCGCGCTTGAGCACGGTTCCCATGCTCTCCTCAAGCTCCGTGCGCGACACGGCGGGCGCGCGCATCAGGGGGAGCGCGGCGAGCACCGCGATGATCGCGGCGGCAAAGACGACGAAGACAGACTGCCACGACATGAAGGACAGCATCCATTCGGCAAGCGGCGCACCGAACACCTGCCCCGCGCTTCCCGCTGCCGTGGCGATGGCCAGCGACATGGACCGGTTCTTGTCCGACGAGGCCCGGCCCACCACGGCAAGGATCACACCAAAGCCGGTGCCCGCAACGCCGAACCCCACGATGAACTCGAGCATCTGATGGGCAAGTGGCGTGGTGGCGAAAGACGACAGCAAGAGCCCCGCTGCATACATGAGGGAGCCAATGACGATGGCCTTGCGGTCCCCGATCTTTTCGGCAATCGCGCCAAAGATCGGCTGCCCGATGCCCCAGGCGAGATTCTGGATCGCGATGGCCAGCGAAAACTCGGCCCGCGCCCAGCCGTATTGCTCGGCAATCGGGATCTGGAACACACCGAAACTCGCGCGGATCGCGAAGCTCACGATGATGACGATACACCCGGCCACCAGCACCGGCGTGATGAGGTTCTGATGCCCGCCCGCGCGCGGCTGTGCCATGTCCATGAGGTGTCTCCCGCCTGTCGGGACAGATTGTCGCAATCACAGGCGTGGTCAAACGACATTTGGTGATGACAGCAATCAGCTTCCCCTATCCCGGAACGCGCGGTAGACGGGGCCCATGAGCGAGACGTTGCAAGAGATCTACGCGGCCAAGGTCGCGGCGGGAGAGCTGACCCCGGACCCGGCGCAGGAGGCGGCGCTGCCGCTTTTCGACGATATCCGCGCAGGGCTGATCGCCACGGCGGGCAAGAAAAAGGGTTTCCTGTCCGGCCTCTTTCACAAGCCCGAGGATATGCCCAAGGGGCTTTACCTCTGGGGCGGCGTGGGCCGGGGCAAGTCGATGCTCATGGACCTCTTCGTCGAGCACCTGCCTATCGAGGGCAAGCGGCGCGTCCATTTTCACGCTTTCATGCAAGAGGTGCAGGAAGGATTGCACCAGGCCCGTAAGTCGGGCGAATCCGACGCGCTCGCACCGGTCGGGGCCAGGATCGCTCGCGATATACGATTGCTTGCCCTGGACGAAATGCAGATCACCGACATCGCGGATGCCATGGTCGTCGGGCGGCTTTTCCAGATGCTCTTCGACGCGGGCGTCGTGGTGGTCACAACCTCGAACCGGGTGCCCGGCGATCTCTACAAGGACGGTCTCAACCGCCAGCTTTTCCTGCCCTTCATCGACCTGATCAAGGAAAAGCTCATTGTACACGAACTGGCGAGTCCCAAGGATTACCGCCAGCACCGGCTGACCGGGGCGCAGGTCTATTTCACGCCCGCCAACGCCGAGGCCCGACGCCAGATCGAAACGGTCTGGCAGGACCTGAGCGGCGGGGGCGAGGCGCAGCCGCTGGTCCTGACCGTGAAGGGGCGCGAGGTCGTGATCCCGGCCTACCGTAACGGCGTGGGTCGGGCGCGGTTTCACGATCTTTGCGGCAAGATGCTGGGCCCCGCCGATTACCTCGCCGTCGCGGACGCACTGCGGGTTCTGGTGCTCGAGGACATTCCCGCGCTTTCGCGGTCGAACTTCAACGAGGCCAAGCGCTTCGTCACCCTCGTCGACGCGCTCTACGAGGCCCATGTGCGGCTTGTGGCCTCGGCGGCCGCCGAACCCGAGTATCTCTACCTCGAGGGCGAAGGGTCGTTCGAGTTCGAACGCACAGCATCGCGCCTGCGCGAAATGCAGGACAAGGACTGGGGCCAGTAGGTCACGGGGATCAGGCGAGAGCCGACCGGGACGGATGAACTCAGGCTGAGACCGGGGCGGTTCTCCCGTCTCGCGGATTCAACCGGGGATGAGGAGCGTCTGCCCCACGCGGATCTTGTTCGGGCTTTCCAGAACGCTGCGGTTCGCGTCGAAGATCTTCTGGAACTGCGCCGAGGTGCCGTAGAACAGCACCGAGATATACGCGAGGCTGTCGCCTGCCTCGACGGTGTAATAGCGTTGCCCGCCCACCTCCTGCGTGACCGGTTGTGTGGCGCTCACGGCCCCGCCAGAGCCAAGGCTCTGGCTCACGACCGACGCGATCAGCGTCCGTGTGTCTACACGCCCGTCCGCCGTCATCATCGCCTCCGGCACCATGACCTGACCCGACGCGACGGCTTCGTTAACGAGCGCGTCGAGGTAGGCATCGCCCTGCCCCGCCGCCATGGACTGCGAAATGAGGGTGGCCAGATCGTTCGAGCCGCCGGGCGTTTGCCCGGCACCACCCGAGAGGGCCGCGAGGACAGCATTGGTGGCGGCCCGCATCTCGTCGGGTACGGGCGCAGGGCTGGCAGGCGCCGCACCCAGACCGGCGAGAACGGAAGAGACCAGCGCGTCCATCTCCGACACCTGACCCTGCGCGGCGGAGGTCCCTGTGGCCTCGACAGCAGAGGATAGCAACGACAGATCGAGATCGCTTCCCACGGCGGGCTGCACCACCGTCGGCGTGTTCATGTCGCGCACATCGGTGAGGGTCATCCCCGCAGCGGCAAGGTCATTCGAATCACGCCCTTCGCCCTGCAGGAACAAGAGCCCCGAAACGGCAATCAGGAAAGCCGTGACAAGGATGAGGGCACGATACACCGGCGCGCCTTACGCGTTCGGCGTCTGCACGGTCAGCCCGAGCATGAGCCAGCTCTGCATCCCGCCCCGGTAGTAATGCAGCTTGCCCGCCGGATACCCCGCGTCCACCAGCGATCGGATCGCGCGCGGGCTCTGGTCGCACCACGGGCCGTTGCAAAAGAGCGCAAGCTCCTTGGCCGCCGAGAAATCCCAGCCGCTTCCGGCCCTCACCCCGCCCAGCGCCTGAAGGATCTGGTCACGGTAGGGGTTCGACGGCTCCAGCGTCGAAAACGGCACGTTGACCGCGCCGGGGATCGTGCCCTTCTGGAACCATTCCGGCAGACGGCTGTCCAGAAGCAGCCCGTTTCCCGGCGCGACGATCGCTTGAAGAAATCCGATAAGCTCCAGTTCACCAAGGGTCTCGACCCCGGCGGCCGCCGACATGGGATGGATGCAAAAAGGGGGGCATGGACGGGATGTCTTGGTGAAATCGCCCGTCAGCATGTTGTTCGTATTCTGGTTGCGCTGAATCGTGACGAGTTTGCCCGCAACTTCGATGGAGTAGCTCGACGTGTCCGGTGTGATCCGGACATCCTGTGCGAATGTCTGGCTGTACGTGGCCACGAGCACCAAAATGGCGCTCACGAGCAACCTCAACATCCCGTCCCCCAGTCCTGTCCTGCTCGACAGGTTCGTAATTGCCGGGGCCGAATTGGCAGAGGCCCCGTTTCGTATGAATGATTGGGATTGTGAGCGAATCGCCCGAATCGGTCAATATGTGGTGTGATTCGCACCGATTCCCACTTAGGCTGGCAAAAACCGAGTCAGAACAATGGCTTGATTCGCTTGAGGGGCCACGACACGGCAAAGGCCAAAAAAAAATTGGTCAGCCGTTCTCGCGCAGCACCTGACCGGCAAGGTAGAGCGAACCGCAAATAAGCACGCGCGCGCCCGGCGCCTCGGCCACGATGGTTCGCAGCGCGCTGGCCACGTCGGCTGCTGTGTCGGCGATCATTCCCGCATTCTTGGCCGCCCGCGCGGTTTCCTCTGCCGAAAGCGTCGCCGCTTCACCGGGGATCGACACCGCCGTCAGCCGCTCCGCATGACCCATCAGTGGCCGCATGAAACCCGCGATGTCCTTGGTGTTGAGCATCCCGCAGATGAGGTAGAGCGGCTTGTCGTGCAGGCCGTCGAGCACCTTGGCAATCGCCTCGCCCGCCGCCGGGTTGTGCCCACCGTCAAGCCAAAGCTCGGCCCCGCCTGCGATCTCGACGAGCGGTCCGCGTTTCAGCCGCTGCATCCGCGCGGGCCACTCGGCCTTCGTCATCGCCGCCTCGCAGGCGTCCTCACCAAAGCCCAGTGTGCGCAGTGCCGCAATCGCCGCCCCCGCGTTGTCGATCTGGTGCGCGCCGATAAGAACGGGTTTCGGCAGGTCCACCAGCCCGGTTTCGTCCTGGAACACGAGCCGACCGCGCTCCTCCCAGACATGCCACTGTTGCCCCTGCGCGATCACCGGTGCGCCCAAACGTGCCGCGACACCTTCGATCACCTCGAACGCCGCGTCCTCCTGCGGACCCACGACCACCGGCACGCCGCGCTTGATGATCCCGGCCTTTTCGCCTGCGATCTTCGCGATCGTATCGCCAAGATACTGAGTGTGGTCGATGGAGACCGGCGTGATCACGGACAGCACGGGGTCGACCACATTCGTCGCGTCGAGCCGCCCGCCCAGACCAACCTCGAGCAGGGTGTAGTCCGCGGGCGTCTCGGCAAAGGCCAGGATCGCGGCTACTGTCGTGATTTCGAAATAGGTAATGCTTTCGCCACCGTTCGCCTCGTAACAGCGATCAAGCACCTGCGTCAGATGATCTTCGGAGATCAGGTCACCGGCGAGCCGGATGCGTTCGTGGAACCGCGCGAGGTGCGGCGAAGTATAGGCATGGACGGTCTTTCCCGCCCCCTCCAGACCTGCGCGGATCATCGCCTGCGTCGATCCCTTGCCGTTTGTGCCAGCGATATGGATCACCGGCGGCAGGCGCCGTTCGGGATGGTCGAGCGCGCCCAAAAGCCGCCAGACGCGGTCGAGCGTGAGGTCGATGATCTTGGGATGCAGCGCCATCATCCTCTCGAGGATGACGTCCGAACCTGTGGCGGTCACTTCCGGGCGGGCTCCACGACGATATCCGGTCCGGCTTGCTGCTCAGGCGCCGGCGAAGCCTCGACCTCGGGCGCGGGCAGGTCGCCCTTCACCGCGGGCGGCATCCCCATCATCATGCGCAGGATGGTGATCAACTCGTCGCGCAACTTCTTGCGGTGCGTCACGCGGTCGAGCATCCCGTGGTCGAGCAGGTATTCGGCGCGCTGGAACCCCTCGGGCAGCTTCTCGCGGATCGTCTGTTCGATCACGCGGGGACCGGCAAAACAGATGAGCGCATTGGGTTCGGCGATATGCACGTCGCCCAGCATTGCATAGGAGGCCGTGACACCACCTGTCGTGGGGTGGGTCAGCACGACGATGTAGGGCAGACCCGCCTCTTTCACCATGTCCACGGCCACGGTCGTGCGCGGCATCTGCATGAGCGACAGGATACCCTCCTGCATCCGCGCGCCACCTGCGGCAGAAAACAGCACGAGCGGTCGTTTCATCGCCACGGCCCGTTCGGCGGCGGCAATGATCGCATTGCCCACATACATGCCCATGGACCCGCCCATGAAGGAAAAGTCCTGACAGGCCGCCACGATGGGCGTGCGCCCGATCTCACCTTCCGCCACCAGCATCGCCTCACGCTCGCCCGTCGAATGGCGCGCGGCCTTCATCCGGTCGGGGTAACGCTTCTGGTCCTTGAACTTGAGCGGGTCCTCGATCGGCGCGGGCACCGAAATCTCGGCAAAGATGCCGCCGTCAAAAAGCGCGGAAAACCGCTCGCGCGGGGTGATCGCCATGTGGTGATCGCAGGAGGTGCAGACATTCAGGTTGTCCGACAGCTCGCGGTGAAACAGCATCGTCCCGCATTCCGGGCACTTGATCCACAGGTTCTCAGGCACCTCGCGGCGCGAGAAAAGCGAGTTGATCCGGGGCCGGACGTAGTTGGAAATCCAGTTCATCGCAGGGTCCTTGACCTGTTTCGGCTGTCGCGTTTGCGGCCTTACCTATGCCGCGAAGGCCGGTTTTGCAATCGCGTCACGTCGGTTCATCCAGCGCCACCAGAGGGCAAAGAGGATCAGCGTAAACCCGGTCTGCGACAGGATCGACCAGGCGGTGTAGCCGGACTCGAGCCCCATCTCGACGGCGAAGAAGGAAAAGCCCTCGAGGTTGCCCTTGATGCCCACGAACACCAGCGCCGCGTTATTGCCGAAGTGCAGCCCCGCCGCCGCGCCGATGTTCCCCGTGCGGATGGTGATGAGACACAGGAGGATGCCGGTCGTTGTCGTGTTCACCACATAGGCCACCGCGTTCCACAGGCCGTAGGTGCCCGGATCGAAGTGCAGAAGACCAAAGATCAGCGACGGCAGTACCGCCCAGATGATCGGGCTGCGAAACCGCCCTCGCAACTGCTGGAGGAGGTAACCGCGAAACACCGCCTCTTCCCCGAAGGTCTGCAAGAGGATCACCGCGAGCGCGGGCAGGAGCCAGACGATCCATTCGGAAAAGGGCCGGATCTGCACGATGGCGGGCCGGAATTCCTCTGCGACGAACGCGCGGTCCACATACATGAAGCCATAGAGGAACGTGGCCAGCCCCGCCGTGACCAGCACGCCCCAGCCGAAATGCCGCATGTCGATCCGGCGCGACGGACCAAAGAGCGATGGGTATCCGCGCCGGTGCAGAAGCGGCAGCACCAACAGGAGCCCGATGTGAAACCCGATGAAGGTCAGGAAGAACAGCATGGTAGATTGCGGCGTGAGCGCCGAGACCAGCTCGCGCGGTGAAGCGTCGAGCACCAGCGCGCCGATCTGGAACACCGCCGCCGTGGCGCCGAAAAAGATACCGATGAGCAGGGCGAAGCCGATCACCGTGCGCCAGACTTGCACGCGCGGCAGGGCGGGTTCCCAGAATGACTGCATGTCTCGTTCTCCTGTCGCCCGGGTTCAATGCCTCGGCAAATCGTCGTCCCGTCGAACATAGTCCCGCCCGACGCGGGGGCAAGAGAGCCATCCGATTTCAACGCGGCGCGTTTCCTCGCCGCCTGTTGCATCATCCGACGCCGCTGCCTAGACCAATGACACAGACCGCGCCCCGCACCGGGGCCAGACACGGACCATGAGACCGCCGACAGACCCGATGCGTGCCCTTTCCTCGTTCTTCGTACCACACCGCGCTCTGGCCGTCGTTCTGGCACTGATATTGGCCGGCTGTTCCGGAACGGGATTTCCTCCGGGCACCGCGTCCGCGCCCACCGGGGCCACGACCGAAGTGCTGGGTGGCACCGTCGCGCTCACGGCTCCGCGCGGCTATTGCCCGGACGAAAGCACCCTGCGCGAAGGGCCGACCGGCGCCTTCGTGCTTTACGGTCCCTGCCGCGGGCTGGGCAAACCCGGCCCCCGTGCCCAAATGCCAGCCGTCCTGACCGCCGCCGTGGCCCCGACCGGTGGCGCGCCGCTCGCCTCGGCAGAGGGCATCGCGGCGCTGGCCGAGTTCCTGTCCACCGAGCGCGGCAAATCGGCCCTGTCGCGCACCGACAGCGGGGCAGAGGTCGAGGTGCAGTCGCTTCAGACAACCTCGGACCTGATCCTTGTGCGCGCCCGCGACGGCGCCACCGGCGACCTCGCGCCCGACTATTGGCGCGCGATCTTCGTGGCCGCCGATGCGCTGGTGACCGTCACCGTCTCGGGCACCCGCACACCCGACAGCACCTCCGACCTGTCCCCCGCGGACGGCCGCGCCCTCATCATCGACTTCGTCGCCGCAATCCGTGCCGCAAACACGGCGGCCCCAGCACCTGCGACGACCCCGGCGGGCGACACCACGGCAACAACCGACCTACCTCAACCCGAGGCCAAAGGCCTCGCCCTTTTCTTCAAGCGTTTGCTATAAGGCAATAAATTTGCTTTAGACGTTGTATCGTTCGGAAAGCAGAAACAGAGCATCATGGCATTCGGCCCCATCGACAGGATCCTGCATCGGCTGGTCATGCGCCGCTGGGCGCGCATCGCGGCAAGCGCGGACAGCGTGTCCCTGGACGCGCTGCGCCGCCTGCAACTGCGTGCCGCACAGATCCGGCAGGTGACCGACCGCGTTCTCCACGTGTCCAACGGCCGCCTCGCGCTGCCGCTCATCGGTTCGAATTCCTTCCCGAAACCGCTTCATTCCGACTGGTCCTGGCGGCCCCAGCTCTGGCGCGGCCCGATCTTTCCCCCTGGACGCGCCAGCGTCGAAAGCAAGACGAAGTTCGGGCCCGAGGTGACGATCTTCCACGATTGCCGCATCTCCGAGCTGACCGTCCGCCAATTGCGCAACGGGCTCGAGGACGACCTCGCCCCCTACGGCCTGCGCCTCGACGTGTTCAAGTTCGATGGCTCCTTTCTGTCGCTCGTCATCGACCTGCCTGACAGCGCGATCCGGGGGCTGGGGCGCAAGCACCTGCTGCGCATGAACGCGACGGTCGAAACCGAGAAGAAACTCGAGATATTTGCCCGCCTCAACGTCCAGCACGGCCCCAACACCGAACAGATGGTGCGCGAGCTGCCTCTGGGCGACCGGGACCTCTCGGTGGACTTCGACCTCGCCTATACGAAGCTCAACGAGAAGCGCGTCGAACGGGCGTGGATCGACCTGATCTTCGAAGGCCCCGAAATGAACCAGGTGATGCTGCGTGACGTGAACTTCTCGCGCCGCCCCCGATCAGAGGTGTAACGAATGGCCGACCTCGTGCTCACGAAAACCCGTATCCACGCCGGCGTGTGGGAGGGCGTCCTCACCGGCGCCGCCACCCCGCCCGACATCGACGTGACCCACAATGGGATCGAGATCCCCGGCGCCACGCTGCGCGACGATCCCAACGTCGAGGGCCAGTTCCGCGTGAGTGTCCCGATCCCGGTGGAACTTCTGTCCGAGGGCGTGCAGACCTTCATCATCAGCCAAAGAGACGGCGACCGGCTCGCGAGCTTCACCATCGTGACCGGCCAACCGCTGGACGAGGATTTCCGCGCGGAAATGGAGCTCATGCGCGCGGAACTCGACATGCTCAAACGCGCCTTCCGCCGCCACTGCGTCGAAACCGCCTGACCGCCCCCCTTCACTGCTTTCCAAATACTTTCGGGGGGCCGCCGTAGACGGCGAGGGACAGGCGGCCCCCTCTGACATGACCACAGGCCCGAGCCGCCAGGAACGCGCCCGACCGTCACGGGCCGGGGCCGAGCAAAGCGAGGCCCCTCCCCCCGCGACGGGGCAAAGCCCCGGCGCAAATCCTACGTCCCGACGGGGCAAAGCCCCGGCGCTAGACCGTGCTCCGGGCCCTCACTATGCCGACACTGGTCCTGATGAACCCTTTTCACCCCGCCCCGCGTTGCCCTACACATGACCAGAACCCCGGAGGCCCGCATGTCCGACCCCCAGCCACGTCCCAGACTTCTGGGCATCCCCGGTGCCCTGCGCAAGGCGTCCACGAACCGCCAGCTTTTGAAGGAGGCGATCCGCGTCTTCGGTCCCTGCGACTATACCGAGGCAGACATAGATTTCCCGGTGTTCAACCAGGACATTCAGGACGGCCCCGGCATTCCCGAGGCGGTTCTGACGCTCCATGCCCAGATCGGCGCGGCGGACGCGGTGATCATCTCTTCACCCGAATACAACAAGAACATCCCCGGCGTTCTGAAGAATGCGCTCGACTGGGTGAGCCGGGTCAAGGGCAACCCGTGGCAGGGCAAACCGCTCGCACTCATCGCAGCCTCGGACGGGCGCGCGGGAGGCGAGCGGATGATGCACAACCTCATTCTCTGCGTGATGCCCTTCCGCCCCGCGCTGGTCTACGGTCCCGAAGTCTTCATCGCCAACTCGTCCAGGGCGTTCGGGGAGGATGGCCGCCTGATCGACGAGCGGTCGACGAAGAACCTCACCGAACTCATGAGCCGCCTGCGCGAGGAGATCGCCAGATGACCGAAATCGTCACCACCGACCTCATGGCCCCTTCCCGCGCCAATGCGCTGGCCGTGACGCTTGGCCTCGACCGGACCTTTGCCCAGGGCGACGCGCTGCCGCCGTTTTTTCACCAGATCTACTTCTGGGATACGGTTCCGGACACGGGGCTGGGACGTGACGGGCACCCGAAGGTGGGCCAGGGCCTCATCCCCGACATGGGCCTGCCCCGACGCATGTGGGCGGGCGGGCAACTGTCTTTTCCCGCCCCGCTCCGGGCGGGCATTCCGGCTGAAAAGAAGTCTCGCGTGATGAGCACGAAACGGAAAGAGGGCCGCTCCGGGCCGCTTGCCTTCGTCACCCTGCGCCACGACATCCTCCAGGACGGCAAGCTCCGGGTGCGCGAGATGCAGGACCTCGTCTACCGCGAGGATCCCGATCCCACCGCGCCCGCCGTCCCGGCCAAACCTGCGCCCGCCGATTCCCATACCGAAACCGTCCAGTTCTCGACCACCCGGCTCTTTCGCTACTCGGCGCTCACCTTCAACGGCCACCGCATCCATTATGACGCGGATTATGCCCGCGAGGTCGAGGGCTACCCCGGTCTCGTGACCCACGGTCCGCTTCTGGCGCAGATGCTCATGCTCAAGGCCGAGCGCGAGCTTGGCCCCTTGGCCGAGTTCAAGTTCCGGGGCCTGTCCCCGGCGATTCAGTCCGAAGTGCTCACCCTATGTCGGGCGGGACGCAAGCTCTGGGTGCGCGGGCCGGACGGTCGCACGGTGATGGAAGCCGAGGCGCAGTAGACGGGTTTCGCCGCGACCTGCGTTCGCGACGACCGGTTGGGGGGGCTAGCCCCCAAACCCCCCAGGACATTTTTGAACCAGAGAAGCGGGACAGACGACCGGACCCGGCTCTCTGCCCCCCGACCCAGAAAGGCGCTCAGTAGCCCTCGAACCCAGCGGTACCAGACGCTTCCGGATTTCGCGCGACATAGTCTGCCTTGATCCGCGCCGATCCGCCGCCGGGGTCGTCATGCCGCCAGCCCGGCGGGCGCAGGACATAGGCGAGGCGGTCTCGCATGGACAGCCCCGGTTGCCGCAGGTCGCGCCAGATCGCGACCCATTCGTGGAAGGCCACGCGGACCGGGTTGAAAGTGCCGATGTTGTGGACGAGGCCATAGTCGGGGCGGTCGTGGTCCTGCTCGGGCACGAAGGTGCCGAAAAGCTTGTCCCAGACGATGAACACACCCGCGTAATTCGCGTCGAGGTAGCGGGCATTCCGGCCATGATGGACGCGGTGGTGCGAGGGCGTGTTCATCACCGCTTCGAACCAGCGCGGCAGTTTATGGATCGCCTCGGTATGGATCCAGAACTGGTAGATCAGGTTGAGGCCGCCGACGAAGAGGATCATGGCGGGGTGAAAGCCCAGAAGCACCAGCGGGGCCGACAGGACCATCATGCCCGTGAAGGTGCCCGTCCACGTCTGCCTGAGCGCCGTGGTCAGGTTGTAGTGCTGGCTCGAATGGTGGTTCACATGGCTCGCCCAGACCCAGCGCACCCGGTGGCCGAAGCGGTGCACCCAGTAGTAGCGCAGGTCGTCCAGCACGAAGCACAGCGCCACGACCCATGGGCTCGTGCCCAGGTCGAGCGGCGTCAGGTCCCAGAGCCACATGAGAAACCCGTAGGTGACAAAGCCCAGAAGCACCCCCGCCACGACGTTCCCCACCCCCATGGCGAGCGATGTCATGGCATCCCGCGCCTCGTACCGCCCGCCGCGTTTCGCGATCACGATCCAGGCGATCTCGATCAACACGGCGGCGACAAAGAACGGCACGGCGAGCGAGACGATGTCGGGGTAGTTGAGTGTGGACAGGTCCATCAGGTGGCCTCCGTGATGCGGGCTTTCCAGTCGCGGGCTTCCTCGGGCGTGAGGGTCAGCGCCACGCGCGGCGCGGCATAGTCAGCGATGTGGACGGAGAGGCCCGTCTTTGTCTCGACAGGGATCGCACCCGCCAATCGGTGCGATGCGACGTCCGTGCCCATGACCCAGAGCAGATGCAGCCCCTGCGCCTCGATCAGCGCCGCCTTCCGCGAGGCGGCGAGCGTGATGCTATCCGGTGTCAGAGACGGATTGTCGGCAATGAATTCATCCCGCGCCGTCGCCTCGGTCAATTCCATCGCGCGGGTCAGACCGGCAAAATAAAGCACCGCGAATATCGCGACGAGACCCATGACAACAATGACGGCCAAAAGACCGAGCGGCATGACGGCTCCTCCCTGCCCGACATCGTCGCGATCCGCCCTTTTCCTGTCAACGTGGACACAGGGGAAGGGCCGGGCGACTCCTGCCGCCCGGTTTCTTGTAGCCTCAGGACAAGCTGCGCTTGAGCGCCGGTATCCGCTGGATGATCGCGAAATCAATGACGGCGACGATCACGATGGCCAGGGCGGCCATGGGGAAGGCGAGCGCCAGCGCCGCCATGACGACCGCGCCCCCGATCCAGAACCGCCCGTCGCCCGCCCGCGGCGGGGCCGCGACCCGGCGCGACCGCTCGGGGCGACGTTTCCACCACATCACGATGCCCGACAGCGGGATGAAGATCATCGACAGACAGAACAGCGTGTTAAGCGCAAGGTTCCAGTTTCCGAGATCACCCTCGTGAAAGGCGATACCCCAGGCCATCATCTTGGCGTAGGGCGAATAGTCGGCATAGGCGACGTCGGCCAGAACACGGCCGGTATACTGGTCGATATGCAGCGTCCGGTCAGCCGCCGGATCGTGCCCGTCGTTCGACATGCTGTCATGACTGATGCTCCAGACCCCGGTACCGTCCGCAGGATAGCTGATCTGAAACCGACCCGGCAGCCCGAGCGACCGGGCGTAGTCAGCGACACCGTCTACCGTCACAGGCATGGCCACCGCATCCTTGCCGACCTGCGATCCCGAAAGCGGCATCGGCGTTTGTTCGAGCGTCCAAGGCACCTCGTCCGCTGCGCCATGGTTCATCGAGGCATGCGTTTCGTCCGACACCGGCGCGCCCCATTTTTCGGCCGGAAAGGTGTTCCACGCCTGCACCATCTTGCCGCCCCAGATCCCGGCCCAGCTCAGTCCAGAAATCAGGAATGCGACGAGGACGAGCGACATCCATGTGCCAAGAACGCCGTGCAGCGACTTCCACAGCCCGCGCCCTTTGCTGGCAAAGGATGGCACGAGCATCTGGCGCAGGCCGCTGCCGTTGCGGGGCCAATGCAGATAAAGTCCGCTCGCCACGAGAAGAAGACCGAGCGAGGCGGCGACTTCGATCAGCCTGTCGCCAACGTCCCCGATCAGGAGCGTGCCGTGGATATTGTTGGCCAGATTATAAAGCCCGGCGTCCCAAGGAAACACGTCCAGCACGTCGCCGGTATAGGGATTCACGACCACCGTCTGCGACCCCTCGGCCGCGTCGATCCGGAACACAGCGACGCGGTCCACGCCCATCGGCGCGATATACTGTCCCGCGGCGCCATCCGGCACGGCGGCTTCGGCGGCTTGGGTCAGTTGGGACACGGCAAGCAGGTCATTGCCCACGGCGACGCGTCCGCGTTCGCCGTTGATTTCGGTCATCGCGCTGACCCAGAGCATAAGAAGCCCTGTCGTGGCCAGCATGACAAGAAAGGGCACGACGTATAGCCCGGCCCAGAAGTGCCAGCGCCATGCGGTGAAATAGAAACGGTTGGCGCGCACACGCGGTGCCACGCCGATGGTGTCGGTCGTCGTCATGACGAACCTCCTTTGACTGTCTGATGGTTGATTGGCGTGAGTCAGACAGCCGAAGGCGGCGCACGGATCAGCGGGCGCGGATAGGGCAGCGCGTGATGCGTTAATATCGCGATGGCCACCTCACGCAGGGGCCGCGCGGCAACCACGGTCACAGGAATCTCGACAGTGCTGGCAAAAACCCCGGCGTCGCGAAGCCCGTTCAGATGGCAGCCTGGGGACGCCCGACGCTCGTCGCCCCCGTCATCCCCGACCGGCTCGCCCGTCTCGGCATCCAGCCGCAACTCGAGCGGACCGTCGCCGGAACAGATCACGACCGTCATCGTGCCGTCATCGGCCAGATGCGGCATGACGGAGGCAGGCATCATCCCACCAAGCATCAGTGCCGCAAGGATCACCCAGCGGCACAGAAGACAGGACAGGGACAGCACACGCGTCATGCGCGCTTGAATAGCGCAGGGTCGATTGCCCGCCTAGATCGAAAAGCGGCCCCTCTCGCTCGCGCCCTAGCTTGCAGGCTCCGCGATCATCGCCGCCACGATCGCCTTGGCGCTTTCCGACGACCAGTCGGCGTCGCCCATCATCCGGGCGACCTCGTTCCCGTTGCGGTCCAGAAGCACCGTCACCGGCAAACCCATGACGCCCATCTCGGCGGCGAGCGCCTTTTTGGGGTCATAGAGTTTGGGGAGGTTCGTCACCCCCACCTCGTCGAAGAACTTCTCGACCGCCATCGGCTTGTTGCGACCCGTGGCGACCGTGACCACGGCAAAGTCGTCGCCGCCGAACTCGGCCTGCAATGCATCGAGCATCGGCATTTCGTGGCGGCAGGGCGCGCACCACGTGGCCCAGAAGTTGAGCACCACGACCTTGCCGCGATAGTCAGCGAGCGACACCTCGCCGCCCGCCTCGTCGGTAAAGACCGCCTCGCTCACCGGTTTGGGGTCGCCGTGGAACATGAGCTTCGTCAGGCTCCCCTCGCGCAGCGCCTCGAGCGACGCCGTATCGGCCAACGCACTGCTGCCGAACACCGCGTTTGCACCCATGAGGAGGGCCGCGTATAGAGCCGTGCGATAGTTCATCCAGTTCTCCCAGGTCCGTGCCATGACAAACGACACCAAAAATTCGGCGAATACCATGTGGGGCGGGCGCTTTGCCGCGGGTCCCGATGCGATCATGGAGGCGATCAATGCCTCCATCGGGTTCGACAAGCGCATGGCCCGGCAGGACATCACCGGTTCGCGCGCCCATGCGTCGATGCTCGCGGCGCAGGGCATCATCACTGATAAGGATGCCGAAGCGATCCGGGAAGGCCTCCTCACGGTTCTGTCAGAGATCGAGACCGGGACGTTCGTCTATTCCACCGCGCTCGAGGACATCCACATGAACGTGGAAGCGCGGCTGAAAGAGATCATCGGCGAGCCTGCGGGGCGGCTGCACACCGCGCGGTCGCGAAACGATCAGGTGGCGACGGACTTCCGCCTCTGGGTCCGCGATCAGGTAGATGCGGCAATCGAGGGGCTGGATGCGCTGATCCGGGCGTTTCTGGATCAGGCCGAAGCGGGCGCGGATTGGGTCATGCCGGGGTTCACGCACCTGCAGACCGCGCAGCCGGTCACCTGGGGTCATCACATGATGGCCTATGTCGAAATGTTCGCGCGGGACAAGTCGCGGTTTCAGGACGCCCGCGTGCGGATGAACGAGTCGCCACTCGGCGCCGCCGCACTCGCCGGCACCGGGTTCCCGACGGATCGCCACATGACGGCGGAGGCGCTGGGGTTCGACCGTCCCATGGCAAATTCACTGGACGCCGTGTCGGACCGCGATCACGCGCTGGAGTTTCTCTCGAACGCCACGATCTGCGCCCTGCACCTGAGCCGGTTTTCCGAAGAGCTTGTCATCTGGTCCTCGGCCCAGTTCCGTTTCGTCACGCTGTCGGACCGCTTCTCGACCGGTTCGTCGATCATGCCGCAGAAGAAGAACCCCGATGCGGCGGAACTCATCCGGGCCAAGATCGGGCGGATCATGGGGTCGATGGTGGCGCTCTTCACGATCATGAAGGGCCTGCCGCTGGCCTATTCCAAGGACATGCAGGAGGACAAGGAACAGTTCTTTGACGCCGCCGACAACCTGATGCTGTCGCTTGCGGCCATGACCGGGATGGTCAGTGACCTGACCGCGAACAAGGACGCGCTGGCCGCTGCCGCGTCTTCGGGGTTTTCGACCGCCACGGACCTTGCCGATTGGCTGGTGCGCGAGCTTGGTCTGCCGTTCCGCGATGCGCACCATGTCACGGGGGCGCTGGTCGGGATGGCGGAGAAACAGGGCTGCGACCTGCCCGACCTGTCGCTCGACGACATGCAAAGCGTCCACGCCGACATCACCGAGGGCGTCTATGACGTGCTGACCGTCGATGCCTCGGTCGCGTCGCGGATGAGCTATGGCGGCACCGCCCCCGTCCGGGTCCGCGAACAGATCGCGGCGTGGCGGGAACGGCTGGGATAAGCGCCTAGCGGTCGACCGGCAGTCCCGACGGCACGCTGTCGGGCACGCCCAGACGTTCAGCCTTGTCGGTAAGGGTTTCGAGGAAGGCGACCAGCGCGGCCACGTCCTCGTCCGGTAGGGGATTGGGCGTCAGATCGCTCGCCGCCGCGATCAGATCGACCTCGGCCGGGTTCGCGATGACCCATGTATCGTCGGCCTTATCGAAGGCCGGGAGCGCGGCGGTTTCCAGCACATAGGCCTTTAGCGCCCCGACTGGATCGAGGTGCTGACGGACGACACCCTCCAGCGTCGGATAGGCCCCGTTGTGGCCATAGGGCGCGGTGAGCGTCACGTTGCGTAGGGACGGGGTGCGGAAGGCATAGGCATCCGCCGGGTCGCCCGTGACACGCATCCGGCCCTCGTCGCGGTGGTGGTTTTCAAAGCGCGCCGCCTTGCCGGGGCCGAACTGCGGCATACCGATGGCGTGGAAATCGTGGTCGGTCTGGAACCATCCGGAATGACAGGACGCGCAGCCCGCCTCGCCGTAGAAAAGCTCCATGCCCCGCTGCGCCTCGGGCGGCAGCGTGGCCTCGCCGCGCAACATCTGGTCGAAAAGCGAGTCCGTTGCCCGCCATTCGAAGCGGATGAAATCGGCGACCACATTGGAAATCTCGGGGAAGGTGATCGGCTGGCCGGGTGCCACGGCCTCGAAGGCCGCCGCATACTCCGGCACCGCGGCAACGCGGGCAGCGAGCCGATCCCAGGCACCACCTTCCGAGGCAAGGAAACCAAGGCGCACGGCCTCGCTCACCTCGTTCTCGGAATAATGCCCGGCCATTTCGTCGCCCGACAGCACCGGGAACATGGACTGCGCGGACAGGACGCTATCGAAGCCCGCGACCATTTCGGCCCCCAGGGGCGTGCGGATGCCGTTGGGCTCGTCCGGGTCAGCCTCGAGCCGTCCGTCGTGGAACATCACGGTGAACTCCTCGGCACCAAGATTCCAAAGCCCCGGTGCGTTGCGCGGGATGCGCTGCTCTGGCCGGTTCTCGGCCCCCATGTGCCGCTCCGGCCCCATCATCGTGCCACCCTCGCCGATGGACAGCGATACACCGTCGCCGGTGCCCAGACGCGGATGGTGGCAGGTGGAACAGGCGATGTTGCGGTTGCCCGAGAGGATCGGGTCGTAAAAGAGCTTCTGCCCCAGTTCGACGCGGGCCATGTCCGTGGTGACAAAGACCGGCTCGGGGCCAAGGTCGGGGCGGAACGGCACATCCTCTGCCGCGTTTGCCGCCACCGGGAGAAGGAGGAAACCGATCCAGAACCGTGTCATGCTGTCCGCTCCGCATCTGCCGCGAGCGCCGGGTAGAGTGCGGCATATCGTTGATATCCGGCCTCATAGGCCGCCACATGATCCGGGTTCGGCGCGATCACCTCGGCCACCTCAGGCGCGGTCATCACCGTCGCCGGGTCCGCGCCCGTATCGGCACAGATAGCGAGCCTCGCCGCGCCCAGCGCCGCGCCGAACTCGCCGCTCGCGGGCAGCGACAGGGGCAGGTTGAGGGTGGAGGCGATGGTCTCTAACCACAGCCGCGAGCGCGCCCCGCCGCCCACCGCCAGCACGCTGTCCAGCGTCGCGCCGGTGGATTTCAACGCCTCCCAGCTGTCACGCAGGGCATAGGCCACGCCCTCCATTACCGCTTGGGTCAATGCTTCGGTGCCTTGGGCGACGTCGAGCCCGACAAAGGCCCCGCGCAGCTTGGCCGAGTTGTGCGGCGTCCGCTCGCCTGACAGATACGGCAGGAACAGGAGGTCGCCGGGGCCGCTCGCATGATCCGGCAGCGCCTGCGCGAGCTTGCCGGGTTCCGAGTTCACCGCGCGGGCGAGCCAGTTGAGGCTGTCGGTGGCCGAGAGGATCACCCCCATCTGGTACCAGCGGTCGGGCACGGCATGGCAGAAGGTATGAACGGCGCTTTCGGGCGCGGGGGCGAAACTGTCACGCGCAGCGAGCAGCACGCCCGAGGTGCCCAGCGACACGAACCCCATGCCCTCCGCGAAACACCCCGCCCCACAGGCCGCCGCCGCGTTGTCGCCACCGCCGCCCGCGACCACCACGGGACCGCTTATGCCCCAGTCCGCCACGAGGGCCGCGCGCAGCGTCCCGCCCGGCGCCGAGCCTTCGACAAGCTCCGGCATCTGGTCGCGGCGCATGCCCGTTGCGGCCAATGCGTCCTCCGACCAGTCGCGTTTGCCGACATCGAGCCACGTGGTCCCGGCGGCATCGGACATGTCGGATATATGGTCGCCGGTCAGCCAGAGCCGCAGGTAATCCTTGGGCAGGAGCACCTTGGCGACCTTGGCAAAGACTTCCGGCTCGTGCTTGGCCACCCAGGCGAGTTTCGGCGCCGTGAAGCCGGGGAAGACGATGTTGGCCGACACGTCGCGCAGGAGCAGGTTTGCGTCAAACGCCGCCGCCTCCTCCGCCGACCGCGTGTCGTTCCACAGGATCGCGGGCCGGAGCACCTTGTCCGACGCGTCAATCAGGGTGGCCCCGTGCATCTGGCCGGACAGGCCGATCCCTTTCAGCTCCGCAAAAGCCGCGCCATAGGACGCGCGCAACTCGGCCACGCATGTCTCGCAGGCCGAGACCCAATCCGCCGGGTCCTGTTCGGACCAGCCGCGATGGGGATGGGGGTTCGGATAATGCGCCTCGGCCACGCCGACGACGGAGCCGTCGCCATCCGTCAGGATCGCGCGCAACCCCGAGGTTCCCAGATCGAGACCCAGATACATCCATCCTCCCTCTGCCCGCTTCTCCTCCGGGCATTTATTTCAGTCGCCAAATTATTGGCGCTAACAGAGCGAGTCAACGTGCGCGTTGAAAGCGGTAGATCACTTGGTGGCGGTAAGTTTCGCCGGGATCGAGCCGCCAGCGGGGAAAGCCCGGCTGATTGGGGGCATCCGGCCAGACCTGCGTTTCGAGCGCGATGCCCGCGTGGGGGCCATGCACCCGCCCGCCCAGCCCCGGAAGGTCCGCGATATGGCCGCCGTCATAGACCTGAAGCCCCGGCGCGTTCGTCTCGATCCCCATGGTGACGCCGGTGGTGCCGGTCAGCCGGGCGACTTCGCGCAAGGGCCGTGCCTCGCCGGACAAACAGAAATTGTGATCAAAGCCACCGGGGGCCACGGGCCGTTCGGAGCGGAAATCAAAGGGGGTCGCCTCGACCGGGCTCACCCCGGTCGGGATGAGCTGCCGGTCGACGGGCGTAAAACTGTCGGCGTCGATCCGCAGGGTATGGCCGAGGATATCCGCCGTATCGTCGAGGTTGAAATACCCGTGATGCGCAAGGCTCACCGCCGTCGGCGCGTCGGTCGTGGCCGTGATGTCGAAGGACAGCGCCCCCTCGCCCGGCAGGTCGATCACGGCACGAACTTCGACGTTGCCCGGAAAGCCCATGTGCCCGTCGGGATCGGTCAACCCCAGCACCACACGGCTGTCGGTCAGTGCCTCGATGCGCCAGACCCGCCGCCCTGCACCTTCGGCACCGCCGTGCAGACAGGTCGCATCGGCCTCGTTACGGTCAAGCGCGTGGGTTTGTCCGTCGATGGTCAGCCGCCCGCCCGCGATCCGGTTGGCGAACCGTCCAACGATCGCCCCGAACCACGTCATCGGACCGAGATAGGCCGCAAGCTCCCCGGACCCGAGCACGAGCGGATGAGCGACTCCCACGAGCCGCAGATCCTGCACCACCGCGCCATAGGTCAGAACATGGGCGGTCAGCCCGCCGCCCGCGATGCGCACCCGCTCGACCGGCGTGCCATCGGGCAGCGCGCCGAAGGGTTCGACCTGCGCCATGGCTCAGACGCCCGCAACGGGCCCGGTTTCGGCCACCCGCTCCATCCCGGCGATGATCGGACGCGCCCGCGTGATCGCGGCCTGCACCGACGGCAGGCCCAGCGACGTCTTATGCGCTTCCGCAGTGTCCCAGACTTCCGTGATCCAGATGTGGTCCGGATTCCCTGCATCGGGCGCCACCACGTAGGATCGGCAACCGGGCATCGTGGCCCCGGCGTTTTGCCCGAGGATGGCGGCGAGTTCCGCTCCCTTGCCCTCGGCCGCGATAATCTTGCCAATCAGTCCATACATCCGAAATCCTCCATCGGTCGCGCCACCCTGCGAGGGCAGATGGGCTTTGGCAATCCTGCCCGACACGTCTGATCTGCACAATTCTTGGGCACAGGTCACAATTGTACATCAAAAGCACCTCGATCCGGGGCTAAGCTCCGGAACCATGTGCCGCAGCGCAGCGTTCGATGGACATCGGGCATTCACGGATTACGTTTGCCCTACGCTCATTTGGCCGCGACCAAAGACCCCGGGCGGAACGGGGACGCGCGGCAAGGAATGGCGGACGCCGGGGCACCCTGCGCCCCGCGTCCCCTCGGCCGGAACCGCCCGTGACCGGCTGAGCCACGATAATCCAGAGGGGCTTTGGCCCGATATGAAAGACAGTGTGACGGGAACGTCCACCCTGCCCTATTCCCGCATTGCCGTGATCGGCGGCGGGTCTTGGGGTACCGCCCTCGCCAGTGTCGCGGCGCGCGCGGGCCGGTCCGTAACGATCTGGGCCCGGCGCGGAGACCTTGCAGCCGCCATCGACACCACGCAAACCAACCCCGACTACCTCCCCGGCGTGGACCTGCCGCCGATGCGCGCGACCGCGGACCTTGCCACCGCGCTCAAGGGGGCGGATGCCGTGCTGCTGGTCACGCCGTCCTCGACGCTGCGCGAGATGTGTCAGGCCCTTGCGCCCCATATCGAGGCGGGCGTGCCGCTCGCCCTTTGCGCCAAGGGGATCGAGCTTGGCTCGGGTCTCCTGCTGTCCGAGGTGGCCGCCGAAGAACTGCCGGGCCACCCCATCGGCGCCATTTCCGGCCCGACCTTCGCCCGCGAAACCGCGCTCGATCATCCGACGGCGGCGACCGTGGCGTTCAACTTCCACTACCGCGACCGGATGAACCCGATGACCAGCCCCGCCGCGCGGCTGGCGCTGTCTATGTCCGGGGGCGGCTTTCGTCCCTATGTCTCGGACGATCTGATCGGGGTCGAGGTCGGTGGCGCCGTGAAGAACGTCATCGCCATCGCCTGCGGCATGATGTCGGGTGCGGGCTTTGCCGAAAACACCCGCGCCGCGCTGATCACCCGTGGCATCGACGAGATGAAATCGCTGGCCGAGGCATTGGGTGGCCGTCGCGAAACCGTCACCGGCCTGTCGGGTGCGGGCGACCTGACGCTCACCTGTTCCTCCACCACCTCGCGCAACATGAGCCTTGGTACCCAGCTTGGCCAAGGCACCCCACGCGGCGACTGTTTCGACGGCAAGCCGGTGGTGGTCGAAGGCGAGGTGAACGCGCGGTCCGTCGTGGACCTCGCCCGCCGCATTCGCGTGCCCATGCCGATCTGCGAAACCGTGAACGCTGTGCTGCACGAGGGCGCGGACCTGCAATCGTCGTTCAACGCGCTGTGGACCCGGCCGATCGAGGCCGAACCCCGCGCGCTCGACATCCTGCTCGAACACCCCGCGCCGACCGCAACCCTTGGCTTTAGAACTGGGATCTAGAACTTCATGAACCTTATGACCGACAGCCTGCCCTCCCTCGCCCAGCGCCGCTTCACGCTGGCCACCGACCTCGACGGCACCTTTCTGGGTGGCAAGGAGGCCGAGCGGCGTCGGCTCTATGACTGGATCGAGGGCAGCCGCGGTAGTGTCGGGTTGATCTTCGTCACGGGCCGCGACCCGATGTTCATCGGTGAAATGTGCGCCTCTGGCGCGTTGCCCTGGCCCGACTACGTGGTTGGCGATGTGGGCACCACCATTGCCGCAGTAGGCCGCGACCGCAAGATCGCGCCGATCCCGGAGTTGGAGGCCGATATTTCGTCGCTGTGGAACGACAGCGGCGAGCGGGTGCGCACCGCCCTGGCCAATGTGCCGGGTCTGACGCTGCAACCCACGCCCTTCCGCTACCGGGTCAGCTTCGATCTTGACCCTGACGCTTTCGATCACGACGCCAAGGTTCGGGTGGCCGAGCTGGGCCTCGACTGGCTCATCTCGGACAATCGTTTCTTCGACGTGCTGCCCAAGGGGATTTCCAAAGGTCCGTCGATCCGCAAGCTCGTCGCCCATCTCGGCATGGACGAGAACCGCGTCCTCGTCGCGGGCGACACATTGAACGATCTCTCCATGTTGGCCTGCGGCTTGCCTGCCGTGGCCGTGGGGAACTCGGAACTCGAACTTGTCCAACAGGTCGCGCCGCTAGGCCATGTCTACCTCGCCTCCGGTCACGGAGCCGCGGGGATCATGGAGGCCATCTCGGCGCTGGACCTGCACCCCAACCCACCGAAAGGAGACCATTGATGTCGTCCAATCTGGTCATCGTCTACCACCGCCAGCCCTATGAAGAGGTCGAGGTCGACGGAAAAATCGAATACCGCGAGAACAAAAGCCCGAACGGGATCGTGCCGACGCTCAAGAGCTTTTTCGGACGTTTCGAGAAAGGCGCATGGGTCGCGTGGAAAGAGGCCGAGGATACCTCGAACCCCGGTTTCGAGCGGCGGATCGAGATCGAGGATGCCCACGGGACATACGCCGTGACGCGCCTGCCGCTCACCCGCGCGCAGGTGAAGAGCTTTTACGAGGTTTCTTCGAAAGAGGCATTCTGGCCGATCCTTCACGGCTTCAAGGAACGTTACAACTACGACCCCGTCGACTGGCCCACCTTTCGCGAGGTGAACTGGGCCTTTGCCGAGGCTGCCGCTTCCGAAGCCGCGGACGGTGCCGTGGTCTGGGTCCACGACTACAACCTCTGGCTCGTCCCCGGCTACCTGCGCCAGATGCGCCCGGACGTGAAGATCAGCTTTTTCCACCACACGCCGTTCCCGTCCGCCGACATGTTCAACGTGCTGCCGTGGCGAAAGGAAATACTGAAATCACTGCTCGCCTGCGATGTCGTCGGCTTCCACATCCCGCGCTACGTGGCGAATTTCGTGTCCGCCGCCCGGTCGATGTTCGACGTGGACGTGACGCACCGGATCAAGGTCGATCCCGAGTTTGCTGGCCCCGCTTCGGCGCTGACCGAGGTCAGCGTGCCGGACGTGCTGGACTATGACGGCCACAAGATCGCCGTTCAGGCGTCGCCCGTTGGCGTGGACGCGCAGTATATCGAAGAGGTCTCGGGGCGCGAGGCGACCGAGACCCGTGCCTTCGACATCCGCGACGATCTGGGCGACGTGAAACTCGTGCTCTCCGTGGGGCGTACCGACTACACCAAGGGCGGGATCGAACAGCTCATGTCCTTTGAGCGCCTGCTCGAGGCGCGGCCCGAACTGCGCGGCAAGGTCAAGCTCATGCATGTCTCGGTGCCCGCGAACAAGAACATGACCGTCTATCAGAACATCCAGCAGGATCTGGAGGGCATGGCGGGCCGGATCAACGGCATGTATGGCACGCTCGACTGGCAGCCGATCACGCTGATCTCCCGCGCCATTCCCTTCGAACGGCTGGTCGCCTTCTACCGCGCCGCGGACGTCGCATGGATCACGCCGCTGGCAGACGGGATGAACCTCGTCGCGAAAGAGTTCTGCGCCGCCCGCACCGATGGCGACGGGGTGCTCGTGCTGTCGGAGTTTGCCGGCGCGGCGGTCGAGATGGGGTCGGCGCTTCTGGTCAATCCCTTTTCGCATCGCTCGATGGACAGCGCGATCCAGCAGGCGCTCGACATGGACGAAGAGGAACGGCGCGGGCGCATGGCGAACCTGCGCGAGGTCGTGGCGAAGCACGACATCCGGTTCTGGGCCAACCACCAGATGGAGGCGCTGGGGTCCGAGGCGATGGAACAGGCTGCGGAATAAGGAAGGGCGGCGTAGGTGCCGCCCTTTTCTTCAAATCTTCGCTCAAGCCGCCGCTTGGCCCGGCTTCTTGCCCAGAATGATCATGCCCAACAGGTCGTCGTCCGTCACGTCAGGAATATCGACGGTGCCGACAAGCTGGCCGTTCTTCATCACCGACGCGCGGTCGCATAGCTCCATGACCGCATGGACATCATGGTCGATCAGGAAAATCCCGATCCCCTGCGCCTTGAGCTGCTTGATCAGATCCGCGACCATCTGCGTTTCGTGCGGCCCGAGAGCCGCGGTGGGTTCGTCCATGATCAGGATGCGGGCATCGAAATAGACCGCGCGGGCAATCGCGACCGACTGCCGCTGCCCGCCGGAGAGCGCGCTTACGGGGTCCTTGAACTTGCGGAAGTTCGGGTTGAGCTGCCCCATGATCTTGCGGCACTCCGCCTCCATCGCCGCGTCGTTCACGGTGCCGAGCGGCGTCGTCAACTCGCGCCCCAGAAACAGGTTCGAGGCGGCGTCGAGGTTATCGGCCAGCGCGAGCGTCTGGTAGATCGTCTCGATATTGTTGGCGCGGGCGTCGCGGGGGTTGTTTATCTCGACGCGTCTGCCGTTCACGAGGATTTCCCCCGTGTCCATCTTGTAGGCCCCCGACAGGCATTTGATCAGCGTCGACTTGCCCGCGCCGTTGTGGCCCAGAAGCCCGTGGACTTCGCCGGGATAAAGATCGACCGACACGTGATCGACGGCCTTGATCCCTCCGAAGGAAATCGAGATGTCGCGAAGTTCGACGAGCGGGGTTCCAGTTCTGTCAACCATGGTCGGGCCTCACTTCTGACGGCGGCGGTAAAGGATATCGAGGTAGACGGCGATCACGAGGACCGAGCCGACGACGACCTGCTGGATGGCGGCATCAAAGCCGATAAGAACCATGCCCGTTTGCAGCGATTGCATGACAAAGGCCCCGAGGATGGCCCCGTAGATCGTCCCGATGCCACCCGACAGCGACGTGCCCCCGATGACGGCGGCGGCGATGACGAACAACTCGTCCAGCGTGCCCAGCGCATTGGTGGCCGAGTTCAGACGGGCGCTGGCGACCACGGCGGAAAGGCCGCATAGGAACCCCATGAGGGCAAAGATCTTGACCGTCATCCGCTTGGTGTTGATGCCGGCCAGTTCCGCCGCCTCGGGGTTGCCGCCGATGGCGAACACGTAGCGGCCAAAACGGGTGCGCGTCATGATGAAGGTCATTGCGATGCCGACAGCCAGCAGGATCAGCACCGGAATGGCGAAGCCGTGCGAGATGAACAACCCGCTCTCGGGCACCTCGATGGCATTGGCCTCGGCATACTGGCGCACGATCCCGCGCGGCCAGGGGTAAGAATTCACGAGCAGCACCGCCCCGATGACGATCCCGCAACCGAGGATGCCGAGGAACGTCTCGGCCCAGACCGGGCGCAGCGGGAAGTGGAACTTGCGGCGCTGGCGGCGACCGTTGACGAGCAGGAAGATGACTCCCACGCAGCCGAGGACGCCGACGATCCAGCTACCCACTGCGCCGACCGCACCATAGGGTCCGCCGCCCAGGAGCGAAAAGGTCGAATCCAGTGGCGAAATCGTCTCGCCGCGCACGACGAGATAGGCGACGCCGCGCCAGACGAGCAGACCGCCCAGCGTCACGATGAAAGCCGGGATTTTGCCATAGGCGATGAGTGCGCCCTGGAACGCACCGACGATGGTGCCCACGACGAGCCCGGAGATGACGGCAAAGACCCAGATCATCGGATGGCCGAGGCCAAAGACCGCGGGCAGGACTTCGGTCTGCACGACACCCATGACCACGGCGCAGAGGCCAAGAAGTGACCCAACCGACAGGTCGATGTGGCGGGTCACGATGACCAGCACCATGCCCGTCGCCATGATCCCGATCGACGCGGTCTGCACCGAAAGGTTCCACAGGTTGCGTGGCGTGAGGAACGCGCCGAAACCGTTCACGAGCGCGCCGTAGAGATGAAAGCCGATCCAGATCATGAGAAGCGCGCCGACCATGCCCAGAAGGCGGGTGTCGATCTCGGTCGCCTTGAGGAACCGCTTCACGGCATTGTCGCCGGGATCTGGCTGGATCGTGGTGGATACGGGGGTTGTCTGATCCGTCATCTGGGTCGTCCACTCTTACGGGCCGGGGGGATGGGAGCGCCGGGCTCGACCAGCCGTCCGGGAAAATTCAGCGCGGATTGCGCGCGGGGGGAAGGTGGCAAACCGGACCCGGTGGGGGATGCGTATCCGCCGGGTCCGGCTGTTTGGCTTACTGACAGGCGGCGACGCTGTCCATCGCGCCTTCGCAAGCCTGCTCTTTCGAGATGTGACCGGCGTCGATCACCACGTCGAGGTTGTCGGCGGTGATCGGCGTCGGAGCGAGGAAGATCGCGTTCATCTCGACGCCCTTCTCACCACCCGACCACTTTTCCGCACCTTCCACATCGGCCATCGCGGTGCCACCGGCGAGGGCGGCGGCGATCTCGGCAGCGGCAGCGCCAAGCTGACGGCTGTCTTTCCACACCGACACGGTCTGGGTGCCACGGGCAACGCGGTTCAGCGCGGCGAGGTCCCCGTCCTGACCGCCGACCGGAATGGCGAGACCTTGGGCGCTCAGCGCGGCGATGACGCCACCGGCCATGCCGTCGTTCTCGGACAGTACCGCATCCACCTCGTTGTTGTTGGCGGTCAGGATCTGCTCCATGTTCTTCTGGGCGTTGTCGGGCTTCCAGCCGTCCGAGAAGGCTTCGCCGACGATCTTGATCTCGCCGGAGTCGACCTTGTCCCCGATGACTTCCATCATGCCTTCCAGCAGGAAAAGCGCGTTGGGGTCGCCCTTGTCGCCCTTGATGATCGCGTAATTGCCGGTGGGCTGCACGTTCATCACTTCCTGGGCGATGATGGACCCCACGCCCTTGTTGTCGAAGGTCAGGTAGAAGGCGCGGTCATCTTCGATGAGACGGTCGTAGCCCACGACCGGGATCGCTTCGGCAGCGGCCTGGTCAATGGCCGGACCGATGGCGTCCTTGTCCACCGACAGGATGATCAGCGCTTCGGCGCCCTGAGCGATCAGCGCCTCGACGTCGGTGAGCTGCTTGGCGGCCGAGTTCTGCGCGTCAGCCGAGATGTAGGTGTTGCCAGCGGCCTCGAGCGCCTCCTTGATGGCGGCTTCGTCGGTCTTCCAGCGCTCTTCCTGGAAATTCGACCAGCTCACACCAACGGTGAGGCCCTCTGCATAAGCGGCGGTGCCAAGAAGCATCGCTGCCGCCGAAACGGTTGCGAGAAATTTCACGGATTTATCCTCCCATAGCTCCCCCGTCCGCGCGTCCTCCCGGTTCTGGACATGCCCTTTGCGGGTCACGACCGTTAGCGGTCACGGCGGGGTCGCTGATGACCCTAGTCTGATTTAATTTACCTGTCAAAATATTCATGCTAGGGCTGTCCTGCGGGGACGATGGCACCCCGCAGACCCCGGACGCGCTTTGCCAACCCACCGTAAATGCGTGGGAAATTCGCTCCGGGTCAGGGAGGAACGCCAATGGAACCAATGATTTCGGTCGCCCAGGACCAAGGCCGTCTGACCGACCGCTTCGATCCGCGCGATGCCGGGCGGCTGGCCGTTCTGGACACGATTCGCGGCTCTGAGGGAATCGCGCGAATCGACATCGCCGAGGCGACCGGCGTGTCGCCCGCGACCGTCACCTCGATCACCGCCGATATGCTTGCCGCGGGCCTGATCGAAGAGATCCTGCCCGAAGAGAAAACCGCCGGATCGCGACGTGGACGTCCGCGCGTGCTTCTGAAACTGCGCGGCGCGGCGCATCGGATCGCGGGCGTAAAGGTCACGCAGAAATCCGTCACCGTTCTCGTTATCGACTTCGAAGGCCACGAGATCGCCTCGCGCGAGGACCCGCTCGCCACGCCGCGCATGACCGGCCAACAACTGGCCGCGACGGTGGCCGCGGCGGTGGATCGCACCTGCGCGGATGCGGGACTGACCCGGCACGACCTCTCGGCGGTCGGGATCGGGCTCGCGGGCCAGATCGACGCCACCCGAAACCATGTCTACTGGTCGTCCTCCCTGTCCTCGCGCAACGTCGACCTAGGACCTGCGCTCGCCGAGGTCTTTCCCTGCCCCGCCTTCATCGACAATGACGCGAACCTCGTCGCCAAGGCCGAGCATATCTTCGGCATGGGCCGCGCGCTGACCGATTTCCTCGTAGTGACAGTGGAACACGGGGTCGGGCTGGGGATGATGATCGGCGGCAAGCTCTACCGCGGTGCGCGAGGCTGCGGGGCCGAGTTCGGGCACACCAAGGTTCAGGCCCATGGCGCGCTTTGCCAATGTGGGCAACGGGGGTGCCTGGAGGCCTATGTTGGCGACTACGCGCTGCTCCGCGAGGCCCATATGAGCGCGGCGGACGCCGACCATCAGGACGTCACCGACCTCTTCGCCGCCGCCCGCAACGGCGACCCGATCGCGACGGAAGTCATTGATCGCGCAGGGAACATGTTCGCCATGGGTCTGGCCAATCTGGTCAACATCTTCGACCCTCAGCTCATTATCCTCGCGGGCACCGAGGTGGCGCAGCGCCCGATGTTCGAACCTTGGGTCATCGACAAGATGAAACGCCTCGTCATCGACGTGGACGTGCCGCTTCCCGACATCAAGGTGAACCAATGGGGCAACCTGATGTGGGCCAAGGGGGCTGCGGCCTATGCCATGGAACAGGTGACGATCCTTACCCTCAGGGAGCTTGGCCAGAATGTTGCGTAACCTTTGGATGCTGGCGCTGACCGCCACGCCCGTCATGGCGCAGGAGACCCCCGTGTTCACCCCGGTCCCGGTAGCCGAGCACGTCTACGCGGGCGGGTGGGAACACTTCGTGGGCGGTGGCGTCGCGGCCTTTGACTGCTCCGGCGACGGTCTGCCCGAGCTTTACGCGGCGGGCGGGACGAACCCGGCGGCGTTGTTCAAGAATGACAGTGGGGAACCGGGCGGCTTGCTCGCCTTCCACCCGGACACGCCCGAGGCGTTGGCGCTGACCGGCGTCATCGGGGCCTATCCGCTCGACGTTGACGGCGACGGCATCCTCGACTTGGCCGTGCTGCGCGTGGGCGAGGATCACCTGCTGCGCGGGCTGGGAAACTGCGCGTTCGAACCCTTCGACCTGGGCTTTACCTCGTCCGACCATTGGACCACCGCCTTTTCCGCGACGTGGGAGGCCGGGCAAAGCCTGCCCACCCTCGCCTTTGGCACCTATGTCGATCGCACCCGGCAGGACGGCCCGTTCGAGGCTTGTGACGTAACGCTTCTCTATCGTCCCGAGGGCGACCGCTACGCCGCGCCGACGACGCTCACCCCCGGTTGGTGTGCTTTGTCCATGCTCTTCACCGACTGGAACCGCGACGGGCGCGCGGACCTGCGGGTGTCCAACGATCGGCACTACTACGTGCGCGGTGGGGAGGAACAGATGTGGGCGATGGAGGACACCCCGCGCCTTTATGGTCCCGAGGACGGCTGGCAAGCCTACAAGCTCTGGGGCATGGGCATTGCCTCGCGCGACATCTCGGGCGACGGGTTTTCCGACGTTTATCTGACGTCCATGGGCGACCAGAAGCTACAGGTGTTCGACCACGCGGCGGGCGGTCCGGTCTATACCGACGCGACCTACGGCCGGGGCACCACGTCGCACCGGCCCCATGTGGGCGGCGACGGTCGGCCCTCAACCGGCTGGCACGCGGCGTTTGGCGATGTGAACAACGACACCCGCGACGATATCTTCGTGGCCAAGGGCAACGTCGAACAGATGCCCGATGCGGCGATGAAGGACCCCAATTCGCTGCTGATCCAGCAGGCGGACGGGACCTTCTCCGAGGCAAGCGTCGAGGCCGGGATCGCAACGATGGAACGCTCACGCGGCGCGGCGCTCGCGGACCTGAACCTCGACGGAACACTCGACCTTGCCGTGATCAACCGCCGCGCGGCGATGGAGGTCTATCAAGGCCCCAAGCCCATGGGTCACTGGCTGCTCGTCCGGCTAGACGCCCTTGCGCCCAACACCGGCGGGATCGGCGCCTTTGTCGAGATTCGGACCGAGGCGGGCGTCCAGACACGCGAGGTCACGGTCGGGGGCGGTCATGCGGGTGGCGACGCGGGCTGGCTGCACTTCGGGCTGGGCGAGGCGACTGATGCCGAGGTTCGCGTGATCTGGCCCCACGGCAGCACCAGCGACTGGCAGGACGTGACCGCCGACAGCCGCGTGACGCTCACCCCGAACTGACGCTTGATCCAGACTGGCGGGGCATGCGTAATCTCCCCATGTCTGGATTGCGCATCACCTATCTCATCCTCGCCGTCATCGGGGCCGTCTGGCCCATGTGGCATTTCGTAACCTACCTGACGACGGGCGGCACCTTGCCGGGCCTATTCGCAGAATGGACCCAAGGTCCCGCCGTCACCGGCATGGCCATCGACCTGATGATCGCGGGCGTGACGCTCGCTATCTGGTGCGTGGCCGAGACGGTCGTGCGCCGCAACTGGGTCGCGCTCTGGACGCTGCCTGCGCTTATGATCGGCGTGTCCTTTGCCTTCCCGCTCTACCTGTTCCTGCGCACGAAACCCGCCTGAAATCAGAGCGTGGCGGCCAGCCGCACGCCTTGGTCGATCGCCCGTTTGGCGTCCAGTTCGGCGGCAACATCCGCGCCGCCGATCACATGGGGGGTCTTGCCCGCCGCGATGAGCGCATCGGCAAGCGAGCGTTCGCTTTCCTGCCCGGCACAAAGCACGATGGTATCGACCGCGATCAGCCGCGGATTTTCCCGCGCCTCGCCGCTCGTGACCTCGAGCCCCTCTGGCGTGATCCGTTCGTAGTTCACGCCCCCCACCATGTCGACCTCTTTCATCTTGAGCGCGGCACGGTGAATCCAGCCGGTGGTCTTGCCCAGCTTCTTGCCCAGCGCCTGCGCCTTGCGCTGCAGAAGGACGATGTCGCGCGCGGGCGCCTCGGGCTGCGGACCTTCGGGGGCCAAGCCGCCCCGGTCGGTGGCGGGATCGGACACGCCCCATTCCTCTTTCCACAGGTTGAGATCCAGGGTGGGCGAGGTGCCTTCATGCGCGAGGAACTCCGCGACGTCGAACCCGATGCCACCGGCGCCGATGATTGCCACCCGCTTGCCCACGGGGGCCTTGCCCCGCAGCACATCGATATAGGACAGCACGTTGTCCGCGCCCTGCCCCTCGATCTGCGGGTCACGCGGGTTCACGCCGGTCGCAACGATGATCTCGTCGAAACCGGTCAGGTCGTCTGCGGTGACCCGCTGGCGGAGTTTCACCGTCACGCCCTCGTTCGCCACCTGCCGCTCGAACCAGTCTATGAGGCCCGCGAACTCCTCTTTCCCCGGAATGGTCGCGGCCATGTGCAGCTGCCCGCCCACCCGTTCGGCGCTATCGAACAGCGTGACCTTGTGCCCGCGCGAGGCGGCGGTGATCGCGGTGGACAGCCCGGCAGGACCCGCGCCGACGACGGCGACCGTCTTGGGCGTATCGGTCGGGGTCACGACGATCTCGGTCTCGTAACAGGCACGCGGATTGACGAGGCAGGAGCTGATCTTGCCCGAGAAGGTATGATCAAGACAGGCCTGATTGCAGGCGATGCAGGGCGCGATGTCACCCGCCCGACCCGCCTCGGCCTTGGCCACGAAATCGGGATCGGCGAGGAAAGGCCGCGCCATCGACACCATGTCCGCGCAACCCTCCGCCAGCACCGCCTCGGCGGTCTCGGGGTTGTTGATCCGGTTCGAGGTGATGACGGGGATGCCGACCTCGCCCATGAGTTTCTTGGTGACCCAGGCAAAGCCCGCGCGCGGCACAGAGGTCGCGATGGTCGGCACCCGTGCCTCATGCCAGCCGATTCCGGTGTTGAGAATCGTGGCCCCGGCCGCCTCGATCTTTTTGGCGAGGCGAATGACCTCCTCGGTGATCGAGCCGTTCGGGACGAGGTCAATCATGGAGAGGCGGTAGATGATGATGAATTCGGGACCGACGGCGGCGCGCACCCGTTTGACCACCTCGATCGGCAGACGCATCCGGTTTTCGTAATCGCCACCCCAACGGTCGGTCCGCTTGTTGGTATGGGTGACGAGGAACTGGTTCAGGAAATAGCCCTCGGACCCCATGATCTCGACCCCGTCATAACCCGCTTCCTTGGCGCGCTTGGCGGTGGTGGCGAAATCGTCGATCTGCTTCTCGATTCCTTCCTCGTCGAGTTCCTTGGGCGGAAAGGGCGAGATCGGGGATTTGACCGGCGAGGCCGAGACGCAGTCAGGGTTATAGGCATAGCGCCCGGCATGAAGGATCTGCATGGCGATCTTGCCACCCTCGGCATGGACATTGTCCGTCACGCGCTTGTGGTTCGCGATGTCCTCGGGCGTGTAGAGCCCCGCGGCTCCGACCGCGACGCCGCCCTCGGGATTGGGGGCGATGCCGCCAGTCACCATGAGACCCACCCCACCCCGCGCCCGCGCGGCGTAGTATTCCGCGACCCGGTCCCAATCGCCGCGCTCCTCGAGCCCGGTGTGCATGGAGCCCATGAGAACCCGGTTCTTGAGCGTCGTGAAGCCAAGGTCGAGGGGCGCGAGAAGGTGCGGATAGTGGGTCATGGTGTCCTCCCTGTTTGGCAGGGAAGATATGGGCTCGCAACGCGCTGTCACTCCCAAACGCTGCGTAAGGGAGGTATTGCGCCGGGGCTTCGCCCCGTCGCGGGGGGCCTCGCTGCGCTCGGCGGGCGCAATGTTGGATTTCAGTGAAAGAAGGAGAGTGCGGAAGGGGCTGTCTGCCCCCATGAGTGCCTTTGCATCGCAAAGCCACTCACCCCCCGAAGGTATTTGTGAAGCAGTGAAGCCGGTAGCTCCACCCTCTGCATCTCGGACACGAGGCGCCTCGTGACGGAGCGCAGAGGGCTTCACCGCTTGCGGTCATCGGCTCCTCAGCCTGTGCCGCGAACAACTCTTAGACCTGACGAGATTAAGGAAGCATGAACGCTCTCTTCACTGCTTCATAAATACCTCGGAGGGGGTCTGGGGGAGGCAGCGCCTCCCCCAGCGGGTCGTGGCGGGCGAAGCCCGGCGCGAAACCAGTTCGAAACCTCAGAACTCGATCCCGGCCTGTGCCTTCACGCCCGAGCGGAACGGATGCTTGATCAGTTCCATCTCCGTCACCAGATCGGCGACCTCGATCAACTCCTCCTTGGCGTTGCGCCCGGTCAGGATCACATGGGTCATCGGGGGTTTTTCGTCCCGCAGGAACGCCACCACCTCGTTCACGTCTACATAGTCATACCGCAGCGCGATGTTGATCTCGTCGAGCAGCACCATGCGGTTCGTCTCATCCCGAATGAGCTCCTTCGCCTTGGCCCAAGCCGCCTGCGCCATCTCGATGTCACGCGATTTGTCCTGCGTTTCCCAGGTGAAGCCCTCGCCCATCGTGTGGAATTCGCAGACATCCGAGAACCGGCTTTCGATCAGATCTCGCTCGCCGGTGGCCATGCCGCCCTTGATGAACTGCACCACGGCGCTTTTCATGTCGTGGGCGATGGCACGGAACACCATGCCGAAGGCGGCGGAGCTCTTGCCCTTGCCCTTGCCGGTATGGACGATGATGAGGCCCTTTTCCTCGGTCTTGGTCGACATGATCTTGTCGCGGGCAGCCTTTTTCTTGGCCATCTTCATGTTGTGACGGTCGGTGTCGGCCTGGGTGTCTTCGGTCATGTTTCCTCACAAGAACAGTTGGATGACGAGGGGCGCGATGAGCGCGGTGACGATGGCATTGAGCCCCATTGCGACGCCTGCAAAGGCGCCGGAGGTCTGGCTTTCCTGAAACGCCCGGGCCGTGCCGATGCCGTGGCTTGCCGTGCCCAGCGCAAAGCCGCGGGCGCGGTCGTCGCGGATGCGCATCAAATTCAGGATCGGCGCGGCGATGACCGCCCCGGTGATGCCCGTGAGGATCACGAGCACGGCGGTGAGCGTGGGCGAGCCGCCGATCGCCTCGGCCACGCCAAGCGCAACGGGGGCGGTCGTGGACTTGGGTGCGAGCGAGATCAGGACCTCGCCCGTCACGCCGAAAGCGCGTGCGATGGCAAGCGCGGAGAGGATCGCGGTGAACGACCCGGCGATCAAGGCAGCGAGCATCGGCATGCTCGAGGCCCGGATCAAGGCCCGGTTGTCATATAGCGGCACCGCGAGCGCCACGGTCGCGGGACCCAGCATGAAATGGACGAACTGCGCGCCCTCGAAATAGGTCTCATAGTCCGTGCGCGTCACCATCAGCACGACCGCAAGCAGCGCCACGGCGATCAGCACCGGATTGACCCATGGCTTCCTGCCCGACAGCGTCTGCAGCCTTGCGCCGATCAGGTAGGCAACGAGCGTGGCGGTCAGCCAGAGCAGCGGACCGGAGGCAAGGTAGGACCAGATGTCGGCGAAATCGGTCATTTCCGCACCAGCCTGTCCACCGTCACGAAGACTCCTGCGCCAACCGCGATGGCCAATGCCGTCGAGACGACGATAGCGACCAGCACGCCCAGCCCGCCGTCCCCCAGCTTGTCGAGGTGGCGGACAATGCCGACGCCTGCGGGCACGAAGAGCAGCGACAGATGCGCGAGCAGGCCGCGTGCCGTGGGGGCCATGAGGTCATGCAGGCGCGGGACCAGAAGGAACGCGAAGAAAAGCGCGGCAAAGCCCAGCACGGGGCCAGGCAGCGACAGGCCCAAGGCCCGCGCGGTGAACTCTCCACCCAGCTGAAAGCCGAGAAGTATGGCGATGCTCTGGATCATGTGGTCCCCGTTCGAGGGGTCGATCCTAGTCGCCGCGCCGAAAGACACAAGTGTGGCAAAGGGGAGCGCGGGCAGGCGCCCCCCTTCGACCCGGATCGCGTGGCCGGTGTCCGGTGTTTACTCGGCGGGCACGGCGGCGGGTTCGCCCGCCTTGGCGAAATGCTGACGATTGAGCCGCAGGACGAGCAGGATCATCGCGGCCTGAAAGGCGAGTGCCACGCCTTCGACCGACCAATAAGCCACGCCGAATTTCGTGACGAGTCCCGTGGCCACCAGCCCTTTGTGCAAGAAGAACTGGATCATGACCGACAGAGCCACGCCCGGACAAACGAGCGCGTAGGACCCCGGCGAGGTTTTCGAGCCGAACACGAAGTCGCTCCAGTAGCCTTCACGCTTCAGCACCACCAGGCCCAAGAGCAGGAACGCGACCTGAATCGACAGCAGCCGGGCGAGAAACACCATGGTCTCTCCATCCGTCGTGTGGCCTTGATACGTCGTGTGCATCCCGTGCGACTGGCGCAGGAACATGATGCCGAGCGTGGTCACGATCGGAACGAGGATCATCAGCGTCGGGGCACTTTCCTTGGCGGTGCCGTAGTGCAACATCGAATTGAAGGCGGTGACGAGCGCCACGACCGCATAGACGATGGCGACGGTGGCGAAGAAGGTCGAGCCGATCATGGACACGCCAACGACAAGGCTGTTGGTCGACATGGCCGCAGGAGCGGAAAGCCCGACGGCAACCATCGACAGAGCGAAGGTTGGCAGCATCTGGGCAAAGCTGTTGTGGACGGTCACGTCAAACAGCCCGCCGTTGACCAGCACCCGGCCAAGGAAGTCGCCGATGATCGTCAGGGCAAAAATGCCGATGGCCAGGAAGGCGGCCATGGCGAAGGGGAACAGGATCTCGACCACGCTCCAGAGGTTGGGCACGAATACCAGCCCCACTATGAAAAGTGCGTTCACCGTCATGGCGAGGGCGAGCGGATAGGCGAGAAGCGTGGTTTCCGCGTTCGAGGCACGCAATTTGTCATAGGCTTCGGTCCGCTTGAACCGCGTGAAGGCGCCGATGTTCCAAGCGAGTTTCTGGATATTCATGGCGGCGAAGACGGCGATCCCGATCATCGCGATGGCGATGCCGACCTGCTGGGGCAGGCTGCCTGTGGCCAGGGCGGCCGAGATGTCCTCGAAGTTCGGAACCGATCGTTCGGGATGCGGCACCCAGAACAGGAGATACATGAAGAACGTCACGGCGAGGCCGCCGGCCCCGACGGAAGAGAGAAAATAGATCGGCGAGTAACTGTCCGCCGGGCGTCGTGTCTGCATTGCAAGAGCCTTTCATATTCGTTAATTTGAATTTGTTATGGCGGATCTGGGCGCCCTTGGCCCTGCGACAAGGCGCTGCACCCAAGCGGCACGGGGATCTGCGGGTTTCTGCGGCGAAGGCGCGTTAACCGCCTGTTAACCAAGCGCACGTTAGGACGGGGGCATGAAGGTCGTGCCGTTCCTGTCCCTTGCCCTTTTCGTCCTGTCGGCCTGCGACAGCCCGTCGCCCCGGTTCATGGATGCCGAGCGGCGCGAAATCAGCGTGCAGGGTGCAACCTTTTCGGTCTACCGTGTGGGCGACACTGTTGAAGTGATCCGCACATCGACCGAATACCTTCCGCGCTTGTCCGAGGTCATGTCGAAGGCCGCCATTGCCATCCACCAGGCGACAGGATGCCCCATGAAGGCGGGAACGATGCAGGGCGATACCGCGCTCATTCAAGCCCGGCTGGAATGTCCGGACTGACACCGCCACCACCGCCTTGCGACCAGCCGCAGTTCCCACCCCTAGTCTGGGAAGGGAAAGCCAGCGAGCCGCGCGACGAGTTCGAGGGTGTTCTTGGCCTTGAGCTTGCGCAGGAGCGCGCCGCGGTGAATTTCGACGGTGCGCGGCGACAGCCCAAGATCACGGGCGATTTCCTTGGCCGTCATGCCCTGCACCAGCTTTCCCGCCACCTCGCGTTCGCGGTTGGTGAGCTTTTCACTCGGGCGAAGGTCCGAGATATCGACAAAGGTCCAGACCGTCTTGCCGAAGGGCGTTTCGACGTCGAGCGTGCTGCCGCGCACCCGGCACCAGAACAGCTCGCCGTTCTTGCGCTTCATGATCCGTTCGTCGGCATAGCGCCCGGATACCCGGAGCAGATCGGGGACATTGGCGCCGATGCGGTCGAACTCGGCGCGCGACGGATAGAGACATTCGAGCGACTGACCCGTGAGGTCCTCGTGCGGCCAGCCGAACATCTCGCAGACGTGCAGGTTCGCGTCGCGGATCACCCGGTTCTCGGCAAAAAGGATACCGACCGGCGCGTGCAGGAACGACAGGGTGGCGTAGTCGGGGTCTGGAGCGGTCATCGGGGCCTCGGACGGTGCATGACGCGACCCTAGCGCGTCCGGCGGGCGCGGTCACCGCCAGGATACGCGCCCGACCAGATCCCGGTCTCAGGCCGAAGGGTCCACCAGCACCTTGCACTGGGTCGTGCGCTTGCGCAGCGCCTCAAACGCCTCGGGCATGGTGACGAGCGACACATTGTCCGAGATCAGGTGCTGCGGGCGGTAGGTGCCGCCGTCCAGCGCCCGGATCGCCATTTCGAATTCCGGCATGGTAAAGAAGACGGACATGGTGATGTCGACCTCTTTGGAAATCGCGCGGAAGCTGTCCATGTGGTCCGGCGCGGTGCACAGGCCCAGCACGACAACGCGGCCACGGGGCGCGACCAGATCGACGCAATGGTCGATGAGACCGGGCTTGCCCACACATTCAAAGACAATCTCGGGCGGGTGCCCGCCGCAGGCCTCGGCCACGCGGGCTGCCATGTCCTCGCCCGATTGTACAAAGGCGGTCGCGCCAAGGTCCAGCGCCCGGTCGCGCTGATGGTCATGGATATCGGCAACCACGACATGCTCTGCCCCCATCCGCCGCGCCCAGAAGGCAACCGCGAGCCCGATGGCCCCGGCCCCCACGATCAGCACGCTCTGCCCCGGCATCATCCGTGCCCGCATGATGCCGTGCAGCGCGACGCCAAGGGGCTCGGCGAGCGCGCCATCGGCGGCCGTGATCCCCCACGGCAGTTTGCGGCACTGGCGTTCGTGAAGCGCCGCGTATTCGGCATAGCCCCCGCCGATGAGCGAGAAGTCGGTGCACCACGCCGGCTCGCCGCGTTTGCAGGCCGGGCAATGTCCGCAGCCCCTGAGCGGTGCCGCCGATACATGATCGCCGGGCTTCAAATGCGTCACGCCGGACCCGACGTCGATGACCTCGCCGGAAAACTCGTGCCCGATAACCTCGCCCGGTTCGAGCCCGAAAAACGCCGGGTCCTCGGTCATATGCAAATCAGACCCGCAGATCCCGCAGCGACAGACCTTGAGCAGAACCTGCCCCGGCCCGGCTTCGGGCGTCGCGACCTCGCCCACGCGAAGTGGTTTTCCGAGCGCATCGAAAATGGCGGCCTTCATGGTCACTCCTCCACGATCAGCTTGCGACGCACGGGGAACCACGGGTGGTCGCCCAGTTTCTGGAGCAGGCCCCAGACCCCGCCCCGCGCGTAGAGCGCGATGATCAGGGTGAGCAGGCCCAGAACGATCAGGTAGGCCGAGCCATATTCGCCAAACAGCCGGTCCGCGAAGAAATAGATCAGCGCCCCGATGATCGCGCCCTCGATGGCACCGATGCCGCCGACCATGACGATGAAGATCGACATCGACGCCCAGAAGGGGTCAAAGCCCGCCGCCGGCGTGATGCGCAGCTGCGCCATGTAGTAGATCGACCCGGCAAAGCCCGTGCCCACCGCCGCCGCGACGAAGATGTAGAACCGCAGCTTGCCCACGTTCACGCCCTGGGACGCCGCCGCTTTCGGGTTGTCGCGCATCGCGGTCAGCGCAAGGCCGTGGCGCGAGCGCAGGAGCCAGTAGCTCCCCCCGATTGTGGTCAGGAGCAGCAGCGCGCAGAGGATGACGAAAGCCACCTCGCGCTCATGCTGGCTGTATTGGGTCATCACGCGCAGGGTCAGCCCCGCGCCCGCGTTCAAGTAGTCGATGTTGGAAATGCCCAGCCGCACCGCCTCGGCCACGACCCATGTCCCGATGGCGAAATAGGGTCCGTCGAGGCGTTTCAGAAGGAAATAGGTCGGCACGGCGAGGATCGCGGGCGCGATAAGCGACAGGGGCACGGCGAGAAACGGGTTCACGCCAAAGTTCTGCGCCAGCACGAAGAGCATGTAGCCCGACACGCCGATGAACGCCTGTTGGCCCACGCTCACCAGCCCCGCGTAGCCCGCGAGCAGGTTCCACATCTGGGCGATGGCGATGTAGCAGCACAGTTCGATGGCCCAGCGGATATTGCCGGAGGTCGCCCACCACGGCATCGTCACGAGGCCGACAAGGACGATGGCGCCAAGGCTCATGGCGATGCGGCTCGAGGGCGTCGCGCGGCTGACGTGCAGGTTCTTGATCGTCGACATGTCCGTTCCCTATTTCTTGCGTGCCATGATGCCTTCGGGCCGGGTCGCCAGCACCAGAAGGAAAACGAGGTGTCCAAAGAGGATGCCGAGGCCGGGGTCGATGCGCAGGCCGACCGCTTGAGCCACGCCCAGCACCATGGCCCCTAGAAACGCCCCCCAGATCGACCCCATTCCGCCGATGATCACCGCCTCGAAGGCATAAATGAGCTGTGCGGAGCCGTCCGATGGCGACACGGTGGCCCGCAGCGCCGCAAAGATCGCGGCGAGCCCCAGAATGCCGACCGCGATGGCCGTGGCGATGGCATAGATGCGCTTGGGATCGACGCCGGTCATCGCGGCTGCCTCGGTATCCGCCGCCGCCGCCCGCAGGCCGCGCCCGAAGCGGGTCCAGCGAAGCACCGCGTCCAGCCCGCCGGTCAGGACAAAGGCGCAGATCAGCACGATTACCGGGAGGAGACCCACGTAGAACGGCCCGATCTGGAAACTGGCGCTCGCCACGCCCGAGTTGGGCAGCGACCGGGTGTCCGCGGACCAGACCTCGAGCATGAGGTTTTGCAGCGCGATGGACAGGCCGAAGGTCGCGATGAGCGAGGGCAGCGGATCGGCCCCCACAACGCGGTTGAGGATGAACTTTTGCAGCACCCAGCCGACCGCCACGGCAATCGGCACAATCACGACGATGAGGCCCACGTTCCCTACGGGCAGCACGCCCGCCAGTGACACGGCGATAAGCGACAGAAGGATCATCACGTCGCCATGGGCGATATTCACGATCCGCATCACCCCGAACATGAGCGCCATGCCCAGCGCGTATTGCGCATACATACCGCCGAGCAGAACGCCCTGAATGATCGCATCAAACCACTGCATGAGACGCTCCGAAATAGGCCGCGGCGATGTCGTCGCGGGAAATGTCGTTTGAGGCGCCAGTCAGCGTGATCCGGCCTTCGAGCATGCAGTAGAGCCGGTTCGACGCCTCGCGGGCCAGCGTCACGTCCTGTTCGACGAGCACGATGGCGGTGCCTGCCGCACTGATCTCGGGCACCACGGCATAGATTTCGCGGATCACCTTGGGCGCGAGGCCAAGGCTGATCTCGTCACAGAGCAGCACCTTGGGCTGACACAGAAGCGCACGGGAAATGGCGACCATCTGCTGTTGCCCGCCCGACAGATCCTCGACCGGCTGGCGACGCTTCTCGCGCAGGATCGGGAAGAGGTCAAAGAGCCGGTCGCGGGTCCATTCACCCTGCCCTTCGGCCAGCCGCGCGTTGTCGATAGCGACGCGCATGTTTTCCTCGACGGTCATGCCAAGAAACAGCCGCCGCCCCTCGGGCACCATGGCGACGCCCTGACTCACCATGCGGTGCGCGGGCGTGCCGCCGACCGGCGCGCCCTGATAGCGCACCATCTCGCGGGCCACGGGCAGAAGCCCGAAGACGGATTTGAGAAAGGTCGACTTGCCCGCGCCATTCGCGCCGATGAGCGAGACGACCTCGCCGGGCAGGATGTGAAAGTCGATGCCGAAGAGCGCCTGAAAGTCGCCGTAGCCACCCGTGAGCGCATGTGTCGACAGAATTGGCGTGTCGCCCGTCAACTCAGTTCTCATGCCTCGATCCCCATATAGACGCGCTGCACTTCGGGGTCCTGCATCACCCGGTCGGGCGCGCCTTCGGCAATCTTGACGCCGAAGTTCAGGACCAGCACGCGGTTGGCCACCGCCATGAGCGCGTGCAGCACGTGTTCGATCCAGATGATGGTGACGCCGCGGGCCTGCACCCGCCGCACGAGGTCCACCAGTTGGGCTCCCTCGGCATCGGTCAGCCCGCCCGCGATTTCATCGAGCAGCAGCAGTTTCGGGCGACCCGCGAGCGCGCGCGCCAGTTCGAGCCGCTTGCGGTCCAGAAGCGTGAGCCCTCCCGCGAGCTTGTTCGCGCGCGGCAGAAGCCCGCAGTCGCGCAGCACCTCGGCACAGTAGTCCGAGGCTTCGGCCTCGCCCATCTTCGCGCTCATCATCGCGGGCACCATCAGATTTTCGAACGCCGTCATGTCGCCAAAGGGCTGCGGCACCTGATAGGTGCGCCCGATGCCCCGCTGGCACCGTTTGAACGGCGGTTCGGCAGAAAGGTGGGAGCCGTCCAACGACAGCTCACCCCCATTGGCGGCAAGATCGCCGCTGATCAGGTTGAACAGCGTGGTCTTGCCCGCGCCATTGGGACCGAGGATGCCAAGCACCTCGCCCCGCGTGAGGTCGAATGTCACGTCGTCCACCACGGTGACGGCGCCGAAACGCTTGGTCAGGCCGCGGGCCGACAGGAGCACCTGATCAGACATGCTATCCCCTTACGCCCAGTCGAGCGGTGTCATCGCCGCTTCCGGCTGGAGCACGTCCGGGTAGAGCGAATTGTCCACGATCTTGAGGTCGAAAGGCCAGTCTTCGCCCTTGACCCACTGGCCGCCAAAGATCGGCGTCTTGCAGACGTTCGGGTGCGGACCGTCGCCAAAGCTGATCTTGCCCACCAGCGTGTCCAGGTTGGTGGCTGCCAGCGCCTCGCGGTTGGCTTCGCGATCGAGCGGATCGGACGACCGTTTCAGCGTGTCGAGGATGACCTCCCACAGCGCGTGGGCATAGCCCAGCGGCTGGGTCCACTGCTTGCCGGTTTCTTCTTCCCAGACATCGGCCAGTTCGCGGCTTGTCTGTCCGGTGAGCGAGGAGGTGTAGGGGAAGGCAGGGGTCCACCAGACTTCGGAAGACATGCCCTCCCCCAGCTCACCCATGGCCTCGATGCCGGACGGGAAGAGAAGCGCCGCGGCCACCGTCACCACCTTGGGTTTGTAGTTCTGCTGGTTGCACTGGGTGATGAACGTCTTGAGGTCGGCTACATAGGTGATGCCCCCCACGATCTCGCAATCGTTCGCCTTGAACTCGGAGATCTGCGCCGAGAAATCGTTGGTGCGCGGTTCGAACATCGAGGGCGCGATGGCCTCGAACCCGGCGTCGCGCACGGCGGGCGGCAGACCGTAGTCGTCGTTGCCCCAGGTTTCGCCATCGGCGTTGCGCGGGAAAAGCATCCCCACCTTGCCGTTGGTTTCGATCGACTTCCACATGCCGGTGAAAGTGCCCAGCACGTCCTCGAGACCCCAGAAGAAGTGATAGGTCCACTGGAACGGGTTCTCGGCCCCGCCGCGCGGCATGACAAAGGCCTGCCAGGGCGAGTTGGACGAGATGCAGGGCACGCCGTAAAGCTCGCACTGATCCGCGGTCGGGTTGTTGATGTCGGTGGTTGAGGCGGGCAGCATCAGCGCCACCTCGTCATTGAGGATAAGGTCGCCCGCGAGTTCCGCCGCCTTGTTGGGGTTGGACTGGGCGTCGCGCAGCAGGATTTCGATGTTGTAGGTCTCGCCCCCGACCTCGATCCCGTCCTTCACCAGCGCCATGATCTTGTCCACGGTATAGGCGTCGGTATCGCCAAACAGCGACAGCGGGCCGGTCATCGGGCTGATCACCCCGATCTTGATCGTCTTGGACCCCTGCGCGCGGGCGTAATGCGGCAGGGCGATGGTCGCCGCCGTGACCGCGCCCAGACCCTTGAGCAGCGTGCGCCGGTCCAGTTTCGCGGCTGGATTGATCTTCATTTCCATTGTCTTTCCTCCCTGAGTGCGTCACGCGCGGCCCTCCCGCCGGGTGCGTGACAGGTAACGGGTGGCGGCACCACGCCGCCACACCGAAATTCGTCTGGTTTCAGGCGACTTCCTGCGCCGGGCGCAGGATCAGCCCGCCGTCGATCACCATCTGCGAGCCGGTGACATAGGCCGAGGCGCCCGAAGCGAGGTAAAGCGCGAGCGGCTTGATCTCGTCCGTCTCGGCCACGCGGCCAAGACAGGACCAGCGAATGAAAGCCTGCCGATCCTCGACATTGGCCATGCGCCCGCCGGCGATGTTCGTGATGAACGGACCGGGGCAGATCGCGTTGACGCGGATCTGGAACTTGCCCAGCTCCATCGCCAGTTGCTTGACCAGATGGCTCACGCCCGCCTTCGCGGGCATGTAGGGCGTGCCGACGATGCCATCGACGTAAAACGCCGCGATGGACGAGGTGGCGATGATCGACCCGCCGCGCCCCTGCGCCTTCATGTGCCGCGCCGCGAGCTTCATGGTGTTGTACATTGAGGTGAGGTTCACCCCGATCACCTTGTCCCAATGGGCATCGTCGAGCGCGTCGATCTGGCCCTCGGGATTGCGCGCGCCCTCGGGGGTCAGAAACCCCGGACCGGCATCGACCCCGGCATTCGAAAACACCACGTCCACGCCGTCCTGCTGGGCCGCCGCCTCGTCAAAGGCTTGGGCCAGCGCCGCCCGGTCGGTCACATCGACCAACGCGCCGCGCACCTGCCCGCGCCAGCCCTGCGCGTCGATCTCGGCCAGCGTCCTGGCCAGCTGATCCTCGTTCAGGTCGATGAGCGTCACATTGGCGCCGCGCTCGGCCATCACCTCGGCATAGGCCCGGCCCAGACCATAGGCGGCGCCGGTCACGATCACGGATTTCCCCGCCACTTCGAACATCGTCTCAAGCGACATGCGTTCCTCCCTCATCCAAGCGCGGCTTAGATGAACATGTCCTTGTTGACCGGAATATTGTTGGCTTCGCAGTAGCTTACGTAATGGTCAATGAACCAGAACACGTCAGCGGTGAAGTCGTAGTTCGCCTCGTCGTCATAGAATTCGATCGCGCCGTTGAGCCAGAAGAGCGCCTTCATTCCGTTCGGATCGTCGGAATAAAGCGTATGCGCCGTGCCCGGCAGTTCGTAGACAAAATCCCCCGGCCGGGCGACCCAGTCGTATTCGTAGTAGCCCCACGATCCCTCGAGCGTGACGGCCGAGACGACACCCCGGTGCTTGTGCGTGCCGATCCGACCCCCGCCCTTGACCCAGAGGATGTTCGCCGCCGAGTTCTGCCGGATGTCGAAGGCCAGATGCTTGATCGCAGCTTGGTCGCCGAAGGGCACCCAGGGGTTGTTTTCATCGTCGCCCGGAATGAACGCGCCCTCCTTGCCGAAACGATTGATCATCGCTTCGTGCGGCTCGGGCGGCAGTTTCGTAATCAGGTCTTGCTTGTTCATGGTGTCCTCCCTGTGCCCCCTGATGTCAGGAGCGGGAACAAGCAGAGGGTCGGGTGCGACATTTCGTCAAAGACATTTTTTCACGCCGCAGGGCAGCAAATGCTCGGAAACGCGAAAATTCTGAAAGATGCGGCCTGTTAGCCTGCCGAAACAAAGCGGCGCACGGTACAATGTCGTTGGCATCAGCCCGGTCCTTCTGCGGCGCAGCTTAATTATTTGGTGAAATCATTTCATCAAATGGTTAAACGGGATCCATGAAAATCCATCGCGACGAAGAGAGCCTGCTCTCGCGTGGCGGTCGTCCGACGCTGGCCGACCTGCTCGAGAAAATGACCTTCAGCCCGTCCAAGGGCACCATCGACCTCAACGGCGCACGCATGGTGCTGACGCGCACGACCTTTGGTGCTGACCTGCAGGACGAGCTGGTGCGCCGCTATGGCGACCACGAGGCGATGGTGCTGCTCTTGCGACTTGGCTACCGCAACGGGCGCGAGGATGCCGAGTTCATCCGGCGGGCGTGGCCCAACCTCGACGTAGGCGATGCCTTTACCGCCGGAACGCGCCTCCACATGGTCACGGGCACGGTGCGGGTCGAGACGCTGCACAACGATTTCGACTTTCGCAACGACCGGTTCTCGGGCGATTTCCTGTGGCACGATTCCGTCGAGGCGCGGGAATACCAGCGCCGCCACGGTCGTGCGACGAAACCGGTATGCTGGGCCCAGACCGGCTATGCCGCCGGATACGCCAGCGTGTTTTTCCGCAAACTCATTCTTTACAAAGAGGTGAGTTGCGCCGCGATGGGCGACAAGTCCTGTCGTGTGGTCGGCAAGACGGTGGACGACTGGGGCAAGGATGACCCCTTCGTGCGGACCTTTCTGGACGAGGTTCTGGTTACCCGCGCCGAAACGCCCTCGCGGCAGCGGCGCAGCGACCTCACCCGCGGGCAGGATGCGCAGACGGTGCTTGAGGACATGATCGTCGCCCCGGTGCGCACGACGCTCGAACGTCTGGCGCGGGCGGGACTGAGCACGATCATCACCGGGCCGGAGGGGGCCGGGTGCTTCAAAGCAGCCGCCTGGCTGCACGCGAGCCGGTTCCCCTCGGGCCACCTGCACCGCCGTCACGCCATGTCGCCTGCGTTGCCCGAACTGATCCGCACCATCCGCCAGACCCTCGCCAAAAAAGGCTCGCAGGCGCAGACCCTTGTCATCGAGGCGGTCGAGGATCTGGGCGTCGAGCAGCAGCTCGAACTGGTCGATCTCTTGCAGACCGAGGGCGCGCCACCCGAAAGCCTTCTGGTGGTCGGCGTGTCGCACCTGTCCCTGCCGGAACTTGCCGCGCGGGGCACGTTGCGCGCCGATTTCCTGCATGCGCTGTCGGTCCTGCCGGTGGCGATGCCTGCGCTCGCCGCGCGAGGGGACGACATATCGCTGTTCGGCGATGTCTACCTGTCACATCTCACCGCGCGGCAGACCGAGTTCCAGGCGCATCTGTCGCCTGCCGCCCGCAATTATGTCCGCAGCCAGCCGTGGCCCGGCAACCTGCCCGAGTTGCGCAGCACGGTCCTGCGCGCGGCGTTGGCGGCGGCAGAACCGGAGGCGATCACCGACGCGGACCTCGCTGCGGCGGCGCATGTGCCGCCCACGCCGAAGGCGCGGGAGGACGATGTCGGGACCGAAGCGTTGCTCGCGCAGGTTGCCGCGCATCTGGATCAGGGCGTCGCGCTCGACGACCTGACCGCGTTGATCGAACGGCAGGCGGTCGAGGACGCCGCAGGCAACATTTCAGCGGCCGCGCGGCGTCTGGGAATGACGCGCGCGCAGCTTGATTACCGGCTCAAGGCACGCGGTCGGACCTGACGGATCACTGGTCGCGCCAGCTTTGGTCGATCCAGCCCGTGACGTCGCCGGGCCATGCCAGCGGTGCGCCATCCGGGCCGGTCAACACGCCGCTGTCGTAGAGAAACCGCGCCATGGTCGTCAGGCGGTCGGTGTCGATTTCACCCACCGGCGTCGAGCCGTCGGTCAGATAGCCGCCTTCGTCGATGACACGCATCGAGCCGCGCACGAGCTCCTCGTTCGGGAAATCGCCCACCCGGATCAGGATCTCGGCTGCCTCGTCCGGGTTGGCCGCCGCCCATTCGTAGCCCTGTCGCGTCGCCTCCATGAAGGCGCCCACAAGCGCCGGGTCGTCGGCCAGGGTTTCTGTGCGCGTGCCGATATAGCCGCCTTGGGGTTCCGGCACACCGTAGTCGTTGTAGACGAAATGCGACTGTTCCCGCCCCAGAAGCTCGCTGTTCACGCCCTCCCACGTCGCGACCTCGAGCGTGAAATCGACAGCACCCGAGGCGAGCGCCTCGTAGGCCCCGGTGCCCAGCGTGACGGTGTCATAGTCGGGGGTGCCGCCGTCGTTCTCGATCATGGTCGTGATGAGCGCATCCTCCCACGCGCTGCCGAAGCCCGCGTAGGTCTTGCCCTCCAGATCTGCGGGGCGGGTGATTTCGGGGTTGTCCGAATTGTAGACGAGCCGCCCGGCCTCGTGCTGCATGGTCACCCAAAGCGCAGTGATCGGCGCGTCGGCGGCCTTGGCGGACATGAACCCGAGCGCGGTCATATAGGCGAAATCCACGACGCCCGCGGCCAGAAGCGCGGTCGAGGCGCTGTCGGAATAGGGCAGGATCTCGACCTCGAGTCCGGCATCGTCGAAATAGCCCAGCTCCTGCGCGACGACGAGGCCGATGTGGTTGGTGTTGAGCGTCCAGTCCAATGCGATGGTTACATCGTCCGCCATGGCCGCGGGTGCGGCAAGGCAGGCGAGACCTGAGAGGAAAGTGCAGATCGGGCGTGTCATTGTGTGGCCTCCAGAAGCAGGGATTTGAGCGTCGCGCGAGTCGGGGCCAGAGTGGCCTCGGTCCGATCGACGCGGGGGGTGGTAAGGGGAATGTCGGCGACGAGGCGTCCAGGCCGCGACGACAGGACGAGGATGCGGTCGGCGATGCGCGTCGCCTCGAACAGATCGTGGGTGACCATGAGGACCGTGCGGGACTGGCCATCGCCCCGGTCGTCGAGCCGGGCAATGAGCCAGTCCTGCAGCGTGAGCCGGGTCACCGCGTCGAGCGCGGAAAAGGGTTCGTCGAGCAGGATCACGGGCGTGTCCTGCACGATCGTGCGCAGAAATGCGGCACGCTGGCGCATCCCGCCGGACAGTTGGTGGGGAAAGGCGTCTTCATGGCCAGCGAGCCCGAAGGCGGGGAAATGCTCGGCGGCCCGGCGTCGGGCCAAGGCGCGCGGTTCGCCCCGGACCTCGAGCCCGAGCGACGCGTTTTCAAGGATCGTGAGCCAAGGAAACAGGCTGTCCTCCTGCGGCTGGTAAGCGATGGCGCGGTCGGGCGGCGCGAGCGGCTGGCCCGCGAGATGCGCCTCGCCCTTTACCGAAAGTTCGGGCGACAAGACACCGGAGAGCCATTTGACGACCGAGCTTTTACCGCAGCCCGAGGGACCGATAAGGCAGGTGACGCTGTCGGCGGCGAGGGCAAAGGACAAGTCATCGACGAGCGTCGCCGCACCTGCGTGGATCGTGAGGTGACGAAGCTCAAGCATGGCGCGGCCTCCGGTAACGCCGCCCGGTGGCGCGTTCGAGGCCTGTGAGACATGCGAGCAGGGCGAGGGTCAAACAGGCCGAAACCACGACGGCGGCGAGCACGAGATCGGCGCGGAAGTTGTTCTTGGCCGTCAGGATGTAAATACCCAGACCCGACCGTGCACCGGCGTATTCGGCAAAGATCGTCGCGACGATGGCATAGGTGGCCGAGATGCGCAGGCCCGCGAAGAACGGTGCGCGGGCCGAGGGCAACGTGGCGCGGCGGAACACCTGCCACCGGCGCGCGCCCATCGACACGAGCTGGTCGCGGTAGGCGTCTGGCAGGCTTGCGTAGCCCGACATGAGGCTGATCACCATCGGGAAGAAGGTCACGAGGATGACGAGCAGCACCTTGGGCAAGAGCCCGAAGCCGAACCAGAGCACCATGAGCGGGGCGAGCGCCACGATGGGCACCGTCTGGCTCGCCACGAGAAGCGGCATCAGCCCCCGGCGCAGCCAGCCCATGAAGTGGAGCGCGACAGAGACCGCGAAGGCGAAGCCAACCGAGAGGCAGAAGCCAAGGGAAGCGACACCGATGGTGGCCGTTGCGTGCCGCGCAATGTCGGCACGGTGAACCCAGAGGCCAAGCGCCACGTCGCTGGGCGCAGGCAGGATCAGAGCGGATGCGCCGGTCACGGCGACATAGGTCTCCCACCCCGCGAGGAACAGGGCCGCCAGCAGCAAGGCTGGCCAGATATGGCGCAGATGGGTCATGGATCACCGATGACGGGCTGGCTGCCCCGCGGCAGACATCAGCCGCGGAACGAGGTCAGCCGAGGCTTGGGCTGTTGGCCGAAGCGGTCAGGTCGATGGTCACATGGCCCTCGGGTGGGCCAAAGCGCAGGAACGCCTGCCGCAGCGTTTCAAACACGGGGCCCGCGTCGCCGCGCAGCCGGGTGCAGAAATTCTTGGCCTTGTGGAAAGTGCCCGAGGATTTGAGAAAGTCGATGCAGCCCCAGATCTCGGCCATATGGTCGCCGTCGCCCATCACGTAGAGCGAAAACTGGAGGTCGATCCCGACACCCGCCAGCGGTGCCTTGGCGACCGAGTCGCGCGCGGCGGCCTGCCTCTCGGCGAGCGGAATGTTTTGCGACTGGTCGAGCACCTCGGACCGGCAGGAGGCATCGTCCGGCTCGCCGGGACAGCCGCGCGACAGGGTGACATGCATCGTCACATGCTCGGGGCGTTTCGCCGCCGCCGCGAAGAGATCGCGGATCGCATCCAGCAGCGGTCCGGGCGCGCCGACCATGAGCGTCGACATGTCGTCGGTCTCGATCCTTAGGTCGTCGCGGTAGGGGGTCAGGGCATCGAGCCCGGAGACGATGACATCCACGAAATCGGACGTCATGGGATAAAGCGACACTTGCGCGCCAATGTACATTCGAGCACCTCGCTCCGCTGGTATTATCCAGATCAGCTAGAAAGGGTTCGCGCGGTCGCGCATCTCAGCCCCTAGCGGAGCACCCCCGGTTATGTGGCCTGACCCTGTCCGACTGGCGGCGCGTTGTCAACCGCTGTTGGACTTGGTCGAAATATCGTTATTTTTCAGTTTCTTGTCGCGATTGACCGGCAACCGGTCAAATGCCGAAGATGCCGCCATGCTGTAGCCCCGCGTCGGGCGAACCGTCGTTTCCGTCGAGATAGGACAGCCCCATGAGGGCGGGACCATCGTCCAGGATCCGGCTCACGGTGCTATCCATGAGACCGGCGTCAAAGTCCTCGCCCGCCGTGCTGACAGGGGCGTTCGCCGTCGTCTCGCCCGCCTGCCCGTCGCTGTAGAAAAGGCTCGACAGCAGGTCGGGGACGAGGGCGTCGGTTTCGGCCCCGAGCAGGGTTTCGGGAATGTCGGAGACGAGGGTTCCGGACTGAAGATCGGTGCCGGGCAGGTCGCCGCCCAGCGCCGAGGTCAGGGTGCTGTCGACCGAGGCGATGAGGTCGCCGGGCACCTCCATGACCGCCGAGAGGACGAGCGCGTCGGTGCCGAGGTGGGCGTCGAGCAGAGCCTCGACCGATCCGGTGATGGTGGACGTCAGATCGCCAAGCCCGCCGAGGGCGGCATCGAGGCTCGCCGTGACCGTCGCCGTGATGTCGTCGGACAGCGTGTCGAGGGTGTGGCCGAGGTCGAAGGATAGCGTGGAGAGCGGGCCAGTGGTGGCCGAGAGGGCGCTGTCCAGAAGAGCATCGACGCGGGCGTCGAACTCGTCGGTCGCGGCGGGGGTTGCGGCGGCGCTGGCGGAGGTGATGGTGTCGGTGGTGACCTCGGGCGGGGCCGGGACCGGTTCGGCGCTGGCGGCCTTGCCCATGTCCTGACCCGCAGTCTCATCCGCCGGGGTCGCAGTTGCGCTGGCGGTCGCGGGAGCCTCGGGCGTCGGCGCGACGAGCTGCGCCTCTGCCTGCTGCGGCGGGGCGGTGCCCTCGGCTTGCGCGGCTGTCGCGGGGCCGGTGTCGTCGGGCGGGACCTCTGCCACATTCGGTTCCGTATGGTCCACCGGCGCGGCGGCGTTGGAGGCTTGTGCGGGCCCCGCGTCGTCGGCGTGAAGCTGTGCGGCGCCCAATGTCAGACCGCCAATCGCCGTGCCCGCGGCGATCGCCTCGCTGCTGAAGGCGGAGGGGCGCGGGGCGCCGGTGTCATTGGATTTTTTTCCGTCCTTGCGGGCCATCTTGGTCTCCTTTTCCTCAGTCTTCGCGGAACGCGAGGCCGACCTGATCCAGAAGCGGCGAGGTCAGATATTGGATGAGCGTGCGCGGGCGGGTGTCCATGATCACCTGCACCGGCATCCCCGATTGCAGCGCCACATCGGCCTGTGCCAGCGCGGCATCGTCGAGCGCGATCTTGAGCGGATAGAACCCCTGACCCGTGCGCTCGTCCACCGCGCTGTCGGCCGCGATAGTGACCACGGTGCCCGTCAGTTCGGGCCGGTCGCTGCGCGGAAAGGCCAGGAGTTCGATCCGGGCCGATTGCCCCTCTTCGATGTCGTGAAGATCGGTGAGCCGAAGCTGCGCCTCGATGAAAAAAGGCGTGTCGGTCGGCACGATTTCCATGAGCGTCGCGCCGGGTTCCACGACACCGCCCTCGGTAAAGACAGACAGCCCGACGACCCGCCCGGTTTCCGGGGCGCGCACCTGCATCCGGTCGAGCCGGTCCATGGCGGTGTCGATCTGCGGCGCGATGGCGGCGAGGTCGGCCTGCACCGCGTCGATCTGCGCAGAAACCTCTGCTTGACGGGCACGGTCGAGCTGGGCGATTTCCGCCCGCGCCTCGGCCACGGATTCCTGTGCCGCCGCGACCTCGGCCCTTTTGGAGGCAAGCTGCGCCTCGAGGCCCGAAACCTGACGCGACAACTCGCGCACACGGGGGCGGGTGGCGAGGCCCTGATCCAGAAGGCTGTCGGCGTCGGCCAGTTCGTCGCGGGCGCTGGCAAGTTGGTCGGCCAGCCCGCGCGCCTCGGCCTCGCCGCCGGTGATGCGTTCGCCAAGCTGGTCGATGCGGCGGTCGATGACGGCGACGGTGGAGAGCTGTTCCTGCCGCCGGGTCTCGAACACCTCGGTCTGGGCCGCGCGCACCTCGGTCGCGGCCCCGGCCACCTCGGGCGCGGGGTCGGGAAAGACGGGCGCGTCCGCGCCGTCGCGTTCAGCGACAAGCCGGGCCTGCTGGGCGATGAGGCTTTCACGCCGGGTCAGCAACACGTCGCGTTCCGCCCGCGCCTCGGTGTCAAAGAGCGTCATCAGGACGTCGCCCGCCTGCACCGTGTCGCCATCATCGACGGCGAGGTCGCGCACGACGCCGCCGTAGGGATGCTGCATGGCCTGGCGCCGCCCCTCGACCTGAAGTGCTCCGCGCGCGACCGAGGCGTCGGAGAGTGGCACGAAAACACTCCAACCAACGAGGGCCGCGACAAAGGCGGTCATGACGAAAAGCCCGATGCGGATCGGTTTGGCGGGGTGGGAATAGGCCAGTCTGGCTTCGCTTGCGCTTGTCATCGGATCACGCGGCCCCCTGCATTTCGGGCACGACGCTTTGCTTGATATGCGTCATCACGGCGTCGGGGATGCCCTGCGCCTCAAGCCGCCCGGCGCGCACGAACAAGAGCTTGTCGGCCACTTCGAGCACGTTCATGCGGTGCGTGATCAAGATGATCGTCGTTCCGGTTTTCTTGAGACGTTCCAGTGCCTTGCGCAGCCCCTCCTCGCCGCCCGCGTCGAGGTTGGCATTGGGTTCATCCAGCACGAGGAGCTTGGGCTGACCCAGAAGCGCACGGGCAAGGCCCAGACGTTGTTTCTGTCCACCGGACAGACCCACGCCGCCCGGACCGAGCTTGGTGTCATAGTGCTTGGGCAGTTCCATGATCATCTCGTGGATGCCCGCCGTCTTGGCCGCCGCGATGATCGTATCGGTGTCCGCCTCGCCAAAGCGGGCGATGTTCTCGCGCACGGTGCCGGCGAATAGCCCCACGTCCTGCGGCAGGTAGCCGATCTGGCGGCCAAGCTCGGTCCGGTCCCATTTGGCATAGTCCATGCCGCCGAATCTCAGCACGCCCTCGCCGGGACCGATGGCCCCGATCAAAAGCCGCGCGAGTGTGCTCTTGCCCGAGCCGCTGGGGCCGACGATGCCCACGGCCTGTCCCGCAGCGATGTCGAAGGTGACATCGCGCAGGATTGGTTTGGTCGCGCCGGTTGGCGCATAGGCAACTTCGGTCGCGGAAATTGAATTGGCCGCTGCGGGCACGATGGTGCGGTCGGCCTCGGCCGGTTTCTGGCTGAGCAGGCGCTGGACTTCGTTATAGCCCGAGCGCGCCTCGTTGAACTGCTTCCATGTCGACACGCCCTGTTCGACCGGGACGAGCGCGCGGCCGAGGATGATCGAGGAGGCAAAGATGGTGGCGGGCAGGATCTGCCCCTGAATGACGAGCCACGCGCCGGTGCCGAGCATGAGCGCCTGCAACAGAAGGCGGGCAAAGCGGATCGTGGCCGACACGACGGCGTTGCGGTCGCTCGCGATGGCTTGGGTGACCAGCATCCGGTCGCGGTCGCCGCGCCAGTGCTTCTCAATGGCCGGGCGCATCCCCATGGCAACGACCACGTCGGAATGGCGCAGGATGTTTTCGCTGAACCCGAAGGCGCGGTTGCCCGCCTGTTCGCTGGCGGTAAGCGCCGGGCGCGTCAGCTTTTCATTGAGCATCGCCAGCAGGAGCAGCGACAGCGCGCCGCCGGTGGCGAGAATGCCCAGAAGCGGGTCGATGAGGAACAGGAGCAGCAGGTAGATCGGGATCCACGGCAGGTCGAAGGCGAAATGCACCCCCGGCCCGGTGATGAAGGTGCGGAATTGGTCGAGGCGCGCAAGTTGCTGGGCGCCGCGCGAATAGCCCTGCGCGGCGGAACTGTCGATCAGGGCGCCAAAGACGCGGGTGGACAGGCGCGCATCGAGCCGGAGGCCCGCGCGCACGAGGACCTGCGCGCGCATCGCGTCGAGCATCCCCATGGTAGCAAGTGCAATAAGCAGGATCAGCGTGAGAAGGAGGAGTGTGGTGACGTTCTCGCTCACCAGCACGCGGTTGTAGATCTGCATGAGATAGAGGGGCGAGCTGAGATAAAGCAGGTTGATCGCACCACTGAAGATGCCGGCAAAGACAAAGGAGCTTGTCTCGCGGCGAAGCGCGTCCTTGATCTCGGACGAAGGAGCCGGGGCGGATGCGGAGTCGTTTGCGTCTATCATGGGGTTGCTCGCGAAAGGAGCGGCGGGACCCGAAGGCCCCGCCGCAGGATCATGGCGATCAGAGAAGGCCGCCCAAGAGGCCATCGCTATCGGACTGCGAGGCGCTTTCGTTCGTGGACGACGAGCTCGACCCGATCATCACAGGCGCGCCAAGGCCAAGACCGATGCCACCGATGCCGGTGAACGAGGTCTGTTCCATGTCGCCGTTGTCATCCTCCGAACGCGAGAAGCTCAGAATGTCGGTGGCACCGAATTCCAGTGCGGGGGCCGCACCGAACTCGAACATCGACTCTTCGCTGGAGTTTTCGACCGAGGCGGTTTCACCGCCGCCAAGAAGTTGGTCAAGGATGGACATGATGTGTCCTTTCGTTACTGAGTTGCTTATTCGCCCACGCTGTCCTGTCGGACCCTTTGCATGGGCAACGTCGCTCCTCGTGATCGACGCTGGGGACAAAAGCTCAGAAAAAACCGTTTCGTTCCATACCCTTACGATCACAAGATTTTTGCGACCGGGGCAATTTTCCGCTGAAACTTTTCCCGCGCGCCTACGTCGCACGCTTGCCCCTGACGGTTTTTCAAGGCGTTAGCCGGTCAAGCGCGCGACCGCGCCTTGGCGGCGCGAGAGGGGGATTTTCGCCTTGGGCGGAAAACCACCGCGCGAAAAGCCGGGACCCCCGGGCGATGGCGTGCCGGACCCCGCCGAAACGGGGCCCGTCCGGGGTGATCTGGGAACCGGGACAGCCCGCCATGGCACCCGGGGGGAGGCGAACCGAGGGCCGCGCGGGACCGCCCGAGCCGGTCAGGCCCCGGCGCGCGCGGGTTCGAGGACAAAGTCGTGCTCGACCCTCCAGAACCAGTCGTCGCGGCCCGCCGCTTCAAGCTCCTGCGCACTGGCGATCTTCCGGAAGGTTGCCATCAGGCTTTCCTTGACCCCGAAGACGGCGTCCGAATGGATGTAGGGATCATCCGGGTCGAAGATATGCGTGGTCAGTGTCTCGAACCCGTCGGCGGCGAGGATGTAGTGCAGATGCGCCGGGCGGAAGGGATGACGTCCAAGCTGGCGCAGGAGCTTGCCCACCGGACCGTCGTCCGGGATCGGGTAGAACCTGGGGCGCACCGCCCAGAAGCGATAGGTCCCATCCGCACCCGTGCGGAACCGGCCGCGCAGGTTGAAATCGGGTTGCAGACCCTTTTGTTGCACGTCGTAGAAGCCTTCGTCGTTGGCCTGCCAGACGTCGAGAACCACCCCGCCGACCGGCGCGCCGGCCAGGTCGCGCACCGTGCCGCGCACCTCCATCGCCTCGCCCTTGCCGTCAAGGCAGATGTCGGCCCCCATGTCCATGAAGGGGGCGTCGGCCACGTGGAACGGACCCAACACGGTGGATTCGCTGGCACCCGCCGGTTTGCGATTGTTGATCGCGTCCACGAGCATCGACACGCCAAGGATATCGGACAGCAGGATGTATTCCTGCCGCCAGTCGCTACAGGTCTGGCCGGTTTCGGTCAGGAACTGGATGGCGCGGAACCATTCCGCCTCGGTCGGCTCGATCTCTTTCACGGCGGCGTGGAGATGGCGGGTGAGGATCGCCATGACCTCGGCCAGCCGCGCGTTCTCGGCATTGGCGTTGCGCGAGATGACGACCTCGGCGGATTGGTCCTCGGTGAAGTAGCCTTGCTCGGCGGATGTCGTGGTCACGAAAGGTCCTCGTCAGATGGTTTGCGGGCGGTTGCCCTGCACGGCGGCATTCAGGAGCGCCGCGATCTCGGCCTCTCTGAAGGCGCGCGGGTTGGCGTAGCGGTTGCGTGTCGCGATCTCGGCGGCGCGGGGGATGTCGTTTTCCGTGAAACCGAAGTCGGACAGCGCGAGGGGGGCGCCGGCGGACTTGGCGAAGTCCCACAGCGCACCGCCCAGATCGTCGCCGAAGACCGCCATGGCCGGGGCAAGCTGCTGCCTGGCGGCGGGCGCGTTGAAACCGGCCGTATGCGGCAGAAGGATCGCGTGGGTCTGGGCATGCGGCATGTCGAAGGACCCGCCCAGCACATGACAAAGCTTGTGATGGAGCCCCATCTCGGCCTGCCCCAGCACCGTCGAACAAAGCCACGCACCATAAAGCACCTCGCGCCGCCCCTCGGGGTCCGCCGGGTTCGCGATCACGCGGGGCACGCCGTCATGGATCGCCCGCAGCCCCTCGCCCGCCATCTGGCCAAGCACCGGGTTCGCGTCGGGGGCATAAAGCGCCTCGACCGCGTGGGCGGCGGCGTTGAGCGCCGAAGTCACCGTCATGTCGGCGGGCAGGCCCAGCGTCAGGGACACGTCGTAGATCACCGTGGCGGGCCGGATCGCCGGGTCGCGGCGCGTGGTCTTTTCGCCGTCCTTCGTCTCGCCCAGAATGTCGGTCATTTCCGACCCGGCATAGGTGGTGGGAATGGCGAGGTGGGGCATGCCGGTGCGGATGGACATCGCCTTGCCCAGACCCACGGTCGAGCCACCGCCCAGCGACACGACGCAATCGGCCCCCGCCGCGCGCGCGGTGTCGAGCGCGGTTTCGGTGACATCGGTGGGCGTGTGCATCGTTGCCCCGGAAAACACCCCGGCGGCCAGATCGCCCAGATCCGCGGCCAGCCGTTCGGCATCCGCCACCTGGTTGGGCGTAGACAGCACCAGCGCGCGGCCGGCCCCTAGACGCGCCACCTCGTCCCCTGCCCATCCTATCGTGCCGGTGCCGAACAGGACCCGGGTGGGGATGCCTTTGAACAGGAAATCGTCGATCATCTTGCCTCTCTCGGTCTTGGTGTGTCACGCGCTGAAGGCGGTCGCCTCCTGCCGTTCGCGCAGCAGCGCGTCGATCCGGCCTTGCGCCCGTTCGAGCGCCTCGCGGTCGGTCAGGTCGCCGCGCAGGGCGGCATGGATTTCCTCGCCCAGCACCGTCTCGATCCCGTGAAACTCGGGCACCGCGGGGCGTGACCAGGTGCAGACCGAGTTCGACCGCAGGAGCCTGTCGACGACGCCCATGACGGGCGAGCTTGCGGCGGCCTCGGGATCGGCGGCGACGGAGAAACGCGGCGCGACGGGGAAGCCCTCGGACACATGTTCCTTCATCACCTCGGGCGAGCACATCCAGGTGATCGCGTCAAAGGCCAGCTGCACCCGGTCCTCGCTCAGGTTGCTGGGTATCATCAGGTGGAACCCGCCCACGGGATTGGCATGCATCCCCGCGCGGCCCTTGGGCTGTTCGAGGTAGCGCATCCGGCGCGAGACCACGGATTTCACGTGATATTCCATCAGCGCCGCATGCATCGACCAGCAATAACCCATGACCGCCTTGCCAGTGAGAAGCGCGTCCACGCGCCGGTCCCAGTCCATATCGAGGATGTCGGGGTGCGACACGTCGATCAGCCTGTGCATGTAGTCGAGCACCTCGAAGGCCTGGTCGGTCAGAAGCTGGGCGCGCAGCTTGTCGGACACGAGGTCGTGCATGGGCGTGTGAATGCGCCGGCGCGGCAGGTTGAGACAGGCCGAGTTGCAGGACCCGAGGAGCACCATGAAGGTATTGGCCACCGGCATCCCCCGCGCCCCGTTCCAGGCGACGCCGTAAAGGCCTTCGTCCGGGCGTTGCAGGACCCGCGCCGCCTCGATCACCTGGTCGAAGGTGCGCGGATAGCCGACGCCGCTGCGCTCGAATATATCCTGGCGGGCGAGGAAAAGCTCGACCGTGGTATAGATCGGCACCCCGTATTGCGCGCCCTTCCACGAGCCCGAGTCCCAGACCATCGGCGAGAAATCGAGCGGCTGGACATGGCTCTGCGCGATCAGGTCATCGAGCGGACGCACGAGACCCCGGTCCACGAGATCCCCGACCCAGGGGTTGTTGACGCAGATGACGTCAAAGGCCGAAGACTCGCGCTCGCCGTTCGCGATGAGCCGGTCGTAAAGATGGGGCAGCGGCAGAAGGTCGACGTTCTGGATCGAGCCGACGTTGGACCGCAGGTCCGCCCAGGTGTTGCGCAACGCCTCGAAGTAATTGTCCTTGCGGAAGAGAAAGCGCAGTTCCTTGCCGCCCGATGCCTTGTGCGTCTGAAGCCGGGGCGGCGGGATGACCACGCGCGAGAAGTTCGATCCGCCGAAATAGAACCCGTCCACGTCGTCGATCGAGTTGATCGTGCCAAAGGTGCGCCCGATCGTGGCCTTCAGGCCCCGGCAATAGGTGGTGAACCGCTCCATGAGCGCGGGGCTTGGCCGAACGTAGAAGCTGCGCCCGGTCGCGGTGCGCGGGTCGAGCACGATGTGCCCGTCCTCGATCATCTGGCTGACGTGCCGCATGGCGGTGACGAAGGGCACGCCGCCCGACTCTGCCAGCGCGCTTTTCGTGATGTCGCGCCCCGTGAGATGCGCCTGCATGAGCGACAGGGTCAGGGCAAAGACCGGATCGCGCCGCGTGCCGGGCACCACGGCATCGAACGGGCCTGTGAGGTCGTTCAGAAAGTCGATGATGCGCAGCATCTCGTATTCGGTCATCCGGCGGCCTCCTCCCCGAAGCCAACAGGGTGATGGGTCGCGCGGGGGTTATCCCGCGCTGCCCTGCCTCCCGGTCGCAGCTTCCCCGATCCAATCCACCAGCGCAAAGAAATCCTCGCCTGCCCGGCCTTCGGCATTGGCGGCCTGGTACTGGTCGAAGATCAGCGTGGCGACTTCGAGCTCCAGGTCCTCGTTGCGGGCCGCGTCGATGATCAGGGAGAAGTCCTTGACCATCTGGTCGAGCCGGAAGGCGGGCGAACGGTCGAGGCCGGTCACCGTGTCGGTCTTGTATTTCAAAAGCGGCGAGGACACCGCGCTTTCCAGGATGACGTTCATCATGTCCGCGCGCGTCAGCCCGCCGCGTTCCCCGAGCAGGAGCGCCTCGCCCAGCACCGAGGCCGTCGCGCCGACAAGCGTGTTGAGCACGAGCTTCATGTAGCGCGCCGCGTCGCCTTCGCCCAACCAGAAACGGCGGGCGGAATACCGGGCGAGCAACTCTTCGACCTCGTCCCACGCGGTCCTGTCGCCCGAGGCGAGGACTGTCAGGCCGCCGGACTGGGCGATGGCCGTGCTGCCTGACACCGGGGCGCAGACGTAGCGGACCCCGGCTGCCACCAGGCACTCGGAGGCGCGCTGCGAGGCACCGGGGCTGACCGTGCTCGTTTCGACGAGGATCGCGCCCCTGGCCATCGACGCGGCCAGGCCGGGGTGCTTTCCGTCGCCCTCGATCACGGACAGGAGGACCGAGTCGTCAGGGATCGAGGTAAAGACGACATCGCAGCCGCGCCCGATCTGCTCGATGCTGTCGGCGGCCAAGACGCGGTCGCCCAGCAAGGCGGCATATGACGCGGGCCGCGTGTCGAACACCTGTATCGCCACGCCTGCGGCCGCCAGATGAGACGCCATCGGCGCCCCCATCTTGCCCGTGCCGATCCAGCCGACTTGCCCTGCCCTGATCGCAGACATTCGCATCCTCCCTGACTTTCGCCCCGACCCTAGAACCTTGTTCCGATCCGGTTGCGGGCAGTTTCGACCAATCTGGGAAAAATTCGGGGAAGCCTCGGGCTTGCTTTTTGGTGAACTCAATGCGCATGGCAGTTTGACGTAATGTCATAATACGGTATTACCATAATGTTATCAGATTGGAGCGGCCCGTGTCAGCGGGCCGAGGGAGGAAGAAAATGAGACTCGAAGGAAAAGTCGTTCTCGTGACCGGCGCATCGCGCGGCATCGGGCTGGGCATCGTCGAACGTTTCGCGGAAGAGGGCGCCATCGTTTATGCCGGCAGTACCTCCAACCCCACGGGCGTCTACCCGGACGGCGTGACCGGCGTCCGCCTCGACGTGGCGGACGAGGGCGAATGGAAGACAGTGATCGCCCGGATCATCAAGGAACAGGGCCGAATCGATTGTCTCGTAAACAACGCGGGGATCGCGGTCTATGACGGCGTGGCGGACGGCTCGACCGAGAACTGGCGCAAGGTGATCGGCGTCAACCAGGACGGCGTCTTTTTTGGCATGCGCGAGGTCATCCCGCACATGCAGGAACGAAAGTCCGGCTCGATCATCAACATCTCGTCGATCTGGGGCAAAGGTTCGGTGTCGGGGGCCCATGCCTACCACGCCTCGAAGGGTGCGCTGGTCATGATGACCAAGAATGCCGCCATCACCTATGTGGGCAACGGAATCCGTGTGAATTCAGTGCATCCGGGCTTTATCGACACGCCGCTGACCCAGGCCCAGGACCCCGATATCAACGCCTTTGTCATCGGCATGACGCCCATGGGCCGCGCCGGCACGCCGCGCGAGATTGCCAATGGCTGTCTCTACCTCGCCTCTGACGAAGCGAGCTTCGTGACCGGTGCCGAGCTGGTGATCGACGGCGGATACCTCGCCCAGTAGCCGGGCGGCCGGAGCCCCGAAACCGGGAAAGACTCCCAGAATGGAAATCTTGCGTCGCCCCAAGACGGGGCGGCGTTGGCACAGTCAGCCATCCGCGACGGGCCGCGCCCGGACGGAAATCGGAAGTTGACGTATGACTGTATTACGGTAATATCATATGACTTCACGAGAACGCATGGCCACCCGGGAGGCTGGCCAAATCCACGTTCACGGATCGGCGGCATAGGGCGCCGACCGGACGCGATACCGGGCCGGGAGGACACCTGCGGCTCGCAAAACCAGGGAGAGGACTTCACAATGCGCACTCAATCCGGCCTGAACTGGCCCACCCGTCTCACCGCGCTCGCGCTTCTGTCGGTCTCGGTGCCGATGGCCGCGCAGGCCCAATCCGCCGAAGACCTGATGATGTCGCGCCTCGGCACGGCCGACGTCGGCCCGGTCTTCCAGGAGGCCTTTGAACACGCGGCGATGCCGGTCAGCGAAGAACTTCGTGCCAAGGCGATCCAGTGCTGGAACGACAACCAGTGCGACACCGGCACCGGCGGCGAGCTGACCGTGGCCTATGCCGACGGCTTCGGTGAAAACGTCTGGCGTCAGGTCACCAAGATGGAATTCATCATGCAGGCGCTGACCTATCCGGAGGTTGGCAAGATCGTCTACACCTCGGCCCGCGGCGACGCGGCCAAGGCGCTGTCGGACTTCCGCGCTTTCATCGCGCAGGACGTGGACATCATCGTGACCTTCGCCGACCACGGCGAGGCGCTGGCGCCCTCGATCCGCGAAGCCACGGAATCGGGCATCACCGTCGTCCTGCACAACGGCACCGTCGCAGGCACGCCGGGCGAGGACTACGTCACCAACATCTCGGAAAACATCTGCGAACTGGGCAAGGAATTCATCCGCGCGGTGGAAACCGGCAACCCCGAAGCCAAGTCGATCGCGGCCCTGGGCGGCACGCCGGGCAACCCGCTCTCGGCCACCTGGCAGGGCTGCGCGCAAGAAGAGGTCGCCACCCTCGACGGCGTCGAGATCGTCGCGACCGAGGACACGAACTGGACGCAGGAAGGCACCTTCTCGGCGGTCTCGGCGATCCTGTCGCGCTTCGACACGATCGACGGCTATATCTACGACTACGCCGACGGCTTCCGGGGTGGCGTGCGCGCCTACCAGTCCGCTGGCAAGCCGCTCGATTTCACCGTCGCGCTGCGCACGGACGAGCAGGGCCTCTTTTGCGACATGAAGGAAGCGGCCAACCCGAACTTCAAGATCTTCTACTCCTCGGGCCAGAACTATCAGGCGCGTCTCGCGCTCACCGCTGGCGTGATGGCGCACAACGGCGCGGAGATCCCCGCCAACCTCGACGTGCCCTTCTCGATGAAGCAGGCCACGGTCGAACAGTGCGACCCGAGCCTGCCCGACGAGGTTTCGGTCTCGACCCTCGTCGATCCCGACACGCTGCGCGCGATGTTCAAGTAATCCACTGACGACCATGGCGGGCAACGGTCCGCCATGGTCACTCACGCCGAAGGATTGGGCCGACCACACAGGCCGAGCGAGGGAGGGCGCACCATGGGTGACATCGTCTTGAGGATGGAGGGGGTCTCCAAATCCTATCCGGGCGTGAAGGCGCTCGACAATTTCAGTTTCGACGTCCGCGCGGGCGAGGTTCATGCCATTCTGGGCGAGAACGGTTCCGGCAAGTCGACGCTGATGAAGATCGCCTCGGGCGCGATCACGCCCAACGCGGGCCGGGTCGATATCTGCGGGCAGCACCTCGAACGCGCCGATCCACGGCAGGCGATTTCCTACGGTCTCGCCACAGTCTACCAGGACGACAGCCTCGTGCGCGAGCTGTCCGTCGCACAGAACCTTTTCCTCGCGACGCCTAAGGGCAGCGTGCCCTATGGCGGCATGACCCAATGGGCCGAGAGCCAGCTTGCGCCTTTCGATCTGGGCATCTCGCCGACGACCGCCGTGGGCGATCTGACCCCCGCGCATCGCCAGTTCGTCGAGGTGGTCAAGGCGCTCCTGTCAAAGCCCCGCGTGCTGCTCTTGGACGAGCCGACCTCGACCCTCGATTACGACGGGGTGGCGCATCTCGCGAGCCTCGTGCGCGAGTTGACCGCGCAGGGGACGGGCGTCGTCTACGTGAGCCACCGCCTGCCCGAGATCCTCGATCTTGCCGACCGGGTGACGATCCTGCGCGACGGGGTCCACGAAGGCACGTTCGACGTGACGGCCGAAACATCGGAACAGGAGCTTGTCTCGCGCATGATCGGCCGGGACGTGGACAACGAGTATCCCGCCAAGCCGGGCAGCATCGAGGCTGCGCCGATCCTCGTCGTCGAGGACCTCTCGGGCGAGGGCTTCGACGACATCAGCTTTACCGCCAACAAGGGCGAGATCGTGGGTTTCGCGGGAGCCGAGGGCAACGGCCAGCGCGAGGCGCTGCGCGCGATTGCCGGGCTTGAACCCAGCCACAAGGGCACCGTCACCTGCAATGGCGAACCGGTGGACGTGACCGAACCGCGCCACGCGATCCGCGCGGGCGTCTTGTGCCTGTCGGCTGACCGCGTGGGCGAGTCGATTTTTCCCGACCTTGGCGTGCGCAAGAACATGACGCTGCCGCGCCTGAGGGACTTCGTGCGGCTGGGTCTTTTGTCCAACCGGGACGAACAAGCGCGCGCGGCCGAGATGCGCGATGAATTCGGTGTGGTCTCGGCCACGCTCGAGACGCCCATCAGCGGCCTCTCGGGCGGCAACCAGCAAAAGGTCGTGCTCGCCCGGTCGTTCCGCACCAACGCAAAGGCGGTGCTGATCGACGAACCGACGCAAGGCGTCGACGCGGGCGCGCGCCACGACATCTACCAGGCGATCCGCCAGAACCTGAAACAGGACGGCACGCTCGTCGTGAACTCGTCGGACGCGCAGGAGCTTGCGGGTATCTGCGACCGGGTGCTCGTGTTCTCGCGCGGGCGTATCGTGGCAGAGCTGACCGGCGACGACGTGAACGAAGAGCAGATCGTGTCGAGCTTTCTGCGCGCCCGCGACGCCAAGCAGACCGGCGACACCGCCGCCGGGTTCCTGTCGCAGGCGTTCCGCACGCTTATTTCCGGGTCGAACATCTGGTGGGTGCCGCTCGTGTTCCTCGCCGCGCTGACGCTGATCGTCGGCGGCTACGCGGCGACGCAGACCGACGTGTTCCTCAAGCACGTCAATATCCGCTACATCCTGCTCGCGACCGCCCCCGCCGCCATGGTCGCCATGGCGCAGCTACATGTTCTGCTCGTGCGCGGGCTCGATGTTTCGGTCGGATCGATGATGAGCGTCACGGTGGTCGCGGCGTCCTTCATGATCGCGTTCCAGATGCCCATCGGGATGCAGATCCTCGGGGTGCTTGGCTGCCTCGCCATCGGCGCGGTCGTCGGGTTGATCAACGGCACGCTGATCCGTTTCGCCAACATCAATGCGGTCATCACCACCATCGCGATGCTGTCGATCCTTCAGGGCGCGGCGCTCCTTGGGCGGCCCATTCCGGGCGGCATGATCTCGCAGGAGTTCACCGGGCTCCTGCGCGAGCGCATCGGGTTCCTGCCCATTTCGATCTTCGTGCTCCTCGCCGTGGCCATCGCCTTTGACTACTGGCTGCATCGCACCCGCTCGGGTCTCGAGGCCAAGGCGGTCGGCTTTCGCGAGATCGCCGCGCAGCGCAACGGCGTACGCGTCGACCGGGTGCATGTGCGCGCCTATGTCATGGCCGCGCTCATGGCGACGGTGGCAGGGTTCTTCCTTGGCTCCGAGGTCGGCGTCGGGTCGCCCACCGTGGGGGCCAACTATGCGCTCACCTCGATCGCGGCGGCGGTGCTGGGCGGCGCGGCTCTGTCGGGCGGGCGCGGGTCCTTTGTCGGCGCGCTCTTCGGGGCGCTCTTCTTTGCGCTCATGGTCAACGTGATAACGCTTCTCGGCCTCTCGACCGCCTTCGGCATCATCGCCAGCGGCGCGATGACGCTCCTCGCCATCTTCCTCTACTCCGGATTGGGCGAGCTCGAGACGCTGCTGCAATCGGCGATGCGGCGGCGCAAGGTCCGCGCGACCGCGAAACGGACGCTGGCCTGATGACGGACCAGAGCACAGGCAAACCGGAGGATGCCATGACAGATACAACCTCGCCCCAGCTCACCACCTATGCCCCCACCTCGCGCAGCGGGCGTGGCGGCAAGGGCCGCGTGCCCCTCGTGCAGATGCAATTCGCCGCGATCTGGATCGCGCTCGCGGTGCTCCTTATCCTGGGCGCGCTCTTCTTGCCGCGCAGCATATCGGCCACCTCGATCATCAGCATCCTGCCCTTCGCGGGCTTTCTGGCCATCGCCGCCATGGGGCAATCGCTCGTCCTCATGGCGCGGGGGATTGACCTGTCGGTCCCGGCCATCGTGACGCTGTCGAGCACGGTGCTCCTGGGCACCTCCGGTGGTGCCGAAGGGTCGATCCTGGTCGGCACGATGATGGCGCTCCTGGCCGCCGTCTGCGTCGGCGTTCTGAACGGGGTGCTCGTGGCCTGGCTCAAGCTCAATGCGCTCATCGTAACGCTGTCGACCGGAGCGATCATCGCGGGGGTGACGCTGTGGTATCGCACCGGGCTGCCCGCGGAATCCGGTGTGCCGACCGCGCTGGCCGAGTTTGGCGGCGCGCGCTGGCTGGGGCTGAACACGACGGTCTGGATCGCGATCGTGCTGACGTTGGCGCTGACCGTGGTTCTGCGCCGGACCCAGCTTGGCCGCCGGTTCGAGGCGGTGGGGGCGAACCCCCGGGCCGCCTATGCCACCGGGGTGGAGATCCGGCGCTACCAAGCGGGGGCCTTTATCGCGGCCTCGCTGCTCTACGGCATCGTCGGCGTGCTCCTGTCGGCCTTCATCCGCAACCCCACGCTCGATGTCGGGAACCCCTACCTACTCGCCCCTATCGCGGCGGCGGTGCTGGGCGGCACGGCGATTTCCGGCGGGATCGGGTCGATGATCGCGGTCGGAGGCGCGGCGTTGTTCCTCACGCAGCTTGGCCAGACGCTCAAGGTGCTCGGGCTCGAAACCTCGTGGCAGATGATCTTTCAGGGCGTGGCCATCGCCCTTGGCATGTTCCTGTCCGAGATGCAGGGGCGCAAGCGTCGCGGCGGCTAACCCTCCTCCCATGACCACGCGACCATGAGAGGGCGTCGGAGCGATCCGGCGCCCTTTCTCTTTGTGCCTCGACAGACCAAGAAAAAAGGCGCCCGGTGCGGGGCGCCTTTTCGGTTTCCCTCAGACCGCGGGTCAGAGCATCACGCGCTCGCCTGTCCTGGAGCTTGCCACGATGGCCTCGAGCAGCGCGGCGGTGTCGATCATCTGGCCGGTGGTGATGGGATAGCTCCCCTGCCCCCGGATCGCGCGGGCAAAGGCCACGATGTTGTCGCGCACGGGTTCCGCCGGGCCGACCTCTTCCACCTCGATCTTGCCGCCCTTCCTGGCGGAGGTCACGACCCAACCGTCAGGCGCCTCGACATGTGCCCGGTCGCGGATGTCGACCCAGGCCTCGGAGCCGAAAAGCGTGCAGCGCGAGACGAAGGGCATCGCGAGGTTCGCCGCGATCGTCGCCGTGCCGCCACCCTCGAAGGTGATGAAGGCCGCGATGGTGTCGCCCTGCGGAAGGGAAGAGGCCAGCGTTTCGCAGGACGCGACCACGCTTTTCGCCGGTCCCATGAGCCGCACGGCGAGATCGAGCAGGTGAATGCCCGTCGCGGTCATGCCCGCAGCCGGCGCGTCATCCGCCCCGAGCCGCCAGTTGGTCGGGTCGAGAGACAGGAACTTGTCGTGGCTGAAGGTCGCGTCGAACTGCATGAGCCGACCCATCTCGCCCTTGTCCACCGCCTCGATCAGCGCCGCGATGGGCGGCTCGTAGCGCCGTTCGTGCCCGGTGGCGAGGATCAGCCCGGCGCCCTCGACGGCGGCCACAGCCGCCTCGGCCCCCGCGCGGGTCATGGCGAGAGGCTTCTCGCAAGACACATGTTTGCCCGCCTTCGCGCAGGCCGCGATCTGAGCGGCATGAAGGCTGTGGGGCGTGACGAGCAGCACCGCCTCGACCTCGGGATCGGCCAGCGCGGTGTCGAGATCCGCGGTCACGGGAATGCCATGCGCCGCCTCGAAGGCACACGCGACCTCGGCATTGGGCTCCACCGCGCGGACGATGGTGACGTCCTGCGGCGCGGCCTGAAGCACGGCAGTGATCTTCTGCCCCCACCAACCCAGACCCGCGAGCGCAACCTTGACCGGCGCGCTCATGCCCGGTTGTCCACGCGCTTGGCGAAGGGATGGATCGAGACATGCTCCCAGATCCCCGCCGCGTAGAACGGGTCATTCTTGTGAAAGGCCATCACCTCGTCGAGACTGTCCGCCTCGACCAGAAAGCACGACCCGATCATGGTTTCCTCGTCCTCGGCCAGAAGCGGGCCGGAGATCAGCGTCTTGATCGGGTTGGTCGCGAGATAGGCCTTGTGCGCGTCGTAGTGGTCGAGGCGCTTTTGCACCTGCCCCACGTAGTCGCGGCAATGAACGATGTAATGCATCCTGTGTCTCCTGTCTGGGATTAGCTGGGCATCCGCGTGGCCGCGAGCCGCTCGGCCAGCGCCTCGATGGCCGGGGCGGCGCTGGCGCGGGCGATCACGACGATGCGGCTCTTGCCGTCGCCGGTGCCGGGGGCCAGCCGCACGGGCCGGTAGATCTGTTCGCGCACCATCTGGAGCGCGAGGGGACGCGGATCGTCGCTGTCGGTCACGATGCCCTTGAGGCGCAACAGCGCGGGGCCGGCCGCCCGGCTCATCCGCGCGATCTGCTGGGTCAGATGGGTCCAGTTCTGCGGCCCCGTCTCGATGAGCCAGGACCGGATGCCCTGTCCTTCTTCATGGTCATGCGCGTGGTCATGCACATGAACGCTGCCCCGCGCGCGCAGCCAGGTGTCGGCCTGCACTTCGCCGGTGGTGCCATTCACCAGCCCCGCGTTGAAAAGCTCCTCGGGACCAGGCGCATCCTGCCCGTCCAGGATCGGAACCAATGGGTTCATGTCCGCGAGCCTGCGCTTCAGGTCGGTGGTGACGCCGGGCGACACGAGGTCAGCCTTGGTCACCACGATGCGGTCGGCGCAGGCGATGTGTTCGGCCCGCGTCTCGCTCTGCGCCGTCGCATCGACCACGGCCACCGCCGCGTCGAGCCGCACGAGGCCCCGCAGCACGTGGTCCGACCCGATCCTGGCCAGCACGGCGGACAGTTCGGCGACGCCCGAGGTTTCCACGATGATCCGGTCGAGCGGCCCGCCCGCTGCCGCGATCATCTTGCGCACGGCTTCGGACAGGTCGTTGCCCGGTCGGCAGCAGACGCGGCCGTTGCGCAGAAGCGCCAGTTGCGCCTCGGGCGCGGCATTGGTCAGCACGACGTCATCGACGCCGAACGCGCCGAATTCATTCACCACGACCCCGGTGCGCCCCATGTCGGGACGCTCCAGAAGCCGCGCGATGAGCGAGGTTTTCCCCGCACCCAGCCCGCCGCCGATGACGGAAAGCGCGGGGCGATTGCGCTGGCCCGGCACGGCCTAGAACTCGCTGTCGGAGGCGGCCTCGAACGGGCGCGGCAGCCACGATCCATCCGCGGGCACGCCCGCCTTTTCAAAGAGGCCATCGCGCGCGGCTTCGACCTTGGACTTGAAGCTCGCGTGATCGAAATCGACAAGCTTGAAGTTCCGCTTGCGCACCTCGCCCGCCACGATGACCGTCTCGACGTTTCCCGCATGCGCCGCCTCGACCACGATGCCGTAGGCGTTGTTCATCGGCATGGTGTTGAGCGAGTTGCAGTTCACGAGGACGATGTCAGCCTCCTTGCCCACGGTGAGCGAACCGGTCTTGTCCCCCAGCCCGCAGGCCAGCGCGCCTTGCAGCGTCGCGAACTCGAGCACTTCGGTCGCCATCAGGGGCAGCGGGTCCACGATGACCTTGTCCTGAAGCGCCTGGTTGTTGACCACGGCACGGGTGCCCGACAGAAGCGCCCGCATGGCCGAGAACATGTCGTCGGGCACCGTCGTCACCACGTCGATGGAGATCGACGGGCGCACGCCCACGGCAAGCAGCGCGAGCGTCGGCGGGAAGCCGTGGCCCATGTGAAGCTCGAGCTCGGGCGCGATGGAGGCCGTGCCGCCGGTGTCTCCGATGATCCGGAAGTCCTCGGACTGGAGCGAGTTGCAGTGCACGTAGGTCACGTCCGGCCCGGTCAGCCCGGCCTTGTGCAGGTCCACCACCGGCTTGTTCATGCCCCAGAGGCCATCGCCCATGTGAACGCTGACCCGCAGGCCAAGGTCGCGCGCCTTGTCGAAGTCATCCTTGGTCACGCGCATCGTGGCGAACTGGTTGCCGCGCGCGGCGAAGCCCATGGTCACGAGCTGGTCGTCCGACGTGAAATACTCGCGCCGCACGCGCGCCACGTCCTCGAAGTCGGTGGGATCGTCGCTCACCGGCACCCATTCGGCGTTGGAGTTGCCATAGCCGAAGACCGCCCGCATCCCGGCGGCCATCAGCCCCTCGACGGCAGCCGAGGCATGGTCGGGTGAGTTGTTGTTGTGCGACCAGTCGTAAAGCGTTGTGACGCCCGCATCGAGTGCGGCGATGGCGCCCAGGTGGTTGCCGATCTTCATGTCCTCGGGCGTGTAGAGGTCGCCCATCACGCCGCGCACGCCCGCGAAATACTGCGCCAGCGTCCAGTCGGCCCCGGTGGCGCGCAGGAGCGCCTGCCACGTGTGGCGGTGGGTATCGACGAAGCCCGGGATCGCGATGCGGCCCTCGCCGTCGATCACCTCGGCGTCCGAGACATCGAGGTCGACGCCGATGGCCGCGATCTTCTTCCCTTCGATCAGGATATCGCCACGCGGGATGACGCCCACCGCGGGGTCGATCGAGATGATATGCGCGTTCCGAATGATCTTGCGTGACATGGCTGTCCTCCTCCAAAGCCTTTTCGCCCCTTCGGACACATGGCCCCCGGGCCATGTCCTCCCACCAAAGGGGTTGCTTGTATCATTGATGCCCCACCGGCACGGGGCAGCGGTCGAAAAAATTATCGAAATGGAAAGTCCGGATCATCTTTCGCCCCGAACGCAAGCGACCCGGCCCTTTGGACCGGATCGCACGACCGTCGTGGCGCGTGCCTTCAGCGGATGTCGAAGCCGCGATAGTTGTCGTCGCGGATGCCGGTCATCTCTTTCACGTAGTTGCCCATCCCGCCCATGTACCACATCGAGGTGCGCGGCTTGCCGGGGATGTTCGCGCCGTTGATCCAGCTGTCGGTCACCTGGAACAGCGTGCCAGCCATGCCCTCCTGGCAGATCCTGACCCAATCCTCCTGCGCCTCGTGGCGGGTTTCGATGATCCCGTCGCCCTCTTCGGCCCTTGCGATCATGTCGGTCAGGAAATCCACCTGCCATTCGTGGACGAGCGGCTGGCTCGTGAACGGGCTGAAGGGGCCGAAGACCATGAGCAGGTTCGGGAAATCCGCGATCGACATGCCGGCATAGGAATGCGGCCCGTCGCTCCAGGCCTGGCGCAGCTTCTTGCCGCCGCGCCCGGTCGTGTCGATCTTGAGGTAGTTGCCGGTCATCGCGTCAAAGCCGGTGGCCATGATCACGACATCCAGTTCGACCTCTGTCCCGCCGATCATCAGGCCTTTTTCCGTAAACCGTTCGATGGGCTGCGCCTTGACGTCGTGCAGCGTGACATTGTCGCGGTTGTAGACGTCGTAATAACCATCCGCGGCCAGAGGGCGCCGGGCGTAGTAGTCACTGGGCGTCAGCATCGCGGCGACCTTGGGGTCCTTTACGATCTGGTCGATCTTGCCCTTGATAAAGTCGGTGGCGGTCTTGTTCGCCTCCGCCGTCGCCGGGATGTCGGAGAAGGTTTCGAGCATGAAGGCAAAGCCGTTGCCTTTTTCCCAAGCCGCCTCGTAAACCCGCTGGCGTTCCTCTTCGGACACGTCGAGCGCCGAGGTTGTCGCCTCCTCGAACCCGAACACCGCGCCGGTGCTCAGTGCCCAGTCGCGAAAGCCGCGCGGATCGGCCTTGATCTTTTCACGGGTTTCTTTCGGAAAGGGTCCGACGCCCAGCGGCACCACCCACTGCGCGGTGCGCTGGAGCACGTGAAGGTGCCCGACCTTGCCCGCGAGCGCGGTGATGATCTGGATGCCGGTCGAGCCGGTGCCGACGACGGCGACGCGCTTGTCCGACAGGTCCGGCTCTTCTTCCGGCCAACGCGAGGCGACGAGGACGTCGCCCTTGAACTTGTCCCGGTCGGGGAACTCGGGCGCGTAGGAGGACGACAGCAGGCCGACCGCCTCGATCACGTATTTCGCGCGCACCACGTCGCCCTTGGCGGTGGTCAGGGTCCAGCGCCCGTCGTCCTCGTCCCAAGCCATCGACGCGATGCGGGTGTTGAAGTTGATCGAGCGTTTCAGGTCGTGCTTGTCGGCCACGGCGTTGAGATAGCCCAGGACCTCGGGCTGCCTGGCGTAGCGTTCCGACCATTCCCAGTTCTGGAACATGTCGAGGTCGAAGGAATAGGTGTAGACGGTCGATTCCGTGTCGACCCGGCAGCCCGGGTAGCGGTTCCAATACCAGGTGCCGCCGACGCCGCCCGCATCGTCGAAGGCCTGCACGTTCAGCCCCATCTCGTTGCGCGTGCGGTAGAGGGCATATAGCCCGCCGACCCCCGTCCCTATGACGGCTACGTCAAGCTCGAGGCCGTTGAGTGCCTTGTCGTTCATGAACCTTCTCCCTTTGTCGTCTCGTGGGGCGGCGATGCCGCGCCATGTTCCTTGCCGCGCCCGCCGGGCGCATCTCGTGAAAATCCTGCCTGTCGCGCGGCACACCCGGCCACACGAGACGATCCGTATGCCCCCGTATGACCCGGCAAACGTGCTCCGACGGCATCGCGTCAGAGGCGTCGGACCTCACTCCCTTGACGCACTCATATGGTATTACGGTATTATCGTCAATACGGGACGTCCGCCGCCGATTTGACCGTTGATCACAAGCTATCGGCAGGCCGTCATCTCAGAATAATCTTGTACAACCGGTAATCCCATAATACGGTATTACGAATGATTTACCGCGTGCAGCGCAGCACCTGCACGCCCTGATTCCCGAGGACCGCATCAATGACGAACCACCCCAAGGACCTTGCCCCGATGCCGCGCGGCGACCTCCTGCCCGAGACGCGGCTTTACATCGACGGGGCCTGGACGGACACGGCCGAGCACTTCGGGGTGGTCAATCCGGCCAATGGCAAAACATTCGCAAGCGTATGTGACGCGACCTCCGATGACGCCCGTCGCGCGCTGGATGCCGCCCATGCGGCGCAGGCCGATTGGGGCCGGGTCGCACCCCGCAAACGGGCCAACCTCATGCACCGCGCCCATGCGCTGATGCTCGAACGCGAGGAGGCCTTTGTTCATGTCATGACGCTGGAAAGCGGCAAGCCGCTGACCGAATCGCGGGCCGAGTTCCTGCTCTCCACCGACTTCCTTCTGTGGTTCGCCGAACAGACCGCCCATCTGGACGGGTCTTATTCGCACAGCTCGAACGGCGGCTTCCGGGTGCTCGTCACCCACCAGCCGGTCGGCCCCTGCCTGCTCATCACGCCGTGGAACTTTCCGCTCCTGATGATCGTGCGCAAGGGCGGCGCGGCGCTTGCCGCCGGCTGCACCACGATCACCAAGACGGCGCAGGAAACGCCGCTGACCGGTGCGCTCTTCATGCAGGTGCTCCACGACGCGGGCTTTCCGCCGGGGGTCGCGAACCTGCTGCACACGACGAAATCCTCGGGCGTGTCCGAGCCGCTCATGCAGGACAAGCGCCTGCGCAAGGTGTCCTTCACCGGCTCCACGCGGGTCGGCAGCCTGCTCATGGAACAGGGCGCGCGCAACATCATCAACGCCTCGATGGAGCTGGGTGGCGACGGACCCTTCATCGTGCTCGACGATGCCGACATCGACCTTGCCGTCGATCAGGCGATCATCTGCAAGTTCCGCAACGCGGGCCAGGCCTGTGTCGCGGCGAACCGGATCATCGTGGACGCCCGCGTCGAGGCGGAGTTCACCGGGAAATTCCTGGCCAAGGTCAAGGCGCTGACCGTGGGCGACGGGATGGGCGCGGTCGATGTGGGCCCGATGATCTCGGCCAGGCAGCGCGACCGGCTTGTCGACACCGTCGCGCAACTGACCGACGCGGGCGGCGAGCTACTGACCGGGGGCAAGGCGATCGACGGCGAGGGGTTCTTCTTTGAGCCCACCGTGGTGCGCTACGTCGGGCGCAACGATGTCATGTGCTCGAACGAGCTTTTCGCCCCCATCGCCACGATCTTTGCCGTCGATGGCGCCGAGGCCGCGCTGGACTTTGCCAACGACAGCGACTTCGGGCTGGCCTCCTACGTGTTCACTCGGGACCTGTCACGCGCGATCACCTTTGGCGAACGGCTGGAGTTCGGTATGGTCGGCATCAACCGCGGCATCATGGCCGACCCCAAGGCGCCCTTCGGAGGCACCAAGACCTCGGGCATCGGGCGGGAGGCCGGGCAGGACGGTATCTACGAGTTCACCGAGATGAAATACATGGCCGTCACCGTGAACGAGGAGGTTGCATGACGACGCTGGAAAACACCCTTGGCCTCGGTCTGGTCCGCCAGCCCAAGACCGTGCTCTTCGGTCCCGGACAGCGCCGGCAGCTTGGCCGATACGCGCGCGGCTTCGGGACGCGGGCGCTTGTCGTCACGGACGAACGCATGGCGACGACGCCGGAGTTCAAGTCGATGCACGACGACCTCGTGACGCAGGGCATGAGCGTGTCGGTCTTTGACCAGGCGCTGCCCGACCTGCCCCGCCAGAACGTCCTCGACGCGACGGCGGGACGCGCGACGGGCGGGATCGACGTGATCGTGGGCATCGGCGGCGGGTCCTGCATGGACCTCGCGAAGGCGGTGTCGGTCATCCTCGCCCATGGCGGCGACGTACGCGATTACTTCGGCGAGTTCGCGGTGCCGGGTCCGGGCGTGCCGATCATCACGATCCCGACCACGGGGGGCACCGGGGCCGAGGTCACGAGCCTTGCCATTGTCTATGACGACGTGAGCCAGATGAAAATGGCGATTGCCGATGCGCATATCGCCCCCGCCGTGGCGATCATCGACCCTGAACTCACGCTGACCTGCCCGCCCGGCCTGACCGCGGCAACGGCGGCAGATGCGCTGTCGCATCTGATCGAGGCCTATACCGCCAGGCCCAAGAACCCGACGCCGGACCAGGTCGCGACGCAGATCTACGTGGGCAAGAACCGGATCACCGACATGTTCTGCGCGCAGGGCCTTCGGCTGATGAACCAGTCATTGGGGACCGTGGTCCGGGAGCCCTCGAACCTCGCCGCCCGATCGGACGTGATGTTCGCGGCCTACTGCGCGGGCATGGCGATCAACACGACCGGCACCGCGGCGGCCCATGCGATCCAAAGCCCCATGGCCGCGATTGGCCACACGCCGCACGGCTTTGGCGTGGGCGCGCTGCTGCCTTACGTGATGCGGATGAACCTGCCCCATTGCACGGCGGAGTTCGCCGAGATCGCGGGGCTCCTGGGCGTGGCGGACCCGGGCGCCGACCAGCTTGACCAGGCCAAGGCAGGCATCGAGCGCGTGGACGAGTTGCTTGAAAACGTGGGATCTCCGACGGAACTGAAATCGCTGGGCGTGGCCGAAGAGCACTTCGACCAGATCGCCGCCTTGGCGGTCAAGGCGACGCGGCTTGTCCTGAACAACCCCGCGCCCCTGACCGAGGCCAACATCAAGACGCTGCTGGCACGGGGCGTCGCCAATGACCGAAGCTGGTGGCCAGTGGCCTGACCCGAACAAGGGGGCGCCGCGCGCGCCCCTTCTCAGACCTCCGTCAGGATGTCCTTGTTGCGCTTCATGTATTCCTCGATGGCCAGCTCGCCCGCCAGCAGGATGTGATGCTCGCAGGCCGCCCAGGCCGCCGCACCGTCGCGCTTGACCGCCGCCGCCTCGATGATGGTTTCAAGCTCTTCGATCGAGGGCTCGATCCGTGCCTCGTCGATAAAGGCGAAGCGGCGAAAGATCGCGATGCGCGCGTGCATGCTGCGCAGGCTTTCGGCCAGCACCTCGTTGCCGCCGCCCTCGGTCAACTGGGTGTAGAAATCAGCCTTGATCAACTCGCGGCTTTCCACGTCGCCCTTGCGGTATTCCCGGTCAAGACGGTCGCGCAGCTTGACCAGCTTCCTGGCCTGCGCGGCGTCGGCGTTCTCGGCAAACAGCTTGCCCGCCAGGCCCTCGAGCGCCGCGCGCACGACGTAGATCGACCGGATTTCCGTCTCTGTCAGCACCGCGACGATGGGACCGAAGTTCGGCACGACCGTGATCAGGTGTTCGCTTTCAAGCTGGCGCAGCGCCTCGCGGATCACCGTGCGCGACACGCCGTAGGCATCGCACATGGCGCTTTCGACAAGGCGCTGACCGGGAACCAGCTTGCCCTCTAGAATATCCTCTCGCACAAGCCGAACGACCTGTTGACGAAGGGGGGCCGCAGTTCTCGATATCACGGTCGATTTCGCCATACAGATCTCCGATTCACGTTGCACATAACACTCGCATGTCCCGCTTTTACACCGACAGGACAGGGGTCGGGAGGGGTAAATGCACGTCAGGAACAATGATACGATATGACAGTAATACCGTCAACGTGAATTGCCCGACCCCAGTCTACACCACGGGGACCGCTTCTGGCCAACCCACTCTCGACACGGGAAATTCGGGCGGTGCCCGGGGGCGGGGCGGACCTGTGCTCCCGCCGACCCAAGGCGCGACAAGCTGGCGTCCCGCACGAAATCGCGCTGGACGCCTAGGCATTATTACCGTAATACGATAGGACAGCGAACGGGCCGGCGCGACGAGGTGCGGCGGCACCGCGCGCTGGCATTGCAGGGGAGGAGACAACACCATGACGGCCAAGCAACGCAAGGTCCAGAACGCCGGTTGGTATCGCTTCAACATCGGCGCGCTCGAATGCACGACGATCTGGGACGGCTATATCCACCATGGCTACGAGGGGCTTTTTCCCAATGCGGACCCGGCGGAACTGGCACGGCTCAAACAGGAGTATCGCCTGCCCAAGGGTGAGTTCTTCCCGATGGATCTGAACCCGGTGGTGGTGAACACCGGTGACAGGCTGATCCTGATCGACGCGGGCATGGGCCGGACCTCGCAGCTCTTCGGCGACACGATGGGACACACGGTGGACAACATGCGGGCGAGCGGGATCGAGCCTGACGAGATCGACATGGTGCTCATGACCCACCTGCACCCCGACCATTCCTTCGGCCTCATCCACCCGGACGGGACGGCGGTCTACAGGAATGCCGACCTATACGTCACGAAGGCCGACTGGGAGGAATGGACGGACGAGGCGAGCCTCAAGCGCAACGATTTCCGCGCGCCCTGGACCGAGGGCACGCTGGCCGCCGTCGCCCCCTACCGCGACCGGGTGAAGCTCTTTGATCCGGGCGACACGATCCTTCCGGTCGTCTCGACCATGTCGGGCGCGGGCCACAGCCTGGGCCAATGCGCCTATATCTTCGAGAGCGAGGGCGAAAAGGTCGTCTTCACCGGCGATGTCGCCCATCACGCGGTCTTTGACCCGATCCACCCGGAGTGGTTCTTTCACAACGACTACGACAGTGATCCCCAGATGGGCGCGGACGCGAAGGCGGCGATCTTTGCGCGCGTGGTGGACGAGAACATCCGTTACCACGGCTACCATTTCCCATACCCCGGCATCGGCGATCTCGAACGGGTCGCGGATGGCACCTACCGGTTTCACGGCGATGCGGTGACTCCGCGCCTTGGCTACTCGGTCGACTAGGCACGGGACCCCGGACATGCCCCAGAACTGCGCAATCGTCACCGGCGGCGGCCGCAACATCGGCCAGGCGATTTCCCTGCGGTTGCAGGCCGATGGCTACCGCGTCTTTGCCCTCGACATCGTGGAGCCAGAGGCCGAGGCGCTGCGCCCCGATGCCGTCCTCGTCGACCTTTCGGATGCCGAGGCCACGCGCACCGCGGTGCAGGCGATTGCCGCCGAGCACCGGGTCACCTGCCTCGTCAACAACGTGGGCATCGTCGCGCCCGCGCCGCTCGAAGAGGTCCGGCTCGAGGATTTCGAGCTGCTCATGAACCTGAACCTGCGCACCTCGATCGTCTGCGCGCAGATCCTTGCCCCCGGGATGCGCAAGCACGGGGGCGGGCGGATCGTGTTCAACACCAGCCGCGTGACAAAGGGCAAGCTCGACCGCACGCTCTACAGCGCGACCAAGGGCGCGGCGCAGTCCATGGCACGGACCTGGGCGCTGGAACTAGCCCCAGACGGGATCACGGTGAACTGCGTGGCCCCGGGCCCCATCGCGACGACCGCCTTCTGGGAAAACAATCCCCCCGACGCGCCCAAGACCAGGGCGATCATCGACATGGTGCCCATTGGCCGGATGGGCACGACCGAGGACATCGCGAACGCGGTCAGCTTTTTCTGCGATGACCGGGCGGGCTTTGTCACCGGGCAGACGCTTTTCGTCTGCGGCGGCGTCACGGTGGGCTAGACCGTTGGAGGCTCATGACCCCCTGACCGCCGCGCCGTTCCGCTCCCGCGTCATGCAGGTCGATCCGGCGTGGATCGACTACAACGGCCACATGAACCTCGCCTTCTACCACGTGCTCTTTGACCGCTGCTGCGACGAGGTGGTGCCGCTCCTGGGCTGTGGCCCGGACTACCGTCGCGCCACGAACCATACGATCTTTGCCGGGCAGGCCCACGTGCAATACCTGCGCGAGCTGAACCTTGGCGACAGCGCCACGGCGACCTTCCGGCTCGTCGCCTATGGCGCCAAGCGGGCCCATGTCGCGTTGGAGCTTTACCACGTGGACGGCTGGAAATCCGCGACGAGCGAGATCCTCTGGCTGCACATCGACCAGTCCGGGCCAAGGATCGCGCCCTTCCCGCAGGACGTGCTGGCGAAGCTGGACCGGATGCATCGTGCCCATCGGGCGCTCCCCCCGCTCGACTGGGTGGGCCAGGGCCTTCGTTTCAAGCCCTGAGGGCGGCCGGCGGTTACCGCTGGCGCGGCCTGCCGGCCGGGCCCGGCGCGAGGCTGAACTTCTTGATCCGATAGTCCACCTTCGCCCGGGTGAGGCCCAGCTTGCGCGCGGCTTCGGACACGTTCCAGCCGGTCTCGTTGAGCGTGGTGCGCAGAAGCTCGATCTCCAGCGTCTCGATCATGCTGGGGCCGGTCGCACCGTCGCGGTCTTCGGCCCGCTGCCGGATATGGAGCTTTGTCGTCTTGGCGATCTCGGGCAGCGTTTCCAGCGCCGAGAACATGTGGTTGATCTCGATGAAGCCGCCCGGATCGGCAAAGATCACGCCGCGACCGATGAGGTTTGACAGCTCGCGCACGTTGCCCGGGTAATCATAGCGCAGAAGCGCGTCAAATCCCGCGCCGGACAGTCCCGCCACCGTCGTGCGATGGCGCTTGCGGTGCAGGGCCAGGAAATGGGTCACGAGCTCGGGTATGTCGTCGCGTCGTTCGCGCAGGGGCGGCACCTCGATCGGCAGGATCGAGAGGAGGTTGTAGAGGTCGGACCGGAAGGTGCCGTCGGCCACGGCCTCCACCAGGGACATCTCGCTGGACGAGATGACGCGGGTACCCTGCTCGCGGTGGTGCCCCTCGGACAAGTAGGAGGCGAGCTTGGCCTGGCGGCTCGCACCGAGAGACGTGAGCGCGTTGAGGAACAGGGTGCCGCCCCTGGCCCGGGCCATGGCGCCACCCTCGCCCAGCAGTTCGTCCCTCTCCCCGGCGACCGCGTCGCCCAGCGCCGCGCTGTTGACCGCAACGAACGGGGCCTTCTGGTTGATCCCGAGCGAATGCAGGTACTTGGCAAAGAACGACTTGCCCGTCCCCGGCTCGCCCAGCAACAGGACCGGCTCGCCGAAGGGCGACGCCTTTTCCAGAAGCCGCCGGGTGCGCTGGATGGCAGGGGACGACCCGACGATCACGTCGTCGCTCGGCGGCGTCCGGGTCTCGCTCGTCTCGGGCAGCGCCTTGGCAGGGTTCCAGGGCGCGGACCGCCGCGCCGGTTTGCGGCTGAGCCCGAAGATCTCGAGCTCGGGAACATCGTCCCCCCAGCCCTCGACATCCTTGCCGACCACGAGACACCGGGGCGCGCCCTGCGCGACGCATTCGATCTCGCGAAAGATCACCGGGAACTCGAGCAGCGTCGAGGTATAGCCGGAGGGCACGCCGAGCTGCATCCAGCAGATCGGGCAGTCACAGACCCCGAAATGGCGCAGGTGGTAGGTGCCGACCACGCTGTCGTGCCAGATGAACTCGCCATGGTAGGTCTTTTGCTTCGCGTCGAATTCAAAGCGCCGCGTGGTCACCTTGGCATAGCCTTCGATGGTGTGCAGACGCGGCCCGGCCGCGAGCGACGCGGTCAGGTCCTGCTGCGGAAAGCGCGCCTTCACCACATGCGCGAGCTTGACGCCCTCTTGCCAGCCAAGCCGGAGCGACTGGACACGCGCATGGTCCATGCCGTTGTCCGCGATCATCTGCGCCGCCAGCGCCCCCAGCATGTCGGCCTGCATCAGCACCATGCGGTTGTCGTTGAGCCAGATCCGCCCGTCGCCCAGCGCGAACTGGAGCGCATCGGCGAGATCGTTCAGGGTCGGCGGCGCCCCTTCGTCAAGCAGGAGACTGTCGCCCCTTTGCAGGATTTTGGGCGCGCGCCGCGAGGCCTCGCTCAGCGAGATGCGTCGGGCATTTTCATTATTTTCTGAAATGTGATCGGACATTTCACGTTTTTATCACATTGCAGAATGCGCGGGGCATGAAATTTTATTTATTTGAATCAGTATGTTGATATAATTCTTCCGGCGACCGCAACATTCCCTTCCCATGCCGCCACGAGAATCGACAACAACTTTCATCGCCGGTGACCGTGAGGAGCGCGTCACCGGGCACAGGGAGGAAAACCGATGGACGGCAACAAGATGCCTCTTCTGGACGAGGCTGTCTGGAGCGGAAAGATTTATGTCGGGGAATGGACGGCGGGCGCCGCCGGGATCGAAACCGTCACGGCACCAGCCGACGGATCGAAGGTCGCAGAGATCGGCCGGGCCAGCCCCGATGACCTCGCCCGGGCCGCTGCCCGCGCGGCCGCCCGGCAGCCCGCTTGGGAAGCGACCGCTCCCGCCCGGCGCGCCGAGATCCTGAACCGCACCGCCGATATCCTCGAGGCCAATGCCGAGGAACTGATCCCCTGGATCATCCGCGAGAGCGGTTCGATCCCGTCGAAAGCGGGGATCGAGATCCAGCACAGTGCCGGCTTCCTGCGCGCCGCCGCCGACGCGGCGCTCCAGCCCGGCACCATGGCCTTGGCCTCGGTCGACGGCCGGGACGCGGAAGAAGAGCTGATCCGCGTGGCCCACGGCGTCGTCGGCGTCATCTCGCCCTTCAACTTTCCGCTGATCCTGTCGATCCGGGCCATCGCCGCCGCGCTCGCCACGGGCAACGCCGTGGTGCACAAGCCGGACCCGCGGACCCCGATTTCCGGCGGCGTGATGATCGCGCGCGCCTTCGAAGAGGCGGGTCTGCCCGAAGGGCTGCTGCACATCGTTCCGGGCGGGGCGGATGTGGGCGCCGCCCTTTGCGAGGACCCGAATATCGCGATGGTGTCCTTTACCGGGTCGCCCGAAGTCGGCTCCCGGGTGGGCGAGGCCGGCGGTCGCACTCTCAAGAAGGTTCAGCTCGAACTCGGTGGCAAGAACGCCCTGATCGTGATGGAGGATGCCGACCTCGAGCTGGCGGCCTCGAACGCGGCCTGGGGCAGCTGGCTGCACCAGGGGCAGATCTGCATGGCGACCGGTCTTATCCTCGCGCCCGCCGCGATGGCGGACAGCCTGGCCGAGATGCTGGCGGCCAAGGCCGCGCATCTGCCGGTCGGGGACCCGTCGCGGGAAAACTGTGCCTTGGGGCCCCTGATCGCCGAGAGCGAGGCGGCCCGGATCAAGGGCATCGTCGATGACGCGGTCGCCCGGGGCGCAAGGCTGCACGTCGGCGGCACGCCCAGGGGCACGATGTTCCCGGCCACCGTCCTGTCGGGCGTGCGCCCGGGCATGCGCGCCTTCGAGGAGGAAATCTTCGGTCCCGTGGCGGTCGTCTGTGCCTATGAAAGCGACGACGAGGCGGTGGAGCTGGCCAATCGCACCCCGTTCGGGCTGGTCGGCTCGGTGATCGGCACGGATGTCGCGCGCGCAAGGGCGCTTGGCATGCGGCTCAGGGTTGGGCACCTGCACATCAACGACCAGACCGTGACCGCGTCGCCCATCGCCCCCTTCGGCGGGCGCGGGCGGTCGGGGAACGGGAGCCGGATTTCCGGCCCCGCGATCTGGGAGGAATTCACCCAGTACCTCTGGGTGACGACCCGGCGCGCCGCGGCCCCCTATCCCTTCTGACGGACCGCGCCGCGCCCCCAAGGCGGTGCGGCGCGCCCCCGCCACGACACATGCGACGACCCGCGCCCCGGTGCGCGGGACCAGACCCATCATCCTGGAGGAACAGCCATGTCCCTGCCCATCAAGGCCGCCGTCGCGCGGCAACAGGACGGCACCCTGACCATCGAAGACCTCGTCCTCGAGGCCCCGCGCGACACCGAAATCCTCGTCCGCGTGGTCGCCAGCGGAATTTGTCACACCGATCTCGTGGTCATGGCGGGGCACCTGCCCACGCCCCTGCCCGTGGTCCTGGGTCACGAAGGCTCGGGCATCGTCGAGGCCGTGGGATCGCGGGTCACCAAGGTCAGGCCGGGCGACAGCGTCGTCATGACCTACAACACCTGCGGCACCTGCCCGTCCTGCCGGGATGGCGCGATGTCCTATTGCCACGAGTTCTTTCCGCGCAATTTCTTCGCCACCCGCGCCGACGGTTCAGTGGCCCTGGCGACGGGGGCATCGCCGGGGGAGAAAGTTCACTCGAATTTCTTCGGGCAGTCCTCGTGGGCGACCCACGCGCTCGCCCACGAACGCAACGTGGTCAAGGTCGAGGCGCGCGGCGACGACCTCGCGCTCATGGGGCCGCTCGCCTGCGGCATCCAGACCGGCGCGGGCACGGTGATGAACGCGCTCGCGGTCACGGCGGGCAGCAGCTTCGTCTGTTTCGGAGCCGGCTCGGTCGGCCTATCGGCCATCATGGCCGCCGTCGTGCAGGGCGCGACCCGGATCATCGCCGTCGACATGCACGACAACCGGCTCGCCATCGCCCGCGAGCTGGGCGCGACCCATACGATCAACGCGGCAAGCGACGACGTGGTCGCGCAGGTCAAGGCCGTGACCGGGGGCGGCGCGACCTACGCGCTCGACACCACCGGCCTGACGCCGGTGATCCGGCAGGCGGTCGAGGCGCTGGCCCCGCGCGGCACGGCAGCGGTCCTGGGCGCACCGGCACCGGGCGCCGAGATCGTCATCGACAACACCGACTTCATGTCCTCGGGCAAGCGGCTCATGGGCGTGGTCGAGGGGGAAAGCGACGGCGACACCTTCATTCCGAAGCTCGTCGACCTGTGGAGATCGGGCTGGTTCCCCTTTGACAAGCTCGTGACCTTCTATCCGTTCGCCGACATCAACATCGCGATCCGCGACAGCCACGCGGGCACGGCGATCAAGCCGATCCTGCGGATGGGCTAGGCCCCTCGCGGCACGCCGGTGCGGCCCGAGAGCCAGCGCCGGCCCCTGGCGCGGGCCCTCGGGGAGGGGGGCCCGGCGTCGATCAACGGGTCGCTCGCCGACCGACACACCTGATTTACGGGAGGACATGCAATGACACGAAACACCAACATCACGCGCCGTCGCTTCGGCGCGCTCGCCGGTGCCATAGGGGCCGGGGTCCTGGCGGCGGGCGTCGCACCGCGCGCCTTTGCCGCGTCGCATGCGGACATGATCCGCATCGGATGGGTCGGACCGCGCTCGGGCCCGCTGGGCATCTTCGGCGAGGCAGACGCCTGGCTCACCGACACCTTCGCGGCCAGGCACGCCGAGGGGATCGAGATAGGGGGCAAGACCTACGGCGTCGAGGTCATCCTCGTCGACACCCAGTCCGACCCGGTCCGCGCGAGCCAGGAGACGCGCAACCTGATCAACGGCCAGTCGCCGGACATCGTCATCTCGTCCTCGACGCCGGAAACCACGAACCCCGTTGCCGACGCCTGCGAAGCGGCCGGCGTGCCGTCGATCACCACGATCGCGCCGTGGGAGTCCTTTTTCTTCGGACGGGGCGGCAAGCCAGGCGAGCGGTCGTTCAAGTGGACCTATCACTTCAGCTTCGGGGCGGGCGATTTTGCCCCGCTCTACGCGGACGGCTGGAGCAAGATCGACACCAACCGCAAGGTCGGGATGCTCGTGCCGAACGACGCGGACGGCAACGCGATCCGCGCGGGATTGATCCCCGCCCTCGAAGCGGCGGGGTTCGAGGTCTTCGACGCCGGGCCATACGAGAACATGACGGCGGATTTCTCGAACCAGATCAATTACTTCAAGCAAAGTGGCGTCGATATCATCAACGCCTTCCCGTTCCCGCCGGACTTTCCGGTGTTCTGGCGGCAGGCGGCCCAGCTTGGCCTCGCGCAGCAGGTCAGGATCATGCAGATGGCCAAGGCGGGCCTCTTCGCCGCCGAGATGGAGGCGCTCGGCACCCTTGGCTATGGCCTGTGCACCGGCGCCTACTGGCACCGCGATTTTCCGACCACGTCGCCCGCCACCGGCCTGAGCAGCGCCGAACTTGCGCAGGGGTTCGAGGCGGCCATCGGCAAGCAGTGGACACAGCAGGCGGGGGCGCAGGCAGCCCTGCTCGACGTGACGCTTGCCGCGCTCGTCGCGTCGGGCAATCCCAACGACAAGGCGGCCGTCGCCGCGGCGCTCGACACGCTCACGACCGAGACGGCGGTGGGCACGGTGGACTTCGCGCGCGGACCGATGCCGGGCATCGCGACGACGCCGCTCGTGAACTGTCAGTGGGTCAAGTCCGAGAGCGGTCCCCATGACTTCGCGCTTGACATTACGGCCAACGCGCTGGCCCCCGACGTGCCGATCTCGGCTGACCTGAAGCCCTACAGGATCGGCGGCTAGGCCGGTGCCGCAGGAGAAGGGGCAACCCTCCTTCCCCCCTTCTCCTGCCCTTTGCCAGGGATACTGAACCTCATGTCGTACACTCGGACCCAACCCGCGGCGGCCACCGCCGACGCAGCCCTTGCCCAGGCGCCCGCGGGCCGCGCCGCCACCCCGGACCAGCCCACGGCACTTGCCGCCCGGGGGCTCGTGAAGCGGTATGGAAGCCTGCTGGCCCTCGACCACGTGTCGTTCCACGCCTTCGAGGGCGAGGCGGTCGGCGTCGTCGGGCCGAATGGCGCGGGCAAGACCACGCTCTTCGGTGCGCTCGCCGGAACCTTTCCGGTCAACGCGGGCACCATCCGCTTCGGCGGCACGCCGATCACCACGCTCGGCGCCCGGGACCGCAATCTCATGGGCATCGCCCGCACGTACCAGGTGCCCCGTCCGTTTCGCGACATGACCCTGTTTGAAAACGTGCTCGTCGCCGCGCGGGCTGGGGGCGGCGTTCCGGCCTGCGAAAGCGTGGACCACGCGGCCGAGATCCTGGAGCGAACCGGTCTCCTGCCGCTGGCCAATACCCCTGCCGCTGCCGCCGGGCTGCTCGACCTCAAGCGGCTCGAGGTGGCGCGGGCCATGGCGACCCGCCCCTCGGTGATCCTTCTGGACGAGATCGGCGGCGGCCTGACCGAGGCCGAGCTGGTCACGCTGATCGAGCTGATCCGGGGGATGCGGGCCTCAGGGCTGACGATCGTCTGGATCGAGCACATCCTTCACGCGCTGCTCAAGGTCGTCACCCGGCTCGTCTGCATGGCCGAGGGCCGCGTTCTGGCCGAGGGCGATCCGCAGGAGGTGATGAGTGACCCTGCCGTGCGCAGCGCCTATTTCGGGAGTGACCCCTCATGAGCCTTTTCACGGTCGAGGACCTGACCTGCCGCCACGGATTGCTGACCGCCGTGCAGGGCATCGGCATGTCGCTCGAGCGGGGCGAGGTCCTGTGCATCATCGGGGCCAACGGCGCCGGCAAGACGACGCTCCTGCGCAGCCTTGCCGGGGTGCATCCGGCGGCCCTGGGGCGGATCAGCCTGTCGGGCCGGGACATCACCGGCCACAGGGCACATGAACGGGTGCGCGGCGGCATCGCCATGTCGCCGGAGGGTCGGCGGCTGTTTTACGACCTGACGGTGCGCGAGAACCTCGTGATCGCGGCAGAGAACGGGCGCAAGGGGGACTGGACCCCGGCCCGGGTTCTCGAGGTCTTTCCCCAGCTCGGGCCGCTTGTCGACCAGGAGGCGGGCAAGCTCTCGGGCGGGCAACGGCAGGCCGTCGCCATCGGCCGCGCGCTGGTGACGAACCCCGACGTGATCCTCCTCGACGAGGTGTCGCTCGGCCTGTCACCGGCCGCCGTCGAGGGCGTCTATGCCGCGCTGGCCGAGATCCGGTCGAGGCGCGACATGGCGATGATCGTGGTGGAACAGGACCTGAACCGCGCCCTGGGTTTCGCCGACACCATCCTGTGCATGGCCGAGGGCCGCGCCGCCTTGCAGGGACCACCGGGCACCTTTTCCCGGGCCCGGATCACGGCGGCCTATTTCGGAATGCAAGACGAGGAGACGGCCGATGCCTGACGCGTTCCTTCCGGAGCTGTTGCAGCCCCTGGTGCAAGCCCTCGTGCAGGGCACGCTCCTGGGCGGGTATTACGCGATCATGGCGGTGGGCCTGTCGCTCATGGTCGGTGTCGTGCGGTTCATCAACCTCGCGCATGGGGACATGGCGGTCCTGGGGGCGCTGCTCGTCATCACGCTGACACAGGGCCTGGGGCTGCCGATCTTCGCGGCGATCCTGATCATGCTGCCGGTCATGGCCCTCGCGGGCTACGGCATGCACGCGCTTCTTTTCGAGCGCGCGATGCGGGGCGGGTTCCTGTTGCCGATCCTCGTCACCATCGGGTTGGGCGCCGCGCTGCAAAACAGCATGTTCGGCCTTTGGGGATCGAACACGCGCTCGCTTGGCGCTGATATCGGTGCGCTGTCCTGGGCGAGCTGGACCCTGCCCGGCGGGGTGCTCGTGGGCCAGCTCCCGGTCCTTGTCTGCCTCTGCGCCGTGCTGGTCATCGGGTCGCTGCATCTCGTGCTGCGCCACACCCGGCTGGGCCGGGCGATCAAGGCGACCTCCACCGATGCCGAGGCCGCCGAGCTTTGCGGCGTCGATGCCCGCCGCGCCCGGCGCGCGGCCTCGGCCATCGCGGTCGGCCTCGCCGCCCTGGCGGGCGTGTTCCTCGCCATGCGCGGGCAGATCACGCCCTACTCGGGTCCGGCCCAGCTTATCTTTGCCTTCGAGGCGGTGGTGATCGGCGGACTGGGATCGGTGTGGGGCACGCTGGTCGGCGGCATCGTCCTCGGGATAAGCCAGTCCCTGGGCGGCCTCGTCTCGAACCAGGCGTCGCTTCTGACCGGGCACCTCGTCTTTCTCGCCGTCCTCCTGCTTCGTCTTTTCCGCGAGTGGACGGCGGCGCATGGCGGCTGGCGGGCCTCAGTCCGCGCCTGGACCACGTTGCACCGCGGCCGGTTCGCCCGGCGGAAGGGAGAAAAGGCATGACGACCCGGTATCGACTTGGGGGCCTGTCGCGCCTCGACACGACGCTGATGGCGGCGGGGGCCGTGCTGCTGGCACTGCTTCTCGTGCTGCCGCTCGTTGCCTCGCCGCTGGTCGTGGACAAGCTCACGCTCCTGATGATCTACGTCCTGCTTGCCGTGTCATGGAACCTGCTCGCGGGTTTCGCGGGTCTCGTGTCGGTCGGGCAGCAGACCTTTGTCGGCCTGAGCGGCTATTTCGTCCTGCGTCTGGTCGAAGCCGGGATCGCTCCGCTCCCGGCCCTTGCCGCCGGGAGCGCCGCGGTGCTAGTCGTGGCCTGGCCCCTGTCCTGGATCGTCCTGCGCCTGCGCGCTGCGGAATTCGCCGTGGCCATGTGGGTGATCGCCGAAACGATCCGCTCTCTCGTCATGTTCGACCCGCTGGTGCAGGGCGAGACCGGGCGCTCGCTCATGACGCTGAACGCCATGGATGCCGACCTCAGGCGCACCATCGTCCTCCTGGCCGCGGTGCTCGCGGTATCGGTGGCGCTGGTGACGAGCTATCGCCTGCTGCGCGGGCGGCTCGGCGGGGAAAGCCAGGCGATCCGCGACGACGAAGAGGCGGCAGGGTCCATCGGCATCGACACGCTGCGGGTCAAGCGCACCATCTTCCTGGTCTCTGCACTAGGGTGCACCGTGGCCGGGAGCCTTTGGCTCGCCTCGGCGATCACCTACCAGCCGCGCACGGCCTTCGGCATCAACTGGTCGGTCTTCATGCTGTTCATGGTTCTCGTCGGCGGGCTCGGGAGCTTTACCGGCCCGGTCATCGGCGCCCTTCTCCTGTTTGCGATCCAGGAGGTCTTTGGCGACTACGGAAGCTGGTATCTTGCCGGCCTGGGCGTCGTCGCGATCCTGTTCGCCCTTTACGCGCCCGGCGGGGTCGTCGGGCTGATCACGGGGCGGTCGCTGCGCGAGCCCCTGTCGATGCGCAAGACGCTGGTCGCGCCCAGGGGCTGACCCTCCCGGTCCGGACGAACGACGGGCGCGCCAGGCCGCCCGTCATCGCCGGTTGGCAGGGCCACGGGGATATACTTTCCGGGTAGAACGTCACCTTGTACGTTAAAGTATGAAATTTTCATAAAAATATAAATTAATTGACAGAGCCTGCGCGACTGCCGATAAATCCCCTGCGGCCCCGGGGGGATGCGCCCCAGACCCTGGCTCGGGAGGAGCGCGCGGGGTCGAAGGCGCCAGGACAACGACCTCCGGTCGGGCTGCCGAAAAAGGGAGGACTCACATGACATTACGCAGGCTCGAAACGACCCGCAGATCATTCCTGGCCGGCGGTGCAGGCCTGGCGGCCGGTGCGCTCGCCGGCTTTCCCATGCCGGCACTCGCCAAGAACCGGCCGGTGCGGGTGGGCATCGCCCTGCCCCGGACCGGGCCGCTGGCGCTGTTTGCCGAACATCTGCCCTTTGTCATGGACCAGGTGGAACGGGCAACGAAATACACGGTGAACGTGGGCGGATCGGACCGCCTGGTCGAGCTTGTCATCAAGGACACGCAGTCCAGCCCGAACCGGGCCTCGCAAGTCGCGCTCGAACTGATCCTCGACGAGGGGGTGGATGTCATCCTCGCCAGCGGCACGCCCGAGACGACGAACCCGGTCTCGGACCAGTGCGAGCTGAACGGCATGCCCTGCCTCACGACCGAAGCGCCGCTCGAGCCCTATTTCCTTGGCCGCAAGGGGGATCCGGCCGTCGGGTTCGAATGGACCAACCACTTCTACTTCAGCGGCACGCAGGCCGGTGGCGCGATCCTTGAAATCTTTGGACAGGTCGAGACCAACGGCGTGGTCGGCGCGCTCTGGCCCAATGACAGCGACGGCAACACCTTTGCCCAGATCTATCCGCCGGTGCTGGCCGAGCGGGGCATGACGCTGTCCGATCCGGGCCGGTTCGACATGCCGCTGGCCTCGTATTCGGCGGCGGTGGCCAAGTTCAAGGCCGACGGGGTCGAGATCGTGCATGGCATCATTCCACCGCCCGAGTTCACCACCTTCTACAACGAGGCGATCCAGCAGAACTTCATCCCCAAGGTGCTGTACGCCGGCAAGACATCCGCCTTTCCAAGCGCGCTTGAAACCTTTGGCTCGCGCGCGCACAGGCTGGTGACCGAAGTGCCCTGGGGGCCGCAATTCCCCTATACCTCCCCGATCACCGGGCAGACCGCCGCGGAGGTGGTCGAGGAATACCATGCCGCGAGCGGACGCCAGTGGAACTCGCAGCTTGGTTTCAAGCTCGCGATGTTCGAGGTGCTCTTCGCGGGCCTTGCCCGGATCGAGGACTTGGACGACCCGCAATCCGTGCAGAAGGCGATCTCCTCGATCTCTGACGACACGGTCGTGGGCCGGGTCGACTTCAGCAAGGGGCCGTTTCCCAACACCGCCGTCACCCCCATCGCGGGCGGACAGTGGCTCGAGGGGACAGACTTTCCGCTGCGCCTCGCGATCACCGAGAACACCTTTGCGCCCGACGTCGCCATCGAGGCCAAGACCCTCCCGATGCTCTCGGCATGACGCAAGACGGCGTGACGGCGCCCGGCGACCTGGCCCTCGAGGTCAGGTCGCTGGGCATGGTGTTCGGCGGGCTGGTCGTCTTTGACGGCCTGTCCCTCGAGGTGAAAAAGGGCGAGCGGCTCGGGATCATCGGCCCGAACGGCGCCGGCAAGAGCACCCTGTTCAACCTGCTGACCGCGCTCATCCGGCCAACCGCCGGCACGATCGCGGTCAACGGGCAACCGCTGGGCCGGGTCAAGCCCTGGTCCATCGCCAAGGCCCGGATCGCGCGCACGTTCCAGATCCCCAAGCCCTTCGCCAGGATGACCCTGTGCGAGAACCTCATGGTCGCGCTGACGCATGGCGGGGGGCTGTCGCAGGCCGCGGCGCGCGCGCGCGCGATGGAAACGCTCCGCGGCACCGGCCTGGCCGGACGCGAGGGCGATATCGCGGGCACCCTCGGGGTGCTCGACCTCAAGCGCCTGGAGCTGGCCCGTGCGCTCGCGCTGCACCCGTCGATCCTGCTGCTCGACGAAATCGCGGGCGGGCTGACGGATGGCGAATGCGACGAGCTTTTGGGCATTCTCGAGGACAACGTGAAGCCCGATACCACCGTGATCTGGATCGAGCATGTCCTGCACGCGCTCCGGCGCTACGTGAAGGAGGCCGCGGTTCTTGCCGAGGGGCGGATCATCACGACCGGGCCGATTGCCGAACTGGTCGAGAACGCCGAGGTGCGGCGGCTCTATTTCGGAAAGGACGCCCCATGACGACCGATGCGTCCCGGCCCCTGCTCGAGGTGTCGGACTTGCACCTGCGCTACGGCGGCCTGCGCGCGCTGGACGGTGTCAGCCTGACGGTGAACCGCCGCGAGACGGTGGCCGTCCTTGGCGCAAACGGCGCGGGAAAATCCTCGCTCATCAAGGCGATATACGGGGTCGAGCCGTTCTCGGCCGGGCAGATCCTGTTCGATGGCGTGGCCGTGTCCGGACGCAGCCCGAACCAGATGGCGCGGGCGGGCATCGGCCTTGTGCCGGAGGGACGCAAGATTTTCCCCTCGCTCAGCGTGGAAGAGAACATCCGCCTGGGCGCCGCGATCGGGGGTCATGACAGCGCCGACGTCGACCGGGTGTTCGAGATCTTTCCCGAACTCAAGGAACGCCGCCACGTGCAAGGCACGCTGGTGTCCGGCGGCCAGCAACAGATGATCGCGATCGGCCGGGCGCTGATGGCCCGCCCCCGCCTGCTCCTGTGCGACGAGATCAGCCTCGGCCTGGCGCCGACAGTCGTCGACCGGCTCTACGACGTGATCGGGGACCTCGTGGCCGAGGGCATGGCGGTCCTGATCGTAGAACAGGAAACCAATCGCGCCCTGAAGTCCTCGGAACGCTATTACTGCCTGCTCGAGGGTCGCGTCACCGCGCAAGGCCGCTCGGCCGAGGCGGACCAAGACGAGATCACGCGCGCCTATTTCGGAGGGGATCATGACTGATATCGCCAATGTCGTCATCCAGGGCGTCCTGCTGGGCGGGCTCTTTGCCATCTACGCCCTTGGCCTGTCGCTGGTGTTCGGGGTCCTGAGGATCGTGAACATCGCGCATGGCGACGTTCTCGTGCTGGTCGCCTATGTCGCCCTCGTCATCTGCGACAGCTTTTCGATTTCGCCCTTTCTCGCGCTGCTCGCGCTCATCCCGCTGGCCCTGCTTGGCGGCTTTGCCTTCCAGGTGGGGGTTTTCGAACGGGTGGACCGGCGCGATCCGCTGGTTCCGATGCTGGTGGCCTTCGGCTTTGCCGTGGTCATCCAGAACGGGCTCCTGCTGCTCTTCGGCACCAACCCCCGCAAGCTCGATGCCGGGGCGATCGAACAGCTCGGGGTCTCGCCCTTTCCCGGCATCAATGTCAGCGTTCTCGCGGTGATGATCCTGGTGATCGCCATCGTCCTGATCGCGATCTTCCAGGCTATCCTCTACCGGTCACGGTTCGGCATCCGGGTGCGGGCGGTGTCCGACAGCGAAGAGAACGCGCGCCTGATCGGCGTGGACATCACGGCCACCTTCCGCAAGGCCTTCATGATGGTGATGCTGACCGTCGCGGTCGGTGCCGTCCTCATGGGGATCAAGACCAATTTCGATCCCTTCAGCGGTGCGTCGCGCCTGCTGATCGCCTTCGAGGTCGTGGTGATCGGCGGTCTTGGCAACCTCTGGGGCACGCTGGCGGCGGGGATCGTGATCGGCCTGGCCCAGATGGTCGGGGCCAGTATCGACGTGTCCTACCAGACGCTTGCCGGGCACCTCGTCTTTCTCGTCATCCTGCTGATCCGTCCGCAGGGCCTGTTTCCCAAGGTGGTGGGCTGAGCCATGACCCAGATCCATGTTCGTTCTTCGCTTCTCGTGCTGGCCCTTGCGCTGGCCCTGCTGGCCCTTGGGCCGCTCCTCCTGGGCCGCAGCGAGATCCGCTACCTGACGGACCTGTTCGTCCTGATCGCGGTGGCGCAGCTTTGGAACCTGCTGGCCGGTTACCTCGGGATCGTGTCCATCGGCCAACATGCCTTCGTGGGGCTCGGAACCTACGGGTTCTTCGCGCTGACCCAGCTTTTCGGGGTGCACCCCTTCCTGTCGCTGGCGCTGGCGTTTCCCATCGGCTGCCTGGTCGCCCTGCCCTCGTTCCTGCTGCTCGCGCGGCTTCGGCTGGCCTATTTCGCCATCGCGTCCTGGGTGCTTGCCGAGGTGCTGATGCTCGTCCTGGGCCAGCGCCCCGAATTCGGCGGCGGCACCGGGTCGTCCTTTGCGACCGAGACGATCAGGATGTTCGGCGCCGGCGTCAACGACCGGATCGCGACGAGCTACTGGCTGTGCCTCGGGATGCTGGGGGTCGTGATGGGGTCGATGCTGCTTCTGCTCACGTCCCGTGCCGGGCTGGCGATCCGCGCGCTGCGCGACGACGAGACGGCCGCCGTCGCGGCGGGCATCAACCCGCTCCTGACGCGGGCGGTGCTCTTTTCCCTGTGCGGCGGCATGCTGGCCGTGATCGGCGCGCTGGACACGCTGCAAAAGCTCAGGATCAGCCCGGCCGGCTCCTTCAGCCTCCAGGACTGGACGGTGATGATCATCTTCGTCGTCGTGATCGGGGGGCTTGGCACCGTCTCGGGTCCGATCGTCGGGGCCATCGCCTTTGTCGTCTTTCGCGAGACGCTCAGCGACTTCGGGCCGCTCTACCTTGCCGCCATGGGGGTGCTGGCCATCGGCGTCATGCTGTTCGAGCCGCGCGGACTGGTCGTGATCCTGGCCCGGACGGTCAAGTCCCTGCGCGCGCGGCGCAACGGTTTGGCCGGGGGGGCGTGACCAGGCCAGAGGCGCGCAAGACGGGCCTATCTTGAACCGCCCCGCCAGTCGTCATAATTTCAGTCCGAGTTCAGAAACAAGCCGAACATGCCCGCGTTGAAACAAACCCCGACCCAGACGGAAATGGTCTACCAGGCCCTCCGCCGGGATATCGTCGAGTGCCGGCTTGCGCCCGGTTCGAAGATCAAGATGAAATACGTCTGCGACACGCATGGGGTAAGCCTGGGCGCGGCGCGCGAGGCCCTGTCGCGCCTGTCTGCGGACGGCCTGTCCGTGACCGAGGCGCAACGCGGCTACACGGTCGCGCCGATGTCCTGGACCGAGTTCTCCCAGCTCACCGAAACGCGGACCGAGATCGAGGTCTCCTGCCTGCGCAAGTCCATTCGCCACGGCGATATCGAATGGGAAACCCGCGTCGTCGCCGGGCTGCACCGGTTGCTGCGGGCGGACGATGCCGGGGACAAGACCGACGGCGCCGGGCCGTCGCTCAACTGGGTGCGCGCGCATTCCGAGTTTCACCTGGCGCTGGTCTCGGCCTGTCCCAACACCTACCAGCTTGAACTGCGCAACGATCTTTACGCCAAGACCGAGCGATACCGGTTCCTGTCCCACGCCATGAGCATCAAGCTCGGGCAGCGGGATGCCCGGCAGGAGCATACGGACCTGGCCGAGCTGGCAAAGGCCCGCAAGACCGACGAGGCCTGCGATCTCATGACCGAGCACTTCATGCGCACGGCCCGCGACGTTCTGGACGCGGCGGAGAAGATGGGCGGCGTCACGCCCACGACGATGATCGAGCTGCTTCCCGTGCCCTGGTCGTCGATCCGCGGGTGATCCGGACCGGGCGCGGGGCGCCCGGGTCCTGTCCGTCGGTGCGTCTCAGACCGCATCCTTGCCGAAGCGGCCGTCGAAGGTATCGTCCTCGTCCGGGGGATAGTCACCAGCATAGGCCCTTTTCTGCAACTCCGCCCCGTCCACGCCGGCGCGCCGGGCCGCAAGCATCTTGCGCGGGCTGACGGGCTGGCCGATGGGATTGGCGGCGAACAGCGGCGAATTGCGCATGAAGTCCGAGGATTTGTCCCAGTCCCCGAAGTTGTCATACTGCAACTCGACCGAATTGCCGTCGGGATCGACGTAGTAGAACGACGTGGTCAGACCGTGGTCCACCGTGAAATGCGGGACGATGCCCTGTTTTTCCAGCCGTTCCCAGGTCAGGAGCAGCTCGTCCATCGAGTCGTATTCAAAGGCGGAGTGGTGCATGCCGTTGTGAATGCGGAAGTCCGGGTCGTCGGTGATGTCCGGGGTCGCCAGCAGGCCGATGCGATGGTTGGCCCGGTCGTTGCTCATCCAGGCACCGCCTTCGAACTGGTAAAGCGGCTTCATCCCCACGAGGGTTCCGTACCAGTCGATCATCTCCTGCAAGCGTCCGGTCTTGAGCGTGACGTGATGCAGGACGGGAATGATGACCGACTCCGATGCCTCGGGCGCAGTGCTGTTCATGGCTCTCTCTCCAGTTGGTTCAGGGTGTTGCAGCCCCCGGGCCGTCCAGCCCGGGGGACATGGGCGGCCAGGGGGCCGGGGCCCGTCAGTCCGTGGTGCCGCTCGGACCCAGGCAGTGACTGTCCGACACGGCGGTGATCAGCGCCGCGGCCGGGTCGGGCAAGGCGTGACGGGCAATCCACGAGACATGGCCGTCCGGCCGCACCCCCACGGCGCCGCCCGCCTCGATCTGCATCAGCCCGACCGCATGCGGGCCGAACGCCGCGAGCTGTCGCACCGTGACGGGCAGACCGGTGGCCTGCGAGGCAGCGGCGGCGGCCGCGTCCCAGCCCGGCCCATCGGCAAAGACGGTCAGACCCTCGCGCGCGACGGAGGCGAGCGTCGAGCCGTCCCATCCGCGCCCGGCATTGGCAAAGGGCATCCGGCGGCCGACATGGGCACCGCCCGCCCCCGGTTCGGCCGGGTCGCAGGTCTCCGTGCTTAGCGCGCCCTGCCGGTAGGTGAAGTCGAGGTCCACCTCGGCGCCCTGCGAGAAATGCGGCGCCTGGGCCTGGATCGCAGCATCCACGCGGGCCCGTTTCGCCGTCGCCTCGGGGCTGTCTCCATCAACCCCGATCTCGGCCGAGGGGAAGGCGCGCAGGGGTCCCTCTGCCGCTTCGGCGGCAATGGGGGCCAGCGTGTGAAACCCGAGCGCCTCGTCGATCGCGGCCATGTTCTGAAGGTTGCTGACACTGTGATCGGTGTTGCGCTGCGCGATCGGCTGGCGTTCCTGCTGGTAGGTATCCAGCAGCCCGACCGGCGCGAGGCCTCGGATCACGGCGTCGAGCTTCCACGCCAGGTTCTGCGCGTCCTGAACGCCGGTGTTCAGCCCGAGCCCCCCGGTCGGCGGGAACCGGTGGCAGGCATCGCCCGCCAGGATGACACGGCCTTCGCGATACCGGTCGGCGACCTGCGCGCTCATGTTCCAGCCGGAGAGACCGACCAGGTCGACCGGGATGGTCTCGTCCCCGATGGCCTTGCGCACGATGCGAAGCGCCGCGGCTTCGTCAAAGGTCTCGAGCGGCAGGTCCCCGATCGGCACCAGCATGGCCCAGTTGCGCGAGGTCCGCTCGAAATTGATGAACAGGCCGCGCACGTCCTGTCCGCAAATCCAGTAGAGCACCCCGTAGTCCGAGCCGAGAAGATGGTCCACGTCCGCACGGAAGTAGATGGTCATGAACCGGGCCAGGGACTGGGGACCGATCATCTTGATGCCGGTCGACCGGCGCACCGTGCTGCCCGCTCCGTCGCAGCCGATCACCCAGTCCGCCTCGATCACCGTGAGTCCGGTGGCGGTTTCGACCGTCACCTCGGCCTTGTCCGCCGCCTGTGTGACCTGCGTGACCCTGTGGCCGTAAAGGACCTTCCCGCCCAGCTCTTCGAGCCGGGACCTGATCTGCGTTTCGAGCTTGTTCTGCGGGATGTTGATCGACGGGATCCCGGCGACCGGGCGGTCCCCGTCCACGTCGATGGCGGTAAGCTGGAACACGCCGAACTTGCGTCCGGCCAGGGTCTCGACCCAGTTGATGTGCCCCTTGAAGGCGTCGGGATCGCCCGCCGCCATGGTCCGTTCGCCCGCGCCCAGTTCGCTCAGGACCTCCATCGTCCTGACGTTGATCACATGGGCGGCCGGCAGGCCTTCGGGTTCCGTCCGCTGGTCAAGGACGATCGGCGCGTAGCCGCGCTGATGCAACAGGCAGGCGGCGGCCAGCCCTGTGGGTCCGGCACCGACGATGACGATCTTTTCGTTCTGCATGGGTCCTCCTCCGTGCCGCATGTCAGGCTTTGTCCAATAGCGGCCAATATTTTATAAATCAATTATGATTTTATATTTTTTTACGGGGTAGCTTTCGACGACTCACCGCAAGCGGGCCAAGGGGATTTGCTGTCATGTGTCCGGATATCGCTGCAAAATATGGAGGCCCTGTCCACCCGGCGGGCCGGGGTGTCCGCCTGATGAACGCGGGCCGGGGCCCGGGGCGCTTCACAGGGGCGCTTCACGGGGGCGTTTCACGGGTCGTCGCGCGGGGTTGCCTCGCCGGACCTTGTCCTGCCAGACCTTGCCTTACCGGATCGTCTCACTCTGCGGACACTTCCGAGGTCGCTGTTTACCGCGGATCGTCCGGGCCGTTTTATCGACAAAATGGCAAATCGGGCGGTTTCATCGCTGATCCGGTGCCCGCTTCGGAACCGGGTGCGATCGGTCGCCGCACCGGTCCGGACCACCCGCATCAAGACGTGCCTGCGACCGGGGAGGAGACCGGGTCCAGGCCATAGAGGAGGAGATGTCTACCATGAAGAACGCCACACCGCTGTCCCTTGTCCTGGCCCTGCCCGTCCTGGCGACGCCTGCCCTGGCCGCCGAGACGATCCGGATGACCATTGCCGCCGGGCTTCCGGTCCACAGCACCGGCGTGTCCTACCTCGAAAACCTCCTGATCCCCGAGGTGGACCGGCGGCTCGCGGAAACGGGCGACTACCAGATCGAATGGACAAAGGGTTGGGGCGGCACGATCGCGGGGCAGTTCGACATGTTCGAAGCGGTCGAGGATGGCATCGTCGACATCGCCTACGTGAACACGCTTTTCGAGGGCGCCAAGCTGCCGCTCGAACAGATCACCTTTGTCACCCCCTTCGGGAGCACCGATCTCAAGCAGACGATGGCGACCTTCGACAAGGTGCGCGAAGAGATCCCCGAGCTTGACGAACAGTTCCTCAAGCACAACCAGCGCCGGCTCGCGATCTCGGGACTGGTGAACTATCACATGCTGTCCACGTTCGAGATCAACACGCTCGACGACCTGGAGGGCCGCAAGTTCGGCGCGCCGGGGCTGGCCGCGAACTGGCTCGAAGGCACTGGTGCGACGCCCGTGTCTGGGTCCCTGTCCGAGTACTACAACTCCCTCAAGACGGGGGTCTACGACGGGGTCCTGATGTTCGAATCCGGCATCCCTTCGTTCAAGTTCTACGAGGTGGCGCCGATCATCACCCGCGTCGGCTTCGGCTCGCAGCTGACCACCAACATCACGATCAACGAGGACAAGTGGCAAAGCCTTCCGCCCGAGGTCCAGGAGATCCTCATGGAGGTGGCCGCCGACTACGAGACCCAGCTTGTCGATGCAACGGTAGAGCGCGCGGCGACAGGCCTGCAAACGGCCGTGGAGAACGGCGCGACCATCAACGACATGCCGACGGGCGAGATCGCCGCGCTGGCCGCCGCGCTGCCCAACATCGCCCAGCTCTGGGTGACGACCACGGATGAAAAGGGCCTGCCGGGCACGCGGATGCTCGAGGCCTGGATGCAGGCGTCGCGCGACGCGGGCGTGACCTTTGCCCGCGACTGGGACAAGGAATGACAGGCGGACGGGGCTGACGACGTGTCCAGACACTCGAAACGAACCGAGACCATCGTCCGCGCGATTTCGCGGGCGATGGCCCTGCCGACGGCGACGCTCGCGGTGATCGGGTCGGCCTGGATCTTCGCGATCATGATCCTCGTGAACGCGGACGTCCTGGGCCGCGCGCTGCTGTCCCGCCCCATCGACGGCGTGCCCGAGATCGTCTCGCTGTCGATTGTCGGCATCGTTTTCCTGCAACTGGCCAACACCCTGCGCATGGGGCGCTTCATCAGCTCGGACATGTTGCTGTCGCGGCTTCAGGCCGCGCGGCCCCGGCTGGGGCAGGCGCTCGAGGCGCTCTATCACGTCTTTGGCGCGCTCACCTTCGCGGTCATCACCTGCTACGTCAGCCCGAAGTTCGTCGAGGCCTGGCAGGAGGGGACCTATGTCGGCAGCCTGGGGCGCTTCACGATGGAGATCTGGCCGATCCTTCTGATCATCGTCGTCGGCTCGGCGCTGACGGTGCTGCAATACCTGGCGCAGGCGCTCTACCACCTGCTTGCCGCCGCGGCCCTCGTGGCGCCCCCGGCACCGCGGCCCGGCGACACTGCCGATTTCGACTGACCGGAGCGTTTTGACATGGACCCGTCCATCATCGGCCTGATTTCCCTGGCGCTCATGATCGCGCTGATCCAGCTCGGGATCCACATCGCCGTCGTCCTCCTCGTGCTGTCCTTCGTGGCGACCTGGATGATCCGCGGCAATATCGACGTGGCCGGGAGCCTGCTGGCCAAGGCCGTCGAGACCTCGTTGCAAAGCTATTCCTTCGGCGTCATTCCCCTGTTCGTGGCCATGGGGCTCTTGGTCAGCGTGTCCGGCGTCGGGCGCGACACCTTCGACGTCGCGGGGCGCGCGTTCCGGCGGGTGGCCGGCGGGCTTGGCATGGCGACGGTGGCGGCGAACGCGGTCTTTGCCGCGATCAACGGCAGCTCCATCGCCTCGGCGTCGGTCTTTACCAAGCTCGCGGTGCCCGAGCTGATGCGCCAGGGCTATACGCCGCGCTTCTCGGTCGGCGTGGTGGCCGGGTCGTCGGTGCTGGGGATGCTGATCCCGCCCAGCCTGCTCTTGATCTTTTTCGGCATCATCGCCGAGGTCTCGATCGGCGACCTGTTCACCGCCGGGATCCTGCCCGGCCTGCTGCTGGCGGGCGCCTTCATGCTGGTCATCCGGCTGATGATCCGGATCAATCCCCGCCTCGTGCAGGCAGAAGCCGCCGCGCCGGAGCCGGACAGCGACACGTCGCTGGCCCGCGACCTGGGCAAGCTGATCCCGATCGCCTCGCTCATCTTTATCGTGCTGGGCGGCATCTACGGCGGCCTTTTCACGCCGGTCGAGGCGGGTGGGGTCGGCGCCCTTGCCGCGCTGATCCTCGCCATCGCGAAGCGCCGCCTGACCCTGCGTGGTCTGTGGCACGTCCTGACCGAAACCGGCTACGTGACCGCGTCGATCTCGGCGCTGATCATCGCGGCACATATGTATGCCAACATGCTCGCCTTGTCGCGGCTGCCCAACCTGCTGGGCACCTGGTTCACCGAGGCCGAGTTCAGCCTGGGCGTCCTGCTCTTGCTCTACCTGCTCGCGATCCTGCTTTTGGGCACGATCCTCGACGCGATCTCGATCATCCTGATCCTCCTGCCGCTGGTGCAGCCGATCATGATGGCGCAGGGCGTCGACATGGTCTGGTTCGGGATCGTCACGATTATCGCGGTCGAGGTCGGATTGCTGACCCCACCCCTGGGATTGGCGGTCTTCGTGATCAAGACCAACCTCAATGATCCGACCATCTCGCTTGGCGACATCTTCCTGGGCACGCTGCCCTTTGCCCTGACCATGCTGTTCGTTCTGGCGCTGATCGTGATGTTCCCGATCATCCCGCTCGCGCTGGTGCCATGATGGAACCGCAGGGAACGACCGCCATGACACAGGCCTTCGACGGAGCGGCCCTCGACGCTGGTGAGCGGCCCTCGGGCGGCGGCGGCACGCTCCTCATGTACGATGTCTATCGCCGGATACGGGACGACATCATCATGGGCCGGCTCGAAGCGGGCCGGCGGCTTCGTATCGAGAAACTCAAGGCCGACTACGGCACCGGCGCGTCCCCCTTGCGGGAGGCCCTGTCGCTCCTGATCCCCGAGGGCTTTGTCGACCGGCTCGAACATCGCGGCTTCCGGGTGTCCTTCGTGACCCTGGCCGAGTTCGACGACCTGCTCTCCATGCGGTGCTGGGCCGAAAGCCGTGCCCTGCGCGCGTCGATCGAGCGGGGCGGCAAGGACTGGGAAAGCCGGATCGTCCTCGCGCTTCACTGGTTCACCCAGGCCTTTCCCGATCACGATGCGCGCGACGCCCGGGCGGGCGAACGCCGCCGCCTGCACAAGGCCCTGCACATGGCGCTTATCGCCGAATGCGGATCACCCCTGCTCCTGGACCTGTGCAGCCAGCTTTTCGACCGGAACGACCGGTATCGGTCCCTCGTGAACTTTGCCGCGCCTGCCGACCGGGACTACGTGGCGGAACACGACCGGATCGTCGAGGCGGTGCTTCGACGCGATGCCGAGGCCGCCGTCGGTGCCCTTGTCGACCATTATGGAAACCTCAGGCGGCAGCTTGAACCCATACTCACCCCGTGAGACGCATCCGCGTCCCGGACCCTTTCGCAAACCCAGCAACTACCAAGGAACTTGCTCATGCGCCTTATCTCTTTCCTCCGCCCGGACGGCACGGCCAGCTACGGGACGACCGACGGCACGACGGTCCACGATGCGGGGGCCGAGCTGTCGGGAACCTATGCCGACCTGCGCGCCGTCCTCGCCGCCGGTGCCATCTCGGAGCTTTCGGGTCGCGGGCCGCAATGCGCCCTCGACGAGGTGACGCTTCTGTCGCCGGTGCCGAACCCCGACAAGATCATCTGCATCGGTCTCAACTACATGAGCCACATCAAGGAAACCGGGCGGGACAAGCCGACCTACCCGTCGATCTTCACCCGGTATCCGTCGTCCATCGTGGGGCATGGCACGCCGCTCGTGCGCCCGAAGGTCTCGGACAAGTTCGACTACGAGGGCGAACTGGCGGTGATCATCGGCAAGGCCTGCCGTCACGTCTCGACCGAAGCGGCTCAGGACGTGATCGCCGGATACACCTGCTTCAACGATGGCTCGATCCGGGATTTCCAGGTCCACACGACCCAGTTCTGGCCGGGAAAGAGCTTTGAGGCCTCGGGTGCCATGGGTCCCTGGATCGCCACCGCGGACGAGGTCGGCGATGTCACCAAGCAGACCCTGACCACGCGGATCAACGGCAATGTCGAGCAACAGGCAGGGATCGACGACCTTGCGATCACGATCCCGGAGATGATCGCCTACCTCTCGCAGATCCTGACGCTTCAGCCGGGCGACGTGATCGCGACCGGCACGCCGGGCGGCGTGGGTCGCTTCCGCGAGCCGCAGCTCTACCTCGAACCGGGCATGACCGCCGAGATCGAGATCACGGGCATCGGCACGCTGTCGAACGGCATCGTGGACGAGGCCTGAGAAAGGTCGCCGCCCGGACGGCCCCGCATGGATCGTCCGGGCGACATTGGCCCCGATCTTAAACCAAAGAAAAGGACGCCCCGCGTGGGCGTCCTTTTGGCCTCTGCCGCTGCTACAGTCCGATGGCCACGCGCGCCTCGGCCGCGGACATGAGGGGAAAGCCCAGGTCCTCGAGCAGGCGCGCCGCCTTTTGCACCATGGCGGCATTCGACGGGGCCTTCTGCCCCTTGGCCAGCCACACCGCGTCCTCCATCCCGATGCGAACATGCCCGCCCAGCATGGCCGACTGCGCAAGCATCGGAAAGGCTTGCGCGCCGGTCCCGAAGCCAGTCCAGATCGCGGACGGAGGCAGGAGGTTGCGGGCATAGATCAGGGTCTCGGGCAGCGGCACAAAGCCGTGCTTGACGCCCGTGACGATCGAACAGAGCGGCGCCTGCTGGAAGATATTCTCGCCCATGAGCTGGTTGAGGATCGAGATGTCGCCACTGTCAAAGAGCTCGATCTCGGGCCGCACCCCGGCGCCCTGGATCAGCTCGGCCATCCTGCGTATCGACGGAAGCGTGTTGATGACCACCTCGCCGCCGAACACCATGGTGTTCAGGTCCAGCGTCGCGATATCCGGTTTCAGGGCGAGGACGTGCTCGACCCGCGCATCGGGCGGAAGCAGGTTCGTCTTGGGTCCGGGCACGACCGGATTGTCCGGCGAGGGATCGAAGCGCCCGCCCAGCCCGGTGGTCAGGTTGATGACGAGATCGTCGTTCTCCTGCCGGATCCTGTCCACCACCTCGCGGTAGAGGGCCACGTCCATCGAGGGCATCTCGGTCGCCGGGTCCCGGACATGGACGTGGACGATGGCCGCCCCGGCCTTGGCTGCGTCGAGAGCCTGGGTCGCCAGTTCCTTTGGCGTGATCGGCAGGTTCTCGTTCTGCTGCCGGGTCGAGAAATTGCCGACGAGGGCGCAGGTCAGGAAGACCGGGTGCATGACGTTTCCTTTCGTGAGGATTGCCGGGTCGGGCAAGAGGTCTGGATCGGGCGGGCCCCGTCAGCCTACATGACCGACGGGAGCCAGAGGGTGACCTGCGGGAACAGGACGAGGATGAGGATCCGGACGCAGTCTGCAAGGAAGAAGGCCAGGATCCCGCGATAGATCGCCGTCAGCGCGATATCCGCGCGCATCGCGTTCAGGAGCATGACGTTGATCCCGATCGGTGGCGTCAGCATGCCGACGCCGATCAGGGCCACGTTCAGGATCCCCCACCACACCGGGTCGTAGCCCAGGGACAGGATGATCGGCAGAACGAACGGCAGGGTCACGACGACCGCCGCGACCTCGTCAAAGAACGCGCCCAGCACCAGGTAGATCAGCACCAGCACGAAGATGACGCCCAGCGGGGGAAGCCCGAGGCTTTCGATGGCCCCCATCATCTCGCTGCTGACGCCGCTGAGGCTGATGAAGTAGGAAAAGATCATCGCGCCGAACACGATCACATAAATCATGACGGTGGCCACGCTGGCCTCGGACAGGACCGACAGGAAGCTGGCGCGGTTGAGCTTTCCCCGGGCCAGGGCAAAGACGAAGGCAAAGACGACGCCGACCGCCGCTGCCTCGTTCACCGTGAAGACGCCGGAATAGATGCCGCCCAGGACGAGGATCGCGAGGGTGATGGCCCCCCAGGACTTGCCGATGGCCCGGATCCGGGTGCGCATCGGCAGCTTGGGGGAGCCGGGCATCGCCTCGGGATTGCGCCAGGCGACGATCGCGATGGCCGCGAGGTAGAGGACGACAGAGAGCAGGGCGGGCAGGATGGCCGCGGTGAAAAGCTCGAGAACGGATTCCTCGGTCAGCACGCCGTAGAGCACCATGATGCTGGAGGGCGGCACGATGATCCCGAGCGTCCCGCCCGCCGCCACGGCGCCGGCCGAGCTGCCCTTGGCGTAGCCCCGGTTGATCATCTCGGGCAGGGCGACCCGGCCGAAGGTCGCGGTGGTTGCAACCGACGACCCGCAGACGGCGCCGAACCCGGCGCTTGCGACGATGGTCGTCGCGGCCAGCCCGCCCGGGCGGTGCCCGACCAGGGCCTCGGCCGTTTCGAAGATGTCGCGCGCCAGTCCTCCGGTCGCCGCGAGGCTCCCCATCAGCATGAAGAGCGGGATCACCGCGAGGTCGAGGTTGGACATGGTTGCCGCTGGCTCCGAGGCCAGCAGCTTGAGCGCGGGCCCCCAGCCGGTCATCGAGGCGAAGCCGCCGATCCCGACCACCGCCATCGCGATCCCGATCGGGACATGAAGCGCGATCAGGACGAACATGCAGATGAGGCCCAGCAGGGCAATCGTGGCCGGATCCATTACCGCATCCCCTTGTCTGTCGTCGCGGGGCCGTGTTCGGGGGCGCGCGTACTGACGTTGTCGAAAAGGGCGCCGATGTCCTTGATGACGTTCGACGCCTGGATGATTGCCGCGTAGTAGAGGAACACGGTCGCGACGCTCCACCAGGGCCAGATCGGCCAGGCCAACACCCAGGTCCGCCGCCCGCTCGTGTACATGCCTTCGACGAAGGGAATGAACTGTACGGCCATCAGAAGGATGACGGCAAAGACCACGAGGCTCGCAAAGAGCGTCAGCAGCTTGTTCACGCGCATCCCCAGCATTGTCCCGAGGACCTCGACCGTGATGTTCTTGCGATCCGCGAGGTTGGCGGGAATGCAGCTTGCGATGACGACGGCCATGACCACGGCGCTGACATCGTTCACCCCGTGCAGGGGGGCCGAGAAGAATGTCCTCAAAAGGGCATCCGCGGTCATCATGATGGCCAGTGCCAGCAGGCCGGCAAAGCCGACAAGTGCCAGCCAACGGGCTCCAATCCGCAAAAAGCGGTCCAAACGTACCAAAGCCATACCTCCCCTGGGCTCAGTTCAGAAAGCTCTATCGTCAACAGAGCCGTGTCTCAGCCGGCATCTTGAAACTGTTCGCGTTCCGGACACCGGACGCGCCCTAGCTCGCTTCGCGGAACTGGGCGATTTCCGCCGAGGTCAGCTTGCCGACAAGATCGCGCGAAATCGCGTCGGCCGTCCGAAGCAGCTTTTCGCGATACATCGCGAGGCTCTTTTCCAGCGTCAGCGAACTTGTCGACCAGATGAGCGTCAGGCAGGCGAAGACTCGGTCCTCGTACCAGATCGGCGCCGAGATACTGCCGGTTTCCGGCGTGAAGTCCGACACGCGGAAGCCGACGCCCAGTTTCCGCACCTTGGCGAGAACGGCGTCCATGCCGCCGTCCCGCATGACAAAGGGCGGCTGCAATCCCAGGGTTTCCGCGAACAGGGTCAGGAGCGCCTGGCGGTCCGTTTCGGACATGTTGGCAAGAAGCGCGCGGCCCCCGGCGGTTTCGATCAGGGGAACCTGCTTGCCGACCATGCCGTGATTGACGGAATAGGGGCTGATCTGGTGGGTCGATTCCCGGATTTCCATGGCAGAGCCGCGAAGCGTCACCAGGTCGAGCGGCCAGAGCACGTCACGCCCCAGCTCGATCATGTGCGGCACGGCGACCTGGCAGACCCAGTCCTCTTCCCTGAACCCCGAGCTCAGTGACTTCACATGCCGGGTCGGGCGCCAGCGATTAGAAAAATGGTCCTTCGAGACCAGCCCCATGTCTGCCAGCGTCTTCAGCAACCGGTAAACGGACGGGCGCGGAATGCCCGTCAGATCGGCGATGTCGCCCGGCTTCGCACCGCTGAGCCGGTTGACCGCCTGAAGGACGGTGACACCCCTCTCCAGGGCCCTGATCGATGAATCGGAAATGGCCTTTCCTCCCCGTTGCGATGGTCAACGTCTACCCATTTAGTATGTATGCTGTCAAAATCAGAGTCAAAGAAAATTGTCTTCATGGACGTCTGAGATCAAACAGCGAAGGCTTGTCGGAAAAGGAAATCTTGTTCCTCACGCGCCCGTTTCTCCTGGATTCTCACATAGCGGACTGGCGGGACCGCGAGAAAAGCAATCCGCGGACTGTCCGCCAGCCGAACAGGATTGAGTTTGCGAGGGCATCGCGCACCGAGCAAGGCTAATGCTTCGGACAACAGTCTCGCGGTCGCCTGCCTGGACCGTCCCGGCCCGTTTCGCCGAACGGGCACCGGACCGGCGCGATACAACAGCTTGGGAGGAGCATGCTCATGTCGATCACATCGCTCGGCTACATCGGGGTCAACTCGAAAAAACTGGCCGACTGGGACGATTTCGCCACCAACCTTCTCGGGATGCAGAAGGTCGACGAAGGCGGGAACACCGGGTTGTTCCGCATGGATGACCGGAAGCAACGGCTGATCGTCACCGGCGAGGGCGACGAGGACCTGGCCTTCATGGGCTGGGAAGTCGACACGCCCGCGGACCTCGATGCGCTGGCGTCGCGGCTGGACAACCACGGGGTCGCGGTCACCTGGCATGGCGCCTCTCTCGCCGACCAGCGCCATGTTGCCCGGCTCATCTCGTTCAGCGATCCGGACGGAAACCGGCTCGAGGCGTTCTGCGGTCCCGAAGTGGCCAGCGACCCGTTCCTGTCAGGGCGGCCCATTTCCGGCTTCAAGACCGGCTCTCTCGGCATGGGCCATGCCGTGCTGCACGTGGCGAATGTCGAGGGTATCCTGCATTTCTACCGCGACATCCTGGGCTTCAAGGTCACCGATTACGGCCTGACCCCCTATCCGCTCTACTTCTTCCACGTGAACGGGCGGCACCACAGCTTTGCCATGGTGGGATCGGGCCGCAAGGGCATTCATCATTTCATGGTCGAGCTCCTGTCGCTCGACGACGTCGGGCAGGGCTACGACATCGCGCAGGAGCGTGACGAGGGCGTCGCCTACACCCTGGGCCGCCACGCCAACGACCACATGATGAGCTTCTACTCGCATACCCCGTCCAAGTTCTTTGTCGAATACGGATGGGGCGCGCAGGTCGTCGATCCCGAGACCTGGCAGCCCTTTGAAACTTCCGAAGGCCCGTCGACCTGGGGGCATGAACGCCTTTACCTGCCCGAGGACGATGCGGTGCGGCTGCGGATGCGCGAGATGCGTCACGAAACCGCCCGGACCGGCTTTCGCGCACCCGACCCGCAACCCAATTGTGCCTGGCTCGACCGGGTCGTGCACAGCGAATGATCCCTGTCCGGCTGACGGTCACCGGCGCGTGCCGGGACCCTTGGCCCGACGGCGAAACCTGAAACAAGACCAATCAGGAGAAAACCTATGTCTGAGGTACACACTGACGTCGCCATCATCGGTGGCGGCCCTGTCGGGCTGAGCGCGGCGGCCATGCTGGGTCACCTGGGGATTTCCTGCGTTCTCCATGAGCAGAACGAGACGACCTCGTTCCACCCGCGCGGACATGTCGTCAACACGCGGACGATGGAGATCTTTCGCGGCCTGGGCGTGGCGGCCGCGGTCGACGAGGTCTCGCTGCCGCTCGAGCGGCACGCCGGCATCGGCTTCGTGACCAGCCTCGCGGGGGACGAGATCGGCGTTATCGAGACCCGGGGCAACCCGGAGTGGGCGCGCATCGAGCGCCAGCAGAGCGCGGTGTTCAAGAGGTCCTGCCCGCAGGACGTGCTCGAGCCCGTTCTGCGGCAACAGGCCGAGGCCTGCGACAGCGTCGAAACGAGGTTCGGCCATCGGATCACGGGCATCGAGCAGGACGCGACCGGCGTCACCCTGGGATGGGAGACCACGGGCGGCGCCACCGGGCAGACCCGGGCGAAATACCTGATCGCGGCAGACGGTCCGCGCAGCTTTGCGCGCGACAGCGTCGGCATCGGGATGAAGGGTCGGTCGATCGGACAGCAGATCGGCGTCTATTTCCACGCCGACCTCTGGAGCCTCGTCGAAAAGCGGCCCTACCTGCTTTACTGGATCTACAACGCGACGACCTCGGGCGTGCTGATCTCTCTCGATGGCCGCACCCGTTGGACCTACAACTTCGGCTACGGCGAGACCGAGTCGCGCGAGGACTTCACCCAGGAGCGGTGCCTCGACATCCTGCGCGCGGTGATCGGTGATCCGTCCATTCCGATCGAGATCAAGAACGTGATGCCCTGGCGGATGCAGGCGCGCATTGCCGACACCATGTCGTCCGGGCGCGTGTTCATGGCCGGCGACGCGGCGCACCCACTGCCGCCGACCGGCGGCCAGGGCATGAACACCGGGGTCGCCGACGTGCAGAACCTCGTCTGGAAGCTCAACCTCGTCCTGCGGGGCAGCGCACCCGAGAGCCTGCTCGACACCTACGACATCGAACGTCGGCCGGTCGCGACCTTCAATGTCGAACAGAGCGCGCGCAATGCCGAAGCGATGGTCAAGAAGGGCCTGTCGGGCATGCTCGCGAACGAGAGCGAACTCCTGTCCAACCTTGAGGGGCCGGAGGGCGCGGCGAACCGCGCGAAACTGGCCGAGGGCATTCCCGAGCAGCGGGCGCATTTCGACTACCCTGGCCAGACCTTCGGATACCACTACGCATCCGCGCTCATCACGCCAGATGGCACCGCGCTGCCGGACTTTTCCGTCACCGAGTATCGTCCGACGGCGCGACCCGGGCACCGGGCGCCGCACCTGCCGCTTGGCAATGATCCCGACACGTCGCTTCTTGATACTTTTGACATCGGTCACTTCACCCTGCTCGCGGGCCCCGACGGACAGGACTGGGCCGATACGGCGATCTCTGCCGCGCAGGCGTTTGACGTCCCGCTCAAGGCCTACCGGGTCGGGGCAGAGCTGGACACGGATGTCGACGCCTGGACCCGGCAATACGGCGTGTCCGCACAGGGCGCGGTGCTGGTCCGTCCGGACGGGCACGTGGCCTGGCGATCCCCCGGCCCGGGCAGGGACACCGACCTTACCGACGCCCTTGCCCACGCCATCGCCCGGACCGAAACACCCGTTTCCGCATGATCAACACGAGGACCCCCGACACCATGGCACGACCCGAAACCCAGACCGCAATCGTCATCACCGCCGCGGGCGGGCCCGAGGTTCTCGAGCCGGAGACGGCCGCGGTCCCGGTGCCGGACGCAGGCCAGGTCCTGATCCGGGTGACCGCCGCGGGCATCAACCGGCACGACGTTCACCAAAGGTCGGGCGGACGGCACAGTGACGGCACCGCGGTGCCTGGGCTCGAGGTCTGCGGCACGATCGCCGCCGTCGGCCCCGGTGTCGACGAGGCCCGGATCGGAGAGCGCGTCATGGCGCTGGTCCAGGGTGGCGGCTACGCGCAATACGTGGTGGCGAGCGTGCCGCTGGTGCTGCCCGCCCCCGATGCGCTCTCGGACATCGAAGCGGCCGGGTTTCCCGAGGCGGCCTTCACGACCTGGTGGAATTTCTTTCACCTCATGACGCTGGGGAAGGACGGGTTCGCCCTCATCCACGGCGGGACCAGCGGCGTCGGGCATATCGCGCTTCAGGCGATGTCGGCGCTGGGGTATCGCGTCCTCGCGACCGCCGGGACCGATGCCAAGGTCGCCGCGGCCAAGGAGTTCGGCGCCTACGAGGCGTTTTCCTATCGTGACGCCGATCTCGCCGCCAAGGTGAGGGAGGCGACCGGGGACCAGGGGATCGCGGCCCTGCTGGACGTGTCTGCCGGGGCGCATCTCGCGCAGGACATTCAAATGATGGCGCCAGACGGCCAGATCGCGCATCTCTCGGGCGGCGGCGGCGCGGAGCTTTCCATTCCGCTGCGTGACATCATGGCCAAGCGGCTCTGCATCACCGGGTCGCTCCTGCGCCCCCTGCCGCTCGAGCGGAAGGCCGCTGTCGCCGAGGACCTGCGGCGGGATGTCCTGCCCTTGCTTGGCACCCGGATTCGGCCGACGATCGCGGCCACGTTCGACCTGCGGGACGCGGCCCGCGCCCATGCGGCGATGGAAGAGAACGCCCATATCGGAAAAATCATGCTCACAGTCGACCACGACTGACGCGCAGAAGGGAGCCACACGTGAAGTTCTACTATTCCCCCGGAGCCTGCTCGCTCGGAATCCATTTCCTGCTCGAGGAAATCGGCGTCGATTACGAAGGCATCGCCATCCACATCAAGAACGGCGACCAGTTGAAGGACGCCTACCTCAAGGTGAATCCCAAGTCCAAGGTCCCGGCCATCCTGCGCGATGACGGGTCCCTGCTGACCGAGTTCGGCGTCATTGCCCATTGGCTGACCCAGACCTACGCCAGGGGACGGTTCGAGCCCGAGAGCTTCGAACAGGAACTGCGGATCATGGAAACCCTCGATTACATCGTGGCCACGGTGCACATGCAGGGATATTCGCGGATCCTTCGACCGCAGAAGTTCACGCGCAACGAAGACGACCTCGACTGGGTGCGCGACAACGGCAAGGACATCGTGATGAAGGCGGCGGGCTTCCTGTCGGACCAGATGGGCGACCATCCCTTCATCATGGGCGAACGCCTGACCATCGCGGACGCGGCCCTGTTCTACACCCTGTTCTGGGGTGTCGCCCGGCTGAAGCTGGACCTGCCCCAGAACCTCATCGCGTATTTCGAACGCATGTGCGCGCGGCCCGCGGCCCTGGGGGCGATGCGCCTGGAAGAGCTTATCTGACAGACCGGGCCGGGGCGCGCCGGCGAGGGACAGCCTCGCGCTCCGGCCCATGACAGCAAGGGACCACGGACATGCCGAAAACCGACTCAGGAATTCGTGCGCTGGAACGTGGTCTTGCGCTGCTCGAAGAACTGAACCTGCGCGACGGCGCGCGGCCCACGGCGCTGTCCAAATCGCTCGGGCTGCCGAGAAGCTCGGTCTACCGCATTCTCGAGACGCTCGAAGAGCTTCAGTATGTCGAACGCAGCGCCACGGATTCCCGCTTTCGCGTGACCGACCGGGTCTGGTTGCTCGCGCGCGGAGTCACGAAGACCCGCCTTGGCTCCGTGGCGGGACCGATCATCCGGCACCTGGCCGCGGACATCGCCTGGCCGATCGACGTCTGCTCCTACGAGGCCGGGCGGATGTTCACCCAGGAAACGACGAATACCATGAGCCCGATGGCGCTTGCCCGCAGCATGGTCGGCCTCCCGCTGCCCCTGCTGCGCACGGCGTCGGGCCGGGCCTTTCTTGCCTTCAGCGCGCCCGATGAACAGGCCGCCATGCTCGCGCTCGCGCGGGCCGCGGGGGATCCGGCGGACCTGCCCTTTCTCGACCGGCAGGCCATCGCAAAGCTCCTGAGGGACACGAAGGAAAGGGGCTACAGCATCCGCAGCGGCGAAGCCGCGCTGCCGACAAGCTCCAGCGACAAGACGAGCAGCATCGCCGTTCCGATCCTGAAGGACGGCCGTCCGGTCGGGGCCATCGTTGTGATCTGGATCACCTCGGCGCTGACCCTGACCGAGGCGGTGGACCAGTTCCTGACGCCGCTGCAAGACGCCGCCGGGCAGATCGCGTCGGCGCTGTGACCAAGGGCGACGATGACGGGTGCGGCCTGCCTGTTTCCTGAGGTTGCCCGTGGATCGCCCCTGAACGCACCGCCCGAAAACGCCCGTCAGGCGGACGCTTTTTCCAAGGGCGTAGCTTTCGAAGCGCCCTCTGCCCCACTCTTGGACAGCGACGTCCGGGGAAGGGACGTTGCCCGTAGCGGGTCCGCCGTGGGCCGGTTGCGGACCCGGCCTGGGCCCGGCGCAGGACCGAACGCTTCCCGATCCAGACCCGAGGGGAGACCAACACCCGATGACCCGGCAGCCGAATGTCCTGATGATCATGACCGATCAACTCCGCGCCGACTGCCTCGGGTGCTATGGCCATCCGCTTGTCAGGACGCCCAACATCGACAGTCTGGCGCAGCGGGGCACCCGGTTCGACCGGTTCTACGTGGCCTCGCCGGTGTGCATGCCGAACCGCGCCAGCATCATGACCAGCCGCATGCCCTCGGGGCATCGCGGACGGTTCAACGGGATCGGGCTGGGGCTTGGCGACGTCACCTTCGTCGACGTGCTGCGCGACGGCGGTTACCGGACCGCGCATTTCGGCAAGTCCCACCTTCAGAACTTTTCGACCGTCCCGCCCGCGCAGCTGCACCAGCCACAGGGCCGCAGGCCCCTGCCCCCCAAACTGCAAAGCGCCCTGCCCCGCCACGAGGGGCCTGCCTACGCGCAGGAGATGCCGACTAGCTGGTCCGACACCGGCCACCGGGTCGCGACGCCCTACTACGGGTTCGATCACGTGGACCTCGCGACCAACCACGGCGACGCCGTCGGTGGAGACTACGAAGCCTGGCTCGGCACGCAGGTCGGGGACCTCGACGCGGTGCGCGGGCCGCGAAACGGCATCGCGAAACCGGGATACGATGCCCCCCAGACCTGGTGTTCGCCGCTCAGGCCCGAACAGTGGTCGACGCATTACATCGCCGACCGGGCCTGCGACTGGCTGGGCGGCCGCAAGCCCGGCGACGCGCCGTTCTTTGCCTCGGTGTCCTTCCCGGACCCGCACCACCCCTTTGTCGTGCCCGAGCCGTATTTCAGCATGTACCGGCCCGAAGACGTGACCCTGCCGGACAACTTCACCAACCGCATGCCCCTGCCCGCGCAAAGGCTGCATGACGAGCTCGCCCGGGGTGCGGCCCAGCGCGAACACCAGCTCGCCTTTGCCGTCAGCGAAGACGAGGCCCGCGCGATCATCGCCGTGACACTGGGCATGATCACCTTCATCGACGACCAGGTGGGCCGGTTGATCGCCACGCTGAAGGCGACGGGCGAAGACGAGAACACGATCATCCTGTTCAACTCGGACCACGGGGATTTCCTTGGCGACTACGGGCTCATGCTCAAGTTCGGCATTCACAATGCCGGCGTGACGCGGGTGCCCTTTATCTGGTCCGGACCGGGTCAGCCGGGGGCGGCGGGCACGGTGCGCAGGGACCTGGCCTCGTCGCTGGACATCGGGCCCAGCATTCTCGCCGCCGCGGGTCTTGACTGTTTTTCCGGCGCGCAGGGCCGCGATCTTTTCGACGCATCGACGCCCGAGCCGCATGGCCTGCTGATCGAGGAGGAATCGCAACGACCGATCCTTGGCATGACGCACGCCCTGGTCATGCGGTCGCTGATCACGCGGGACTGGCGGCTGACCCTGTCGCCGGGCAACGACAACCACGAGCTTGTGCACCTGGCCGAGGACCCGGGCGAGACCCGGAACCTGTGGGAGGCGCCGGAGGTCGCCGCCGCGCGGCAGGCGCTGACCGAACGGCTGGCCCTGCGCATGATCGAGCTGGCAGATCGCACGCCACTACCGACATCGCGGGCCTGAGGACCACGGGCCCGCACCGAGTAACGCATTCTGACTGACTGGAGGGAGGAGAACCCATGTTCATGAAGAAAACCGCAACCGCAATCGCGCTTGTCCTGGCAACCGGTGTCACCGCATCGGCCGAGACCACGCTGGTGTTCAACAGATACCTGCCGGACCAGAACGAGATCATGCGCACCGGCGTCCTACCCTGGGCCAAGGCCGTGGCGGAGGCATCGAACGGAAGCGTGACGATCGACTTCACCGCGTCGTCCCTGGCGCCGCCGCCGGCCCAGCTTGACATGATCCGGTCCGGGATCGCCGACGCGGCCATCAACCTGTCGTCCTTTACCGCGAAGCAATGGCTGGCGCCCCTGATCGGAGAATTGCCGCTCCAGTTCGAGCCCGCCACCTCCGCCGACTTTTCGGTCGCGCTGTGGCGCACCTATGACAAGTATTTCCGCGAGGCGGAGAAGCTCGACGGTGTCCACGTGGTCGCGCTCTGGTCCCTGTCCGGGAACCACGTCTGGAACAACAAGCGCCCGGTGCAGAAGATCTCGGACGCGCAGGGCCTGAAGATGCGGGTGAACCCGAACGGCGCGGCGGTGACCTCGGCCATGGGCTCGGTCGTCGTGTCGCGTCCCGCCGTCGAGAGCTTCGAGATCATCACGCGCGGCGTCGTCGACGGGACGGTGCTGCCGATTTCCTCGGTCCAGGGGCTTCGCCTGCTGGAGGAGCTTCGCTACGGCACGTTGTTCGGTGACGGTCTGTACCGCTCGACCGTCTCGATCGTGATCAACGAAGGCGTCTGGGACGCCATGCCCGAGGAAGACCGCCGCGCCATCGAACAGGTCAGCGGCGAGGCGCTTGCCCGCCTGGCGGGCGGCAACCTCGACACGGCCGAAACGGAAGTTCGCGCGCTGCTCGAACCGAGCGGGATCGAGGTTTTCGAGATGCCGGCCGAAGAGACGGAAAAGCTCGTCAGCGCCGTGGCCGGCGAAAAGGACGCCTGGGCCGCCCGGGTGACCGAGCTGGGGCTCGATCCGGAAGAGGTGCTGGCCTATTTCCGCGAACAGCTTGCCGCTGCGGGAGAGTGAGATGGCGGAAAAGACCCCCGGTCACAGGCTGTCCGCTGCCCTGGGTCTTGTCCTGAAGGTGGTGGTGACCGCGACGCTCCTGTGCATCGCGGTCCTCACCTTCATCGACGTGATCGGGCGCTATTTCTTCAACGCGCCGGTGCCCGGCGCGTTCGAGCTCCAGGAATTCGGCATGGGCATTCTCATCTTCTCGGGCCTACCGCTGGTGACGCGCGCCCGCAGCCACATCACCGTCTCGCTGTTTGACGGCCTGTTCGCGCGGCACAGGACGGTCGCCGCCGTGAAGTCGGGCCTCGTCTACGCGATCAGCAGCGGCATTCTCTTGTTCGTGGCCTACTGCCTGTCGTCGCAGGCCATGAACATGCAGAAATGGGGCACCACGTCGGTTTTCCTGCAACTGCCGACCTACCCGGTGATCTGGCTGATGGTCGCGATGACGGCGCTTTCGGCCCTGATCTACCTCGTCTTCGCGGCCCGGGCCTTTGCCGGGCACGATCTGGACGCGGGCAGCGACACGAAGGACAGCATCCTATGACCCTCGGACTCCTGGGCCTTGGCCTTTTGCTCGTCGTCGCCTTTATCGGCGTCCCCTTGGGCCTGACCATGATGATCGTCGGCTTCGGCGGCTTCGCCCTCGTGCGCGGACCCGATGCCGCGATGGCGATGGTCGGGCAGACGATCACATCGAACAGCATGTCCTACGGCTTTATCGTCGTGCCGCTGTTCGTCCTCATGGGGAACTTCATCTTCCGCGCCGACCTGGCGCGCGATCTCTACCGCGCCTCCTATGTCTGGCTGGGGCGGTATCCGGGCGGGCTTTCCATGTCGACGATCGTGGCCTGCGGCGGGTTTTCGGCCGTCAGCGGATCGTCCGTCGCCACCGCGGCGACCATGGGCCAGGTCACCTACCCCGAGATGCGCCGCTACGGCTACAGCAAAGAGCTTTCGGCCGGAACCATCGCCGCGGGCGGCACGCTCGGGATCCTCATCCCACCCTCGGTCGTGCTGGTGCTCTACGGTCTTCTCGTCGAAGGCGACATCGGGGCGCTCTTCATCGCGGGCATCCTGCCGGGGATCATCTCGATCCTGAGCTACCTCATCCTGATCGCGGGCCTGTGCAAGGTGTTCCCCGATCTCGGACCGCGGGGAGAGGCCTTTCCGCTCCGGGAACGCTTCCGCTCCCTCGGCGGGGTCTGGCCAGTCATGGCGCTGTTCCTCTTCGTGATCGGCGGCATCTACTTCGGCGTGTTCACCCCGACAGAGGCCGGCGGGATCGGCGCGGTCGGCGCGCTTGGCTTCTGCATCCTGCGCAAGCGGATGTCCTGGCAGGTGTTCTTCGAGTCGATTTTCGAGGCCGGCCGCATGTCGGCCATGATCTTCACGGTGGCCCTTGGCGCGATGATCTTCTCGAACTTCATCGAGATCTCGCGGATGCCGGCCGACCTGCTTCACTGGGTCGAGGCCATGAACCTGGCCCCGATGTCGGTGATGTGGATCATCCTCGGCATCTACCTTGTCCTGGGATGCGTGTTCGACGGTCCGGCGATGGTTCTTCTGACCGTCCCGCTGTTTGCGCCGCTGGTCGAGCTCCTGGGGTTCGACCTGATCTGGTTCGGCATCGTCGTGGTTGTCGTGACCGAGATCTCGATGGTGACGCCGCCCATCGGCATCAACGCCTTCGTCCTGAAAAGCGTGCTGCCGGACCTGACGCTGCCCGAGATCTTTCGCGGGATCGCGCCATTCTGGATCGCCGATATCGCCCGGCTGTTGCTGATCGTGCTCTACCCGCCGGTCGCGCTTTATCTGCCAACCGTCATGGGGTGATCCGGGCCCCGGACGGCACGAAAAAAGGACGCGGCGCCGGTGGCATCGCGTCCTTTCCGTTCCCGAAGGTCTATCGACTTACCCGTCCGTCAATGTGCCCAGGTAGGCGTCGGCCGAGAAGGCCAGGGTCTCGGACAGGGTCGGGTGCGGGTGGATCGACAGGGCAAGGTCCTCGGCCACGGCGCCCATCTCGATCGCTACGACAACCTCGGCCAGCAGTTCGCCCGCATTGGGGCCGGTCATGGCCCCGCCGATGATCCGCTTCGTCTCCGGGTCGATCAGGATCTTGGTCAGCCCCTCGTCGCGCCCCATGGACAGCGACCGGCCTGAGGCGGCCCAGGGGAACACGCCCTTCTCGTAGGGGATGCTCTTGGCCTTGGCCTCGGTCTCGGTCAGCCCGGCCCAGGCAATCTCGGGATCGGTATAGGCGACCGAGGGGATGGCCAGCGGATCGAAGGCGGCTTTCTCGCCGGCGATGACCTCGGCGGCCACCTTGCCCTCGTGCGCCGCCTTGTGCGCCAGCATGGGCTGGCCGACAACGTCACCGACCGCAAAGATATGCGGCTGCGCGGTGCGCATCTGGGCATCGACGGAAAGGAAACCGCGTTCGTCGGGGGTGATCCCCGCGGCCTCGGCCTTGATCATTCCGCCGTTGGGCCGGCGGCCGGTGGCGACGAGCACCCGGTCGAAGACTGCCGTCTTCGTCGTCTTGCCCGTTTCGAAGCTGACCTCGATGCCCGCGTCCGACGCCGTGGCGCCGGTGACCCGGGTCTTGAGCATCACCTCCTCGTACCGCGCGGAGATACGCTTGTGCAGCGGCCGCGTGATATCGGCGTCGGCGCCGGGGATGATCTTGTCCATCGTCTCGACGACCGTGATCCGGCTGCCCAGCGCGTGATAGACCTCGGCCATTTCCAGCCCGATGATCCCGCCCCCGATGATGAGCAGGCGTTCGGGTATATCCTCCAGCGCCAAGGCGCCGGTGCTGTCCATGATCCGGGGATCGTCGGGCAGGAACGGCAGGCGGACGGGTTCGGACCCGCAGGCGATGATCGCGTGTTGAAAGCGGATGGTTTCGGTCCCCTCCGCGCCTTTCACCTCGATCTCGTTCGGACCGGTAAAGGCCCCCTGCCCGGTTACCACCCGCACCTTGCGGCGCTTGGCGAGCCCGGCAAGGCCGGACGTGAGCCGCCCGGTGGTCCTGTCGCGAAAGGCGCGGATGCCGCCCAAGTCGATCTGCGGCGCGCCGAAGCTCAACCCGGCCTCGCCCGCATGCTTCGCCTCGTCGATCACTTTTGCGAGGTGGAGCAGCGCCTTGGACGGAATGCAACCAACGTTCAGGCAGACGCCGCCAAGGGTCGCGCGGGCGTCGATGAGGGTGACGTCCATCCCGAGGTCCGCCGCGCGAAAGGCCGCCGTGTAGCCGCCCGGCCCGCCGCCCAGGACGACAAGCTGTGCCATCCCGTCGGTGGTCGCGGGTGCGGTGGCTGGTGCAGTGGCTGCCGACGACGCGGCCTTTGCCTCGGGCGCGGGCGCTGTCTGGACCTCTGCCGTCTCCAGCGTCATGAGCCCATGGCCTGCCTTGACCACGTCACCGACCTTCACGTCGATGGAGAGGACGCGCCCCGCCGTTCCGGCCGGGATATCCATGACCGCCTTGTCGCTTTCCAGGAGCACGACGTCATCCGTCGCCGCGACCGTATCCCCGACCGAGACCGAGATTTCGGCCACGGTCACATCGTTCGCCGTGCCCGTATCGGGCACCTTGACCTCAACGTTCATCGCGACCCCTCACAGGCTGATCCGGCGGAAGTCCGACAGGACGTCGCGCACGTGGACAAGGAATTTCGCCGCGGCCACGCCATCGACGACACGGTGATCCCAGCTCAGGCTCATCGGCTGGATCAGGCGCGGCTGAAACGCAGCGCCATCCCATTTCGGCTGGATCGCCGCGCGGGTCATCCCGAGGATCGCGACCTCGGGCGCGTTGATGATGGGCGTGAAGTTGGTCCCGCCGATCCCGCCGAGAGACGAGATCGTGAAAGTCGCACCCTGCATGTCCGCAGGCGCCAGTTTCCCGGCCCGCGCCTTGGCGGCGAGGTCCTTCATCTCGGCGGCAATGTCGCGCAGGGATTTCCGGTCCGCCTCGCGGATGACCGGCACGACCAGCCCGCCGGGCGTATCTGCCGCGACGCCGATGTGATGGTATTTCTTGACCACCACGTGATCGCCGTCGAGCGAGGAATTGAACTCGGGATAGGCCTTGAGCGCCGCGACGCTGGCTTTGACCACGAAGGCCAGCATGGTGAGCTTCGCGGCCTCGGGATCCTCGGCGTTGGCGGCCTTGCGGAAGGCCTCGGTCTCGGTGACGTCCGCCTCTTCGAAGTTGGTGACATGCGGAATGACGATGGCATTGCGCGCGAGGCTGGGGCCCGAGATCCTGCGGATTCGGCTCAGCGGCACACGCTCGACCGGACCGAACGCCTCGAAATCGACCTCGGGCCACGGCGGCAGGTCGCCACCGATGCCCGGTCCCCTCGGCGCACCGGACGAGGTTCCGGTGATGGCACCAGTCATGGCGCGTTTGACAAAGCGGGTCAGGTCGTCGCGCGTGATCCGGCCGTGCGGGCCCGTGCCCGGCACCGCGCCGATGGTCACACCCAGTTCCCGCGCCATCTTGCGGATCGAGGGCGAAGCATGGGCAAGCCGGTCGCCCTCTGCCGGGGTGGACTGGGCCGGGGTCGCAGCGGCAGAGGCCGGAGCCGGGCTTGGTGCGGGCGTCGCGGTTGCAGGTTTCTCCGGAGCGGGCGTCTCGGGCGCGGATGTCTCCGGCGCGGGCGCGGGCGCGGGTGTCTCGGATGTCGCGGCATCGGTGACCTCGATCAGGGCGATCACGCTGCCCTGGCTGACGGTATCGCCGACCGCGACCTTCATCTCGCTGATCCTGCCGCCCTGGTCGGATGGCACGTCGAGCGTCGCCTTGTCGCTTTCAAGCACGAGGACGGTGTCGTCGGCCTTGATGGTATCGCCCGGACCAACGGGGATCTCGATGATTTCGACATCCTTGAAATCGCCGATGTCCGGCACGCGCAGTTCAATCACGTTGCTCATGGCGTGCCTCACAGGGTCCACGGGGCGGCTGCGCCCGTGTCCACGTTCAGTTTCCGGATCGCCTCGGTCTGCACCTTGGCCTCGATATGCCCGGCTTTGACCAGGGCCGCGATGGCGGCGAGCGCGATGTTCTTGGCGTCCACCTCGAAGAAGTCGCGCAGGTTCACCCGGTTCGACGACCTGCCGAAGCCGTCGGTCCCGAGGATCGTCATCGGCGCATCGACGTAGGGCGCGATCAGCCCCGGCACGGCGCGCACGTAGTCGCTGGCCGCGATGACCGGCACGTCGCCCCCCAGCATTTGCGCCACGTGGCTTTCCCTCGTTTCGGTGCCGAACCGGCTGTCACGGTCCGCGGCCCGCGCGTCCCGCTCAAGCTCGCTCCAGCTCGTCGCGCTGAAGATATCGGAGGCGATGCCATAGTCGTTGGCCAGGATATCCGCCGCCGCGATGACCTGGTTGAGGATCGTGCCGGAACCGACCAGACGGATGCGTATGTCGACCTTTTCCGGTCCGCGCCGGTCGAAGAGATACAGGCCCTTGATGATGTCGGCCTCTGCCCCGGGCTTGAGATCCGGCTGGGCGTAGTTCTCGTTCATCACCGTGACGTAATAGAACTCGTCCTTCTGCTCTTCCATCATCCGGCGCATCCCGTGGTCGATGATCACGGCCAGTTCGCCCGCGAAGGCAGGGTCATAGGCCCGGCAGTTGGGGATCGCGCTCGCCGCGAGGTGCGAGGTCCCGTCCTGGTGCTGAAGCCCCTCGCCCGACAGCGTGGTCTTGCCCGCCGTCGCCCCGATCAGGAAGCCGCGCGACCGCTGGTCGGCGGCGGCCCAGATCAGGTCCCCGACCCGCTGGAACCCGAACATCGAGTAGTAGATGTAGAAGGGCACCATCGGCGTGTCGTGCACCGAGTAGGCCGTTCCGGCCGCCGCCCAGGAGGACAGCGCGCCCGCTTCGGTGATGCCTTCTTCCAGGAGCTGGCCGTCCTTGGCCTCCTTGTAGAACATCATCGACCCGGCGTCTTCGGGTTCATAAAGCTGCCCGTCGGGCGCATAGATGCCGATCTGGCGGAACAGGTTGTCCATGCCGAAGGTCCGCGCCTCGTCCGCAACGATGGGCACGATCGAGGGACCGAAGGTCTTGTCCTTGAGAAGCGACCCCAACATGCGCACGAAGGCCATGGTCGTCGACATCTCCTTGCCATCGGCGGCACGGGCGAACTTGGCGTAAGTGTCCGCCGCGGGGACCGAGAGACGCCGCGCCTTGTCCGTGGTCTGACGCCGTTGCGGCACGTAGCCGCCCAGCGCCTCGCGCCGTTCGTGCAGGTACTTCATCTCGGCACTGTCGGCGGCGGGCTTGAGGAAGCGAAGCTCCTCGAGGTCGCGCTCGCTCAACGGCAGGTCGAAACGGTCGCGGAAAGCGACGAGCGCCTCCATGTCGAGCTTCTTGGACTGGTGCGCGGTCATGCGGCTTTCGCCCGCATTGCCCATGCCGAAGCCCTTTTTCGTCTTGGCGAGGATCACGGTCGGGCGGCCCTTGTGCGCCTTGGCCGCCGCGAAGGCCGCGTAGAGCTTGCGGAAATCGTGCCCGCCCCGCTTGAGCGCGTGGATCTCGGCGTCCGTCATATGCGCGACGAGCGCGCGGGTCGCGGGGTCGCGGTCAAAGAACTTGTGCCGGTTATAATCGCCGTCCTTGGATCCGAGGTCCTGGTATTCGCCATCGACGGTATCGGCAAAGCGGCGCAACAGGGCAAGGTCGTTGTCGCGGCCGAAGAGGTTGTCCCACTCGGACCCCCAGAGCACCTTGATCACGTTCCAACCCGCGCCGACGAAGAGGCTCTCGAGCTCCTGGATGATCTGCCCGTTGCCGCGCACCGGACCGTCAAGGCGCTGGAGGTTGCAGTTGATGATGAAGGTGAGGTTGTCGAGCTTCTCGCGCGCGGCCAGCGTCAGGCCCGCGATCGACTCCGGCTCGTCCATCTCGCCGTCACCGAAGACACCCCAGACATGACGCCCGGCGGTCTCGGCCAGCCCGCGCCCCTCGAGGTAGCGCATGAACCGTGCCTGGTAGACCGCGTTGATGGGCCCGATCCCCATGGAGCCGGTCGGGAACTGCCAGAAATCCGGCATCAGCCAGGGGTGCGGATAGGAGCACAGCCCCCCGCCCTTGGTTTCCTGCCGGTAGTTGGCCAGTTGCTCTTCGCTCAACCGCCCTTCGAGGAAGGCCCGGGAATAGACGCCGGGCGCGGAATGGGGCTGGTAGTAGACCAGGTCGCCGCCGAACGTGTCGTCGGCCGCGCGGAAGAAATGGTTGAAGCCGGTTTCAAAGATTTCTGCCGCCGAGGCATAGGAGGCGATGTGACCGCCAAGCTCGCCATAGGCCTTGTTCGCGCGCACCACCATGGCGAGCGCGTTCCACCGCATGATCGCGGTCAGTTTCTCTTCGATCTCGAGATCGCCGGGATAGGCGCCTTGCTTGGCCAGCGGGATCGTGTTGCGGTAGGACGAATAGGGCAGCCCGCCGCCGGCAAAGACACCGTCACGCCGCGCGGCTTCCTCGAGCTTGCCCAGGAGGAAACTCGCGCGCGCGCCGCCGCCCACCTCGGACACCGCGCGATAGGCGTCGAGCCATTCCTGTGTTTCTTCCGGATCTGCATCCAGATGAGTGATCGTCTCGGACATGCTTCCTCCCGCCTCTGTCTTTTGACAGCGTACTCACCAAACCGCCGCAGGTGTCACTGAAGATGTTGCGATATGGGGCTTTTATCAGCATATGATGCCGGAACAAGATAGGAATGGAGTGAATCATGCCGCGAACTGACCTAGACGTGATCGACGGGAAGATCCTTGCCGAGCTGCAAAATGATGCGCGTCAAAGCAATGTCGAACTTGCAAGACGGGTCGGCCTGTCGCCCTCGCCCTGCCTCGCGCGGGTGCGGGCGATGGAGCGATCGGGGGTGATCGGCCGCTATGTCGCGCTGGTCAATCCCGAGATCGTCGGCCTGGGGGTCAGCGTCTTTATCCAGGTCACGCTGGAACGCCAGGTAGAGCGCGCACTCGAAGCCTTCGAGGCCCGGATGCACGCCTTTCCCGAGGTGATGGAATGCTACCTCATGACCGGAGACAGCGATTACCTCATCCGGATTCTCGTGCGCGACAATTCCGAGGTGGAAAGGTTCATCGTGCAGAAGCTGTCCACGATCGAGGGCGTGGCCAACATCAAGTCGAGCTTCGCGCTCAAGCAGGTGAAGTACAAGACCGAGATCACCGTCTCCGCGTGAGCTGTCCGCGCTCCGGACAGGCTATGCGAAAAGTTTGACCCAGGCGATTCTGACAGCATACTGTCTAATTAGCGAGAGGGTGTTTTCCGTGCCCGCCCCGCCCGCCCCGGCAAGCGCCGGGCGGAGCGCGGGCGCATGGTGCTCCCGGTGCAGATGACAACATACGAACGGAGCCACACCATGCCGACACCAAAGGACCATCCCAACGATCTTCAGGCGCAGCGCGACCGGTTTCACGACGACCTCGACCGCATGAACATCATTCCGCTGTGGCTCAACCTCGGCGCGGCGGCCCAGCACGAACCGAACGTCTCCGCCGTGCCCCATATCTGGCGCTGGAGCGAGATCAAGCCGATGATGCTGCGCGGCGGTGACCTGATCACACCGCAGGAGGCCGAGCGCCGGGTGCTCATGCTGATCAACCCGAGCTACGACAAGAAGAGCGCGCGCACGGTCGGCATGATCTTTGGCGGCATCCAGTTCCTCATGCCCGGCGAGATCGCGGACAGCCACCAGCACTCGCCGAACGCGCATCGTTTCATCATCGAGGGCGAAGGCGCCTACACGGCGGTGAACGGCGAGCGGACGGTGATGAAAAAGGGCGACTACGTGACCACGCCCGCCTGGACATGGCACGATCACGGCAATGAATCGGGCCAGGCGATGGCCTGGCTCGACGGCCTGGACCTGCCTTTCGTGAACCTGCTGGATGCGAATTTCTTCGAGGATTACGAAGAGGGCAACAGGCAGACGCAGCCGATCTATCGCAACAACGAGGACAGCCTGCACAGGTGGGGCCGCGGGATGAAACCCGCCTGGGAAGAACCGAAAGAGCCGCGCCAGTCCCCCATCCTGAACTATCGCTGGACCGACAGCCGCGCCAACCTGCACGCGCTGCGCGAGGATGCGGGAAGCCCCTATGACGGGATCATCATGCAGTACGTGAACCCGCACAACGGCGGTCCGACCCTGCCGACCATCTCGGCCTATCTCCAGCTCTTGCGCAAGGGCGAGCACACCAAGTCGCACCGCCACACTGCCAGCACGATCTACCACGTGGCCGAGGGCGGCGGCGGGTCGCTGATCGGGGACCGGGAAATCCTCTGGCAGGAGGGCGACACCTTCGTGATACCCTCCTGGATGGAACATGAACACTGGAGCATCGGCGGGGAGGCGGTTCTCTTTTCCTACAGCGACCGTCCCATCCTCCAGGCGTTCGGCTTCTACCGCGAAGCCGGCGGCGAGCGGCGCGGATAAGGAGACCGACATGACAAGGATCGACAAGGCGACGGTTGTCATCATCGGGGCGGGGCCGGTCGGGCTCTTCCTCGCCAACGAGCTTGGTTATCGCGGGGTGGATTACATCCTCGTCGAACAGGGCGCGGGCAAGGTCTACTTCCCGGCGGGCGAAAACTTCTTTTCGCGAACGATGGAGCACCTGCGCAGGTGGGGCGTCGCGGACGAGTTCCGCTTCGGCGACGGCTTTCCCCCGGACATGGCCAGGACCATGGGGTTCTGCACCTCGCTCGCGGGACGGCCGCTGGCGGTGTTCAGCGGAACCTCGAACGCCGGCGCGCCAGGGGCCGACCCCCATTCACCCGAGGGCGGGTTCTTTTATCCCAAGAAGGCCTTCGACCCGGCCCTGCGCGCGGTGGCGGAACGGCGCGGCGGTGACCTGCGGTATGAAACCGAACTGCTGTCCTTTACCCAGTCCGACGATCACGTCGACTGCGAGGTCGCCGGTCCGGACGGTGAACCCTATGTCATCCGGGGCGCGTGGCTTGCGGCCTGTGACGGCGGGCGCAGCGCGGTGCGCAAGACGCTGGGTATCCGCTTTGTCGGGACCTTTGGCGAGGGCTACAACTTTGCGACCTATTTCCGTTGCCCGGGGCTGGGCGACCGGATCAGCGCCTTCTTCGGACAGCCCATGGCGCAGGTTCACACGCTGAAGGACGACCGGCGCGCCTACCTCACCTCGGTCGACGGGGCCGACGAGTGGCGGCTTTCGATCTATGCCGCCGAGGTCGAACAGCTCGACCCGGCCGAGGTCGTCCGCTCGGTCATCGGCACGGACCTTGCCTTCGAGGTCCTTCAGGCGCAGCCCTGGTCCGGGCACCGCGTCGTGGCCGAACACTATCGCAGCGGCCGCGCCTTCATCCTGGGCGACGCGGCGCATCTGCGCTGGCCCAAGGGCGGCTTCGGGGCCAACACCGGGTTCGGGGATGCGGTGGATTTCGGCTGGAAGGTCGCCGCCGTCTCGGACGGCTGGGCGCCCGAGGCGCTTCTCGACACCTACGAAACCGAACGCCGGCCAATCGCCATCCGCAACACCAACGAGGCGGCGAACAACCGCATTCTCGACCACATGATCCAGCCCGACCCGATCCTCGACGCCGACGGCGCGGCCGGAGACGCTGCCCGCGACGCCATGCGCGAGCGCCTTTTCGCCCTGCGGCTGCGAGAGTTCGTGACCCCCGGCATCCAGCTTGGCCACCGTTACCGCGGGTCGCCGATCATCGTGGAGGATGGCAGCCTCGAAGGGCCAGACGACCACATGGTCTATGTCCCCACCACGCGGCCGGGATCGCGTGCGCCGCACCACGACCTCGCGGATGGCCGCTCGACCCTAGACGACTTTGGCCAGGGGTTCACCCTGGTGGTCACCGAGGACATCGCAGGGGTCGAGACCTTTGCCGAGGCCGGTTCGGCGCTCGGCATCCCGGTCCGGGTCGTGAGGTATTACGACGAGGACCTGCGCGGTCTTTACGAATGCGCCCTCGTCCTCGTGCGACCGGACGGCCACGTCTGCTGGCGCGGCGACCTCCTGCCCGACCGGCCGGAACAGGTCTGGGCGACGGTAAGCGGCCGTCGGCTGGCCAGCGCCGGGGCATCCGGGGCAAAGACGCGAGAGCTGTCATGACCCACACCCGCCTGCCGCAGGTCGCGACCGCCGACCTTTACGACGCGCATCCCGACAGCCTCCAGGTCTCGACGCTGCAATTCCGGTCGTTCGGGCAGCGCCGGAGCTTCTGGGGCCAGGCCGAGACGCTGGCGACCTTCGAGGATCACACCCCGGTTCTCGCCGCCGTCTCGACCCCCGGCGCGGGTCGGGTTCTCGTGGTGGACGCCGGGGGGTCCCTGCGCGTCGGCGTGATGGGCGACAGGCTTGCCGCCATCGCGGCGGACAATGGCTGGGCCGGGGTCGTCATCAACGGCCTGATCCGCGACAGCGCGGGGATCAATGCCGTGGACATCGGCGTCAAGGCGCTTGGCACCACGGCGCGGCGCGGCTGGACACCGACCGAGGGGCAGCGGGGGATCGAAATCGGCTTCGGAGATCTGAGGATCGCGCCGGGCGACTGGGTCTACTGTGACGAGGACGCCGTGATGGTCTCGGGCGTTCGTCTCGACCCCGACGAAGCCCATGCCCCTGCCCCGGTGTGACAGGATCTGAAACGGTCTCATCCGGCCCGACGCGGTCCGAAACGCCCCGGTCCCGACCCGGGCGTTTCGTGACCTAGGTGTCGGGTTTCGACGACCGGGCGGACCCCTGCCCCGGGAAATGCCGCTCGAGCACCGTCAGCAACCTGATAAGTTCCTCGCGCTCCGCCGCGCTCAGCGGCGCCAGGATCGCGTCCGAAATGTCCGGCACGCGCGGGGTCACCTTCGCCAGGAGCTCGGACCCCTTCGCCGTGATCCGCAATTGCTTGGTGCGCTTGTCCAGCGACCCTTCGCGGCGGATGATCAGGCCCTTGGACTCCAGCCTGCCGATGACATGCCCGATCGTCGTGCGATCAAAGCAGATCGCCTCGGCCAGGCGCGTGGCGTCGATGCCGGGCGTATCCCGGATGTGAAGAAGCGCCGCGAACTGCACGGCCGTCAGGTCCACGTCGACATTGGCCTGGCTGAAGGCCGCCGTGGCCACCTGGTGCGTTCGCCGCAGCAGGTAGCCGGGTTGGTCGTAGATCTCGCTGGCTTTCAACGCTTTACCCTTGATGGTTGACTGGTACGGAGTCCACTCTGACATCAGGCAGCACGCTGTTCAATCTGCCAGGGCACTGGCGCGGGATTTCATGATGTGGGGGCGGCACATCGCGATGCCGCCCCTCCTGCTCGATCGGCCTGCCGCATCGGCCTGCCGCATCAGCCATGGGCCGTGCCTACCGCAGTCCGGTTATGTTATTGCGACGCCTCGTCGATAGCTGCGGTGAAGGCATCGTAAAGCTCCTGGCCGTTGGGCGTGTCCGCGATCCAGGCGTCGATGACGGTCTGGAGTTTTGCGTCCCACATCTCCTGCTGTTCCTCGGACAGGGTCGTGAACGTCCGCGTCTCGTCCTGCTCGGCAGCCGAGCGGAACTTGTCGATCGCGGCGTCGAACTGTTCGCCCCAGAGGCGCGCAAAGGCTTCGCCGGAGTTCTTGTCGATCGCGGCCCGGGCCTCTTCGGGCAGGCTGTCGTACTTGTCCTTGTTCATGACAACCATCAGCGGCGACGCGCCGAGGTTGATGTCCAGGTGGTTCTTCGCGATATCCGCGACACCAAAGATGGTCAGGGCGACCCATTCGTTGATCGTCCCGTCGATCAGCCCGCGCGACAGGCTTTCGGCAAGCTGGGGCGAGGTGATCCCGCCCACCGGCGTCGCGCCGATGGCGTCGATCGTGGCCAGCAACGTCGGCCCCGCGCCGCGCAGCTTCTTGCCCGCGACATCATCGAGGGTCTCGACCTTGTCCAGCGTGGTCAGCAGCGTCGGAGCGGTGGAGAAGGCGCCAAGGATCTTGACGTTTTCCATGCCCTGCCCCGGCCAGAGGCCCGCTTCGACCATCTTCGTCGCGGCCAGCGAGCCGACAGTGGCGCTCGGGGTCGAACCGGGCAGCTCGAGGATGGTGGCTTCGTTCACGGCGCCCGGCGTGTAGCCCAGCACGATGTAGGAGATGTCGGCGATACCGTCGCGCGCCATGTCGAGGTGGGTGGCGGGGTCGCGGCCCAGTGTGCCCGCCGGGAACATCTGGATGTCCAGCGTGCCGTTGGAATCCTCGATCACGCGCTGCGACCAGACCGACAGGATATCGGCGTAGATGAACGACGGCGCGGGAACGCTGGTCGTGAAACGAAGCGAGTCCTGCGCCTGCGCCGGCTGGCCGGTCACGAGCGCGAGGGCCAGCGCCGCCGCACAGCCCATGAGACCGCGAACAATATGACCGCGCGGGCTTTTCCGATTGTTGAACATGTGTTTCCTCCCATTTTTTCCGAGTCTACCGGTCTTGCCGGGTGCAACGGCGCGACGACGTCACGACGCCGGGCTCCATGGCAATCCAGGCTCTCGATCACGGTAATCCGCGCCCGCCACCTCACAATCAGAATCAGGAAAGTGTCCGCCCACCGAAAAAAGCCGGGCCGCGCGCTGAAAGAGCCGGTGGGGCGATCCTTGCGCCGCCCGCGCGGAAATCGCCCTCAAGGTGTGGAGAATGTCCGGGTTTCAGGTCACAGTGGTATGTGGTCACGTCACTTGTTCGGAGGTTCATGATGTCGCACATCCGGGTGAACGAGTTCCGGCCCGGGTCGGAGCTGCCGCAGCTTTTCTCGAAGGTTCACGGCTTCAGGTTCTTTGGCTCCGCGCCGCTCCTGCGCCACCGCAGGCTGCCGGAAGGCCCGCGCGGCTTCACCGTCATCTCCGTGCGCTCGACGGGGCACGAGGGTCATTTCGTCGAACCCGATCGGCGCGCGCTCACCATCGTGACGGGAGGGCGCAGCGATGTGTCGGTGTCCGGCGCGCGCTATGCGTTGAAGCCGGGGGACATGTTCCACATAGGGCAAGCCGAGTGGCACAGCCGCCTCATGCCCGAGACCGAAGGCGGTGCCTATGAAAGCTACTCGGTCATTGCGCCCGAGGATCGGGTCGCTCCGACGCGGGCCGGTCCACCGGGCAAGCACGTCCCGAACTACCGCAAGGGCCAGCAACTCCGGCAACTGCTTGAACTCGCCTTCGAGATTCACGAGGTCGCGGATTTCGTCTTCGACACCAAGATCGCCCTGGTCGAGGCGCTGATCGACGAGATGTTCCAGGAGGCGATGGCCCCTGCCCCGAAAGTCTCCGGCCTCGCGCAGGAGCGCGCCACGCGCGACATCGCCGACCGTGCCCGCGAATGGATCGCGGAGTATTTCACCGAGCCGATCACCGTCGCGGATGTGGCCGCGGCGGCCGGTGTCGACGTGCGCAGGTTGCAACGCGCGTTCTCGGTCTGGCTCGGGCTGTCGCCCCGACAGTATATCGCCGAGCTTCGGCTCGACGCGATGCGCGCTGTCCTCGTGGCCGGGGGCGAGGGCGTGACCGTCACCTCGGCCGCCGTCGGCTGTGGCCTGTTTCACTTCGGCCGCGTGGGGCAAGCTTACAGGCAGCGGTTCGGGGAACTGCCATCCGACACGCTGCGCTAGGCACAGGCGCAGCGTCGGATCGGCTGACGGGCGGCGGCCCTAGTAGGGCAGCGGGTGCATCGTGCCGTCGGGCATCATCACCGGCAGACGCAGACCCGCGATGCAGGAGGTGTCGATCTCGCCCTCCGGGTCTTCGATGAAGGCCGCCGTGATGTCCTTGGCACATTGGCTGTAGCGGATCGTGCCGTGGCCCGATTCCGGGAACATGAGGTTCGTCGCGTTGCTGTAATTCTGCACCGCCAGTTCGCCCCAGTACCCTGCGGTCTGCGTATCAAGCTCGCCATTCATCGCCAGCACTGGGCGGTCCGTCGATCCCACCGTCGTCCAGTTCTCGCGCGGGTGCTTTTCGAACAGGTCGCAGGTCGCCATGAAGCCCACGTCGTAATAGTTTACCATTTCCTCGCCCAGCACGGGGCCCATGGTCCCGTCGGCCTCCATCAGCTCGCGGAACTTCTCGGGCGAGTTCCAGCCGTCCGAGAAATCCTCCTGGCAGGCATAGAGGAAGGTCTGGAAACTGTCCTCGACGTCCATGAGCGTCGTCTCGTTGTCGATGCGGATGAGGTCAAAGACCCGTGCGACCTCGTCCGTGTCCAGCTGCCGGGCGAGTGCCGTCAGTTCGCCCGCCGGATCTGGGGGCAGATGCGCCTCGATCAGCGTGACCAGCGCGTCGGTCGAAGGCTCGGCAAAACGCAGGTCGAGGTAGTCGCGGCCAAAGGCCAGCCGGTCGTCGCGTTCGCTGAGCGACTGGATCGCCTGCGCCAGTCTTGCGTCAAAGACCTCGGCCAGGTCGTCGCTGCGTCCGTCCTCGTCCCGCGCCCGTTCCAGCGCGCGCGCGGCGCGCTCGACGCTCGCATCCGCGATGGCGATGTGCCCGGCGGCGGCCAGCATCACCTCGACCTGCGCCATCTCGGCCTCGGTCAGCCCCTGCGCGAGGGCGGCGGCGCGCACGGTGTCGGCATCCGCGTCCGGCGCTTTCGGCGGCAGGGTTCCGGTGGCGATCTGGTCGAAGAGGGTCGTATCGCCCTCTTCAAGCTCTTTGACCATGAGCGGGATGTAGGGCGTGCGCGCGTGGTAATCGCCCGGCATGTTCACCCGCCCGTCGATCAGGCTGAACAGGGTCGGCCCGTCGACGGTCCCGTTCGGCCCCTCGATCGGCGTTTCGGTCAGCTTGTCGATCACGGCAAAGGTCCGCGCGACGATGTCGGGATAGGCCGCGTTGCAGACCGGGTCACGTTCGCAGGGCGACAGGCTCAGTTGCACGGGAGCCGTGTGGGACTGCCAGAACATCGAATAAAGCGGCAGCCACGGCGGCGCGTTCCCGTCGATGATCGCCGAGCGGACGCCGGGCGGGTCCTGCCGCAGGATCTCCATGGCGAGCTTCGTGCCATAGGACACGCCATACAGGTTGTAGCTGTCATAGCCTAGGGCCGACATGACCGCCGGAACGTCCATCGCGTTCTGCTCGGTGTTGATCAGGGAATAGTCGATCCCCTTCTCGTCAAGCTCGACAAGGCAGCCGGTGATGAAATCCTCCTGCAAGGCGGGCGGGGCCATGCCGGTAAATTCACGCTCCAAGGCGGGGACGAGTTCCGCGCCGAGCGTCGAGTAGCAATCCATCTCGGGCGCGCTCGTGTCCACGCCGCGTTCGTCGATGGCGATGATATCGCGCCGCCCGCGCAGATGCTCGAAATAGCTGATGGTCTTGGCCACATGCCGCACGGTGCCACCGCCGGGGCCGCCGTGCAGGTAGATCACCGGGTCGGGCTCGGGCGACAGCGAATGCGCCTTGTAGAGGTTGAAGGCGATGGTGATCTTGTCCCCGTCGGGCGCGCGGTGGTCGATCGGCACCTCGACCATCCCGCAGATCACCGTCTTGCCGTCGACCTCGGTCGGCGCAACGGGCCGGGTGCAAGGCGTCACGGTCACCGGGTAGGCCGGATCGGCGCCCCCCGCCTTGAGCGTCGCAAAGGCGTTCGGGTCGGGTTCTCCGGTCAGCGCGGCGACAAAGGCGAAGATCTGTTCGGGTGACATGATATACCTTTCGGACGGTCGATGGTGTGATCAGGGGCAGGTGGCGCGATACACCGGGCGTTCTAGAAAATCACATAGCCGCCGGTGCCATTCGTCAAGGTCAAGGTCAGGGTGTACCCCTTGCCGTTCCGGTTCTGGACGAGGACGGCAGAGCCGCTCGCGCCACTGACGCAGTGGACCGACGTCGTCTCGCTGCGCACGGTGCCGGGCGCGTGACGGAAAAGGCCGGTGCAGGTCAGCCCGCCACCCGCGACGGTCAGGGCATAGGCGCCTTCCTTGTGACCGAAGATGCTGCCGGTAAGGGCGCCCCCGCCATAGACCGTGCCGCTGCCGCTGATGTTTATTTTCGAGCCCGACATGGATGCCACCGGCGCCCAGTCCGAGTGGTCTGCGTGCCCGCCCTGTTCGCGCAGATGCGCCTCGACCGCGTCATGGGCGCGGTTGCGTTGCGCGCCGGAACAGGACCCGCCCGCCGTCACGACACGCCCGGCCGGGTTGTAAAGCACGGTGCAGCCGGAGGCAAAGCGCACCTCCATCTCGCCGCTTTGACGTTCGTAAAGCTCGGGCACCTCCGCCTCGCCCGACACGTTGCCCTGCGTCGGCGCGCCGGCTTCCTGCAAGAACCGCCCGGACGCCCAGCCCGAGGTCGATCCATCGAGGGTTTCCAGGTGACACCAGCGGCTGCTCCCCTCGCCCCGGCACCCGAGATTGCGAAACACCGCGCCGTTTGGCGCGATGGCCACGACCCGGTTCGACGCGCCGGGGCCGGAGCGGATGTTGAGGTGATCGCCCGCGCTCACGCCCGCCACCTGCCAGTAGTCCGGCCCCATTTGCGCAAGCGACATCCCGGGCACCAGCGCCACGGCGGCGACGATCCGCATGCGACAGGCGGCACGGGCAAATCGTTCAAGCTTCAGCATTTCGACGTCTCCTTGAAAGGGTCCGGGATGGTTGCGGGATCGCTCGGTCAGCCCGTCGCGATCGTGTCTTGCAGGAGCGTTCCTCCGAAGATCGTCCAATCGTTCATGACGTGGACCCCGGTGGATACCCAGATGTTGCGGGTGATGATGAAGGGCAGAAGCAGGATGATCCGCACCGGGACGAGCCCGATCAGCGCCTGCGGCACATTCCATTGGTAGGTCGGCAGGTGGATCAGCGCAAAGATGATCGACGCGCCAAGCGCCGCGACACAGATCGCCGCCTTGCGACCGATGACGCGGTCGAGAAAATAGGGAAAGCCCAGGAACGGGAGGATCGTGAAGATCTCTTCTCCCAGGAGCTGAACCGTGGCCGCGGCAAAGAAGAACAGCCGATCGGCGGTCGAGGCACCGGCAAGAATGGCCCCAGCGGGGTTCGAGACCGCGTGAACCACCGAGGACACCAAGAGACCGAGCACAACGGTGACGGCGAAGTTGAGGACGAAGAACCCGATGATGAGGACGGGGTCCCAGCCCCTCAGCCCCCGGAACAAGGCCAACGGGGCCCTGCGCCCGGCAATCGCGGCGAGGTTGGCAAGCGGGATCAGCGTGAACAGGACCGCGGGAAGAAAACGGGCCGCACCCGCGGTAAACAGTTGCTGTGTCACCAACAAGACAAAGTACGCGACGGCCACCGAGGCAAAGACGATCAGCCATCCGCCCGGCCCGAACCCGACCGGCACCCCGCGATAGAACGGGAGATCGCTGTCCGTCCGCTCGAAGAAGAAAAAGTCGCTCCGGTCCGCAGCTGCGACCTTGGTCATGCGATCTGACATGGCTGCCATCACGATCCCTTGGCCCGAGGCGCGGCGCGGCCACGGTCAGTGCAGGGGCCAGCGCCGGCGTCTCTGCCCGAGTGTAGGGACCCGGGCGGCAGGACGCTATCCATTTTGGCGCGCACCCCTATCCGAAACGCGGCGTTCGGGATGCTCGGGAAAGGCGTCCGGCTTGCGGGTGGCCGGGGCCTAGGTTGGCAACCCGAGGGCCTCGGCCTGCGCAGGGCGGATCGGGTCAAATCGCTGGACAAACGCGGTCGGGCAGCGGCTACGGCCACGACAGGATCACCCGGTCGCCCCTTTCCCGGGACCGCGCAGGATTATGCGCGATCCTGCAAGACATCAGATATCCAGGTTTTCCACCGTCAGCGCGTTCTGCTGGATGAACTCGCGGCGCGGTTCGACGATATCGCCCATGAGCTTCGTAAACAGGTCGTCGGCCTCGGCCAGGTCGTCGATCTTGACCTGAAGCAGCGTGCGCGCCTCGGGGTCCAGCGTGGTTTCCCAGAGCTGGTCGGGGTTCATCTCGCCCAGACCCTTGTACCGCTGGAGGGTGAGGCCCTTTTCGCCCTCGGCCAGAACGGCAGAGAGCAGGTCGGTGGGACCGAAAATCTCCTGCTCGCGGTCCTTGCGCACGAGCCTCGCGGGGTCCTCGTAGTAGCGGCGCGAGTCGGCCGACACCTGCGACAGTTTCCGCGCCTCGCCCGAGCGCAGGATCGCGCCGTCGAGGGTGCGGATCTCCTCGACGCCGCGCAGGATCCGGGCGAGCCGGATGCCGTGGTCCTGCGTGATGCGGCCCTGCCAGCCCTTTTCGTATTCCACCGCGACGGCGTCGAGCCGCTTGGCCACGCTATCGGCGACCGCCTGCAGATCGCGGTCGGCAGCGCCTGCGTCAAAGGCCCCGGCCAGCACGGCCTGTTCAAGGATGTTGCGCGGATAATGGGTCGGGAAGGCGTCGAGGATCTTCTTCACGCCACGCGCGGCCTCGATGACCTCGGCCAGATGCGCGCCCGCGATTTCCTCGCCGGTGGATAGCCGCAGCACGGCCCCCTCGATCCCCTGCTGGATGAGGTAGTCCTCAAGCGCCGGAACGTCCTTGATGTAGACCTCGGACCGCCCCCGCGACACTTTGTAAAGCGGCGGCTGCGCGATGTAGAGATACCCGCCGTCGATGATCTCGGGCATCTGCCGGTAGAAGAAGGTCAGCAGAAGCGTCCGGATATGCGCGCCGTCCACGTCGGCGTCGGTCATGATGACGACCTTGTGGTAGCGCAGTTTGTCGATGTCGAACTCGTCGCGCCCGATGCCGGTGCCCAGCGCGGTGATGAGCGTGCCCACCGTGTCCGACGACAGCATCCGGTCGAACCGCGCCCGCTCAACGTTCAGGATCTTGCCCCGGAGCGGCAGCACCGCCTGGTTGTGGCGCGAGCGGCCCTGCTTGGCCGACCCTCCAGCCGAGTCCCCCTCGACGATGAAGATCTCGCGCTTGGCGGGGTCCTTTTCCTGACAATCCGCGAGCTTGCCGGGCAGGCTCGCCACGTCATGCGTCGATTTCTTGCGCGAGATTTCCCGCGCCTTGCGGGCGGCTTCGCGGGCCAGCGCTGCCTCGATGATCTTGCCGACGATCATCCGGGCCTCGTTCGGGTGTTCGTCGAACCAGTCGGTGAGGCGTTCGTTCATCAGGCCTTCGACGGCAGGGCGCACCTCGGAGGACACGAGCTTGTCCTTGGTCTGCGAGCTGAACTTCGGATCGGGCACTTTCACCGACAGCACACAGGTCAGCCCCTCGCGCGCGTCATCGCCAGTAAAGGCGACCTTTTCCTTTTTCGCGAGCCCCGAGGAGTTGGCGTAGAGGTTCATCGTGCGGGTCAGAGCGCCCCGGAAGCCCGCCATATGGGTGCCGCCGTCGCGCTGCGGGATATTGTTGGTGAAGGGCAGCACCATCTCGTTGTAGCTGTCGTTCCACCACATCGCGACCTCGATGCCGATGCCGTCACGCTCGCCGGTGATGAAGATCGGCTCCGCGATCATCGGCTGCTTGTGCCGGTCGAGGTATTTGACGAACTCCTTCACGCCGCCATCGTAGTGCAACTCGGTTTCGAGCGGCTCGGCGGGGCGTTCGTCGCGCAGGATGATCCGCACGCCGGAATTGAGGAACGCCAGTTCGCGCAGGCGGGTTTCGAGCGTCTTGAAGCTGTAGTCGAGGTTCGAGAAAGTCGTGGTTGAGGCGAGGAACCGCACCTCGGTCCCGGTGAAATCGGCATCGCCCAGCACCTTGAGGTGCTCCGCCGTATCGCCGCGTTCGAACCGCGCCTGATGCTTCTTGCCCTGCCGCCAGACGGTGAGTTCCAGCCAGTCGGACAGCGCGTTCACCACCGACACACCGACGCCGTGCAGACCGCCGGACACCTTGTAGCTGTTGGAGTCGAACTTCCCGCCCGCGTGCAGCTGGGTCATGATAACCTCGGCGGCGGAAACGCCCTCTTCCTCGTGAATATCGACCGGAATCCCGCGCCCGTTGTCGAAGACCGAAACGGAATTATCGGCATGGATCGTCACCCGGACGTGATCGGCATGACCCGCCAGCGCCTCGTCGATGCCGTTGTCCACGACCTCGTAGACCATGTGGTGCAGACCAGAGCCATCGTCGGTGTCCCCGATATACATGCCGGGGCGTTTTCGAACCGCCTCCAAGCCCTTGAGAACCTTAATGGAATTGGCGCCGTATTCGGCGTTGTTCTGCGCGTCGTCGGCCATTGATACCGTCCTGTTTTTTAGTTGCTGTTTTCTAGCTTTTTCAGGGGGGAATGTCACGCGATTGGGGGTGTTTTTTCCGGCGGAAACGGGCCTGTCTGCGTCGGGGTCGGAATGGTCACCCATGGGCCGGGCGGCGTCTTGGCTAATGGCCGTGCCGCGGGGGTTAGGAAGGGGCCTTGCCGAGTGGCGCGTTAACGTCTTTCTTAAAGTGAGGCGAAATTACCATTTGTAATCAGAGACTTGAAAATAATAAGATTCTAGAATCCCGGAATCTTTCGCGCGCGGCAACTGAAGGAAAAGCCCCCCTACGTAAACGGAATAATCCCTGCCACGACGATTAAGAGAGCGCCGGCCGACAGGTTGAGCCGCCTCAACGCCTGGGGCGAGGACAAGAGCCGCTTGACCCTGCCGACGAACCCCGCCAGCAGCACATTGCCCAAGAGCGGCACCGCCATCGAAAGCCCGACAATCGCGGCAACGTCGGCCCGGGTCAGCGCCGAGAGGTCAAAGAACCCTGGCAACATCCCCATATAAAAGAGGATCGCCTTGGGATTGGCGAGGATCACAACGACACCCGCCAGGAACCCCGCCCACATGCCAGGGCGCGTGAGTCTGCTGTCCGCCGCGATCTGCTTGTCCGCGTGACGGATGATGGTCCAGCCGAGCCAGAGGAAAAACCCGCTCGCCACGAACTTGAGCGCGACCGTCACACCCTCAAACTCGGTCGCGACCCAACTCATTCCGAGGATCGCCAAGAGCGGCCAGAGCGCGTCGCCGATGGTCACGCCCAGCGCCAGCGGCCAGGCGGCGTGAAAGCCCCCCGACATCGCGCGGGCGAGGAGCGCCATCCAGACCGGGCCGGGGGTCAGGAACAGAACCAACAGCGCGAAAGCATAAAGGCCGAGATCGGCCAGCGTCAGCGTCATGTGAGCGCGCCATCCTCGTCCATCTCCCAGAACGGGTTGTGGGCGAACTCCCACAGATGCCCGTCGGGATCGGCCACATAGGAGGAATAGCCGCCCCAGTCGGTCTTGAACGGCTGTGTGACCGGGTCCGCGCCCGCCGTCACGGCGCGCTCGAACATCGCGTCCACTTCGGCCTCTGAGGTGAAGTTCTGGGCGAGCGTCATCGCGCCGTTGCGCAGCGCGGAGACCGGGCGTCCGGTCTCCTTGGCCAGCCCCTCGAGCGAGAAGAACCCGAATTTCATGCCGTTCATGGCGTAGAATGCCGCCTCACCCAGATCTTCCTCCAGCACCCAGCCGATCGCCTCGTAATAGGCCCGCGCCCGCGCCACGTCCTCGACACCCAGAGTGATCAGGGTCACGCGATTGGTTTTCATGGCTCCACCTCTTCCACATGGCTCACGCCCGCCTCGTCGCGGACCTCGATATGCTGTGCCCTCGCGCCCAGTTCGGCGAACAGCTCGGGGCCCGTGCCGGTCATGAAGGCCTGCGCGCCCAAGGCGACGATCTCGTCATAAAGCGCCGCGCGGCGGCCGGCGTCCAGATGCGCCGACACTTCGTCGAGAAGCAGTATGGGCGGCGCCCCGAAATCCCGCGCGAGCGCACGTCCGTTGGCGAGGATCAGCGACACGAGCAGCGCCTTCTGCTCGCCCGTCGAACATTCTTTCGCAGGCATCCCCTTTTCGGCATAGACCGCAGCCAGATCGGCACGATGGGGACCAACGAGCGTGCGCCCGGCCAGCATGTCGCGCGGGCGACTGTCGGCCAGGGCATCCGCCAGCTCCTCGCGCGTGCGCGGCCCGGCCTCGGCGCCTTCGGCAAACAGCAGGGTCAGCTCCGCCGCCGGAAAGGCCGTCTCGGCCTCCCTCTGGCTGTCGATGATCAGCTCCAGCGTGCGTTCCCGATTGCGCTGGATCACCGCCCCCGCCTCGGCCATCTGCGCCTCAAGCGCCCGATACCAGAAGGCGTCGCGTTGCCCGTCCTTCAAAAGCCGGTTTCGCTCGCGCATCGCCTTGTCATAGGTCAGCACTGCGTCGCCGTGCCCCGGCTCGAAACTGAGCGAGAGACGGTCGAGGAACTTGCGCCGCCCGTCGGCCCCCTCGACCCAGAGCCGGTCCATGACAGGGACGAGCCAAGTGACCCGCGCGATCCGCCCCAGCGCCACCTGCGGCGCGGGCTTGTCGTCGATGGTCACCGAGCGTGACTGGCCAGGTTCGGCCCATGTCTCGACCTCATGCACCTGGTGCAGGGATCGCAGGACGCCGGACACTTTCCACCCGACCGCTTCGGGCCGGCGCGCCATCTCCTCCGCCGCCGCGCCGCGCAGACCACGGCCTGGGGACATGAGGCTCACCGCTTCCAAAATGTTGGTCTTGCCCGCGCCATTGGCCCCGAAAATGGCGACGGGCCGCCCGTCCAATTCGAGCGACGCCCGGACGTGCGACCGGAAATGTGACAGGGTCAGGGAGGTCAGACAAAGGCTCATTCCAGCCCTTTCGTCTTTCCCCAAATACGCCCGCCGGAGGCATCAAGAGTCTCTGGCAAGCCGCCCGTCACACCCGCATCGGCATGACGACATAGACCGCCGATGTGTCGTTGCCTTCGCGCATGAGAACGGGCTGACCGGCGCTGTCGAAGAGGAAGGTCGCGTTCTCGCGATCGACCTGCGAGGCGATTTCGAGCAGGTACTTGGCGTTGAAGCCGATCTCGAGCCGCTCGTCGCCATAGGCCACGATCAGCTCTTCCTCGGCCGCACCGGCGTCGGGCGCATTGACCGAAAGGATCAGCTTGTCCTCATCGAGCGCCAGTTTCACGGCGCGCGAACGTTCCGACGACACGGTGGCGACGCGGTCCACGGCTTTCGCGAATTCCTGCGCGTCCACTTCCATCTTCTTCGTGTTCCCCATCGGGATCACGCGGGTGTAGTCGGGGAAGGTGCCGTCGATCACCTTGGACGTGAGCGTGATGTCCGGCGTCGCGAAACGTATCTTGGTTTCGGACACCGACACCGCGATCTGCATTTCGTCATCGTCGAGGAGCTTGCGCAACTCGTTCACCGTCTTGCGCGGCACGATCACGCCAGGAAGCGTATCCGCCCCCGTGGGCAGGTCCGCGTCGATCCGCGCCAGCCGGTGCCCGTCGGTCGCCACGCAGCGCAGGACCTTGCCGCTCTCGGCATCGGCCACATGCATGTAGACACCGTTGAGGTAATAGCGCGTCTCTTCCGTCGAAATCGCGAATTTCGACTTGTCAAAGAGCCGCCGCAGAACCGGCGCCGGGCAGGCGAAATTCGCGGAGTATTCCGACGACGCCATGACCGGAAAGTCCTCTTTCGGCAGCGTCGCGAGGTTGAAATGCGACCGCCCCGCTTCGATCGACAGACGCCCGGACGCGCCGTCATCGGACAGCGTGACCATGGCCCCGTCGGGCAGCTTGCGCACGATCTCGTTCAGCGTCACGGCGCTCACCGTCGTGGCCCCGGCGCGTTCGACCATGGCGGGCGCCTTGTCCACCACCTCGATATCAAGGTCGGTGGCGCGGAACGACACGGTGTTGCCCTCGGCTTCCATCAGGACGTTCGCGAGGATCGGAATCGTGTTGCGGCGCTCGACGACCGACTGCGCCTGACCGACCGCCTTGAGCAGCGCGGCACGCTCGATGGAAATTCTCATGTCCCACTCCTCACAGGTATCGGGACAGCGACCTTACAGCGGTCGCCGCCCGTCACAAGTTTTTTCGCACTTTCCCGGTGTTTTACTGGGGCGTCAAGGTCAGCGGCCGGATCAATGCTCCAGCGCGCGCTTGAGAAGCTCGAAGTCCTCGGCGAGCTGGTGATCGCTGCCGATCAGTTCCTCGATCTTCTTGACGCCGTGCATGACGGTCGAATGATCGCGGCCCCCGAAGCGTTTGCCGATATCCGGGTAGGACCGCGTGGTCAGGTCCTTGGACAGCTTCATCGCCACCTGGCGCGGACGCGCGATCGAGCGCAGACGTTTCGGCCCGATCATGTCGGACAGGCGGATGCCGTAGTGCTCGGCCACCTTGCGCTGGATTTCCTCGACCGTGACCTTGCGGTCCGACTGCTTGAGCACATCAGCCAGGCAATCCTGCGCGGCCTCCAGCGTGATCTCCTTGCCGACGAGCGAACCGAAGGCAAAGAGCCGCATCAGCGCGCCTTCGAGCACGCGGACGTTGGTGGTGATCCGGTGGGCGAGGAACTCTAGCACGCCGGGCGCCAGCCGCATGTCCGGGAAGGCCGCGGCGTTCTGCGCCACCTTGGACTGAAGCACGCCGAGGCGCAGCTCATAATCCGTAGGGTGCAGATCGACGACCAGACCGCATTGAAGGCGCGACTTGATCCGTTCCTCGAGGTCCTTGATGTCGCCCGGCGCACGGTCCGCCGAGATGATGATCTGCTTGTTCTGGTCCACCAGCGCATTGAAGGTGTGGAAGAACTCTTCCTGCGTGGAATCCTTGCCCGCGATGAACTGCACGTCATCGACCATGAGCACGTCGACGGAACGGAACATGTGCTTGAAGTCCATCATCTGCTTGTCGCGCAGCGCCTGCACGAAGCGATACATGAACTGTTCTGCCGACAGGTAGAGCACCCGAAGGTCCGGGCGGCGCGCGGTCATCTCATGCGCGATGGCGTGCATGAGGTGCGTCTTGCCGAGGCCCACGCCACCATAAAGGAACAGCGGGTTGAAGGTGACGGGCCCACCGTCGGCCACACGCCGGGCAGCGGCATGGGCCAGTTCGTTGGGCTTGCCGACGACGAAGTTGTCGAAGGTGAAGCGTTTGTCCAGCGGCGCGCCGGGCAGTTCGCCCCCGTTCCCGGCCGAAACCACGGCGGCGGCAGGGGCGGCAGGACGGCTGTTCCCATTCGCGGGCGCCGGCGGAGTGACACGGCCCGTGGACTGCGCCTTGGGCACGACGAATTCGAGCCGCGAGACTTTGGCCCCGTCGCTCACGAATTGCTTGAGGATCTGGTCCCCGAAATTGCGCTGGACCCAGTTACCCATGAAATTGGTCGGAACGATGAAGCGGGCAACGCCGTCTTCAAGATCCGCGAATTCCAGCGGTGCAATCCAGTTGCGATAGTTGTTCGCCCCGACCGATTGCTCCAGCCGCTCGCGTACTCTTCCCCACATAGTCTCCGCCATCTTTTTTGACCTGTTTCATCTGGCCACAAGCCCCGGACCCAAGTCTCCGAAGGCATGACCGCTCAACTCAAAAACGGACGCCTGAACGCGCCACTCTACCCGCGCCTTTGTTTGGTGCGAGACGACCAGCGTGCTGACATTGGGCCAAGCCCCGACGGCACCCCGGCAGGGATCGCCATCAGGCAGGAAAACGGCATACATGCCCGCGAAGGCACATCGCGGCCAGTATAACTGTCAAAAATACCGAAGGTGTCCCCTCAGATCCCCTCGGTGCGGTCCTCGTGCAGAGATCCCCATCCCTGCTAACCGCCTGTCCCAAGTCAGCGACGTTTGTCGCTTGGTCAAAGTAGTTTCCGGGGACAACGAGTCGCAACCGATCAATCATCTTGACTCAAACTTAGCGCATCCGAATCCGGGGTCGCTTTCACTAATCCAATTTCGCCTCTGGAAACTAAGGGCGAAATCGCTTCCAGCGATCGTGATCACGAATCGTGGTCGCCTTAGAATGTGTCCGCCGCGCACCATGTTCAGGGTCTGGCAGGGGCAAATCTGCATTTGATCCGGGCAAGCGCCCGCGCTTTGGGCGGGCCGCGTGGAATCACCCGCCGGACGTTGCGTCAGTGTCCCCGCAGCAGTCCTCGCGATCAGACAGGTCAGCACGCAAAACGAAAACGCGGGAACCTTTCGGTCCCCGCGTTTCATCCGTCTGCCTGCTTGAAAGTCTCAAGCCGGCGAGAAATCAGGCCAGCGTTTTCACGCGATGGGTCAGGCGCGACATTTTCCGCGCGGCGGTGTTCTTGTGGTAAACGCCCTTGGTGACACCCCGCATCAGTTCAGGCTGGGCAGCCTTGAGCGCGGCAGCGGCGGCATCTTTGTCGCCGGCGGTAAGCGCCTCTTCGACCTTGCGCAGGTAGGTGCGGATGCGCGAACGGCGGGCTTTGTTGACGTCGAAGCGACGCTCGTTCTGACGGGCGCGTTTCTTGGACTGCGGCGAGTTGGCCATGGTGATCTTCCCTTCGTCGGGTTTGGTTCAATACTGGTTGCACGAGACAAATCCCGACCGGGTTCTCTACCGGCATCTTCCGACCAAGCGGGTCTCACGCGCATATGAGGTGTGCCTATAAGGGGTCCGGGCCGCGTTGTGAAGCCGATTCTCACGATGGCACTGCTCGGGCCGCAATCTGCCGCCCGCCCCCTTTACGCGGAGCTTGCGGATTACAATATGCTGGCATCATGCTGCGATGCAGCGAAAAGGAGTGCCCGGATGGCAAAGGACACGCTGACCACGACCAAGATCGACGTTGCCCTGCAGGGGGGCGGCGCGCATGGCGCCTTTACCTGGGGAGTGCTCGACCGGCTGTTTCGCGACGAAACCATCGCCGTGGGCGCGCTGTCGGGTGCCTCGGCGGGGGCGATGAACGCCCTCGTGGCGGCCTCGGGGCTGGTCCGGGGTGGCAATACGGCGGCGCGTGAAGATCTGCGCGTCTTCTGGACCGCGGTGAACGAGGCGGCACGGCGCGTGACACCGTTCCTGCCGATCTTCGACCCGATCAACGCATGGCTCCGGGCCTCGTCCCGCTGGCTCGACGCCTTCACGGCCGGGCGCACGAGCTTTACCGCCTCGCCCATGGCCGGGCTGCCCGCGCAGGACATGCTCCGGCGGATCCTGTCGGATGTCATCGACTTCGACGCCCTGCGACGGCCCGAGGCGCCACGGCTTTTCATCGCGGCGACCCATGTGCAGACCGGGCTCGCCCGCATCTTCACCAACGAAGAGCTGACGCCAGACGTGCTGCTTGCCTCGGCCTGTCTGCCCACGGTGTTCCCCCCCGTGACCATTGACGGCGAAGATTACTGGGACGGCGGTTTCGCCGCGAATCCGCCCGTCATGCAGCTGGTCGAGAACACCGCGACCCGCGATCTCGTGCTCGTCACGATCAATCCTTATCGGCGGCTGGGCACACCACGGCTAGCCACCGACATCCCCGACCGGATCAGCGAGCTGACCTTCAACCAGTCGCTTCTGGCCGAGCTGCGCGCCATCGCCATGCTGAAGGAAGAATTTCGCGACGACCCGAGCAGTTGCCGGAGCAGCGTCGTGAAGTCGGTCGCCAACCTGCGCTTCCACGAGATCAACAACGAAGAGGCGATGGGCGAATTCGACCCCATGTCCAAGCTCTTTCCGTCCTGGTCGCTCCTGACCGAGCTGCACGGGATCGGGGAACGCACGACGGCGCACTGGCTACGAAAGAACAGGGCGCGGCTGGGCCAGACCTCGACCGCGCAACTGATCGAACGCTTCGGCTAGAGGATGTCGCGCCAGTCGTAGCGCGGCTGAAAGCCCACGAGCCGCTTGGCCTTGGCGTTGGAATAGAAGGTCTCGCGCTCGCCCATCTCGGCACGCTTGGGCACGCCCTGATAGAACCGCGTGATGAGTTCCGGCGTCGTTGCCGCCACCGAATGGTGGTCGTTGGACACGTTGAACACCTCATAGCCCAGCCCGTTCGTGCGCAGGCAGCAGTCAACCATCTGGCCGAGGTCGCGGGCGTCGATGTAGGCGAATATGTTGCGACGGCGCTTTTCCGGGTCGTTCACAAATGTCGGGAACAACGTCTCGTATTCATGCGGCTCGATCACGTTGTTGATCCGAAGGCCATAGATATCTGCCCCCGTGCGCGCCTGAAAACTGCGCGCCGTCGCCTCGTTCACCACCTTTGACATGGCATAGCTGTCGTGGGGGACCGTCGGGTGATCCTCGTCGATGGGGATGTAGTCGGGCCTCTTCTCGCCTTGGGCGAAGCAGATCGCATAGGTGGTTTCGGACGAGGCAAAGATCACCTTGGGCACACCAGCCCGCGCCGCCGCCTCGAGCACGTTGTAGGTGGCCAGCGTATTGGTGCGGTAACATTCGGCGTCCGAGGTGACGAGGATGCGGGGCACGGCGGCGAAATGCACGATGGCGTCGAAGGATGGCTTCTCGGGCAGGTCGAGTTCGTCGAGGGCTGCGTAATTCAGCACCGTGTCCATCACCTGACCCGCGTCGGTCAGGTCCACATGCCGCGTCTCGACCCCGTCAAGGTCGAACGGCCTCAGATCAACGTTGAGCACCCGGTGCCCGGCCTCGACGAGATAGCGAACCGCGTGTTTGCCCGCCTTGCCGGACCCGCCGGTGAAAAGAATGCGCATGGTGCCTCTCCAGTTGTCGGCGATAGCCCTAACAGATCACTCGGCGCAGCGCACGTAGTCGAAGCTGCCCGCGTTCTCGTCGTCGCCTGTGTCGAGCCGGGTGAGCGTGTCGCCCCCGTCAGACAGCGTGAGCACAAGGTCGCGCTCCCATTCCATGCCCTCGCCGGTAAAGGCGAACTGGCCCTGAAGCTCGGTCTCGGACCCGCCCGTCACGGCCGCGAGCGTCCCGCGCGATTCGTAGAAGCGCAGCGTGTCACCCTCGACCACCATCAGCCCCTTGGCGATGGAAGGATCGGCGGTGCATTCGGTCGCGGTCAGGCCCCATCGGCCCTGCATGTCCGCAGGAATACCAGTCGGCACCTCGGCCGCGCCCACAGTCTCTGCCGTGTCGGGGTCGCAGCCCAGAAGGGCGAGCGGGATCATCAGAACGAGTGCTTTCATCAGGTGTCCTCCGGACTGGTCCCATAAGAGAGCACCGGAAACGAAACGGCGGCGTCGGGTGTTCCCGCGCCGCCGATCCTCAGGCCAAAGCCTGCCGATTACTTGTCGCGAAACTGCGGCTCGCGCTTTTCGATGAAGGCGGCCATGCCCTCTTTCTGGTCCTCGGTCGCGAACATCGAGTGAAACAGCCTGCGCTCGAACAGGACGGCCTCGGTGAGCGGCATCTGATCGGCGCGATGCACGGCTTCCTTGATGGCCATGACCGAGATCATCGACTTCTCGGCGATCTTCTTGGCCGCCGAGGTGGCCTCCTTCATCAGTTCCTTGCAGGGCACCACGCGGGACACCAGCCCCGAACGCTCGGCCTCTTCAGCATCCATGAAGCGGCCGGTCAGGTTCATGTCCATCGACTTGGCCCGCCCAACGAGCGCGGTCAGACGCTGGGTCCCGCCCATGCCCGCCATGACGCCAAGGTTGATCTCGGGCTGGCCGAATTTTGCGGTGTCCGACGCGATGATGAAGTCGCACATCATAGCGAGTTCACAGCCACCGCCCAGCGCGTAGCCGCTGACCGCCGCGATGATCGGCTTGCGCACCCGCATCACCGCCTCTTCCTCGGGCGTGAAGAGATCGCCCAGGAACACGTCGGTAAAGCTCTTCTCCGACATCATCTTGATGTCCGCGCCCGCCGCAAAAGCCTTTTCCGACCCGGTGACGATAAAGCAGCGCACCTTGTCGTTCTTCTGGCCCTCGGACAGCGCGCGGCCCAGTTCGCGCAGCAGGTCGAGGTTCAGAGCGTTGAGCGCCTCTGGCCGGTTGAGTTTGATCGTGCAGACGTATTGGTCCACGTCCACTATGATGTTTTCATATCCCATGAAGCCTCAGGCCCCTTCCTTGCGGTTTCAAGTGGGACTCCTACCCACAAGACCGCGCGCCTCGCAAGTCACGTTTGGCAAGTGGGACAGTAGAAGGAGGACCGCCCCGATTGCACGATGCGGTGGACGGTGTCGGTGCAACCCTCTGTCACGCAAGGCAAAGTCTCGCGCCCGTAAACCCGGAAGGTGTGTTGAAAATATCCCAGTTCGCCGTCCGCCTGCCGGTAGTCGCGCAAAGAGCTTCCCCCGGCGGCAATCGCCTCGGTCAGGACGTCGCGGACAATCGGGACGAGGGACGCGATACGCCTGGCGGAGATGTTGCGACAACGGCGGGCGGGGTGGATACCGGCACGAAACAGCGCCTCGCAGACATAGATATTGCCCAACCCTGCCACGATACGCTGGTCGAGCAGCGCGGATTTGATGGGCGTGTTGCGGCCCTTGAGCGCGGCGACGAGGTACGTTTCGTCAAAGGCGTTGCCCAGCGGCTCCGGCCCCAGCCCGGCAAGCAGCATATGCGCCCCCTCGCCCCCGCCGGGGATCAGGTCCATCGCCCCGAACCGCCGCGCGTCGTTGAGCGTGACCCGTGCCCCGTTGTCCATATGCAGAACGACATGGTCGTGCTTTTCGGTCGCCGGATGGTCACGGATGAAGTGCCCCAGCGGATCGCCCGAGATCAGGATGCGGCCCGACATGCCCAGATGCAGCAGGAACACCTCGCCCGTGTCGAGATCGCCGAGGATATACTTCGACCGCCGCCGCAGCCCCGTTACCGTCGCCCCGGTCAGCCGCTCTGCCATCCCCGGCGGAAAGGGCCAGCGCAGCCCCTCGCGCCGGACCTCAGCCTTGGCGATCCTGATGCCCGTCATCGCGGGTTCCATGCCCCGGCGGACGGTTTCGACTTCGGGTAGTTCGGGCATTCTGACCTCGGCAGTTACGTCCGGCGAATATAGGGGGCCTATGCGGGCTGCGCCATGCGGGTGCGACAAGCCAAGGTTCACGCGCCCCGCATGTCCCGACATCTCAATTCGCGCGCGCCAGCGTGAGACAGGCGCAGCTCACCTGACGGCATCGCGGGAAGAACGCGCACCTGTCGGGGCGGCGCTTGCCGGAACACCGGCCCGCCCCTTCTCCTCCCTGCGACCGATAGCTATTTGTCGTTTGCCTCAAAGCCCTATATCCCCAAGCAGACCAGAACGAGGCGCACACCATGTCGGACCAGAAAACCACCCACTTCGGCTTCCAGACCGTTGACGAAGACCAGAAGGCCGGGATGGTCCATGGCGTGTTCACCAATGTCGCCTCGAAATACGACATCATGAACGACGTGATGAGCATGGGCATTCACCGCATCTGGAAGGACGCGATGATGGACTGGCTCGCGCCGCGTCCGGGGACGAAACTGCTCGATGTCGCGGGCGGCACGGGCGACGTGGCGTTCCGTTACCTCAAACGCGCGCCGGGGGCCCATGCCACGGTCTGCGACATGACCGAGGGGATGCTGATCGAGGGCCGCAAGCGGGCGGAAGCCGAACAGATGGCAGGGAGCCTCGATTGGGTTGTGGGCGACGCCATGGCGCTCCCGTTTGAGGCCAACAGTTTCGACGTCTACACCATCAGCTTCGGCATCCGGAACGTGACCCGCATCCCCGACGCTCTGTCCGAAGCGTTTCGCGTGCTGAAACCCGGTGGCCGGCTCATGGTGCTGGAATTCAGCCAGATTCCGAACGAGCTGATGCAGAAGGCCTACGACCTCTATTCCTTCAACGTGATCCCCAAGATGGGCAAGGTCATCGCGAACGATTCGGAAAGCTACCAGTATCTCGTGGAATCGATCCGCCAGTTCCCTGACCAGGAGAGGTTTGCGTCCATGATTCGCACGGCGGGGTTCGAACAGGTCAGCTACCGCAATCTCACCATGGGCATCGCCGCGCTGCACTCTGGCTGGAAGATCTGATGCGCGGACCGATCAATATCTGGCGCCTGATCGTCACGGGCGCCACCTTTGCCCGCACGGGTGCCCTAGGCGAGATGCTCGACGCGATGCAGGCCCCGCCGCTCATGCGCGTGACGGCACGCACGGTGTCCTGGACCTTTGCCTGGCTCGGCAAACGTGGCGACCCGGCGCTGCCACCCGTGACCCGCGCGATCACCGCATTGGGACCGGCCTATGTGAAATTCGGCCAGATCCTGTCGACCCGCCCCGATGTGGTCGGGCCCGCAATGGCCGAACAACTGACCTACCTGCAGGACAAGCTCGACCCCTTCCCCACCGCCGTCGCCCGCGCCACCATCGAGCGGGAACTGGGCGTGAAGGTGGACGACATTTTCTCGGATTTCTCCGGCCCCATCGCCGCCGCATCGATCGCGCAGGTCCACAAGGCAACGCTGCGCGCGACCGGGCAGGAGGTCGCGGTCAAGGTCCTGCGCCCGAGGATCGAGCGCGCCTTCCGCACCGACCTCGACGCCTTCCACTTCTCGGCTGCGGTGATCGAGTTCCTGCTGCCCCAGACCCGCCGCCTGCGTCCGCAGGACGTGATCCAGCATTTCGAAAACGTGGTGATGGGCGAGCTGGACCTGCGGTTAGAGGCCTCCTCGGCCTCGGAGTTCGCCGAGAACACGGCGGATGACGCGGGCTTCGTCGTGCCTCGGGTCTACTGGAACCACTCGTCCCGCCGGGTGATGACGATGGACTGGGTCGAGGGCATCCCGGCCAACGACCTCACGACCCTGCGCGCCTCCGGCCTCGACTTCGAGGCGATCGGGAACCGCATCCTGCATCTTTTCCTGTCCCACGCCCTGCGCGACGGCCTCTTTCACGGCGACATGCATCAGGGCAACCTCAAGATCGCGCCCAATGGCGACATCCTCGCCATCGACTTCGGGATCATGGGGCGGATCGACGAATACACCCGCCGGGTCTATGCCGAAATCCTCTACGGCTTCATCAAACGCGACTACCGCCGCGTCGCCGAGGTGCATTTCGAAGCGGGCTACGTGCCCGCCGACAAGGATGTCGAGGAATTTGCCCGCGCGCTGCGCGCAGTTGGCGAGCCGATCTTCGGTATGGACGCCACTCATATCTCGATGGGCCGGCTCCTGTCCTACCTCTTCGAGGTCACCGAACGCTTCGGGATGCAGACCCGCACCGAGCTTATCCATCTTCAACGCACCATGGTCATCGTCGAAGGCGTCGCGCGCTCGCTCAATCCCTCGATCAACATCTGGCAGGTGGCCCAGCCCGTGGTCGAGGACTACGTCGCAGGCGCCATTGGCCCCAAGGCGATGCTCTCGGACCTCGCAAAGACCCTGCGCGTCCTCGCCCGCTTCGCGCCGCGTCTGCCCGACATCGCCGAGGCACAACTGATAAAGCAATCGACCCCGCCGCGCGAGCTCGACCGTGCACGCCCGCTGCGCGCCATGGGCTACTTCGCGCTTGGCGGCTCCATCGCGCTCATCGCCGTGGCCATCGCGGAACTCCTCTAGGCTTCACTGCTTCATAAATACTTCGGGAGGGTTTGGGAGGATCGCCATGGGCGCGCCATTGGTCCGAGAGACAATGGCGATGCCCTCCCAAGACCGCGCCTCTTTTGCCGGAGGCAAAAAGGCGCAAGACCTACCTGCGCAAAGCGCAGTCCTGTCAACGGATACGTCAGCGCAGCCCGCTAGACCTCTTCGAGCAGCGACGCCTTGCCATAGCCCTCGTCGCCCCGTGCGGCTCGCCAGCGGCAATAGGCGCGCATCCGGGCCGCATAAAGCGGGGCGAGCGCGCGGTAGCGATCGGCGACCGCTGCATCGCCATAGGCGGCGAGAAAGCCCTCGACCTCCTCCGCCGTCAACGGGTTGTTCCCCGACATCCACTGCATCGCGGGTGACAGGAACACCGCGACATCCGCCGCCGCATCGCCGAAGGCCGGGCATTGCCAGTCGATGAAGGTCACGCGCCCGTCTGTCACCAGCGCATTCCCGGCGGTGGCATCGCCATGCAGGAACACCTCGCGCGCGGGCGGCAGGTCGTCGGGAACGGGCGGCACCTTGCCCGACATGGTAAGCGTCTGCTGCACGAGCACGTCCTTGCGCAGGTCGGCATGGGCCAGGCCCTCGGGGATCGGCTGCGCGTGCAGGGCGGCCAGTGCCTGCGCCACGACCTCGACGCCATGCGCGGGCCGCCAGACCTCGCCCTCGATCCGGCGATAGACCACCGTGTCGCCCTCGGCGTCGATCAGCTCAGGGGCAAGCCCGGTGCCCTCGAGCGCCGTCAGCGCCAGCCGTTCCGACCGCACGTCGTTGCCAAAGATCGGCGTCTCGCCGCCCTCTCGAAACCGCTTCACGATCCGGTCGCCCACGCGCCAAGTCTCGTTGGTGTTGCCACCCGTGAGCGGCTCCCACTCATGGGCGCCGTCGACCGCGCCGCGCGCGATCCAGAAATGGGCAAACTCAACGTCCGGGGATGGCACCGCGCTTTTCTCCCTTACCTTCCCAGTTCTCCATCGCGGCCAGGGCCTCGTCCGCCGTCTCGACGAAACGGAACAACGCCAGATCGTCGGGCGAAATCGTGCCCGCATCCGCCAACGCGTCCCAGTTGACGATGGTTTCCCAGAAACTGCGCCCGAACAGCAAGACCGGCACCTGCCGCATCCTCCCGGTCTGGATCAGCGTCAGCGCCTCGAACAGTTCGTCGAGGGTGCCGAAGCCGCCGGGGAAGACCGCGATCGCCTCGGCCCGCATGAGGAAGTGCATCTTGCGGATCGCGAAGTAGTGGAAGTTGAAGCACAGCTCCGGCGTCACGTATTCGTTGGGCGCCTGCTCGTGCGGCAGCACGATATTGAGCCCGATCGACACGCCGCCCGCTTCCGCAGCCCCGCGCGATCCTGCCTCCATCACACCGGGGCCGCCGCCGGTCACCACGACCTTTTCGAGCTGCGGAAACTTCATCCCCTCCTCGGTCAGTTTCTTCGCGAAGATCCGCGCTTCTTCGTAGTATATCGACAGGGCGCGCAGGGTTTCGGTTCGCGCCCTGGACGCCTGGTCGGGCGAAGGGATCCGCGCACCGCCGAACATCACCACCGTCGATTTGATCCCGGCCTCATTCATCACGAGTTCCGGTTTCATCAGCTCGAGCTGAAGCCGCACCGGACGCAGTTCGTCCCGCGTGAGAAAGTCCAGATCGTCAAAGGCGAGCCGGTAGGTCGGACTGCGCGTCTGGGCGGTATCGGGGGTCTCGTGCGCGGCGCGCCGATCCTCCTCACTGTCACGAAACGGATGGGCGCGATTGCTGGGCGGGTGGCTGTCTTCTGGCATGCTCGTCCTTTATGCCGCGTTGCGCGGACTGGTTTGACCCACTATAGCCGGGCGCGAACAGACGAAAACCGCCAAATTCCGGCAATCCAAAATCGGGGAGAGACGATGTCCAACGCACAGCTTGAAACTGCCATCGAGGCCGCATGGGACGCCCGCGACACGATCACCCCCGCCACCACGGGCGAAACCCGCGAGGCCATCGAGGACACGCTCAACGCCCTGGACAGCGGATCGCTCCGCGTGGCCGAGCGGCAAGAGAACGGCGACTGGCATGTGAACCAGTGGGCGAAAAAGGCGGTGCTGCTGGGCTTTCGCATCAAGGATATGGAAATCCAGACCGGTGGCCCGCAGGACGGCGCCTGGTGGGACAAGGTCGATTCGAAGTTCGCGGGCTGGGGCGCTGACGACTTCCGCACTGCGGGTTTCCGCGCCGTCCCGAACGCGGTCGTTCGCAAATCGGCCTATATCGCGCCGGGCGTCGTGCTGATGCCGTCCTTCGTGAACCTTGGCGCCTATGTGGACGAGGGCACCATGGTCGACACATGGGCCACGGTCGGCTCCTGCGCCCAGATCGGCAAGGGCGTTCACCTGTCTGGCGGCGTCGGCATCGGCGGCGTGCTCGAACCGATGCAGGCAGGCCCCACGATCATCGAGGACAACTGCTTTATCGGCGCGCGCTCCGAGGTCGTCGAGGGCTGCATCGTGCGCGAGGGCTCGGTCCTTGGCATGGGCGTGTTCATCGGCAAGTCTACCAAGATCGTCGACCGCGAAACGGGCGAGGTCATGTATGGCGAAGTGCCGCCCTATTCCGTGGTCGTGGCCGGGTCCATGCCGTCCAAGAACGGCATCAACCTTTACTGCGCGGTGATCGTGAAGCGCGTGGATGAAAAGACCCGCTCGAAGACCGGGATCAACGAGCTTCTGCGCGACTGAGGTCTGCGCGACGCGACCCGGTGCGGAACGCCGCGCCAATACCGATGGCCTCGCGGGTGTTCTGCGAGGCCATTTTGCTGACCCATTCACCGCTCAGCGCCCGCGTCTCCGCAGCGGTCAAGAGCCGTCCGGCAGGCACCGCCTCGGACCGGGCCGGCAGGTCCTCGACACGGCAGCCGAGCACGCGCGCGATCCCGGCCAGCGCCAGTTCGCCCAGCGCGTCACGGGCCTGGTCGCCCAAGAGCAGGCTTTCGACCCCCAGCCCCTCGGCCAGGATCGCCGCGTGCCGGTCGAGAAGGATCGTATGATAGCCCACCGGCCCATCACGCTTCTGTGCCCGCACCTTCGGCAGATCGACAAACGACTTGGCCGGGCCAAAGACGATCTCACCTCCGAGGCGGAGAGCAATCCTGTGGTTTGGCGACAGGCGCAGCGTGCGATATGGCAACCCGCGCCCCATGGCGTTGGCGCGGATCAAGATCGGCCGTTGGTCCGGTGGCAGATGCGAGATCATGCGCCCGCCCGTCCAGAGCACCCGGCGCAGGTCGCCAGAAACCGAATAGACGAGATCCCCCGGCGAAACCAGTTCGACAGGCCTCAACCCGGCCCGTGTCGCGATCATCGTCCCGGTGGCGAAACAGACCGGCGGCGCCCCGGCGAACGAGGCAGAATAAGGCTGGGCACTGGTGTTCGTCACCAGAGCGATGGCGGAGAGGATGTTCGGCGTTCCGTTCGGATAGACGAAGAAATACTGACCCGTTCCCGTGTTGCGCATGATCATCACGTCAACCGGGAAGCCGGTGGGAATGATCAGCGGCCCAAAGGCGAGGCCGGGCTGGGCAAACCCGGATCCCACCATCTCGAAGGTCTGGCCACCGATCGTGTACTGTTCGCCGAGATAGAAGACCCCGGTTTCATCCACCAGCGACAGCCCGGTTTGCAGCGGGCCGAAGATATTGAGCAAGTGGTTGACGTTGTTACCGAAAATCGTCGGCAACGTCAGCGAAAAACTCAAAGACTGCATCGAAACCGTCAGGTCCAATGAACGACACCCTTACAAACTTTCGCGACTCGCCTAATGGGCGACTCAGTTATCCAATCAGTTAATTGTGTCCGCCAATCCTGCTGGTAATATGGCCGATCTCGTCCATTTCGATGGCCCTGTCCTAACCGCCGGTTTGCGCAGACTCTTCGACCTTTGCCGACCTCGGACGCGGAACCAGTTCCGCTCACGCGCGTTCACACTCAGGATACCGGACGGCTCGGACGACGGACGAGGTCTGGTCACAGACACGAGAGGAAAGAACACATGACGGGTATTGGCTGGTTCGCTGCCATCATCATCGGGGCCATCGCCGGTTGGCTTGCCGAACAATTCATGAAGTCCAACATGGGCCTTTTGATGAACATCATCCTGGGCATCGGCGGCGCGCTGATCCTCAATGCCATCCTGTTCGCGCTTGGCGTCGGCACGCTGGGCGGCTGGATTGGCCAACTCGTCATCGGCTTCATCGGCGCCTGCCTGCTGATTGCGCTGGCTCGGATGATCCGCCGGGCGACGTGAGCGGATTAATTTTCATCGCAGAGGGGCGGGGACACTTGTTCCCGCCCTTTCCGTATCCATCTGTCGTCGGCGCGGCCCTGATACACCTTGCGAAACCTGCCGCGTGACCGGAGATCTTCCCCCAAATGCTTGACTTTGTGCTTGTCGCCGTCGGCCTGATCGGCCTGCTCATCGGCGGTGAATTCCTTGTGCGCGGCTCGGTCGCGGTGGCACGGGCCGCCGGGCTGTCGCCCATGGTCATCGGCCTCACTCTTGTGGGCTTCGGCACCTCGGCGCCGGAGCTTGTCACCTCGCTCCAGGCCGCCTCCATCGGTTCGCCCGGTATCGCGGTGGGCAACGTCGTGGGGTCCAACATCGGGAACATTCTGCTCATCCTCGGCATCGCAGCCTCGATGGGCGTGATCGCGGTGGACAAGAAGGCGTTCCGCCGCGACGGCCTTGTGCTCGCCCTCGCCTCGCTCGCCGCGCTGGGGGTCGTGCTGTCGGGCGAGATGAACCGGACCGCGGGAGGGCTGCTGTTCGCGATGCTCATCGGCTACCTCGCGTTCACGCTGATCTCCGAACGCCGCCGCCCGCAGGCGGCTGATGTCTACGCGGCCGAGGCCGACCTACCCGCGCCGATGGCAACGATCCCGGCGCTTCTGACCACCGTCGCCGGGCTTGCGGGCACGATCCTTGCCGCCAAGGCCCTGGTCACCGGCAGCGTGGGGATCGCGAGCGCGATGGGCCTTTCGGAAACACTGATCGGGCTGACCATCGTTGCCATCGGCACCTCGATGCCAGAGCTCGTCACCAGCGTGATCGCCATGCGCAAGGGCGAGGGCGACGTGGCCTTTGGGAACGTGGTCGGCTCCAACATCTTCAACATCCTTGGCATCCTCGGGATCACCGCGCTCGTATCACCCCTGACCGTGCCGCCCGAGATCTTGCGGCTCGACATCTGGGTCATGCTCGCCGCGACTGCCGCGCTCATTGTCGTGGCGATGACGGGGTGGCGCATAACCCGAGGCGAGGGCGCGGTGCTGGTCGCCGGTTACTTGGCCTACCTCGGCGTTCTGATCGCCGGCGCCTGAGCCGCGGAACATCGGAGGCCAGCGCGGGTTGGCCTTCCGATGTTCAGTGACCTGCCGCTCCCCGCCCTTCTCGCCCTTTTCGCCGTCGCGGGGGGCGTCGTCGTCGCCGCCTCGATCAAGGCCACGCAACTGGCCGACGTGATCGCGGACCGCACCCGAATGGGCGAGGCGCTGGCGGGCGGGCTGATCCTTGGCGGCGCCACCTCGCTGTCGGGCGTCGTCGTCTCGGTCACTGCCGCCGCGCAGGGGGATGCGAGCTTTGCCTTTTCGAACGCCGTGGGCGGGATCGCGGCGCAAACCATGTTCCTCGCACTGGCGGACTTGATTTATCGTCGCGCGAACCTCGAACATGCTGCCGCCGAGCCTGCGAACATGTTTCAGGCGGTGATGCTCATCATCCTCCTGAGCCTGCCTGTCGCCGCCATGTCCGGCCCCGACATCGCCTATTTCGGCATCCACCCGGTGTCGGTCGTGCTGTTCCTCGCCTATCTTGCGGGCGTGCGGCTCGCCGCCGGGGTGCGCGAGGCCCCGATGTGGGAGCCGGTCGAAACCTCGGACACCCGCCACGACGACCCCGAGGATGCCGACGACGCGGACAAGCCGGTCACGTGGCCCGCGATCATCTTTGCGGGGCTGGCCGTCGCCATGGCCTGTGCCGGATGGATCATCAGCCAGGCAGGCGGGCAGTTCATCACCCGGTTTTCCCTGTCGTCCTCTCTCGTGGGCAGCCTGATCACCGCCGTCGTCACCTCGATCCCCGAGCTTGTCACGACACTCGTCGCCGTGCGCCGGGGCGCGTTGCAGCTTGCCGTGGGCGGGATCATCGGCGGCAACACCTTCGACACCCTGTTCCTCGTGTTCTCCGACGTGGCTTACCGCGACGGCTCGCTGTTTCACGCAGTGGGGACGGGCGATCTTTACTGGCTCGCCACTGGGATGTTGCTGACCGCGGTGCTTCTGGGGGGGCTGATCTTGCGGCAGCGGCAGGGACCGGCGCGGATCGGGATCGAAAGCCTGCTCATGCTCATCATCTACGCCAGCGCCGTGGCCGTCGAAGTGACCAAACCGGGGGCGGCGGGGTGACCCCGCGCTTGACTTCCCCTCGCCCGGACGGGCACCTCTTGGCCAAAGGTCAGGAGAACCGGATGAGCGACGCGCCCGAAGAAAAGCCCGAGAAGGTCAAGAAACCGAAACGTCCGCAGCAGGTCTATACCCTGCTTGTCGAGGTGGGGCGGCACAGGGACGACGGCCTGCCCGAAGGCAGCACCGGCGCCGCGCTCATGTGCTATGCCTCGGGCGTGGACGAGGCCGAGGCGGTGCGCGAAACCGTCGCGATCCTGAAACAGGCCGACCTCGCGCCGCTGGACGTGACCGGATACGGCACGCTCGACGAGCGGCTCGAGATGGGCCACGACATTTCCGCGGAGGAGCGCGAGCTGATGGCGCGCGCGCTCGAGGAGAACTCGGTCATCGTCGCCCAGATGACGCCCTTCTTCGAGGACGACAAATCCGCAGGTGACGACGCCTCGGGCAAAGGCGGTCCCAAGGGCGGCCCGAAAGCCAAGGGCCGCAAGAATGGCTGATCGCCTGATCCAGATCGTCGCCTCCGAGGACGACATCGGAACGATTACCAAATGCTTCGAGGATCTGCCGGAAGAGAACTGGTATTGCATGCCCGCCGGCGAAGACGGACGTCAGGCGGTGATCGCCGCGCTGGACAAGGTCGATCTGCAAGAGGTGCTCGACGCGATTTCCGAGGCGATGGAGGGCCGAAAGGGCTGGACGCTCCATGCACTTCCCACCGAAGCGAGCCTGCCGGAGGCCGATGAGGAAGAGGAAGAGCGCGTCGCGCAGGCCGAAAGCGCCAACGCCCGCGAAGAAATCTACAACGACATCCGGGCTGGGACTGCGCTGACCTCGGATTACCTGATCATGACCGCGCTCGCGACCGTGGTGGCGGCCATCGGGCTCATTCAGGATCAGGTGCCGGTCGTCATCGGGGCCATGGTCATCGCGCCGCTGCTTGGTCCCATCCTCGCCTTTGCCTTTGCCACTACCATTGGCACCGTGCCGCTGATGCTCATCGCGCTCCGGGCACTTGGCGCGGGGCTGCTGGTGGCCATCGTGGCGGGCGTGGTCCTGTCCTTAATCGTCCCGTTCAACGGCGAATCCTCGCTGCTGGACTATACCGGCGAACTCAGCCTGATGACCGTCGCGCTGCCGCTCGCCTCGGGCGCGGCGGCCGCGCTCATGGTGGCCGGCGGGCAGACCTCGGGGTTGGTGGGTGTCATGGTCGCGGCCGCGCTGCTGCCGCCGCTCGCCGCCTTCGGGCTGCTTCTGGGCAACGGCAACTACGTGCAGGCGGTCCGCGCCTTTGCCACCGTGATCATCAACATTGCGGCCATCAACCTTGCCACCCAGGCGGTGTTCTTTCTCAAGGGCATCCGGCCAAAGAAATGGGAAAGCCAGAACTACGGCACCTCGATGCGGATTTCGCTGGGGTCGTCGGTCTTGGTCGTCGCCGTGCTGGGCGCGGCGACGCTGGCCGCGGAACATGGATGGATGTGGTTCGGATGAGCACGGTTTTCCTCGACCTCGACGGCACGCTCACCGACCCCAAGCCCGGCATCACCCGCTCGGTCATCCACGCGCTGCAAAAGCTGGGCTTGCCTGCGCCCGAGGAAGACGAGCTGAAATGGGTGATCGGCCCGGCGCTGATCGACAGTTTCGCGCGGCTGGGCGTATCGGACCCGGACCTCGCGCTTGCCGCCTACCGTGAACGCTACACCGATGTGGGTCTGTTCGAGAATGCGCCTTTCGACGGGGTGCATGAGGTGCTGGACCGGCTTTCCGCCAAGCACCGGCTTTGCATAATGACCGCGAAACCCCATGCCTATGCGACGCGGATCACCGAGAAATTCGGGATCACGCCCTATATGTTCCGCGAATACGGGCCCGAGCTTGACGGCACCCGCAACGACAAGGGCGAGCTGCTCGCCTATGCGCTGGCCGATCTGGGTGCCGATGCCGCAGACTGCGTCATGGTGGGCGACCGGCACCACGACTTCGACGCCGCGCGGGTTAACGGCATGGCAAGCGTTGCCGTGACATGGGGTTACGGAAACGAAGAGGAGTACCGGAGTGCCTCGATGATCTGTCGCGAGCTGCGCCACCTGCCCGAAGCCGTCGAGGTCGCGCTTGGGATGGACTGAGTTCTTCGCGGCGCTCGTCGTCTTTTTCGTCCTGCACGCGGTCCCCGTGCGCCCCGGCGTGAAGGGACCGCTCGTGGCGCGCTTTGGCCGCCCGGCGTTCTCCATCGGCTATTCACTCCTGTCGCTCGCCACGCTCGTCTGGCTGATCGGTGCTGCAGGCCGCGCGCCTTACGTGGAGTTGTGGCCGCTCACCGACGGGGCGCGCCATATCGCGCTCGTTATGATGGCGCTGTCGGTGCTAATCCTCGCCTTGGGTATCGCCCGGCCCAACCCGCTGTCCTTTGGTGGTGGCGGAAATTTTCGCTTTAACCCGGCCCATCCCGGCATCGTGGGCTACACGCGCCATCCGCTGCTGGCCGCCATCGCGCTTTGGGCGCTCGCCCATCTGGTCGCCAACGGCGACCTTGCCCACGTGATCCTTTTCGGCCTCTTCGTGGGCTTCTCGGTCCTCGGGATGCGGATGATCGACCGACGCAAGCAGCGCGAACTGGGCGACGCAACATGGCACCACTACGCCGCCACACGGCGCGAGTTGTCCATCGGCGGCAATGGCGCCGTGCGTCTGGGCCTCGCCGTGACGCTTTACCTTCTCCTGATCCTCCTGCACGGGCCGATCATCGGCGTCTGGCCCGTCGCGTTCTAGGGGTCAGGATCCCGGACGGACCACCACGTCAAACTCCTGCGGCACCGCAGCACCCGAGACCGAGAACATACTTTCGAGCGGGATGACGAGCTGCGCGGTCTTGCCATCGTCAACGATCTCGCCCGAGGTCTCGATGATCTCCTCGCCCGTCACGCGCATGGTGATCGCATGGCCGACGAACGCATCGCCGAACATCATCGCCATCTGCGCGCGCTCTTCCTCGCTCGGCATGTCGGCGGTCATTTCGCTCAGATCAAAGGTGACACGGACGTTGCCATCGGCGGTTTCCTCGATCGACACGCCGTCGGCCATGCCAAGATCGCTATTCGGATCGTTCGCTTCCGCAATCAGGTCCGCCAGCGTGCGCACCTCGGTCTGCGCGCAGGTATAGGTGCCATCGGCGTTTTCGGTCCCGACGCCCTCCTTGCAAGGGTCCTCGCCCGTCGATTTCGCCATCTGGTAGACATCCGCGCCCATCGTCATCACCGCGTCGAGCCTCACCGCATCGCGGTCCGAGAAATCCGCCGTCACATCGGCATCGAAACAGCCAGCAAGCGGCAAGGTAAGGGCAAGGACAGCCCCGGCAAGGAAACGGCGCATGGAAATACTCCCTGGGTGAATTTCGTCTTACCTTGGCAGGGGGCCGCAGGACTGTCTAGCGGTGCAGGACCATGGCGAGCGAACGCGCCTCGTGATCGGACAGCCGGTAGCGGGCAAAGGCACGGTGCGTGGGCAAGGCAGTCACCGGCATTTCGGCAAGCGCGGTGGCCGACAGCCGCGTGCGGTCCATTGCGATCTGACCAATATACAGGCTCTCGCTCCAGACCGTGTCGTGCAGCAGGCACTCGTGCTGGTCGAGCAGCACATGGTAATAGGTGACGAGCTTCAGCTTTTCCTCGGGCCAGGCGGCATTGCTGCCTACGAGCCGCCGGGTTTCCAGAAGCACGTCGTCGTCGCCGACCATGTATTCCGCTTCGGCCCCGCCGACACGGATACGGTGGTCCTGCGCCATCACCACGTCGCCCGACAGCCCAAAGAACGGCGCGCGCAGACGGATCGGGCGAAACGCCCCAAGCGCCGGCACCGTGCGGCGCGTAATCCAGCGCACCGGTTGCGGACCCGAGGTCGCCGTAACCACGTGATCGCCCAGCCTGAGCCGCTCGATGGGCACGGATCCCGACGGTGTCTCGACCGGCGTGCCCTCGCAGACCCCGGCGGCAAGACCGATCGGTTCGACCCGATCGGAGACCGCCATGAACACGGTCTCGGACGAGGGCCGCGACTTGTTGCCATTGCGCATGATGGTCATGGCGTCGAGCAGAGGCATGGCGAGCGGATCATCAAAATAGGCGACGTGGAATTCGCCCGTCGCGATGAACTTGACCGCAAGCCGCGCCCAGCGCCCGGGACCATTCCAGCTGTAATAGACCCGTACGGCGGTATCCGTGACCGGCGCCGGAAAGGTCATCGCGGCCCGGAACACCGACCGCCCCTGATGTGCCTCGACCTCGAAACGGCCGCTGGCATGAAGCGTGAGGCTCAGCTCGCGTTTCCATTCACGGTGACGGGCAAAGCGCAGAATCTCCTGCGGGGTCTCGTCAAAGGCGAGAAACCGGGTTTCGACGACAAGCGTGCCCTCGGGCAGGATCGCATTGGGCAGTTCCGCCGCCACGTTCACCTTGTCCTTTGGCGCCCCGATCCCCGCCGGGTTGAAATGCGCCCGCTTGAGGTCCGTCAATCCGATCCAGCTCATGCAGCAACCCCGTGCGGCAGCAAGAGCCGCGCCTCGTATCCCTTGAGCATTTTGCGTGCCGCCGCAGGATAACCCAGGCCGGTCTGGGGATCGAGGTCAGGGAAGAGAGACAGGATTTCCTCGGCGATCTCACGCTCGAACCCGCCCACGACATGGGGACCGGGCAGAAAGCTCTCGGTCGCGAGACCCTCGGAAAACACGACCTGATGCTGATCGAAAAGGATGTGGACATAGACCACCTCGCCCCCCTCGATCCGCCGCACGCTCTTATCGTTGACCAGGTTCTTGGCTGCGACCAGCACCTCGGGTTCGCCGAACAGGAGTTCCGCCAAGCCATCGCGGATGAGGACGCGGTGCAGCGGCGACAGATGCAACGTGCCATGACGGCCAAAGGTGTCGGCGGCGATCCTGACGGGGGCGAAAGCGCCCTCTGCCGCGACCCGGCGCGTGCCGATCCAGCGCACCGGCTGCGGTCCGTGATCGAGCGTCAGAACAAGGTCGCCCGGCGTCAGCGTCTCGACCGGCACTTCGCCCGAAGGCGTCGAAATCCGGGTGCCTGCGACGAAACAGGGGATCGAGTTGATCGTGACAAAGGCGCTGTCCGACGCGCCGTTGCCATTGCCCGTCGCGACGGTGTAGGAGAAATTGACCGCCTCGATATCGGTCCCGTTCACCACGGTGAAAGTGCCATTGGCGTTGAGCGTGATCTGCTGCCCGGTGGCCAGCGTGATCGTGTCACCCGCGACCACGGCCTGCCCGTTGATATGCGTTACCGTCAGGGTGGAATTGCCCGGTGCGCTGTCATTGGCCAGCACGTCGATGGTCTTGGTGCCGCCCAGCCCGATGCTGAGGCTGTCGTCGCTCGCGATGACCACCGTCTGTCCGCTGTTGCCCGCGATGAGCAAAGTGGAATCGTAGCTCGTATCGCCCACGTCCGCGATGCCGATGCGGATCGTGTTCACCACGTTCGGAATGACCGCCATTTTCACCGTCATGGTGACGGTGAACCCGTCCATCTCGGTGTTGTATTGGTCATTGGTATTGGAGATGTAGAGGTTTTCGTTCGAGGCAGAGTTGATATTGCCCACCGACCCGTTGCCGCTGCCGATGGTCATCGTCGCGGGCTGGCCGTTCACCCAGACCCCGATCATGTCGTTGTAGATCGAACCCGCGTATTCCGGGTATTCCTCCGACGAGAACACGAACTGGAGCGTCAGCGTGTCGCCGGTCGGGATGATGTCCGTCGTGAGGATCGAGGCGTCATAGGTCGACGTGCCCGCGAGCGCGTTGAACAAAGCATCGTTGTTCGGCCCCGAGGTGTTGGTCGACGTCGCCCCCGAACGGTTCGGGTCGCCGTTGCGTTGCGTAAAGTCCGTCAGATAGCCGGTCGACAGCATCACTCCCGTGTCGGCCGGCGTGATCTCGGGCGAAATGACATCGCCGTTCGAATAGATTCCGGACGAACGGCTGTCGCCCGAATATGTTGCCGATACGACCGTGACCCCCTCGCCGAATATGGCATTCGCCATCTCCAGCGCCGTCGCGCCCGTGTCGATCGGGATTTCCCTGCCCGTCGCCATCTTTACTCTGCCCCATGCCCACAAGGCAGAGGCGGTGTCAGACGGGCCGTGCCCGTTGTCTTTTCTGATATCCGCTCGTTGGCCCCACGCTTTTGCCGCGCTTCGGTGGCCGACCCCTGCCTCGGGATTTGTTAATGATTGGACAATGACCCCGAAGGGTCGATTTGTTAACGAACTTGTTCACCTCTCCACTGAATGGAGGAAATCTGTCGCAGGGCTGCAACATTTGCGCCCGAAGCGCCGGGGATGTATCTGTCTGACAGGCAAGGAGAATACCCCATGATCGAAGAAAACGCGGTCGAGATCACGCGCAGGTTGATCGAATGCCCCTCCGTCACCCCCGAGGAAGGCGGTGCTCTGGTCTATCTCGCGGATCTGCTGGCCGGCGCCGGGTTCGACTGCACCCGCGTAGACCGGGGGGAAACCGCGAACCTCTTTGCCCGCAAGGGACCCAAGGGGGCTGCGCGCACCTTGGGCTTCAATGGCCATACCGACGTGGTGCCGGTGGGGGATACCGGAGCCTGGACGGTGCAACCCTTTGGCGCGGAGATCCGCAACGGGATGCTCTGGGGCCGGGGCGCGACCGACATGAAATCGGGGGTCGCCGCCTGGGTCGCCGCAGCAATGGCAGCGGAGGTTCCCGAAGACGGCGCGTTGATCCTCGCCATTACCGGCGATGAAGAGGGCGACGCGACCGACGGCACCGTCGCGCTGCTCGACTGGATGGCCGCCAATGGCGAGGCGATGAGCGCCTGTGTCGTCGGCGAACCCACCTGCCCCGATGTCATGGGCGAGATGATGAAGATCGGGCGTCGCGGTTCGATGACCGCGTTCTTCACCGCGCGCGGCGTGCAGGGGCACGCGGCCTATCCGCATCGGGCGAAGAACCCCGTGCCCGCGCTGGCGAGACTGGTCGCCGCGCTCGACGCACATGTGCTGGACGAGGGCACGGATCATTTCGACGCCTCGACGCTCGCCGTCACAACGATTGACGTGGGCAACCCGGCCACCAACGTGATTCCGGCCGAGGCACGGGCGACCGTGAACATCCGCTTCAACGATGCGCATAGTTCGCAGGCGCTGACCCGCTGGCTCGAAGAGATGGCGGATCAGGCGGCGGCGGACACCGGCATCGGGATTTCCATGACGGTCAAGGTCTCGGGCGAGAGCTTCGTGACACCGCCCGGGCCGCTCTCCGCCCTTGTCGCGACGGCAGTCGAGGCGGAAACGGGGCTGCGACCCGTGATGTCGACGAGCGGCGGCACTTCGGACGCGCGCTTCGTCAAGGATCACTGCCCGGTGGTCGAGTTCGGGCTGGTCGGCAAGACCATGCACCAGGTCGACGAACGGGTCGAGATCGTCCAGATCGAACAGCTTGCGCGGATCTACGGGCGGATCATCGGCTACTATTTTGCGTGACGCTTTTGGACGCCGGGACCACGCGCGTTAACCCGTGACGATGTTCAAAGATGTGCAAGCCTTTGTGATTAATTATTATTTTTGAAATCATGATTCTAGTTTTCTAGAATCCTGGAATTCCGGGATGCCAGAATCCCGGACTCGCCGGAATGACCTCCGGTGCGCCCGAAGGCCATCACTACCGCGAAAATCGCAGGGGTCAGACGAGCGCCACGCCCGCCGCCCGCATCTCGGCCAAGGCCCGCTCCAGTGACCCGTCCAGATCAATCGCCCGGCAGGCAGACATCTTGACCGTCACATCAAAACCCAGCCGCGCGGCATCGAGCGCCGACCACGCGACGCAATAATCCGTGGCGAGCCCGACAAAGGTCAGCCGCGTCGCGCCCCGCGAGCGCAGGTAACCCTCGAGTCCGGTGGGTGTTTCATGGTCATTTTCGAAGAACGCAGAATAGCTGTCCACGTCCGACCGAAAGCCCTTGCGCAGGATCATGTCCGCCGGCGCCACCTCGAGGTCCTCGTGGAAAGCGGCACCATCAGAGCCTTGCAGGCAGTGATCTGGCCAGAGCACTTGCGGACCATAATCCATCTCGACCAGGTCGAAGGGCACGCAGGCGGGATGCGACGAGGCGAAAGAGGAATGCCCTGCCGGATGCCAGTCCTGCGTGAACACCCGGATCGGAAAGGCCGCGAGCATCCGGTTGATCTCGGGCACGACCTCGTCCCCGCCCGCCACCGCCAAGGCTCCGCCGGGACAGAAATCGTTCTGAACGTCGACGACGATCAAGGCGTCCATCTCGTCACCCATTGAACCGCGCCGTCACCTGCCGGTTGCCGCGCATATAGTCCACGCGCCACCAGCCGGACTGGCCGGTGACGACCTGTTCCAGTTCTTCGGGCGTCGTGACTGCCACCCGGTTCACGGTCAGAATCACGTCGCCGCGCAGGAACCCCGTGCGCGCCGCGCGGCCCTCGACCCCGACGACGACGAGTCCACCAGTGACATAGGGGTTGCCCATTGACCGAGCCATGTCCGCGGTCATCGGCGTCACCGTCAGTCCCTGAAACGGACCCGCCGCCGCAATGGTGACAAGCGACGCTTCGGCCCGTTCCGGCGCCGGGACCAGAGCCACCTCAGCCCCCTGCCAGGACCCGCCCGAGATATAGCGCACCGCCACGGTGTCACCGAGCGGATGGGTGGCGAGCCGGAAATCGAGTTCGGCCGCAGCGTTCACCGGCTGATCCTCGATCGCGACGATCACATCGCCCGGCGCCAGCCCGGCTTGGGCAAAGGGACTGTCCTCGGCCATGCGCCGCAGGATCACGCCCATCGGCCGGTCGAGCCCCAGCGCCTCGGCCATGCCGGCATCGACCACCTGCACCTCGACCCCGGCATAGGGCCGCTCGAACCGGTCCTTGCCCGCCGCGGCCTGGTCCACGACCTGTTTCACGAGCGCCGCGGGGATGGCGAAGCCGATCCCGTTCGATCCGCCCGAACGTGTCACGATCTGCGTGTTGATGCCGACAAGGTCGCCGTTCATGTCGACAAGCGCCCCGCCGGAGTTGCCGGGATTGATCGGCGCGTCGGTCTGGATGAAATAGCGCCCGCCCTGCATCATGCCGCCGCCGCCCTGCCCGGTGCGCGCAAGGCCCGAGATGATGCCCGATGACACGGTCTGGCCGACGCCAAAGGGGTTGCCGATGGCGAGCACCAGATCACCCACTTTCAGACCGTCGGAATCCGCGTAATCGAGGGCCGGAAGCTCTGGCGCATCCGCGAGCCGGATCACCGCGAGGTCGGCGAATTCATCGGCCAATACCATGGTGCCCGCGTATTCGCGACGGTCAGCCAGCACGACACGGATGTCGTCGGCATTGCCCACCACATGGTAATTCGTCACGACCAGCCCGTCGCCAAGGATCACGCCGGACCCGAGCGAGTTCTGCTCCCGTGGACCCAAGACGAAGTCTTTGAAGAACTGCGAGAAAAACGGGTCATCCTGAAACGGCGTGCGCTGTTCGAGGGTGCGCGAGGCATAGATGTTCACGACCGCGGGCGCCGTCGCCTCGACCACCGGGGCAAAGGACAGTTGCACCTCGGCCTGACTGCCCGGCACACGCTCCTGCGCGGCGAGCGGCAAGGCCTGCAACGACGTCGCGAGAATTGCAATCAAGATCAGCTTTCGAAACATGGTCCCTCCCACTGTTTCCCGATTTGGGCGGCAATCGTTCAAATTCAAGAGAATGCACCAGATCGGCCCAAATGCAGCCCCAATCCGGCGCGACTTTCGGCCAAGCTCGGAGACACTGCCATGAAACCGGAAACCTACGATTACACCCTCACCACCGCCAAGGGCTATGCCCTTCTGGCGCTCTGCGCAATCGGCGCGGTCGGGATGGGGTATCTTGCGCTCACCCATGACGGCGGGCTGCGGTTTCTCGGGCTCGACCTCGGGTATCGCGGTACCACCGTCGCCTTCGCCGGTCTTGGCCTCGTCTGTGCCGCCATAGTCGTGGACCAACTGCGCGATGTTCTCAAACCGAAAGCCGTGAAGGCGCCGATCCGTCTGGATGCGGAGGCCATCGTGGCCCCGGTGCGTTGGGACGATCCGTCGCTCCTGCGTCTGACCTACAAGGGCATCTCGGACGTCAAACCCCGGCTCGTTGGTCAGGACCGGGTGCTCGAGGTCAAGCATATCGAGGGCAACCTCTATATATCCTCCGCCGCGATGGAAAGCCGCGAGGCCTTTGACCGGCTGTGGAAATCGCTCGAGTCCCGCGTCGGCCTGCATCGCGGCTATCGCTACTGAGGCTTGATCAGGGGGCTTGCCGGGCGTAATCCCCGGCCATGTTCACCGTCTGCGCCCTTTATCACTTCACGCCCTTCGACGACCTGCAAGCGATCCGGAAACCGCTGGCGGCGCTCTGCTGCGGGCGGGGGATCACCGGGTCGCTCCTGCTCGCCCCCGAGGGGATCAACGGCACCGTGGCGGGCACGGCCGAGGCGATCGAGGCGCTCATCGCGCATATCCGCGCCCTGCCCGGCTGCGCGGATTTCGACTACAAGCTCTCGACCGCGACCGAGCAGCCCTTTGGCCGCATGAAGGTGCGCCTGAAGCGCGAGATCGTGACGATGGGCCAGCCCGACGTCGATCCCCGCGCGGGCACCGGGCATTACTGCACGCCCAAGGAATGGAACGACCTCATCCAACAGGACGACGTCGTGGTGATCGACACTCGCAACGATTACGAGGTGGCCATCGGCACCTTCGCGGGCGCGGTCGATCCCCACACGGCGAGCTTCCGCGAGTTTCCGGCCTGGTGGGAGGCAAACCGCGAACGCTTCCACAACAAGCGCGTCGCGATGTTCTGCACCGGCGGCATCCGCTGCGAGAAATCGACGAACTATCTGCTCGGGCAAGGGGTGGAAGATGTCTTTCACCTCAAGGGCGGCATCCTCAAGTATCTCGAGGATATGCCCGCCGACCAAAGCCTCTGGCAGGGCGAATGCTTCGTCTTTGACGGGCGGGTGAGCGTCGGTCACGGCCTTGTCGAAGGCCCGCATGAGATGTGCCATGCCTGCCGCCGCCCGATCCTGCCCGAGGACAAGGAACGTCCTGAATATGAGGCGGGCGTATCCTGCCACCTCTGCATCGAAGACTACGACGATGACCGGCGCGAACGGTTCCGCGAACGCCAGCGCCAGATCGCGCTCGCCAGGTCGCGCGGCGACAGGCATCTGGGTCCGCGCGGCGACTGATCCCACGAATTGCTGTCACGTCACGCGTGACCTCGACCCTCGGCGCGTTATCCTTCCGCCAAACCACGGGAGGACCAATCATGAGCCTGTTTTCACAAACCGCCACCTGGGCCACGGACGAGCACCGGATGTTCGCCGACATGGCAGGCAAGTTTCTTGACGACGCGATGGTGCCCAACATCGAGAAATGGGTGAAGGCCGGGGTCGTGGACCGCGATTTCTGGCGCGCGGCGGGCGAGGCGGGTCTCATGGGCAGGTCGATCCCCGAGGAACACGGCGGCGTTGGCGGCGACTATGGCTTCGACGCCGTGCTGCTTTATGAACAGACCCGGCGCGGCGACATGGGCTGGGGCTACGGCATCCAGTCCATCGTGGCGCATTACATCACCGCCTATGGCTCGGACGAGCAAAAGGCGCGCTGGCTCCCCGGCCTCGTATCAGGCGACATCGTGGGCGCGATTGCAATGACCGAACCGGGCACGGGGTCCGACCTTCAATCGGTGCGGGCCTTTGCCGAGAAGGACGGCAACCACTACAAGATCAACGGGTCGAAGATCTTCATCACCAACGGCCAGACCGCCGATCTGGTTATCACGGTCGCCAAGACGTCCAAGGAGAAAGGCGCGAAGTCGATCTCGCTCATCGCCGTGGAACCTGCCGAGGCCGAGGGGTTCCGGCGCGGGCGCAACCTCGAGAAACTCGGGATGAAGGCCAACGACACGGCGGAGCTTTTCTACGAGGACGTGCGCGTGCCCACGTCGAACTTCATCGGCACGGAAGAGGGTCAGGGGTTTTACCAACTGATGAAGCAACTGCCCTGGGAACGGCTGCTCATCGCCATTCAGGCGCTGGGAGCGGTCGATTTCGCCATCGCCGAAACGGTGAAATACGTGCAGGACCGCAGGGCGTTCGGCCAACGCGTGATGGATTTCCAGAACACGCGGTTCAAACTCGCGGAGTGCAAGACCAAGGCCGAGGTGCTGCGCTCCTTCGTCAACGACTGCACCGCGCGGCTCGTGAAGGGTGAATTGGACGCGGCCACCGCCAGCATGGCGAAATATTACGGGTCCGAAGTGCAGGGGCAGGTCATGGACGATTGTCTGCAACTGTTCGGCGGCTACGGCTTCATGATGGAATACCCCATCGCGCGCGCCTATGCCGACGCGCGGGTGCAGCGGATTTACGGCGGCACGAACGAGATCATGAAGGAACTGATCGCGCGGTCGCTGGATGTGTGAGACGAGTCTTGTGTCACGAGCCGAACTTTTGCCCTTAACTTCCGGGCGATAGCACCTAGCTGTTCCGCAACGAACCAAAACAGCGAACAGGAGCCCCAATGCGCTATCTTCACACCATGATCCGCGTCACCGATATCGAGGAAAGCCTCGATTTCTGGTGCAACAAGATGGGCCTCGTCGAAACCCGCCGCAAAGAGGTGCCGGAGGGCAAGTTCACCCTGATCTTCCTCGCCGCCCCCAAGGACGAGGCAGACGCCCGTGCCAACAACGCACCGGAACTGGAACTGACCTACAACTGGAATTCGGACGAGGTCCTCGACACCGCCCGCGCCTGGGGTCATGTCGCCTACAAGGTCGACAATATATATGAGACCTGCCAGCGGCTTATGGATGCGGGTGTCACGATCAACCGCCCCCCGCGCGATGGCAACATGGCCTTCGTGAAATCCCCCGACAACATCTCGATCGAGCTTCTGCAAGAGGGCGATCCGCTGCCCAAGCAGGAACCTTGGGCGTCGATGGAAAACACCGGAAGCTGGTGACCCCTGCGCACTTGAGAAAGAAGGCGAAGGCCCGGTTCAGACCGGGTCTTCTTCTTTCGAGAACCGCTTTTCCATCCGGCCGACAAGGCGGATGACCACAAGCGCCGGGATGGCGGTCAGAACGGCCACGTCCCACAGGCCCAGGCCACAGGCCACGCCGACGGCGGCGACGAGCCACAGGCTCGCCCCCGTTGTCAGACCGCGCACCTTGCCCTGCGAAAAGACGATCATCCCGGCCGCGAGAAAGGCGACACCCGAGGTCACCGCCTCGATCACGCGGATGGGATCGTAGCGCGCGGCATCCACCGCGTCGCCGCCCTGCGCCATCAATTCAAGCGTCAGGATGCAGTAGACCGCCGCCGCCAACCCCACGAGCATGTGGGTACGCAGCCCGGCCGGCCGGTCGCGCTGTTCGCGTTCGAACCCGATGGCACCGCAAAGCACCAGCGCGCCAAGGATCCGCAGCGCAATGATGCCGATCGGCATGTCCGTGTTCGGCGAAAATTCGGAGATGAGTATGTCTAGCATGATGTGAACCCTTGCCCCAACACGCCGATTCAGGGGAAGGTTCCAGATACGGGGAGTGATTTCGCCACAAGCATAAGAATCTTAGGCTAAAGAATCTTGGGAACTTTTTTGTGAGACGCGGGATTACCCCATAGACAGATATTCTGTGAACGAAGGAGACAGACATGAAGACCCCCCTTATCGCCCTCGCCGTTGCTTCCGCTTTCGCCGTAGCTGGCTGTGAAAGCCAGAACCAGACGCAGGCGACCCTCGCTGGCGCCGCGACCGGTGCTGCCATCGGTGGCCTGACCTCGGGTTCCGTGGGCGGTGCCCTGATCGGTGGCGCGACCGGCGCCGTGGCCGGCAACCTCATCGGTCGCGTGGCCGACAGCCAGACCCAGTGCTACTACCGCGACGCTTCGGGTCAGCGTTACGTGGCCCAGTGCCCGTAAGGCGATCCTTCCAGATCCAGGTGCACCTCACCCCGTCTCTCACGAGACGGGGTTTTTCTTTGCCCGCTGGTCCGGTCCGTCCAACGGTCCCCCGCCGCGCTTGCAAAAAAACCGCCCGCCGGATCGCTCCGACGGGCGGCTCTGTCAGTCGACGGAGTGATCAGTGGCGGCTCATCCAGGCATCGACCTCGTCACGGGCCTCTTCCTTGGTCTTGCCGTAGCGTTCCTGAATCTTGCCCTCGAGCTTTTCGCGGTTGCCCGCGACTTCGTCGAGTTCGTCGTCAGTCAGCTTGCCCCACTGGACTTGGGCTTCACCTTTGAATTGCTTCCATTTGCCTTCGATCTGATCCCAGTTCATGGCGTTCTCCTTTTCACCTGATGGGTTATGAAAGAGAAACGCTCGGTCCCTGATGGCGGTTCCCGCCTATGCCCGCGAAACGATCGGATGGGTGTGATCAGAGGGCACGATTTCGTCATCGAAGCCCTGAATCGGAAACTCGATCTCGACAACGTATTCGCCCTCATCTTCCCGGCGGGTGACCTTGCCGTCCATCTGGCTCACGAAGGCCCGGACAAGCTGCTCACCCAACCCGGTGCTTTCCTCTCCCGCACCCTCGCCAAAGGGCGCTCCCAGCGTGTTGACCACGGTGATCACACCCCGATCCCCGCCGGGCTCGCAATCAAGCCGGACCGTTAGGCGCGGATTTTCGCCGTTTTCGGGCTGCCCCAAGTGCTTCAGCGCATTGGTCACGAGCTCAGACACGGCAAGCGAAAGCGGCACGGCCTGATCAGGGTAGACCTCGCATTCGTCGAAGCTCATCGTCGTGGCGACGACCTCGCCCTCGGTGGCCGAGGAGAGGATCTGGCGCACGATGGCGTCAAGCAGCTCGTTGACCCGGACCCGTTCGGCGGTCGAGGTTTCGTAAAGATTCTGGTGAACCCGCGCGATTGACATGACACGTTGCTGGATATCTGACAGGGCGTTCTTGATCGTGGGTGAATTGGCCTTGCGCATCTTCATGCCCACGATCGACACGATGAGTTGCAGGTTGTTCTTGACCCTGTGGTGCACCTCCTTGAGCAGCACGGTGCGCTGGTGGATGGTGTCGTAGAGCTCGGCCTCGTCGTGCAAGATGTTCTCGGCCAGCCGCATCCAGGTCTCTTCCATATCCCGGATCTCGGCCGGCACCGACGGGTCGGGCTTGGGCTCGACCAGTTTGCGCGAGCGCATGAAGGCGAGCATCCGCGCCCGAAGGTTCCGTGTGGGCCGGATCACCATGCGCTGAACGGCGTAGAAGGCGACGAGAAGGCTCACGACCCACATCATGAGCGGAAAGAACATGGATGCGCCCCAGCTCATCCCGCCGACCAGTGCGCCGGATCGGTTCTCCCACGACCCCAGCGCAAAGACCTGCCCGGCGACGATGGGCACCACCGCAAACAGCCGCTCGTCCCCGGTTTCGGTCTCGGCCACAAAAGCCACCTCTTCGCCACCTGCCAGCGCGGCGAGTGAGCGATTCAGGGGCAGGTGCCGCCCCACATCCTCCATGCCCGAGGAGGACGTCAGGACATCGCCCTCGGCGTTGAAGGTGACAAGCTCGAGCGGACGTTGCTCCGGCCCCGTCGTGTCGATGGGCGAGGTCAGCTTGCGGTGGGGGATCGAGGCGACGACATAACCGTCGTAGTCCCCGTCCGTGACCACGGGCAACGAAACGATGATCACCGGCACGTTGCTGATCGAGGGTGCCACGTTGAATTTCACCCGCGGCCCGGGCCGCTCGGTAAACTCATTGTGCATCGGGCGTTCCGCCAGGCTGTTGCCCTGCCCCGACGATGCACAGGCCACATTACCGTCACGTTGAACATAGGCGACGAGCGACAGCTCGGGCGTGTCGCGCAGAAGCGATGCGAGCGGCCCTTCGCAGGGCCACCCGTTTGCCCGCAGGACCGGCACAAGCGAAACAAGCGTCTTGGCGACGCCTGTTGCCGTCCGGATCGCCGCCTCTGGTTCCTGGGCGGCATCGGAGGTCAACGCCAGAAGCGTGTCGGCGAGATCCTCTTCCGCCCGATTGAGAAGCTGATAGGTCGTGGCGACAGAGATGATCCCCACCGGCAGAAGAGCCAGCGCGAGCAGCGCGGCGATCCGAAAGGTTAGGGTTCGACTCCGCTCGCGAAGCGTTGCAATCAAGTGCCGGATTTCCTCACTTGCAGACCAGCGTTGACCACCGCCATCGTGGCGCGGTCCGTGATCTCGATTCCGTCCTCATCGCCGATGTCCAGCAGTTCGACCAAGCGTGCGCGTCCCCGGTTGATCCGGCTCTTGATCGTGCCGATGGCGACGCCACAGGTTTCGGCGGCCTCCTCATACGACATGCCCGAAGCGCCCACGAGGATCAGCGCCTCGCGCTGCTCGACGGGAAGCTGGGTGAAGACCTTTTCGAAATCGGAAAAGGCAAGGCGCCCGTCATGAGCGGGTTTTTCCGACAGGGTTCCTGCCATCACGCCATCCACATCCTCGACCTCGCGCTTCTTCTTGCGCAGGTCCGAGTAAAAGGTGTTGCGAAGAATGGTGAAGAGCCACGCCCGAAGGTTGGTGCCCGGCTTGAACTTGTCGAAGTTCTTCCACGCCTTGACGATCGTGTCCTGCACGAGATCGTCGGCGGCGGCGGAATTTCTGGTCAGACTCGCAGCAAAGGCGCGCATGGCCGGAAGATGCTCGACCACCGCTTCGCGCGGGTCCAGGGGTCGTGCGTCATTCGCCATGAGCGCGCCCTCCGGAATCCTGTTCCTTCAGCTTGGCGAGAAGGTCCAGGAACTTGTCCGGCACGTCCTCATCCAGCTTGCTCTGGAACACTTTCCGAAGGTTGTCGTCGATCTGCCTTTGCAGGCGATCCTCGTCATTGTCTTTTGTCATTCCCGGTTGCCCCGATCGTCTCTTGCGGCCAGCTCACTACAGGCGGTTTCAAATTCATGCACCCTGTCGTCCAGCACATTTTTTTCGCGCAGTTTGGAACCTAACGTGGCGATCCACGTTCGGTTCCCATGAAGACCAAAAAAAATGGGGACCTTTCCGGGATGGACGGCATGGCAGACAAAGACAGAGAATACCTATCGGTGAAGATCGCCTCGTTGCTTCCGTATCTTCGCCGCTATGCGCGTGCCCTGACGGGAAGCCAGACGACCGGCGATACATACGCCGCCGCAACGCTCGAGGCGCTGCTCGAGGACCGCTCGGTTTTCGACATGGGCCTTGACCACAAGGTCGCGCTTTTCCGCGCTTTCAACCAGATCTGGGTGTCGTCCGGCTCGCCCATCGCGACCGAGGAAAGCGGCATCCACGCCCGCGCCCAGCGCCATCTGGCAAAACTTACCTCAAACACTCGAGAAGCGCTGCTTCTGCACACGGTCGAAGAATTCACCGTGGCCGAAATCGCGCAGATCATGCAGGTGGACGAGAGCGAAGTGAACGAGCTGATCCGCATCGCACGGCGCGAGATGGAAGACAGCGTGAAGGGCCGCATCCTCATCATCGAGGACGAAGCGATCATCGCCATGGACCTTCAGGACATCGTTGCCGACATGGGCCATGCGATCACAGGCGTGGCCCGGACCGAACGCAATGCCATCGACCTCGCTGGCAAGGAAAAGCCCGACATGATCCTGTCGGACATCCAGCTGGCCGACGGCTCGTCGGGCATCGACGCGGTGAACGCGATCCTGAAATCGGCGGGCGACGTGCCGGTGATCTTCATCACCGCCTTCCCCGAGCGGCTTTTGACCGGCGAACGCCCGGAACCGGCCTTCGTCATCACGAAACCCTATTCGGAAGACCAGGTGCGCTCGGCGGTGAGCCAGGCGATGTTCTTCTCCTCCACGGAAACGCTGGAGCTCTAAGACCCTCGATCAAAGGTGCACGATCGAAAAGACGCGGGGCCTGACGGTCCCGCGTTCTTTGTTTGCGGCACGGGTATGGGGTATGCCGCGCCCCAACATCCGGACATGAAAAAGGGGCGCCCGAGGTACGTTGGCGCCCCTTTCCCATCAGTCAGTCAGCGTCACACGCTGCGGCCACGCACCGCCCGTGCCACCAGGGTGATCACGAAGAGCACCAAGAACACGAAGAACAGGATCTGTGCGATACCGGCCGAAGCGGAAGCGATGCCGCCGAAGCCGAACAGAGCCGCGACAAGCGCGATGACGAGGAACGTAAGAGCCCAACCAAGCATGGGTATTCTCCTATCTGTTAGGTTGCGCCGTGCCCACTTGCACGGTGATTGAAGAAAAAACCGCTGCCCGGCGCGAAATGTTCCCCGAAAAGAATCCACCCAATGTTTGGAACAGGACCGGAGGGGTCCGCGTTTCTAGCCAAAGGACAGACACCTTAAAGGAGTTGACCAATGGCTACCGCCACTCAGACCGCGAAGAATGTCTCGAACGGCATCGACCGCAGCATGAAAGACCTTGAAGCGCAGATCGCCGCGCTGAAATCCGACGTTTCCGAGCTGACCACCACGCTGGGCAAGCTCGGCAAGGAAGCCAGCGCCGAGGCCAAGTCTCGCGCTTCCAAGGCGGCCTCTTCGGCCAAGGACAGCGCTTACTCGACGGCCAATGCCGCCGGAGCACAGGCCCGCGAATACTACGGCCAAGCCGAAGCGCAGGTGCGCGAAAACCCGGCGGCCGCCGTTGGGATCGCCGCAGGCGTCGGCTTTCTCGTCGGTCTCTTCATGGCCCGCAAGTAAGCCAGCATGTTCGCTGCCCTGAGATGGAAAGCCCACCTTGCCGCGCGCAAAGCCGCGTTCGGCTTGGTGGGCGTTTTGCTGCTGACTGTCGGTCTGACGTTCCTGACCACCGCAGCCTGGATCGGGCTGGTGCAGGTGGCGGACACGCTGACCGCGGCGCTTGTGATCGGCGGCGTCTATACCGGCTTCGGTCTCATCGCGTTGGCGCTTGCTGCCCGTAGACCCCGTGTTCCGGTGCGCGACCCCTATGTCGCGGGCGCGATGGCCACGGGCCATGCCACGAAATCCGGTCTCGAAAACGTCGGCGGCATCGCAGCCGCCTTCATGTCCGGCCTGAACGCGGGCACAGCCGCGCGCGACGGCTTTCACCGCGGGCGGGGTCACTGATCCGAAAGGATCGGCCCGCCCGGCGGCTCTTACCGACTTTTTCCGAACGATCAATGCTTGTGGGTCTTGAGATCCCCGTGGTGCAATACCGGTGCCGCGTCGATGTCGTCGGCATCAAGCATCGCGGCCACCCGTTCGAGCGAGGCGATTATCTGCGCCTGCTCCCAATCCTCGAGCGACTCGAACTTGCGAACGTAACGCTGCTGAAGCGCGTCGGGCGCATCGTCCAACACAACCTGGCCCTGACGCGATACCGTCACGTTTGTCTGCCGCCGGTCCCGCTGCGACGGCTCGCGGGTCACGAGCCCCTTGGCCACGAGCTTGTCCACCAGCGTCGTGATCGTCGCCTGCGACACCCCCATGCGGGTCGCGATGATCGACGGCGTGGCCGACCCCTCCTCGCCCGCGATCTGGAGCACGCGCAACTGCGGCGCCGAAAGCCCCGCCGCGCTGGCAAGCTCCTTGCCGTAAAGTTCGGTCGCGCGAAGGATACGGCGCAGCGCGATCAGGCTGACGTCTGTGCGGTCCATGGTTTTCCCCTCTTTCGGCATAGGTGCCACAAGGGTGAGCAGTGAATCAATCATGATCCTTAGATAGGCAAAAGATTAGCTAAGTAAAGGTTCTGCGCCGCTTACTAAAGAAATTTGCGCCCAAAAACCCGTTATTTTACCGCATATCTTGAGAATATTGCTTAGACGGTTGAAACAAAACCCGCGATCCATTAGTTAGATGTGCAAAGGAACTTTGGAGGCACTGACTTATGAAAGACATGAATGACTTCATGAATTCGCACGACCGAACCCGGTCGCCCCGCTCCGCGAACCCGTCCGGCGCTGTTACGCTGCGCAAGCCGGTGAGCGAAGACGGGGCCGCAATCTGGAACCTCATTCGCGCGTGCAAACCGCTCGACGAGAACTCGGTCTACTGCAACCTTCTGCAATGCGACCACTTCCGCGACACCTGCGTGGTGGCGGAAAAGGACGGCGAAGTCGTCGGCTGGATCTCCGGCTACATCGTCCCAGGCGAAGACACCCTGTTTGTCTGGCAGGTCGCCGTTGGTGAAAAGGCGCGCGGTCTGGGCCTCGCGGGCAAAATGCTCGACGAGATCATGGAACGCGAAGAGTGCATCAACGTGGACCAGATGAAGACGACCATCACCAAGGATAACGACGCCTCTTGGGCGCTGTTTCGCAAGTTCGCCCGCCGTCACGGTGGCGATCTTGACGATGATCCCCACTTTCACGAGGACGACCATTTCGAGGGGCGCCACGACACCGAACACATGGTGACGATCACGCTCCCGGAACCGCTGGCAGCCGCCGCGTAAGCGCCCGCGCCGCACGTCCCTTTCACATCACTGGAGATTTTCCATGACGACCCAAAAGTCCGTCAACGACCCCGTTTTTGCCCGCCGTGAGAGCGAAGCCCGCTCTTACTGCCGGAGCTTCGACACGACCTTTGCCTCGGCGCAGGGGTCCATCATGACCGACACAACCGGCCGCGAATATATCGACTTTCTCGCCGGTTGCTCGTCGCTCAACTACGGCCACAACGACCCCGACATGAAGGCGGCGCTCGTCGATCACATCACGTCGGACGGCATCGCGCATGGCCTGGACATGTTCACCGAGGAAAAGGCCAAATTCCTCAAGGCCTTCGAGGAAATCATCCTCAAGCCGCGGGGCATGGACGACTACAAGGTCATGATGACCGGCCCGACCGGCACCAACGCCGTGGAGGCCGCGATCAAGCTCGCGCGCAAAGTCACGGGGCGGCGTAACGTGGTCGCCTTCACCAATGCGTTCCACGGGATGACCATGGGCTCGCTCGCCCTGACCGGTAACGCCGGCAAGCGTGGCGGGGCTGGCACCGGGTCGCTTACCGACGTGACCCACATGCCCTATGACAAGGCGTTCGGCGACGATGTCGATACGCTCGCGATCATCGAACAGATGCTGTCGAACTCGTCCTCCGGCATGGACGCCCCCGCCGCGTTCATCTTTGAACCCGTGCAGGGCGAGGGTGGCCTCAACGCCGCCTCGCAGGAATGGATCGAAGGCATCGCCAAGCTCGCCCGCGAGCACGGCGCGCTGATTATCGTCGACGACATTCAGGCGGGGATCGGGCGCACCGGGAAATACTTCGGTGTCGAGGATATGGACATCGAACCCGACATGATCACGCAGGCGAAATCGCTGTCGGGCTTCGGCCTGCCCTTCGCCTGCCTGCTCATCAAGGGCGAGTATGACATCTGGAAGCCAGCCGAGCACAACGGCACCTTCCGGGGCAACACCCATGCCTTCGTGACCGCCCGCGTCGCGCTCGAGAAATTCTGGGCCGACAAGGTGGCGATGGAAGGCATGATCGCCGAGAAATCCGACGCTCTGCGCGAGGGCCTTCAAGAGGTGGCCAACCTCGTGCCCGGCGCCAAGCTCAAGGGCCGCGGTTTCATGCAGGGTGTCGATGTGGGCTCGGGCGAACTTGCCGCCGACATCTGTGCACGTGCCTTTGACAAGGGCCTGATCATCGAAACCTCCGGGGCCGATGACGAGGTGGTCAAGGTCCTCGCCGCCCTCACCATTCCGAACGAGGTGCTCGCGCGCGGTCTCAACATCCTCTTGGATGCGACCCGCGACGCCCTTGCCGACAACCACAAGATTGCAGCGGAGTAACACGACATGCTTGTTCGCGATTTCAACGAACTGAAGAACACCGACAAAAAGGTCGCTGATGCGCGCTGGACCTCGGTCCGGATGCTGCTGGCCGATGACGGGATGGGCTTTTCGTTCCACATCACCACGCTCGAAGCCGGGTCGGAACACACGTTCCACTACAAGCACCACTTCGAGAGCGTCTACTGCATCTCGGGCAAGGGGTCGATCACAGACCTCGCCACCGGCGAGACGCATGAGATCAAGCCGGGCGTGATGTATGCGCTCGACCAGCACGATCACCACACGCTGCGCGCGGAAGAAGAGCTGGTCATGGCCTGCTGCTTCAATCCGCCCGTGACGGGGACCGAGGTGCACCGTGAAGACGGTTCCTACGCCCCCGCCGAGGACGCGGCGTAAGGAGGGCCAGATGACCCAGGACGAGATCAACAAACGAAACCACACGGTCGAAAAGATCGGCGGGACGTCGATGAGCCGGGTGCATGAACTGCGCGATAGCCTGCTCATCAAGAAGGACGATCCCTACAACCGCATTTTCGTCGTGTCGGCCTTTGGCGGCATCACCAACCTGCTGCTCGAACACAAGAAGTCGGGCGAACAGGGGGTCTATGCTCTTTTTGCAGAAGACAACGACGACCACAGCTGGCTCGACGCGCTGAAGCGCACGCAGGTCGCGATGGAAGAGGCACATCGCAAAGCGCTCGACCACCCCGCCGACATTTCGGACGCCACGGATTTCGTGCGCGACCGGATCGAGGGTGCGCGCAACTGCCTGTTCGATCTGCAACGGCTTTGCACCTACGGTCACTTCCGGCTGTCCGAACATATGGGCCGGGTGCGTGAACTGCTGTCCGGTCTGGGAGAGGCGCATTCCGCCTACGTTACCGCACTCATGCTGAAACGAGCAGGTGTCGAGGCACGGTTCGTGGACCTGTCGGGCTGGCGCGACGAAGGCGATGTGACGCTGGACGAACGCATCGCGCTCGGGCTTGAGCGTATCGACGTGGCCTCCGAGCTGCCCATCGTGACAGGCTATGCCCAATGCCGCGAGGGGCTGATGAGCGAATACGACCGGGGCTATTCCGAAGTGACTTTCGCCCGTCTTGCCGCGCTCACCAGCGCCAAGGAGGCGATTATCCACAAGGAATTCCACCTGTCGTCTGCCGATCCGAACCTCGTGGGCGGCGGCGTGCGCAAGCTCGGCCACACGAACTACGACGTGGCGGATCAGCTGTCGAACCTCGGGATGGAAGCCATTCACCCGTCTGCGGCCAAGATGCTGCGCCAAGCGGACGTGCCGCTGCGTGTGACCAATGCGTTCGAGCCAGAAGATCCGGGCACGCTCATCGACGATGCGCCGGCGGATGTGCCGGGTGTAGAAATCGTGACTGGCCTCGATGTCTTTGCTCTGGAAGTGTTCGAGCAGGACATGGTCGGCGTCAAAGGCTACGACGCCACGATCCTCGACGCGCTCAAGCGTCACAAGATCTGGATCGTGTCCAAGACCTCGAACGCCAACACGATCACGCATTATCTGCGCGGCAACCTGAAATCGGTGCGGCGCGTGGAGGCGGACCTGAAGGAAGCCTATCCCAACGCCTGCGTCGGCGTGCGCTCGCTTTCGATCGTTTCGGCGGTGGGTCGCGACCTGCGCAAGCAGTCGGTGCTGGGACGGGGCCTCCTGGCGCTGGACGAGGCGGGGCTCGACGTCATCGCGGCACATGCGACGCCGCGCAACGTGGACGTGCAGTTCCTCATGAACCGTGACGAAGCGGACGCGGCCATCGCCGCGCTCCACAAGGCCTTCATCGAAGAAGAGGCCAAGCTGCGGGAAGCAGCCTGACACCCAAAGTTCCTTTTTGACCGTCAGGCTGAGATCGGGCGCTCGGAGACATCCGGGCGCCCGTTTTTTGCGCCGGCTTGCGCCCGTCAAATCATCCGCGACTTGTCCAAGGTCAGCACGAACTCCGCCCCCATTGCTGTCGCGGGCGTTGTGAACCCCGTCGGCAGGCTCCCCTCCGCCGCCGCCTGCGCGATCTTGGGCGCGGTGATCGAGGTCAGCTCGTAGGCTTCCATCGTCTCGAGCCGCAATTCCACGACCTCGCCCGCCCCGTTCACCGCCCGGCCATAGATCCGCGACCGGCCCGTGGCGCGCGTTTCGGCATCCGGCCCGTCGGGCATCTTGCGAAGCTGCGCCCTGACGATGGGTTGGCCCAACGGCGTCGACAAAAACCACTTCGCGACACGCGGCAGTTTGAGCAGCGCGACGGTGTCGGGCGGAGCCTGAAAGAATACCTCGATACTCTGGACGCCCGTGGTATGCGCCGCCGTGACGATATCGCCCCAGGAGACAGCCATGACCTCCTGCGGGCCATCCCCGAAATCCACCTCCGTGGACAGCGGCCCTTGACGCGCGACGAGCCGTCCATCCTTGCGCACCAGCGGCCGCGCGGCGATCTGACGCGCGCCGGTCGTCGCCGTCCCGCGCGAGGCCCGGCCGATCCCACGAAACGCCAGCGTGATCTCCTGCGTGTCAGGCAGGCGTTCCACCAGCATCGCGGCCATGCAGTCGGTTGGCACAACGTCGAATCCGGTGCCGGGCAGGATCGTGATCCCCACGCCCTTTGCCGCCTCATCAAGGCCTGCGCAACCCGCCAGCACCTCGGATTCCCCGGTGATGTCGAGGTAATGGGTCCGGGTGTCGAGACAGGCCCGCGTCATATGCGCCCATGTATCGGCGAAGGGCCCGGCGCAGTTCAGGACCGCGTCCACATCTGCCAGCGCCTCGCGCGCGGCCGCGTCGTCGGTCACGCTGAAAGCCACCTTCTCGCACCCCAGTTCCGCCGCCAGCGGAGCGAGCTTGGCCATCGACCGCCCGGCGAGGATCGGGTGCAGTCCCATCGCCACGGCCTGCCGCGCCACAAGCGTCCCGGTATAGCCGGTCGCCCCGTAGATCATGATCCTGCGCATCCGTCGGCTCCTGCCTTATCGCCCATGTCAGATGTCCCGGTAGTGATCCGGAACATCGTCCTGTGTCTCTGGTCACCCTTTGCCGGGTGGGGCGCGGGGTCAAGCCCGCGCCGAAATGGTGCGTCACCGCCCGTCCCACACCAACGTGAGCATCTTCGGTCCCGAGTTGACAGTTCGGTGATCACCTCGCCGCACCGATTGCTGCAAAGGCCGCGCCCCCCATATCGGAATGAACAACCATCGCAGGAGTGACCATGACCCCCATCGCCAAGATCACCGCCGCCACTGCCCTCGTCGCAGCCCCCTTTGTCGTGCCGCTCGCCGCCAGCGCCGATGACGACCGGATGCCGACCGCAGACGAACTGTCCTCGATCGAGACCGTGCTGACGGACGCGGGCTATACGATCTGGGAAGAGATCGAGTTCGACGACGGTCTGTGGGAGGTCGACGATGCCCGCAAGGGCGACGCAGTCGAGGAATACGACCTCAAGCTGCAGCCGGACACCTTTGCCATCGTGAGCGAGCGCGTCGATCGCTAGACTGCCCAGAGCGCGCCGGCGGTCCTAGACCACCGGCGTCACGACACGCGCGCCCGTCTCGGGTTTCGCGCCCAGTATCACCTCAAGCGGGTCGTGCTCGGCCACCCAATGTCCCGGCGCGACCTGCTCGAGCCGGGGCGTATAGTCCCCCTGCCCCGCAGCCAGTTTGGAGGGCAGGAACCGGAGCGCCGCCCTGGGGTCGAGCGGTGAGGGCAATTCGCCGGGGATGCGGATGCGCTCGCGGCTTCGTTCAAGCTCCGGGTCCGGGATCGGCACCGCCGAGATCAGCGCCTTGGTATACGGATGTCGCGGCCCTTCCACCACATCCCCCGCCGCGCCAAGCTCCACGATCCGGCCCAGATAGAGCACCATGATCCGGTTCGAAATCGCGCGCACCACCGACAGGTCATGCGAGATGAAGATCATCGACATCCCGAACTCGGCCTGCAAGTCCTTCAGAAGCTGCACGATCTGCGCTTGGATCGACACGTCGAGCGCCGACACCGCCTCGTCGCAGATGATTAGCTTGGGCTGGTTGATCATCGCGCGGGCGATCCCGACGCGCTGGTTCTGGCCGCCGGACAGCTCGTGCGGGTAGCGGTTGTAATAGGTCTGATCCAGCCCCACCCGCTCCATCATCGCGATCACCTTGTCGCGGCGCTGGGTCTTCGTCAGGCCGGGCTGAAAGGTCTTGAGCGGTTCCGTAATCGAGTCCGCGATGGTCATGCGCGGATCGAGGCTCGCGAGCGGGTCCTGAAAGACGAGCTGCATGTCGCGCCGCGATTTCGTCATCTCGCGCTTGTCCAATTCGGTGAGCGACCGCCCCAGCCACGTCACCGATCCATCGGTCGGCTCGATCAGCCGCAGAACCGCGCGCGCCATCGTGGACTTGCCGCAACCGCTTTCCCCCACGACGCCCAGCGTCTCGCCCTTGGCCAGGTCGAAGGTCACGCCGTTCACCGCCTTGAGCGGAATGGTGCGCCCGAAAAGCCCACCTTTGACCCGGATCGGGAAATGCACCTTGATGTCGTCGGCGGACAGGAGCGGCGCGGCATCGGCGCCGGTCCCTTCCGGCGCCCCCTTGTCGTCGATGCGCGGCATGGCATCGAGGAGTTTGCGGGTATAGGCGTGTTCCGGCGCCTTGAACACCTGCATCACGTCGCCCGACTCCACGTATTCGCCCAGCCGCATCACCTCGATCCGGTCGCACATGCGGGCGACCACGCCCATGTCATGGGTGATGAGCGCAATCGCGGTGCCCTGTTCGCGTTGCAGTTCCGCCATCAGGTCGAGGATCTCCGCCTGCACGGTCACATCGAGCGCAGTGGTCGGTTCGTCCGCAATGAGCAGCTTCGGCTCGCAGAGCATCGCCTGTGCGATCATCACCCTTTGGCGCATCCCGCCGGATAGTTCGTGGGGGTATTGATCCAGCCGCCGCTCGGCCTCGGGGATCTGCACGCGATTGAGCCAGTCGAGGCACTGCCGCCGCGCCACCGCGCCCGACAGGCCGCAGTGGACCTTGAGCACCTCGGCCATCTGGTCGCCCACCTTCAGATGCGGAGTCAAAGCGGTCAGCGGGTCTTGGAAGATCATCCCCACATCCGCGCCTCTCAGCTTGTTCAGCTTGCCCACGGGCAGGTTCAGGATCTCGGACCCCTGAAACGTCACGGACCCCGTGGCCCGGCCATTGGGCGGCAAGAGCCCCATGGCAGCCATGAAGCTCTGCGATTTGCCCGAGCCGGATTCCCCAACAATGCCAAGACATTCGCCCGGAGCGATGTCGAAGCTCACGCCCTTGACGGCATGGACGGGGCCATCGTTGGTGTCGAAGGTGACGGTCAGGTCGCGTGCGGAAAGAACGGTCATGTCAGCGGTCCTTCGGGTCGAGAGCATCGCGCAGGCCATCACCGATGAAGAACATCGTCATGATGATCGCGACGTAGAAGAAGAGCGGGTAGAGCAGTTGCCAGGTGGTGCCATAAGCCATGGTTCCGGCCCCTTCCGCGATCAGCTTGCCAAGCGAAGTATAGGGTTCGGAAATGCCAAGCCCGAGGAACGAGATGAAGCTCTCGGTCAGGATCATCTCGGGCACCAGAAGGGACGCATAGACGATCACCACGCCGATGAGGTTGGGCAGGATGTGCCGCACCATGATCGTCCCCTCGGACACGCCCGCCGCCCGCGCCGCCTCGATGAACTCGCGGTTCTTGAGGCTCAGTGTCTGCGCGCGCACGATCCGCGCCATGGTGAGCCAGCCGAAAGCACCGAGCGCGACGAAGAGCATGAGGAACGACCGCCCGGCGATCACCATGAGCAGGATGATGATCAGCGTCGTGGGGATGGCGAGCAAGATGTCGACGAAACGCATCATCCCGCTGTCGATCCGCCCGCCCACGTAGCCCGCGATCAGGCCAAAGGTGGTGCCGATGATGAGTGCTGTCGCGGCACCGACGACCCCGACGAGCAGCGACGTGCCGGTCGCTTGTATGACACGGGAATAAAGGTCGCGGCCCAGTTCATCGAGGCCAAAGTAATGCCCGTTCTCGATGGACGGCATCCCGGATGTGGCGATGTCGCCCATCCTCTCCCAATCAATTTCCTCGTTGTCCCACTGGGCAAAGAGTGGGCCAATGAGCACAAACAACACGATCAGGCCCAGCACCACGACCGATGCCATCGCCGCCTTGTTGCGGATGAACCGGCGGTAGGCGTCTTGCAGCAGCGAGCGGCCTTTGACCGGCAGAACGTCGGTCACGTCATCCGCGATCTGCGCGGCTTTAACGGAGCTTCCAAATGCCATGATGCCCCCCCTCAGTAACGGATTTTCGGATCGAACCAGGCATAGGCCAGGTCGGTGAGAAGGTTCACAAAGACGGTGAGCACGCCGTATAGGATCGTGACCCCCAGCAGCACGGCATAGTCCCGCGTCAGCGCCGACCCGACATAGGCCTGGCCCAGACCGCCGGTCGAGAAATAGAGGTCCACGAAGACCGACCCGGTGAGCACATAGACGAACACCGGACCAAGGTAGCTCACCACCGGCAGAAGCGTCGGCTTCATCGCGTGTCTCCAGATCACGGCGCGCATCGGCAGTCCCTTGGCCCGCGCGGTGCGGATGAAGTTAGAGTTGAGCACCTCGAGCATCGAGGACCGCGTGAGCCGCGCGATGTTGCCCATGTAGGACGTGGACAGTGCGATCACCGGCATGATCAGATATTGCCACTGCCCGCCGTTCCAGCCGCCGCCGGGCAGAATGCCTAGCCAGAGCGTGAAGGTCAGGATGAGGATCGGGCCCATGATGAAGTTGGGCAGCGCCTGCGCGGCGATGCCCAGCGTCACGGCGAAATAGTCGATAAAGGTGTTGTGTCGGATCGCGGCCCAGACACCGAGACCCACGCCCACCAGCGTCGCCACGACGAAGGCGAGCGAACCGTAGGTCAGCGAAATCGGGAAGCCCTGCGCGATGATGTCGTTCACGTCGCGGTCCTTGAACTTGAAGGACGGGCCGAAATCGAAATGCAGGATGATGTTGGACATATAGTCCCAGAGCTGCTTCCACAGCGGTTGGTCGAGGCCATAGCGCGCCTCGATATTCGCCAGCACGGCGGGCGGCAGCGGGCGTTCCGACGTGAACGGGCCACCGGGCGCGAAGTGGATCAGAAAGAACGAGGCGACGATCAGCAGCAGGATCGTCGGAATGGCGATCAGCAGACGCTTGAGGATATAGGCCAGCATGGGCGCTCCAATACCGATGACCGCGCCCCCCTGTCCTGGGGGCGCGGATCGTTAGGATGCGAGCAACGCGCGGTTACTCGGCAATCTTGTAGAGGTTCTTCGAATACCAGTTCTGCTCGACGTTGTTGACGGGCCAGTTGCCCAGATCGGTGTCGAGCATGTAGACGCCGGCATAGTGATAGATCGGAATCACCGGCATCTCGTCATAGATGATCTCTTCGACCTCGGTATAGAGCGGGCCGGTGTCATCGGCGGTCTTGGCGTTCTCGAGCAGTTCATCGACACGGGCGTTCGAGAATTTGCCATCGTTGTATCCCGACTGGCTGTCGAGCAGGTCGAGGAACGTGGACGCCTCGTTGTAATCGCCGCACCAGGCACCCCGCGCCATGTCGAAGTTCTGGTTGCCGCGCTCTTCGAGGAAGACCTTCCACTCCATGTTGGCGAGCGTCGCCTGCACGCCCAACTTGGATTTCCACATCTGGCTCAGGGCCACGGCGACCTTCTCGTGGTCGTCGGAGGTGTTGTAGACCATCTCGAACTCGAGCGGATTGTCGGGGCCATAGCCCGCCTCGGCCAGCAGATCTTTGGCCATAGCATCACGGTCGGCCTGCGTCATGCTCGCCCATTCAAGTGCGGGCGGCTCGAACCCTGCGACGGCGGCGGGGGTAAAGGTATAGGCGGGCGGCTGGCCGCCTTGCATGACCTTTTCCACGATGATGTCGCGGTCCACGGCAAGCGCCAGCGCCTTGCGGACGTTCACATCCTTGAAAGCCTCAGGCCCGCCCTCGGAGACGTTGAAGGTGTAGTAGTAGTTGCACAGACGCGGAAAGCTCGTGGCTTCATCCGGGTAGTCCTGCGACATCTTCGGATACTGGCCGGCGGGAATTTCGGTGCGGTCCAGTTCACCGGCAAGGTAACGGGTCAGCGCCACGTTTTCGTCGTTGATGACGAGTGCGATCGTCTTGTCGATGATCGTGTTCTCGTTGTCCCAATACATCTCGTTGCGCTCGCGCACCGACCGTTCGTTGGGCAGGTGCTCGGTCAGCACATAAGCGCCGTTCGACACGATGTTCTCGGGCTTGGTCCAATCCTCACCGAACTCCTCGATCACCTTCTGCGGGGCCGGAAAGGTCGTCGCGTGGGTCGTCATCTGCGGAAAATAGGGCAAGGGCGAGGTAAGTTTGACCTCGAGCGTATGGTCGTCCACGGCGGTGACGCCCAGCGTGCCGGGTTCAGCCGTGCCCGCGATGATCTCGGACGCGCCCTCGATCGACATAAGCTCGATGAACCACTGGTAAGGGCTGGCGAGCGCCGGATCGGCGGCGCGGTTCCAGGCATAGACGAAGTCGCCCGCGACCACGGGATCGCCGTTCGACCACTTGGCATTGTCGCGCAGGGTAAAGGTATAGGTCAGCTTGTCGTCCGACACCTCGTAGCCCGTGGCCACGCCCGGCACGAGGTTGCCGTCCTCGTCCTGGTTCATCAGGCCCTCGAACAGGTCGCGCACGATTTCCGAACCGGTCACGTCCTCGACCACCTGTGGATCGACCGAGGAATGCTCGTCGAGCACGCGGTAGGTAAAGGTTTGATCATCCGCGAGGGTTACGCCCTCGGGCACATGCGAGGCGGCCATGGCGGCCCCGGTCAGCATGGTGGACGACAGAAGCGCCGCCAGCGCAAAGCGCGTGGTCTGTGTCATAGGTGGTTTCTCCCCGTTGTTTTGCGACGGATGCGGCGCGTCCCGGCCCCGCCCTGTCGTTTTTACCGATTGGTCGATCCTAGCCTGACAACGGACCCTCACAAGCGAATGCAACGGTGACGTGAGGAAAGCCTGCGGAAATTTGCTCAAATTCCGATGTACCATTTCGTCCCGCGGTCGAACCGAGGCGAACAGGTGCCTGGCCACGCGGCGTACGTACCCCGAATCATTTCGGTATACCGTCGCACACATTGACTTGCCCGCCCCTGTGGCTTAGGGCGGAGGCAACATGGCGGAGGGGCTATTCCCTTCGCGATTCCCGACAGGATGGAGAGCAAGATGGCCAAGGACATTCCCGATATCATTTACACCCAGGTGGACGAAGCGCCGGAGCTGGCGAGCCACTCGCTCCTCCCGATGATCCGCGCTTTCGCCGGGGCTGCGGGTCTGGACGTGGACATCATGAACATCTCGCTCGCGGGCCGGGTGCTGAGCCAGTTCCCCGACTTCCTCAAGGACGACCAGAAGGTGCCCGACGACCTTGCCGCTCTGGGCGAGATCGTAAAGCAACCGCAGGCGAACGTGATCAAGCTGCCGAACATCTCGGCCAGCCAGCCGCAGCTCGACGCCGCGATCAAGGAACTTCAGGCGCAGGGCTACGCGATCCCGGATTACCCGGTGAACGCCTCGACCGACGCGGAAAAAGACATCAAGGCCCGCTATGACGCGGTGAAAGGCTCTGCCGTGAACCCGGTTCTGCGCGAGGGCAACTCGGACCGCCGCGCCGCCAAGGCCGTGAAGAACTACGCCAAGGCGAACCCGCATTCGATGGGCGACTGGTCTGCCGACAGCCCGACCCATGTGGCGTCGATGAAGGGCAACGATTTCTTCGCCAACGAGAAATCCGCGACCATCACGGCGGCGCAGGCCGGTGGCGCGAAGATCGTCTTCATCTCCGATGACGGCAACCAGAAGACATTGAAGGACGGCCTCAAGTATGAAGAGGGCACCGTCGTCGATGCCACCTTCCTGTCGGCGTCCGACCTGCGCGATTACATCAAGGAAGAGATCGCGAGCATGGAGCCGGGCGTCCTGTTCTCGGTCCACCTCAAGGCCACGATGATGAAGGTATCGGACCCGATCATCTTCGGCCATTTCGTGAGCGTTTACCTCGAAGAGTTCATCACCAAGCACGCGGACGAGCTGAAGGCACTCGGCTTCAACCCCAACAGTGGCATCGGTGCACTGGAAGCCAAGATCGCGGGCAACGCCGAGCTCGAGGCCGACCTCAAGGCCGTGATGGCGAAACAGCCGCCCATGTATATGGTCGACAGCGACAAGGGCATCACCAACCTGCATGTGTCCTCGGACGTGATCATCGACGCCTCGATGCCCGCCGTGATCCGTGCGGGCGGCATCGGCTGGGGCCCGGACGGCAAAGCCGCACCGACCAAGTGCTGCATCCCCGACAACTGCTATGCGCCCGTCTATGACGAGACGATCAACTACTTCAAAGAGCATGGAAAACTCGACGTGACCACCTGCGGGGCCGTGTCGAACGTGGGTCTCATGGCGCAGAAGGCCGAGGAGTACGGCTCGCACCCGACCACCTTTGAAATCCCGTCCTCGGGCACGGTGCGCATCGTTCTGGACAACGGCGACATCCTGCACGAGCACAAGGTGCACCAGGGCGACATTTGGCGCTCGGCCACCGCGAAGAAAGCGCCGATCCTCGACTGGATCCAGCTGGGCATCGACCGGACGAAAGCGACCGGCAAGGCCGCCTTCTGGCTCGACGCAGGCCGCGCCCACGACGCGGAGCTGATCAAGTATGTAAAGCCCGCGCTGGAGAAGGCCGGGATCGACATCCCGATCATGGCCCCGCGCGAAGCGACGCGGTTCAGCTTCGACACCATGCGGGCTGGCGAGGATTGCGTGACGATCACGGGGAACGTGCTGCGCGACTATCTCACCGACCTGTTCCCGATCCTCGAGCTTGGCACCTCGGCCAAGATGCTGTCGATCGTGAAGCTGATGAACGGCGGCGGCATGTTCGAAACCGGCGCCGGCGGCTCGGCCCCCAAGCACGTCCAGCAGCTGATGGAAGAAAACCACCTGCGCTGGGACTCGCTGGGCGAATTCTGTGCCCTCGGGGAAAGCCTCAAGTTCCTCGGTGAAACCCGGTCCAAGCCCAAGGCCGTGGTGCTGGGTGACGCGGTCGACGTGGCCACGCAGAAGGTGCTGGACGAAGACCGTTCGCCTGAGCGCAAGGTCGGCCAGAACGACAACCGCACCTCGCATTACTGGTTCGCCCGATACTGGGCCGAGGCACTGGCTGCCCAGTCGGACGACGCCGACCTCGCCGCCCATTTCGCGCCCATCGCCAAGGACCTGGCCGACAAGGAAGCCGAGATCCTGAAGGAGCTTCAGGCGGGCGAAGGCAAGGCGGTGGACCTCGGCGGCTACTACCACGGCGACGAGGCGAAAACCTCGGCCGTGATGCGCCCCTCGGCCACGCTGAACGCCATCATCGGCTAAGAGCCACGCCAACGCAGGATCAGGGCGGCGCGAGAGCGTCGCCCTTTTTCATGCGCGACCGCAGTCAAATCGACGGTCCATAAACGGACATTCGTGCGAGGCCGGATTCCGGGATTCTAGAATTCTAGAATCCCGGAATCAAAAAGCTTCAACAAAAGCGCTGCCTTCGAAACGAAATTCTGAGGGATACCTTAACAGGCAGCCGCACCTAAACGGACACGCCCTTGAGCAACTGCTCGCGCGTCACCTCGCCCTTTGGTCCAGCCAGCGTCACCGCACCCCGCCGCAGCACCACAAAACGATCCCCAAGGTCATGGGCGAAATCGAAGAACTGCTCGACCAGCACGATGGCCATCTTGCCCTCGTCGCGCAGCATCTGGATGACGCGCCCGATCTGCTGGATGATGTTGGGCTGAATGCCCTCGGTCGGCTCGTCAAGCAGAAGGAGTTTAGGCTTCGTGATCAGCGCCCGGGCAATCGCCAACTGCTGCTGCTGCCCGCCCGACAGGTCACCGCCCCGACGGTTCTGCATTTCCTTGAGCACCGGAAACAGCTCGAACATCGCCTCCGGCACCTCGTGTTCACCCTTGGGCAGGCAGGCAAAGGCCGTCTCCATGTTCTCGCGCACGGTCAGCAGCGGGAAGATCTCGCGCCCCTGCGGCACCAGCGCGATCCCCTTCTGGGCGAGCGCATGGGGCGACATGACGGGGAGCGTTTCGCCGTCCAGCACCATGGTCCCGCCGGATCGCGGATGCCGCCCGCAGATCGCGCGGATAAGGGATGTCTTGCCTACCCCGTTCGTGCCCATGACACAGGTGATCTTGCCCGTCTCGGCTTCCATACTGATCCCGTTCAGGATCCGCGAATGGCCATAATGCAGGGTGAAGTCGTCGATTTTCAGCATGTTACCGCCCCAGATACACGTCGATGACCTGCTGGTTCGACGTCACATGGTCCAAGGACCCCTCGGCCAGAACCGATCCCTCGTGCAGGACCGTCACCTTGCAATTCAGCCGCCGCACGAACTCCATATCGTGTTCGACCACGACCACGGCCCGCGTCTTGGCCGCCTCGACCAGAATGTCGGTGGTCTTTTCCCGCTCCTCCGGCGTCATCCCCGCCGCCGGTTCATCGACCAGCAAGAGGCGCGGTTCCTGCGCCAACAGCATCCCGATCTCAAGCCACTGCTTCTGCCCATGCGACAGCTCGCCCGATTTGCGCATCAGTTCATTGGCAAGCCCGATCTCGGCGGCGAGTTCCGCCACCCGGTTCATGTCGGCATCCGAGGGCTTCCAGAACAGCACGGAGAACGCCCCGCGCTTGTTCTTCACGGCCATGAGGAGGTTCTCCTCGACCGTCTGATCCTCGAAGACCGTGGGCTTCTGGAATTTGCGCCCGATTCCCTCCTGCGCGATGCGCGCCTCGTTCATGCCGACGAGGTTGCGGGACAATTCACCCCAAAGCACCTTGCCCGTATCCGGCCGCGTCTTGCCGGTCACGATGTCCATAAAGGTCGTCTTGCCCGCGCCATTGGGCCCGATGATCGCCCGCATCTCGGCGGGGCCGATGTTGAACGACAGGTTGTTGATGGCGCGGAAGCCGTCAAAGGTGACGGAAATGCCGTTCACTTCCAGAAGCGTGCTCATTCCTCGGCCTCCCGTTCGCGCAAGCTGCCCTGATCCGGGCCAAGGTCGGCCCCGTGCCGGTCCGGCGTGCGCCGTTCCGCGATCAGGTCAAAGAGACCGCCGATCCCCTTGGGCGCGAAGAGCGTGACGAGCACGAAGGACAGGCCCAGAAGGATGGTCCACCAGTCGACCCATTGGATGCGGTAGAATCCGAGGTTGATGTCCGGCGCCTGACCGCCGGTGAAATAGGTCGACACGAGCGACACGAAGACCGCGCCTAGCACCGCCCCGTAAAGTCGCCCCCGGCCCCCGATGGCCACCCAGACGGCGAGGTAGATCGATGCGATCGGCGCGATTTCCGCCGGGTTGATGATGCCCGCCTGCGGATAATACAGCGCACCCGCGACCCCCGCGATCATGGCCGTCACCGTGAAGAGAAACAGCTTGTAGCCCTCGACCGAATACCCCAGGAACCGCACCCGTGCCTCGTTGTCGCGGATGCCGCGAATGACCGATCCGAACTTGCCGGACACGATCCAGGCAGCAAAGATATAGCCAAGGGCGAGCGCCAGCGCCGAGGCCCAGAAGAACCAGATCGACACATAGTCCTGCGATGCGGTCACGCCTGGAAGGTTCTGGAGGCCCGAGAGCCCGTTGTTGCCCCGCAAGCCGCTATCGTTCTGGAAGAGGTAGAGCGACAGGGCGAGCGTCATGGCCTGCGTCAGGATCGACAGGTAGACCCCCGTGACCCGGGACCGGAAGGCGAGCCAGCCGAAGACGAAGGCAAGCACACCGGGCACTGCGACGACCAGCAGGAGCTGCATGAAGAGGCTGTCGGCAAAGAACCAGATGACCGGAAATTCGGATGACCCGACCACCCCGAAAATCTGCGTCCCGATGCCGTCCACCACCTCCTGCGCCGTTGGCGGGATCGGGTTCTGCGCCATGGAGGTCGCCACGATCTCTTTCGTCCGCTCATACATAAGCCACATGCCGATCATGTAGCCGCCCAGCCCGAAGAAGGCGAAATGGCCCAGCGACAGGATACCCGCATAGCCCCAGACGAGGTCCATCGCGACCGCGATCAGCGCGAGGCAGAGCGTCTTGCCCAGCGTTTTCACGAAGGAGGTCGAGATGATCCCCGCGCCGAAGGCTTCGGAGGAAAAGGTGACAAGGATCGTAAAGACCGTCAACACCGCGAGGAAAATCATGACCGAGGGGTTCTTGATGAGAAAGCTGCGTTGCATGGCTCAATCCCCCGCCGCGCGACCCTTGAGGGCGATGATGCCCCTTGGCCGGAATTGGATGAAGATGATGATGAAGATGATCATGTAGGTCTGCGCCGCCAGCGTGTTGGACGGGTTGAACCACTCGATCCCCTTCTGGAGGATACCGATCAGCCCGGCGCCCAAAAGCGTGCCCCAGATGTTGCCGACACCGCCGACGACGACCGTCATGAAGCTTTGCACGATATAGGCCTGCCCGATCTCGGACGTGACCTGCGCATAAAGCCCGATGGCGACCCCCGCGATCCCGGCGATGCCCGAACCCAGCCCGAAGGTCAGCATGTTCACCCGCTCGGGGTTGATGCCCATGGCGCTGGCCATGCCGCGGTTCTGCGTCACGGCACGGGTTTCCAGCCCCAGCCGTGTGCGCTTCATGATGAACAGGAACACGGCGAGGAAGATGAGCGCGAGCACGAAGATCGCGATCCGCACCGTCGAAATCGACACCACGTCGTTCATCACCCATGCCCCACCCAGCCAGTCGGGCGAGGTCAGGGGCCGCGCCTGCGTGCCGAAGATGTTCTTTGCCAATTGTTGCAGCGCAATCGAAATGCCAAAAGTCGCGAGCAGCGTTTCCAGCGGCCGGTTGTAGAGGTATCGGATCACCAGCCGCTCCATCGCCACCCCGGCGGCGAATGTCACGGCGAAGGCCAGCGGAATGGCGAGCAGGATCGACGCCGTGTGATTGGGGACGATCTGCTGCACGACATAGCCCGTGTAGGCGCCCATCATGATGAACTCGCCATGGGCCATGTTGATGACCCCCATCACGCCAAAGGTGATGGCGAGGCCGATGGCCGCGAGGAAATAGATCGACCCCAACGACAGAGCGTCGAGGCCGAGGTCGAAGATCTGGAACAGTCCCACCTTTGTTTCGATGGCGGTGAGCGCGGATTGCGCCGCGTCGGTCACGTCGGCATTGGGTTCGGAATAGACGGCGGCAAAGACCTTGCCGTCGAGCGCCGCGTCCACATCGTCCTCGGTCGCCGCCGGGGGCACGGTGCCCGCGGCCTCCAGCGCCTCGAACGCTGCCACGCGCCGTTCGGGGTCGGACAACTCGGCCACCGGCACGCCGCCCACGGCACCGTCCACGATGTTGGCCTGCAAGAGGCCGCGCAGCGCATCGTCGGTCAGGAGCGGCTCGCCGTCGGTGAGCGCATAGGCTTCTTCGCGCGACAGGGCTTCGGACCCCACGCGAAGTTCGCGCGCCACGTTCACGTCGTCCGGGATGGCGCCGTCAAAGGCCATGATCCGCGTCGCGACCAGCGGGTTGAGCGCGCCGCGCACGGCAACGTCCAGATTGCCCGCCACGCTCTCGATCGCCGCGATCCGGTTCGCCGGGTCGGTGCCATAGGTGATGGTGATGAGCTTTTCGAGCCGCTCCTTGCGCGCCCTGATGTCCGCGTCTTCTTCGTTGTCGATCGAGGCGCGCAGCACCCCCAGCAGGTCCTCGCTCGCGTTGCGTTCGAGCGACGCGAGTGCTTCACGCCGTTTCGCGGGGTCTGGGTCGTTCAGTTGGAATGCGACGAGTGCCGAGCCGATCAGCCCTTGTATGCCCGAGTTCGGCTTGATCTGTTCGATGTCGTCCTTGGTAACGGTCGCCACGACCTCGCCGGTGTCGAAGTCGGTCAGCGCGTAGCCGTCACCGGCCTTCACCGCCTTGAAGAACTGCCCGTCCGAGATGCGCTGCCACATGTCGCGCGCCTGCCACGTCTCGAGAACGAAAGGCGCTGCGTCCAGCCCCGATCCGGCAACCGCGTCGATGGCGGGCTGGATCGTGCGACGCGAGCTGTCCACGATCAGCTCGGACACGGATTGCAGGACCTCCTGCATCGGACCCAGCGCGACCGCTTCCGTTTCAGATGCGGTTTCGTTTGTTGGCTCGGTCGCGGCGTCCTGTGCCACCACCTGTGTCGCGAGGCAAAACATCGCCAGCACGACCACCAATAGGCGTTTCAACATCAGCCCCACCCCGATGTAGTCAAAGAAGGGCGGCAGGTTGACCCCGCCGCCCGGTTTTTCTTGTTCTTAGTAGTTCGACGTGAGCTGAACGCAGGTCTGCGTCTCGGTGTTGTACATGCCGCACTGGAGGTCTTTCCAATCCGACTCGAGCACCGCCGATTCCGGGAGGTAGTCGGTCCAGGCATCGCCCGGCACCGGATCGGTTTCCGAGATGATGTCGAACTGACCATCGGCAAGGATTTCCCCGATCAGGACGGGCTTCGACAGGTGGTGGTTCACGCCCATCACGGCAGTGCCGCCGGTGAGGTTGGGGAACTCCTGCCCCCACATGGCCTCGCGCACGGCGTCAACGTCAGTGGTCCCGGCAGCGGTGGCCGCGTTCACCCACATGTTGAAGCCGATGTAGTGGGCTTCCATCGGGTCGTTGGTCACGCGGGCCTCGTCACCGATGAACTCGTGCCAGGCGGCGATGAACTCGGCATTGGCTTCGGTGTCAGCGGACATGAAGTAGTTCCAGGCGGCAAGGTGGCCGACAAGGTTCGAGGTGTCGAGACCGGCGAGTTCCTCTTCACCGACCGAGAAGGCCACGACCGGAATGTCGTCGGCCGAGATACCGGCAGCGGCAAGCTCCTTGTAGAAACCGATGTTCGCGTCGCCGTTGATGGTCGAGATGACGCCGACCTTCTTGCCGTCCGCGCCCAGCGCCACGACGTCAGCGACGATCTTGGACCAGTCGGAATGACCGAAGGGCGTGTAGTTCACGAAGATGTCCTCTTGCGCGATCCCCTTGTCCTTCAGGTAGCTCTCGAGAATGTTGTTCGTGGTGCGCGGATAGACGTAGTCGGTGCCGAGCAGCGCGAATTTCTCGACGCCAAGCTCTTCGAGGAAGTAGTCGGTGGCCGGGATCGCCTGCTGGTTCGGGGCGGCGCCAGTGTAGAACACGTTCTTCGACGATTCCTCGCCTTCGTATTGCACCGGGTAGAACAGCAGGCCGTTGAGTTCCTCGATCACCGGCAACACCGATTTGCGCGACACGGACGTCCAGTTGCCGAAGATCACGTCGACCTCGTGCACGGTCAGAAGCTCACGCGCCTTTTCAGCGAACAGCGGCCAGTCCGACGCCGGGTCCACGACGACAGCTTCGAGATCGCAGCCCAGAAGACCGCCTTTCTCGTTCTGCGCGGCGACGAGCATTTCCATCGTGTCTTTCAGCGTGGTTTCCGAAATCGCCATGGTGCCCGACAGCGAGTGCAGCACGCCGACCTTGATCGGGCAGTCCTGCGCCGCGGCGGCCGAAGTCATCGCGGCAGCGGCGACTGTCCCGGCGAGAAGCGTTCTTACGAATTTCATGTAATCTCTCCCAGGCGGGGCGTCCCTGGACCTTGCCGAAAAGGGCAAAGGCCACCACATCCGTCCCCGCAACAGTTGTTGTTGCATCCGTGCGGCGGCTGGCCGTTCTGCATCTGGTCCGGCTGCCGCACACCCTTGCGATCCGTGTCGCGTCCCTAAGGGCAGGGGTAAGGTGTGTCGCAGTGCGGTGGCTGGGCAATTCACCCCGGTTATCTGAACGTTACATTCCGGGGCTTGTTTAATAATTAGGCGCAACTTGCCGCATTTGGCGCAAATTTGTGCGAACACTAGGCAGAAAGCGACGTATCATAGACGGAAAGCGTCTCACTTCGACTCACGAGTGACTGATTTAATCCGCCGAAGGTCGCAGATTCATGTGCACGCGGCATTGCCTTTATAAATGCAAGAGATACAGTTGTCGTATGCAGAATACGAGTTTCCCAACCTATTCAAGAAACTGAATGGAAATCCGATGCGTCTTACGGTCAAGCAAATGGAGGTCTTCCACGCAATCGTGGTCGCTGGCTCCATCAGCCAAGCCAAACGTGTGCTCGGGCTGTCCCAGCCGACGATCTCGCAGCAACTCGCCAAGATGGAAGAATTGCTGGGTGTGCAGCTCATCCATCGCGGGCGGGGCGAAAGCCTGCGCCTGACGGCGGCTGGAGAATACTGGTACAAGGCCAGCAACCGTATCCTGACCGAGTTCGAGAACGCCGAACAACAGCACCGCATCCTCTTTGACGAGAAACGTCTGACTCTTCACTTCGGCACGACGCCCTCGCTCCGTGGCCGCTTTACCGAGGTGGCGGCGCAGACCGCGCTCGAGCTCGACCAGTTCGCGCGCTTCGATTTCGACTGGGGCCTGACCTCGGCGGAGGTCGTCGAAAACATCAACGCGCACAAGTTCAACTGCGGCGTCGTCTCGGCGGCAAGCATCGAGGACCAGCGCGCGTCGTTTCACATCGAGTTCCTGTTCAAGGACCGCATCGTCTGGGCCGTGCCCGCCGATGTCCCGGACGAGCTGATCGCGCTGGCGCTCGACCGGCTCGATGTCGAACCGGGCGCCGAGGCGCTGTCGCGCTACGTCGACGTGACGCCGCCGATCCCGTGGCGCGAACGCTCGGACAACTGGTATCGCTCGCAACTGCCCTTCGCCGCGCCCTATTTCGGCTGCGTTACGCACCAGGCAGCCGTCGATGTGGTGGCGGCGGGTCTTGCCACCTGTCACACGCCGATCTCGCTCCTGCCCAACCTGCCCGAACAGGTGCGCGAGCGGATCAAGATCTTCGACATCGGCGAGCATATTCGCGAAGTGGTCTTTGTGATGCCCAAGCATCTGATGAGCCTCAGGCCCTTTGCCATGTATGCCACCAAGATCTCGGAATACATCCGCGCCACCTATTCCGACGCGCAGTTCGTGGATCAGATCCTGCCCATGCCCCGGATCGACCATCTGGCGGCGGCTGAGTGACGCCCTGCCGCCTTGCGCGGCGGCCCTGTCGCGGCGCGGCATAAGGTTTTTCTATCTGATACATAGACCCATCGGATACGTCCCCGCGTTCCTATGACCTTAGTCGTACCCCGCCCGACGGGGACGCTGACGCAGGGAGGAATAACATGCGCACATTGTCCACATCCGTGGCGGCGCTCGCCGCTACGGGATTGCTGTCTACTGCCCTCTGGGCCGACCCAGCCACGCCGGAACGCCTTGTCAATGCCGGGACCGATGCCGAAGCCGCCAACTGGCTCACGGTCCACCGCACCTATGACAGCCACCGCTATTCGCCGCTGGACGAGATCACGCCGGAAAACGCCTCCGGCCTGAAACTGGCCTTCGCCGTACCGCTGGGCGGAACCGAACCGTCGGCCTTCGGCGCAGGCGCGATGGAAACGACGCCGCTCGTCAAGGACGGCAAGATGTATGTCACCGACCCCTGGGGCACCACGTACAAGATCGACGTTTCGACGGGCACCCGGGGCCAGATCGAGTGGATCTGCGATACCGCGATCGACAAGGACCCCTCCCTCGGGATCCTGCTCGCCAACCGGGGCGTGGCGCTGTCGGGCGATGTTGTCATATCCAATCTTCCTGACGGCCGTGTGGTGGCCTGCGACGATGCCTCGGGCGACATCGTGTGGGAACAGCAGACCGCCGATCAGCCGGGCGAAGGCTTTACGGGTGCGCCACTTGCCGTTGGGGACAAGGTCATTGTCGGCCAGTCCTATGGCGACTGGGCCACACGGGGCTGGATCGCCGCCCTCGACGCGGCGACAGGTGAGGAAGTCTGGCGCTTCTACACCGTGCCGGAACCGGGTCAGCCCGGCTCGGAGACCTGGCTGTGCGAAGAAACGGGCAATCCCGATTGCTGGAAGACCGGCGGGGCCGCTGCCTGGGTGACCGGATCCTACGACCCGGAATCGAACACATTGATCTATGGTACGGGCAACCCCGTGCCGATGTTCGACCCGGAGTATCGCCCGGGCGATAACCTCTATTCCAACTCCGCCATTGCGCTCGACGCCGATACCGGCGAATTGAAATGGCACTTCCAGTATACGCCCGGCGACTACTTCGATTATGACGAAGTCGGCATTCACCTGCTGATCGACAAGGAAATCGACGGCGAAATGCGCAAGGTCGTGGGGCACTTCGGTCGAAACGGGTTCTTCTACAACCTCGATCGCACCAACGGGTCCTTCATCAACGCCGGCCAGTATGTCGAGAGGCTCAACTGGACCGACGGCGTCGATCCCAAGACAGGAAAGCCGCTGAATTACGACCCGAACGCAACGCTCCAGGCCTATGCGCAAGACGTCGTGCTGCGTCGTGACGGAGGGCCCGTCGAAAACTGTCCACACCTTCAAGGTGGCATCAACTTCTGGCCGACCGCCTATAACCCCGCGACCGGCATGGCCTATGGCCATTCGATCGAAGGCTGCTCGGAGTTGTCGACTGTTCCCGTCGCGCCCGAAGACGTGATGCAGGGCGCAATCTTCACCGGCGGCTCCAATGCTGATTCCGGCGAAATCGACGGCTCGATCGTTCAACTCGACGTCGCCACAGGTCAGGTCGTCAAGAAAGAGATGCGCGAGTATCCCGGTTATGCCGGCGTCCTGCTCTCGGGTGATCTGGTCTGGGTCGGCGAGCTGGACGGCACCTTCGGCGCCTACGATGCCGAAACGCTGGAACAGGTCTGGTCCACCAACCTGGGTGGGTCCTTCAAGGCACCGGCGATGACCTACGCGGTCGACGGCAAGCAGTATGTCGCCATTGTTTCAGGTCCCCTCGGCACTGGCTCCTTTGGCCATCCAGACATCGAACAGACGCAGGGCGCCAACATGCTCTACGTCTTCTCGCTCTGATCCGAGACCCCCAACTGGTTTCCGGCCGCAGTCAACGCGGCCGGAAATCGTCTCTACCCCTACGAAACGCGCAAACGACAAGACGATCGGAAAGTCACTCCTGATGAAGGCACGAACCACCCTCACCGCCGCGGCCAGCCTCGGCCTCGCGCTTCTCACCGCACCGCTCATGGCGCAGGACGCCACGTTCAACCCTGAAGACTACGACATCGCGCGCGGCAAGGAGGTGTTCGAGCGCATCGGCGTCTGCGTTCAGTGCCACGGCTGGGACGGCAACGGCATGGGCCGCAACCCGCGTTCGGTCGGGATCGCGCCGAACCTGCGCGAGTTTCCCGATGATGCCGAGCTGCTGCACGAAGTCATTGCCTGCGGTCGGCCTTACACCGAAATGCCGTATCACGACCGCAATGCCTATTCGGATGGCCGGTGCTACGACATGACGCTCGACGACTTCGAGGAGGGCGATGCGCCGTCGCGCGGGAAATCCATTCGTGACGACGATATCGACAACCTCGTGGCCTATATGCTCACCGACGTGATCGGCGCTGGTGAAACCACGCTCGAGCAATGCGAAAAATTCTTTGAGCCGGGTCACCGCAACTGCGCGCCGCTGGCCAACAGGTAAGCCATGCGGACCGCGATCACACCCATGCTCCTCGCGGCGCTTGCCGCCGGGGGCGTTCTGGCCAGCGGGGGCGCCATGGCGCAGGACCGGGACCGGTCCGCGCTCGAAGCACCCTTCGACATCTGGGATGCGCAACTGGGCGCGCCGGTGTCGATCATCCCTGCCGTGGATGTGAACGAACTGGCCTGCGGCACGAACGGCGGCCCCTATTCGCTGCCCTTGAGCGAACCTACCGACTTCATGTCCTGCCCGCCCGAAGCATCGGGCTTGCGTGAAGTCCATTTTTCCTACGACGACGAACTGGACTACGTCGCCCGCGCGATGGAGTCCGAATACGCCGTACTGCAAGACGGGACGACGGTGTTTTCCCACAAGGTCATGGTCTCGGTGCTCGTCAGCGAAGACGGCATCATCGAGGGTATCCGTATCCTGACCGACCCCCGCATCCCCGCCCGCGAACGTCGCCGCGCCGTGACGCTCATGCGCAATCTGGAGGCCCGCTACGGTGACTGGACCCTCGCCTGCGAGGACATGCCGCTTGCGGAAGGCGAGATGATGATCGGCAACGTCTTTACCAAACGGGTCTGCACGGGGGTCTCACCCGAGGGCGACACCCACCTGCGCCTTGATGCGCGCTATCTGCGCAAGGCCGGGCAACAGGCGGTGAACCCGGAAACCCGCGAACTCAATTCCACCTATTTCGAAAGTTTCTCGCGCCTCGAAATGGTGCGCGCACCCTACGAACCGACGCCGCCGCCCGTGAGGGCGACGCGATGACCCTATTCGCTGTAGGTGCCGTCCGCATTGAAGGTGCGCGTGACGCGGGCCCCCTCCATCACCGCGCCCCGCATATTTGCGCGCGAGAACCGGCTCTCGCTGATCTGCGCCCCGGTGAAGTTGGTGTCGCGCAGGTCGGTGCCCCAGAAGTCGGTGTATTCGATCGTCGCACCCTCGAAGTCCGCCTTGACCGCGTCGCTTTTCACCATCGAGACATAGGACATGGTGACCCCGGCAAAGCTCGACCGGCCAAAGCTCGCCTCGCTCATGCCCGTGTTGTGAAACGTGGCGCCGGACAGGTCCGCGTTGTTCACCCGTGCCGCTGTCAGATGGGCGTTGTCGATCCGCGCCCCTGCCAGCACCGCGCTGGTCATTCGGCTGTGCTGCATCCGCGCCCCGTTGAGGTTGGCCCCGGCGAAGTTCGCCGCGGACAGTTGTGCCTCGTAGAACAATGCAGCGGACAGGTCGGCCCCGGTGAAATCGGCCTGGCGCAGTTCCGCGACATTGAAATTCGCGTCGACCGCGGTGACATCGACAAAGATCGTGCCGTTCAGGATCGCCCGATGAAACCGTGCGCCGGTCAGGTCGGCGCCGGTCAGATCGACGCCCGACAGGTCGGCCTTCTTGAAATTCGCGTAGGCAAGGTCGCAGCCCCGGCATTCGGTCCGCGAGCCATCGCGAAGCGCCGCAACGATTGCTGGGTCGGCGCCGGCCCAAACGGGGGTGGCGGTGAGGGCTGTGATGACGGCGGTTACGATGCGCATGGGGGATCTCCTCCTGTTGCGGGAAAGGATAGGACATGATCCCGGCCAAATCCAGCATTTTATCTTTTATAATCATAATGTTATCTGCGCCCTCCGCGCCCGCGGAAGATATGCGCCAAGACGCCGACGTCGTGACCGGCGAGGCCGAGATCCTTGACGCCGACGTGATCAAGATTGGCCCGCAGCGCGTGATCCTCTGGGGCGTGGACGCGCCGGAGCGGAACCAGTCCTGCTACAAGGACGGCGAACGCTGGGGCTGCGCGGATGCCGCAAAGCGCACGCTCGAACTGCTCGCGGGCCGCGGCGAAGTGACCTGTTTTCTCACTGGCGAAGCCGACCCCTTTGGCCGCCGCTACGGCGTCTGCGAAAGCGGCGGCGACGCGATCAATGAAGAGATGGTGCGCCGCGGCATGGCGCTGGCCTATCTCGACCAGTCCCAAGATTACATCGACGCCCAGATGGACGCGATCACCGACGAAGTGGGCCTATGGGAGGTCGGCGTCGAGTTCGAGGAACCCTGGAAATTCCGCCTGCAAAACACACCCGGAGGCTTCCGTTGAGCGACCAGAGCATGGACGACCGTTCCCCCCTTGCCGCGCGTCTCGTCGGCAACCGCGCCTATGACGACCTGTTTCGCTGGGTGCTGCTCATGGCGCTCATCTGTCTGGGGGCCGTGATCCTGTGGGATTACGGCTATCTCGCCTATCTCATTGACAACGACACCTCGGGCATCTCGACGCTGATCATCGCGATCTTCGGGGCCGCGAGTCTTTACTGCCTATGGTTCCTTTTCGACCTGTCCGGCGAGTTGTCGGCGCTCGCCCGCGTGATGAAGGGGCTCGAGGATGGCGGTGTGCCCGACATGGCCACGGCGGTGGACAAGCTGCGCAACCGCCGCCGCGTGGCACGGATCGTGAGCGATCTGAATACCATGCGCGTGACGACCGCCGGGTCGCCCGAAACGGTGTTGCAGGCCTTTGCCTCGGAACTGCGTGGCCCGGTGCGGCTGGGCGTGTTCATCTCGGACACGCTCTACAAACTCGGCCTCCTTGGAACGGTGATCGGGTTCATCCTCATGCTCGTCTCGATGCGCGATCTGGGCGAGTTCGACGTGGAAACCATGCGCTCGGCGCTGCAAAGCATGACCGGCGGCATGGCCGTCGCGCTCCTGACCACGATCACGGGCCTTTCCGCAGGTGTTCTCCTGCGGATGCAGTTCAACGTGCTCGACAGCCTCGCGCTTCGGATCACCCAGACTCTCGTGCGGTTTTCCGAGGTCGTGCTGCCCGCGGTCACGAGGGACTAGCAGATGTTCGAGGACATCCGGGACGGTGACTACGACGCCTTTACCGACCTGCTGTTCAACGCACTGGTGGGGTTTGCCTTCATGTTCTTCATCGCCTTCGCGATGATCAATCCCGTGGCCGAAGAGGGCAAGATCGACACCGAGGTCGAGATCCTGATCACTGTGCGTTGGCCCGATGGCCACGAGGACGACATCGACGTCTATGTCGAGGACCCGGTGGGCAACATTGTCTGGTATCACGAACGCGAGGCGGGACTCATGCATCTGGACCGCGACGACCGGGGGCAGTTCAAGGACGTGCTTCTCGTGAACGGGGCCGAGATCGAGAACCCGCTCAATCAGGAAACCGTGTCGGTGCGGGGCCTAATGAACGGTGAATACGTGGTCAACGTGGTGCATTTCATCGCGACCTCGACCGATCCGGTGCGGGTGACGGTCAAGGTCGAAAAGATGAACCCCTCGGTGCGCGTGGTCTACTACGGTGAAACCGACCTGACCGGCACCGGGGAAGAGGTGACGACCGTCCGCTTCACGCTCGACGACGACGAGATCATCGACCTCAACAACCGGCCCAAATCGCTCGTCGCGCTCACCCGGCAGACCAAGACCAACACGCCCGGCGGTGATATGTCGCTCGGGTCGGGGGAGGTCGTGCGGCAATGACCCAGACGATCATCACGCTCACGGTAGGCTATGCCCTCGTCGCCGTCCTCGTCGCGCTCGTCGTGCTTCAGGCGCGGTTTCACTGGCTGATCAAGGGCGGGCTGACGCTGGCGCTCGCGGCGCTTCTGTTCCTGACCTATCAGGGCGTCGGCAAACTGCGCGGCCTGCCGTCGGATACGAACCCGCCCGAGCGTTTCCGGCTCTACTGGGCGCAGATCGAGGAGCCGGACAAGCTCACGGGTGACCCCGGTGCGATCTTTCTGTGGCTGGGCGAGCTTGACGCGGATTACTACCCCGTCGGCCAGCCCCGCGCACACCGCCTGCCCTATTCCGACGAACTGGCCGCGCTGGTCCTAGAAGCACAGGCCAAGGTGGCCAAGGGCGAGGATATCGCGGGCGAGGTGTCCGAGGACGAGGCGGAAGAGGACCCGGCCGAGACCCTGGCGGAAGAGGCGATGGAGGAGGCCGAACAGGGCAATTCGTCGCGCATTGGCACGCGGGTTCTGAGTTTCGACTTCGGCAATCTGCGGTTCGACACGACGCCCGCGCCGGTCACGCCGGAAAAGGACAACTAGCCGGTGAGGCGGGAGTAAGCGTCCACCAGATCGACGGCCCCGCTCTGGTCGATCAGCGCGGCGGGCGATCCGGTGGCGACCACGCGCCCCTTCACCAGCATGATCACGTCATCGGCGCGCTCGACCTCGTCCACCAGATGCGTGGCCCAAAGAACCGCGACGGAATTGCCGGCGGCAAGCCGGTGAATGTCCTCGACCAGCGCGCGCCGCGAGGGCGTATCCAGCCCGGCGGACGGTTCATCCATGATGATGAGGTCCGGATCATTGATAAGCGCGCGCGCGATCTCGACCTTGCGCTGCTGCCCGCCCGACAGATTGCGCACCGGACGCTTGAGCAGATCAGCGAGGCCAAATTGCTCGGCCAGCGCCTCGATCCGTTCATCGAGCGCACGTCCGCCCAGCCCAAACAGCCGCCCGTGAAACCGCAGGTTCGCCCGAATCGACATATCGAGGTCCACGGACCGCGCCTGAAACACGACCCCCATGCGGCGGCGAATGTCGGACCCGGCGTCACGATGGGTCATGCCGAACACCTCGACCGCCCCCGCGTCCGGCGCAAAAAGCCCCGCGATGATCTGGAAAAGCGTCGACTTGCCCGCACCATTGGGACCGAGCAGCCCCACGAACCGCCCCGGCGCGATCCTGAGCGACACGCCGTCAAGCGCCGTGACGGCGCCGTAACGCTTGACCACATCCTGCATTTCCAGCACCGGCGTTTCGGTCATTCTTCCCCCACCATGCGCTGGGCTTCCTCGCGCACCCAAGTCTCGTCGCGCAGGTCGCGGGCGACGCCCAGGCGCCGGTCCTCGACGACCTCCACCGGCCGACCATCCAGCACCACGACCCGATCCGCAAGCCGCGCGGCATCCTCGGGATCATGCGTGACGAGGATCACTGTGGGCCGGTAGGTGCGGATCACCCTTGCGATAAGCCCGGATAAGTCGCGGGCGAGTTTCCGGTCAATCGAGACGAAAGGCTCGTCGAGGATCAAGAGCCCGGGCTTCACGGCGAGCGCCCGGGCCAGCGCCACCCGGCGCTGCATCCCTCCCGACAACTCGCCCGGCAGGGCATCCTCGTAGCCCGCGAGCCCCATCTCGACCAAGAGCTTGCGCGCCCCCGGCGCGTCGATGTTGTCCGAAATGATGGTCAGATTCTCGGTCGCCGTGGCCCAGGGCAGAAGCCGCGGGTCCTGAAAGACATAGCCCGGCACCTGCGCCTCGGCCTGCGGCTTGCCCCCGATCCTGAGCATCCCGTCGAAATCCGCATCCAGCCCCGCGATCATGCGCAGGATCGTGGACTTGCCCACGCCCGAGGGGCCGACGAGTGCAACGACCTCGCTTTCCGGCACGAAGAGGTGCAAACCGTCCATCAGAACATCGTGGCCGAAGGCCTTCCGTTCGATGTCTATGCAGACCGAAACGCCGGACGCCATCCCAGGACCTTTCTCTCGAGCGGCCGCATGATGGCGTATTCGATGAAGAACACGACCGCCATGAAGCTGGTGGTATAGGCGAGGATCGCCGCGATATCGAAGCTCTGGAAGAAGATGCCGATGCGAAAGCCCACGCCCCCGTCCGATCCCAGCACCTCGAACACCAGAACGATCTTCCAGATCAAGGACAGCCCGGTACGGGCGGCGGTCAGGACATAGGGCATGAGCTGCGGGATCACGATGCGCCGGACCCGCCGCCAGAACGGGATGCGGTAGACCTGCGCCAGTTCGTTGAAGCCGTGGTCGAGGTTGCGCACGCCTTCGCGCATGGTGACGGTGACAAGCGGTGTCTTGTTGATGACGACGGCGAGGATCAGCGCCGTCTCGGTCAGGCCGAGCCAGATGTAGCAGGTGATCGCAACCACGATGGCGGGTATGTTGAGACCGATCAGCACCCAGCTTCCAAAGAGCCGGTCGATGGCACGGAACCGTCCCGTCAGCCCGCCCAGAACAATCCCCAGCGCCATCGCGATGACAAAGGCGGCGGCGGCGCGCGACAGGGTTTTCAACACATCGGGGATGAGCCTGCGTTCAGTGGCAAGGTGGATGACCTCGCGAAACACCTCGACCGGTGTCGGGAACAGGCGGTGGTCGACGACCAGGGCCGCCACCTCCCACAGGAGGATGAGCAGCGGCAGGGACAGCCATTCAAGCCGCCCCACCGCCGATGGGGGACCGCGCCGGGCCTTCATGGGCCGGCGTCAGGACGTGGTATAGCCGGACCAGAAGGTCCCTTCCGGCATGGTCGCCGCATCGCCCACGAGGTCGGGACCCCCGATCTCGGCCATGATGGCATAAGCAGCAGCGGCGGCGTCGATCACGCCGGGGGTGTAGTCGGTGAGGATACCGGCCCGATAGTCGTCCCGAAGCTGGGTGAAAAGCGCGTCGTCCTCGGCGTTCATCATCGGACGGATGTCGTCCCAGATCGAGTCCCGCTGAAGTAGCAGGCGCTTGGCCTCGAAGCTCGCGTCCAGATAGCCTTTTATCGCATCGGGTTTTTCGGCGGCAACACTTTCGCGGAAGACCCAGCCCAGAAGCGGCGGCTGTTCGTAAATCCCGAGACCCGTCATCATGTCCGCGACCGAGATCAGCTCCTTCATTCCCGCGGCCTTGGTCCGTGCGTTGAAGTGCCAGAAGTTGAGCGCGGCATCCGCCTTGCCCTCGGTCAGCAATTCGTTGACCAGCGGCGGCGCACCGAAGCGGGCATCGACGAGATCCGCGAGGTCCTCGCCGGTTTCCTTCTTGTAATAGGCCCGGAGCGCAACCCAGCTCTTGTCCACCGGGCCACCGGCGACCGCGATGACCTTGCCCGGCAGGTCCGCAATCGACTGGATCGGCCCGTCCGGGTTCACGATCAACCCTCCGACGGCATAGCTGTGCGGCACCACGGTGAAATCCTCGCCCGTCGCCCGCACGCCCGCGACCCAGACGTAGTCCGACAGCACGATGTCCACATCCCCCGACATGAGCGCCACATGGCTCGCGTCCTTGCCCGAGACATCCTTGGTCTCAAGCTCGACCCCATGCTTGTGATCGAGTTCCTGGTCCTTGATGACGGCCAGTTCCCACTGAGCGGTGCCCGTGGCCAAAGCGCCGACCTTGACCGCCGCGCGCTTTTCCGTCGGGGGGCTGAACGCGAGCGATGGTGAGCCCAGCGCCGCACCGACTGCGCCACCTGCAAGGAGCGCGGAAAATTCGCGTCTTTTCATGATCTTGTCCTCCCATACGGCATTCGCCGCTTATCCGTGTCGATTGCAGGCTAACACCCGGTCCAGCCACGATTTTCAATCTCCCAAATTGCGAAAACCTATTTCCCAGAAGCCCTTTCGTCTGCCTAACCTGACCAAAACAGGGAGGATTACGGATGAACATTTTGACGCGCGGTCTCGCCACCGCTTTTCTTGCGCTTGCGCCGCTCACCGCGATGGCGGAAGGCAACATCGCATCGGATGCGACGCGGCTTCCCGACATGATGATCGACAGCGCCGCGCTGACCTTTTCCGAAACGCAGTTCGAGCTTGAAACCGGCAAGTACTATCGCTGGCGGATCGTGCATGACGGGGGCGAAGAGTTCCTGATCATGGCGCCGGAGCTGTTTCGCAATTCCTGGATCAATCAGGTGATCATCGAGGACCTTGAAGTGGCGCCGTTGGGCCTGCATTCGGTCGAGTTCGATGACGAGGGAACCATCGACATCTGGTTCGTGCCGATCCGTCCGGGGGACTATGATTTCTACGTGCCGGGATACGAGGAACGGGGCCTCAAGGGCACCTTCGTGGTGCGCTGATGAAACGGTTTTTCCTTGCGGCGGCGCTCGCCGCCCTTCCCCTCGCCGCATCGGCCAAGGACACGGGGCTTGTCTTCGTGTCCAACGAGAAAAGCCATGATGTCTGGGTCTATGACAACGAATTCAACGTGGTGAAAAAGATCGAGACCTCGCGCCGCCCGCGCGACATGAAGATGAACGCGGCGCAGACGCTGCTCTATGTGGCCTGCGGCGACGATGACGTAATCGACGTGATCGACATCGAAACGCTCGGGGTGGTCGACCAGATCCCCACCGGCCCCTCGCCCGAGGTCTTTGCCTTTTCGCCCGACGAGAGCGTGATCTATGTCTCGAATGAAGAGGACTCCATGCTCGAGGTGATCGACATGGAAAGCCGCATCGCCATCCACGACGTGCCCACAGGCGCGGAACCCGAGGGGGTGATCGGCACGCCGGATGGCACCACGGTCTATGTCACCTCCGAAGTCGCCGACATGGTCCATGTGGTCGACGCGGGCCAAGGCGTTGTGACCGACAACATCATCGTCGGCACCCGCCCGCGCCGTTTCGTCCTGACCCCGGATACCAACGAGCTTTGGGTAAGCGCCGAGTTGTCGTCCGAGATCTACGTGATCGACCGCGATACGAACGAGATCAAGGACGTGCTCGAATTTCTGCCCCCCGGTTTCCGGCCCGAGGACGTGACGCCGGTCGGCATGGCGATCACGGCGGATGGGTCGCGGGGGATCATCTCGCTTGGCCGCGCGAACCACATCGCGGTGATCGACGCGCATACGAAAGAGGTGATCGACTATGTCCTCGTGGGCAGCCGGGCTTGGTCCGTGGCGCTCACGCGGGATGAAAGCGTGGCGGTGGTGTCGAACGGCCTGTCCGACGACATCACGCTGGTGGACATGAACACGTTGCGTCCGATCCGGTCGGTTCCGGCAGGTCGGGTGCCACATACGGTGGTGATCGACGATTGAAACAGCTCATCGCCTTGGTCGCGCTCGTCGCCTTTACTCTTCCGGCTCTGGCCGAGGATTTGACGCTGGGTTACATCGCGCTGGAATCCGACCCGCGCTATGACGAAAACTTCGCATACGCCCGGATCGCCCTGCGCCCGCAAGGTGACAGCTTCGACGGCGTGAAACTGGCGGTCGAGGACATGAAGATCCTCACCGATGCCAAGGGGCTGACCGTGTCGCTCGACGAGATGCGGGTGCGCCCGGAAACCGTGGCAAGCGCGGGCGAGCGCTTGGTGGCGGAGGGGATTGGCTATGTCATCGCGGACCTGCCCGCCGAAAGCATCGCCGTGCTGGCCGACGCCGTCGGCGGGGCGGCGACGATCCTCAACACCACGGCGCCCGAGGACAGCCTGCGGCGCGCCTGTTACCGCGGTCTGCTTCATACCGCGGCGTCGGACCGCATGATCTCGGACGCGCTGATCCAGCATCTCGTGCGACAGGAATGGACCAAGGTTCTGCTCCTTCACGGCAAGGCCGAACGGGACACGGCGCGGGCAGAGAGTTTTGCCGAGGCAGCCAAGCGGATGCGGGTCGATATCGTCGACACCCGCGTTTTCGACCTGTCCACCAACCCGGCGCTCAGGGAAGAGAACAACATCATGCTGCTGACCGGCGGGATCAGGGATTACGACGTGATCGTGATCGCGGACGAATACGGCGAGTACTCCCGCTACGTCCCGTTCCAGACCGCCCTGCCCCGGCCGGTGGTGGGCGCCACGGGGCTGGTTCCAGCCGAATGGCACTGGGCGCTCGAACGCTACGGCGCGCCGCAGGTCAATTCACGGTTCGAGGCCGAGACGGGCCGCCGGATGGGCTGGCAGGACTGGTCCACCTGGGTCGCCGCCCGCGCGGTCCTCACCGCCTTTGCCAAGGCGCGCGCGCCGGGGACCGAGGGCGATTTCCTGCGGTCCGAGCGACTGAAGCTCGATGGTTCCAAGGGCGTGCCCATGACGTTCCGGCCCTGGAACGGCCAGCTTCGGATGCCGATCCTTCTGGCAACGCACAATGCCATCGTCGATATTGCGCCCATCGAGGGGTTCATGCACCAGTTGAACACATTGGACACGCTGGGACAGGACGAGGCCGAATTTGCCTGCGACTAGGGAAAGCTCACCGCGCTACCTGCTCGGCCTGTACGCCGTCACGGAACGCGAAATCCTGAAGTTCATCCGCCAGCGGGAACGCCTGCTCTCGGCTATCGTTCGCCCGTCGCTGTGGCTCTTCATCTTTGCCACCGGCCTGCACAATCTGCTGGGCATTTCGATCATCGAACCCTACGAGACCTACACGCCCTATCAGGAATACATCCTGCCGGGGCTCTGCGGAATCATCGTGCTGTTCCAGTGTATGCAGTCCGCCCTGTCGATGGTCTATGACCGCGAGGCAGGCGTGATGCGCGTGATGCTCGTCTCGCCGCTTCCCCGCACGTTCCTGCTGTTTGCGAAAATCCTTGGGGCCACGATCCTCGCTGCCTTCCAGATCTATGTCTTTCTCGCGCTTGCCGCCGTCTTTGGCTTCTGGATGACACTGCCGGGGATGGTCTACATCCTCCCCGCCATTTTTCTTGCGGGCATGATGCTCGGGTCCATCGGCCTCGTCATCACGGTCTATGCCAAGCAGATCGAGAACTTCGCGGGCATGATGAACTTTGTCATCTTCCCGATGTTCTTCATGTCGACCGCGCTCTACCCGCTGTGGAAATTGCGCGAAAGCGGGGCCGAAGTGCTGTATTGGCTCGCGGTCTGCAATCCCTTCACCCATGCGATCGAGCTCATTCGCTACGCCGCCTACGGCAAGTTCGCGTGGATATCCGCGCTCGTTGTGATCGGCGTGGCGGTCGTCGCCTTTGCGCTCGCCGCGCGGGGGTATGATCCGACGCGGGGCGCCATCGGGCGTATCAAGCGCGGCTGAGGTGCCGCCCGCGTATCGCCCCGATCACGAGCAGGCCCAGCGCGGCCAGCGCGGCGACACAGACCGCCGTCAGCACACCGGCTACGATCCAGCGCGCCCAGGGCCGGACCTGAAGCTCGGCCCCGTTCCATCCGGTGGTTGGGCGGAACACATGCAACTCGCCCCGCATCGCGCCCATGGCCCCCAGCCCGAAATGCGCCTCCTGCGACAGAAGTGCCTCGGGCCCTTGCGTGAACCAGACCGCGACCTCTGTGGTCTCGCCGGGGTCGAGCGCGTCGAGGGTGACCGAAAAGAGCCCATTGTCATGGGTACGCACCGCAAGCCGTTCCCCTGCGACCTCGGCCCGTGCGATTTCCGGCATCACCATGGCAACCGAGGTCAGCGGCACCTCACCCCGGTTCGTCACCCGGAGCCGGCCAAAGGCATGGTAGTCGCCAAAGGAAATGACCGTTCCCAGGCCATCCATCTCGTCGATCATGCGGCGCACGACGCCCGCGTTGACGAGACGCGGAATGGCGCGGTCACGAAGCAGTTCATTGCCGTTCTCACCCAGAAGGATGTTGAGAGCGAGATCGGCCTCGGACCGTTTTTGCATTCGCGCGACCAATTCGTCAGCGACCACAACGGGGTCGATGGCGTAATCGGCAGGCACCGCGATGTCGTTCAGGACCAGTTGCCCGGTCAGCGGCACGCAGCGCAGGGCATCCCAGCGCCCGGTCAGAACGGTCAGCACGGCAAGGCAGGTCACGGCGATGGCAAGGCTCGCGAAGGCGAAAAAGATCGTGCGGGTCATGGTATCTCCTGCGAGCATCCTAACGGGAAATCCTAACATCGCGCAGGGGCAAGCGATCAATACCGCGTATTGCGGCGACCTATAGCAATACGTTCGCCGCCCGCTTCACATCCCGCAGCACCACGTTGGTCTGCGCCGCGCGCACCGCGGGCTGGCGAAACAGGAACTCCTCGAGAAACCGGTTATAGGCGGCGATATCGGCAACGACGACGCGCATGGTGTAATCCGCCTGCCCGGTCGTGGCCCAACATTCCTGCACCTCGCTTCGCGCTTCGACCGCGCGGATGAAGGACGAGACCTCTTCGGGATCGTGGCGCACCATTTCCACGTGGGTGAGCGCCTGGAACCCCAGCCCGATCCGCTCCGGATCCACGACCGCGGCATACCGGCGAATGACGCCCGCGTCCTCCAGCGCCTTCACACGCCGCCAGCAGGCAGAGACCGACATGCCCGCGATCTCTGCCAGATCGGCATTCGAAATCCGACTGTCGCGCTGCAAGGCACGAACAAGATTGCGGTCACGCTCATCAAGCTCGAAGTGAATTGCCATTTCAACTTTCCATAAAAACGCGAAATGTGATCTCACCAACCTACGGGAACCCGCGAAGTCTGGGAAGGGAATCCGCGCGAACCGCGATACCCTTTCGCCAACAGGAGGACTCGCCATGCTGCACGCACCAGCCACCCGCCCCGACTACACCCTCACCGACCGCTACGACCTGACTGAAGGCCGCGTGTTCCTGACCGGGACGCAGGCACTCGTGCGGATCATGTTCGATCAGGCCCGGCGCGACCGCGAGGCGGGGCGCAAGACGGCGGGCTTCGTGTCGGGCTATCGGGGCTCGCCGCTCGGCGGTCTAGACCTCGAGATGTGGCGGGTGACAGAACGGCTCAAGTCCCAGAACATCACCTTCATGCCCGCCGTGAACGAAGACCTCGGCGCCACCGCCGTGCTGGGCAGTCAGCAGGCCACGCTCGACCCCGATTGCGACGTCGAGGGCGTCTTTTCCATGTGGTATGGCAAGGGTCCGGGCGTGGACCGCTCGGGCGATGCGCTGCGGCACGGCAATGCCTATGGCACCGACCCCAAGGGAGGCGTGCTGGTCGTCGCGGGCGACGATCACGGCTGCGTCTCGTCGTCGATGCCGCACCAGTCGGACGCCGTGTTCCTCGCGTGGTTCATGCCGGTGCTCAATCCGGCAGATGTCGAGGAATACCTGACCTTCGGCGAATACGGGCTGGCGCTGTCGCGCTATTCCTCGACCTGGGTCGGGTTCAAGGCGATTTCGGAGACGGTGGAATCGGGGCGTTCGGTGCGGCTCCATCCCGACCGGACCTTCGTCTACCCCGAGATCGACCTGCCCCCCGGCGGCATCCACATTCGCGGCAATGACGGCCCCTCGCCCGAGATCGAGGTGCGGATGACCCACAAGCTCCGCGCAGTGGAGGCATTCGTGGAGGCGAACCCCATCGACCGGGCGATCTATGGTCTGCCCGACGCGCCCTTTGGCATCGTCACCACAGGCAAGGGGCATCTCGACACGCTTGAGGCGCTGCGGCTTCTGGGTCTGGACGAGGCAAAATGCCGGGCGCTGGGGATCGACATCTACAAGGTCGGAATGGTCTGGCCGCTGGCCCGCCGCGATGCGCTCGGTTTCGTGTCCGGCAAGAAAGAGGTGCTGGTGATCGAGGAAAAGCGCGGCATCATCGAGAGCCAGTTGAAGGAGTTCTTCTACGACTGGCCGGGGGACAAGCCCGAGAAGATGGTCGGCAAGCATGACGCGCAGGCGACGCGCGATCTGGTCCCTTGGACGGGCGAATTGTCGCCCCGCGCGTTGATCCCGATCCTTGCAGAACGGCTCGCGCCTTTCTTTCCCGGCGAGGATCTGGTGGCGAAAGCGCGCGCCCTCACCGAAACCCCGGTGCCCGTGCTCAACACCCCCGGCGCGACGCGGACGCCCTACTTCTGTTCGGGCTGCCCGCATAACTCCTCCACCGTGGTGCCCGAGGGATCGACGGCGGGCGCCGGGATCGGCTGTCACGTCATGGCGTCCTGGATGGACCGCGACACCGCCGGTTTCGCCCAGATGGGCGGCGAGGGCGTGCCATGGTCGGTGCGACAGATATGGAACGGCGGCAAGCACCAGTTCCAGAACCTTGGCGAAGGCACGTGGTATCACTCGGGCTCGCTCGCCATCCGGCAAGCGGTCGCGTCGAAGGCCAACATCACCTACAAGGTTCTCTACAACGATGCCGTCGCGATGACCGGCGGCCAGCCGGTTGATGGGCCGGTGAGCGTGCAGGGCATTGCGGCGAACGCCCGCGCCGAAGGAGTCGAGCGGATCGCGCTCGTCTCGGACGATATTGGCAAGTTCTCCAAATCCGAGTTTCCGGCGGGCACCAGCTTTCACGACCGGGGCGAGATGGACACGATCCAGCGCGAATTGCGGGAGGTCAAAGGCGTGTCGATGCTGATCTATGAACAGACCTGCGCGACCGAGAAACGCCGCCGCCGCAAGCGGGGCAAGATGGAGGACCCGAAGCGCTTTGCCTACATCAACCCGCTGGTCTGCGAGGGCTGCGGCGATTGCTCGGTCGAGTCGAACTGCCTCTCGGTCGAGCCGCGCGAGACCCCGTTCGGGCGCAAGCGCAAGATCAACCTCTCGACCTGCAACAAGGATTTCTCCTGCCTCGATGGCTTCTGCCCGTCCTTCGTTACCGTCGAGGGAGGCGAACGGCGAAAGCGCGAAGGAACCTCTGTGGACCTCGACTCGCTCGTCGCCAAGGTGCCCGCGCCCGCCCTGCCCGATCTGGCGCAACCCTTCGACCTGCTCGTGACCGGCGTCGGTGGCACGGGGGTCGTGACGGTCGGCGCGCTGATAACCATGGGGGCGCATCTTCAGGGGCTTGGCTCCTCCGTCCTCGACTTCACTGGCTTTGCGCAGAAATTCGGGACGGTGCTGTCCTATATCCGCTTGGGTCAGGAACCCGACGCGATCCACCAAGTGCGCATTGAACAGGGCCATGCGGATGCGGTCATCGGTTGCGACGTGGTGGTGAGTTCCGCGCCGAAGGCGAGCCAGCATTACCGGGCGGGGACCAGAATGGTGCTGAACCTTGCCGAGATGCCCACGGGGGACATCGTGCTCAGGCGGGACGCGGACCTCATGGTCAAGCTGCGCGAGGCGTCGATTGCCAAGGTGGTCGGGGCGGACAACCTCGTGTCGCTGGACGCCAACCGGGTGTCCGAGACGCTTTTAGGCGATCAGGTCTTTGCCAATACGATCATGCTGGGCATGGCGTGGCAGAAGGGCCTCGTTCCTGTCGAGCTTTGGGCGCTGGACCGGGCGATCGAACTCAACGGCGTGGCCATCGAGGGCAACAAGCGCGCCTTTGCCATTGGCCGGATCATGGCGGAGACGCCCGAGGCGCTGGCGCCCCAGCTGGGGCGTATGGAGCCGGAGGTGCAGAGCCTCGACGAGATGATCGAAGAACGTGCCCGGTTCCTCGTCGGCTATCAGAACGAGGCCTACGCCCAGCGCTACCGCGACACGATCGCAGGCTTTCGCAAGCGGCTCGCCGCCGGGATGCCCGAGGACCTGATCGCGCAGGCCGCGAAGTCGCTGTTCAAACTCATGGCCTACAAGGACGAATACGAAGTCGCCCGGCTGCACACCCAGATGGGGTTCGAGGATGAACTCGCCGCGACATTCACCGGCGACTACAAGGTCCACTACCACATGGCCCCGCCGATGCTGCCGCTTGGCAAGGATGAGCGCGGGCGGCCCAACAAGGTGCAACTGGGTGCGTGGATGCGGCCGGTCCTTGGCGGCCTCGCCCGGTTCAAGGGGCTGCGCGGCACGCCGCTCGACCTCTTCGGCTACAGCCATGAACGCCGGATGAACCGCGAGATGATCGGCTGGTACGAGGACGTGCTCGCGCAGGTGGCGACCAAGGCAACGACGGAAAACGTGGCTGACGCGTTGAAGATCGTGAAAGCTCCGCAGGACATGCGCGGCTACGGACCGGTCTGGGAACAGGCGGTCGCCCTCGAGAAACCCAAGGCAGAGACGGCGCTGGCGGCGCTCTGACTTGTCAACGCGCGGCGGCTCCTTTATCCCGACAAAAAGCATAGGATTTAAGGAGGCCACCATGGCAAAGGTCGAAGCGCTCTGGGATACGCCCAAGGCAAGCCAATATCTGCAGCAGTTGTGCAAGCATTTCGCACACAAGATCGACGTGTCCTTCACGCCGGAAGAGGGTCGGATCGACTTTCCCTTCGGCCCGGTGAACCTCAAGGCCAGCGATGCGGGCCTGTGGATCGAGGTCAATGCCGCCGACGCCGAGGGGCTGGAGCGGGCCAAGGACGTGGTGGATCGCCATCTCGAACGGTTCGCGTTCCGCGACGATTTCAAACATATGCCCTGGGCCGCCTGAGAGCCGGGCACAAGGCGGTCTGACCGCCACATGCGGCAACGCGGCATTCTTGGGCGGTTGCCAAGCGGACAGGTTTAAGCCAAGAACTCCCGACTTTCGCGGAAGGGAGCACACATGCCCAAACCTCTCGTTCTTATCGCCGGTGGCGGGATCGGCGGACTCGCCACGGCGCTGACGCTGCATCAGATCGGTGTGCCGGTCGTGGTGTTCGAGCAGGTGCGCGAACTGAAGCCGCTGGGTGTGGGCATCAACCTGCAGCCCAACGCGGTGCGCGAGCTTTATGACATGGGGATCGGGGCGGATGTGCTCGATCGGGTCGGAGTTCCGGCCAAGGAATGGGCGCTCGTGGGCCTCAATGGCAACGACATCTATTCCGAGCCGCGCGGCGAACACGCAGGCTACAACTGGCCGCAGTATGCCGTGCATCGCGGCAAGTTCCACATGCTGCTGGCAGAGACCTTTGTCGAGCGTGCGGGCGCGGATGCGCTGCGGCTGGGTCAGAAGGTCACGGGTTACGTCAACAACACGGACGGGACGGTGACGGCGCGCATCACTCATGCGGATGGAACAACGAGCGAGCAGAACGGCACCCTCCTCTTGGGCTGCGACGGTATTCATTCCGAGGTGCGCGCGCAGATGCACCCGGATCAGCCGCCGATCCATTGGGGCGGCGCGGTCATGTGGCGCGGCACGACGATGGCCAAGCCCATTCGCACCGGGTCGAGCTTTGTCGGTCTCGGCACCCACAAGCACCGGATGGTGATTTATCCGATCAGCCACCCGAACGAAGACGGTCTGGCCCAGATCAACTGGATCGCGGAAGTGACCTATGACGACCCTTCCGCGCATGAGAACACCGGTTGGTTCCGGCAGGTCGCACTGGACGATTTCGCCCACCATTTCGACGGCTTCAAATACGACTGGCTCGACGTGCCCGAGATGCTGCGCGGGGCCGAGGTCGCTTATGAAAATCCGATGATCGACCGCGATCCGGTGACGACATGGCGCGACGGGTCTGTGCTCCTTCTGGGCGACGCGGCTCATGCCATGTATCCGACCGGGTCGAACGGGGCGTCCCAGGCGGTGGTCGACGCCCGCGTTCTGGGCGCGAAGATGGTCGAACACGGGGTGACGGCGAAGGCGCTCGCGGCTTTTGACGAGGCGATGTGCGGACCGATTTCCGAGGTCATCCTGCGCAACCGGGGGGCCGGTCCCTTTGGCCTGCTCAACATGGTGGACGAACGCTGCGGCGGGGAATTCGACAACATCGACGACGTGATCCCGGCGGAAGAACGCGCCGCCTTCATGCAGCGCTATCAGGCGGCGGCGGGCTTTGCGAAAGACGCACTCAACCGGGCGGGGCGGACGATCCCCGACGGGGCGCGGGCGGCGGTTCCGGAAGCGGTTTGAGCCCCTCGAGCAGGAGCGTATACATCCGTTCCGCAGCCTCTTGCCTGCGGTCCGGCGGAAGCGGCGCGATCCCGCCCGCACTGGCGGCGATGATCAGCGACAGGTCGTCGGCGGTGATATCCTCGCGCAGGTGACCGAGCGATTGCGCCATCCGCGCGAGCGGCAGCAGCGAGGCGATCACCCGGTCGCGGACGGCAAAGACGTCCCTGCGCGCCGACTTGCTCGTCATCGCCGCGCCCACCGCCGCGAAGTTGGCGACATCGGCCATCACGACGCGCAGCACACGTTCGAAGCCATCCGGCCCGGAAACATCGGCCAGCATCGCCTCGTAGCCCTGCACGTTGCGTTCGAAAACCGCGAGCGCGAGCGAATCGCGGTCCGGGAAATTGCGGTAGAGCGTCGCCCGGCCCACACCCGCCGCTTTCGCGATATGGTCGAGGGGCGCGTCCACGCCACGTTCCACGAACATGGCCGCCGCAGCCTCGAGAATGGCTGCCCTGTTGCGTCGTCCGTCTGCCCGTTGTGGCCTGTTCATACAGGAATTATCTCGTGCGCTCCGCACAGGTGCAAGAAACTTGTGCTGCAACAGGACCTGTCGGCGGGGCCTTGGCGCTTCGGCCCCAGGTCCATTTCGCAGGTGCAGAAAGTCTCTGGTCAACGGCGCGTCAGGATCCTAGCGTGACGTGAAACAGCGCGATGACAGGACATGACCGATCCGAACTGGTGGCGCGGCAGCGTGACGTATCAGATTTACCCTCGCTCGTTTCAGGATTCGAACGGCGATGGCGTGGGCGACCTGCCGGGGATCACCGAACGGCTGGGCTATGTCGCGGACCTTGGGGTCGACGCGATCTGGCTGTCCCCGATCTACTGCTCGCCGATGAAGGACATGGGTTATGACGTGTCCGACTACATGGACATCGACCCGATCTTCGGCACGCTGTCGGACTTCGACCGGATGGTGGACCGGGCACATGAGCTGGGCCTCAAGGTCATCATGGATCAGGTGCTGTCCCATTCCTCCGACCAGCACCCGTTCTTTCAGGAAAGCCGCCAGTCGCGCGACAACGACAAGGCGGACTGGTATGTCTGGGCCGATCCCAGGCCCGACGGGATGCCACCCAACAACTGGCAGGGCATCTTTGGTGGGCTGGCCTGGACATGGGAGCATCGGCGGCGGCAGTACTACTTCCACAACTTCCTGACCGAGCAGCCGGACTTCAACTTTCACAATCCGGAGGTGCAGGACTACGCCCTGTCAGGCATGAAGTTCTGGCTGGACCGGGGCGTGGACGGGTTCCGCATGGACACCGTGAACTACTACTTCCACGACAGGCTCCTGCGCGACGATGCCGCCGATTTCCGGCCCGGCTCGCGCCATGCCCAGCGCACCTATGACATGCAGTATCACCTGTTTTCCAAGAACCAGCCGGAGAACCTCGGCTTTCTGGAACGGATGCGCGCGCTTCTGGACAGCTACGATGCCCGCGCCATGGTGGGCGAAGTGGGGGATACGCATCACTCCATCGACCTCATGGGGCAATATACCAGCGCGCACAGGCTCCACATGGCCTATTCCTTCGAGCTGCTCGGCCCGCCGTTCTCGGCAGAGTTCTACCGCTCGCGCCTAACCCAGTTCTTCAAGGGCGCGCCAGACGGCTGGCCCTGCTGGGCCTTTTCCAACCACGACGTGCCGCGCCATGTGACGCGCTGGATGGACCACGCCAAGGACCCCGAGGCGCTCGCGAAACTGACCTGCGCGCTGCTGCTCTCTTTCGAGGGGTCCATCGTGCTTTATCAGGGCGAGGAGCTTGGCCAGACCGACACCGACCTCACCTATGACGAGCTGACCGATCCGCAGGGGCTCAATTTCTGGCCCGAGGACAAGGGGCGCGATGGCTGCCGCACGCCGATGGTCTGGGACGCCCGAGCACCGAACGGCGGGTTTACGAGCGCAGAGCGCTCTTGGCTGCCCGTGAAAGAGGCACAGCTTGCCCGCGCGGTGTCCACCCAAGGGCACGAGGGGTCCGTTCTGGACTTCTACAAACGGATGCTCACCCTTCGCAGGGCCAAGGACGCGCTGCGGAACGGGCGGACCGCGTTCCTGCCGACCCACGAGCCGATCCTCGCGCATATCCGCGGCGACGAGGTGTTCTGTGCCTTCAACCTGTCCTCCGGCGAGGTCGAGATGCCGTTTGACCGCACCCTCGACCCGCTTCTGTCCGAGGCCTGCGAGATGCAGAACGGACGGCTGCATTTCGGCCCCAACGGCTTTATCATCGCCCGGCTTGCCTAAGCCTTCTGGAGTGTTCTCAGCATGACCCCACTCGACAACCTGCCGACCCCCGCCAAGAAAAGCGACCCCAAGACGCTTGCCGTCGAGATCATCGAACGGCTGAAGCACGGGACCGGCAAGGACCCCAAGGCCGCCAAGCCACACGACTGGTTGCAAGCGGTGATCCTCGTCGTGCGCGACCGGCTGGTCGATCACTGGATCGAATGGAAGGACGAGAGCCGCAATGAAAAGCGGGTCTATTACCTGTCGCTCGAATTCCTGATCGGGCGGCTGATGCGCGACGCGATCACCAACCTCGGCCTCGAGGGCGAAATCAATCAGGCGCTCGCCAACATCGGTGTGGACCTCGACATCCTGCGCGAGCTTGAACCGGACGCGGCGCTGGGGAACGGCGGTCTCGGGCGGCTCGCGGCCTGCTTCATGGAGTCGATGGCGAGCGTGGGCATCCCCGCCTATGGCTACGGCATCCGCTATCAGCACGGCCTTTTCCGGCAGGAGATCCGCGACGGCTGGCAGGTGGAACTGCCCGAGATGTGGCTGTCGCACGGCAACCCGTGGGAGTTCGAACGCCGCGAGAGCGCCTATGAGATCGGCTTCGGCGGCACGGTCGAGCCGCGCGGGCATGACAAGACCGGGGTGCCCACGTTCCGCTGGAAGCCGTCCGAGCGGATGACGGCGGCGGCCTATGATACGCCGGTCGTCGGCTGGAAAGGCGACCATGTGAACAGCCTGCGGCTGTGGTCCGCACAGCCCATCGACCCGATCCTGCTCGCGCGGTTCAACGCGGGCGATTACGTCGGTGCGCTCGAGGAAAGCAACCGGGCGGAAACGCTGACGCAGGTGCTTTACCCGCAGGACAGCCACATCGCCGGGCAGGAACTGCGCCTCAGGCAGGAGTTCTTTTTCTCCTCCGCCTCGCTTCAGGACATCCTGCGCCGGCATGGGCAGCTTTTCCACACCTTCGACAACCTGCCGGAAAAGGTCGCGATCCAGCTCAATGACACGCACCCGGCCATAGCCGTGGCCGAGATGATGCGGCTCCTCATCGACAACGAGGGCTACGATTTCGCGCGGGCGTGGGAGCTTACCAACGGCACCTTTGCCTATACCAACCACACGCTTTTGCCCGAGGCGCTTGAAAGCTGGCCGGTCGCCTTGATTGAGCGGCTGCTGCCCCGGCATATGCAGATTATCTACCAGATCAACGCGATGGTGCTGAAATCCGCGCGCAAGGACGGGCTGGCGGACGAGGTCATCTCGCGCATTTCGCTGATCGACGAGGGTGGCGAGCGCCGGGTGCGCATGGGCAACCTCGCCTTCATGGGGTCGCATTCGGTGAACGGCGTCTCGGCGCTTCACTCCGACCTCATGAAAGAGACGGTCTTCGCGGACCTCAACGCCGTCTTTCCGGGGCGGATCAACAACAAGACCAACGGGATCACGCCGCGCCGGTGGCTGGCCCAATGCAACCCCGCGCTTTTGCGGCTGGTGCAGGGCGTCGTGGGGGATGTGGATCTCATGGCCGAGACCGAGGCGCTGACGGGCATCACCGGCATGGCGGACGATGCCGGGTTCCAGTCGAGCTTCGAGGCAATCAAGCGCCGCAACAAGGAACAGCTTGCGCGGGTCATCCAGCAGCGCATGGGCCTGCGGGTCGATCCCGGCGCGATCTTCGACATCCAGATCAAGCGCATCCACGAATACAAGCGGCAGTTGCTCAATCTGATCGAGACGGTGGCGCTTTACGACCAGATCCGCTCGCACCCGGAAAAGGACTGGGTGCCGCGGGTCAAAATCTTTGCGGGCAAGGCCGCGCCCAGCTACCACACCGCCAAGCTCATCATCAAACTGGCCAATGACATCGCGCGGGTGGTGAACAACGACCCCATCGTGGGCGATCTGCTCAAGGTCGTTTTCCTGCCCAACTACAACGTGTCGCTGGCCGAGGTTCTGGTGCCTGCCGCCGACTTGTCGGAACAGATTTCCACGGCGGGGATGGAGGCATCGGGCACCGGCAACATGAAATTCGCACTGAACGGTGCCGTAACCATCGGCACGCTCGACGGCGCCAACGTCGAGATCAAGGATCTGGTCGGGGACGAAAACATCGTGATCTTTGGCCTGACCGCGCAGGAGGTCTCGGACCGCCGCGCCATTGGCCGCGACCCGGGCGAGATCATCGCGGCCTCGCCGGAACTTGCGCAGGCACTCCGCGCGATCAAGGACGGTGCGTTTTCGGCCGACGATCCGTCACGCTACGCCGACCTCATCGGCGGGATCGAAAGCCACGACTGGTTCATGGTCTCGGACGACTTCGACAGCTACACCGCCGCCCAGCGCCGGGTCGATGCGCTCTGGTCGGACCGGGCGACGTGGAACCGTATGGCGATCCTCAACACCGCCAACGTCGGCTGGTTCTCGTCCGACCGCACAATCCGGCAATACGCCTCGGACATTTGGGGCGTGCCCACCAAGTGAGACGGTCGGGCTTGACCCGCGCAGCGCGGCGCGCGAGCGTGGGGCCGACGATGAGGGGAACGTGACCAGCGGACCGAGAACCACGACAAGGCCTGCCGCCGGGGCGCTCGACCCCGGCACGGTGGCGGCTATTGTCGAAGGGCGGCATGACGATCCCTATGCCGTTCTGGGCGTTCATCGGGCGGCCAAGGGTCTGATCGCGCGGGCCTTCGTGCCCGGGGCCGAGGCGGTCGAGGCGCTGGTCGATGGCAAAGTCGTCGGAACGCTCGAAAGGATCGATGCGCGCGGGCTCTTCGAGGGGAAACTCACCCTCAGGAAACCCCGACCGATCCGGCTGCGCGTGCGCAACCTGCATCACACGTGGGAGCAGGGCGATCCCTACTCCTTCGGCCCGGTGCTTGGCCCGATGGACGATTACTTCATCGGTCAGGGACGGCACCTGCGGCTTTTCGACCGGCTCGGCGCGCATGTGATGGAGCACGAAGGTGCGATAGGGGTGAATTTCGCCGTCTGGGCGCCCAGCGCCAGCCGCGTATCGGTCGTGGGCGACTTCAACGGCTGGGATGGGCGGCGCAACGTCATGCGCTTCCGGCGCGACAGCGGCATCTGGGAGACGTTCATCCCCGACCTGCCGCCCGGCACGATCTACAAATACGAAATTCTCGACAAGGCAGGCCAACCCCTGCCGCTCAAGGCCGATCCTTTTGCCTTTCAGTCCGAACTGCGCCCCGCCACCGGGTCCATCGTCGCCCGGCCCTTTGGGCACGATTGGGGTGACGACGATCACCGGACGCATTGGAGCCAGACGAACCCCCGGCGCGAGGCCGTGTCGATCTACGAAGTCCATCCGGGGTCATGGCGGCGTAACAGCGACGGCGATTTCCTGACGTGGGACGAACTGGCCGATCAGCTCATCCCTTACGTCACCGACATGGGCTTTACCCATATCGAATTCATGCCGGTGTCCGAGCATCCCTATGACCCGTCTTGGGGCTACCAGACCACCGGGCTTTACGCCCCCTCCGCCCGCTTCGGCGATCCCGAGGGGCTGGCGCGGTTCATCGACGGGGCGCACAGGGCCGGGATTGGCGTGTTGCTCGACTGGGTGCCGGGGCATTTCCCGACGGATGCGCATGGTCTCGCGATGTTCGACGGCACCGCGCTTTATGAACACGCCGACCCGCGCAAGGGGTTTCACCCGGACTGGAACACCGCAATCTACAACTTCGGGCGCACCGAGGTGCGAGAGTTCCTGATCAACAACGCGCTCTTCTGGGCCGAGCGTTACCACGCCGACGGCCTGCGCGTGGATGCGGTCGCCTCGATGCTCTACCTCGACTATTCGCGCAAGGCGGGCGAGTGGATACCGAACGAGACAGGCGGGCGCGAGAACCTCGAGGCGATTTCCTTCCTGCAGGACGTGAACCGCGAGCTTTACCGTGCCCACGCGGGCGTTATGACGATGGCCGAGGATTCCACCGCTTGGCCCGGTGTGTCCATGCCAGTGCATGAAGGCGGGCTTGGCTTTGGCTTCAAGTGGAACATGGGCTTCATGAACGATACGCTTACGTATCTTTCGCGTGAGGCGGTGCATCGGAAATATCACCACCACGAGATGACCTTCGGCACGTCCTACCTGTTTTCCGAGAATTACGTGCTGCCCCTGTCCCATGACGAAGTGGTGCATGGAAAGGGCACGCTGCTCACCAAGATGTCAGGCGACGACTGGCAGAAGTTCGCGACACTCCGGGCCTACTACGCCTTCATGTGGGGATACCCCGGCAAGAAACTTCTCTTCATGGGGCAGGAGTTCGCCCAGCGGCGGGAATGGTCCGAAGCGCGCGCCTTGGACTGGGACCTGCTGGATGCCCCGGCGCATGAAGGGGTGCGTAGCCTCGTGCGGGATCTGAACCGCTTTTACCGCGGGATGCCCGCGCTTCATGCCCGCGACTGCGAGCCGGAGGGCTTTGGCTGGCTGCTGGCGGATGAGACCGAAACCTCGGTCTATGCCTGGGAACGCCGCGCGCCGGGCGCGCCGCCGGTCGTCGTCGTCTCGAACTTCACCCCGGTTCTGCGCGAGGGATACGCGCTGCCCTTGCCGCAGGACGGCGACTGGGCCGAAATGATGAACACCGACGCTGCACATTACGGCGGGTCCAACGCCGGGAACGGCGGGCGGGTCCGCGCCAAGAACGGGCACGCGACCATCACCTTGCCGCCGCTCGCAACGCTGTATTTGACCCCGATCACGGGGGCCGGGAGGGAGGAACCCGCATCATGACACAGGAGCGCAGAAGAATGACCGCGCCGCTCGCGCGGGATGCCATGGCCTATGTGCTGGCCGGCGGGCGCGGGTCGCGGCTGATGGAGTTGACCGACCGACGGGCGAAACCGGCGGTCTATTTCGGCGGCAAGACCCGGATTATCGACTTTGCGCTGTCCAATGCCATCAACTCGGGCGTGCGGCGCATCGCGGTGGCCACGCAATACAAGGCACATTCCCTCATCCGACACCTGCAACACGGCTGGAACTTTCTGCGCCCTGAACGCAACGAGAGCTTCGACATCCTCCCCGCGTCGCAGCGCGTGTCGGAGACCCAGTGGTATGAGGGCACCGCCGACGCGGTCTATCAAAACATCGACATCATCGAAGGCCACGCGCCGGAATACATCATCATTCTGGCGGGCGATCATATCTACAAGATGGACTATGAACTCATGCTCCAGCAGCATGTGAACGAAGGGGCCGATGTCACCGTCGCCTGCCTCGAAGTCCCGCGCGAGGATGCCAAGGGCTTTGGCGTCATGCATGTGGACGGCAAGGACCGCATCGTGGATTTCGTCGAAAAGCCCGCCGATCCGCCCGCGATGCCGGGGAACCCGGACGTGTCGCTGGCGTCGATGGGGATTTACGTCTTCCACACGAAAAGGCTCATCGCGCTCTTGCAGGAGGACGCGGCGGACCCCAATTCCTCGCGCGATTTCGGCAAGGACATCATCCCCAAGCTCGTGCAGGGCGGCAAGGCGGTGGCGCATCGCTTCACCGCCTCCTGCGTGCGCGAGACGCCGGACAAGCCCGCCTACTGGCGCGACGTGGGCACGGTCGATGCCTATTGGCAGGCCAACATCGACCTGACCGAGGTGATCCCCGAGCTTGACCTTTACGACCGAAGCTGGCCGATCTGGACCTATGCCGAGATCAAGCCGCCCGCGAAGTTCGTCCACAACGAGGACGGGCGGCGGGGCGAGGCGATTTCCTCGCTCGTCTCGGGCGATTGCATCATCTCTGGCTCCACGGTCAATTCCTCGCTGCTCTTCACCGGCGTCCTCTGCCGCAGCTATTCGCAGGTCGATCACGCCGTGCTCCTGCCCGACGTGGTCATCGGGCGTCATGCGCGGCTGTCACGGGTGGTGCTCGACCGCGGAGTCAAGATCCCCTCGGGGCTCGTTGTGGGCGAAGACCCCGAACTTGACGGTCAGCGGTTCCGGCGCACGGGGAGCGGCATCTGCCTGATCACCCAATCCATGCTCGACAAGGCCGGGCTGGTCTACGAATGAGGTGCAGATGAAAGTCCTCTCCGTCGCGTCCGAGATTTTCCCGCTGGTCAAGACCGGAGGGCTGGCCGATGTGACGGGGGCCCTACCCGGTGCCGTCGCGCCCTTGGGGGTCGAGATGCGCACGGTCGTGCCGGGGTATCCGGCCGTCATGGCCCAGCTTGGCAAGCCCAAGGTGCTGGGCACGCTGGAGGATGTGCTGGGCCATTCGGTCACGCTTCTGGGGGCCAAGGTCGCGGGGCTCGACCTTATCGTCGTGCAGGCGCCGGGGCTTTACGAACGCGAAGGCGGGCCCTACGCGGGCCTCGACGGGATCGACTTCGGCGACAACTGGAAACGCTTTGCGGTGCTGTCGAAATCCGCCGCCCTGATCGCCACCGGCGCGATCAAGGGCTACCGCCCCGACGTGGTGCATGTGCACGACTGGCAGGCGGCGATGGTGCCCTGCTACCTCGCCTTCGGCGATTCCCCCGCCCCGCCCAGCGTCATCACCGTGCACAACATCGCCTTTCAGGGCCAGTTCGCGGCCCATGTGTTCGGCGAGCTTGGCCTGCCGGCAAGCGCATGGGCCGACGGGGTCGAATATTACGGGGGCGTCGGCTTTCTCAAGGCAGGGCTTCGTGCCGCGCAGGCGATCACCACCGTCTCGCCCACCTATGCGCGCGAGATCCGCACGGCGGAGTTCGGCATGGGCCTCGAGGGACTGATCAACGGACGCGCCGACGTGGTGTCGGGGATCGTGAACGGGATCGACACGGACCTCTGGGACCCCGAAACCGACGACTGTCTGGTCGCCCCTTTCTCGGCCAAGGTGCTGAAGGCGCGCGAAAAGAACCGAAAGGCCGTGATCAAGTCCTTCGGCCTCGCGCCCGCCAAGGGGCCGATCCTGGCGGTCATCAGCCGCCTGACGTGGCAGAAAGGTATGGATTTGCTGGCCGAGGCGCTGGACGGCATCGTCGCCGCAGGGGCGAGCGTCGCCATCCTTGGCGCGGGCGACCGCGATCTGGAACAAGCCTTTATCGAGGCCGCCGCACGCCATCCGGGACGGGTCGCCGTGCATGTGGGTTACGACGAGCCGCTCGCACATCTCATGCAGGGCGGCTGCGACGCAATCCTGGTCCCGTCGCGGTTCGAACCCTGCGGCCTGACCCAGCTTTATGGCCTGCGCTATGGCTGCGTGCCCATCGTCGCGCGCACCGGGGGGCTCGCCGATACGGTGATCGACGCGAACATGGCCGCGCGGGCTGCCGGTGTCGCCACCGGGTTTCACATTGGGCGGCTGACAGCGGAGCGGATCGTGGATGCGGTCGCGCTGGCCTGCGAGGTCCATGACGACAAGCCCGCGTGGACGCGGATGATGAAGAACGGCATGGCGTCCGACGTATCTTGGGACGCAAGCGCGCGAGGCTATGTGTCGCTTTACCAGCGTCTGGCGGGAGAGGCCCGGTGACAGGCTTTGGCGCGACGCTCACCCAAGGCGGCGCGCGGTTCAGGGTCTATGCGCCGGATGCCGCGTCGGTTCTGCTTTGTCTGTTCCAGGACGGCGCGGAACGGACCCTGCCGATGGAACGGCAGGGCGGCGGAGTCTGGTCTACCGACGTGTCTGGCGTGGGCGTCGGGCAGGCCTACGGCTACCGCGCCAATGGGCGCTACGATCCCAAGAACGGGCTATGGTTCGATCCGGCAAAGGTGCTCATGGACCCCTTTGCCACGCGGATCGACCGCGCCTTTGTCTACGACACCCGGTTGGGCTTGCCGCCGGGCGAGGCGGTGGATACCGCGCCGCTCATGCCCAAGGCGCTGGTCACGCTCCCTGCCCCTGCGGCCGCGCCGCCGAGGCTCTACCAGACCGGCGGGCTGATCTACGAAGCGAATGTGCGTGCGCTGACCATGTTGCACCCCGATGTGCCGGAGGAGATACGCGGGACCCTTGCAGCCGTGGCGCATCCCGCCGTGGTCGCGCATCTGGTCGCGCTGGGGGTTGCTGCCATCGAGTTCCTGCCGATCACCGCCTGGATCGACGAGCGCCACCTCGGGCCGCTGGGGCTAACGAACGCCTGGGGCTACAACCCGGTGACGTTGATGGCATTGGACCCGCGGCTTGCACCCGGCGGCATTGCCGACCTGCGCCATGTCACCGATACGCTGCGCGAGGCGGGGATCGGCGTGATCCTCGACCTCGTCTTCAACCACACCGGCGAAAGCGATGCCCAGGGGCCGACCCTGTCCTTGCGGGGGCTGTGCAACCGGCAGGCCTATCGCCATGTCCATGACGGAAGGTTGGTGAATGACACGGGGACGGGCAACACGCTCGATTGTGCCCATCCCTATGTCACCGCGCTTGTCGTCGACGCCCTGCGCCACTTTGTGCTGGCGGGCGGCGTCGACGGGTTTCGTTTTGACCTCGCCCCGGTGCTCGGGCGCTTTGACGACGGATTTTCGCCCGATGCGCCGCTCTTGGTCGCAATGCGAGAGGATCCGGTTCTGGCCGACCGCGTCCTGATCGCAGAGCCATGGGACATCGGGCCGGGGGGCTATCAGCTCGGGAATTTTCCACCGCCTTTTCTGGAATGGAACGACCGGTTCCGCGACACGCTGCGCCGGTTCGGTCGCGGTGACCGCAGCATGATCGGCGGGCTGGCCACAGTGCTCGCCGGGTCGTCGGACATCTTCGAGGGCGAGAGCCGCAGCGTGAATTTCATCGCGGCGCATGACGGTTTCACGCTCGCGGACCTCGTGTCCTACGAGACACGCCACAACGAAGCGAACGGCGAAGGGAACCGTGACGGGCATGGCGAGAACCTGTCTTGGAACAACGGCGTCGAGGGCGCGACCGACGACCCCGGCGTGATCGCGGCGCGACGTCGCGACGCCAAGGCGCTGCTCGCGCTCGTGCTCTTGGCCAAGGGCACGCCGATGATCACGGCGGGCGACGAATTCGGGCGCACACAGCACGGCAACAACAACGCCTATTGTCAGGACGGGCCGGACTATTGGCTCGACTGGCAGGGCGGGGATGGCGAATTGCTCGATCATACGCGGGCGTTGGGTCAGCTACGCGCGGCGCACCCCGTGCTTCGGGACCCGGCGCTCTGGTCCGACGGCGCGGTCGACTGGCTGCGCCCGGACGGCGCGCCGATGGAGGTGAGCGACTGGGAAAACCCCGAGAACCGCGCGCTGGCGCTGGTTCTGCCCCGCGATGGGCCGCGCCTCGCGCTGCTCCTCAACTTCACGACGGACGAGATCGCTTTCGACCTCCCCGGCGCGTGGAAGCCGGTCATGGGCGGTCTCACCATTCCCCCCCGCGCGGTGCATGTGGTGGCAGAGGCTAAACCATAAGACAAGCGCCCCGGAATGGAGCGCCTGCCTGTTTATCGTCCCACGTCCGTGATCAGAACGTCTTGGCGAGCGAGACCTTGAACGTCCGCCCCGGCGCCGCGCGGGTGGCGAGGTGCGGCGTGTAGTTCAGATCGAACACGTTCTCGACACCGAAGCGGACCTCGGCCCCCTCAAGGAACCCGTCCTGTGCGACATAGGTGGCGCGCAGGTTATGGACGGTCGAGGCGGGCGTCGGTGTGGCCGCGTTGTTCATGGCGAAGTCATGCACGACTTCCCACGACAGGTCGTATTCCTGACCGAAGCGCTTTCCGATCGTCGCACGGATCTGGTTCGCCGGGATACCCGGCCAGTCGCCCTGAACGCCCGCAGCATCGGTGCCCCAGCCGCGCATGAAGTTCGCGTTCACATCGGTGTAGAACCCGTTCGCCATGGAATAGGACCCCTCAATCTCCACCCCCCGGATCAGCGCGTCGGTCGTGGTGACGTAGGACGTAAGGTCCCACATCGTCGTCTGATAGCCGTTAACCTTGAGGCTGAGTTGATCGCCCGATGCAAAGACCGACGGCCGGTCGAGGCTCACGCCCAGCTCGTAAGTCCGAGCCTTTTCGCTTTGGGTCATATAGGTCGGGTAGTTGGCCGAAGCGGGGTCGAGGTCGTCGATGATGGGCAGGTTTTCGGTGTAAGCCGCGCTCCCAAACACCGCGAAGCCGGAATTGCCGAACTCGTACCGCGCAGACAGGCCACCAATGAGCGCGTCATTGTTGTAGTAGGCGGTCGTCGAGCTTCCGATCTTTTGACGCTCATAGCGCACGGCGGGGGTCACGGTAAGTCCGCCGATCGACATGTCGTCCACGGCGAAGACCGCGAACCGGCGGTCCGTGCCACCCGGCGCAGACGTGGCAGCCGCTCGTTCTTTCCAAACCCCTTCAACGCCGAAACGCAGATCGTGCTGCACCAGCCCGGTCGCAAAGAGCGACTGGTTCTTGAGCGTGACCTTGTTGGTGACGTAGCGATGGTCCGCATTGCCAAGCCCGGCAACAACCGCGCCAAGGCCCGGAACGGCTTCGAGCGGCGACGAGCCGGCGATATAGGTGCTGTCGATGTCCTGTATCGCACGGCTCGCCGTCGCCGTGACGTTGATCAGATCGGTAGTCTGGCTGTCGAACTTGTACTCAAACGTCGCGGTCCGCGACCGCACGGTGCGGTCCACGTTGCCGAACATGTCGGTGGTCAGGCCAAAGCTGTCGTAGGGCACATCCTCTTCCGCAGCGGTCGTGTCGGAATAGGTCGCGCGCAGCGACTGTTCGTTCGCGTTGCCGAAGGTGTAGAGCATCCCCACCATGTAGGTCGGCAGGTTCGACGCCTTGACGTTGATCGCGTTGCCGGCGCCATCCACCATCACACCGTTGTGGCGATAGGTGTAGTTACCGATGACGCCGAAATTCTCGGTCGGCTGCCAGGCCACGATGGTCGAGCTTGCCGCCTGATTGCCGTTCGACCCCAGTTCGATGGTCTGGCGCAGGCGGAACCCGGTCTCGCCGCCGGTGATGTCCACGGCGTCCTTGGTCTCGGCGCGGATCAGGCCACCGATTATGCCGGAACCATATTCGAATGTGCCCGCAATGCCGCGAACGACCGTAACTTCCTTGTAGAGCGCCGGGTCGGTGAACAGCTGCGTGCCGATCCGGTATAGCTCTTCGGAACCGACGCTGGCCCCGTTGAGCTGAATCTCGACCTTCTGATCCGTGCCGTAAGACGGCGCAGCGCCGAAGCCGCGAATGTTGATGCTCGACCCCTGCGGGGTGTTGCCGTTGACGAGCGTCACGCCAGGCACGGTATCGACGAGCTCGGCGATGCTGTCCGCCTGACGGTCTGCGATTTCCGTTTCGTCGACGGTGGTCTCGGCGGTGGCGGTGTCCGTGGCCACGTCGCGTTTGGATTCGGCGAGCAGGACGGAATCGAGTTCAAAGGTCTGCTGCGCCGTTGCGGGCAGGGTGACAAGGGTTGCGGCACTGAGCAAGAGCAGCGCGCGCACCGAAGGTTGCGCGGTCATGGGGTTCCCCTAAAGCGTTGTTCTGATTGATCGGCTAGCTCGCGGAACCGCTGGCTTGGCAGGGCGCGGAGCGCGCCCGTCGGCACGAAAATCGTGCTACTGACTTGCGTTCGGTAAAATACCTGAGTAGTTTAGTCAACATATGGAACGCAGAGCCGTTTCCCTACCCAGCGACCGCGGCAGACCGGCCACAACGTCGCAAGGCACCCCATCGCAGATCATCAAACAGGGAGCATCCGAATGCCGGATACCGCCTCTCTGTCCGCGCGCGATATCCGTGCCGCGCTGGCAGACAACACAACCCAACGCGCCCGCGAACTGGCATCATCCCTGGGCATTTCCGAGGCCCAGCTCGTGGCCGCCAACGTGGGACACGGAACCACCCGTCTCTCGGCAAACCCCGATGACATCATGGGGGCGGTCCCCGCGTTGGGCGAGGTCATGGCGCTCACGCGCACGCCGTCGGTGGTCCATGAAAAGGTGGGGGCCTACGCGAACTACCATTCCGGCCAGCACGCCAGCATGGTGCTGGCCGACGATATCGACCTCAGGATTTTCCCGCAGCATTGGGTCAGTGCCTTTGCCGTTGAAACCGCGACGGACAAGGGCGTGAAGCGGTCCATTCAGGTGTTCGATGCCGCCGGGGACGCCGTCCACAAGATCCATCTGCGCGACGGGTCGAACCATGACCAATGGGCCGCCGTCGTTGCGAGCCTTGCCCACGCCGACCAATCCGATCTTCTGGCCGTCGCGGACCGCGTGCCGCCGTCGCCGCCGATGATCCGCGAGGACAAGGCCGACGACCTGCGCGCCGAGTGGCGGGCGATGACCGACACCCACCAGTTCGCGCTTCTGACCCGGCGGCTCAAGATGAACCGTCTCGGGGCCTACCGCGTCGCCGGCGCACCCTTTGTCCGCCGTCTGGTGCCGGGGGCGGTCGATACGCTCCTGATGAAACTGGCGCAAAGCGGCGTGCCCTGCATGATCTTCGTGGGCAACCACGGCTGCATCCAGATCCATTCCGGGCCAATCGCGACCCTCAAGCAGATGGGGCCTTGGAACAACGTCATGGACCCCGGCTTCAACCTGCACCTGCGCTCGGACCACATCGCCGAAGTCTACGAGGTGCGCAAACCCACGAAACGGGGCGAGGCGATCTCGGTCGAAGGGTTCGACGCCGATGGGGCGCTGATCCTGCAAATCTTCGGGATGCGGAAAGAGAACGCGGACTACGTGCCGGCCTATGACGGTCTCGTCGCGTCGCTCGAGAGCGAGGAGGTGACCGCATGATGCGCGCGCTGCTTCTGTCCACGCTGATTTCAGTGCCCGGTCTGGCGCTGGCCGACCGGGTGCTCGCCATCGGCGGGTCGGTGACCGAAATCGTCTATGAGCTGGGCGAGGCGGACCGGCTCGTCGGGCGCGACAGCACGTCCTCCTACCCGCCCGAGGCTCTGGCGCTGCCCGATGTCGGTTATATCCGCGCGCTGTCCCCCGAGGGCGTGTTGTCGGTGAACCCCGATCTGGTGGTGAGCGAGGCCGGGGCAGGTCCGGTCGAGGCGGTCGATCTCCTGCGTGCCGCCCATGTGCCCTTTGTCGAGGTGCCGGAGGGGTTCACCGAGGCGGCGGTCCGGGCCAAGATCATGGGCGTGGCCGAGGCGCTGGGAGTTCCAGACAAGGGCGCGGTGCTGGCTGACGAAGTGTCCGCCGATCTTGCTGACGCGCGCGACGCGGTGACGGGGGAACCCAAGCGGGTATTGTTCCTGCTTACCGCAGCGGGCGGCCGATTCACGGCGGCGGGCACGGGCACATCGGCCGAGGCGATCATCGAGCTTGCGGGCGGCGTGAATGCGCTCGACAGTTTCGAGGGCTACAAGGAGGTCTCGGACGAGGCGATTGCCGAAGCCATGCCCGATGTCGTCCTGATGATGGACCGCGCGGGCGATCACGCGATTTCCGACGAGGACCTCTTTTCCCATGCCGCCTTTGTCACGACGCCCGCCGCCAAAACCGGCCGCGTCGTCCGCATGGACGGCTCGTTGCTCCTGGGCTTCGGTCCGCGCGTGGGCGAAGCCGTGCGCGAACTGGCGGACCATCTGAGCGAAACGGCAAGCTGATGACGGCGCTTGCGGAACCGATCGGACGGGGTGGCGCGGAACGGGCGAGTCTGGCCCGCCGGGCGAGCGGCTGGCTCGTCCTCGCGCTTGTGCTCGTGTCACTGGCGAGCCTCTTCGTCGGCGCGACGGGTCTGTCGCCGTTCGCCTTTCTCAAGGCGATGCTCGCGGGGGACGCGGTCGATCTGCGCACCAAGGTGGTGATCCTCGACATCCGCCTGCCCCGGCTCGCGCTCGGGCTTCTGGTGGGCGCGTCGCTCGCCGTGTCGGGCGTGGTGATGCAGGGGCTGTTTCGCAATCCGCTGGCCGACCCCGGTCTCGTGGGCGTGAGCGCTGGTGCCGGTCTGGGTGCGATCGTGGCCATCGTTCTGGGCGGGCTTCTGCCCCCCGCGCTCGCTGCGGCGATGGGTTACGCCCTCGTGCCCATCGCCGCCTTTGCGGGAAGCTGGCTATCGGTCATCGTGCTCTACGCTCTCGCGACCCGCGGCGGCCAGACCTCGGTCGCGACGATGCTCCTGGCCGGGATCGCGCTGGCCGCCCTGGTGGGGGCGGTCTCCGGCACGTTGATCTACATGGCAGACGACGCGCAGCTTCGCACGCTCACATTCTGGAGCATGGGTTCGCTGGGCGGCGCGACCTGGGGCAAGGTGGCCGCGGCCGCCCCCCTCATGCTCGCCGGTCTGATCGCCGCGCCCTTTCTTGCGCGCGGACTGAACGCCCTGGCGCTCGGGGAACCTGCGGCCCGGCACATGGGCGTGGACGTGCAGGTTCTGAAACGGGTGGCGGTCGTCACCGTGGCTGCCGCTGTCGGGTCTGCCGTGGCCGTGTCCGGCGGCATCGGGTTCCTGGGCATCGTGGTGCCCCATCTCCTCCGCCTGTCCATCGGGCCGGACCACCGGTATCTCCTGATCAATTCCGCGCTTCTGGGCGCGATCATCCTGACGCTCGCCGACATGGTCGCGCGCGTCGTGGTCGCTCCCGCCGAACTGCCCATCGGGATCGTCATGGCGGTGATCGGGGGTCCCTTTTTCCTGTGGATCCTGATGCGCCGCCGCGGGCTGATGATGGGGCTGTGATGCTGACAGCAGAGACGTTGACCGTGCGCCTCGGCGCGCACGAGATACTGCAGGCGGTCGATTTCACCGCCCACGCGGGCGAAGTCACCGCCATCGTCGGTCCGAACGGGTCCGGCAAGACGACACTCCTGCGCGCGCTCACCGGGGACGTGGCCTTCACCGGCGCGGCCCGGATCGGCGCGCTCGACGTGGCCCGCGCCAAGCCGTGGGAGCTTGCCTCCCGCCGGGGGGTTCTCGCGCAGTTCACCGGCGTCGCCTTTCCCTTCACCGTGGCCGAAATCGTGCGGCTCGGGCAGGCTTCGGGCACCGCAGGCGCCGCGACCGACCTGACCGAACAGGCGCTCGCTCGCGTCGGCCTCGCCGGTTTCGCGCCCCGCCGTTATCACGACCTTTCGGGTGGCGAGCAGCAAAGGGTGCAACTCGCCCGCGTTCTGGCGCAGGTCTGGGAGCCCTTGGACGAAAGCGGCCCGCGCTGGCTCGTCCTGGACGAACCCGTCGCGAGCCTCGACATTGCGCATCAGATCGAAGTCATGGAACTGGCCCGCGCCTTTGCCCGCGCGGGCGGAGGGGTCGTGGCGGTGATGCACGACCTGAATCTTACCGCGATGTTCGCAGACGCGGTCGCGCTGATGGCGCGGGGCCGCGTCGTGACCCAAGGCCCGGTGACGGCAGTGTTTCGCGACAGCACCCTGTCGGATGCCTATGGCTGCAAGCTGCGGGTGAATGTCGCGCCTCCATCCTCCACCTTCATCCTGCCGCATGCGGCGCTGACCTGAGACAGAACCCATGGACACACGACTGACTGCATTCACCGATTTCATGGCCATGGGCGGCCCCGCGATCTGGGTCCTCGCCGCCATTGCGGCCCTCACCGCCGGGTTGATCCTTTGGAAGGTGATCCGGCTCACGGCGCTGGGGGCATGGGGGCACCGCCAGAGCCGCCGTGCGCTCGGTATCTGGCTCGCGGGCAACCGGAGCGGTGCGCGCGCGGATTTGGGCCGGGCCAAGGGGCTTTATTCCGCGCCGCTGGCCAGCGCCTTCGACGTCGGCGCCGTTCATGGCTACACGGACGAAACCAGACGCGAAGAGGTCGCGCGCGTCGCTGCGGGGAAACTCGCCGAAGCCCGTGCGGGCCTGCGGGGGCTTGAGCTGGTGGCCACCATCGCGCCCCTGATCGGGCTTCTAGGCACCGTGCTTGGCATGGTCTCGGCGTTTCAGGCGCTGGAGGCAGCAGGAAGCCGCGCTGACCCGTCCGCGCTTGCCGGGGGGATCTGGGAGGCGCTTCTGACCACCGCTGTCGGCATGGCGGTCGCGATCCCGGCCTCGGCGGCGCTGACATGGTTTGAAAGCATCGCGGACCGGGCGCAGTGCCGGATCGAAGATATGGCGACGCAAGTCCTGCTTGCCCCCCCTGCCCCGCGGGACGCGAGGATGGCCGCAGAATGACCCTGACGCTTGCCAGACCACGCCGGGCGCGCCGACCCTCTCTCACCCCGATGATCGACGTGGTCTTCCTGCTCCTCGTGTTCTTCATGCTCGCCTCCCGCTTCGGGAGCGAGGCGGCGATCCCGCTCCTCTCTGGGCAGCCAGGGGCGAGCGACGACCTCGGCCCGCCGCGCCTGGTCGATGTGCTACCAGGGGGCGTGCTGCTCAATGGCGGCGACATCCGTGAAGAGACGCTGGCCGCGCAGCTCGCGACCCTGACGGGGGCCAGGACGGACACCATCGTGCTGCGCGCCAAGGACGGCGCCGACGTGCAGCGCATGGTCACGGTGATGGAGGCGCTGGGGCGCGACGGCTACGTGAACCTCGTGATGGTGGAATAGATGCGGATCGGGACGAACAGACCGCCGCGCACGCCTGCCGAGAACGTGATTCCCATGATCAACGTGGTGTTTCTGCTGCTCGTGTTTTTCCTGATCACCGCGCGGATCGCACCGCCGCTCCCGGTCGAGATCGAAGCGCCCACCGCCGAGGGTGCCGGGTTCGAGACGAGCCCCGACGTGATGGTTGTGGCCGCAGATGGCACGCCCTATTTCGGCGGGGCACAGGGGGATGAAGTGTGGCCTTTGCTCACTGCACAGGACGGCGGCCGGCTTACGCTTCGGGTGGATCGCAACCTTGACGGCGCGCGGTTCGCGGCCCTTCTGAAACAGGTGTCTGGCGCGACGGGCGGCGCGGTCGATCTGGTGGTGGAGAACTAGACATGCGGGATTCGCTGGAAATTCTGGGGCTTTCCCTGGCTATCACGGCACTCGCGCTCGTCTTCCTGCCCGCACCGACGCGCCTTGGCGAAGATGGCGCGGGAAGCGAGGGCACACAGGCGGTCAGCGTCACGGCGGCGGATGCCTCTGTCGCCGCTATGGTCGAGAGCTGGGAAAGCCCGCCACAGGCACAGGAGACAGCGGACGCTCCGGCGTTACCCGATATGCCTGCGCCGCCCGTGGTCGCGTCCCGCCCGACGACACCCGCGCCGGCCCCGCCTGTTCCGCAGGCGATCCAGCGTGTCGCGATCCCGGAGGCGCAGACAGCGCCAACGCAGGACGCCACTCCGCCCGAGCCGCGTCATGCCCCCGAAACGTCGGTCCGCCCGCCCATGCGACCACAGCCACGGCAGGAGGCTCCCCCGCAGCAAACCCGGCCGGCTCCGACCGAAGCGCGCCAGTCACCCTCGGCGGCCTCCGCCCCGCGTGCCCAGCAAGTTGCCCGTGGCCAGGGCGGCGGCCAAACGCAGGGCACCACCCAGCGGCGTGAACAGGCCAGCATATCAGCCGCGCAGAGGTCGACCCTGATGAGCCGATGGGGCGGTCAGATCCAGTCCCGCATCGCACGCGGGGCGCCCCGTGGAGCAGGCAAGGGAACGGCCGTCGTGACGATCCGCATCAGCGCTGCCGGGGCGTTGGTCGGCGCGAACATCGCGCGCAGCTCCGGGAACGCGCAGATCGACCGCCTCGCGCTTCAGGCGGTGCAATCGGCAGGCCCCTTTGCGCCAGCTCCAGATGCGTTGGGTCCGGGACCCTTCAGCTTTTCAGTGCCGATCGAGAGCCGCTAGACGCTGTGGCATATTGGCCTTCGGGTTGACAGGTGGTCGTTAGCGCAAACACGAACGCCGCCCCTAGGGGCGGCGTTCAAGCATTCGTCAATGCCGTGCGATTTTGGTTGCGGGGGTAGGATTTGAACCTACGACCTTCAGGTTATGAGCCTGACGAGCTACCGGGCTGCTCCACCCCGCGCCAATCGTTTGGGTGATGTATTGCATTATGCTGGGGCGCGCAAGGGGCATGGGGTGACTTTCTTGGCGTTTTTTTCGTCATGTCTTCATGGGGTTAGCGTCGGCGTAGCAATTCTGCTCGATCTCTGCGAAGTCGTGATACGATTTGGCGAGTCGGGGAGGGTTCTTCATGCCGAAAGCGATCCGGGTTCTGGTCGGAACCACCAAGGGCGTCTTCATCCTGCGCTCGGACGAGGCGCGCAAAGACTGGGACGTAGACGGTCCGCATTGTGATCTTTGGCCGATCAATCACGTTATCGGGGATGCCGGGTCCGATTGCCTTTGGGCGGGCGGCGGCGGGGATTGGTCGGGGGCCGGTATCTGGCGGTCGACAGACGGGGGGGCGACCTGGAGTCTCGCGCAACTCACCTCGGGTGAGATGTATGACTGGGCCCTGCGGGAACCGGGAATGGCTGAGATGTTCGGCATCGACACCTCTGTCGTGCCGCCCTTTGACAAGGCGTTCTCGTCGGTCTGGTCGGTCGCGAGGGTGGGCGATCGTCTCTACGCCGGCACCAAGCCCGCGACGCTGCTCACCTCGTCCGACGACGGCGAAACCTGGAGCGAGGTCACCGGTCTGCGGGAACACCCATCGTCCGACAGCTGGGAGCCGGGAGGCGCGGGGCTCACGCTCCATACCATCCTGACCAAACCCAATGCACCCCAGTTCCTGCAGATCGCGATTTCGGCGGCGGGCGTGTTTACCACCGAAGACGGCGGCGCAACCTGGGAGCGGATGAACCGGCTCGACAACGACCATGACCACGCCCACCACCAGCATGACAACCCGAACGAGATCGGGCATTGCGTGCATAACATGGTGAACGCGGGCGAGGGCGACCTCGTTTACCAGCAAAACCACCAGGGCGTGTTCCGGTCCCGCGACGGCGGGCGGAACTGGCACGACATCACCGGCAACCTGCCCAGCACCTTTGGGTTCCCCATTGCCGTGAACCCCCGGGATCCGTCGGTGATCTGGACCATTCCCCTGAACGGCGACAGCATCGGTCGGTTTCCGCCGGACGCCGCAGCGGCGGTCTGGAGGTCGACCGACGCGGGCGAGACTTGGGCTGACCTTCGCGAGGGCCTGCCTCAGACGGCCTGCTTCTTTACCGTCCTGCGGCAAGCGATGGCGACGGACCGCGAACCTTCGGTCGGGGTCTATTTCGGCACCAACTCCGGCTCGATCTTTGCCTCGACGGACGAAGGCCAGTCCTGGTCCGAGATCGCGCGCCACCTTCCGACGGTCCTGTCGGTCGAGACGATGTAGGCGCATGTGACGGACGGGAACCTTGAGGCGCTGGAAGAAGCCGAGTTCGTCCGCGACCTGCTTGTCCCCTATGGGCGCCGGGGCCAACCCGCGATGGTGCAGATCGGTGCGAATGACGGTGTGAACGAATATGCCAAGGTAGGCGGGCGCGACTTCGTCCATGGCTTTCTGCAGCAGAACCCCCAATGGCGGGCGCTGCTCGTCGAACCGATCCCCGAGGTCTTTGCCCAGCTGCGCGAGAGCTACGCCGGGTTTCGCAACCAACTGAGCTTTCTCAACTGCGCGATCACCGAGCGCGTCGAGGACAGGATGCTGACCCTGCACGGGAAAGACGGCAAGGCCTCGTCGCTGCTACACCAGAAATCGGGCGAGCGGATCAGCGTGCCTTGCCTGCCCTATCCACTCGCCTGCCGTCTGGCCGGTCTGCACCGGGTCGATTTCCTGAAAATCGATGCGGAGGGCTATGACGAGATCATCCTCGACGGCCTCCTCCGACAAGCCGAACCCGGCGATCTGCCGGCCTTCATCCTCTGGGAACAGCTCGAGGCTGAAACCCGCAGCATCACCCCGCGGCTGCGGGCGCTTGGCTACGAGGTGTTCCTCACGGGACGGTCGCGAACGGATGTCTGGATGGACCGAGTCGCAATCTACCCGGGGCGGCTGATGTCTTGATCTGCCACGGGACCGACTTTGATCTGCCACGGGACCGACAATGCGTCCGGACAACACAAAACCGCCCAAGCGAAGAGCTTGGGCGGTTTTGTTATTCAGATATGTTTATAGAGATTGGTTTCTTACTAGG